>Ga0247610_10000002_pt1 | contig 477803 bp, 402 predicted proteins | sample 174DNAGHGhighgp2_FD_193483 | JGI IMG/M metagenome (GOLD analysis project Ga0247610, IMG submission 193483) | Sheep rumen microbial communities from Palmerston North, Manawatu-Wanganui, New Zealand - 1742 DNA GHGhigh gp2 | ecosystem: Host-associated > Mammals > Digestive system > Stomach >...
GTTTGGATGGCTGCGCGTATACTTGGATGTGCAACGTCGCCTGCTCGCTCTCGCAGAACGGTTCGCTCGTCATCTTATAAGTCACATAGTAGTTCTGGTCGGTCGCTGCCGTCAGGCTCACACCGTCTGGTACAGTCGTGCTGCCCGCTGACGATGGCGTTGCGTACCATACTATCTCTTGACCCGCTGGCGCGGCTGCAACAAGGTCGCTCCACGCCTTCGTGCCCGTGCCGATGCAAGAGGTAAACTCATTGTCCGCAGGTTTGGATGGCTGCGCGTATACTTGGATGTGCAACGTCGCCTGCTCGCTCTCGCAGAACGGAGAGGTCGTCATTCTGTAAGTCGCGTAGTAGTTCTGGTCGGTTGCAGCCGTCAGGCTCACCTCGGCAGGAACAGTCGTGCTGCCCGCCGACGATGGCGTCGCGTACCATACTATCTCATAGCCCGTCGGTGCGGCTGGAATGAGGTCGCTCCATGCCTTCGTGCCCGTGCCGATGCAAGATGTAAACTCATTGTTTGCAGGTTTGGATGGCTGTGCAAATACTTTGATGTGCAACGTCGCCTTATCGCTCTCGCAGAACGGTGCACTTGTCATTCTGTAAGTCGCGTAGTAGTTCTGGTCGGTTGCAGCCGTCAGGCTCACACCGTCAGGCACAGTCGTGCTACCCGCAGACGTTGGCGTTGCGTACCATACTATCTCTTGACCCGCTGGCGCGGCTGCAACGAGGTCGCTCCACGCCTTCGTGCCCGTGCCGATGCAAGACAAGTACTCGTCATTCGCTGGTGCATCTGGCATCGCGTGTATCGTAGCCGTCACTGGTACGCGGTTGCTCTTGCAACCCGATGCGTCCTTCACGATCACATAGTAAGTGTTGTCACTCGCTGTCGTCAGGTCAATGTCCGTCGGAGCACCCGGTGACACTTCGGAGCCGATGATGGTTCCGTCATTGTCCTCCGTGTACCACAGCAACGTGCCTGTGGTCGTCACGAGCGATGCCCATGTCTTCGTGCCCGTCGTCGCTACGCATTGTACGAGGTCTTCAACTACTGGGTCGGTAGGAGTATTCGTGATTTCCACGGATACAAGCTTTTTCTCACTCTCACATCCGTTCACCGTCTGGCTCACGTAGTATTGTGTCAATGCCATTGGAACAGCGAGGTCGAATGTAGTTGGTGCCGTTGCCGGTGTCACGCCATCTTCCTCATACCAATTGATTGTTCCCGTCGTACCGCTCACGAGCGATGCCCATGTGCGAACATCCGAAGCGGCTGCAGGACACTGGCTGATAGTCGAGGTGGTAGGTGCCACAGGCACTTCCTTCACCGTCACCATAACCTTAGCGCGAGGTCCGACGCAGTTGGTCGTTGTGTTCTTCAACGCCACGTATTTCTCCGATACGGCTGCCACCGTCAAGTCAACGGCTGCTGGCTCGCTGGCAAGCACCGCTTCATCATCGTCGGCAGAATACCATACCGCTTCATATCCCGAAGGAACGGTCACAGAAGCATTCCAAGCGTAGTTGCTTGCCGTCGATGCGGCACAAACCGTGTGATTAGCCACCACTTCTGGTGCGGCTGGTTGTGCATATACTTCGATGTGCAACGTCGCCTTATCGCTCTCGCAGAACGGTGAGGTCGTCATTCTGTAAGTCGCGTAGTAGTTCTGGTCGGTCGCGCCCGTCAGGCTCACACCGTCTGGTACAGTCGTGCTGCCCGCTGACGATGGCGTCGCGTACCATACTATCTCTTGACCCGCTGGCGCGGCTGCAACGAGGTCGCTCCACGCCTTCGTGCCAGTGCTGATGCAAGAAGTAAACTCATTATTCGCTGGTGCGTCTGGAATGTCAGCAATCGTAACATCCATCGTAGCATGCGCCTTGCAGGTTTCACCCGCCGTAGAGACGGATGTACCTACCGCTTGCAAGTAATAAGTATGCAATTGTCCGTCAGTATAAGAAACCGTCGTGATAGGCGACGAATAACTATCGTCAGCATAGAAGGTCAACGTCGCGCCCGCATTCACGGATGCATAATCCGACAGTGTCACCGTCGTGCCTTCGCAAGCCTTCACGTCATCGTTCGTGACGGTGATGATTGGGTCTGGCAATACGTTGATGGTTGCGGCTACAGCGTCGCTCTCGCAATGAGTGTCAACATTGTACCATGCGAAGTACTTCGTAGCGGAAGTGTTATTGACGCTCAACGACTTGACGCCCGGATCGTTGTCCTCGCAAGGAGTTACCTTGCCTGCATCCTCATACCAGCGTGCCTCGCAGTTAGCAGGTGCGGCTGGAATAATGTTCACGAAGTTGACGTTTGCGTCTTGCTCCGCGCAGTAGTCAACCGACACGGCGGCTGGCGTAGCAGGAATCTCAAATACCGTGATGGAGACTGCGGTCTTAGGACCGACACAACCGCTGGCGTTGCGTGCGGCAACGTAGTAGGTAAGATCTGTAGCAGCACTCAAATCAACATCGGCAGGTTCGGCAATCGCCACGGCATTGTCCGCGTCAGAGTCGAACCAAACGGCGGTCTGACCGGCAGGAACAGTCACGCGGTCTTTCCATGCCAACGTGCCAGTCGTAGCGCATGCTTCGTATGGATCTTCAACGACAAGTGCCGCTGGCTTCTCATTCACTGCAATCGTGACTGGAGTCTTCGCGCCCACGCAACCGGTCGTGTTGTTCTCAGCGGCTACATAGTAAGTCGCGGTCGAAGCAGTGGTCAAGTCAACGGCTGCCGGCTCGCTGATTTCAGCCGCGTCATCGGCTGACGTGGCATACCATGCCACGCTATATCCTTCTGGAACGCTGACACGGGTGTTCCATGCGAGCGTGCCGGTCGAGATGCATTCCGCATAGTTGGTCACCGTAGGAAGAGCCGGCAACGCAAGTACCTCAATCGTGACTGGCGAGCGTGCGCCCGTGCAGTTCGTCGTCGTGTTCTTCAGTGCCACATAGTAGGTCTTCGACGTGAATGCCGTGGTCAAATCAACGGCTGCTGGCTCGGAACCCATCACGTCACCGTCATTGTCTGCGGAATACCATACGGCGGTATGTCCCGCAGGAACGGTCACGAGCGAAGACCAAGCCTTGGTCGATGCCGAAGGGTCTGCACATTCGCTGAAGTCGTTCGTCGCTGGAGCGTCTGGCAGTGCGGATACATGAACCGTGACGGCTTCTTTCGCACTGTAGCATGATGTCGCGGTAGCGCGTGACGCTACATAGTAGGTCTTGTCAAAGTCACTTGCAACGTTCGTAGCGAACGAGCCTGGGTTGCCAATGACCGGAGCGTCAGCGGCAGAGGTCTCGTACCATACGAGCGTCGTGCCGTCTGGTATCGAATACACAAGCGACTCGTACGTCACGTTCCCGACGGACAACGTACCGCACTCATCATAAGGTGTTACGGTAGGTGCTGCCGGACTTGCGTTAACGGTTACGCTGACAGTTGCCTTATCGCTCTCGCAACCCGTAATGGTGTTGCGAGCGGAAACCTTATACGACGCTGAATTAGCGGCGGACGAGAGGTCAACGGCCGTTGGCGTGCCACCTACGGCCACGTCTGCCGTGGTGTACCATACGAGGGTCTCGTTCTCTGGGTCAGAAACTGACGCCAACGTGTTCCATGCGAGCGTTCCTGTTTGTTCACACTTGACAGCAGGTGTCACCGTTGGAACGGAAGGTATTGGGTTCACGATCACATCGATGGTCGAGGTGGCCTCACAAGAACCCACCGTCGTCACCGCCTTAATATAATAGGTGTTGGTGGTCGATGCTACCGTGACTGGTGTTGAGTAGGTGTTGTCGCTGTAGAATGTCACCGTCGAAGCTGGGGTCACGGTCACTTGGTCCGCAAGCGTAATCGACTGACCGTTGCAGATAGGATCTGGCGTGGTCACACCGATATTAGGCAATGTGTTGACAGTGAGCGTAAACGTAGCCGTCTTCGAGCATCCCGTAGCGTCAGACGTGCATGTTACGGTATAGGTGCCTGCCGTCGAAATCACGCTTGAAACAACCGCAGAAGAAGAGTTGGTCACCACATAGGTGTAACCCGTCAACGCCGGCTTGACATAGTATTCTGAAATATCTACCTCGTCACCATCGCAGACAGTGCCATTGGTTGTCGAGAGCGAGAAGGTGAAGTCCTCAGCAGCCAAGAGGTTGACGGAAGTCGTTGCCTCGTTATCACATTCGTCCTTGACAGACACATCAATGACTGAAGCGACAAATGGCGAAGCGATTGGCGAACCTGCTGCAGGACTCTGCGTGATATTGAGGTTAGCATTATCCGTGCATGCATCTGAAGCGAGAGCGCGTACCAACTCGGTCACGTCCGGAACGGTATAATTGCAATTCGTTCCGGTAGGTACAGGCAACTGGTCTGCCACCGTGCCGGCAATATCAGGCGCGGTTAGGTCGCGCACCGTGATGGTTTGTACGTATGGTGCGGATTGGTTGCCACATGAGTCGTAAGCGTACCACGTGCGGGTACGCACGTATCCATATGCGCAAGAGACGACATCCGAATAAGAACTGGTAAGGTGAGCCGCCACGTATGCGTCGGACGAGCAGTTGTCCGTGGCAACAGGGGCTGACTCCATGGCAGCGGTGATGCTTGCCGCATTGCAACCCTCCACCGTTCGGTCAAGTTCGCCGGCAGCGGATGCCCACGTTGGAGCCGCATTGTCGTTGGTCGAAATGGTATGGACAATGACTGGCGACTTACATCCGTATCTATCTGTGATGTAGAGTGATAGGTTGGCGTCGGTAGTGCAACCAACGAAAGAAATCTTGGTCTGGGCGTTGGTGCACTCCGCATCTTTCATGATGGAGACACTGTCAGGAATGTCATCATCCGAAGCAAGTGCCCACGTATAGGTGAATGGTGCCTCGCCCGCCGTGACATTGGCGGTCACTATCTGCGAGCAGTTAGGACACATCGATGGCTCATACGAGAAGTCGGCTTGTGGTCCCGGTGCCACCTTTAATAATATGGTGATAGGGTCACCCTCACACGAACCGCTCGTCGCGGTAGGTACGACACGCAAACGCACGAGACCCGTGTCGGCGGTCGTGGCGGTCAGCGTTTGGGCGGCAAGAACATTCGTTGTTGGCAGGGTAACGGTCTCGCTCACACCGGTCGAGGAAACGAGCGACCACGTGAATGCGGTAGAAGCGGTGACATCAGTCGTTCCGTCAATGGCGGACACGGCAGCCAAGGTGATTGGCGTGAGGTCCGTGCCGGAACATACCACTTGCACCGTGTCCGTGTTCGAAATCATCGGTGTGGCTCCTGGCTCGAACGTCGTCTGTTGCGTACCCTTACATTCAATGTCTTCGCAAAGGGCGTTGGCATAATATGCCTCCACCTTCATATAGAGGGTGTTGGCATACGACGTGATGGCGTAGGTGTTAACACCTACCACAGAATCAATGAGCGCATAGTCAGAACCATCGGTCGAGCGATACCACTTAAACACGTAATCCTCAGGATCGGTTTGACCGGCAGGAGCGTTAATGGTGGCTTCAAGTGTCGAAGGCTGACCGGCGCAGTTAGGGTCGTTGGTCAGCGTGATGTCAATAGGATCAGGGTCATTCACCATGGCACTCTCTGTGGTAGTACAACCGAGGTAATCTTTCACCGTCACGTTATAAGTGCCGGGAGCCACCTGCGCAAAGGCATAAGAGAGCGAAACCACATTCGCCTCAGATTGAAGCAAAGTGATGCCATCCGAAGCATAGAGCGAATAGGTCATGCCGTGTGCTGCTGTGGCGTCGTTGCCATCAGTGATGGCTACGTTGATGACGCCCGAAGGTTTGTCTGTCTGCGTCGAGGAGCAGAGAGGAGGCGTCACCGTCGGTGTGACCACAAGCGAACATGCCACGCGGTTCAGGTGAATGGTGTAGGTCTCCGAGCAAACACCCTTCTCCGCTACTGGGCTGGTGAAGTTACGCTTAGCGTAGTAGTTTTGCGTCACGCCGTCAGCGATGTTCAACATCGCACTACCGTTGACAGGGGTGGTGTAAGTGTCGTTGGTGTAGAAACTGAACTCATTGGTGTTGTTACCCAAGGAGTAGTCCGTATTACCAAGATGTTGCTTGAGGGCGTTGCGGAGGTAAGTGGTGAGATTTTGTGAACCGTTTGGTTCCGTGACATGATGAGTGAACTCACCATCGTATTCTGGCATCGGACTGGTAATCGGCACAATGGTATATTCTCCCGAAGGGTTACAAGAGTAAGCGCCCGTCGCCTCATTGGTCGTGGCGTGGACAATGGTCATGTGCTCCTCGTCCAACGTTTCGAAGGTGTAGGTCAAGTGTCCTCGGTTATAAACGGCTTGGTTACATTCCAATCGCCACAAGTCCTCGCGTTCCGCTTCCTTCACCTGCACTTGATAGGTGAAGACCATTTCTCCCGAGGCAGGAATTGCAGGCAAGTTGGAGAATCGTAACTCGCGAGTTGCAGCGTTATAATTGATAACGCACGATGCCGTCCTATCAACGCCGTTGACGGTCACCTTAGCATTACCCGTGGCACCAATCAGATCCACATTGGCGTCCAAGGTGTCAACGAGTACGGCAGTATTGGCGTCCGTAGGCGTGCCACCGTAGTTGTGCGCCACGATGGTGTATTGATATTTCTTGCCGAACGTCACCGTAGGGTTCGATGATGCCTTGGTCAACACCACATTAGGTTGTTCATGTACAATACCAACATACGACATGAACGCATAAACCGAAGTCTCTTTGTTGCCTTCTTGAGTCATGTCAACCGTGAGTGTGATATTGGTTGTGCTGTTTGGTACGCTTCCTTCCGGAATGTCAAGGTGATGGGAGTCCCAACCGATGGCATTGACGCAGTCAGGTGAACGTTCCAATTGAGTACCATTATAGGTGATGGTTGAGTTCAAGAAGTCGGATGTACCGCGCAGTGCGTTGAGGTCAATCCTCGCACCCGTGGAGACACCTCCTGTGGCTTGAAAATAAACGTATTCGTGTTTTGCCTTCTCTGCGTCACCATCAATTGTAGCAATACCATAGAACGCTCCGATTTCACCATCTGAAGGTACGCTCAGACCAGATACGGTGAGCGGATAAATTCCTGTAACACCTGTAGCACCCTTCTTATCTTTCGACAACCACTTCATACCATCGTAAAGATAGAAGTCGGTGACAGGATAGGAACGGTCGTCGAAGACGAGAATCAACGTCCACGCCGCCGTAGGACCACCTTCTTTCGAAGACTGTGAAATATCCGCCGTGACACCTTTCACGTAGAACGTGCCTGCCACTTGACCAGCCAATTGGGTCGTCACGTCCGCAAATGCCCAGTATGGGTGGCGGTCATCTTCATCGCTATCCGTCGTAGTACCATGTGCCGTTGCGGAAACATTTTTGAAGTTGAGATCCGGACCCGCAATTTGAATGGTCGTTTCCCAATACCTGTCTGACGTAGTAGTGGCATCATGCCTACGCGAACCACCCCAATAGAGGTAAGCCTTCGTCACCGTCTTGTTGCAGACATCGGCACCGTTCAAGTCAATCGACGCTGACGATGTGTGGTTGTAGGTGTTACCACCTACCGTCACGGACGTGTATCTTACTTTTTGCGCTGCGCTGTTGTTGTTTTCGTCCGCGGCAAGACACGTTCCGTCATTGAGCTCGATAGCTGACGAACCGATCATGACGACCTTGCATCGTTCGTTGGTGAATGAGGTGCGTAGGTTCTCGAACTGAGCCGAAGCCGGTAGCGAGCAACATGCCGCCGCGACTGCGAGCAACGCTGTTTTCAGAACTTTTGATGTGGTATTGAAAAGCTTCATGGTGTTTCCCTCCATGGGTATGTTATTTCGGTAGTATTAGTGTCTTTTCTGGTCTTTCAGTCTGTGTTATTGTGCCGTGATGGTGACGGACTTGGTGCCGAAGGTGAATGTCTCACTGTCTCCCGCGGTCACGCCTCCCTTCGTGCGGACAAAGAGCGTCGTGTTCACAAGGTCACCCGCCTCGAAGTCCGTCTTGGCATGGAAATCCTCAAACGCCGGATCCGATAGCGAGAACTCAAACTTGCTGCTTGTCAAGTCCTTCGCCCCTGCCATATTCACATCGAAATGTCCAGGCGACAGAACGGCATTGGCATCGAAGTTGACCGTGAACGACACGTCAATCGACGAACCGGATGTCATCGTGAAGTTGCAAGAAGAGACACCGCCCGGTGTGAACTTGAGGTAGATGGCACGCGTGCTGTCAATGGCTGAATAGGTCACGGAGTTTCCGTACGTGCCATTGTAGCAGTCCGAGATGGTGACACCGGCACAACTCTTCGTCACGACAAGGTCGTTGCACAACTCGCCGGCGACGATCGGAATCACCACGATTTGCTCTCCCAACTTGGTGGAGGTCACATTGATGACCGAACCGTCGGCAGGAGAGACGGATGACGAGGAAGTGACATCCGCCACGATATAGGCGGTGAAGAGACCTTTTCCGTCGTTGGAAGCGTGAATCTCATCGACCGACGAACCACCCGGAGCGTCATCGGCAAGACGCACGTAGAACGCCGTTCCCCTGGTGGTGTATTCTCCGACGTAAGCATACTTGATGGTATCGTCTTGCCAAGCGGAACCGTCCAACGAGAATTGGTATTTCCCCACCGCGTCCGCATAGACCACTATCTTGCTGTCGTCGTCCAAACACGTTCCATAAACCTTGAACATGTGCGGATCGGAAGTACAGCCTTGCGACGAATGGAGTTCCATCGTAGGCTCGGAGAAGGAGATGTCCTTCTTGCCCGAAGCCGTGATCATCACGTCCCAAACTTCCGCAGTTTTCTTGGCACCTTGGGCGATGACCACTTTGAGATTGTCCGAAATGGTCACGTCCGCAATGTCTATGGAGATTGGATAAGCCGTCTTGGTCGTGCAGTTTTCAAACGTTCCGTATTTCTTCAATGTCGAACCGTCATAGATTCGGTAAGAGAAGGTATTGTTACCACCCGATGATGGCTGATAATAGAACGTCAACTTCTCCAATTGCACATTGGCTGCGTCATAAATGGCAGGGGAAGTGAGCGTGCTGTTAATGGCAAGCACAAATCCCGTGACACCCGCATCAGCATCCGATGCAACCCATGACTCCGAAAGAATTCGGTCTGTATAACTGCCGTCCTGAGCGGAAAGATAAGCAATCCTGTCCGTCACGCCGCAAGCAATGGTGGACATCACATTGGTCACGGAACCTTTGGCGGTCATCGTAGGTGATTGTTTGGTGTAGCCCGGAGCCGTGAACGTGAACAAGTCGGAATACGTTCCCTCGGCAAGACCGTTTTGCAAACGTATATAGAACGTTTTCGTGAAATCTGCCGTAGTATAAGGAATGTTATACGAAGCCGTTTGCGTGAACGTGCTGCCGTCTGTCGAAACCTCAAAGTAAGAACCGTTCGAAGCGGTCATGGTCACCGTTCCCGAACCTGCCGTAAGCGGCATGCCCGTACCCGTCAGTACAAATGGCTTAGCGTCCGAAGGTCCGAGACCTGGCACATAGTTGAGTCCCGTCACCGCAGGTGTCACCGTCATCTCCATGGCGGCACACGAAACGGTGAAGTCATCAAACCACATATGGGTACGACTACCGTGATTTATCAACTTTATCGTCGCCAAAGATGCTGAGGTTACGTCAAGCGTTACCTTATGCCAATTGGTATCAAACACCTTGATGTTACCGTTCTCATCAACACATCCTGCATAGGAACCGCTGAGGGTCGTATAATCGCCAGAAGTCATCGCACTTCCTTCCGACCGCGTAACGGTCGGAATCTCCAAGTCATCTATATTGATGCCCGTGGTAACGACGTTTGAGGAGATACTTATCTTCAAACCGGCATCTTCCGACAAATTACTTTTTCCGAACGCACTCTCATTTTTTACATAGAACGTGAGTTCGACTGGGTTGTCCACCTCTGGCATGATAAGATATCCGCCATCAGCACCTGCCGTTCCGTTTTTTGCCAACCTAATCGCATTACCACCTCCATGAGATGTTCCACCAACGCTACCTCTATAATAATAAAGCGTCCAGACTCCAGAGGATAACGCAAACGTGTTAACCTGTTGCATATCCGAACTTGGATATATTTCGGTTAAATCCTCGACATTAGCGGCAGGCTTGCCTGCGGCTTGGATCAACGTTTCAAATCCTTCAGAGATACAAGGCGTTTCACCTACCGCCGGATGAGCAGGCGTAGTGAACGAACCAGCGGTACAACCTACCGATGACACGCGTGTATTCTCATCGGACGAGAGGGCGAACACCTTGAAGGTATAAGTTGTTCCCTCTTCCAATCCCGCTACCAAGGTTGACGATTCACCCTTGTTCGCATAGAGCGTGAACTGCACCACATTGTTTTTCAACACTTGGATGCGGTAGTTCGATACGTAAGTCTCATCCGCCAACTTAGTCCAATTGAGCGTTCCGCCATTGTAGGTCAATGCGGTTGCTTCACCCAACACCGGACATGGCAGTGCCGCCACATTACGTACCGTCACCACCGTTGTCTTGGCAAGCGTGCCGCAAGCCATGGTGGTGGAGAAGCCGAGGTTATAATCACCCAACGTGGAACTCGACACGGTCAGTTCCGCTCCCGCATTGGCTTCGGCAGCCGAAATATTGAAGTTAGAGCCACCCGCGTGTGGCGTGCCGCTGTATGTCACCGTCAATCCAACAGGAACGGTGACCGTCACCGGGTTGGTGAGCGACGTACCCACAAGCGTTACGGTAGTCGGCGTGGTGAAATTAGGAACCGTCGCCGTGGCAGGCACCGTATAAGAAGAACCTGCCGAAACAGTCACCGTAACGGTTTTCGTAACACATTGGTCGCAAGCGTTCTTAGCCGTGGCGGTAATCGTAGCCTCACCGGCAGCCACGCCAGTCACGACACCATCAGCGGAAACTTCGGCGACACTCGGGTCGCTGCTGACATAATCGACAGTCGATGCGTTTGTTATTGTTAAGTTCGTAGCAGGCAAGTTGCGCTCGCAACCTGCGTTGAACGATGCTGTTGCCGAATTCACGACAATAGAAGGTTCAGGTGACGTGCAGACTTTGCAACGCTTCACCTGCATGGAATTCATGAAAGGATTCTGATTATAATCATCACCACGTGCCATGTAAACACCACCCGCCGCATTGATCTTAGTGGCGTCAGCGGCTGTCAATGTATAAGAAACCGTGACATCACTCCCTCCCGACGCATAATCTCCACCGGCAACGGTCCATTCATGTATTAAATTTCCTGCAGTCGCTGACGTGCCGGCAAAAATGAGCATGTTGCCCGAGGTTTGCGCCGAAGCTGTGATCAGATTAACCACAATCTGATCTCCAGCAGCGAACGTGGTTCCCGTAAGTCCCATATACTTACCACTACCACCTAATTTACCGTCAGTGGCAGTATTAACAGAAGAACCAAAACCTGAGAACGTGCAGAACGTGGTGGCGCTATATGCACCCGTGGCCGTTGATCCCGAGCCTGAATTACGTGTCGCTGTATAAGTCGCGCAAACAGGTTCGGAAGCGGAAGTCACCGCTATGGTTTGGCTTGCTGTGCCAGGGCAATAAGAACCTGAAGCGGCTACCGTACCCGTGACTGTGAATGAACCGGTAGTGCCCGGCACAAAAGTTTGTCCTACGGCTGTCAGTCCTGCCGAACCACCAATGGTGACCGCACCGCCCGAGGTGGCAGAGGCTGCCGTGAGCGTCGAAGTTTCACTCGCGTCAAGGTCAAGCGACGTGGACGTGAGCGTCAACGTCACCGTGTTCGTCGTACACGCCGTACCCGTCACGGTGATTGGGGCGGACGTTGCCGCGGCGTAAGTAGCGTCAGCGGCAATCGTCGCGGTGATGGTATAAGCACCTACTTGGTCAACGACGAACGACGTGCCGCTCACCACCGAAGCGTCCGGCTTCGTAATCGAATAGGTCACAGCACCCGTACCCGACGTTCCACTATTGCCGAGCGTTATGGTCGTCAATCCATTTGCCACCGCTGTATTCTGTGACGCTGTCGCCGTGATGGACTGCGGCGTGAGCGCAGCAGCCGACGCGGTAATGGTCATACTATTGGATGCCGAGCAGTAACCTCCATTGGCGGCAATCGTCGCACTATAAGTGTGCGCCGTTTCATCGCTGAACGTATAGGAAGAAACTTGACCTGCCGTAAGCGTGCTGCCGTCCATCTTGTAAGTGATATCTCCCGTTCCTGCGGACGCACTTGCCGTTGGCAATGCCGTAGCGACACCTACAGTAGGCGACAACGATGCTGGAGAAAACGAAAGTGTCCGAGTGGTACAAGAACCACCTGTTGCCGTAGCAGAAATGGAGGTGATGTTTAATGTTTGACCTGTACCATATTGCGTGTAACCAGAAGAACCAGAGAACGCTCCGTCTAATATTCTGATTTGTCGATAAATTCTGACCGTTCTTGTATTAGCGGGAACATCAACAACCAAAGGGCCACCGCAACCATCTCCTGTAGATGCATTAGAAAGCAAATTGCCCGCCAAAGCAGCACCAGAAACCGTAGCACCCGCCGTTCCTGTCCAAAAGGCTACTGCAACAGGAGCAACAGACGTACCATTTGCCGCTCCATAAATAGATAATGAAGAAATCGTATATCCATCATCAGCTTGGACTTCAATATAACTAGAGGAAGCATCATAATTAGCATTAGCAGAGGAATTGACAGACACTACATCATTACCACTGACATTACAAATCTTCTTATTTGATGTAATCGAACTAACGGAAGTGCTAATAGAGACATTTTCCGAACTTGCTCCAGCTATAATTTGCGCAGCAGTAAAATCAGCCGCCCACGCCGAGGCAGAGACGAGCAACATACCAACCGCAAGGAACGCGGACTTAAAGAAGAGACGACATGGGAAACCCATCGTTATGCGTTGTTTCATGGTAATAGATATTAATCTATATATTTAAGGTGTGTGTCAAACTACATGACTTCAGGACGAACCCCTTTTACGCCATATAATTCAACGTACAAAAATAGATACGAAAAATATAAAAAACAATACGAAAAACATGTTAAAAAAATGTTTTTCAACACATATTTTCCTGTTTTCGCTCCTATTTGTCCGTTTTCACCTCGCCACGACAATAAAAAGTCGCTCTGTCTAACAGAACGACTTCATCTCAAAAAAACATAATCTCATTTTCTCTTATTCCTCATAATGCCCTTGGACAGAAACCACCAAAACAAGCACCTCCATATCATGTATTTCGTAAACCAATCTGTCTTTCTTATTGATGCGCCTTGACCACGTCTCCACCTCATAACCTTTCAATCGCTCTGGTTTTCCTGTCCCCACACGAGGATTATCTAACAGTTGAGACACAAATTCTTGCACCTTCTTTAATGACTTTGGGTCGGACTTTGCCATTCGCCGTAATTGTTCCTCTGCACTATGATGAAACCGCACCTTATACATCATTGGCTTCTTTTTTGATTTTTTCAAAAAAGCCTTCAATTTCACGCGCACTGCTTAAAGTTATATATTTCCCTTCCGCATACTCCTTATGCGCCAGTTCAATGTCCGCCTTGGTTTGAGCGTCGAGTTCAGGCTCTTTCTTCGCCAACAAGCGTGCCTTGGCTCGACGGATGGACTCGAGAAAACTGCGCAATACGTTCTCATCGTTGACATCGAACATGTCCGTTACCTCATGTAATACCTTACGCTGTAAAACTGCCGTTGACATGGTATATATATTTTGTTCTTTTCCTCTGATTGATAGTCTCTTTTGCAAAAGTAGGATTTTTTTTGTCACTAACGTGTCACAGCCAAAAAAAGTCTCTCAATGGCGGCACGGACGGCGGCACGTGAACCATGAAAGTTGTTGACCATGACGGCGAACGCCAACGTGCGTCCCGACACCTCGACATAACCGGCGTAACACTGCGTGCCGGAGATGCTGCCACTCTTGGCACGTACCTTGCCCGCCAACGACGTTCCCTTTAAGAGGTTCTTGACCGTTCCCGACTCGCCCGCCACTGGCAAAGACGCATAGAAAGCGTCAAAGCTGCGGGAGTTTTTCTTCTCCCACGTGAGCAAATCGACAAAGAAACGTGCCGTCACGGCATCGGACGGAGACAATCCGCAACCATCGTAGAGCAACATCTGGTCAACGTCCAACCCTTTCTCTCTCCAAAACTTCTCAAGAAAGTCCGAACCACCATAGACGCTCCTGTCACCATGCTTCACGCCAAGGTAACGATAGACATGCTCCGTGTAGTGATTGTTGCTGCGATGGTTGATTTCAGAAACGATGTCTGAAAGAGCGGGAGACGAAAGGGAGAAGAGCGACGTTCGTGATGCGGTCTCCACTTTGAAGGAAGCACGCGGCAAGCCCTTGACGACAATGCCGCTATCCATCAACGCTTGACGAAACACCGTGGCGCACGTGAGCGGCGGATTAGGCAAGTCCGCCTTAGAAACAAAGTCCGACGATGCCGCAGGCAATGTCCCGCGCACCACGCGACGCAAGTCAAACGGCGCACCATAGAAGTAAGCGTTGTCCGACTTTGTGACAGCAGCCTTGACATAACATTCGACGGAAAGACCGGCAACAATCGGTTCAACCTTGGTGATGGTGGCACTCGTTCCTGCAACGCCGGTGCGAAAATGCACTTCCATAATGTCATCGTAGATAGACAAGGCATAAGTGGCGGAGCCGTAATAATTGCCCATATCCTCCCACGACCACTTGGGGGACACGCCCTCATCACCCCAGAACGAAGCGTCCGCCACCACATCGCCTTCAACCTTGAGAATGCCCGCGGAACGCACCTTAGAGACAAACGTGGCAAGGAATGTCGAGTCGCCCATGTAACGAGACCCGAGCGTAGGGTCACCCTGACCGTAAATGATGAGGTTGCCATGAAGAATGCCTCTTTCAATCTTGCCGTCCGCGAGCACCTGCGTCTGAAAACGGAAATCAGAACCCAACGTCTCAAGGGCGGCAGCCGTGGTGATGAGTTTTGCCGTGCTGGCAGGAGTAGCCACACGTTCGGAACGATACTCGGCAAGCGACCGCCCCGTGGCGACATCACGCACAAGCAATGAGATGTTGGCATGACGCAACTGCGGGTGGTTGACAAACTCAGACACCGCCTGCGACGGCGTGGCGGCAACTACCGACAACGGCAACAAGAGCAAAGCAATTAAAAGACGCATTTTTGAGAGTAACGAATTTAAGAGTTCCTATTTTCCTAAACTTTTTTCAATCAAATCCACCAAACGCTCCACGGCTTGGTCCTCAGGAATATTCTTTTCGACACATTCCTTGCCCTTATAGAGCGACACGCGGTGCGGTCCCGCACCGACATAGCCGAAGTCGGCATCCGCCATCTCACCCGGTCCGTTGACGATACAACCCATGATGCCTATCTTGAGACCGACAAACTGGGAAGTCGCTTGCTTGATGCGTGCGATGGTGCCCTGAAGGTCATAGAGCGTACGACCGCAACCGGGGCAAGAGATATACTCCGTCCGCGAGATGCGGGTGCGAGTGGCTTGCAAGATGCCAAGCATGAGGCTCTCAATGGCTTTGGACTCAACATGATCGTCAGTCACCCAGATACCGTCACCCAGACCGTCCAAGAGCAACGTCCCCAATTCAACGGACGCGCGCACCTGCAACTCCGTGAGGTCGTCCGTGTCATAATCACGACGCAAAATGACAGGCACTTCACACCCCGCCTTAACAAGCCGTGCGAACGCCAAACGGAAGTCCGCAACCGGATTGCCAGAACGTGAGGAGAGAACAAGGATGGCATTCACCTCCGCTTGCGCCTCACGAATGACAGCCTCATCCACCTCGTCGGCATAGAGCATCAGGAGGTTCGCCCCTTCCGCCCGCATGTCTTCAACACCTTCACCCACTATGACAGGAACATGGTCAGCCCCGACATTCCCAACGGAACGCGTCACGCGACGCTTGAAGGAGAAAAGGTCAAGAACGTCACGGAGGTCATCGGGCACGTCAAGCGGAGGAACAGCAGAGTAGTCGGTCAGCGAACGCAACAGCTTAGCCACGGGAATCTCCGCCTCCGGCTCCTCGCTGAGCGAGACGCGGATAGTGTCACCAATGCCATCGACAAGCAGGCTACCGATGCCCACAGCCGACTTGACGCGACCGTCCTCACCGTTGCCCGCCTCGGTCACTCCCACATGAAGCGGATAGCACATGCCTTCACGCTCCATGGCGAGGACAAGCAGGCGCATGCTATGCACCATGACACGAACATTGCTGGACTTCATGGACACGACCACTTGGTCGAACTTCAGTTTCTGACAAATGCGCAGATACTCCATCGCCTCTTCGACCATGCCCTCCACGGTGTCACCATACCGCTCCATGATGCGCTTGGAGAGGGAACCGTGATTCACGCCTATGCGCAACGCCACTCCGCGTTGACGACAAATGTCTATAAGCACCGACAAACGGCGCTCGGTCTCCTCAAGGCCTTCCGAACAGTAGTTGCCTGGGTTGATACGCACCTTCTCGACATGGCGAGCCACAGCATCCGCCACGTGTGACGTGAAATGAACGTCCGCCACGAGCGGCACGTGACATCCGTCAGCATGGATGCGCTCCTCAATGAGCCGCATGGATTCCGCCTCACGCAATCCCTGCGTGGTGAGACGCACGATGTCACCACCGGCGGCAGCCACCCGCTCTATTTGGGCAACAGACGCTTCAATATCATTGGTGTCGGTATTGCACATCGACTGTACCCTCACGGGGCTTTCACCCGAAATGGTCACGTTCCCCACTTTCACTGCCACGGTTTTCCGCCGTCTGTAATTGAAAATATTCCACATAGTCTTTTATTTCTTAATCACATGCGTTCTGATATAGTCTGCCCCTTGCGCCACGGCAAAGGCATTCCACCTCGCGGTGATGTCGTCAATATCTTCGGTTAAAAGTAAGTTTTCAGAGCATTCCGAACAAGCCGAGTCCGTTGCCGGCAACTGAATCTTGCGCAAGAATCCCTTGCGCGACAACCCGACATAAACCTCCCTGCCCCACCGACGCTTGAGTTCCGGCAGTCGCTGCAGGACAAGCAGCGAGGAACGAGGGTCGGAACCAAGGAAGTTGCCCATGCCCGGATCAACGATGAGCCGACGCTCATCCACTCCGGCACGGACAAGGGCGGACAAACGGTTGTCAAAAAACCGCAGGATATTGTCCCACACGTCTGACGGCGACCACGAAGTCAATGTTGCCTTACCCCTTCCCTGCACGCTGTGCATGACAACCAACTGACAAGATGACGCTGCGAGAGCGGGATAAATCTCCGGATGACAAAAACCGTTAATGTCATTCAACATGTCAACGCCCTGCGACAAACACCACTGTTGCGTGTCCGGATTGAACGTGTCAACGCTCACCTTCACACCCGCGGTTCGCAACCACTCAATGACAGGTCGCAAACGCTCCCGCTCCAATTCCGCCGTGACGGGAAGGGCGGACACATTGCTTGCCGCCGCGCCCACATCAATATGATCAGCTCCGGCATCAAGCAAAGCGCAAGCATGAGACATGGCAACCGAGACATCAAGGTACTTGCCTCCGTCCGAGAAACTGTCGTCCGTAATATTCAAAATTCCAATCCAATGCATAAGTGACAAAAGCGGAAAACGGCATGGTGTTTGTAACGCAAAAGTACTGATTTTACGTATTATTTTGATTATCTTTGCCCGATAAAAGCGGACAAAACGAAAAAAGATTGAACATGAAGAACGAACTGGTGGAAGCCATCGTAGAAGGAATGCGCAACGTGAAAGCCAACGACATCACGTGGTTGGATCTCACCGACATAGAACAAAGAGCCCTGGATGACATGGTACTTTGCTCAGCAAACACGGCAGTGCAAATCCGCGCCTTGGCAGAAGAAGTGGAAGCCGAGGTGAAGAAGCAGTGTCACGTTTCGCCCATTGCGGTACACGGATTGGACAACGCACAATGGGTGGCAATAGACTACGGACACGCCATGGTGCATGTCATGACTCCTGAAGCACGCACTTTTTACGACATCGACTCACTCTGGGGCGACGCGAAGACAACACATTACACGGACGAATTTTGATTGAGGAAACATCTTATGCCAGAAAAACAAACAGAACAGAATAAACCACAACAAAACAAACCTCAAAACTCACCTTTCAACGGCAAGAATCCATTAGGCGGCAAGTTTCAACCATCATGGAACTGGTTGATTTTCATTCTGTTCGCAGGACTAATCGTTTGGACTTTTTTGGGAGAGAACCAAGGAAACGCACAGAAGGACGTTACCTACTCCGAATTTAAGGATTTGGTGAAAAGGAATGTGCTGCTGACCATCGAAATCAACACGGACAATGCCGTGGCAGTGGCAGAGGTGATTCCCGACAGCGCACAGAGCGTCATGGGGAGCAGGACTCCCGAAGCGGGGAAGAAAGCCTTTGTACGCACCGACCTGCCTTCGGTGGACGCTACCGTAAGAATGCTTGAAGAACAACACTTCAGCGGCAACGTAAAATACAACAAGGATGACTCCACCTTCGGAAAACTGTTTTGGGCATTCGCTCCCATTCTGCTGTTCATCGGTCTCTGGGTATTCCTGATGAACCGCATGGGACGAGGATTCGGTGGCGGAGGAGGCATCTTCTCGGTAGGAAGGTCAAAAGCCAAGGTCTTCGACAAGGACAACAAGGTACAAGTGACATTCAAAGACGTCGCCGGACTGAGCGGTGCGAAGCAGGAGGTGCAAGAAATCGTTGACTTCCTCAAGAACCCAAAACGATATACGGACTTGGGCGGAAAGATTCCAAAAGGAGCCCTGCTCGTAGGACCTCCGGGAACGGGTAAGACACTGCTCGCCAAGGCAGTGGCAGGAGAAGCCAACGTGCCTTTCTTCTCCATGAGCGGAAGCGACTTTGTCGAGATGTTCGTGGGCGTGGGAGCTTCACGTGTACGTGACTTGTTTGCCCAAGCCAAGGCGAAATCTCCTTCCATCATCTTCATCGACGAGATTGACGCCGTGGGTCGCTCACGGTCAAGGTCGCTGTCCATGAGTTCAAATGACGAACGAGAGAACACGCTGAACCAACTCCTCACCGAAATGGACGGATTCGGAACAAACAGCGGCGTCATCATCCTTGCAGCCACGAACCGTGCGGACATTTTGGACAAAGCCCTGCTGAGAGCGGGACGGTTTGACCGACAGATTCACGTGGACCTGCCTGACCTGCCTGAGCGCAAGGACATTTTCCGAGTGCACCTGAAGCCACTCAAAGTGGCAAAGGATTTGGACGTGGACTTCCTCGCCAAGCAAACACCGGGATTCTCAGGAGCGGACATCGCCAACGTGTGCAACGAAGCCGCACTGGCGGCAGCACGTCGCAACGGCAAGGACGTGACGACACAAGACTTCATGAGCGCCGTGGATCGAATCATCGGTGGCTTGGAGAAACGCACCAAGATCATGACCACGGAAGAGAAACGCTCCATAGCCTTCCACGAGGCAGGACACGCCACCATTTCTTGGCTATTGGAACACGCCAACCCGCTGGTGAAGGTGACCATCGTGCCACGCGGACAAGCACTCGGAGCGGCTTGGTATCTGCCTGAAGAACGCGTGCTGACCAATCGCGAACACCTGCTTGACGAGATGTGCGCCACCCTCGGCGGCAGGGCGGCTGAAGAACTCTTTGGCAACACCGCCTCAACAGGAGCGTTGAACGACCTCGAAAGGGTGACGAAAACCGCCTACGCCATGGTGACCTACTACGGCATGGGGAAGGAGATGCCTAACATGTCGTACTACGACTCACAAGCCAGCGATTACGCATTCGGAAAACCATATTCCGAACAAACGGCAAAAGCCATTGACGACGAGGTGCAAAGCATCATTGCCGAACAATTTGAACGCGCCAAGGAACTGCTCCGCACACACAGCGAGCAACACCACGCCATAGCCCAACTGCTCATGGACAGAGAGGTCATCTATGCCGACGACGTGAAAGAGATTCTCGGTCCACGACCTTGGGAATCACGCGCTGACGAACTGCTCAACGACGAACAAAACACGGCATTCCTGAACGAGGCGGAGAAGACGGAATCTGAAAAAACCGAAGAAAACAACACGGAGGACAAACCTTCCGATGAAAACACGGAAACAGAAACCGTCGTGACACCCGTAGAGGACGAAAAAGCAACCGAAGAGAAGACCGCTGATAAAGAAGAGAAGTGATGCGATTTGATGAATTTAACTTGGATGCCGCCATCATCGAGGCGATTTCGTACATGAACTTCACGGAGGCGACACCCGTGCAGGAGCAAGCCATTCCTGCCATATTGAGCGGACGTGACCTGATTGCATGCGCACAAACCGGTACGGGAAAAACAGCCGCATTCGTACTACCCGTGCTGAACAGCCTCGTGCAACACCCCAATGATGGCGTGGACACGGTGATTATCGTTCCGACACGTGAACTTGCCATTCAGATAGACCAACAAATACAAGGATTCTCCTATTTTCTGAACATTGGTTCGCAAGCCATCTATGGTGGCGGCGACGCCGTGACGTATGCCGAGCAAGAACGCGCTCTGAAAGAAGGACGTGACATCATCGTAGCAACGCCCGGACGACTCATCTCACACTTGGCACAAGGATACGTGAACTTCAAAGCCGTTCGACACCTGATCTTGGACGAGGCGGACAAGATGTTGGACATGGGTTTTCTGGAAGACATCGAAAAGATTGTCACCTACATGCCTACCGAAGGAAGACAAACCCTGATGTTCTCCGCCACGATGCCTGAAAAAATCAGGACCTTGGCAAGGAAGATTCTGAAGAACCCCGCCGAAATAGACCTCGGCATTGCCAAGCCCGCCGCTGGCGTGAACCAAAGCGTGGCTCTGTGCTACGACCCACAAAAGAACCCTCTGCTGATTCACATTCTGAAAGAACTGAAGCCAGAGATGAAATCGGTCATCGTGTTCACGTCCGCAAAACTGAAAGTGAACGAGATTGTCCAAACACTGCGACGTTCAGGCGTGAAAGCGGCAGGAATGTCATCGGTATTGTCGCAAGAGCAAAGGGAGGAAGTGCTGATGCAATTCAAAGCCCACCGACTGCGCGTATTGGTGGCTACCGACATCATGTCACGCGGCATTGACATCAAGGGCATTGACTTGGTCATCAACTATGACGCTCCACATGATGCCGAGGACTATGTTCACCGCATCGGACGCACAGCACGCGCAGGAAGCGAAGGCGACGCCATCACGCTCATCAACCCTCGAGACATGGAGCGATTTGCCAATATCGAGAAACTGATAGAACAAGAAGTGCCACGCATGACCCTGCCACAGGAAATGGGCGAACAACCAGCATGGAACCCAGCACCACAAAGGAAAGGCGGCAGGAACAATCACAACCGAGGCAGAAACGGAGGACGACACCACGGAAACCGTCCCAACCGCTCGTCACACACGCATCATTGAGCAAACATGGCGCGACTGATTTTCTTGCAATCGACCGAAAGCACGAACACGTACCTGCACGAACTGCTTCGACACGAAGACGTAGAGGAACTGACTGCCATTGTCACCTACAACCAAACCGCAGGACGCGGACAGACAGGCAATCACTGGGATTCAGAAAAAGACAAGAACATCGCCCTCAGCGTCTTGCTTCAGCCGGAGATGGACGTGAAAGAACAATTTGGCATTTCAATGGCAGCGGCACTTGCCGTCACGGACACGCTGAAAGCATACGACATAGAATCGAAAATCAAATGGCCCAACGACATCTATATTGACATCCACAAAGTATGTGGCATCCTGATTGAAAACGAACTGAACGGACATTGGGTGGAAAAGAGCATCGTGGGCATCGGACTGAACGTGAACCAACGCCACTTTGCGGAAGAACTGAAAAACGCCGTGAGCATGGTCATGGCAACGGACAAGGACTATGACCTGCAAGACGTGACAAGAACACTGACGGAAAGCCTTCGCAAACGATATTTCGAACTGCTCAACGAGGGTTGGCAATCGCTGAAGAAAGAGTATATGCCTTCACTTGTGAACGGAGGTGGAGAGACACACAGATTCACTGACGTGGCGACGGACGCGACATTTGAAGGAATCATAGAAGACATTGAGCCAAGCGGCAGAATGGTGCTGAAAAAGACGAATGGCGAAATCGTGAAATACTATTTCAAGGAAGTGCGCCAGCAAATCGGCAACGAAGAAAGGGAGTAAATCGAAATGATTCACTCCCCTTTTTCTTTCTTATCTTATCAACGGCGGACAAACGCCGCCTGAATGTCGCATCCTGTTAGGATTCCGCCTTTTCTGACTGCCCCATCAACATGAAATGGAGACGGTTAAGGACATTGACTTGCGTCGTTCCGTAGTCAAAATCAAGGAAGAGCAGATTCACGTCTGGATAACGCTTCTTCATCTTCTTCTCGATTCCTTTGCCTATGACGTGGTTGGCAATACAGCCAAACGGTTGGATGCAAACCACGTTGTTGATGCCTTGACGCGCAAATCCGGCAATCTCGCCAGGAATGAGCCATCCTTCTCCATACTGGTTGAGAAGGTTGACGCTCTCAGCCGCCAACTTGGCTTCCTCACGAACGCCCTCAACAGGACGATAGCGAACAAACTTGCGCAGCGGTTTCTCATACTTGTTGCTATAGGCGGCAATGACTTTTTCCGCCAAGCGACTAACAATATTCAGAGAATGCTTGCCCGGCAAGATGTTTTGCAGACGCTTGGCTTCAGAGTTGACAAAGCCCTGCGTGAAGAAGTTGGTCACCGGCGGTATCGCCACCTCGATGCCTTGCGAGATGAGCCATTGCACAATGCCATAATTGCCAAAGTCATTGTACTTGACGTAGATTTCGCCAATGATGCCAATGACCTGCGGCTGCGGACCAACAGGAACAGCGTTGAACTCCTCGACGGCTTGGCGAAGCAAAGGAATGAGTTGAGAACGCTTGTTCTGCTCAAGCAGACGAACGGATTCGTTGATGTACTTCTCCTTGAGACGGTCGCTATCTCCCTTATGCAACTCGCGCGATATGGTGGAATAGTACAAGCGCGACAGGGCGTCAGCAAAGCACAAGGCGTGCAACACGGTGAAAATAATCTTCTTATAGTCGAAGTCAAGTCCCGGCTGGTCATTGATGGTACCTGCCGAAACGGAGAACGCTACGACAGGAATATCCTTATAACCAGCGTTGATAAGGGCTCGCTTGATGAGGGCGATGTAGTTGGTAGCACGACACTGGCCAGACGTTTGCGTGATGCCAAGGACAATGTTATTGAGGTCGTACTTGCCACTCTGAACCGCGGCAATGAGGTCGCCCGTGACGCAAAGCGCAGGATAGCAGACTTCATTGTTGACCGCCTTAAGAGCCACGTCAAGCGTTTCACGTGACGGCTTAGGAAGGTTCTGAATCTTATAGCCCATCTTTGCGCCGAGCATCGGAATATACGGCGAATAGAAATCACCAAACCAAGGCGCAAGAATAGTCTTGGAACGGTCAGACACTTGATAAGCCGGCGTGCGAACAAGTTCACTCTCGCCACCCTGCATGGCACCTCCCAAACGGATGGACTCAACCAACGAACGCAAGCGAAGTTTGATAGAACCCGTTGACGCGATTTCATCGATGCGAATGAGCGTATGGCTCTTGTTGTTGCGATGAAGCAAGTCACGAACCTCGTCAATGATAATGGCGTCAGGGCCGCATCCGAAGGAGTTCATCTGAACGAAGTAAACGTTCTGAGGACGCTTGGCAACCCATGCCGCCGCCTGAAGGACACGGTTAGGATACGCCCATTGCGAGATGGTGTAGTACTCACGCGTGAAAGCGTCACTGTCGGTTTCCGCCGCTATCTCCTCATTGACCACAGCCACGCCAAGGTCGGAAAGGATGTCCGAAATCTTTTGATGAACAAGCGGATCGGCTTGATATGGGTGTCCTGCCAAAACGATGACAGGCTCCTGCTTGCGCATGGCGTTGTTGTAGATAAGGATGTTACGGTCGTAAATGTCCTTCTTGCAAGCGATTTGCGCTTCAATGGCAGCCGCCACCGCTTCACGAGCAGTTTTCTTGTCTATACCAAGCGTGGCAAGATACTCCTCACACGCCTTGTAGGTCAACTTTTCGTTGCTGAGGTTAAAGGCAGGCGCATCCAACGGAATGTCGGAATTGATGTTGTTGAGCACCTCGCTATAAGCCGTCACTATTGGGCAGTTGAAGCAGTTGTGCGAATGCTTGAACTCGTTGCGTTCAAACAAGATGAACGGATAGAAGATGCGATCCACTCCCTGCTCCGCCAAGTCGATGACATGGCCATGAGCAAGTTTGGCAGGATAGCAAATGTTGTCAGACATGATACTTCCCGCTCCTTTCTCGTAGAGCGAAGCCGTGCTCTCGTGCGACAGAACCACTTCGATGTTGCACTTGGTGAAGAGCGTTTGCCAAAACGGGAAGTTCTCAAAAATAGTGAGGGCACGTGGAATGCCTATCTTCATTCGAGGATGTTTCGGATTGTTCTCAATCTGGAACAATCGTTCACGCTTGTATTCAAAGATGTTCTCACCACGCGACAGGCGTTCAGGATTGTTGGTGAAAATCTTTTCACACTTGTTGCCGCTATAACAACGCTTGCCGTTAGGGAATTTGAACACGGTGATGGAACACTGGTTGGTACAACCGTTGCAATGTGCCGTGCGCATTTCATAGTCCGACGCCTTCTGCAAGTTGTCGAATCCGACGAAGGACGAAACGCCATTCTCCTTGTACTTACTGTGCGCATAGAGAGCGGCACCGTAAGCACCCATGAGTTCAGGACGATTGGACGAAGAAATCTTCTTGCCGCTAAGCAATTCAAGCGCACGGAAAACAGCGCGGTTCTTGAACGTTCCGCCTTGTACGACAATATTGCCTCCGATAGACTTCAAGTCCTGAAGTTTCAGCACCTTGTAAAGGCAGTTCTTGACAACGGAATAAGCCAATCCAGCGGAGAGATCCTGAGTGGTAGCACCCTCTTTAAGCGCCTGACGCACCTTGCTGTTCATGAACACCGTGCAACGGCTTCCGAGGTCGCACGGAGCGGTGCTGTCACACGCCATGTCAGCAAACTGCTGGGCTGTGTAGCCCAACGTCTTGGCAAACGACTCAAGGAACGAACCGCAACCGGAAGAGCAAGCCTCGTTGATTTCAATGTCCGTGACCGTTCCGTTTTGAGCAAAGATGGCTTTCATGTCCTGTCCACCGATGTCAAGGATGAACGACACGTCTTTGTCAATAGATTGCGCCGCTATGTAGTGGGCAATGGTCTCTACGATGCCGTGGTCCGTGTTGAGGGCGGCATGAAGCAAGTCCTCACCATAGCCCGTGACCGCACTGCCCAAGACAGAGAGAGTGCAACCCTTGCTGAGGGCTTGTTTCTCAAACGTCTTGAGACCGTCAATCGCCGTCTGCAACGGATTGCCTTGGTTGCCGCTATAGAAGGTGAAGAGCAAGTTCATCTTGTCATCCGTCACAACAACTTTGGTCGTGGTGGAACCGCTGTCAATGCCAATGAACACCTTGAGAGATTCACCTTGGACCAACTCTCGCTCAGGCATCTTCATGATGTTGCGTTCAGCATCCCACGTGGAGAGCGAAAGATGCTCGTCAAAAAGCGCGGGAAGCGGACTTTCGGTCTTAATGTCCATACGCTGATAGTCGCCCAATCGCTTTTCAAACTCACTGACGGTGTAGAGTTCATTCTCATGTTTTGCCATCAGAGCCGCGCCCATGGCAGTGAAGAGTTGAGCGTCTGCAGGGGCGGCAAAGTTAGACTCATCCAACTTGAGCAAGCGTACGAAGGCGGCACGGAGAGACTTGATGTAGGTGAGCGGTCCGCCACAGAAAACGACTTGCGGCAAGATATCACAACCACGCGCCAAGGCATTGATGGTTTGCAATGCCACGGCATGGAAAATGCTGGCGGCAATGTCTTCCTTGTCAATCTTACGCGCCAAGAGGTTCTGGACATCAGTCTTGGCAAACACACCGCAGCGAGACGCTATGGGATAAATGTTATGGCTCTTCTCCGCCAAAGCGTCCATGTCGTCCACGCTGATATTGAGCAAGCCAGCCATCTGGTCAATGAAAGCACCCGTACCTCCGGCACAGTTACCATTCATGCGAATGTCAGGCGTCTTGCCCTTCTTGACAAGCACTAACTTGGCATCCTCTCCGCCTATGTCAATGAGGGTGCGCGCTTCCGGATAGAACGTCTGGAGCGAACGCGTCACGGCGACCACTTCCTGCACAAACTGCATGGAAAGGCGGTCAGCGATGCCCATGGCACCGGAACCAGTAAGGCAGATGTTGAGTTTTTCTCCTTTGAGGTTGTCCGGAATGTCCGCTAGGGTTTCCTGTATGGTCTCCACGAGACGCGTGAAGTGGCGACGATAACTCTTGAACAACACTTGTCGGTCTTCATCAATGGCTACCAACTTCACCGTGGTAGAGCCTACGTCAATTCCTAATCTGATTGGTTTCATAAATAATATCGTTGTTGTTTCGTTTCGTTCTGTTCTTATTTATCAGAAGGCGTGAGCCAAAGTGAGAGCATTTGATTGACAATGTTCTTGCGTTCGGTTATGAAATTGTCGAACGTCTGATGTCCGCCCAACGCTTTGAATACGTCTGAAAGGATGGGTTCGCAAATGAACGGGAAGGTACAGAGCCCCATGATGGTGATGACCATCTGCGAAATGTCAAAGCGACGAATGCGTCCCGCCTCGACTTCACGATCCATTTGGTTCTTGATGCTCTGGAAGTCGATTGTAGTCCACTCACTGAAGACAAATCGAATGATCTCCTGCGGGTCACGACGCAATTCCATAATAAGGAAACCAGGCAAGAGTTCATTGCCGCGCAACTGTTCTATATAAGAGGTGGCTATTTCAACAATCTTATCACGCAAGGAAATGTCCTTCGCCAAGGTAGAGTCAATGCGGGGCATGATGTTGCGAATAAGATTGTTCAAGGACTTCTCGAAAAGGCGATCTTTGCTTCGAAAGTAATAGTGCAACGAAGTGCGCGAAATACCCGCAAGGTCAGCAATGTCTTGCATGGTAGTTTCAGACAATCCCTTTTGCAGAAACAGACGCTGAGCGGCGTTAAAGATGCGTTGTTCGGTATCGTCGTGCAGTTCCATTTCGTTTGATTTAGGTGTTTTGATTAACGAGTCGGTCTAACAATTATGTTTGACATCAGCGTCAAAGGTACTGCAAAATTCGATATTTTGACTATTTTTGCACGCAAGAAAACATAAAAAAATGAAAAGACTATTGACCTGCGCAATCGTGGCGTTTACATGCCTAACCGCCATGGCAAAAAATAACATCACCGTGGCACAAGACGGAAGCGGTGACTTCACCTCCATACAAGAGGCTATTCTTTCGGTTCGAGCTGAAATGAGGCATCGGACAAATATTCACGTGAAGAAAGGTGTCTATAAGGAAAAGATTGTCGTGCCGACATGGTGCATAAACGTTTCGTTGATCGGTGAAGATCGAGATTCGACCATCATCGAATGGAACGATCATGCCAACATGCAGATAGACGGGAAAAAGATGGGAACGTTCCGTACCTACACGATAAAGGTGCAAGGTCATGGTTTTAGGGCGGAGAACCTCACCATTGCCAACAACGCCCCGTTGCTGGGTCAGGCGGTGGCACTGCACGTGGAAGGAGATCAGGCGGTGTTCGTGAACTGCCGCATCATTGGCAACCAAGATACCATTTATGCCGGCAGCGCGACTTCAAGACAACTTTATGATAAGTGCGAGATAGAAGGAACGACCGATTTCATTTTCGGTCCTGCAACTTGTTTCTTTGACAAGTGTGTCATCAGGAGCAAGAAGAATTCTTACATCACCGCTCCCTCTACTCCTGAAGACAAGAAATACGGTTTCGTATTTCAAGAGTGCAAACTGATAGCCGCTGACGGCATCAAAAAGGTGTATTTGGGTCGTCCTTGGCGACCTTTCGGGGCTTCCGCCTTCATCAATTGCGAAATGGACAACCACATCCGCCCCGAAGGATGGGACAACTGGCGTAACGCCGAAAACGAGAAGACGGCACGATTCATCGAAATTGGCAGCAAGGGTTCAGGAGCGAACAACGACGCGCGCGTGAAGTGGGCGAAAACAAGCGGCAATGCGAAAGACTATACACGCAAGAAGGTGATAGGATTCTAAAGGTCAGACTTGAACGTGACCTTTTTGTTCTCCTCGTCGCCCTCAATGACACGGATTCTTACACTTGGCTCGTAGGCAAGCAGGACACCGCAATCGTCGGTAGCTTGAAACCGCGCATCAGCAAGAGCCAAGCGATAGGCTCGCTTGATGACCGAGGCACGGAAGCATTGTGGCGTTTGCGCCCGGAACATGGTCGAACGGGGCGGAATGCCGACAATGTGGCCGTCTAATACTTGCCACACGGTGTCGGTAGAAGTCACTCCGACAGCACACGCCTGATGAGTGGAGAGAACGGACAAGCACCGCTCAATGATTGAACAAGAGACAAATGGACGAGCCGCATCGTGAATCAGAACATTATCGTCATCGGAAACAAGACGCAATGCGTTCACGCTACTATCGCAGCGGCGTTCACCCCCCACTATGACTTCGGCACGGAGACGGGCAGAAGAGAGCACCTCCCTTGTCTTGTCCATCCAATCAGGATGGGAGACGACAATAAGCCGATGAATGGAGGGGACGGAAGCGAAGACACGGACACTGTGTTCAAGGACGGTTCGACCGTCAGGGAGCAAGGCGAACTGCTTGGGATAGCCTAATCCCATTCGAGAGCCTGTTCCGGCAGCGAGAATGACGGCTACATTTTCCATAGTTGACTATCTCAATAGATTTTCCAACCGTGCGCACCGCCTTCGGTAAATTGGAATGGCATGACAAAACCATCCAATCGCGATAATGCCTCAATAACTTCACGCTTGCGAGTGGGTTCTACCATAAGCATCATGAAACCTCCGCCACCCGCACCGGAAACCTTGCCAGAAATGGCTCCCGCCGCTGTCGCGACGTCGAAGGCTTGTTGAATGACAGGGTTCGTGATGGCACCTGCCATCTTCTTCTTGTCTTCCCACGCTTTGCCAAGGATGGAAGCGAAGGAGTTCATGTCGCCCATGAGAACCGCACGTTTCATGTCAATGGCACTCTGCTTGATGCGGTGCATGGCTTCAATGGCGGCAGAGTTGCCACCTTCCGTGTTTTTTTTCTGCTCGTTGATGATATTGGCACTCTCACGGCTTCGACCGGTGAAGTAAAGCACCATGCTTGATTCCAATTCGTCAATAATCCACCGTTTGATTTTGAGCGGGTTGACGATGACCATGTCGTTGCTGTGGAACTCCATGTAATTGAATCCACCGAAAGTGGCGGCATATTGGTCTTGCTTGCCACCACTAAGAGCAAGGTCTTGACGTTCAATCTCGTAGGCAAGACGAGCGATTTCATAATCGCCCAAAGGAAGCGCGAGCCACTCGGCAAAGCACTTGAGGATGCAGACGACCATGGCGGAAGAGGTTCCTAATCCGCTACCGGCAGGGGCATCGTTATAGGTAGAAATCGTGAAGGAGAGCGGGCTGTGGACAAAATCTTTGACAATGCGATTATAGACGCCCTTGATGAGCGACGCATGACCGTCAATGTCAAGAATCGGAGCAGAATCAAGCGTTTGGCGGCAGTCGGCATCCCATGACTGAATGACGATTTTAGCGTCAGAACGCTCCTCGATGGTGCAATAGGTATAAAGGTTGATGGTGGCGTTGAGAACCAAGCCGCCGTATATGTCGCTGTAGGGAGAGACGTCACTACCGCCACCCGCCAAGCCCAATCGAAGGGGCGCTTTGCTTCGTATAATCATAGAGAAAGTGGTTTAATACCGATTTGCCAAAGATTTACAAAGGTAACAAGAAAAATCATTACTTTTGTAAGACAAAACATACACCTTAAGCATATATATATGAACGCATTGGAAATAGCGAAAGCGCAAGTAAGAGAGAGCGCGGAGGTAAAAACCAAACTACTTCAGGACGAAAAGATGATGAGGAAGGTGGCGGAGGTGGCGGAGTTATGCGCCGAGGCATACAAAAAGGGTAAGAAGACGTTGTGGGCTGGCAACGGGGGGAGCGCGGCGGACGCGCAACACATGGCGGGGGAGATGGTGTCACGCTTCATGTTCGACCGTCCGGGATTGCCATCCATCGCCTTGACAACGGACACAAGCATCATCACCGCCATAGGCAATGACTACGGATACGAGAAGTTGTTCAGCCGTCAGTTGCAAGCCAATGGAGAAGAAGGCGACGTGTTTATCGGCATTTCGACCTCAGGCAATTCGGGAAATCTTGTGGAGGCGTTGAAGGTGTGCAAAGAAAAGGGCATCGTGTCGGTGGCACTTGTAGGTGAAAAGCCATGCAAGATGGACGAGTATGACCATGTGATACACATTCCGAGCGGGGTGACACCTCGCATACAAGAATGCCAAACGCTGATTGGTCACATCATTTGTTGCTGTGTGGAGGAGGAGATTTTTGGTGGAGTTAAGAATTAAGAGTTAAACCATTAGGACATGAAGGTTGTCATTATTGCTGGCGGTCAAGGCACAAGAATCAGAAGCGTGAACAGCGAAGTGCCCAAGGCGATGATTCCCGTGGCAGGAAAGCCCATCATCGAATGGGAGATAGAGATGGCGAAGCGGCAAGGATTTGAGGATTTCTTGATTATCACAGGTTATCTGGGGGAACAAATAAGAGCGTATCTGGGCAACGGCGAAAGGTGGGGCGTGAAGATAGAGTATTACCAAGAGGAGCAACCACTTGGTACCGCAGGGGCGTTGGGATACTTGAAAGACCGACTGACGGAAGACTTCTTCGTCTTCTATGGCGACACGATTGTTGACATAGACATGCAGCGGATGATGGACTTCCACAGGGAGAGGGAAGCGGACGCGACGTTGTTCGTACATCCGAACGATCACCCTTATGACAGTGACATTGTGGACATGGCGGCAGACGGGAAGGTGCGCGGCTTCTTCCTGAAGCCTCATCCGGAAGGCTTCGTGAGCCACAACACGGTGAACGCGTCGCTGTTCATCTTCTCGCCCACCGTGCTGGAGCGCATAGAAGTAGGCAAGAAGAGCCACATAGAAAAGAATGTGTTGCCGCGCTGTCTGGCGGAAGGATTGCGATTGTTCGGTTACAATTCGCCCGAGTATATCAAGGACATGGGCACTCCCGACCGATATGAGGCGGTAGGCGAGGATATACGTTCGGGCAGGGTGGAAAAGATGAATTTCAAGAACAGCCGCAAGGCGGTGTTTTTAGACAGGGACGGGACGATAAACCGCGAGGTGAACCTGTTGGACAAGGCGGAGAAGATAGAACTGATAGAAGGCGCAGCGGAAGCCATCAGGAGAATCAACAAGAGCGGTATGCTCGCCATCGTCGTGACGAATCAACCCGTGATAGCGCGCAATCTGTGCGACTTTGACGAACTTGACCGCATTCACGCGACGTTGGAGACGAGGTTAGGCGAAGAGGGAGCGTACGTGAACGCCATTTATTACTGTCCTCACCATCCGGACAGCGGTTATCCGGAGGAGAGGAAGGAGTACAAGATAGAGTGCGAATGCCGCAAGCCGAAGCCAGGCATGCTGACGCGCGCCGCCAAGGAATGGAATATCGACTTGGGCGAGAGTTACATGATAGGCGACGGGAAGCGTGATTACGAGGCGGGCATAAACGCTGGCGTGAAACGGTCAATCATGATAGAGCAAAACGCGCCTAACGCCCTACTCCACGCAGTGGAAGAAATCTTGTCAGGGAGAAATTCTTAATTCTCAACTCCCCTACCTCACCATTCATCGGGTTATTGCAGCAAGCGCACCGCTTGTTTGACTTTAGTGGAATAGCAATTGCCATTTTTGCTATTTCCTACTTTCATGTCAGTACCATGTCGGCAACATGTCGCCTTCACGTTGCTTATTGCTGCAAGCGTGCCGCTTGTTTGACTTTTTTGAAAAGGTCGCTCGCAAACACGAAGTCGTCTAAGAGAGCGTTTCCACTATCCAAGAGTTGCTGGCTGGAACCTTGCCACTCCTTTGTTCCCTTATTGATAAAAACAATGTTATCACCAATCTCCATAACGGAGTTCATATCATGAGTATTGATGACCGTGACCATCTTATACTCTTCTGTGATTTCATGAATGAGACGGTCAATGATGAGGGATGAGTAAGGGTCCAAGCCACTGTTAGGTTCGTCACAAAACAAGTAACGAGGATTGAGGACAATGGCACGCGCTATGGCAACGCGCTTCTGCATACCACCACTGATTTCACTCGGATGCAAACGGAAACAAGACTCCTTGAGGTTGACCCGTGAAAGACACTCACGAACACGTCGTTCACGCTCTATCTTGATAAGATTAGAGAACATTGTGAGCGGAAATTCGACATTCTGCTCCACAGTCATAAAGTCAAAGAGCGCACCTCCTTGAAACAACATGCCCATTTCACGTCGAAGCGATTTGACTTGTTTGAATCGCATTGAAGGCAAGTCACGTCCGTCATAGAGAATCTTGCCACTATCAATGCGGTGCAATCCGATAACGCTTTTCATCAAGACGGTTTTTCCACTTCCACTCTGTCCGATGATCAGGTTGGTCTTGCCTTCTTCAAGAACGGCACTGACACCCTTAAGAACTTCGTTGCCGTCAAAACTTTTATGTACGTCCACTAATTCTATCATAGCCCTAAGCCAACAAGAAGTTGGTCAAGACAATGTCCGCCAACAATATCAATACGCTTGAATTGACAACCGCCTCGGTTGATGAACGACCAACGTCGAGTGCCCCTCCGTGAACATAATAACCATAGTAGGAAGAGACACTCGCTATGAGAAATCCATAGACAACACACTTGATGATGCCATAGAAAACATAGAATGGACGAAAACCAAACTGCAAGCCTATCTCAAATTCCTGTGTCGTGATGATTTCAGAAAACCATCCAACGCTATATCCTCCCAAGAAACCCATAGCCATGGACACGATGCACAATAATGGCATCATCGTCACCATGGCCGTTATCTTCGGGAAGATAAGATAATTGGCAGAATTGACACCCATAATCTCCATTGCGTCAATCTGCTCCGTAATGCGCATAGTCCCGATTTCAGAAGCAATATTGCTTCCGACTTTTCCCGCAAGTATAAGGCTCATCACCGTGCTACTGAACTCCAAGAGCAACATCTCACGCGTCGCCATACCCGTCGTATATGGAGGCAAGAAAGGATTGCTGAAGTTTAACTTCATCTGGATAATCATGATGACACCCATAAATATGGATATAATCACCACAATTCCCAACGAATTGAGACCAAGGGCTGACATCTCTTGGAACGTGCGTCGAACCGTCTCTCGCCAACGGTCAGGCAACACGAACACACGGGACATCAGCATTGCATAACGTCCTACATTTTTGAAAAAAGAGGTGAACAACCCTTGCATGACGGCCTACTCGAACGCCTTGATTATGCCCATGAAGTCTTCGCTCTTCAAAGACGCTCCACCTATCAATCCTCCATCCACATTTGGCATGGAGAAGAGTTCCTTCGCGTTCGATGGCTTGCAACTTCCACCATACAAAATGGTCAAGTCCTCCGCCACTTGCGTTCCGTATTTAGCGGCTACTGTGTCACGAACAAACTTGTGTATTTCTTCCGCTTGTTCCTTGGTCGCCGTCTTACCCGTTCCAATCGCCCACACAGGTTCGTATGCCAACACGACCTTTCCGAAATCTTCCGCGCTGAGACCGAACAATCCATTCTCAATCTGTCCTTTTACCACGTCAAAGGCTTTGCCACTTTCACGCTCTTCCAACTTTTCACCGATGCAAACAATAGGAGTCAATCCTTCCTTCAACGCCAACTCAACCTTGGTCTTCACCGTTTCGTCCGTCTCACCGTAGTAAGCGCGACGTTCGCTATGTCCAATGATGACGTGGCTCACCCCCGCGCTCTTGAGCATGGCGGCACTCACCTCGCCCGTATAGGCACCACTTTCCTTATCCGCACAGTTCTGTGCGCTCACCTTTATGACACCACCTTCCGTAAGTTGCGTGGCAGTCGGCAGCAAATAAAAAGGAGGAGCGATGATGACCTCACACTTAACTTGCGTACCGTTCAATTGTTCATTCAACTCCTCTATCAAATCAACACCCTCGCCCAACGTCTTGTTCATCTTCCAGTTACCTGCCACAATATTCTTTCTCATGATGTCACTTAATTTAGATTAAACAAATATGCTCTGAAAACTTTCACAAATATACCCATTATAGAATTGAGAAACAACTTAGTTCGTTTTTTTTGCGCCATTAACAAACTTTAACCGTTTGAGTATTTTCTTCTTCATCATCGCTTTTTTACTACCTTTGCAAAATACTCTCCAAAACACTTTGACAACGTGATTTCAGTACAGAACATTCATAAGTCCTTCGGCACGCTTGAGATTCTGAAGGGCATTTCCTTAGACGTAAACAAAGGCGAGATTGTTTCAATCATTGGCCCGAGCGGTGCAGGAAAGACGACATTGCTGCAAATTATGGGAACGCTCATGACCGCGGACAATGGTAAAGTCACGATAGACGGAACGGAAACAAACAACCTGCGCAGTAAAGACTTAGCGACATTCAGGAACAAAAACATAGGTTTCATTTTTCAACAACATTGTTTGCTGCCAGAGTTCAGTGCGGTGGAGAACGTGATGCTGCCCGCATTGATAGCAGGAGAATCAAGAAAGGTGGCACGCGAACGAGCGGAGGAGTTGCTCAAGTTTTTGCATATAGAAGGACGAGCCGATCACCGTCCAAGTCAAATGTCCGGAGGAGAATGCCAAAGGGTGGCAGTGGCGCGCGCCTTGGTGAATAGTCCATCCGTAATTTTGGCAGACGAACCGAGCGGAGCATTGGACAGCGAAAACAAAAAAGGGTTGCACCAATTGTTTTTAGACATCAGAAAGCAAATGGGAGCAACATTTGTCATCGTAACGCACGATGAGCATTTGGCATCCATCTCCGATCGTGTCGCGGAAATGAAAGACGGAAAGTTCGTTAAGAGTTGAGAAGATGAAACGAATCGGCTTGCTGTCGGACACACACGGGGTATTGGACGAGAGGGTCTTTGAACACTTCAAAACCTGTGATGAGGTATGGCACGCCGGCGACATCGGTTCGAACGAGGTCGCCAATCAATTGGAGGCATTCAAACCCCTGCGGGCGGTCTATGGCAACATTGATTCCTACGACATACGGCTGCGCTATCCTGAATACAATCGATTCGTGCTGGAAGGGGTGGACGTTCTGATGACACACATTGCGGGCTATCCGGGACATTACGCCCAGTCCATACGACCCATTTTATTCAACACGCCTCCAAAGTTACTTGTTTGCGGTCACAGTCATATTCTGCGCGTGATGTATGACAAATGGCTGAAGACTCTCGTGGTGAATCCAGGAGCGGCAGGCACTTACGGTCAGCAAGCGATTCAGACTTTGATACGTTTTGTTTTGAAGGAAGGAGCGATTTGCGACCTCGAGGTCATTGAATTGGGTCATCCTCAGCGGCGAAACTAAGATTGGCGTTTTCCTCTTCCTCCTCCCAAGCCACCCCGATTTCACCGCTGAAGCCGCCTACGATGGCTATGGCAAGGTTGCGCAAGGTCACTTCAAATCGGTTTTTGGTCAACTCGCACTCCCAAACCGTGAGGACGTGAAAACCCAAGTCTTCTAACTCTTTCCTAACCCTCATGTCCCTCAGTCGGTTGCGTTCTATTTTCGTCGTCCAAAATTCAGAATTCTCCTTGGGCATCTTGAACGCCCCGCAGTCATGTCCATGCCAAAAACACCCGTTAATCATGATGCAGGTCTTGTATTTCGGGAGTACAATGTCCGGTGAACCCGGCAAACGACGGTCGTTGAGTCTATACCTAAATCCCAGCCGCCAGAGGTATCTGCGCACAAGCGTTTCTATGCGTGTGTTTCGACTTCCCACGCTGGCCATCATTTTTCGCCGCTGTTGCTTTGTGTACTTGTCCATGCCGCCTTTTCCAATGGCTTTCCGGAGACAAAGATAGTCCAAAAGGAGTTAAGAATTAAGCGTTAAGGTTTAAGAGTTGAGAGTTTTAGCCTTATATTTGCAATAAGAAAAATACGTGCGAACCTATGGCAACGATAAGACAATATACACAGTGGTGGCATTCGGTATTGATAGCCGTAATCATTTTCTATTTGTCAGTGATACATGTTCCGTCGTCGTTGATCGCCCCATGGATGGAGGTTGTGCATTTTGACAAGTGGGTTCACGTGCTGTTGTATTTCGCGTTGTCGGTGACGCTGGCGTGGGACGGAATGACGCGGTTGCAGTTGGAGTGTCGTCGTGTGAAGTTGGTGAGGTTGACGATTTTGATGCCTGTGCTGTATGGCGGGGCGTTGGAGTTGGTGCAGGAGTATGTGTGCGAGGGGAGGACGGGTTCATGGGGTGACTGGGCTGCGGACTGGGCAGGCGCGGTGGTGGCATACGCTGTGATTCGCTTTTGGATGTCACGGAGAAAGGACAGGCAGTTTGAGTAATGAGGTTTTTAGGAAGGTTCGGGAAGTCATAGGAAGGTCCAGGAAGAGAGAATAATGAGGAATGAGGAATAATTTGGCAATATGTTTGTTGGTGATGGCGTTGCTGCTGATGGCGGGGTTGGCGACGGGGAGCGCGGTGGCGGTGTTGTTGTTCCCTGGAATGGATGGGGACGCGGAGGAGGCGTTGTGGGCGCAGACGTTGTTGTCGGTGGTGGCGTTCGGGATGCCGGCGTTGGTTTTCGCATGGTGGAGGACGCGCGGTGAGGTGGTGACGCCATGCAAGGGAGAGGACGGAGGAAGGGTAAGCGTGGTGCGTTTCTTAAGGTTGGACGCAAGGCCAGAGGCGGTGACGGTGGTGATGGGGGTGGTGGCGATGTTGCTGATGCAGCCGTTGTCAACGTACACGGCTTATGTGAATGAGCAATGGGCGTTGCCAGAGTGTTTGCGAGGGATGGAGGAGTGGATGAGGGGGATGGAGGACACGGCGACGGAGGAGACGTTGCGGTTGCTTGACTTCAAGGGCGGTCAGAGTTTGTGGCTGGTGTTGCTGGGAGTGGCGGTGGTGCCAGCGGTGACGGAGGAGTTGCTGTTTCGAGGGGCGATTCAGCCGCTGCTGACGTCACGAGTGGGCGCGCATGCGGGCGTGTGGTTGACGGCGGCTATTTTTTCGGCGTTTCATTTTCAGTTTTTCGGTTTTCTGCCTCGCATGTTGCTGGGGGCGCTGTTGGGTTATCTTTTCGTTTACAGCGGCAGCATGTGGGTGAACATGGTGGCGCACTTGGTGAACAACGCAGCGGTGGTGGTGTATGTGTATGTGGCGATAGTGTTCGGCGGGGAGGATGTGACAGCAGCGATGAGGGAGACGGACGGTTGGACGGGGACGGATGAGACGGGGGCGATGATGGCGGTGGTGATGGGTGCGGCAGTGGCAGTGATTTTGGTGGTGATGCGGAAGAGAAGAATGGACAAGGAACGGATTGCAAATCCGTCCGACCTGCCCGTCCGGCAGGCGGGACAAAAAGAATAATAAGACAATGAGTTGGTTGCAGAATGAATATAAGGAGCGGTCGAAGGAGTTGAGGTCTATCAATGAGACGTGCGACATCATAGATCGTGGCGGTTCGATGCGCGTGACGCTGGAGGCGGTGGTGGAGGTGTTGCCGAGGGCGATGCGTTTTCCGGAGGACGCGTGCGCTCGCATCTATTACCAAGGCAAGGAGTACAGGTCGCACGGGTTCAAGGCGTCGGCGGCGATGATAAGGGAGACGTTTCAGACGATTGATAATCACAAGGGTGACATCACTCTTTTTTATAAGCGGGGACGTAGGTCAGAGGATTTTCTGGTGGAGGAGCGCGAGTGCGTGAGGAACATAGCCCGACTGGTGTGCGGCTACATCAACGCGCGGATAGGCAGGAGGGCGATTGACGAGCGAGACGCAGGGAGGCTGAGGAGGAGGCCGACAGGCGGCGGTATAGGTACGATGGCGGAGGAGGGTTTGTCGCCGCTGCAGGAGATTTTCAACAAGCATCTGGCGGATAAGTTTATCTATCTGGACATGATGCGGTACAAGGTGAAGAATATTCTGTTCGTGTCCACGTTGTATGATTCGTTCATTCTGGAGTCGGAGGATCACTTTTTCGACCAGTTCATGGGTGGCGAGATATATCAGTTTTCGTTGTTTTCGATGCCACGTACGACGGCCGTGACGAGCGCGGAGCAGGCGTTGTCGCAGTTGGGTCGGCAGCATTATGATTTGGTGATTCTGATGTTGGGCATAGACAAGCGTCTTCCGTTCGCGTTGGCGGCGGAGATCAGGCGTCGTCAGGGTTCGTTGCCGATTTACTTGCTAGCGAACAGGAAGGATGACATCACGGGGTTGATACCGATGGTGCCGCAGTCGCCGCACATAGATAAGATGTGGGTGTGGAACGGTCAGAGCCGGATTCTGTTTTCGATAGTGAAGAGCATTGAGGACAGGGCGAACGCGGAGAACGACACGCGGGTGGGTTTGGTGCGCGTGATACTGCTGGTGGAGGATAATCCGGTGTATTATTCGCTGATGTTGCAGACGTTGCACACGATTGTTTTTTCACAAATAGATCGCACGTTGCGTGACATGCCTCATAGGGACAATGAGATAGAGCGCGTGTCAAGGATGCGTTCACGTCCGAAGGTGCTGCATGCGTTGAATTATGAGGAGGCGCAGTATCTGATAGCGCAGTACAAGGATTTTCTGTTATGCGTGATAACGGATTTGGAGTTCGAGAGGGCGGGGAGGACGGACGCGACGGCGGGAGCGTCGCTGATAGAGTCGGTGAGGGGTCAGATAGTTGGCGTGCCGATGTTGATCGCGTCGACGGACAAGGGTGCGAGGGAGGTGGCGCGAGAGTTGAAGGTGTCGTTTCTGGACAAGAGGCAGGCGACGTTCGCTGACGAGTTGTCAAGTTATGTGTCGTCGCAATTGAGGTTTGGAGATTTCGTGTTCAGAGACCCGAGGACGGGGAATGAGATAGCGCGGGCGCAGTCGCTGAAGGATTTCGAGAATATCATCAAGTATATTCCGGCGGAGACGATCAAGATGCACAGTGACGAGAATCAGTTTTCGCTGTGGTTGATGTCGCGGGGGGAGATAGAGTTGGCGAAGCGCGTGAATCCGATGCGTTTTTCGGACTACGCGTCGGCGGAGGAGTACAAGAGGGCGTTGTTGTCGTTTTTCGAGCAGTATGAGTGCGAGCAGAAGAAGGGGAAGATATTGGATTTCGACCAGGTGGAGACGTTGACGGAGAAGAATATCGTGTCGTTGTTTCCTGGGGCGTTTGGCGGCAAGGGTCGCGGTTTGGCGTTTATCAATCTGTTGATTTACAATTCAGATTTCAGGGAGTTTGCGGAGGAGATTAACATCCGGATGCCAGTAACGGCAATAGTGGGGACGGACGCGTACGATTTGTTCATAGAGACGGTCGGGGAGAAGAATCTGAAGGGGATGCCTTATGAGGAGTTGCGACAAGTGTTTGTGAAAACGCCACTGGACGAACGATTGAGGAGCCGATTGTCACGGTTGCTGACGCTGTGTGACGGTCCGTTGTCGGTACGTTCGTCGTCGATAAGCGAGGACTCGTTGTCGCAACCGTTCGCGGGTGTGTTTGACACGTATGTGTTGCCGAACACGGGCGATTTGAAGACGAGGTTGGAGGCGTTGTGTGACGCTATCAGGTTGGTTTACGCGAGTATTTTTTCACCATCGTCAAGGGGTTATTTTGAGGCGATAGGTCGTTCGATTGACGATGAGAAGATGGCGGTGGTGATACAGTCGCTGGTGGGTTCGAGTCACGAGAATTATTTTTATCCCCACTTCTGCGGTACGGCACAGTCGTATAATTACTATCCGGTGGCGGCACAGTCGCCAGAGGACGGGGTGGCGAACGCTGCCGTTGGGTTGGGCTACTACGTGGTGGGAGGGGAGAAGTCATTCCGCTTTTCGCCGGCGACACCGGAGATAGACGCCGTATCGACCAAGGATTTGTTGGCATCGACACAAACGGACTTTCTGGCACTGCGGTTGGATGCGGAGAAGGCGGATTACATAGGCAAGGGCGAGCGAGCCGCCGTGGAGCGGCTGCCGATATCAATGGCGGAAAGACACGGGACGCTGAAGCACTGCGTGTCGGTTTATGATCCGCAGAATGACACGTTGTCAGCGGGTTTGGACACAGCGGGTCCACGTGTGGTGAACTTCGCGGACATATTGAAGTATGGCTATATTCCGCTCGCTTCGCTGTTGAGGTCGCTGTTGAATATTTCGAAGGAGGCGATGGGCTGTCCGATTGAAATCGAATGGGCGGTGGATTTGGACCGGGACGAGAAGGGACGGCCGTCATTCTTTCTGGTTCAGATAAAGCCAATGGTTCGGACCCACACCGCGATAGATGTCACGATGCTGAAGCGGTCGAAGTCCAAAACGCTGCTGACGTCAAGCAACGCGTTGGGCAACGGTGTGATTGACAATATACGTGACATCGTGTACGTGCCGGCGGAGGAGTTCAACCGAATGGAGACGCAAGAGATGGCAGAAGAGATAGACTACTTGAACTCGCTGCTGTTGGAGAGTTCAACTCCCTACATTCTGATTGCTCCCGGACGTTGGGGCACGCGTGACCCATTTTTGGGCATACCGGTGACGTGGTCCCAAATATCAGGAGCAAGGGTCGTGGTGGAGATGTCGTTGCCGGGTTATCCGCTTGACGCGTCATTAGGCTCCCACTTTTTCCATAACGTGACATCGCTTGGCGTGGGATATTTTTCCATTCAAGACAGCAAGAGCGAGGATTTTCTGAACCTCGCCTTCCTGAACAAGCAGGAGCCCGTGGAAAAGACGAAGCATTTCCGCCACATTCGCTTGGGTGAGAATGTGTCGGTGCGGATGGACGGCAGGAATCGAAGAGCACAAGTGATTTTGGCGTAACAAGGATAGGGAGAGTTTTTTTATTTCATGATACCTTGTTTCTGGTCCATAGAGCCAACCAACGCATGTTCGCTTCACTGCCCGCAATGTCCGTCAGGCAGTCAGTTGCTGACACGCAAGCGAGGATATATGGACGTGGAGAACTACAAGAAGATATTAGAGAAGATTGCCCCCCACGCACTGTACGTGAATTTGTATTTTCAAGGTGAGCCCACGTTGCATCCGCAGTTGCCGACGCTGATTCAATTGGCGAAAGGTCACGGGTTGTATGTCGCGCTGTCAACCAACGGACAGCACATCAACGCCCAGACGGCACGGCGGTTGGTGCGTTCAGGGTTGGACAAGATGATTGTTTCGGTGGACGGAATGAATCAGCGGTCGTACGAAACATATCGTCGAGGAGGAAGTCTGGACAAGGCTCTGAAGAGCATTCTTTATGTGACGGACTACAAGCGGACGATAGGCAGCTACACGCCACGGGTGGAGATGCAAACGCTGGCGTTCAGGCACAACGAGGATGAACTTCCCGCGCTGAAACGTTTGGCAAAGGATTTGGGAGCAAGGTTCAAAGTGAAAACTGCGCAGTTCTACGCTTGCGCTCCCGACGACACGCTGCAACCGCCGGACTCGGCACGTCTGTCACGCTATGTGAGAGGCGAGGACGGGACACTGCGACTGAGGAGGAGACTTCCGAATCGTTGTTTTCACTTGCTGACGTCGGCAGTCGTCACGTGGGAAGGAGACGTGTTGCCTTGCGTCTTTGACAAGGATGCCCGTTATGTTTTCGGCAACATACTGAAGGAGGACGTGTCGAGCATTTTTAAGTCGGCGAGGGCAAAGGAGTTCAGAAGGAGAGTTTTTACGAAACGGAAGGCAATTGACATTTGCAATAATTGTTGTTATTAAGATAGTTATGGAAGATTCGCGCTATTCACGTCAGATACTGTTGGAGGAGATAGAACTGGAGGGTCAACACAAGTTGGAGCGTTCGAGTGTGCTTGTAATCGGAGCAGGAGGTTTAGGTTCTCCCGCAGCGTTGTATCTGGCGGCTGCAGGCGTAGGGACAATCGGGATAATGGATGACGACCGAGTGTCGCTCTCCAACCTGAACAGGCAGATATTGCACGCCACGAGCAACATAGGAAGGAGAAAAACGGAAAGCGCAAGGAGTCGAATAGCGGAACTGAATCCGGAGGTGAAGGTCATCACGCACGACGAACGCTTGACAGCCGAGAACGCCTTGGAAGTCGTGAAGGACTATGACTTTGTCTTGGACTGTACGGATCAGTATCAAAACAAGTATCTGATTTGCGACACGTGCGTGTTGGCGCACAAGGCTTACTGCTTCGGAAGCGTTTTGCGCTGGGGCGGTCAACTGATGACCTACGTTCCGGGCAACGCCTGCTACCGGTGCGTCTTTCCAGAACCGCCCGGCGAGGGAGAGTATGTCGAGACATGTGCCGACGCTGGCATCGTTGGTGCCGTAGCCGGCATGGTGGGGTCAGCACAAGCGGTGGAAGCCATCAAATATCTGACAAAGAATCATAAGGGACTGTTGACCAACCGATTGCTAAGCCTTGACACCCTAAAAATGCAGTTTACGATCGTCGAGGTCGAAAAGGACGAGAATTGCCCTCTCTGCAGCGAGAAACGAAGCATCCATGAGCCGAAAGACTTGCCTCCATCGACATGTAAAACAAGAAACGATTAAACCGCAAATTTCACTATCTTTGCCGCCTAAAATATCTTAGAAAGGATCATGAAGTTCAAGGAATACGAAAAACTTGATTTACCCCAAGTGAACGAGGAGGTATTGAAAGATTGGGACAAGGAAAATGTCTTTCGACGTTCAATCGACGAACGAGACGAAAAGAATGACTTCATCTTCTTTGAGGGGCCACCCAGCGCCAATGGTATGCCTGGCATTCACCACGTGTTGGCACGAACAATCAAAGACATCATTTGCCGCTTCAAAACGATGCAAGGACATCGCGTGAAGAGGAAAGCGGGATGGGACACTCACGGTCTACCCGTGGAGTTGGGAGTGGAAAAGACACTCGGAATCACGAAAGAAGACATCGGCAAGAAGATTAGCGTGGAGCAATACAACGCAACGTGTCGAAAAGAGGTGATGAAATACACGGCAGAGTGGGAGAAACTGACGCGCGAAATGGGTTATTGGGTTGATCTGCACGACCCATACATCACTTATGACAACAAGTATATAGAGACGCTGTGGTGGATGCTGAAGCAGTTGTACAAAAAAGGCTTGCTATACAAAGGTTACACCATTCAGCCCTATTCGCCAGCGGCAGGAACCGGACTGAGCAGCCACGAATTGAACCAACCGGGCTGCTATCGTGACGTGAAAGACACGACGTGCACGGCACGTTTTCGCATCACGGAGACGGTCGCCACGGCACCCGACAGTTTGAAGACAACAAATAACGCCTTCTTCTTGGCATGGACGACAACGCCGTGGACGCTCACGTCGAACACGGCACTGTGCGTCGGTCCAAAAATAGAATATGCTGTGGTCAAGGGCGGTAATCCGTATTCGGACGACGAGTGCCTATACGTGTTGGCATCAGACCTCGTGAACGCACACTTCAACACGAGCGGTGACGAGAAGAGCAAGTTGCCGAAAGGAACGGTCATAGGACATTGCGCAGGAGCGGACTTGGTGGGTTGTCGCTACGAGCAATTGATTCCGTTCTTCAAGGTTGAAGGGGACGCCTTCAGAGTGATTGCGGGTGACTACGTGACCACCGAAGACGGAACGGGTATCGTACACATCTCACCAACGTTTGGCGCGGACGACGCTCGTGTCGCCAAGGCGGCGAACATTCCGCCACTGCAACTTGTGGACAAGAACGGCGCGTTGCGTCCAACCGTTGACTTGAAGGGTCGCTACTACCCTATCGAAGAATTGGACGAAGAATACGTCCGAAACAACGTCAACGTCGATTTGTACAGTCCGTACGCGGGTCGATTCGTGAAGAACGCGTATGATGATAATCTGAAGGAGGGTGACGAGTCGTTGGACTTGTCCATCTGCATGATGCTGAAGCAAGAGGGGAAAATGTTCCGCATCGAGAAGCACGTGCATAACTATCCGCACTGTTGGCGCACGGACAAACCGATTCTCTACTATCCGCTTGACAGTTGGTTCATTCGCTCAACCGCATGCAAGGACAAGATGATAGAGTTGAACAAGACCATCAATTGGAAACCTGAAAGCACGGGAGCGGGCAGATTCGGCAAATGGCTGGAGAACCTGAACGACTGGAACTTGAGCCGCAGTCGATTCTGGGGAACTCCGCTACCAATTTGGCGCAGCGAGAGCGGTGAGGAGAAGTGCATCGGCAGCGTGGCTGAACTGGAAGAGGAAATCGAAAAGAGCATGGCAGCGGGGTTGATGAAAGAGAACCCATACAAGAACTTCAAGAAGGGTGACATGAGCGCGGAGAACTACGCTCCCGAAAACATTGACTTGCATCGCCCATTCATAGACCAAGTGGTGCTGGTTTCGGAAACCGGGAAGCCAATGAAACGCGAAACGGATCTCATTGACGTTTGGTTTGACAGCGGTGCCATGCCTTACGCACAAGTGCACTACCCTTTCGAAAACAAGGAGGTCATAGACGAGAAGAAAGCGTTCCCAGCGGACTTCATCAACGAAGGCGTTGACCAGACACGTGGATGGTTCTTCACGCTTCATGCGCTTGCGACGATGCTCTTTGACTCGGTGGCGTTCAAAAACGTGATCTCAAACGGATTAGTTCTGGACAAGAATGGCAACAAGATGTCAAAACGTCTGGGCAACGCCGTGAATCCTTTTGAAGCCATCGCACGCCACGGAGCGGACCCGGTTCGCTGGTACATGATTACAAACGCAGCTCCATGGGACAACTTGAAATTTGACGAAGCGGGCGTTGACGAAGTGCAACGCAAATTCTTCGGGACGCTCTACAACACCTACTCGTTCTTCGCGCTTTATGCCAACGTGGATGGCTACGAAATCCCGAACGGCGATGTTCCCGCGCCAAAGGCGGAAATTGACCGCTGGATTCTCAGTTGCCTGAACACGCTCATAAAGGAAGTGAGCGCGTCGCTCGAAGACTTTGAGCCAACAAAGGCGGGACGACTTATTGAGACGTTTGTTTCCGACTTGCTCTCGAACTGGTATGTACGTTTGAACAGGAAACGCTTCTGGGGCGGAGAGATGAATGAGGACAAACGTGACGCTTACAACACGCTCTATACGTGTCTGGTGACGATATCGAAACTGATGGCACCTATCGCGCCTTTCTATGCCGACCGACTCTACAACGACTTGACGGGTGGCAAACAGAAGGTTTCGGTTCACCTTGACACTTTCCCTGTCGTGGTCGAACAACTTATTGATACGGATTTGCAACTCGCCATGCAGTTGGCAATGCGCACGACGAGTCTGATTCTCTCGCTTCGTCGCAAAGCGAACTTAAAAGTGCGTCAACCACTGGCGAAGGCGGTGATTCCAGCACCAGACAGCGTGAGCGAGAGATTGCTTCACCACGTGGCGGACCTCGTCATGAGCGAAGTGAACATCAAAAAGTTGGACATTGTTGACAAAGAGAACAACACGGTTAAACTTGTCAAAAGAATCAAGCCTGTGTTCAAGACGCTCGGCAAGAAATATGGCAAGCAAATGAAAGAGATAGCCACCGCTATCGCGACTCTGACGCAAGATGACATTGCCAAATTTGAACAGGAACAGGCATATACCCTCCACTTGTCAGAAAGCGATGTCATGATAGAACTTGCGGATGTAGAAATCTCAACGGACGACATGCCAGGATGGCTTGTGGCATCGGAAGGCAACATCACGGTGGCACTTGACATCGAGGTCAGCGAGAAGTTGCGTCAAGAAGGTATTGCGCGTGAGTTTGTCAATCGATTGCAAAACCTGCGCAAGACATCGGGACTTGAAATCACGGATCGCATCGAAGTCACGTTTGAGGATGCGGACAAAGATATCACGGAAGCATTGATTGCATTTGCTGACTATATTAAGGCGCAAGTGTTAGCGACAAAGTTTGAGGCATGCTCACAAGTCAGCGACGCAAATCCTTTGGAAATCACAGAAGGAACGACTCTGAATGTGCATATCCAAAAAATTTAAGTAACTTTGTGAAACAAGATTTACTAAAAAATTCTCCGATTATGGCAAACAACGAAAAGACACGCTACACCGATGCCGAACTCGAGGAGTTCCGTCAGATCATCAACGCTAAAATAGCCAAAGCACAGGGTGAAATAGACCAACTGCGCGCTACGCTGAACAACGCCGCAGGCAATGGTGACAGCGACACGGCTCCAACATTCAAGGTCTTGGAAGAAGGCGCGGCGACGCTGAACCAACAAGAGACGGCAAGTAACATTCAGCGTCAGATTGACTTTGTGAATAAGTTGAAGGCGGCATTGGTTCGGATAGACAACAAGACGTATGGCATATGCCGCGTCACGGGGAAATTGATTCCTGCCGAACGACTCCGTGCGGTACCGCACGCCACGACATCGGTCGAGGGCAAAATGATGCAGAAAAAATAAGACGTTCGCAAACATAACGATGACACGTTTCCTTGATTCCGAAACAAAAGTGCGAAAGGCATTGCTATGCACCATCATCGCTGTCATCCTAATAGATCAAGCGGTGAAATTTGCCGTGAAATTATCATTTCCGCTCTATGATGGTTTCGAAATCACACCCTGGTTCAAGATTTTCTTTATCGAAAATCGAGGCATGGCATTCGGACTTGAAATGGGATCAAAGTTGTTTTTATCTCTGTTTCGTGTTGCCGCATGTGCCGCTCTTATTTACTACTTGCACCAATTGATTAAAAGGCATTTCCGCCCTCTTTTCATTCTTGTTGTCGGAATCCTTTTTGCCGGGGCTATCGGCAATCTGATTGATTCTGTATTCTATGGGATGATTTTTTCTCATTCCTGCGGACAGGTGGCAACGTTATTTCCTGAAAGTGGAGGTTACGCTCCCCTCTTTCAAGGCAAGGTCGTGGACATGCTCTACTTCCCCATCATCACGTCCGAAGCAGGCGAGGTGATTTTCTTTTCTCCTGTTTTTAATGTGGCGGACATTGCCGTAACGGTCTCTGTCTTCATTTTGCTTCTCTTCTTCAACAAAGACCTCACCCACAGTTTCGAGACACGCAAGGACAGACAACAACGACACGAGGTGCATAAACAGAAAATGCGTGAAAGGAAGAAACCATGAAACGGATTATCATCTTTTTACTGGCGATTGCCCTGTTCGCGTTGACGGCATGTGAAGAAAAGACTCCCGATAACGTTCTGTCGCAAGAGAAGATGGAAGAGGTTATCTACGAACTGATGCGCATAGACGGGGCTTGCGAACAAAAATACATTATGCGTGGCGACACGCTGAAATACTCGCTCTACAACTCTCTGTTTGAGAAAGAAGGCATTACGCTCGAACAGTTTGACACGTCGTTGGTTTGGTACGCCAATCATATTGACAAATTCGAAACGATAACAGACAACGTCAAGACACGATTGAAAAAAGAACGGGACGAATATAGTGAATGATGGATAATGGACGGATTGACATAGCAAGCATAGACGACCTTAAGACTGCAGCCCAGAAGTTGCTGGACATGGCAGGAGAGAGACGTGTGTTCGCGTTTGACGCTCCCATGGGGGCAGGAAAGACCACGCTCATCAAGGCGTTGTGTGAGTGTCTCGGTGTGAGAGAATACGTGACGTCACCGACGTTTGCCATTATCAACGAGTATCAATCGGGCACGCGTCCCGTATTTCATTTTGACCTCTACAGGCTACGCAATCTCAACGAAGCGTTGGACATCGGTATCGAAGACTATCTTGACAGCGGTGAGTATTGCTTCATTGAGTGGCCAGACGTGGTGAACGACTTTCTTCCCGAAGAGACGTTGAGGGTTCAGATCAAGGTCAATGAAGACAATTCCCGTACCGTAATCCTCCAATAAAAAAGACAAATATCTTCCCCCACTAAAAAATTAAAATTCAGTAAGGTGAGCAAAGGCGAGATTAACGAAATAGCAAACCAAGAATATAAATACGGTTTCGTGACCGATGTGGAAACCGACTATATACAGGCGGGTCTGAACGCTAATATCATTCAAGAGATTTCGCGTCGTAAGAAGGAGCCACAATGGCTTCTTGACTTTAGACTGAAAGCCTTTGACTATTGGAGCAAGAGCGTCATGCCACGTTGGCCACATCTTGACCTGCCCGACATCGACTACCAAAAGATGCACTACTTCGCCGCTCCGAAACAGAAGAAAGCGCCCAACAGCCTTGATGAGGTCGATCCTGAATTGCTGAAAACGTTCGACAAACTCGGTATCCCTATCGAAGAACAAAAGATGCTGTCAGGCATGGCGGTCGATGCCATCATGGACTCCGTCTCGGTCAAGACGACGAACAAGGAGAAATTGGCAGAAGCGGGTGTCATTTTTTGCTCCATTTCTGAAGCCATCCAGAACTATCCGGATCTTGTCAAGCAATATCTGGGTTCTGTGGTTCCCGCCAACGATAATTTCTTTGCCGCCCTCAATTCCGCCGTGTTCACCGATGGTTCGTTTGTTTATATTCCCAAAGGTGTTCGTTGTCCGATGGAACTGAGCAGTTATTTTCGCATCAACGCGCGCAACACGGGTCAATTTGAACGTACGCTTATCATTGCTGATGATGAGTCGTATGTCAGTTATCTGGAGGGATGTACGGCACCGGCACGCGATGAATATCAACTGCATGCCGCCATTGTTGAGATCGTGGTTCACGACCGCGCCGAGGTCAAGTACAGTACCGTGCAGAACTGGTATCCGGGCGATAAGGAAGGGAAGGGGGGTGTCTATAACTTCGTCACCAAACGCGGTCTTGTGGGCGAAGACGCCAAACTCTTCTGGACACAGGTGGAGACTGGCTCCGCCATCACATGGAAATATCCGTCATGCGTGTTAAAAGGCGATCGTTCGGTAGGTGAATTTTACTCTGTTGCCGTGACCAATAATTTTCAACAGGCGGACACGGGCACCAAGATGATTCACCTCGGTAAGGACTCCCGCAGCCACATTGTCTCAAAGGGTATTAGCGCAGGCCGAAGCCAAAATGCCTATCGAGGGCTTGTCAAGGTGGTTGCCGCCGCCTCGGGGGCGCGCAATTTCTCGCAATGCGACTCGTTGCTGATCGGTGACAAGTGCGGCGCGCACACGTTCCCTTATATGGATATCAAAAATGACACCGCCGTGGTGGAGCATGAGGCCACGACGTCGAAGATCAGCGAAGAACAACTCTTCTACTGCCAACAGCGAGGCATAGAATCGAACGATGCCGTTTCGCTGATTGTCAATGGGTACGCTCGCGAGGTGCTTGACAAACTTCCTATGGAGTTTGCCGTCGAAGCCAAACGATTGCTTGAAATCTCGATTCAGAATACCGACGGTGTCGGCTAATTCTTATGTTTTTTTAACTTTTAATTTTTAACTCACTATCGTGTTAGAAATCAAAAACTTACACGCCGACATAGGCGACAAGGAAATACTCAAAGGGCTGAACCTCACAGTGAACGACGGTGAGGTACACGCCATCATGGGGCCCAACGGAAGCGGCAAGTCAACGCTGTCAGCCATCATCACGGGCAACCCATCCTACACGGTCACGGAAGGCTCCATCACCTTCAACGGCAAGGACTTGCTCGCCCTCAAGCCCGAAGATCGCGCTCGCGAAGGCATCTTCCTGTCATTTCAGTATCCGGTGGAGATTCCGGGCGTGTCAATGGTCAATTTCATGCGTGCCGCCATCAACGCCAAGCGCCAATATCAAGGACAAGAACCCCTCTCGTCAACCGATTTTCTGCACCTGATGCGCGAGAAGCAAAAAGTGGTGTCGTTGGACAACCGACTTGCCAACCGTTCGGTAAACGTAGGATTCAGCGGCGGCGAGAAGAAGCGCAATGAGATATTCCAGATGGCGATGCTCGAGCCGAAATTGTCTATTCTTGACGAGACCGATTCGGGTCTTGACATTGATGCGCTTCGCATCGTGGCGGAGGGTGTCAATTTGCTCAAACGCCCCGACAACGCCACCATCGTCATCACGCACTACCAGCGACTGCTTGACTACATCGTTCCGGACGTGGTTCACGTACTCTACAAGGGGCGCATAGTCATGACCGAGGGTAAGGAGCTTGCCCTTGAACTCGAGAAGCGGGGCTACGAATGGATCAAGGAAAAGTTTGACGCATGATGACACCCAATTCCAATACGGACATTCAACTTTTGACGGGTGTCACTGACGAGCTGATTCGCATGAAGCTTGGTACTCGCAATCGTTTCCGCATCGAACGTGATGCCACGGTACGCCTTGTTCTCACGAACGACGTTGCGGAGACAGAGACAGACATCGTCGTGGACGAGAACGCCCAACTCTTTCTCTACGAGATTGTTGACATCCCCGACGCCGTACGCCATTCACGTCTGCATATTCAACAATCAGAAAACGCCCATGTCACCGTGGCGCAAGCCACGCTGCAAGGCAAGGAGACGCTCAGTGACATCAGCGTTGACCTCCTCGCGCCGGGAGCGCAAGTCACTCTGGCGGGGTTATCCATCGTCGATGACGAACGTCAGGCCACGACGCGCACCCACGTGCGACACCTCGCGCCACATTGCGAAACATTCGAAATATATAAATACATTCTTTCAGACCACGCCAACGGTGTGTTTGACGGTCTGATCACCGTGGCTCCCGACGCCCAGAAGACTGTCGCGCGACAAACAAACAAGAACATTTGCCTCTCCCCCGAGGCAAAAATGCACGCTCAGCCGCACCTCATCATCAATGCCGATGACGTGGTTTGCAACCATGGCGCGACGGTAGGGCAACTTGACACGGACGCTCTTTTCTATATGCGTCAGCGTGGCATTCCGGAGGCAGAAGCTCGACAACTCCTTCTTGTCGCTTTCCTTGACGACGTGGAGAGCCACTTCGCCGATGCGCTGCGTCAGGATCTCCGTAGCCGCATCGAGGAACGTCTCATGACGCGATAACCCTTCGCAGCGAGTGTAGGTGGTGTGACAATCGGCCCGTCAGTCCATTGATGATGCCCTCTTTCGTCAAGCGTTCTTCCTTGACCCATCCGCTGCTATGGATGATGCTGTTGTCACTTGACACGATGCCAACGTGTGTCACTTTTCCCGCATCGTTGGCGAAGAATGCCAAATCACCTGCCTTACGACTTTCGAAAAACACTTCTTCGCCTTGCAAACATTGTTCTTTGGCATCACGGGGCAACTTGTACCCTGCAATGCCAAACACTGTCTGGGTCAGACCCGAGCAGTCTATTCCCATGACATTTCGACCGCCCCATAAGTACGGAGTGTTAAAATATCCACGAGCCGTTCGCACAATCTCTTCCGCCTGCATCTTAGGTTCATTTGGCATCCGCACATGTTGACTGTCAAGTGCATATACCGCATCAAGCAGGGTAAATGTGGCGCTCTTAGGGTCGTAGAATGGCAGACGGCTACCACCTGTCAACATGATGGTCTGTCCTTTCAGTCGGAGTTTCACGAGAGCGAACGGCACGCTCACCATGGCTTGCGGCTTTGACAATTCTTGCGCCAATTGCTTGTCAATGCAGGTCAACATCTTTCTGTCAACCCATCCTTCGTAACCGTCAATTGCGCTCTTCACTTTCAACCATCGTTCCTCGCTCTGGTCATCCAACACCTGACAATGCTCACCAAATAGCATCTGGCTCACCATTTCGCTACTCTCCGCCGCTCGTTTCCTTATGGGGAGCACTGCGTTCAAATTCAGACCGTTTTCCATAACCTCTTGGTTTATTTCCACAAAGGTACAAACTTTTTGACCTTTCATTCCTCCGTTCCATTTGTTTGCTATCTTTGCGTATTATCGTTCATAAGCCTCTTTTTTCATGCGTATCAAGATATTCGCAAGGGCAGTGCTCTTTTTCGCTACTATGGCTCTTGTCGTCCAACTGTTTCCGAGACACGGCAGTTTTCGCTACGATTACAATGTGGGGCAACCCTGGAGTTACGACCTTCTGACCGCTCCTTACGACTTCGCCATACTCAAGGACGAGGAGACCCTTCAACGTGAACAAGAAGAGGCGTTGAACGCCTACGCTCCCTATTTCCGAATAGATGTTGCGAAGGCAGACAGTGCCACACGGCAGTTTCAACTCTTTATAGACAACACGTCGGGCATTTCCGACGCTTGCAGAAACTATCTCACCACTGCCATCAAGAATATCTACGACACCGGCATCATAGGTTCACTCGAGGCGGACACGCTTACCAAGGCTGGCTATCAGAACATTCATATCCTACAAGACGGTTCGACCAACGTACGCAAACATCCACTTTCGGAAATCTACACCATTCGTTCCGCCTATCGACACATCATTGACAACCGACCAGACAATGTGCCGAAAGAAGACATTGACATCCTCAATGTCAACTATTTCTTGTCAGAGAATCTGTCTTACGATTCCGCCTACTCGCATCGGGATCATGACGAGACGCTAAAACAAGTGTCACTTACGGCAGGAATGGTCAAGGCAGGCGATCACATCGTGAACAGAGGCGAAATCGTCACGCAACAAACATTCCAGATTCTGGAGTCGTTGAAATATAGTTACGCTAATCCCGACGCTTCGTTCAATGCCAATACGGAAACGGTCACTTCGCGTGACTCTTCACGCGTCTTCACCCTCATTGGAGATATCATCGGTGTCTCCGTCCTCTTCTTGCTTCTTGCGCTTTACCTATTCCTCTTCCGACCGGCTATTTTCGATTCCACCAAGAATGTTCTTTTCATCCTCCTCACGGTTCTCATCCCTATTCTGCTCGCTTCCCTCACGCTGCGATTCACCAAGTTCTACATATACATTGTTCCATTCGCTTTGGTGCCCATCATCGTGCGCACCTTCTTTGACGCTCGTACGGCTCTCTTCGCCCACATCATCACGTCGCTCATCACGGCATTCTTCGCCTCGTCCTCTTTTGCCTTTGCCTTATTCCAAATCACGGCAGGCATGACAGCCGTCTCTTCGCTCAAGGACCTGACGACACGAGCGCAAATGGCACACACGGCTTTATACGTGTTCCTCACCTATGCCGCCACCTATATCGCCTACTGCCTGATGATTGAAGGCGACCCTACCGCTATCAAACTGTCCTACTTATTCGCATTTTTCATTTCGAGCATCTTGCTCCTCTTTTCTTACGGTTTCATCTTTATTTTTGAAAAAACGTTTGGCTATACTTCCGCCGTCACGTTGATGGAGTTGTCAAACACATCAAGGCCTCTGTTACAAAAACTTTCAGAAGACGCTCCTGGGACATTCCAACACGCCACCATGGTTGCTAACCTCATCGCTCCCGCTGCCAAAGCGATAAATGCCGACTCTTTAGTTGCAAGGGTAGGTGCTCTCTATCATGACATTGGAAAAGTTCAACATCCGGAATATTTCACAGAAAACCAATCTCCGAACGAAAACCCTCTTAGAGAACTACCGTTGCAACAAGCGGCAAGTCTCATCATTGCCCATGTAGCCGATGGTGTCACTATTGCTAAAGCGCAAAACCTCCCTAAGGTCATTATTGATTTCATCAGAACCCATCATGGTGATTCCGTCACAAAATACTTCTATAACACGTACGTCAATACCCACAATGGCGAACGCCCCAATGAAGGTCTCTTCCGATATAGTGGTCCAAAACCGTTCACAAAGGAGCAAGTTCTGCTTATGATGGCGGATAGCATTGAGGCGGCATCACGCTCCGTTGTATCCAATCAATCATCTGACAATTTAGAGCAGACGCTTGACAAACTGGTTGATAGCATCATTGATCAGCAAATGCAAGATGGGTTATTTGCCGATGCTCCTATCACGTTCCAACAAATCAACATTGTTCGACAAGTGTTCAAGAACAAATTGCATAGCCTCTATCACTCACGCATTGCCTATCCGACCATCAAAGACGAAGAACATGAATAAGCACCTTCTCTCTCTGTTTTTCTTGGCGTTCGTCACGACCCACGTTTTTGCCGTTCCTTTTCCAAAAGCGAATGACAAAGACGCCGTGCCTGTCCAAGAATCCATTTCGCCATGCCACATCTTCCTCCCCACCTTGTCCCAACGAGTGCCGGAACATTCATTCCGCTCCTCATCCTTACCCAATGCTCTCAACATTCCTGACAGCATCTCAATGCCAAACACACGCGACCAAGGCTTAACAAACACTTGCTGGGCTTACTCCTCCACTTCTGCCATTGAATTTAATCGAGCATGGAACAACTTTTTGTCTGGCGAGTGGATTTCTTATCCGAACGACTCCACTTTCTCCGTCAAACACCTGATTGAGAACAAAGGTTTCGAAACGCCTGTTGAGTTGGGTGGAACCATGCGCTATTCAACCGCCTACTACGCCTCAGGAACGGGACCGGCACTTGACAATGCGGATTCTGCGCTCACGCGTTTTTTTACCGACATCACCTTCCACGACACACTCACCGTTGACTCCATCAAACGTCTTGTCCTTAAACATGGACACGTATGGATTCCCGTCAATGGTTCCATGCTCACTTCTCCCTACCGGGACAACGAACATCATGCTTCTTACATTCCTTTCACCGACACCACAGGAATGAAACTCAATCATGCGGTACTCATTGTTGGTTGGGACGATAATTTCAACCAGTTTTCCAATCTTGCGTCCAAACCCTCTTCATCTGGAGCGTGGCTTGTGCAGAACTCTTGGGGAACAACCAATGACTCTGCGGGCTTTTTCCACCTTTCTTACCACTCTGCCATGATCGGATGCCCCGTTACTTTTTCGGGCGACACCATTAGAAACGACAACGACACCATTCTTCAAAAAGACCGTTTGGGAGAAATTTACGATCTCAACTACAATCGCGCTTATAGTAGCACACAACTTTGTGACACCATCTTCCAAATCTCTTTCTTTCCTATCGAACAAGCGGATTCCGTCTTAATCTCAAGGGTTGGCTTTTGGGTCTCCGACGATGGCGACGAACGCCTTGTCACCGACACCATACAACTCTACAAGGCATCATCTCTTGAACAAGCATTCGCTGCCAAACCAATTGCCGTGGCAGGAGCGGAAAACCTCACCAGTGGCTATCATTCCCTACCCATCAAGGCAGGTCTGAAAGCAGGTGACACATTGTGCGTCATGCAATACACCATTGGAACGACCATTATTCCTGTCGAAGCGGAAGCCGATGCGCTCTATGCACATGTCACCCCGCAAAAGATGCAATACATCTACCCTCAAGGCTCTGGTTACGGATTCTTGGACCAGTATTCACAAGGCAGAAACCTTTGCATCAAGGTATACGCACAACTGAAAAACCAAGAATCATCAACAACCGAAAACTTTGTCGAGAACAGTGACAAAACGATGCGCTCGCAATTACTCTTCTCCAATGGTTCTGCCGAAATCTATGCTATCACGAGGAACGGCGTAACCTCCAAAGTACTAAAACAAAAATAACCACTATCTTTGCGCCCTATTTTTCTTCATCATGAGCAACTTCATTGACTACGTCAAAATATTTTGCCGCTCTGGGAAAGGTGGTCCCGGTTCATCTCACTTCTTCAGAAACCGACGCAATCCGAAAGGTGGACCTGACGGCGGTGATGGTGGACGAGGCGGGCATGTCATTCTTCAGGCAGATTCTTCCCTTTGGACGCTTATTCACCTCAAATATGCGCGTCACGTCTTTGCGGAAAATGGCGAAGGAGGTGGTCATTCACGCTCGTTCGGGAAAAATGGCGAAGACCAAATCATCAAGGTTCCTGTCGGAACAGTTGCCTATGATGGCATCACGGGCGAGTTCATTTGCGAACTCACCGACCCAGGACAACAAATCATCCTGCTCAAAGGAGGAAGGGGCGGACAAGGCAACTGGCACTTCAAGACACCAACCAACCAAGCGCCACGCTACGCGCAACCGGGTGAACCCGCCGTCGAACGTGAAATAGTTCTTGAACTCAAGGTTCTCGCCGATGTCGGACTCGTCGGATTTCCCAACGCAGGAAAATCAACGCTTCTTTCAAGTGTTTCTGCCGCCAAACCACAAATAGCGGACTACCCTTTCACGACACTTGTTCCCAACTTGGGCATTGTCAATTGTCGAGACCAACACTCGTTCTGCATGGCAGACATTCCGGGCATCATTGAAGGCGCACATGATGGCAAAGGGCTTGGACTTCAGTTTCTGCGACACATTGAACGAAACTCCATCCTTCTGTTCCTTATTCCAGTCACGTCTGACGATTTGGTTCATGAATATGACGTATTGCTCAACGAACTCAAGCTCTACAATTCTGAACTCGAAGGCAAATCACGTGTTATAGCCTTTTCCAAGATTGACGTGCTCTCACCTGACGAATTGAACAAATTGAAAGAGAAAGTCGCCAAATCTCCACTTGCCGCTCTCCACCCCATCTTTTTCTCTTCCGTTAGTGGCGAAAATCTTGATTTACTGAAAGACACGCTTTGGGAACAATTGAACCAAGCGCAAAACAAAATTGTGGAAATTTCGCATCGGCCCATCAATATCAATGCGAAACAAAACGCTCATATTCCTACTCCACAAGAAGAGGAAAAAATCATCGACACGCAATTTATCATTCAGAAAGGCACATTCAAAGGTCTTCCTGACACCGAATTACATCCGGGCATCTATGAAGACCCCAACCTCTTCATTCCTGACGAAGAGGACAGCAACGATTAGTCCAGTCCGAAAATGCCACGCCATGACTTCATCATGGCAGCATGACTATAATGTTTCTCGTAGGCACTTCGACTAACAGTATTCCACACGCTCCAACGCTCTTCCCTTATGCGAGACAAGGCGGCTACAAACTCTTCTGCTGTTTCGCACTCGCCTCCTACTGACTTTTTATCAACATCATAACCCACAAACGCCTCTTTCGACCCCACAATATTCTTTCCCCACATGAGGCTTTCACAAGTCTTCACCTTCATTCCGCTCCCTTTGAAAATTGGCAGTACCACTACGTCCGCCTCTTCCATTACCGGGCGCAATTCTGGCACATCGCTCAACACTCGCACATCACTTCTCACTGGCTTTAGCCGCGACATTCCCTTCCCTACCACAGTTAGTTCAACATCGGTCAAAGGCATAACTTCGTTCATAAACCATTGTATGCCTTCAACGTTGGCGGTGAAATATGCGCCGACAAAGAGACATCTCAATTTTTCATTCACGCGTTTTTCCTCCGTTGGTACCGTCGCCTTGTCTTCGACCGTTACAGGAATCAGTCCGTCAGCCTTCCGACCATACCTGCGTTCTATTTCTTCTGAATCACGGCTGTTCAATGCTAAGACTTTGTCTGCATAGTCACAACTCATTCTATCATTGTTATCTACACACCGCAGTACCAACCTTCGCCACGGAACCCATTGACCCATTTTGTCCGCAAAGTACTTTTCCTCCACGTTGTGAAAGAAGCAAAACAACGTCGCTTTTACGCCACGCTCCTTCAAATACTTGGCAATATAACCAAATACGCTTCGGTCTATCAACACGTAATCGCAATCTGTCGCAAGTCTTTCAATCTCTTTCAATTTATTGTGACTCAATCCCATGTAGCGACCGAACAACATGCCAACCACGCCAGAAAGCAATTCTCGCGCACTGCGACGACGGGTCAGGTCATTGACCGCATAGTCTGTCACGTTCTCCCTTCCGAACAATTCGCACATGGCAGCATAATGGGCGGCATGTCCCACCTCACCACCGTCTTTCACACCCTGTGCTTTTTTATATCGAATGAAGAGAACTTTCGCCATCAGCACACAATGTTCACGATTCTTCCAGGGACGACAATCACCTTTTTGACACACTTCCCCTCCAATTGCTTCAGCGTACGCTCGTCTGCCAAAGCTGTCTTTTCCACGTCCTCCTTCGACATGGCTGATGGCAATTCCATGTTGAAACGCACCTTCCCATTGAACGAGATAGGCATTTGAACGCTGTCCTCAACCAAATACTGTTCTTCCAGAACAGGCCATGACGCGTCGCAAACGGTTGTCGTGTGTCCCAACAAGTGCCAAGCCTCTTCGGCTATATGTGGAACAAACGGTGTCAACAAAATTGTCAATGGTTCGAGGATTGAGCGTTTACGGCACACTTTCAACTCATTCAGAGCAATCATGAATGCGCTTACCGCCGTGTTCATTGAGAAGTTCTCAATGTCTTCGCCTATCTTCTTGATTGTCTTGTGCAGGGTCTTCAACTCCGCTTGCGTGGCTGGTTCTTCATTTATTGCGAGCGTGTCACCGTCCCATAACAATGCCCAAAACTTTCGCAAGAAACGATGCACGCCGTCAATTCCCTTCGTGTCCCACGGCTTTGCTTGTTCTATTGGTCCAAGGAACATTTCATACAGACGCAAGGTGTCCGCTCCATAATCCTTCACCACATTGTCTGGATTCACCACGTTATACATTGATTTAGACATCTTTTCCACTGCCCAACCGCATACGTATTTCCCGTCTTCAAGCACAAACTCAGCATCTGAATATTCTGGACTCCACTTCTTGAATGCCTCTATGTCCAACACATCATTCTTGACGAAATCTATCAAGACGTGAATCGGTTGCACATCATATTGGTCTTTCAGTCCGGCACTTACATATGTGTTCGTTCCCTTCACGCGATACACGAAATTGCTTCTTCCCTGTATCATGCCTTGGTTAATCAACTTATGGAAAGGCTCTTCCTCCCTTGCGACACCCAAATCAACCAAGAACTTATTCCAAACGCGACTGTATATCAAGTGACCCGTGGCGTGTTCAATACCTCCTAAATACAAATCCACACATTGCCAATACTCGTCTGCTTCTTTGCTGACCAACGCATCATTATTTCGAGGGTCCATATAGCGCAAATAATACGCTGACGAACCGGCAAAACCAGGCATCGTGTTCAAATCCAAAGGAAACACCGTTTGATTGTCAATCTTCGTGTTTTCAACAATCTTCTTGTTCACTTCATCCCACGCCCACACTTTCGCGTTTCCGAGCGGAGGCTCACCTGTCTCCGTTGGCAGATACTTGTCAACCTGCGGCAACTCTATTGGCAAGCACTCTTCTGGCACCATTGTCGGAATACCTTGCTTATAATAAACAGGAAATGGTTCTCCCCAATACCTTTGTCTGCTGAAAATTGCGTCACGAATGCGATAATTCACCTTGACTTGACCAATACCTTTCTCCGCTACAAATCGCTTCGTTTTTTCTATGGCCTCCTTAACCGTCAATCCGTTCAGGTTCAACTCACTTTCTAATCCTTCGGCAGGCGAATTTGTCACTATGCCCTCCTTTGCGTCCACACTGTGTTCGCTCACGTCCGCCCCTTCTATTAAACTTTTAATCTTGAAGCCGAACTTTTTGGCAAACTCATAGTCACGACTGTCGTGAGCGGGAACACCCATGACAGCACCCGTTCCATAACCTGCTATTACATATTCTGCTACCCAGATGGGAACTTCCTCTCCGGTGAATGGATTGATGGCATAACTGCCAGTCGCAACTCCCGTGAAATTATGCTGGCTTTTACGTTCCAACTCTGTTTTTTTCTTTGTCTCTGCCACATATTCGGCAACTTCCGCTTCATGTTCGGGCGTGGTCAGTTTCTTCACCCATTCACTTTCTGGTGCCAATACCATGAACGAAACACCAAATACCGTGTCGGCACGGGTGGTGAAGATAGTAATCTCCTCATCCCTACCTTTGATTTTATATTTGATCTCCGCTCCTTCACTCCTGCCTATCCAGTTTCGCTGTGTGTCTTTCAAACTGCTGGTCCAGTCTATCGTTTCTAACCCGTCCAACAGTCGCTGAGCATAGGCACTGACACGCAAACTCCACTGACTCATCTTGCGCTGTTCCACAGGATAACCTCCGCGCACGCTCAGTCCCTCACTCACCTCGTCATTTGCCAACACCGTTCCCAAACCCGGACACCAATTCACCATAGTCTCTGCCTTGTAGGCGATTCTCCAATTCATCAGAGTGTCACTCTTTGCCTGCACGTCCATCGCATTCCACTCTTCGGCTGTAAAAAACAATTCCTTGCTTCCAGCAGCGGTCAGACCTTCCGTACCATAACTCTCCAAATGCTTTTCCAAATCGGCTATTGGTTTGGCTTTGCAAGCCTTCGTATCGTAATAGTGGTTGAACATCTTGATAAATGCCCATTGCGTCCACTTGTAATAATCAGGATCACAAGTCTTGACCTCTCGGTCCCAATCGTAACACAACCCAATCATGTCCAACTGTTCACGATAGCGGGCTATGTTTTCCATCGTCGTTTTTTCAGGATGCTGACCCGTCTTGATGGCATATTGCTCCGCTGGCAACCCGTATGCGTCATAACCCATCGGGTGAAGGACATTGAATCCTTGCAAGCGCTTGTATCGAGCGTAAATATCACTCGCTATGTAACCCAACGGATGTCCTACATGCAGTCCCGCTCCGCTTGGATAAGGAAACATGTCTAAAACATAACATTTCTTCTTCGACTTATCTATCTCCACGCGATACGTTTTCTCACGTTTCCACGTCTCTTGCCACTTCTGCTCTATCGCCCTGAAATTATATTCCATTCTTTTTTGTGTTTTATCTTCTTGTCTGTTTTCTGATCGCTTCGTTCTATTTCTCCACGCTTATCAATGCGCCTGTCGTTGCGTCATACTGCAACTTAGCGTTGACGAACGACGACGGCAACGCTTGCAGACTTCCGTTTTGAGTCAGACTGATATCCTCATCCACTACCCTCGACTCCTCCATGTCTATCGTAACGTGAGCCCTTCCCGGTTCATTATAGAACAACTCTCCCGCGTCTTTTTTCACGGATGGTTTGTCATTTCTTTCCAACTTGATGCTGATATATACGGGCTGTCCGCTCAAGTCATCTTTCCCGACCAGGCCGTTTGCCGTTGACAAACGAAATATCATCTCATTCTTAACATCTTTCTTGCTGGGTACATATTCAAATGTTTTGACAATAGTGTCCCTATGCTTCTTGCCGACAAACAGTGACATCAACCGAGACTCCGCCTTGTCCATTTCCTCAAACATCAATTCCATGCTTCTCCCGTCGGCAGGCATGTGCAGCATGTCGCCCGTAGCCAAACTGACACGACTGTCACGAATCCGGTATATCTCCTTGGCTGCCGACTGAGCCATTTGGCTGACGCTATTCGCCATCAACTGGTCTTCACTATACGCCTTCGGGTTGATATCTGAACTCTCTATGGCAATGAATTTTTTAGGTTCTTTCACAACGAACGCATTCGATGTACGAGGTACGCAGTTCCATCCCAAGATCACGCCCTTCTTGTTTTTTGTCAATTGCTTCGCGCTACGCACGTTGAACGTCTTTTCCGGGTCCGCCTCTCCTTTCGTTCTCAATCTAATGCCTTTCACCTTCCAGATGACGGCATCTTCGCTTGCGGCATCCTTCACGTTCAGATATCGTTCTGCATATCGGTAATACGGTCCTGCCTTTACGGTCACACGTTCCATCTCCACCTCTATGGACAACACCGTGCGAGGCAACGAATAAGTCAATCTTGGCTCAGCGTTCTTCGAGCGATCCGACGCGCTGACCACCATTCCGGACATCACAGCCATCATTGACAAGGCTACTACGACAAACTTTCTCATTTTTCGTCTTTTGCTTTTTTTTATTTTTACGGCAACGCACCTATTCTTCTCGACTATCTTGCAAAATTACAACACTTTCACCGCTCCACAAAATAAAACAATTCGGGAGCGAACCACATCGTTCGCTCCCGAATCATCCAATTTGACTTTTTTATCTTAGAGTTTTGGACCGGCTGCTACCAATGCCTTTCCTGCCTCATTGCCTTCATATTTAACGAAGTTCTTGATGAAGCGGCTTGCCAAGTCCTTCGCTTTCTCTTCCCATTGTGCAGCGTTTGCATACGTGTCACGAGGATCGAGAATCTTAGGATCCACACCCTCCAATTGCGTAGGAACCACGAAGTTGAAGTAAGGAATCGTCTTCGTTGGAGCCGTATCAATCGAGTGGTTCAAGATTGCGTCAATGATACCGCGCGTGTCCTTAATGGAGATACGCTTGCCGGTTCCGTTCCAACCCGTGTTCACCAAGTATGCCTTAGCACCGCTCTTCTGCATGTGACGTACCAATTCTTCAGCATATTTCGTTGGATGCAACTCAAGGAACGCTTGACCGAAGCATGCGCTGAAGGTTGGGGTTGGCTCGGTGATGCCACGCTCCGTACCTGCCAACTTTGCCGTGAAGCCACTCAAGAAGTAGTATTTCGTTTGCTCTGGATCAAGAATGCTGACTGGAGGCAATACTCCGAAAGCGTCTGCGCTCAAGAAAATGACTTGTTGAGCCGCAGGACCGCTGCTGATTGGAGCCTGAATATTCTTGATGTGATAGATAGGATAACTTACGCGAGTATTCTCGGTCACACTCTTGTCCGCGAAGTCTATTTTACCTTGCGCGTCAACCGTCACGTTTTCCAACAGGGCGTCACGCTTGATAGCGTTATAAATGTCTGGCTCGCTTTCCTTGTCAAGGTTGATAACCTTAGCGTAGCAACCACCTTCGAGGTTGAACACGCCGTTATCATCCCAACCGTGCTCGTCGTCACCTATCAGTTTACGCTTAGGGTCTGTTGAGAGGGTCGTCTTGCCCGTACCGGACAAACCGAAGAAGATGGCGGTGTTCTCTCCGTTCATGTCAGTGTTGGCGGAGCAGTGCATTGACGCGATGCCCTTCAATGGCAAATAGTAGTTCATCATCGAGAACATACCCTTCTTCATCTCACCACCATACCACGTGTTGAGAATGACTTGCTCTTTCGTCGTCACGTTGAAGACCACTGCGGTCTCGCTGTTCAGTCCGAGTTCCTTGTAATTCTCAACCTTTGCCTTGCTGGCGTTATATACGATGAAGTCTGGCTCTTGCTCTTCCTCTTCCTTGCTTACTGGACGGATGAACATGTTCTTCACGAAGTGTGCTTGCCATGCCACCTCCATGATGAAACGAACCTTCATGCGCGTATCCTTGTTTGCGCCACAGAAACCGTCAATGACATAGAGTTTCTTGTTGCTCAACTCTTCTTGCGCCAACTTCTTCACCGCATCCCATGTCTCTTGGCTTGCGCGGTGGTTGTCATTCTTATATTCATCGCTCGTCCACCACACGGTGTCGTGGCTCGTAGCGTCGTCAACGATAAATTTATCCTTTGGGCTACGACCGGTATAAATACCCGTCATCACGTTCACCGCGCCAAGTTCCGTCTCCTGACCTTTGTCAAATCCTGTCAAGGCTGGGTTTGTCTCTTCTTTGAAAAGTTCATCATACGATGGATTGTAAACAATCTCTTTCGCACCGGTAATGCCGTACTTCGACAAATCAATTTGTGCCATTTTTAATCCTGTGTTTTTATTGATTTAAGTGAATAAAATAATTCTTATATCTAACCACCAAAACGCGAATTTAACCTTTTTTGTTTTCTAACTACCATTTTGATAAAAAAAAGGGACGTTTTCGTCCCTTTTTTATTTTTTTAACTGCTTCTTTCAATACAAACCGCTCACCAACTCTTGTGCGTAATTTTCTATGTTGGCATATCCGGTGGACGAAATCTTCTTGGAGTCCATAGTGTTGTGCTTATCCAACCCATGAGCGTCTTCCCACTCATCTGGCAGTCCGTCACCGTCTGAATCCAAAAATTCCGCTTGCTCCAATGTCGGCAGCGTCGGAACAGTGCTGACAGTCGCACCGTTATTGTTTTTCACATTATTAATTACTTTCGTGTCCGCTGCGTCTCTGCTCCTGCTTGACCCCACATGGTTCAATACGGATTCAAATGCCTCCTCTGCCGTTTGCTTCCCTGTCACTTCGATTGCCATGGCAAACGGTGTAGTTGCCTTCATAGCGTCCGTGCTTGGACTCACACCTTTCCAATTGTCCGAGGTGTTGGTCGCACTACCATCAACATAATTGCCATTGACATAAAATTTGCCAACCGTAATTGAACAACCATATTTGTCCGTACAGTTTGAACACGAGGTCGTAGGTTGAAGAATCCTGTATTTACCGGAAGAAACTGACGCTAAATAACGATAATAATTGTTGACCATGTTGATTTTACGGTAATTACCGCCGTTGTTGCAACTCTCGCCACCATACGTTCCATTGCAACTGTTTGTAATATAAACCACGTTATTCACAAAATCCAATGGACCATAATAAGAACTACCCGCATACTCATGATCAAACCTTGGATAACGGTTGCTTTGGTTGGCTATCAAGTTGTGGTGAAAGGTCACGTCACTACCTCCCCAAATACCTCCAAATCCATGATTTCCTTTCATGTCTGTATTTAATCCTTCATACACCATGCACCACTGCATCGTGAAGTTGCTGTTTTCGTAACACGTAGCGCACTCATCCGTGCTCCAACTGAATGAGCAGTGATCAATAATGACATTTTTGTGTCCGATACAGTTGAAGGCATCCGCGTCAAATCCCGTATTTGCCAAACGAACACGCAGGAATTGCACAATGACATTATCTCCATCTACCTTTAACAAATAATTCTCTCCGAACGTCGTCAGGGCGTCACCCGCAAGACAAATTCCATCACCAGGAGCGGTCTGTCCCAATATAGTCGTATTACCGGGAATGCTCAACCTATCCAACAAATGTATCGTTCCCGATACGGCAAAAACAATAATGCGTGAATCTTTCCTTTCTTCAGGACCCAACGCCCATCGCAAGGAACCGGGTATCGCTTTTTTGGTCGTTGGATCCTTATCCTCCAACGTCGTCACGACATAGACTGAACCGCCTCTGCCGCCCGTCGTGTTTCTGCCGCAACCCTTCGCCTCTGGGAAAGCGATTGTCGCAAGCGAATACGATGGTTCGCCGCCGCCACTGCTCTTTTCTTCCTCCGAACAAGCCACCAACCCAAACAACAAGACAAACAAAGCTGCTTTCAATAATTTGTTTTTCATACTTTCAATTCAAGATTTGTGTCAAAGGTAAGGAAAATCTTCGTTCATTTCATTCATTATCATACTACTATTTACAAGAAAAGAAAAGGACGACCCTTTCGAGTCGTCCTTTCTTTTTCCTTGTACGATAGAATCAAGGTGAAACCGAATCAATATCCGTAATCGTTCCAAAGACTTCCGTTGGAAGCGGAGATATTGTTGTTGAAGATTGGCCAATAGTGTTGGCGTTCCAACTTTTCGTCAGTCGTGTATAACGTATAAGAAGGGAGGTAACGACCATCAGACTCACCTTCGAAGAAGTTCTTCTTCACCCATCCGGCATCCTTGTCATAGCCGCCGGCAGGTTCTCCTGTTTCACCGATTGCCAAACCGTAAATATCGGACATTTCGTACGCGTGTTGTGACTGGGCGCCAGCTGCCAACAGACGATCATTCTGCTTGTACTTGAAGTAGATGGTGTCTTGGGTTGCCGCGAATTCTCCCGAGTGGGTGTTCAAGTTGGCAATACGCACTTTCGTATTCTTCATGTAGTCGTCAAAATATCCCCAACGTTCCAGGTCATACTTACGAATGTTCTCACCGCAGAACTCAAAGGCACGCTCCTTCACGAGGTCTGCCATTGTCAACGTCTTCGTTGACAATCCAGCGCGTGTACGAACGGCATCGAAGCATGCTTGCGCTTTGGTCATGTCGGCATTGCTTGGAGCGTTACCCTCAACGCTTCCCAAAGCAGCCTCCGCATACATCAACAATACGTCCGCATAGCGAATAATCGGAATGTCGATACCGTCATCTCCAGAAGTGATGGTACGCACCGCCCACTCATAACGGAATTTACCGAGATAGAACTTATTGATGTCTTGCTTCTTTTGATAAACAATTTTCGACGTTCCGTCATATCCAGGGAATGCCAATATGTTGTCCGCAGGATTGGTGGTTGAAACGCCTGAACCGTTATCTGCTATCCAATAGAACGGAGCGATTGTCACCCACTTACGAGCGTCACCTGCCTCGAAGTCATAGACAAACGTAGGAACAATCATGGCCGTCGAGTTATTTGAACCGCTTTTCATGTTCACCAATTCATTTTGGGCATCCTTTGATTTAGGCGATGTGTAGTTCAAAAACTGTCCGCGTGTTCCATCCGCAAACGGAAGAACATAGATGAACTCGCTCTTGCTATACGACATCTCGTCTTGGCACAAATATTTGAAGATGTCCTCAAACGAGCCTTGAAGTTTGGAATTCGTGTCGTGTCCAATAACGGAGTCACAACATGCCAACGCTTCTTCATAGAGTTTTTGGCGTTCACCCGCGTCTTTCACGTTATATTGTACGGACCATGAAGAACCTCCACCCACAATCCAATTGTCAGGACGCAACGCCTTGCCGGCATACATCATGTCAACACGAGCCAAAAGCGCAAACGCCGCTTGCTTGCTGGCGCGACCAATGGTCTTAGTTTGTGCGGTTGGGGAATTGGCTGACCACTGCAAATACTCAATGGCCTTCTTCAAGTCTGAACGAATCAACTCAAACGCCTCGTTACGGTCACGTTTTAGAGGAGACACCTCAGAAGAAGACTCAACGATAGGAATATCACCCCAAAGTTTTACCATCTCAAACGTGGCGAACGCGCGCATAAAATACGCTTCGCCAAGGTAATGCACAATCATCGGCTTTGTCTTGTCTGCGTGTGCCTCACCATTGTCAATGACGGCAGCGGCATCACTGCAAGCGCGTGACAAATGACCCCACAAATCATTACCCTTTGAGTCCGAAACGGAACTGTTGGCAGTTGTCATGTTGTATTGGGTCAATTGCGCGTCAGCACCCGTCTTGGAGTTCCACTCAATATCAGTATTATAACCGATCATGAAGTAACGGTTACGATAAGCCTTATCTTTCGAGAAGTTATTGTAGATGCCCGCTATCAATTGTTGAATCTGGGTGTCAGACATGTCTGACGTTGACACAGACGACGCTGCCGTCGTGTCAAAGAAGTCATCGCAAGAGGTCAACCCGATAGTTGCCATAGCGGCGACTGCTATATATTTTAGGTATTTCATATCTTAAATCGTTTTAGGTTGTTGCTCTTTGTGATTAGAAGGAGAGGTTCACGCCGAAGTTGAAGTTGCGACTTCTTGGATAAGCGGACCAGTCAACGCCCACAGCCAATGGATTACGCTTCGTACCCGTGCTAACTTCCGGGTCATCACCGCTATAATTGGTCAATACGAACAAGTTAGATGCGGAGAAGAAAACACGTGCCTTAGTCAATTTCGCCTTTGAAATCCACTTGTCTGGCAAGGAGTAACCAATAGTCAACGATGCGAAACGCAAGAACGAACCATCCTCCACGCACTTGTCGGTCAGCATCGTGGAACCGGTGATTGGAGAAGCCTCGCTGGCTCCCGCGTTACGGGCATCCAATTCGCTGGCAATTGCACCATAAGCGGTAGATTTCGATGGAATATAAACACCATCTGCGTCGAACAACGTATAACGAGTGCCGCTGGCGGTCATGTCTGACAAGGTGTTACGCAACTTGGTCTTGTCTTGGATGTTCGTCATGCTCAAACCCGTGAGGTTCAAGACATCGTTACCATACGAGTAGGTGAAGTTTGCGGCTGCGTCAACCTGTCCCCACTTCTCGCTTCCGATGCTACCAGTGATGGAGAAGCCACCCGTGAACTCTGGCATCGTACAACCAATGACAGTACGGTCTTCCAACGTGATTTGACCGTCACCATTCAAGTCTTTCACCTTAAGCAAACCTGGGTATGCAAGGCTATTGATACCATAGTTGGAAGCAACGACCGCACCGCCCTTGGTCCATTCGAATGTGGTTGCGTTGTATCCATCGAAGTCGGCAGCCGTGTAATATCCATCCGATTCAAATCCATAGATTCGACCGATAGACTTGTCCTCTTCAACGATGAACTCGTCAGTGCTGAAGTAACCAGTGGCGAGGTAACTTGTAGATACATAATAAGCATCCATACCGCCGAGGTCAACCACCGTGTTCTTGTTTCTGGAGATGTTGGCATCTACAGTCAAATTATAGTTGAAGTTCTTGCTGCGTTTGTCAAGTATCACACCTTTGACAGAGAATTCGGCACCGAGGTTCTTGGTCTCTGCCACGTTGCGATATTGATAACCTGTCGTAGGCAATTTGTACTTGATGATGAGATCCTTGGTGCTGTTCCAATAGAGGTCAATGGTACCGCTCAAGCGGTCATTGAAGAAACCATAGTCGAGACCGAGGTCGCGCGTCGTGGTCGTCTCCCATGTCAAGTCATTGTTTGGAACAATCTTCTCAGCGCCACCTGCCGTGAGAATGTAAGATGTGTTTTCGAATGCGGATGGAGCGACATAGACACCACTCGTGGACAATGTGAAGTCACCATCCACGGCACCCAATTCCACGTTGTTGTTACCTGCCACACCATAACTCAAACGCAACTTCAAGTTGGACATCCGGGCAGAACGGGCAAATGAACGCATCCAAGACTCGTCCGATATACGCCATGCGGCTGCCATAGCAGGGAACACACCCCACTGGTTGCCTTTGGCGAAACGCGTGGAGCAGTCCGCACGGAGGGTTCCCGTCAAGTAGTAACGTCCCTTGTAATCATAAGTTCCACGACCGAAGAACGAAAGCATGTTGTCGTTAGGATCAATATATTGAGCGTTGTCGGTCGCAAAGTAAGAGCCGAAATGTTCGAATAGGTATTCGCCGTCATAGGTACCGGGATAACCATATCCGTAGTTGGTATTCAACTCACCCGAGTTACGAATCATTTCTTGACCGATCATGAGGTTCAAGTTATGTGCGCCAGCAAACTTGTTTTTATATTCCAACGTCGCCGACTCACGCAAACGAGTATCTTCCTCATTCGTACGGATGGCAGATACCATTCCCGCCTTACCGCCTGCTTTTGAGAAGCCGTTACCGGCGCGAGAGTAATATGTCGTCTTTCCATAGAAACGATCCACGTCGATGTAACGCGCTTGATAACCGAGATCAACACGAGCGGTGAATTTCTTCAAGAACTTGTAAGAAGCGTAACCGTTCATGTCGAACTTGTTATCACGTTTGAATTTGTAGTTGTCGGAGATAGTAGTGATTGGGTCATACATACTTCCGAAACTTTCCTCATCTTCCAACGCACTGTTATCTACCGCATAGAGATGTATAGGTGTGTAAGCGATCGCGTTCACAATTCGGTTTTCAGTCTTGGAACCGGCATCTTCCGCAGTGTTAGAACCTGAACCCAACACCGTGGTGTTCGTGAAACGGAAGTTCGTACCTACAGTGAGATCCTTGAGAGGTTTGAACTTCGCCTTGAAGCTCAAGTTGTTTCGAGTGTAGTCAGACTCACGCATGATACCCTCGTCATCGATGCGGTTGTAACTCAAGTTGAACGACGACTTCTTGTTGGCAGCCGACACCGTGAAACTGTGGTTGGAAGTAAATCCGGTGTTGTCGAACGTTCTCTTCTGCCAATCGGTTTCTTCCTCAGAACCGATATTATTGATGACATCATTATAGGTATTGGTAGAGGCAGCGTCTGCACTTTGGTCATAATCCTTGTCAAAGTATTTGAACCAGTTCTTTGCTACGTCTGACGCTTTCCCCTTTTTAGCCAAATAGGTGTACTCATATTGCAGTTTGGCAAAATCTTGCGCTGAAAGCACATCATACTTCTTTGCCAACTTTTTCCATCCGAGGTAACCGGTATAGTCAACATGGAACTTCATGCCGCAATCCTCGCTGTCGTTGGCTTGTGCGTCTTTGGTGGTGACGATGATAACGCCGTTTGCACCTTGCGCACCATAGATTGCGGTAGCGGCAGCGTCCTTCAACACGTCAATGCTCTGAATGTCGGTAGGCGAGATGTCGTTGATGCTCGTAACAGGGAAACCATCGACAATATACAATGGCGTGCTGCTTTGGGTCAACGAGTTACCGCCACGCACACGAATGCTCACGTCAGCGTCAGGCGAACCCTCGGACTGAACCACTTGCACACCGGCCAATTTTCCTTGCATGGCTTGCGCAGCATCCGTCACTGGCAAGTTCTTAATCTGATCCGCACCCACGCTGGCGGTAGAAGCGACAACGTCTCGCTTCTTCACTTCCTGATAACCGATGACGACGACATCGTCCAGAGTTTTGTCATCCGCCTTCAAGTCAGCATTTGCAATGCCGCCCTTGATTTGCACGGTTTGCGTGGCAAGCCCCACATAAGAGATTGTCACCGCGCGGGTATCGTCTGGCACGGTTAATGTATAGTTACCGTCAAGGTCGGTCATCGTTCCGATGGTCGTGCCTTCCACTTGCACCGTGGCACCTATTGCAGGTTGGCCCGTGTCGTCCTTCACGTTACCGGAGATGGTCTTGTCCGCATAGGCTGACAACGACACGCCACCGCCGAGCAACGCAATAAACAATAAGCGACGAACGCTCATCCATTTACTGGTTTTTAGGTTCATAAATATTAAATTAAGGTTATTGAATATTGCTTTATTTACCTGCCGAAAAGGAACGATGTTGACACACCATTCCCAATCTTCAGGACATTTTTACGGACAAATATAAGTATTTTATGCGTCAAGAACGAATTTTAAGCGAAAAATTCAATCTCAACAAGGGATTTCAACTTAGACTTCTTCCAAGTTGGGAACAATCAACTTATATCCTTTTCCGTGGATATTAATGATTCCCAAAGAAGGGTCTTCCTTCAAATGCTTGCGCAATTTGGTGATATACACGTCCATGGAGCGAGCGTTGAAGTAGGTGTCTTCACTCCAGATGGTTTTCAATGCCACTTGTCGCTCCAAGATGCTGTTCGCGTTCGATGCGAGCAACGCCAACAACTCACTCTCCTTGGTCGTCAGTTTTTGCACGCTGAGGGTTGACTTTCCTTCAGCATCCGTAAATCTACGTGTCAAGGTTTGCTTCTGCGTGTCAAAGACTAGTTCACCCAACTTGTACAACGCCTTGCTCTTATCCGCCTTTCCGCGCGAACGACGCAACACGTTATTGATACGCAACACAAGTTCTTCCATCGAGAACGGCTTCGGAACGTAATCATCACCAAGGCGCAAACCTTCTATCGTGTCCCCTTTGTCGCTTTTCGCCGTCAAAAAGATGATAGGAGCGTCCGGCTCTATCTCTCGAATGTCCCGTGCCAACTCGAAACCATCTTTCTTAGGCATCATGACATCCAAGACACAAATGTCGAAACGTTCGTCACGCGCCTCCGAAAAGGCCGCCAAACCTTCTTCTCCGTCCTGCGCCAAGGTTACCTTGAAATCCTTGCTCTGAAGGTATTCACGGAGCAACATGCCGAGATTCTCGTCATCTTCGCACAACAATAATTTTACTTGTTTTTCCATAAGTCCTCCTGTTTCACTTGGTTGTTATTCTATGTATTTGTTTTCTCTATTTATTTTAAGGTGTAGTCTCTCACGCATCCAAAGTCGGTAAGACGATTGTAAATTTCGTTCCTTCTCCAGGTTCGCTCTCCACTTCTATTCGTCCCTCATGGGCTCGCACAATGGCATCCACATACGTCAGACCAAGGCCAAATCCCTTAACGTCATGCACATTCCCTGTCGGCACACGATAAAAACGTTCGAATATATGTTTCAAATATTCTTTTTTGATTCCTATCCCATTGTCTTGAACACTCACCAACAAATTGCCTTCAGCATCATTACGCGTCGCAACGGTCATAACGAAAGGGACTTCCGCACGGCGATATTTCAAGGCGTTCTCCATCAAATTATAAACGACGTTGGTAAAATGAATCTTGTCCGCTTCTATCCATGCGTTGTCCGCATCCAATTCCAAATTGATTTGACCGTCTTTGTCCTGCACGTTCAACATAAAGGTTCCGGCACATTTCTTCACCAATTCATTTGCGTTCACTTCATCAAAGTGAAGTTTTCTGGCTTCCGTCGCATACAAAGTTGTCTGCAACACCTTTTCGACCAACAAACGCAAACGCTCCGTTTCCTCGCCTATCGTGTGCGACAGTCGAGACACCATGCTTTCCGATTTTGAAACCGAAGGGTCGTTTAACATCTGCGACGCAAGCGAGATGCTGGCAATCGGGGTCTTCAACTCATGCGTCATGTTGTTGATGAAATTGTTTTTCATTTCGTTCAAGTTGGTCTGCCGAAATATCAACACCAACGCCACAAGGAAGAGAAAGAAAATGATTGCCGTTATCAGCATGGAAGGCAACAGCAAATGCCACGCCTGCTCCATGAAACTCTGCTTCTTGTAGAACGAAACGGCCAAATAATAAGGACGACCGTTTCCTTCACTCATAAACATCCGAATCTTATACTTGGGATTACCCTTTTTCGCTTCTGGTATTTCGTCCAAAAAGGTTTGAGCCGAATCACCAGCCGTCGCCCGCTCATAATATACTTGCCCTTCTTTATCCTCTATCACATAATGCATCGGATAGTGCAATCCGTTGTTATCCATCACCCGACACATCAACTCATCCAAGTCCTCAAACCTTATTCGTTCATTGATAGGCAACCCCGCCAACTCCGTCATCCATCGCAAAGCCACTTGGTCAAGCAACGTCTTGGACTTATAGAATCGACGACGATACTGGTCATACACCTCATCACTCGTTTCGGCAAACGAACTCTCGTCACTCTTTCCCTCACTCATATTGATTTTGGGAGCCAACAAGGTTTCCGACAAATCCAACGTGTCGCCCGGTGTCAAGAAATTCATGTTCTCCACCTCATCTCCCTTTGCCTGCCGAACAAAATCATCTGCCGTGGCGTTCAAGTATCGAGCCACTTCACGTTCTTCAAGCATTGAGACAATTTGGTATAAGGACTTGTTCACATTCTCGGCAAATTCCGTCTCTATACGCTCACTTGTCGCGCGCATCTGAACCACTTGCACGATTAGCAACACCGCCATCAGTACAGTCAAGACAATCGCTATGATCCAAATCGACCTCTTTGTCATGCCATTATACTTGCTTTCTTGAACAAGGTCCATCCCCTATCCTTCGCCTGTTTCAAGCAGAAAATCACGAAAGATTTTCACAAATATAACAACAATTTAACAAATTAACAAAAAATTCCTTAATTTTTTTTGACATTATAAAGAACTCCGCTCCTTTTCCCAAAATCTATATCGGAGTTATTTTTTCTGTCAAAAGAAAAGAAATCTATCTGTTTTACAAATACTTACTTGTATATCCAATTCCTTTTTTCTTAAGGTCTTCAGGTGTTCCCTCAAACAGGACCTCACCTCCCGATTTTCCTCCGTCTGGTCCCATTTCAATTAACCAATCGGCAGAACGAATTACGTCAAGGTTATGCTCTATCACTATTACCGTATTTCCTTTGTCAACAAGTCGGTTCAGAACGCCCAACAACACTCTAATATCTTCAAAATGCAAACCCGTTGTCGGTTCATCCAAAATATACAAAGTCTTACCCGTATCTTTTTTCGACAACTCCGTGCTCAACTTGATACGCTGACTTTCTCCTCCGCTCAACGTCGTGCTGCTTTGACCCAACTTGAGATAACCAAGGCCAACCGCCTGAACGACTTTTAGCCGAGACAGTAATTGCGGCACGTTCTCGAAAAACTCCACCGCCTGGTTGAATGTCATGTCCAAAACGTCCGCTATTGACTTCCCCTTAAATTTCACTTCAAGAGTCTCACGGTTATACCGCTTTCCGTGACACTCAGGACATGGCAAATAGACATCGGGCATGAAATTCATTTCGATAGTCTTATACCCATTCCCTCCACACGCCTCGCAACGTCCACCTTTCGTATTAAAGGAGAAACGCCCTGTCTTATAACCTCGCACTTTTGCCTCTGGCGTGGCGGCAAACAAGTTCCGTATTTCGTCAAATATCTTGGTGTAAGTCACGGGATTGCTTCGCGGCGTTCTTCCTATCGGACTTTGATCTACAAGCACCACTTTATCGATGTTTTCAATTCCCTTAATGGCTTCGTAAGGCAAAGGGTCTTGCAACGACTTGTAAAATTTTTGGCTAAGAATGGGTTGCAAGGTGTCGTTGATTAACGTTGACTTTCCGCTACCACTCACGCCACTGACGACAATTAACTTTCCAAGAGGAAATGTCACATTGACGTTTTTCAAGTTATTGCCGCGAGCACCGATTATCTGCAATGATTTACCATTACCTACTCGTCGCTCGCTTGACTCTATTCGCAAATCGCCTCTAAGATATTTTGCCGTCAAAGTATCCGACTGAAGCATTTGTTTCGGACTACCACAGAACACCACGTTGCCGCCGTTTCGTCCTGCGGCGGGTCCAATATCGAGAACATAGTCCGCCGAACGCATCATCTCCTCGTCATGCTCCACGACAATCACCGTATTGCCAATGTCACGCAATCTTTTCAACGACGCCAAGAGCCGTTCATTATCCCTTTGATGCAAACCGATACTTGGTTCATCAAGAATATACAACACGTTGACCAATCTGCTTCCCAACTGCGTGGCAAGTCGAATACGCTGGCTTTCACCTCCGCTCAGCGTCGCGCTCGAACGATTCAACGAGAGATAGTCCAACCCCACATCTACAAGGAAACTAAGCCTGCTGCCTATTTCTTTCAGTATCTCATGGCTAATCTGCGCTTGTCGTTCGCTCATTCGGGTTTCTACTTCATCCGTCCAACGCTTGAGTTCACCAATGTCCATCCTGCACAATTCACTGATGTTTTTACCATCAATCAGAAAGTGCAACGCCTCTTTGTTCAATCGGTCACCATGACATTCAGGACATGGTTTTTCCTTGACAAACTGGTTTGCCCATTTTTGTTCACTGGCACTGGCATCCTTGCCCGTCTGCAACTGGATGTACTTCACCACGCCTTCATAATCTGTGTAATAGTTGCTTCCACTGCCCAATGCCTCGTTTTTGATGCGAAGTCGTTCGGTCGTTCCGTAGAGAATCTCATCCAATCCCTCTCGAGGAATATCTTTTATCGGCGTATCCAACGTAAACCCATGCTTCTCACCGATAGCCTCTATTTGCCAAAATATGATACTCTTCTTCGCCTTTCCTATCGGAAGTATTCCCCCCGCACCGATGCTCACGTTTTTGTTAGGCATCATCAGGTCTTCGTCAATCGCGCTGACATAGCCAAGCCCCTTGCATCGTGGGCACGCTCCTTTCGGACTATTGAAAGAGAAGTTGTGTGGAGCGGGTTCACCATAACTTATTCCACTTGTAGGACACATCAAATGCCTTGAAAAATAGCGAACCGAACCATCAGAAATGTCAAGCAACATCAACACACCTTCGCCCAACTTCATCGCTGTCCCTATCGAAGTCTTCAAGCGTCGATTGTCACCTGCTTTGATCGCCATACGATCAACGACAACCTCCACGTCATGGTTCTTATATCGGTCCAACTTCATTCCCTTCATAACCTCTATGACATCTCCGTCCACACGGGCATAGAGGTACCCTCGTCGCAAGATTTGCTCGAACAATTCGCGATAATGTCCTTTGCGTCCTCTCACCATGGGAGCGAGAATCATCACTTTCTTCCCGTCATACTCTTTCTCAATCAATTCAAGTAACTCGTCGTCACTGTATTTGATCATTCTTTCTCCAGTGACATAGCTAAATGCCTCTCCCGCCCGAGCATAAAGCAAACGCAAGTAATCATAGATTTCGGTCGTCGTCCCGACCGTACTACGAGGATTGCGGTTGGTAGTCTTTTGTTCAATGGCAATGACGGGACTTAACCCCGTGATGCTGTCCGCTTCCGGACGCTCCAAGTTGCCGATAAAGTTGCGAGCATAGGCACTGAATGTCTCTATATAACGACGTTGACCCTCGGCATACAGGGTGTCAAAAGCCAAGGAACTCTTGCCGCTGCCACTCAGTCCCGTCAAGACTGTCAATCTTCCACGTGGAATCTTCACATCAACGTTCTTCAAGTTGTGAACGCGACAACCCTCCACGCAAATGCACCCTTCCGCGCCTCCCAATCGCTCCGCCTCCTTCATGCCCTCCGATAGCATCTTTGCCTTTTCCTCCGCGGCAGACTTACTTTCTTTCTCACCCATATCTTTTTGAAGAAAACTATATTCTCACAAAAGTAATGTTTTTTTCATTCACTTCATTTTGTTCCAATACATTGCCGCCATGCAATTGCCCGAGTTGACTTCTTTTTATTTCTTCATTTCGTCTAATTTCATAACTTTGCGTTTCGTTACCCTCTTTCTCCATTCTCTGTCAAACAGAAATATCATGGGAAAAATCATAGCACTTGCGAATCAAAAAGGCGGTGTCGGAAAAACGACAACGACCATCAATTTGGCGGCGGCACTCGCGGCGCGCGGTAAGAAGACGTTGATTGTGGATGCGGATCCACAGGCAAACGCTTCCAGCGGTGTTGGCATCGACATCCGCCAGCACAAGAACAACTCCATTTACCAATGTCTCATTGGTGGCATGGACGCAGTGAATTGCGTCACGGAAACCGCTGTTCCTAACCTGTTCATCATTCCGTCACACATTGACTTGGTGGGAGCGGAAATAGAAATGATCGAAGCGGACAACAGAGAAACGATTCTCCGCAATGTTCTCGAACCCATCAAGAATGATTATGACTATGTCATCATTGATTGCTCTCCATCTCTCGGACTGACAACGGTCAATTCGCTCACGGCGGCTGACAGCGTCATCATTCCCGTGCAATGCGAGTATTTCGCTCTGGAAGGTATCTCGAAACTCATCAATACAATCAAAATCATCAAAATGAAGCTCAATACGAGGCTTGAAATAGAAGGCTTCTTACTGACAATGTACAGCAGCCAACTGCGTCTTTCCAAATTGGTGCAAGCGGAAGTGCGCAAAAGCTTCGGAGCAATGGTGTTCAAGACGGTAATCAACAGAAACGTGAAGATTGGCGAAGCCCCAAGTTACGGCGTTCCTGTAACGGTTTACGACAGCGAATGCAAAGGGGCTTTGGACTACACCGCCCTTGCTGACGAACTCATAAAGAAGAACGCATAGATTAGGACTAGTAACGTGGCAAAAGATGATGGCACAACGAAAGAAATTTGAACTCGGACGTGGTCTGGAATCGCTTCTGGGAGGCGAGGCTACGGAAGTTGAGACGAAAGGCAGTTCCGCTTTTAGTGAGATTGACATTGACCTCATTTTTCCTAACCCCGAGCAGCCAAGAACGCACTTTGACCAAGAGGCGATAGATGACCTTGCCGCCTCCATCAAAGAATTGGGAATCATTCAACCCATCACGGTTCGAAAAACAGGAGAGAAAGAATACCAAATCATCAGTGGAGAAAGAAGGTTTCGAGCGGCAAAACAATCCGGTCTCAAGAAGATTCCTGCTTACATCAAGACAGCGGCTGACGATCAGGCGATGCAAATGGCAATCGTTGAGAACCTGCAACGTGAAGACCTTAGTGCCATAGAATTGGCTCTCGGGTACAAAAAACTTATTGACGAGCAACAACTCACTCAAGAGAAACTCAGCAACCTGGTTGGAAAGAAAAGAGCCACAATTACCAATTACCTTCGTCTGCTCAAATTGCCAGCCGAAATTCAAGTGGGCATTACCGAAGGAAAGATTGACATGGCTCACGCGCGTGCCATCATCTCACTTGTTGACACGCGCCAACAACTTGACCTCTATGCCAGAATTATCGAAGAGCATCTTTCCGTTAGGGCTGTTGAACAAATCGTGCGTGACATTCTGAACAATCGCCCTGTCTTCACGAAAAAAGAGAAACAACTCCTCCCTCAAAAATATGAAGTGATGCGGTCGCAAATGGCAGAAAAGTTAGGACACGACATCTCGCTCATACGTTCGGTGAAGGGGAAAGGCAAAATCACCATCTCTTTTGACAGTGACGAGGAGTTAAACGTCCTTTACAACCAACTCTGCGTAATGCACTAAAGAAGCATCCTCTTGATCAAATACCTTGGTGGACATATAATAGGCTTTCTTTTGCTACTGATGTTGGCACTCACGCCAAAGCCTGCCCAAGCGCAGGCGGACACGTCGCAATTTGTGGAGACAGATGGTTTGGGCGCCTCTCCTCTGAAGGAAAAGACATGGGCACCCAATCCACAAAAGGCGGTATACCTTGCTTTAATACCAGGTCTCGGCTTAGGACAATGGTATAATCATAAATATTGGAAAACGCCGATCGTCTATATAGGTTACGCTTCTCTCATTTATGGCATCATTTATACGTCAGGGAAATACCACGATTACAAAAGAGCCTATGTTTCCATAGCCGATGGAGACGCCAATAGCAACTACTGGACCAAATTCATCCCGAACGGCCAAGACGAAACGAGTGTTGACACCGGATGGCTCACACAAGCATTACAATCTCGATACATACGATTCCGTCGCTATCGTGACTACTGCATTTTGGGAACCGTGGCTTTCTATGGGCTTACCATTTTGGATGCATACGTGGACGCACAACTTTTTGACTTTGACATCGCACCCAACCTCTCCCTTCATCTCCAACCCCAATTTGACCTTCTCTCCGCCAATCCGCAATCGACACTCGGGATGCAGTGCACCCTAACCTTCTAATAACAACACTACAAACCATGAGTATTCGTTTCTTCTTCATATCAAGCCTTGTTTTATGCTTGTCTTTCGTTTCCAAAACGAACGCGCAAATCATTGACCCGCCAGATGACTTGGACGAGTTGTTGGCGATGCCCGATGACTTCGAACCGTCTTGGACGAACAAGAAAAACACTTCGTCCAAGAATCACCCGGCATCCGAACAAGTCAAAAAGTGGAGCAATGACGAAGATGACCCGTACAGAAATCTTTATACACAAGAGGATGACGGTTTTGACGTCCCTCTTGATTTCTACACGGCGTTAGACTCCCTCACCACGTCTTACTACGCCCATCACGCACACTACCAAAACTGCTATACCGAAGGCGACGTTACGACATCTGACGAAACCTACGAGCAACGTCTAAAGAAACTTCCCTACGAAGTTCAGATGCCATTCAACAACAGCGTCAAAAGCGCCATTACACTTTATGTCAGCAAACGACGTCGCCTGGTAGAAAACATGCTTGGCATCGGGAAATACTATTTCCCAATCTTTGACGACATTCTGAACAAACACGGAGTCCCTCTTGAATTCAAATATCTCCCTATCATAGAATCAGCACTCAACCCAAGAGCCGTTTCAAGAGCGGGAGCCGCAGGACTATGGCAGTTCATGCCCTCTACGGCAAGGATGTACGGTCTGCAAGTCAACTCGCTCGTTGACGAACGACGCGACCCCGTGAAGTCAACGGAGGCGGCGGCGCGTTATCTGCGCGACTTGTTCCGCATATACCAAGATTGGCATCTCGCCATAGCCGCATACAACTGTGGTCCAGGAACCATCAACCGTGCCATTCGACGCAGCGGAGGCAAACGCAACTTTTGGGAAATATACCCCTTCTTGCCACGAGAAACACGCAACTACGTTCCCATTTTCATCGCCGCCAACTATGCGATGAACTATCACACACAACATAACATTTGCCCTGCCAAGATTGACTTCCCCACAAAGGTTGACACGGTTCGAATAACGCGACGCACAACGTTTGCTGCCATTTCAAATGCGACAGGAATGCCTATCGATCAACTGCAAATGCTCAATCCTCAATTCAGGAAAGACATCATTCCAAACGGAGAATACACTCTGCGGATGCCTTTTAACTATGCGACGAAATTCGTCGAAATGGAAGACAGCATTTACGCCATCGACAAATCTCCCATCAAAACGCAACCTTCATCCCTTCCCAACACAGAAGAGAAACACAATCAAAACAAAGAGACTCGGCAACACACGCGCGACACCTACTATACAGTACGACGTGGCGACAATCTTTCAACCATTGCGCATCGACATGGTGTCTCCGTCCAACAATTACGTCAATGGAACAATCTAAGATCCAACCGGCTTAATATCGGTCAACGACTTAAAATCAAAAATTAAATAACTTTACCCATAGCGAAAACATCTGACCTACATATTACGGAACGATGACGAACCACAAGTTATATTATGGAATCAAGGAAGTTGCGGACTTGTTGCATGTCGAACAATCCAAACTGCGCTTCTGGGACAAGGTTTTTGCCGACCTTATCGTCATTCGCCGTTCCCCCACCAAAAGACGCCAATACACGCAGTCTGACATTGAACTGTTGAAAACAATTCAACATCTCATTGATGTGGACGGGCTAAAACTGGCAGGCGTCAAACAACGACTTTCCAAAAACACATCAGACGAAACAAAACGAACGGAAGCCGTTGAGCATCTTCTAAACGCAAAACGCCGACTCACCGAACTGCGAAAACTCTTAGCACGCCCTTATGACATGGACGACATTCGGGTTCGCTATGGCATTGTCGAAACACCGCCCGAAGACGCCCAAGCATGGCAACTAAACGACGACTCAAATACATCCTCAGAAATACAATCTTCTTCCATATTACAGGACAAGACAACAACCTCGCCCTCCTTACCATCTGAAACGGGAAATGAGATACAACAAAACCGAGAAGAACTGCCATCTCTTTTTGGAGATGCCGTCAAGGTAAGCATTCCAGTTCCCGTAAAGAAAAAGCAAGAAATACAAACGGAAACAGAAGAAACGATTAGCGAAAAAAACAACGATGACAAACGGCAACTTTCGCTTTTCTCATAAATTTTCACTCCGCTTATTCATCTTTTACAACTTTTTCCTACCTTTGCAGCGTTTTTCGCTATGACAATGAAAAGCGATTTTTACATCATCTCACTTGATGAACTAACCGCTGAAGGCGAAGAAATCAACTGCACGCTTGACGACCATGACCTTCAAAAAAGAAGCAATGGCGTTTTGTTGGGGGGTTCGATTTCATGCAAGGCACTTGCAAAAAAGACTGGTGATTTATTCCACGTTCACCTTCTTATAGACGGTAACGTCCAAGTACCATGCGATCGCTGCCTTTCGCCTGTCAACATGGAAATCAATTACGATGGAGACATCTACGTCTCCGTTGGTAATGACCCCCATGACGAAGACGACAGACACTTTATTGAAGTAACGAGCAACGACAAGTCTTTGGACTTATACGATCTTATTTATTCTAATGTTGAACTCTGTTTGCCGTTCAGACGACTTCACAAACCTGGCGAATGTGACGCTGCAATGATAGCGGAATTGGAGCGATACCAATCTGATGGCAACGACAACAAAAAAAACGACGCGAATATTGACCCAAGATGGGCAGCACTTGCTTCGTTAAAAAACTAACGACAACCAAAAACTAACATAATTTAGACCATGGCACATCCTAAGAGAAGACAATCAAACCGCAGAACGGCAGCTCGACGCACACACGACGTGGCAAAAGCACCTCAAATCGTTATTTGCCCTAACTGTGGCGCACCGCACATCTACCACACCGTATGCCCTGAATGCGGTTTCTACCGCGGCAAACTCGCCGTTCAAAAGGGTGAACAAGCGCAAGCCTAACATCATTTCTTTCTCCATCCTCATCTCCCATTTTTTTGAGAACGTTTCTTTTTATAGAAACGTTCTCTATTTTTATCTTCATACAAAAAATTGCACACTTTTAGATAGAAGTGCGCATAACCACGATGCACACTAAGATAGACGAATGCGCGGTTTTTCAAAATATTGCAAATTTCTTATACTTCTTCTGTTTTTTTGACCTACCTTTGACCTCATCAAAATCCAGATTATTATGAACGCAAAGATTACAGGAGTTGGCGGATACGTACCCGACTACATACTAAACAATGAAGAACTCAGCCGCATGGTTGACACCAACGACGAATGGATCATGAGCCACGTCGGCATCAAGGAACGCCACATCCTCAAGGGTGAAGGACAAGGTTCTTCCGTCATGGGAGCAAAAGCCATCGAACAATTATTGCAAAAGACAAACACGAAACCTGAAGAGATAAACCTCGTCATTTGTTCCACGACGACACCTGACTACCTATTCCCTTCTTGCGCTTCAATGTGCGCGGAAAAGAATGGCATCAAAAACGCTTATTGTTTCGACATCAGTGCGGCATGTTGCGGTTTTATGGTTGCGCTCGAAACTGCCAGCAACTTCGTCAAGAGCGGCCAATACAAGAAAGTCATCGTCGTGGCGGCTGAAAAAATGTCTTCCATCACTAATTATGAAGACCGGACCACTTGCCCACTCTTTGGCGACGGTGCCGCCGCGGTTCTCATCGAGCCAGACAATGAAGAAGGATTGGGATGGCAAAATGCCATCTTCCATAACGACGGTGTAGGTCAACCCATGCTTTTCATGCCGGCGGGAGGAAGCGCGTATCCTTCAACCGTCGAAACAGTGAACAACAAACAAAACTTTCTCTTCCAAAAAGGTCCTAACGTTTACAAGTTCGCTGTCACCAATATGGCACAAATCGCTGTTGACATCATGGAGAAAAACAACCTCACTGCCGACGATGTTCAATGGTTCATTCCTCACCAAGCCAATTTGCGAATCATTGATGCCGCCGCCTCAAGAACGGGCATCCCGATGGAGAAGGTCGTTATCAACATCGAGAAATATGGTAATACGTCCTCCGCAACCATTGCCCTCTGCCTTTGGGAATGGGAGAAGAAACTCAAGAAGGGCGACAACATCATTCTCGCTTCCTTTGGTGCTGGTTTCATTTGGGGAGCCGCTTATCTCAAATGGGCTTACTAAACCCGCCCAAACCACAGTAGCAATATATCATTCACGAAAGGTCACGAAACAGTATCGTGACCTTTCGCTTTTTTTTCGTATCTTAGCGGCGTACACTGAATATTGGGTCTTTTTTTAGCCTCCTTGCTTTTTATGCACAAATCAGGTTTTGTAAATATAGTCGGAAACCCTAACGTTGGCAAATCGACATTGATGAACGCCCTTGTCGGAGAACGCATCTCCATCATCACAAGCAAAGCGCAAACCACCAGGCATCGCATCATGGGCATTGTCAATGGCGACGACTTTCAAATCGTTTATAGCGACACTCCTGGAGTTCTCAAACCAAACTACAAACTTCAGGAAGACATGTTGCAATATGCACAAAGCGCACTTTCAGACGCCGATGTTTTACTCTATGTCACCGACGTATTGGACAAAGCGGACAAAAACGCCAACTTCGTTCGCTTAGTCAACGAAAACACCGCCCCCGTCATCCTTATCCTCAACAAAATTGACCTTATTGACCAAACAACACTTGAACAACTCGTTGAAAAGTGGAAAGAAATAATTCCACGAGCTGAAATACTCCCCATTTCCGCACTGCACAAAGCAAATCTCGAACCTCTGCTCAAGCGCATCAAGGAGTTGTTGCCAGAAGGTCCTGCCTATTTTGACAAAGACAGCCTTACTGACAAACCCGCGCGTTTCTTTGTCACAGAAATCATTCGTGAGAAAATTCTCCTCAACTATGACAAGGAAATTCCTTACAGCGTTGAAGCCGTTGTCGAACAATTCAAGGAAGAAGACGACCTCATACGCATTCATGCCGTCATCTATTGCGAACGTGACAGCCAAAAAGGAATACTCATAGGAAAAAGCGGTAGCAGCCTCAAGAAGATTGGCATTCAAGCACGGAAAGACATTGAAACCTTCTTTCAAAAAAAGGTGTTTCTCCAAATGTTCGTAAAAGTCGAAAAAGACTGGAGAAACAAAGAAACCAAACTCAAGAATTTCGGTTATGACAAGATAACCGGCTAAGCATTTCTTCAACGCATTATGAGCAGCAACATCGTAGCAATAGTAGGACGCCCGAACGTCGGCAAATCGACGCTTTTTAACCGATTGACACAATCCCGACGTGCCATCGTCAGCGAAGAGTCCGGCACCACTCGTGATCGACAATACGGCAAGGCGGAATGGAATGGCAAGGAATTTAGCGTCATAGACACAGGAGGATGGGTTTCTGACAAGACGGACATCTTCGAAGAAGAAATCAAGAAACAAGTCCTTCTCGCCATTGACGAAGCCGACGTTATTCTATTAGTCGTTGACGTGGTCAACGGCATGACGGACTATGACATGGAGATTGCGACCATGCTTCGCCAAGCCAAGAAACCGACCATCCTTGTTTCCAATAAGGCCGACACCTTTGAGTTCCAATACCAGTCCGCCGAGTTTTACAAACTGGGCATCGGCGACCCTTATATCGTTTCCGCAATGAACGGATTGGGAACCGGCGACCTCTTAGACAAAGTGGTCAGTTACTTTGTCAACGACACCATCGAGAATTTTGACCATCTGCCCCGAATTGCCATTGTCGGACGACCTAATGCGGGCAAATCGAGCCTCATCAACGCTTTTCTCGATGACGAACGCAACATCGTGACCGACATTGCAGGAACCACTCGTGACAGCATCTACACACGATACAACAAATTCGGGCACGACTTCTATCTCGTTGACACGGCGGGCATTCGAAAGAAAGCCAAAGTCACCGAAGACCTCGAATACTATAGCGTCGTTCGAAGCATTCGTGCCATTGAGAATGCTGACGTATGCGTGCTGATGATTGATGCTACACGTGGAATCGAAGCGCAAGACCTAAACATCTTTTCCATTATTCAAAAAAACCAGAAAGGTCTTGTTGTCTGCGTCAACAAGTGGGACCTTGTTCCTGAAAAATCAAATGCAGCGGTAAAGACAATGGAAACCGCCGTTCGGAATCGCCTTGCCCCTTTCAAGGATTTCCCTATTATTTTCACCTCCGCAACCGAAAAGCAACGCATCCTTAAAGTCATTGAAACAGCGGAACAAGTTTACGACAACAAAAACAGAAAAATTCCAACCCGAAAGTTCAACGACTTCATCCTACCTAAAATAGAGAATTACCCACCACCTGCCATCAAAGGCAAATACATCAAAATCAAATACGCAACCCAACTTCCTACAACACAAATTCCTTCCTTTGTTTTCTTCGCTAACCTTCCGCAATACGTCAAAGCCCCATACAAACGTTACCTCGAAAATCAAATCCGATCTAACTGGAATTTCTCTGGCGTGCCCATCAACATCTTTATTCGGCAAAAATAATTGATGAATTCTCCCTCTGACATAGACTTGAATCACCATCCTGACCTACCCAAACGTCCTGATGATGCCAACAAAGGCTATTTTGGAAACGCACTCCTTATTGGCGGATGCAAAGGCATGGCAGGGGCGATTACACTTGCTACCAAAGCATGCTTAAGGGGTGGAGTCGGAAAGGTTTACTCTTACGCTACCGACTCCGTGTGCGATTGCCTTCAAATCTCCGCACCGGAAGCCATTTGTCTCTATGCAGGCGAGAACCTTTACCAAAATCTTGATCAGTACGACCTTGCTCCTTTCTCTTCCATTGCTGTCGGACCTGGTTTAGGACAATCTGACGATACGAGGCAAGCGGTGCTTCGGCTGCTTGACATCCTGCGTTCTCTCCCCAATCGTCCACCATTAGTAATGGATGCCGACGCTCTTAACCTTTTGGCGCTTCAAAAAGATTGGGAGACGCTACTTCCTGACAATAGCATACTCACACCTCATCCCAAAGAATGGGAAAGGCTGTGCGGCATCAATGCCAACTCCCGACAACAACAAATAGAAAAAGCTCGAGACATCGCTTCGCAACAGAACCTCACCATCGTACTGAAAGGACATGAAACATTTATCGCCTTTCCTGACGGAACCACCTACGTCAATCACACCGGCAACCATGGCATGGCAAAAGGCGGAAGCGGAGACGTATTGACAGGACTTCTCGCCTCGCTGCTTGCTCAACCCATCGATTTCAAGACAGCGGTCATCATGTCTGTCTTCCTGCACGGAAGGGCTGGTGACATCGCCGCCCTCAAACTGCATCCGCGATCTATGACGGCAACTGACATAATTGACAACATGTCCTCCGCTTTTAACGAGATTGACCCGAACTAACGCAAAACGATAAAACTCCGATATGGACTACAACGACGACAATAACATCGACAACCAAACGCCTGAAAACGACGACCTCGAAACAACTAAAGAAGCAGTCGAAAACTCAGACGACAACGTTGAACCAGCACCAACCAAATGGACGGTGCCGCCACTCAACACGCCCGAAACGTCCAAAATGCTTAGCGGTCTCTACCAAACTTGGTTTCTTGACTACGCTTCTTACGTCAACTTGGTACGTAGCGTGCCGAACATCATTGACGGCTTGAAACCCGTTCAACGACGCATCCTCCACGCCATGAAAAAAATGGATGACGGACGCTATAACAAAGTGGCAAGCATTGTCGGTGACACCATGCACTATCACCCACATGGTGATGCCTCCATCTACGGAGCCATTGTCCAACTCGGTCAAAAGGAGACTCTCATTGACACACAGGGCAACTGGGGTCATGTCATCACGGGCGACAGCGCGGCTGCTCCCCGTTACATCGAAGCCAGACTTTCACACTTCGCCAAGGAGGTTCTTTTCAGTCCTAAAATCACACAATGGAAAAAATCCTATGACGGTCGCAACGACGAGCCAATCGCTCTTCCCGTCAAGTTTCCCCTCCTTCTTGTCCAAGGCAGCCAAGGCATCGGTGTCGGATTGAACTCCTACATCTTGCCGCACAACTTCAACGAAGTTATTGATGCCGCCATCGCCTACCTTAAAGGCGAGGACTTCACACTCTATCCCGACTTCCCCACCGGAGGCATGGTTGACGTGCGCAACTATCAGGACGGACGACATGGCGGTTCCGTTCGCGTTCGGGCTAAAATCGAAAAGGTTGACGCCAAAACCATTGAAATCAACGAAATAGCCTTCGACACCACCACCAAGAGTCTTGAGCAAAGCATCATCAAAGCCAATGAGAGAGGTAAGATTAAAGTCAAAAAAATCGAAAACCTTACCGCTGAACAAGCCAAAATTGTCATCACGCTACAAAGCGGCGTAAGTAGCGACAAGACCATTGACGCGCTCTACGCCCTGACCGAATGTGAAGTCTCCCTCTCACCCAACTGCTGCGTTATACAAGACCAAAAACCAAAGTTTCTTGGTGTCAGCGACGTCCTCAAAGTCAATGTGGACAACACCAAGGAATTCCTGCGACAGGAACTCGTCATCCAGCAAAACGAACTCCGGGAACAACTCTTCTCCCTTTCGCTTGAACGCATCTTCATCGAACAGGGCATCTACAAGGACAAGCAATACGAGCAAAGCCCTTCGGTCGAAGAAGCCATCACATACATTGACTCTCGTCTTGAACCTTTCAAGAAAGGCCTCTCGCGAGAAGTCACGCGTGACGACGTGGCAAAACTCCTCGAAATCAAAATGGGGAGAATCATCAAGTATCGAAAGGACAAGGCGGAAGAAGACCTGCAAGCGCTCCAAGATGCCATTCTCGAAGTACAACGCCATCTCGACAACCTTGTCAACTATACCATCACATGGTTCAAGGGACTCAAGGCGCGATACGGAGCCGCTCACCCGCGCAAGACCGAAATACGAACCTTCGACAGCATTCAAGCCGCCAAGGTCGTCGAAGCCAACGAGAAACTCTACATCAACCGAGACGAAGGCTTCATTGGAACAGCTCTGAAAAAAGATGAATTCGTCTGCAACTGTTCCGACATGGACGACATCATCCTTTTCTTCAAAGACGGAACATACAAGGTTGTCAAAGTCGATGACAAAGTCTATGTCGGCAAGGACGTCATCTACCTCAACGTGTTCAAGAAGAACGACAAACGCACCATCTACAATACCGTCTATCGTGACGGAAAAGCCGGCAACTACTATATCAAGCGATTCAACGTCGGTGGTGTCACGCGCGACAAAATCTACAACATCACCCAAGGCACATCGGGCAGCAAGGTCATCTACTTCACCGCCAACCCTAATGGCGAAGCCGAAACCATCAAGGTGACACTTAAACCTAAGGCGAGACTCAAAGTCCTTTCCTTCGAACGTGACTTCTCCGAAATTGCCATTAAGGGCAAGCAAGCCATGGGAAACATCCTGTCCAAAAACGACATTCACAAAATCACCCTCAAACACCAAGGCGGTTCTACCCTTGGCGGACGCAACGTCTGGTTCGACCCTGATGTCAAACGGCTCAACTACGATGGGCATGGCACTCTTTTAGGCGAATTTCATAACGACGATCAGATTCTTGTCATCAACTCCAACGCGGAATACCGCACCACCTCCTTCGACCTCTCTAACCACTTTGATGACGACATCCTCCTTATCGAAAAGTTCGATGCCTCCAAAACGTGGACAGCCGTACTCTTCGATGCGGAACAAAACGGACTACCCTATATCAAACGATTCCTGCTCGAACCTTCCGACAAGAAAATCCGATTTATTGGCGACAATCCGCTCAGCAAGTTGCTTTGCCTCTCCTCGCAAGCGTTCCCTCGTTTTCAAATCATCTTTGGAGGCGACGACAAAGACAAACCGAACCTTGAGATTGAAGCGGCTGACTTCATTTCCGTCAAAGGAATCAAAGCGAAAGGAAAACGCGTCTCCTCACTCTCTGTCAAGCAAGTCAATGAGTTGACACCACTTCGTTTCCCCGACCCTCTTGACGAGGAAACAACTGATACTCCGGAACCCGACTCGAACGACGACTCTGACAACGAGGAAACCTTGGATGACATCACTGGGCAAATGAAACTCTTCTAAAAACATTTTTATGGATTTTCCCTTGCTCTACGAGTTTCTCTCGCAGATAGAATCGAACAACAATCGCGAATGGTTTCAGCGGCACAGGACCACTTACGATATGCTGCGCCTTCAATTCCTTGATTTCACGCGGTCACTTATCAACAAACTGGCGCTCCTTGACCCATCCATCGCCTACTTGCGCCCGCAAGACACTGTCTATCGCTTCTATCGTGACACACGGTTCTCCGCCGACAAGAGTCCATACAAACGCCACTTTGCCACGTTCATCAACGCCCGGGGCAAAAAGTCCATCACGGGTGGCTACTACCTCCACCTGCAACCGAATCTCTCCTTTGCCGCGGTAGGCAGCTACTACCTTCCTTCCAACATTCTCAATCAATGCCGCAAAGAAATTGATGCGAACCAATACGTATGGAACGAAATCATCCATAACACCGCCTTTCTGACATCATTCGGCAGTCCGGCTGCCAATGCCTCGGACTCTTTTTTCCCGAAAAGTGAAAAAGGATTTGGACTGAATGCGGTGAAAACCGCACCTAAAGGATTCAAAAAGGATCACCCGTTAATTGACTCCCTCCGCCTCAAAGACTACTGCGCATGGCATAGCGTTGAATTTAATGAACAATCCAACGATGACCTGATCACAGACCAAGCACTACACTTCTTCGAGATTGGGAAACCTCTTCATGACTTCACCAATCCCATTATCGAAGACATGTTGTCTTAATGAAGTCCTTCCCCTTGCGCTTATTTCATCAGGCTACCAAGCAGACTACGAGTAATTTGACGCGTAGCGGCAGAAGTCGCATTCTTCGCCACTCGACCTGCCACCCCCTTCGTGCCGCCCGTCGAGCGTGACTTCTTCCCTGTAATCTTATTCGACACCGCGGTACCGACCATCGTCGCCACCGATGCCGTCACTGCCGTCACCACAGCCTTCATCACCTTGCCAAACAATCCTCCTCCTTGCTTGCCGGCAGTTTTCCTTGGCTTTGAATCTTCCTCTTCCGCCCTCTCTGACTCCCTGAGCAACACCTCAAAGGCACTCTCCCTGTCCACCGCCTTGTCATACTTGCCATATACTGACGATCGCCTGATTACATCATTACGCTCACCGTCCGTCAACGCACCAATTTGGCTTAACGGGAACAAAACCTTCGCACGTTGAACCACGCTCGGAGCTCCCTTCTCGTCCAGAAAGGAAATCAACGCCTCGCCGGTCGCCAAACTCTGGATAACCTCCTCCGTCTTGAACTTAGGATTAACCCTGAACGTCTCCGCCGCCGCCCGAACAGCCTTTTGGTCCTTTGGCGTATAAGCGCGCAACGCATGTTGTATCCGATTCCCTAATTGACCTAAAATGTTTTCGGGAATATCCGTCGGACTTTGAGTCACGAAATAGATGCCGACACCCTTGCTCCTTATCAGACGAATCACCTGCTCTATCTTCTCCACCATTGCGCTCGACGTGCCATCAAACAGCATGTGCGCCTCATCAAAAAAGAACACCAACCTTGGCTTCTCCAAATCTCCGACCTCTGGAAGACGAGCATACAAACAAGACATCAACCAAAGCATGAACGTGGAATACAACTTCGGCTTCAGCATCAACCTCTCTGCCGCCAAAACACTCATCACGCCCCGCCCGTTTTCCGTCGCCAACAAATCCATAATGTCAAACGCCGGCTCTCCAAAAAACATCTCCGCTCCCTCTTGTTCCAATTGCAGCAGGCTCCGTTGGATTGCTCCGACACTGGCTGACGCTATATTTCCATACTTGGAACTATACTCCGCCCCATGCTTGTTCACATAATCCAGCATCGCCCTCAAGTCCTTCATGTCTATCAACAACCAACCATTGTCATCCGCAACCTGAAACACGATTCCCAACACACCACTCTGCGTGTCATTCAACCCCAACAGACGAGACAATAATTGAGGTCCCATATCACTCACCGTCGCGCGCATCGCATGACCCAACTCACCCATCACATCATAAAAGCGAACAGGACAACCACCAAACTCAACCTTCTCAACTCCAAATTCAGCCGCCCTCTTCCTTATGAACTCCGTCTCGCTTCCTGCCTTCGCTATGCCCGACAAGTCTCCCTTCATGTCCGCCATGAAACATGGCACGCCAGCCTGACTGAAACTCTCCGCCAAAACCTGCAGCGTCACCGTCTTGCCAGTGCCCGTTGCGCCTGCCACCAATCCGTGACGATTCGCCATCTTCCCGACAATCGAAATCGCACCCTCGTCTCCATGAGCAATATACAACCCTTCCTTCTCTGTGAACATAACTTTGACTCTTAATCGTTTAACTTTTCGTCTTCACTTCGCCAGACAACGTCAATTGAGGGAATGGGAAGTTGATACCCTCCGCGTTGAACGCTTCATAAATCTTCCTTTGCATGTCGAAATACACACCCCAATAATCACCACTCTTCACCCATGCTCGCACCACGATGTCCACGCTCGATGCCGACAGCGAAATCAAGCCGACGAACAACTCGTGACCCTTATCCTTCAACACCCGGTCGTCAGACCCATACACTCTCTCCACCACCTTCTTCACCCTCTCATAATCCGTCCCGTACTCCACACCGTATGTCAAGTCCACACGCCTGAACTCCTGACGGGAATAATTCACCAACTCCTTCGATGACGTCGTGCTGTTCGGAACGAATATCGTCTTATTGTCAATCGTCAACAAAATCGTGTGAAAAATCTGAATCTCCGACACCGTTCCCATGAACCCGCCTACCTCAATAAAGTCTCCCACACTGTACGGACGGAACAGCAACACCATCACGCCGCCAGCAAAGTTTTGCAAATTGCCCGACAACGCCATGCCCACTGCCACACCTGCCGCCGCGAGCAACGCCGCAAACGACGTCGTTTCTATTCCCAATGCCGAAATCGCCGCTATCAGCAACAACACCTTCAACGAAATGCTGATCAATGACTTGAGAAACGTCTTTATCGCCGGATCTATCGGATGATTCGTCTTGTCCCTCCTGTTCAACGCCCGCGTCACCAAGTTGTTTATCAACTTCACGACCCAACTACCGATATACCATATCAACACTGCGGCTATCAAGTTCTTGCCGAACTCCACGCCATACGATATCACGTTATCAATGACCACATTCAATTTTTCCATAAAATCTATTTTTATTTTAGTCTGTTTATTTTTCGGGACACAAAAATAACGAATTTCCTTAACTTTGTAATCTATTTTCTTGATAATGAAAAGCAACGCCTTCGACAATTTTGCGCTTCAACTATTGACAGGAATCTACATCCTACTTCCTGCAAGACTCCAGAAGTTGATTACTCCACAAATCTGGAGATACGGCATTTGCGGAGCCACTAACGTACTTTTCGACTGGGTCCTTTATTTTGTTCTATACAACTTCGTCATTTGCCACCGCAACGTCAACCTCATCGTCGTCACCCTCTCGCCGCACATCGCCGCACTCGCTTTCTCCGTACCCGTATCACTCACCACGGGATTCTACCTCCAACGGCACATCAGCTTCCCCGAAAGCACCCTACACCGACACACACAAATCTGGAGGTACGTGTCCGTTTACATCGTGAACATTCTCCTCAACTACGTCTTCCTCAAACTCTTCGTCGATGCGCTTGGATTCTTCCCGACCCCTTCCAAAATCCTCACCACCTTCATCGTCACCATCTTCTCTTTCCTCGCCCAAAAACACTTCACATTTCGACACGCCAAAAAAGATTAGTTCGTCATTTAGATAATCTTTTATTATCTTTGCGAATTATCAACAAATGTTTCTTATTTGTCCTATGGCCATCCGCGACAAAGTCCTCACGCTCGTCTTGTTCTCAATCCTTCTTGCCCTTTTCTCCTCTTGCAGGGCATACAAAAAAGTCCCTTACCTCAAGGATTTGGAGAATGACACCATTCTCTCCACCATCGACAAAATGGAACCAACCTTGGCCTATAAAGACCAATTCACCATTGTCGTCAACACCCCGACACCTGAAGCCTCCGAAGCCTTCAACCTGACAACGACACCACGCATGATGACAGGCAAGGCCCTTACGGGAAGCGCACAAATGATGCAAGCCTACGAGGTAAATCAAGAGGGCGACATCACATTCCCGGTTTTGGGCAAAATTCACGTGGCTGGAATGACGCGTGAAGAATTGCAAGATACACTTAAAAGCATGCTCTATCCGAAATATATCACGGAAGAACCTATTATTGTTATTCAACGCACAAACTTTGCCGTGTCCGTTTTGGGTGAAGTAAAATCACCAGGAAGGTTCATGGTGACGAACGATCGCGTTTCCGTGCTTGAGGCATTGGCTATGGCAGGCGATATGACCTTATACGGAAAGCGCGACAACGTGCTTGTTGTTCGAGAAGATGACATGGGTAATAAAACCACTGCGAGACTGAATCTGCAAGACAAAGACGTGTTCCAATCGCCTTTCTTTTATTTAAAACAAAACGACCTTGTGTATGTTACCCCAAACAAGAGCCGAGGCAACACATCTGCCATCACCTCGTCTGTCACCATTGTATTCTCTGTGGTTTCTATGCTTGTAACCTTGACCAACCTTACAATTAACCTATCCAAATAAAGGGAAAGCTTTAATATGCAAGAAAACGAACTTGAAAATCAAGAAATCAAAGACACTTTTTTTTACTACCTATCTTTCTGGCGTTGGATAGTCGCAAGTGTATTGCTCTGCGTCTTTCTTGGTGCACTCGCTTATCTGCATTTTCAGAAACAATATGACAGCTATGCGACAATTGATGTTGGTAGCGAAGGAAAACTCTCAGATGTTTCCATATTACAAGACTTAGGCTTAACCGGAGGAGTATCTGATAACCTCACACGCGAAATCGCAAAATTCAAAAGTCCGGACATCATCAAACGGGCTGTTGAAGATATTCATTTTAACGTAAGTTACAGCAAACCAGCTGGTTTTTTTTCCTCTCAATCGCTTCATGAATCAGAATCACCTATCATTGTGTCCGTAGACAACAACAATGATAACATTAATTTGGTTATTGAAAAAAAGAGCGACACAAACATATCAATTGACATCTCCTTCATACCAGAAGGTACAGATGAAGAGGTGAGAATAGAGAAAAAAATTGTGAAACTCCCTGCAATTTTAAATGTGTCGAAGAGTAAGATAACACTTAAAGCCCAAGAATCATTTGAAACAATGGATTTCAAATTAAACGTGGGAATTGTCTCTTCAGAAAAAACCGCCATTTCGCTTTCCTCATCTATCACGGTTGAACCTTATAATGTCAAAAACGATGCTTTGGTGAATTTCAGATTTAAGTGTGCCAACAAAAAACGAGCATTGGATTTGCTAAACGCCTTGATACGAGTCTATAACGAAACCGAAAATACAGACAAGAATCTCATCGCTTACAACACGGCACTCTTCATTGATGAGCGTGTTAAAAGCCTTAGTTCAGAATTGTCTTCGGTAGAGCAAAATGTTGAGTCCTTCAAAATACAAAACAAGGTGACCGACATTTCAAGTGAAGCAAACATCTATCTTACACAAAGCGGAAATAACGACACTCAACTCAAAAAAATCGAAAATGAATTGGGTGTTATCTCTTTTATCACAGAGGTCGTTTCTGACCCGAAAAAAGAAAATACTCCTATTCCAAATCTCGGCATCTCGGATCCTGGACTTTCGCAACTCATCAACGAGTATAACACATTAACGCTTGATCGCAATCGTCTTGCAAATGCCACGACGGCCAACAACCCCAATTTGTTGCAGATGAACGCTCGGTTAACGGATATGCGGTCAGGAATTAAACAAAGTGTTTCTAATGTTCGACAATCACTAACCATTACGCGCGATAACCTAACTCGTCAAGGTGGAATGTCTTCTGCAAAATTAAAGCAGATACCGAAAATTGAACGAGAATACGTAGAAATCAAACGTCAGCAACAAATCAAAGAGCAATTATACCTCTACTTGCTGCAGAAACGTGAGGAGACCAGTCTTGCTCTTGCCGTAACGGCACCTAAGGCGAAAACCATCGTTTCTCCACGCGTTTCCAACGCTCCTGTTTTTCCTCGCAAAACAGTCATTCTTGCCATCGCCTTCCTCATTGGCGTACTTATTCCAATCTTGCTCATCTACCTTGAGTCAATCATCAACACATCTATAAAGAATCTTGAGCAAGTGCGCAAGCGTACCAAGACCAATGTTCTCGGTTCCATTGCACATGTCGATAAAGCCAACGAAGTGCTTATTGTGGCAGAAAACGACAACTCACCGCGCGTTGAACAATTCAAGACTTTACGCAATACGTTACAATTCATCTGCAAAGGATCTGGAAGAAAAATCATTTTGGTAACCTCAACCTCACCACATGAAGGGAAATCCTTTATAGCGGCAAACCTCACCCTTGCATTTGCTCTCTCTGGGCGAGTTTTGATTGTTGGATTGGACATCCGAAATCCAACGATGCAATCGCTCTTCGGATTCAACAAGAAGAAAGGTATCACTTCCTATCTTGCTGATTCGACCGAAAACATTGACGAGCTCATCATCCAACATCCCGACATCAAGAACCTCGATGTCCTTCCTTGTGGTATCGTTCCGCCTAATCCTAATGAACTTTTGGCAAGTCCTGCACTTGAGAATCTATTTCAAAATTTACGAAACAGATACGACTACATCATTGTTGACTCCGCTCCTGTTGGTGCGGTTAGTGACACTTTGATTGTTCAGCAATACTGCGACTTGTCTGTTTACGTCCTGCGTCAAGGAGACACGGACATTCGCTCTATCGACTTCGTGAACGAACTCCATGACAACAAACGTCTCAAGGACATTTACCTTGTTCTCAACGATGTCAAGGAGCGCAAACATGCCTATGGTCATTCTTACGGTTACGGCTATGGTTACGGCTATGGTTACGGCTATGGTTACGGACACGAAAAGAAGAACAAAACAAAAAAAGTAACACAGTGGTTCACCAAATGGTTTAACCGATAACACATCCCTAACATCAACAACCTCAGCCAACATACAAAAAACAAGGTCTTCAACACCCTTGTCTTCATCGTTGAGATACTAATTATAAACATCGTATTTCAACTCACCCTCCGCTTTGAACCTGACGGACAACTCTTCTGCTTGTCCGACTCCGTCCTCATCGTATTCCTCAACCTATGCTTCCTCATCACATTCCTTCAACCGAGGCAGAGAAACAACTTTCAACGTGACAAATTCAAGCGACTTTTCAAAAAATTCCTCCTCTCCGGTTTCGCCTTCTTCTGCCTCTTTTCCCTTTGTTCCGTTTTCCTTTGTGGTTGGCATGCCATTCAAGACTACAACTTCGCCTTGACATTCCTTCTCATACTCATCTCCTTCTCTGCCATTTTCCTTTGGGACTTTACCATTTGGAAAATCTTCAACTTCTACAATCGACACAACGCCAAGAACGTCATCATCCTCGGTTCTGGTTCCATTGCCAACAGCGTTGTTTCCAACATCTTAAACAAATCTGACAACAACTACAACTTCCTCGGCTTCTTTGACGATCGCCCACGTGAGTACATGGTTCTTGACCCAAACGACTACCTCCTCGGCACCATCGATGACACCTTCGACTTCCTCCGCCGCAATCGTGTTGACATCATCATTTGTGCACTTCCTGCGGGCAACGACGCTGTCATCGTCAAGACCATGAACTACGCCGAGGACAACATGATTCGATTCCTCCTCGTTCCCGACTTCATTCGATTCATTGCCACAAAGGTCAACCTTTCCATCATCAACAACATCCCTATCATTCAGGTTCGACCTGAACCGATGCAGAAACTTGGAGGAATCATCTTCAAACGCGCCTTCGACCTTTTCTGCGCGTCACTCTTCCTCGCCACCGCCTTCCTGCCCATTATGCTCATCGTTGCCATCGCCATCAAACTTGACGATGCCGGACCTCTTTTCTTCAAGCAACGACGCACTGGCATCAATGGCAAATCCTTCTGGTGCTATAAATTCCGATCCATGCGACTCAACAAAGATGCGGACACTCGAATGGCAACCAAAGACGACAATCGACTTACTCGTGTAGGACGCATCCTCCGAAAAACGGACATTGACGAACTGCCTCAATTCATCAATGTTTTTCTTGGCGACATGTCTCTTGTCGGCCCGCGACCGCTCATGGAGTCACAAACATCTTCCAACCGCAACTTCATTCCGCGCTACATGCAACGCCACTTCGTCCGACCTGGAATCACAGGCCTCTCACAAATCTCTGGCTACCGTGGTGAAGTCCGTGACCCTGAAATGTTGCGACAACGTTCTGAAATTGACCTTTGGTATGTCGAGAACTGGTCAATCATGCTTGACCTTAGCATCCTCGTCAAGACCGTCATCGGAGCCATCAAAGGCGACGAACGCGCTTACTAAGCTCCTCCTGCCGCTTCATCATTTTGAACCTCCTCCACCCTTGCGCTTGCCTTTCCGTCCGTGAAGCGCAAGACTATTTTGTCTCCTTCACTTATTGACGTCATGCTTGCCACACGCTTCCCCTCCTTCGTTACCAAAGCGTAACCACGAGCCAACATCTCCAACGGATTCAGGACCTTCACCCGTTCCTCCATCAACCGTATCAACCCTTCCTGACTCATCCTGAACCTGTCGGTCGCTCTCGCCAACCCGTGCCTCATCGTTTCCAATTGAACGACGCTCTTCTCTTGCTTTTCGTGTTGACACCTCATCAATGCGCTTGCCAATGCGTGCGCCTTCAACCGTTCGTTCCCTATCTTGTTCTCCGCCACCCTCATCGCCTCCATGCGCAACGTCTCCATGCGTTCAAGTCGCCTCTCCACCTTCCCCGCGGTCTGCAAATGCAACCCTTGTGCAACGCCTTCCAACTCCTGCCCCTTCCTGTTCATGAACGACGTCCATGCCTCCCTCATCCGTTGTTCCTTCTCTTCTATCGTGTTCAGTGAAGTCGCAAGTTGCCGTACCAACATCTCTCCGCATTCCGTCGGAGTTTTCACCGAACGGTTTGCCACTGCGTCCAGAACGCCATTGTCTCGTGTATGACCGATACCCACTATTATAGGCAAAGGGAACTGCGCCACCTCGCTTGCCAACTCATAATTGTCGAACCAACTTAAATCTGCCGTCGAGCCGCCACCTCTAATGATAACCACAGCGTCATACGGCACTCCCTTTTCCTCCTTATCCCTATATATTCGGCGCAAGGCCTCCACAACGCTCCTCGCCGTCTGTTCGCCTTGCATCCGCGCGGAATACAGATGTGACTGGATGACAACTCCATACGAATTTTCCCTCGTTTGATTTTCAAAATCCTCATACCCTGCCGCCATGCCCGATGACACGACAGCAACACACCTCGGACGCTCGGGAAAACTCAATCGCTTGTTCAAGTCTATCACACCGTCCCTCGTCAACATCTCTATAATCTCCCTTCGCCTGCGTTCAAGGTCTCCCAACGTATAGTTCGGATCTATGTCCGTCACTCTAAAACTCAATCCATAATGCTCGCTAAACGCCACGCCACATAACAGCAGGACCTTGATACCCGCCCTTAGTACGCTCCCCGTTTCCTTCTCAAATTTTCGCTTCACCGCTTGTCCCGTTGCCGACCAGGCGTTCGCGCGCACGTTTGCCACAATGTGTTCTCCGTCCCTTTCCACGAGGTCCAGATACAAATGCCCTACCGGGCTCTCCTTGCAGTTGCTCAATTCCGCCCGCACCCAAAATTCCAACCCACCCAAATTTTCCTCTATCACACCGCGCACCAACCGCAACGCGTCACGAAGCGACAACTCGTTTCGCATCGTCCCTTCTTCCAACGCCTCCTCTTTTTCTTTTGACTCGTCAAATAACGACGAGAAAGTATAATTATTTCGCATAATCTTTGTCCTGCGCTACCTTCGCAAAGGTAGGTTTTTTTCGTTATTTTCGCGCTCGTGCAAGACCGCTTCAACCGCATACTAAAGCAATACTGGGGCTACGATTCCTTTCGACCGCTGCAAGAAGACATCATCCGAAGCATTGACGCGAATATCGACACCTTGGCATTGATGCCAACAGGAGGCGGCAAGTCTATCACTTTTCAGGTGCCCGCTCTTGCCCGTGACGGTCTCTGCCTCGTCGTCACCCCACTTGTCTCGCTCATGCGTGACCAGGTACAACACCTGCGTGAGAAAAACATCCTTGCCGCCACCATTTTCTCTGAAATGGGAAGCCATGCCATCGAGAACACCTTATCGCGTTGTCTCTACGGCAACGTCAAACTGCTTTACATCTCCCCGGAACGCCTTGGCAACGAGACCTTCAGGAACATGCTGCCCTCCCTCAACATCTCCATGATTGCCGTTGACGAGGCGCACTGCATCTCACAATGGGGCTACGACTTCCGACCCGCATACCTCAAGATTGCCGAAATACGAGATCTTTTGCCTGATGTTCCCATCCTCGCCCTCACCGCCACCGCGACACCCGACGTCATTGATGACATCAAGCGACAGCTCCACTTCCGCGACAACCACAACACATTCCGCAAATCCTTCGGACGTTCCAATCTGCACTACATCGTCCGACAAGTCGAAGACAAACCGCAATACCTGCTACGCATACTGCGCTCCATCCGCGATGGAGCCGTCATCATTTATACCTCCTCACGCGCCCGCACGCGCGACATCGCCACCTTCCTTGGCGAACACGACTTTCCTGCCGAACATTTCCATGCGGGACTTACCTCCGTACAAAAAAACCTTATTCAAGAGGCTTGGAGCAAACGTGAAACAAACGTCATCGTTGCCACCAACGCCTTTGGCATGGGCATTGACCGACCTGATGTCCGAGCCGTCATCCACATTGACGTGCCTGACTCCATCGAATCCTACTTTCAGGAAGCGGGCAGGGCTGGGCGTGATGGAAACGAATCCTACGCCGTCCTTCTTTTCAACCGAAAGGACGAGTCCACGCTCATGCGACACATTGCTGACCGATTCCCTTCCGAAGACCAAGTCCGACGCGTCTACGCCAAACTCTGCTACTACCTCGAAATTGGCGTTGGCGAAGCCTACGAACAAACATTCCCCGTTGACGTGGACACGCTTTGCTACCGCCACCACCTCATGCCCAACATGTTCTACGGAGCGCTTCGACTGCTCCAGAGCAACGGCTATCTCCAACTGCTTGACGAAAACGACAACGCGTCCAAGCTACGCATCCTTGTCAGTCACGAAGACCTCTACCAGAATTGGGGACTCACACCGAACGAAGAAGAAACGCTTGATGCCACCATGCGCATGTACACAGGACTCTTCACTGACCACGCCTACGTCAATGAAGACGACATCGCCGCCCGCATGGGCACCGACCGACAATCCGTTTACACCGCGCTACGCGGACTGACTTTCAAAGGCATTGTCAGCTACATTCCTTACAAACGTGCCCCCTTGGTCAAATTCCTCACACCGCGTCTTGATGAATCACGCATCGTTACCTACCGTGACACCACCCTGCAACAGAAACGCATCTACGAACACCGCATTCGCTCCATCATCGACTATGCCAACGCTCGCCAGTGCCGTTCTCAATTCCTGCTACGATACTTTGGTGAGTCCGATGCCACCCCGTGTGGCAATTGCGACTACTGCCGCGAACACTAAAAAAAACGCTTCAACTCTAATTCCTAATCAACCATGACAGAACAATTCAACTACGACGAGGCCCTACGCGAAGTTCAGGACATCATTTCCCAACTCGAATCTGCCGACTGCACCATCGACTCCCTCTCTTCCAAAATTGAACGTGCCGTCAATCTGCTCAAACAATGTAAAGCCACCCTCACCACCACCGATCAGAAAATCAAGCAACTGCTCGATTCCCTCAACGACTGACCCTTAAAAAATCAAGGCGTACAAGAAATAAATCGTCATTCCAAGACACACGAGCAACTTCATCAACATGCCCGTCAGGAATCCGACGAACGAGCCGAAACCTGCCTTGATTGCATTCTCCAACGGCTTTCCGTCTATCAATTCTCCAACCACGGCACCCACGAACGGACCTATCAAAATGCCCAACGGAGGAAACAAGAAAATGCCAGCCACCGAACCTGCCACGCATCCCCACTGCCCATAACGACCTCCGCCAAACTTCTTCGTGCCAAGCATCGGAACGAAATAGTCCGCCAACGACACCACCAACGTCAAAACGCCCCATATTACCAATGCCGCCGTTGACACGCTTGCCCAATCCGTAAACTTCAACAACACCAATCCTGCGAAACACAAGGGAGCGCCTGGCAAGGCAGGCAACACACACCCTGCCACGCCCACCACGAGGGCTATCACGGCTATTACCAACAATACGAGGTTCGCATCCATCTCTTTTTTATCTGTATTTTTGATCTTCCTGAATCATGTTCAGGTAACTTTCATACCTACTCTCCGCTATCAAGTGTTTCTTCACCGCCGTCAGCACGGCGCAACCCGGTTCATGCGTATGCGTACAGTTCCCGAAACGACACCCTGCCGCCACCTTGAATATCTCAGGAAAATAATGCCCCACTTCCTCCTGCGCTATGCCAACCAGCCCGAATCCCTTTATGCCGGGCGTGTCAATGACGTATCCTCCTTCTTTCAACACATACATCTCGCTGAATGTCGTCGTGTGCTTTCCAGCCTCATGCACGTTCGATATGTCACCTGTCCGCGCCACCTCACGCCCCATCAGGCGGTTTATCAAGGTTGATTTTCCAACGCCTGAATGACCGGATAGCAACGTCGTCTTTCCCTTCAATCTGTGTCTCAACGCGTCCATACCGTCTCCCGTCAGGGCTGACACTTGCTCACATCCGTAACCGATACCGTTATACAAACCGACCAGCGCGTCCTTATACCGTCGCTCCTCTCCATCCAAATCGTCAGTTTTGTTCACGATAAGCAATGGTTCCACGCCATACGCCTCCGCCGTGGCGGTCATTCTGTCTATAAAGACTGTTTCTGTCATCGGACGGGCTATGCTCAACACGATGCCCAGATAGTCCACGTTTGCCGCCAACACCTGACTCTCCTTGCTCAAGTTCGACGCGCGCCGTGTCACGCAGTTCTTGCGCTCGCATATCTCATTGATCACGCCGTCTTCATCCACTTCCACATAGTCACCCACGCTCAGCGGTGTTGTGCTACGGCTACCGCTCAGGCGCAACTTCCCGCGCATCTTGCACGAGCGTGTCTCCCCGTCTGGCGTTAACACGTCAGCCCAACTTCCCGTGTTTTTCACCACAAGGCAACGCATGCACCTACACGGTCATGATTTCTTTTTCCTTTGCCGCGTACAACTCGTCTATCTTCTTGATGAATCGGTCGTGCACCTTCTGCACCTCCGCCTCGCCGTCTTTCTCCACGTCCTCCGCCATTCCTTGTTTCACGGCTTTCTTCAATGCGTCGATAGCGTCACGACGGGCGTTTCTGACCACCACTTTCGAGTTCTCACAGTCCGCCTTGCATTTCTTTGCCAACTCCCTGCGGCGATCCTCCGTCAGCGGCGGGATCTGTAACCTGATAACCTCTCCGTTGTTGATTGGCATGATGCCCACTTCGCTGTTGATTATGGCGGTCTCTATCACTTTCAGCATGTTCTTTTCCCAAGGCTGTATCGCTATGGTTCGGCTGTCAGGGGTCGTCACGCTGGCTGCTCCGCTTATGGGTGTCGGAGTGCCATAATAATCCACGCGAATCGAATCCAATATTTTCGGATTTGCCTTACCGGCACGCGTGCGTGCCAACTCCTCGTCCAAATACAGGATTGCCTCTTCCATCTGCTCCTCAGCCTTCTTCACATATTCCTTAACGTCTGCCATAAATCTTTGTTTTTTTGATAGTTATTTTCTCTTTTTTTTTCTGTTAACCGATACTCACCAACGTGCCTATCTCCTTGCCGTCCATCACCTTCTTCAAGTTTCCCACCTCGTCCATGTTGAACACATAGATTGGCATCCCGTTTTCCTTGCACAAGGTCGTGGCGGTCAAGTCCATCACCTTCAGTCCCCGTGCGTAAATCTCATCATACGTTATCTTGTCAAACTTCGTCGCATTCTTGTCCTTCTCCGGATCCGCGCTATATATACCGTCCACCCTCGTTCCTTTCAGCATCACGTCGCACTCCAACTCTATCGCTCTCAACGCGCTTGCCGTGTCGGTCGTGAAGTACGGATTTCCGGTTCCCGCGCTGCAAATCACCACGTTGCCGCTCTTCAAATACGCCACCGCTTTTTCCTTTGCATATCGCTCTCCTATCGGCTCCATCCCTATGGCGGTCAGCACCTTGCATTCCTGTCCTATCGCCTCCAATGCGCTGCTCAAGGCTTGGCTGTTTATGACCGTGGCGAGCATCCCCATCTGGTCGCCTTTCACACGGTCGAAACCCTTCGACGCTCCGCTCAGACCTCTAAATATATTTCCGCCGCCTATCACGATGGCAACCTCCGTGCCGCCTTCCGATACTTCTTTTATCTGACGGGCATAGTCACCCAGACGCTCCGCATCTATCCCATACCCCTGTTTGCCCATCAGACTTTCTCCGCTCAACTTGAGCAATATTCTCTTAAAACGCATGTTTCTACTTGTTTATTAACGCAAAGATAACGCATTTTTCCCTTTTCATACCAACTCACCCACTTGCACGTTCAGTTTTCTTGCTATCTTGTCCAAGGTTTCCAACGTTGGGCTCTTTTCCCCACGCTCCAATGCGCCTATATACGTTCTCCCCATTTCCAGGACATACGACAATTGCTCCTGCGAGTATCCCATCCGGCGGCGTATTTCATACAGTCGCTTGCCGAATCTGACGTTCACTTCTTTTTTCTCTTTTGGCAACCCCATGACGCAAAGATACAGATTTTCTTTATCTTTGCTCTTTGTCCGTTTCATTGTCAATTCACATGAACAATCATTCTCAAAATAGGTCTCAACGCGTTGATTTCTCTCTTTTTGCCGATGATGTCAACCAAGCCGTGCGTGTCTTGCGACAAGGGGGAATTATCCTCTATCCCACTGACACCATTTGGGGATTAGGATGCGACCCGACCAACGCCGAAGCGGTCAACCGAATCTACGAAATCAAGCACCGCCCGCAATGCAAGTCACTGCTCCTGCTCACCGATTCGCCGGCGCGACTGCCCTTCATCGTTGACGTGCCCGACATCTCCTACCAACTCATCGAGGTGGCGGACAAACCGCTCACCATCATCTACCCCAACGCCCGAGGTCTCGCGCCAAAAGTCGCGGCTGACGACAACTCCGTGGGCATACGCATCACCTCCGAACCTTTTTCCCGCACCCTCTGCCAGCGTTTCGGACGTCCCATCGTCTCCACGTCTGCCAATGTCAGCGGCGAGCCCTCACCCGCCTTTTTCAACCAGATTTCCGATGAAATCAAAGGGGCTGTTGACTTCATCGTCTCCTACCGCCAAGACGACACCACGCCACGCCACCCCTCCTCCATCATCGCTCTTGACATGAAGAACCAGTTCAAGATAATCCGTTAACCTAATCGTTTTGTTTTGAGAGCATTCCTCAATCGCAATATCAACATCATCCTCGCCTTGGCAATCGGCATCCTTACTGCCCTCGCCGCGGTCTTGCTCAAAAACGCCGTTCACCAAATCTCCGCCTTCCTAACGGGCTACATGCGCACCTCCGGAACGTGGTATCTCTATCTTGTTTACCCTGCCATCGGCATCACCGTGGCTTCCCTCTTCGTCCGCTTCGTCGTGCGTGATGACATTTCACACGGCATCACCAAGGTGCTCTTTTCGCTCTCGCGCAACAGGGCCAACATCAAGCGTCATAACACTTGGTCCTCCCTTTTTGCCTCGGCGGTCACCATTGGCTTTGGTGGTTCCGTCGGTGCCGAGGCCCCTATCGTCATGACCGGCAGTGCCATCGGAAGCACTCTTGGACAACTCTTCCACATGGACCGCAAGACCATGATGCTCCTTGTCGGATGCGGTGCCAGCGGTGCCATCGGAGGCATCTTCAACGCCCCCATCGCAGGTGTCGTCTTCACGCTCGAGGTTCTCATGCTTGACCTCACCATGACCTCCATCGTGCCGCTGCTCATCTCGTCTGTGTCCGCCACGGCGGTCTCCTACCTGCTCATGGGCGAGAACATCGTCATGTTCCGTTTCGAAAACTTCCAACCCTTCAACCTTCAAACCATCCCTACGCTTATCATCTTAGGTGTCGTTTGCGGTTTCGTGTCGCTCTACTTCGTTCGAGGGCTTGGCGTTTGTGAACGTTTTTTCAAGAACGTCAACAACACCTACCTCAAACTCATCATTGGCGGTGTCACGCTCTCCGTCCTCATCTATTTCCTCCCTGCGCTCTACGGCGAAGGCTACGACGCCATCGCCATACTCCTCGACTCCCAACACCCCGAAAGCCTGCTTGAGGGTAGTGTTTTCAAGACACTCTTTGTCGAGTCCAAACTGCTCGGTGCCGCCTGGGTCATGTTCATCTACATCCTCCTCACGCTCGCGCTCAAGATTGTTGCCACAGCCGCCACCAATGGTGCTGGCGGAACGGGTGGCACGTTCGCGCCTTCACTTTTTGTCGGCTGTCTCACGGGCTACCTCGTCGCGTTCTTGCTCAACCACTTCGGCTTCGACACGCCCGAAAAGAACTTTGCCTTCGCCGGCATGGCTGGCGTCATGAGCGCCGTCATGCACGCGCCGCTCACGGGCATCTTCCTCATTGCCGAAATCACGGGTGGCTACGACCTCTTCATGCCACTCATGATTACCTCTGTCGTCGCCTACATCACCATCCTGCCGTTTGAACGCCATGGGCTCTATGCCCGACGACTCGCGCAAACAGGCGAACTCCTCACCCACCAAAAGGACAAGACCGTCCTCACCTTCATGGCGATGAAAAACGTCATCGAGACCGATCTCCTCACCGTCACGCCCGACATGACCTTAGGCGAGTTCACCCACGTACTCACACGCAGCAGGCGCAACATCTTCCCCGTCGTGGACGCTTCCAAGAAATACCTCGGAACGGTTCATATCGACGAAATCCGCAACATCATCTTCCGACAGGATCTCTACGACCGACTTACCGTCAACCTCTTCATGACCGTGCCGCCTGCCACGCTTCGCATCGACGACACCATGCAGCACGCCATGGACGCCTTCGACCGAACGCAGGCCTGGAACCTTCCTGTGCTTGATGCGGACGGACGTTATCTCGGCTATGCCTCCAAGTCCTCCGTATTCAACAATTATCGACGAATACTGCTCAAATACTCCGATGACTAAACCGACCTTTCCCTCCTTTCACCACTTTTTTACTATCTTCGCGGTTTGATAATCGGACTTGACAAGAAAACAAAAACAAACACAACATCATAACAATCATGGCAACTCAAGAAGAAACCTTCAAGAAACTCGTATCTCACTGCAAAGAATATGGATTCGTATTCCCTTCTTCCGAAATCTATGACGGTCTCGGAGCCGTTTACGACTACGGACAAAACGGATCCGAACTCAAAAACAACATCAAGAAATACTGGTGGGATGCCATGACTCGTCTCCACGAGAACATCGTCGGCATCGATGCCGCCATCTTCATGCACCCTACTGTTTGGAAAGCGAGCGGACACGTGGACGCTTTCAATGACCCGCTGATTGACAACAAGGATTCCAAGAAACGCTACCGCGCCGACGTGCTTATCGAAGATGAAATAGCCAAACTTGACGACAAGATTCAAAAAGAAATTGACAAGGCGCGCAAACGATTTGGCGACAAGTTCGACGAAGCCCAATTCCGTGCCACGAGTCAACACGTCATCGAGCACCAAAACAAACGTGACCAACTCCACGACCGCTATAAAAAAGCCATGAACGACATGGATCTTGCCGAACTCAAGCAAATCATTCTCGACTACGAAATCGTTGACCCCATCAGCGGAACGCGCAATTGGACCGACGTGCGCCAGTTCAACCTCATGTTTTCCACCGAGATGGGCAGCGCTTCCGACTCCGCAAGCAAAATCTACCTCCGTCCTGAAACGGCGCAAGGCATCTTTGTCAACTACCTCAACGTACAGAAGAGCGGACGCATGAAGTTGCCTTTCGGCATCGCGCAGATTGGCAAGGCTTTCCGAAACGAGATTGTAGCGCGTCAATTCGTGTTCCGCATGCGCGAGTTTGAACAGATGGAGATGCAATTCTTCATTAAGCCTGGAACCGAACTCGACTGGTTTGCCAAGTGGAAGCAAATTCGTCTTCGTTGGCACAAGGCTCTTGGTCTCGGCGATAACAAATATCGATTCCACGACCACGACAAATTGGCGCATTACGCCAACGCCGCTACCGACATCGAATTTGAAATGCCATTCGGATTCAAGGAAGTCGAAGGCATCCACAGCCGCACCAACTTTGACCTCGGACAACATGCCAAGTTCAGTGGCAAGAAGATTGAATATTTCGACCCTGAAACCAAGGAGAGCTACACCCCTTATGTCATCGAGACTTCCATTGGCGTTGACCGCATGTTCCTTTCTGTCATGTGTGCTGCCTACAAGGAGGAAATGCTCGAAGGAGGTGACAGCCGTGTCGTTCTCTCGCTTCCTGCCGCCCTCGCACCTGTCAAGGCGTGCATCATGCCGCTCGTCAAGAAAGACGGTCTCCCTGACAAGGCGCGCGAAATTGAGAACCTCCTCAAGTTCGACTACAACATCCAGTACGACGAGAAGGACAGCATCGGAAAACGCTACCGCCGTCAGGATGCCATTGGAACCCCTATTTGCATTACCGTTGACCACGATACGCTCAACGACAACACCGTCACCATTCGTGACCGTGACACCATGCTCCAACAACGCGTCAACATCAGCGACCTGCCACGCATCGTCGAGGAGAAGGTTTCCTTCAAGGCGTTGCTCCAAAAGGTTGCCCAAGACTAACCCATATTCATTATGAAATTCATTTTCCTACCTTTTTGGAGACTTTATGTTTGGTTTGTTTGGTTCCCTCTGGGAATTTTGCTGACGGCCATTACCGCCATCGGATGCATCGTCGGCACCACCACGGGCATTCGCAACATCAACTTCCTCTCTTGGGGACCCCGCTGGTGGTCACGTGCCATGCTCGCTCTCGCCTTCATTCGCGTCAAGCGCACGGGATTTGAAAACTTCCAACCCAAACAGTCCTACGTCATCACCTCCAACCATCAGAGCGCGTTCGACATCTGGGCGCTCTACGGCTACTTGCCCGTCACCTTCTCTTTCATCATGAAGATGGAGTTACGCAAGTTGCCGCTCGTTGGCAAGGCGTGCGAAAAACTCGGACACATCTACATCGACCGTTCCAACCCCATCAAGGCGACCGAAAGCCTTCGATCGGCTGAGAAGGTGTTGCAAGGCGGTCACTCCGTCGTCATCTTCCCTGAAGGGACACGCTCCAAGACTGGCAAGGTCGGGGCTTTCAAGAGAGGCGGATTTGCCGTCTCCACCGACCTCAACCTCCCCGTCTTGCCCGTCACCATCTCTGGTTCCTTCGAACGCATGGCGATGAATGGCAAGAGCGTCAACCCTGGCACCATCACCCTCACCTTCCACCCTTCCATCATGCCTGCTGGCAAGACCGAACAGGACATGAAGGAACTTGCCAAGCGCACCCGTGACATTGTCATTAGCGGACTGCCACAAGACAAGCAGTAAAAAAACTCTTTTCAGCATTAAGAACTTCTTCCACAACCTTTCCACTATGAAGCGATTTGTCGTTCTTACCCTGACTTTCTTTTTCGCTCTGACCTCTGTCTTTGCAGAACCGGCCAAACTCAATCGAAAGCAACGGGAAGCCCGCGACATTTATAGCAAGGCGCGACTCCTTTCCGACAACAAAATCAAGTTGCAGCAACTTAAGGAGGCCATCGCCCTCGACCCCACTTTCGAAGAATGTTATTGGCTCATCTCCTCTACCTACAAGGAGATGGGTGACGACAAGAGCAGCATCATCTACCTCGAGCGAGCGGCAAAACCGCAATACCGCAACTACAACAAAACCTGCTTCCGACTCGGCAAGGCCTACTTCAACACGGGCGACTACGTCGCTGCCAAGAGTTGGTTCCAAAAGGTGCCGGGCAAATACACCGATTGGGAACGACGCTGCGACGAGGCGCAAGTGCTCAAGAGCAACCCCGTGCCTTTCCAGCCGCAAAACCTCACCAAGGTCAACACCGATTTCGACGATTACTGGCCCTCCATCACGGCTGACGGCAAGCGCATCTCCATCACCGTGCTCGTAGGCCAACGTGAAGGCAAGCGCGACTTCACGGCGCAGGAAGACATCTACCAGAGCGTTTATGACGACACCACGCAGACGTGGTCCAAGAGCGAATCCATCGGTAATCCTACCAACACGGCGCAAAACGAAGGCTCGCAAAACTACAGCGTTGACGGACGCTACATGTTCTTCGTCGCCTGTGACCGCGCCTCCTCCGTTGGCGGTTGCGACGTCTATTACAGCATTCGTCGCGGCAACACGTGGTCACCGCCCATCAACTGCGGTCGCCCGCTCAACACGCAATATTGGGAATCCACACCTTCCTTCTCCCCTGCCGGCGATGAGATTTTCTTCTCCTCCAACCGTCCTGGCGGACTGGGTGGACAAGACATCTGGGCAAGCAAGGTTCGCATCCTTGAGAGCGGACAACTCCAATTCTCCGAACCCCGCAATCTCGGCGCGCCCATCAACACGGCTGAAGATGACTTTTGCCCTTTCATCTCCGCCGACAACAAGACGCTCTACTTCTCTTCCAAGGGACATCCGGGACTGGGTGGATACGACATCTTCGTCATCAAGCGTGACGAGAACGGCAAATGGGGTTCTCCGCGCAACATCGGCTACCCTATCAACACCCACATGGACGAAATCGGATTCTGCGTCAACGCGCAGGGCGACAAGGCTTATCTGTCCTCCAACGGCATTCTCAAGAACGGACGCGGCAAGGACATCTACGAAATCGAACTCCCTTCTGAGATTCGACCTGAACCTATGGAGTTCTTCAATGGCAAGGTGTGGGATGCCAAGACACACCGACCAATACAGGCGCACATCGAAGTGTTCCGCCTCTCCGATGACAAAACGGTCTTCAGCAGCGTGAGTGACGAGGTCTCCGGTCAATTCCAAGCGTTCTTGCCTGAAGATCAAGACTACGGCTACAATATCACCAAGAAGGGCTATCTCTTCGAAAGCGGCACCGTTAAGAAGGGTGAGAACATCAAGGGTGCCAACGTCCAAGTCAACGTCCAACCCATCGCCATTGGTGGCTCCGCCACGCTCAACAATATCTTCTTCGACTTCGACAAGGCTACGTTGCAACAGCAGTCGTTCGCCCAACTCGGCAGGTTGGCGACCTTCCTCAAGCAGAACTCTAAAGTCACCATCTGCGTTGCCGGACACACCGACAGCAAGGGCTCTCGCACCTACAACATCGACCTCAGCCTACGGCGCGCCAAGTCCGTTGCTGAATACCTCATCAAACACGGCATTGACCCTGCGCGCATCGACACCAAAGGCTATGGTCCTGACAAGCCCGTTGCCGACAACGACACCGACGAGGGACGAGCCAAGAACCGACGTGTTGAGTTCATCATCACTAAAGACTAACCATGCAGAAAACATCCATTCCCAAAGGCACTCGCGACTTTTCTCCGCGAGAAATGGCACGACGCAACTATATCTTCGACACCATCAAGCGTGTTTACGCCCTCTACGGTTTCCAACAAATCGAAACACCTGCCATGGAGAACCTTTCTACCCTCATGGGCAAATATGGTGACGAAGGCGACAAATTGCTCTTCAAGATTCTCAACTCCGGCGACTACCTCGCCTCCGCTAATTCTGACGCTCTCGAAGCTCGTGACAGTGTCCGACTCATGCGTGACATTGCCGAGAAAGGATTACGCTACGACCTCACCGTTCCCTTCGCGCGCTACGTCGTACAACACAATGCCGACATCACCCTCCCGTTCAAACGTTACCAGATCCAACCCGTTTGGCGTGCTGACCGACCTCAAAAGGGACGCTACCGCGAGTTCTATCAGTGCGACGCGGACATCGTCGGCACCGACAGTCTCCTGCAAGAGGCAGAACTCATAGCCATCCTTCGCGAGGTTTTCTCGCGGCTCAACATCAACGTCACCCTCCATCTCAACAACCGAAAGATTCTCACGGGCATCGCCGACGTGGCGGGGGCTGCCGACCACATTACCGACATCACCGTCGCCATCGACAAACTTGACAAGATTGGCATTGACAACGTCAAAGCCGAGATGCGTGACAAGGGTGTCTGTGACGATGCAATTCTCAAGTTGCAACCCATCCTCGAACTCCAAGGCTCCAACGCGGAGAAACTCAGCCAACTCCGCACCATCTTCGATGGCAAGTCCGAAGCGGGCATCAAAGGCGTCGAGGAGACCGAGACCATCCTTTCCTTCCTGCCTTTCTCTGACACGACGCGGTTCACCGTCACCCTCGACCTCACGCTGGCGCGCGGACTCAACTACTACACGGGAGCCATCCTCGAGGTCAAGGCCAACGACGTTCCGATGGGCTCCATCAGCGGTGGCGGTCGCTACGACAACCTCACGGGCGTGTTCGGACTGCCTGGACTCTCGGGCGTCGGCATTTCTTTCGGTGCCGACCGCATCTACGACGTGCTCACTGCGCTCGACCTCTTCCCTAAGGAAACGGAGCAAACCACATCCTTGCTCTTCGCATGCTTCGGTGACGACGAACTGCGCTACGCCTGCCGTCTTGCCACTGAGACGCGTGCCGCCGGCATCCCGACCGAAATCTACCCTTCACCTGCCAAGATGAAGAAGCAACTCGCCTATGCCGACGCCAAACACATTCCTTATGTTGCCATCATCGGTTCGGACGAAATGGCGGACAACACCGTCATGCTCAAGAACATGACCACAGGCGAACAACAACAAATCTCCATTTCCGAAGTCATCAACCTCTTGAAAAACACCTGACGGAACGTTCCCGATTTCTATTATTGAACGCTTCTGACTTTAAGAATCAATCCCAGTCATGCGAATGCTTGACTGGGATGCCTATTTCCTTGAATAATCATCCACCTCTACTTCACCTTCGATGACAACGGATACTTGAGGTTCTTGCTACCCGTATAGTAAGCCTTCAAATAGCCCACTTTGATTTTCGCTTCGACATAAACCGGAACGTGATTGGCATCGTCGGTCATCCAAATCTTCATCGCGTCCTCACTCTCAAACACCTTGCCCTTGATGACCTTTGGCACCAACTTGATGCAACGGAACTTCTGACCGTTCTTCAACTTCACCGTGCCGCGACCGGCATATCGAACGTCAAGGTCATACTTCTGCCCCTCGTCGTCATATACGATGGTGAACGGCACCTTGTCGCCCACCTTCAAACCGTCGTAATTTGGAAAGTTGCGCAACTTGTAGATGGCGGTCACCATGTCGTTCACCTCACCGTCAAAGGTGAAGGTCTTGGTCTCCGTGCCGCGCTTGCGCAGGCATGAGGTCTTCACGCTCGTTTCCTTGCTGCTTTGCGACAGGAAGGTGAACCTGTCTTCCGCCCAATACTCTCCCTCATGCGCCGCGCGCACATAATATCGCGGCGTTAAGGTCTCCTTGTTGACGAAACTCGTGAACGTGTCTCTCACGGTATAGAATTTCTCAAACGTGTTCACCGTCTTACCCGCCGCTTCCAATCGCCACACTTTCTCCTTTCCGCACGTGGCGTTCGACACCGAAAACTCCGCGCGAGCGGCGTTCACCCAGATAAAGCCTAAGTTGAAATAAGCGTCATAACTGATTTTTTCCCCCTCATCAAACGCCTTGTATGCATTCTGACTGCTCGCCGTGACACAAGCCACCACGCCAAGCGCTGCCAATACCAAAAGTTTCATGTTCGTTTTCATGGCTCTCTTGTTTTAGTCTTTTTCGTTTTCCAACAACACTTTTGGTTTCATCGTCTCTATGTCCTTCAAACTCGGATTCCACTCCTGCTCCACGTCCCAGTTGGCGCGTAACTTCATGCCTTCTTTCATGTAGTAAGTCGCCTCCGCTTGACGATTTAACATCCAATCACCCGGAGTGTAGCGTTCGTCGCCGTTCTCGTCAACATACATTCTCAAGAAGTAGGTGTCTGGTTGTACGTATTCAAAACGCGTGCCATCTTTCTCGTAAGGCAACTCGCTCACTACGTCATCATGGTCGCTCAACAACTGCAATCGCGCTTTTTCCAATTGTTCTGTCAGAGCCTCATCCTCAGGCATCACGAACACCACGAGGTTGGCGTAATTCTCCTTGCCGTCTATCACCCATTCCGACTGCTGCCGGCTATTCACCTTGCCGTCTATGGTAGTCACAGCGTCACTGTCCACCTCCACCCTATATTTCATGTCTTGCTTCCAGTCCGCGCGCAAGTTGACCTTCGCATACGCGCTATTGGTCGTGTCCGCCGGCATGAGGATAAAGGATACTGAATCCACCGCCTTCCATACGCTGTCCGCTGTCGCCAGCAAGTGTACCTTCTCCGTGTCGAAACGGGTCATAGGGGCGGGTGCCGTAATCACTGCCGTCTCCCACTCTTGCACCTTATTCTTCGGCAGCGTGAGTTGAACGGAGTTTCCCTTGGCCGACTCCCGTTCTTTCTCCACTTGTCTTCTCAAATTCTTAATGTTATACCGTGCCTTCACAGTGTCGGTCTCCGTCACCGTGCTTCCCGTGCTGTCCTGCCTTTCGTAGGTCACGGTCAATGCCACCGATTCCGTCCATTGGGTCGCACTGTCCGTTATCCACACCTTTATGCTATCCTTCCCCGCGTTGTAAGTGGTCATCAACGGCCCGCCGCCTTCCGCCAGTGCTATTTGAGGTGCCGTCTCCCCCGTTTCTTGCATGTAGATGTCAATCCTGTTCGCCATCGGGCGTATCGTCTTCACCACCCTCTGACGACTTGGCTTGTTCGCTGATGCGAGCAGCAACAAGTCGTTCGGATAGAATAGGGTCTCCGTGCGTCGCGCTATGCTGTCTACCACCATTGTGTCACCTCCCGTACCGTCCTTTTCGCTGTCCCGCTTTCTCCACGCGGTGTCACTCACTGTCACTTGCTCCGACCGTGTCGTGACACTACTGTCCAACCATCCGAACATCTCCCCTTCCGTGTACAGGTAGTCTCCGTTTGCGTCTTTCAGCGCGAACACCTCATATCGACCTTCCTTGACATTCCTTATCGTGAACTTCCCGTTCTCGTCACTTCGGGCTATGCGCATGGGCATTTTGTACCTCGGACCCACGCTGTCCTGACGAGCCGTGTCAAACGGCTCATACAACCCCACTATCATTCCATCTATCGGACTCAACGTTTGGGCGTTCAGCACCGTGCCGCTCATCTCCATGTTGTCAATGCTCGCCCCTGTCGAGAAGGCATAGGTGTAACCCTTCAGGGCGTTGCCCTCGTTCAGGTCGCACACGGCGTTGCCAAAATCTATCGAGTAGGTCGTGTTCTCTCGCAGCGTGTCGCTGAACTCCACCGTCAGTTTCTTTCCGTTGGCGGTGATGACGGGTGCTATCTCCTGTGGAGGCGACACCACGATGTTCTTCTGCGCGTCCTTCAACTGTATGTTCTCGTCAAACCATAACTCCACGCGCTTGGGATGAACGTTCGTCGCGTTGCGTGTTGGCGAACATGTTCTTTCCGTCGGGGCGGCCACGTCTCGCGGACCGCCCTGTGGACCCGCCCCCTTGTTGGCGCACGACATCAGCAACTGTGCCGCCACTGCCAACCATACTATTCTTGTTTTTCCCATGCTTCTTTTTTCTTGCTTGCCCGTCACTTCTTCATTTCGCAAAAATACTTATAAAAACCTCTATCTTTGTATTCCTTAACCAAGATTTTCAGATTTGCCCATGCGCAATGCCTTCTTTTTCCTGATCCGTTATTTCTGTCTTTGGCTTCTCTACTTCCTCGTCGCCAAAGTGCTTTTCCTCCTTTTCAACGCCAACCTCACCGCCCTTCTTTCCCCGTCCGAGGTTGCGCAAGTCTTCTTCCATGGTCTCAAGATGGACCTCTCCGCCGCTGCCTACCTCTCCCTCCTGCCGGGAGTCATGCTCGCGCTCTCCTTCTTTTTCCCTGCCGTTGCCTTTCGTGTCATAAGGATCTACACCTGCGTCGCCCTGCCCCTTGTCACGCTCATCGTGCTGGGCGACATGTCCCTCTACCCCGCTTGGGAGTCGCGCATCGACCAGCAGGTGTTCCCTTACCTCTCCGACCCCTTGGCAGTCTTCCGTAGCGTCAGCGTGCCGCAACTCCTGCTCTCCGTCCTGGCTTGGCTGACCATTTCCGCTCTTTTCCTTTTTCTCTTCTTCAAGTCGTTCTGCCTCTCGCGCGCCACCTCGAGGAGTCGCCACGCCGTCACCTTCTCCTTCCTCACGCTCCTGCTCACCACCCTGCTCATCCTGCCCATGAGAGGAGGCATTGACACCGCTCCGCTCAATTTTTCCTCCGTCTATTTCTCCGAGAAGCCCTACGCCAATCATGCCGCCTACAACTCTTTTTGGTGCTTCTTTCGCGCCCTCACCCACAACGACTACTCTCGCAACCCATTCCATTACTCGTCGCCCGACGAGGCACTCGACGTCCTCATGCGCCGTGCGGCCCAATCGCTCCCTGCCGACTCGTTGCCCGTCCATGTCCGCGCTGCCGACGGCAAACCCGTCAACGTCATCCTCGTCATTCTCGAATCCTTCTCTGACCGTGTCATCCAGTCGCTCAACGGCATGGACGGTCTCACGCCCAGCATCGACCGCATGGTTGCCGAGGGCATCGCCTTCACCAACTGCTACGCCACCGGCAGCCGCTCCGACCGCGGTCTCAGCGCGCTCCTCGCCCAGTATCCCGCCCTCTCGGGTGGTGCCTCGTCCATCCTTGGATTCCCGGACAAGATGCGCCATGCCGACTACCTCCCCGCGCTCTTCAAGCGCAACGGTTACGACGTGGCTTTCCACTACGGCGGCGACCTCGACTTCTACAACACCAAGATGATGCTCATCCAGTCAGGCGTTGACCACGTCTTCTCGCGTTCCGACTTCCCTGCCTCCGTCGCCATGATGTCCAAGTGGGGCGCCCCTGACGAATACCTCTATTCCGAATTTGCCGACTTCGTCCTCACGCCTCGAACCCAACCGCTCTTCGCCGTTGTCTATAACATCTCCACCCACGAGCCCTTCGACCTACCGCCACACTCCCCGCTCGCCCATGCGGACACCGAGAGCCAACGCTATCTCAATGCCGTCACCTACTGCGACAGTTGTCTCGGCGCCTTCGTCGACCGCCTACGCCGCTCGCCCTCATGGGCGCACACGCTGCTCATCGTCACCGCCGACCACACTTCCCTCCTCCCCGAACCGCACACTGACATCACACGCCCTGAGTCCTACCGCATCCCTATGATTTGGACAGGCGGTGCCATCACCGACACGCTCACCATCGACTACATCTGCTCGCAAACCGACCTTGGCACCACCCTTGCGCAGCAACTCGGATTTGCGGATTCCACGACATCGCCTTTATTAAAGAACCTCTTCTCGCAAGACCACTACGCCTTCTACTTCCGCAAGGAGGGCTGGGGAATCATCTCCCCCGAACTTGCACTCTACCGTGACATTGACAACGACAACGACACCTATTTCTATGGTGCCGACTCCCCGTTCCGTGACTCCATCCTCCACTTCGCCCAGTCCTACGTCCAATACCTTCACCACGACTTCACACAAAAATAACTTTGTTAATATTCCCCTCCTTTATCAACTTTTCTCAATTATCTTCTTACCTTTACTGCTGGCTTTTAACGCTATCTCTTGGTTTCGACAAGCAAATATCACACGCAAACGACTAATTCTCAATTAGTTGTGCGCAGCACAGTGGGGGGGTAAACTACACGCTCTCAACCGTTTATAATCTTATTATATTGTCATTTCCTATCACGCTCGGGCGCAAATGCGCCCGGGCGTGAACTGTTTTTACACCATTAACCTATTAAAAGAGAAAATTATAAACGTACTTCAATAGTATTTTTCATGAGAGAAGCGGACAACAGTTATTGTTGTCCGCTTCTCTCGTTTTCCAACGGTTAAATGAGGTCTAATCACTACCGCTCCATCACATTTTCAAATTGCCCTCATCCTCTTTTTTATTAAAATATGCTCTATAGCAGTTTTTTAACAAAATCATCATTAAAATCTCCGTATTCTTCTAACTAATTGATAATCTGTATATATAACATTTTTTAAGAAAACTTTCAATCTTTTTTTTGCGATATTGTTTTCCAGCGTTTATATTTGTAACCGCTTTCCTCAAATCAAAAATCAAGAAATAAAAACTGACAATACTCTAATTATTAACCCCTAAATCAACATGATTCAAACTGTCTTAAAACGTGATGGACGCATCGTCGGCTTCAACGAAGAGAAAATCCGTGCCGCCATTCGCAAGGCGATGCTCACCACTGACCTCGGCGAGGACGAAAGCCTCGTTTGCCAAATCGCAGATCACATTGCGCTGAACGGAAAATCGCAAATGGGCGTCGAAGAAATCCAGGACCTTGTCGAAGTGGAACTCATGAACTCCGAACGCAAGGACGTAGCAAAAAAATACATCGCCTATCGTGACAAGCGTAGCATTGCCCGCAAGAGCAAGACCCACGACATGTTCATGGAAATCATCGAGGCGAAGAAGAACGACGTAACGCGCGAGAACGCCAACATGAACGCCGACACCCCTGCCGGCATGATGATGAAGTTCGCTTCCGAAACCACCAAACCCTTCGTGGACGACTACCTGCTCTCGCCCGACGTGCGCGAAGCGGTGAAGCACAACTACCTCCACATCCATGACAAGGACTACTACCCTACCAAGTCGCTCACCTGCGTGCAACACCCGATGGACATTATTCTCCAACGCGGTCTCAAAGCAGGACACGGCGCCAGCCGACCTGCCAAACGCATCGAGACGGCAAGCATCATGTGCTGCATCTCGATGGAAACGGCGCAAAACGAAATGCACGGCGGTCAAGCCATTCCTGCGTTCGACTTCTACCTCGCCCCTTATGTGCGCAAGAGCTACGTTGAAGAAGTGAAGAAAATCGAAAACCTCTCAGGTGAGGACTACAGCGACCTCTACGAGGCTCCTATCGACGAGTACGCGATCCTGTCGCTCGAAGGGCTCAAGGGCAAGGAGCGCGCCAAGCAACACGCCATCAACCAAACGGTCGAACGCGTGCACCAGTCCATGGAGGCGTTCATCCACAACATGAACACCATCCACAGCCGCGGTGGTAACCAAGTGGTCTTCTCGTCCATCAACTACGGCACCGATACCAGTGCCGAAGGTCGTTGCATCATCCGCGAGATTCTGCTCTCAACCTACGACGGCGTCGGCAACAGCGAGACCGCCATCTTCCCTATCCAAATCTGGAAGAAAAAACGCGGCGTCAACTACAATCCTGAGGATCGCAACTATGACCTTTACAAGCTCGCTTGCAAGGTCACGGCACGACGCTTCTTCCCTAACTTCGTGAACCTCGATGCCACCTTCAACCACCACGACCAATGGGACATCAACGACCCTGAACGCTACAAGTATGAGGTGGCTACCATGGGTTGCCGCACCCGCGTCTTCGCCAACCGATTCGGTCCTAAGACCTCCATCGCGCGAGGCAATCTCTCCTTCACCACCATCAACCTCCCGCGTCTCGCCCTCGAGTGCATGAATGTGGAGAAGAAAGAAGACCGCATCAACCTCTTCTTCTCTAAACTTGATGAAGTGCTCGAAATCGCGGCGAAGCAACTTGACGAACGCTTCCAGTTCCAAAAGACGGCACTCGCCAAACAATTCCCGCTGCTCATGTCCAGCCTCTGGGTCGGGGCGGATCACCTCAAGCCTACCGACACCATTGAGAGCGTCATCAACCAAGGCACGCTTTCCATAGGCTTCATCGGCTTAGCTGAATGTCTGATCGCATTGGTGGGCAAGCACCACGGTGAGAGCGAGGAAGCGCAAGAACTCGGATTGCGCATCATCAAGTATTTCAACACCCGACGCGAAGACTTCTGCGACCGCTACCAGCACAACTACACCATCCTCGCCACTCCGGCAGAAGGACTGGCTGGCAAGTTCACCAAGAAAGACCGCAAGGATTTCGGTGTCGTTCCTGGTGTCACGGACAAGGACTACTACACCAACTCCAACCACGTGCCGGTTTATTACAAGTGCAGCGCCAAACATAAGGCTGAAGTCGAAGGTCCTTATCACGCCCTCACCGACGCGGGTCACATCTTCTACGTTGAGATTGATGGCGACGCCACCCACAACCCTGAAGCCGTCATGGGCATCGTTGACCTCATTGACCGCTACAACATCGGCTACGGAAGCGTCAACCACAACCGAAACCGCTGCATGGACTGCGGCTATGAGAACGCTGACCCAAACATGGAGCGTTGCCCTAAGTGCGGAAGCGAGAACATCGACAAGTTGCAACGCATCACGGGCTACCTCGTCGGCACCACTGACCGCTGGAACGCCGGCAAACTTGCCGAACTCAAAGACCGTGTGACCCACACGCTCTGAAGCGACTGAGCCAATAGTCTAAATGTTTCATACCCGAGGGTCAGGGACACCGAGTCCCGACCCTCACTTTTTTACGAATACTTCCTGACATGACGACACGCGACGACACCATCCGAGTGATAAAAATTGTTGACGAGACCACCGTTGACGGTCCTGGCTTCCGCATCTCCATCTACTGCGCAGGCTGCGAAAACCACTGTCCGGGATGTCACAACCCGCAGACATGGGATGTCAATGCTGGGGAAGAAAAAACCGTGGACGAACTTTTCGACCACATAGTGGCGGACGACTTCTCCAATGTGACCTTCAGCGGCGGCGACCCCATGCTGCGACCATTGGGCTTCGCGCGTCTCGCTAAACGCATCAAGACCGAGACGAACAAAAACATCTGGTGCTATACGGGCTACACGTTCGAGAACCTACTCCGACGTGCCGACGCCCTCGAACTGCTGCGATGGATTGACGTGCTCGTCGATGGTCCCTTCATCTTGTCACAACGCAACGAGGACTTGCTCTTTCGCGGCTCCGAAAACCAACGCATCCTTGACGTTCCCAAATCGCTTGAGGCGCAAAAGGCGATACCGCTGGACATCGACCCGTTCGACCTGAACAGGTGATCACTCCACGACCTCAATGCCCTTGATGACCACGTCTTGCATCGGACGGTCAAAACGGTCTGTCTTCTGTTTCGAAATCTCATCCAACACGTCGAAACCATCCGTCAAACATCCGAACACGGTATAGTCTCCGTCCAACGATGGCGTGCCACCCTCGTTGACATAGACCTCCTTTTGCTCCTCCGTGAAGGTGAACGGCTGAACCTGCTTCGCTATTTCCGCCTCTATCTCCGCATGAATGCGGCTCAATGCGGCATGATCCCCATTCATGCGCGCCTGCAACAACTCCGATGCCCTTGGCTTCAACAACCGCTGTTCCATCCCGTTCCTTCTATATTCCGTCAAGGCGTCTTCCATGCGTTTCAACTCACGCTTGCCATACTTTTTGCCATGCACGATATAGAACTGACAACCGCTACTCCTCTTCTCCGGATTCACCTCGTCCGACGTACGAGCGGCAGCAAGTGCCCCGCGACGATGGAAGTGCTTGTCCGCCATGATTTCATGCTCTATCGTGTAACCGATGTCACCGGCACCCAGTTGGCGGCGTAACTTGCCCGCCTGGTCCTTGCTCTGCGGGTCACCCGCCTGGATCATGAACCCTTTTATCACGCGATGAAACAGCACGCCGTCATAGTAGCGCTCTCGACATAATTTCAAGAAGTTGTCACGATGACGAGGCGTGTCGTCATAGAGCGTGGCGGTCATGTCGCCTAATGAGGTGTGAATAATGATTGTTGGCATAATGCGCAAAGATAATGATTATCATAACTCTGCCACGCTTACCCTTTGATCATTGTTCGTAGGCGCATTCATGCACGCCCTTGACAGCCCGTCCCGAAGGTTCGTTCACGCCGCGAAACGATGCGTCCCATTCCAACGCCACCGCCGTGCTACACGCCACGCTCGCCTCGCTCGGGACACTACGGGCTGCCGACTCGCTCGGAAAGTGTTCGGCAAAGATTGAACGGTAATAATATTCTTCCTTGTTCCTCGGCGGGTTGATAGGAAATCGCTCAGACGCGTGCGCCATCTCCTCGTCGCTCACCTTTTGCGACGTGATTTCCTTCAACGTGTCTATCCACGAATAACCCACGCCGTCACTGAACTGCTCCTTTTGTCGCCATACGATTTCTTCTGGCAACATGTCAGCAAACGCCTTGCGAACTATTTTTTTCTCCATCTCTCCACCTGGACACATCTTCGCGTCCGGATTAGTGCGCATGGCAACGTCCAAGAACTCCTTGTCAAGAAATGGCACCCTGCCTTCCACCCCCCATGCCGAAAGGCTCTTGTTGGCGCGCAGACAATCGTAGAGATATAGTTTGGATAGTTTCCTCACCGTTTCTTCATGAAAGGCTTTCGCATTCGGCGCCTTATGGAAATACAAGTAACCTCCGAATATCTCGTCCGCGCCTTCACCCGAAAGCACCATCTTGATACCCATCGACTTGATGACACGCGCCAACAAGTACATAGGCGTTGATGCCCGCACTGTGGTGACGTCATAGGTTTCGACATAGTAAATCACGTCACGAATGGCGTCAAGACCTTCCTGTACGGTGTAATTGATTTCATGATGAACCGTGCCTATGTGATCCGCCACACGGCGTGCCTTCGCCAAGTCCGGCGCGCCCTTCAATCCCACGGCGAACGAGTGCAACCGTGGCCAATAGGCTTTCGTCTTGCTGTCATCCTCTATGCGCATCTCGCTATATTTCTCCGCTACGGCTGATATGACCGACGAGTCGAGACCTCCGCTCAACAACACGCCATAGGGCACGTCCGACATCAATTGCCTGCGAACGGCTCCTTCCAACGAATCACGTATGGCGGCCACGCTACTTCCGTTCCGCTTCACATTCTCATACGCCATCCAGTCACGATGGTAATATCGTTTCATGCCCGGTTCCGCACTCCAGTAGTAATGCCCTGGCAAAAATGGCTCATATCGCTCGCATTGACCCTCCAACGCTTTCAGTTCGGAAGCCACATACACGGTTCCGTCAGCGTCATAACCGATATACAACGGAATGACCCCTATCGGGTCACGCGCGATGAGAAAGGCATCTTTCTCCACGTCATAGAGCGTGAAAGCAAAGATTCCGTTCAAGTCTTCCAGAAAATCCGGACCCTTCTCTCGATAGAGTGCCAAGATGACCTCGCAGTCACTTTTCGTCTTGAATTCATAGCGACCTGCATACTGACGACGTATCTCCTGATGGTTATAAATCTCTCCATTCACCGCCAACACTTGTTTTCCGTCCGACGCGTACAAGGGTTGGCCACCACTCTCCGGGTCAACAATGCTCAACCGTTCGTGACAGAGAATAGCACTGCCACCACTATACACCCCGCTCCAGTCCGGTCCGCGATGCCTGATTTTTTGACTCATTCGCAACGCTTTCTCACGCCACGCTTGCGACTGCTCCTTTACTTTCAATATCGCTACGATGCCACACATATCTTGATTCCTTTTTTTGTTCTTGTTTATTGTTGACTCTTCTCCTTGATGTGTTCCTCATATTCGGCAATCTCGCGCTCGCCGATATGTGCCAATCCGTAATGCTCGTCGTGCTGCGAAAAGTCCAATCCCACTTTCTCGCTATACGGCGACACGCGCATAGGAATCAGGCTATCTACCAATCGGTAGCCTATCCAACTCATGCCAAACGTATAGGCAAAGACGATGACAATGGCAAGCAGGTGCAAGAGGAATACGACTACGCCCTCCCACGTGCCGGAAATCAATCCTTCCTGAATGAAGATTCCCGTCAGCACGGTTCCGAAGATACCGCCCGTTCCGTGTGTCGGGAACACGTCCAGGGCGTCGTCGATGCTGCTGCGCGAACGCCAATAGACCGCCACGTTGCATATCAAGGTGATGACAAAGGCGATGAAGATGCTCTGCCCGACTGTCACATAGCCTGCCGAAGGGGTGATGGCGACCAGACCAACCACGCATCCCACGGCGGCACCCATTGCCGATGGCTTCCTGCCACGCAAGCAGTCGAAGAATATCCATGACATCATGGCGGTGGCTGAAGCCGTGTTCGTATTCAGAAACGCCTTCACGGCTTGTCCGTCCGCATGCAATGACGAACCGGCATTGAAGCCGAACCACCCTAACCACAACATCGCCGCTCCCAACAGCACGAAAGGGATATTGGCAGGCTCACTCTTCTTCGTGCTGCGACGACCGAGAAAAATGGCTCCCACCAATGCCGCCACGCCCGACGACGCATGCACCACGATACCTCCGGCAAAGTCCACTACCCCCCAACGGCAAAACAACCCTTCAGGATGCCACGTCATGTGCGCCAACGGACAATAGATGAGGAAGAAGAAGAAAATCATGAAGAACATGTACGCCGAAAAGCGCACCCGCTCCGCGAACGAACCCGTAATCAACGAAGGGGTGATAATGGCAAACTTCATTTGAAACAGGGCGAAGAGTGCCAACGGAATCGTCGCTCCGCCCAACACGTTTCCTGCCGACGTGGTGTACACGTCCGCACCCACGTTCTGAAACATCAGGAAGGTCAACGGGTTGCCTATCACACCACCAATGTCCTCGCCAAAGCAAAGCGAAAAGCCTACCACTACCCACAACACGGAAATCAATCCCATGGCTATGAACGATTGCAACATGGTCGAGATGACATTCTTGGCTCCCACCATGCCACCATAGAAGAATGACAAACCCGGAGTCATCATCAGAACGAATATCGTGGCTGTGATCATCCATGCCACGTCCGCTGCCGAAATCACGCTCCAGTCGCACTCGAATGTGGGCTCTCCCACCAACAATCCCGCCACGGCTATCAGCACCATAGCCGTCATCAGAATCTTCCAACGTTGTTTTACTTTCGTTTTCTTTTCCATAATACTAATGTGTTTTTGTTTTCGGTTGTGTTTTTTTGTCTATTATTTGGCGCAAAATTAAACTTATAGGATTATTATTATAGCAAAAACATTTCTTTTTATTTCTAAAAATATTCTATCACTGTCATTTTGTAAAATATAGCACAAACTCAACATCTATTTTATTTCTTTTTGCTTTATTTTGTTGCTAATTTCTTTCATTTTGTTTTTTTTATCTATTTTCTTGATTATTTTGTTTCATATTCTTTGTTTTTTATATCATTTTGTTTTTACTTCGCGCCGTTATCGAACCACAAGTAAGAACAAACCGAAAACAATATGACAAAAAGTAACCAACAACTAAAGGAAGAAGGTCTCTACCAAAGTAGTTATGAGCACGATGCCTGCGGTGTGGGCATGATTGTGAACATTCACGGCAACAAAAGCCACCGCATCGTCGATGACGCTCTGAAGGTTTTGGAAAACATGCGACATCGTGGTGCCGAAGTCGGCAAGGATGGCGACGGAGCCGGCATCATGATTCAAATCCCGCACGAGTTCATCTTATTACAAGGAATACCAGTTCCTGAAAAAGGGAAATACGGAACAGGCATTGTCTTCCTGCCCAAGGAGGAGAAAGCGCAACAAGACATTTTCCGCGTGATGATTGAGGAAATTGAACGTGAAGGACTTCAATTGACCCACGTTCGCGCGGTTCCGACCAATTCTGACTGCTTGGGCACGTCGGCCCTTAGCACTGAACCGGACATCAAGCAAATCTTCATCACCGGAGTTTCGGACGACAAACTTTCATCGTTTCCGCAAACACTCTACACCATCCGTAAAAAGATTGAACGCCGCATTGACGACAAAGACTTTTACATCTGCTCGCTCAGCAACTCCAACATCATCTACAAGGGAATGTTGTCGTCCATGCAGGTGCGCCAATATTATCCCGACCTTTCCAACCCTTACTTAACAAGCGGTCTGGCACTCGTCCACTCGCGTTTCTCCACCAACACGTTCCCTACTTGGAGCCTCGCGCAGCCATTCCGTCTGTTGGCGCACAACGGCGAAATCAACACCATTCGCGGCAACCGCGGTTGGATGCAAGCGCGTGAGAGTGTGCTGTCAAGTGCCGCGCTTGGCAGTGCCAAGGACATTTCCCCCATCGTTCAAGAGGGCATGAGCGACTCCGCCAGCCTCGACAACGTGCTGGAGTTTCTGGTCATGTCGGGATTGAGCCTGCCAAAGGCCATGAGCGTCATGGTGCCGGAATCATTCAACGACAAGAACCCCATCAGCGAAGACCTCAAGGCGTTCTATGAATACCACTCCATCCTCATGGAGCCTTGGGACGGTCCTGCGGCCCTGCTCTTCTCTGACGGCAGATTTGCCGGTGGCATGCTTGACCGCAACGGTCTGCGTCCGGCACGCTATTCCATTACCAAAGGTGGTGAGATGATTGTGGCGAGCGAGGTGGGTGTACTCGAACTCGAACCTTCCGAAATTGTAGAGAAAGGTCGTTTGGAACCTGGCAAAATCCTGTTGATTGATACTCTCGAGGGCAAGATCTATTATGACGGAGAAATCAAAAAGCAATTGGCGGACGAACATCCTTATCGTCAGTGGCTCAGCACCAACCGCATTCAGTTGGAAAACCTCAAGAGCGGAAGACATGTCTCCAACGCCGTTCCGGACTTGCTTGTCAAGCAGCGTCTGTTTGGCTACGGAAGGGAAGACATTGACAGCACCATCGCCCCTATGGCAATGACAGGTCAGGAGCCAACGGCTTCCATGGGCAACGACACGCCTCTTGCCGTCTTGAGCAATCGTCCACAAGTCTTCTTCAACTACTTCCGCCAACAATTTGCGCAAGTGACCAACCCTTCCATCGACTCCATACGTGAGAGTCTGGTCATGTCACTTACCGAATACATCGGACGCGTAGGCACAGGCATTCTCAACCCTGACGAAACCAACTGCAAGATGGTTCGTTTGCCACACCCTATCCTTAATAACACGCAACTGGACATCCTTTGCAACATTCGCTACAAGGGTTTCAAGACGACCAAACTCTCCATGACCTTCGAGGGTGAGAAGGGTGGCGAGGGTTTGCGAGAGGCTATTGACAGTCTTTGCCATCAGGCGGAGAAGAGTGTGGACGAAGGCGTTAACTACATCATTCTTTCCGACCGTGACGCTGACGACCACCGCATCGCCATTCCAAGCCTCTTAGCGGTTTCGGCTGTCCACCACTACCTCATCAAGACAGGCAAGCGCGTGCAGACGGCTCTCATCGTCGAGAGCGGCGAAATCCGTGAGACGATGCACGCGGCATTGCTCCTTGGCTATGGTGCCAGCGCGCTTTGCCCTTACATGGTATTTGCCATCCTCGATGACCTCGTCAAGCAAGGCAAAATTCAAGAAGATTATGCCACGGCTGAGTCCAACTACATCAATGCTGTCAAGAAAGGGCTGCTGAAAATTATGGCTAAGATGGGCATCTCTACCATCCGTTCCTACCGCGGGGCTAAAATATTCGAAAGCATCGGTCTGAATGAAGAACTTTTGAAATCCTACTTTGGAACGTCAACGAGCACCATCGGCGGCATCGGTCTTGACAAGATTGCGGCTGACGCCCTTGACCGAAGCAAGGAGGCGTTCACGAATGACAATTCTTTCTTGCCTAACCTCGGACAATTCCAGTGGCGCAAGGATGGCATCAAGCACGCTTGGAACCCTGAAACGATAGCCACACTGCAACTTGCGACACGCACGGGCAACTACCAAAAGTTCAAAGAATACTCCCAAATGGTCGATGCTAAGGAGAACCCTATCTTCATCCGAGACTTCCTCTCGTGGAAGAAGAATCTTATCAGCCTTGACCAAGTGGAACCCGTCGAGGACATTGTGAAGCACTTCGTGGCAGGTGCCATGAGTTTCGGTGCTCTCAGCAAGGAGGCGCACGAGGCCATCTGTTTGGCAATGAACAAACTGGGAGCGCGCTCCAACACGGGCGAGGGAGGTGAAGACTCCGAACGTTTCCACTCCACGTTCGACGGCATCTCGCTGTCCAGCAAGACAAAGCAGGTGGCAAGCGGACGTTTCGGCGTGACGACGGAATACCTTGTCAATGCCGAGGAAATACAAATCAAGGTGGCTCAGGGTGCCAAGCCTGGCGAAGGTGGTCAATTGCCGGGATTCAAAGTGAACGAGGTCATCGCCAAGACGCGACACTCCATTCCGGGCATTTCGCTTATCTCGCCACCGCCTCACCACGACATCTATAGCATCGAGGACCTCGCGCAACTCATTTTTGACCTCAAGAATGTTAACCCGAAGGCAACCATCAGCGTCAAACTCGTCGCGGAAAGTGGCGTAGGAACGATTGCAGCGGGTGTGGCAAAGGCCAAAGCCGACCTCATCGTCATCAGTGGTGCCGAAGGCGGAACGGGCGCGAGTCCCGCTTCAAGCATGCGCTTCGCGGGCATTTCACCTGAAATCGGTCTGAGCGAGACACAACAAACCCTGGTTCGCAACGGTCTGCGCTCCTCCGTTCGACTTCAAGTGGACGGACAAATCAAGACCGGACGTGACATCATTCTGATGGCTCTGTTGGGTGCCGAGGAGTTCGGTTTTGGAACGGCAGCACTCATCGTCCTTGGCTGCGTCATGATGCGCAAGTGCAACCGAAACACGTGTCCTATGGGCGTCGCTACGCAAGACCCCGAACTGCGCAAGCACTTTGTCGGCCGTTATGAATATCTGGTGAACTACTTCACTTTCCTCGCTCAGGAGGTGCGTGAATACTTGGCGGAAATGGGATTCAAATCCTTGAACGACGTCGTGGGCAGAAGCGACCTCATCGTCACCGCCCCTTCTGTTCTGGACCTCAAACGTTTGACCTTCAAGGAAGAGGGCGAACTCCGATTCACGGGCGACATCCACAGCCCTGCCATTCCGCTCGGAATGTCCGACACCGTGCTTGACGAACGTATGCTCAAAGCGGCCAAAGTCGCCATTGACAAGGCGGAGGAAGTCACGCTTGACTTCTCTGTCAAGAACACCGACCGTGCCATTGGCACCATGCTTTCAGGTGCCATCGCCAAGCGACATGGTTTGGCTGGTCTCCCTGACGACACCATCAAGGTGCGCTTGAAAGGTTCGGCAGGACAGTCGTTCGGAGCATTCCTCGCCCATGGTGTTTCACTCAGGCTGGAGGGAGAAACCAACGACTACTTCGCCAAGGGTCTGTCCGGTGGACGCATTGCCATCCTGCCACCTTCACGAAGTGAATACAAGGCGGAAGACAACATCATCGCCGGCAACACAGGACTCTACGGAGCCACCAGTGGCGAACTCTACGTGCGTGGCAAAGTGGGCGAACGCTTTGGCGTGCGCAACTCCGGTGCCATCGCTGTCATTGAAGGCGCGGGCGACCACTGCTGCGAATACATGACGGGAGGTCGCGTGGTCGTTCTGGGCAAGACGGGTCGCAACTTCGCGGCGGGCATGTCAGGTGGCGTGGCTTACGTCTATGACCGTGACCACACCTTCGACTTCTTCTGCAACATGGACATGGTAGAAATCAACCTTGTCGAGGACAACATGAGCCGAAAGGAACTGCTCGAACTGATTCGGCAACACTACCTGCACACAGGTTCCGAACTGGCAGGACGCATGTTGGACGATTGGAAACAATATGCTGACGACTTTATCCAAGTCGTTCCTATCGAATACAAGCGAGTCTTGCAAGAGGAGCAATTCAAGAAACTTCAAGAGAAAATAGCGAACATGCAACGTGAATTTTAGAAACTTTTTTGCACCGGGAATCGAAGCATGTTTTTGCCGTCAAGGCAGTCACAAATCACGAACGAAAACACAATCACAATCATGGGAAAAGAAAGGGCTTTTTTAGAAATTCATCGTCAGGAAGCGGGCTATCGTGACCTTCACGACAGGATTCACGACTTCGGCGAAGTGGAGCAAACGCTCAGCACGCACGAGCGCAAGGCACAAGCGTCACGCTGCATGGACTGCGGCGTTCCATTCTGCCACTGGGCTTGTCCGCTGGGCAACAAGGCTCCTGAGTGGAACGAGGCGTTATACAAAGGAGAATGGGAATTGGCATACAAACTGCTTTCGGCAACCAACCCTTTTCCAGAATTTACAGGACGCGTCTGCCCCGCTCTCTGCGAGAAAGCATGCGTGCTGAACCGCTACAACCACGAACCGACCACCAACCGCGAGAACGAGTGCGCCATCACCGAAGGCAACTTTCGCGAAAGGTTCATTCGCCCACGTACCGACATTGTCCGCAATGGCAAGCGCGTCGCTGTCATCGGTGCCGGACCGGCTGGATTGGCTGCTGCCAACGACCTGAACATCATGGGTTACCAAGTCTCTGTCTATGACAAAAACGAGGCGGCAGGTGGACTTCTGCGCTACGGTATTCCAAACTTCAAACTCAACAAGGCTGTCATTGACCGTCGCATACGTCTGCTTGAGCAGGAAGGCATCGAGTTCCACTACGGCAAGGACATCACCTGCGACCCATCGTTCGCCTCACAGTTCGACGCAGTCATCATCGCCACGGGCACTCCGACGGCAAGGGATTTGACAATTCCGGGACGCGAACTCAAGGGTGTTCACCTCGCCCTCGAACTCTTGGCGCAACAAAACAGGGTGCTGGCAGGATGCGAGTTCACGCCTGAGCAACGGGTGACGGCAAAGGACAAGGACGTCCTCGTCATTGGCGGTGGCGACACTGGTTCCGACTGCATCGGAACGGCACACCGACAAGGCTGCAAGAGCGTCACGCAAATTGAAATCATGCCACGCCCCGTTGAGGGACCTGAAGACCCTGCCAACCCTTGGCCAGCGTTCCCTCGCACTCTCAAGACCACCAGCAGCCACGAGGAAGGATGCACCCGACGTTGGAACATCAATACACTTGAGTTTATCGGCGAGAACGGAAAACTCACGGGCGTGAAGGTACAAGAGATAGAATGGAAAACTAATCCAGAAGGCGGACGACCTCTCATGGTCGAAAAGGGGGAACCTGAAATCATCAAGGCGGAACTTGTTCTCCTTGCCATGGGATTTCTCAAGCCTCAACATCCGGACTTCCCTGACAACGTGTTTGTCTGTGGCGATGCCAAGAACGGAGCGAGCCTCGTGGTTCGAGCCATGGCGAGTGGCAAACAAACGGCTGCTGAAGTTAACAAATACCTCTCCCTATGAGCACTATCCACTTCTCCAAGATGCACGGTTGCGGCAACGACTACATCTACGTCAACACGATTGACAATCGCGTTGACGACCCTGCACGCCGCTCCATCGAGTGGAGCGACCGGCACAAGGGCATAGGTGCCGACGGTCTCGTTCTGATAGGTGAGCCCGAAGGATGCGATGCCGACTTCTCCATGCGCATCTTCAACGCCGATGGCAGCGAGGCGATGATGTGCGGCAACGCTTCGCGGTGTGTTGGCAAGTATGTCTATGAACGCGGATTGACTCGAAAAACTGAAATCAAGTTACAAACACTCTCGGGCATAAAAACACTCTTCCTCCACGTGAACGGATCTGTAGTGGAAAGCGTCACGGTCGACATGCTGCAACCAAAGTTGAAAGACGAAAACTTGTTCATCTGGTACCAAGCACCCTGCCACGGAACCTTCGTGTCCATGGGCAATCCTCACTTTGTCGTGTTCACGCCCAACGTGAATGATGTCGAAAAGTTCGGACCGCTTTGGGAACATTATCCCGCTTTTCCTCAACGATGCAACATCGAGTTCGCCCACATCAACAATGACGGAACCATCAGAACGCGTGTTTGGGAACGAGGCAGTGGCATCACGTTGGCGTGTGGCACCGGAGCCTGCGCCACGGCAGTCGCCTCGGTGCTAAAGAAGGGGAAGGACAGGACTTCACAAATCGTCATGGACGGAGGAACGCTCTCCGTCGAATGGCGCGAATCTGACAATCACGTCTATCTGACAGGCGACGCGCAATTCGTCTTTGACGGAACGATTGAAACGGACGATTAACAATCTAAGATTATGGCACTCGTAAACGAAAATTTTCTCAAACTCGAAAACAACTATTTGTTCGCCGATATAGCCAAGAAGGTCAATGTCTTCAAGGTGACTCATCCCAATGTGGATGTCATATCGCTCGGTATTGGCGATGTGACTCGTCCGCTATGCCCGGCTGTGATTGAGGCCATGCATCAGGCTACCGATGAAATGGCAACCGAATCCGGATTCCGAGGCTACGGTCCGGAACATGGTTATGACTTCCTTCGTGAGGCGATTCTAAAGAACGACTTCCTCACTCGAGGCATACACCTTGACATGGATGAAATCTTCATCAACGACGGAGCAAAATCCGACACCGGAAACATTCAAGAATTGTTGCGGTGGGATAACTCCATCGGTGTGACTGACCCTATCTATCCCGTCTATATTGACTCGAACGTCATGGCGGGACGCACGGGAACACAACAGGACGGACGATGGTCTGGCGTCGTTTACATGCCTTGCACTGCCGAGAACGGTTTTGTACCGACACCGCCTGAAAGGCATGTCGATGTCATCTATCTCTGCTACCCGAACAACCCTACAGGAGCCGTCATCAGCAAGCAGGAACTGCGCAAATGGGTCAACTACGCTTTGAAACATGACACGCTCATCTTCTATGACGCCGCCTACCATGCGTTCATCCAAGACGACGACATTCCGCGCAGCATCTACGAGATTCGCGGTGCCCGCAAGTGTGCCATCGAATTTCATAGTTTCTCCAAGACAGCAGGATTCACCGGCGTTCGATGCGGATACACCATCATCCCTAAGGAACTGACGGCAACCACGCTCGACGGGGAACGCGTTCCGCTCAACCCGCTTTGGAATCGGCGACAATGCACCAAGTTCAACGGCACGAGTTACATCTCACAGCGTGCCGCTGAAGCCATCTACACGTCCGAAGGCAAAAAACAAACCAAGGAAACGATTGACTACTATATGCGCAACGCGCAACAAATGCTCACCACGTTGCGAAGTCTTGGCTACGATGTGCATGGTGGCGAAAACGCCCCTTACATCTGGATGAAGACACCTGACAATTACGGCTCATGGCAATTCTTTGAACAACTGCTCTATGGCGCTCATGTCGTTTGCACACCGGGAGTAGGCTTTGGACCGAGCGGTGAGGGCTACGTTCGCTTCACGGCTTTCGGAAGCCACGACTCAACACTCGAAGCATTATACAGAATAGAAAAATGGACTAAATCACACTAAAAATTTCAATTCATTATGGAAACACTCAGATTACAAGTTGTCGGAGAGGCGTTCAAAAAGAAGCCTCTTGACGTGAAGGCACCGGCTGATAGACCTGCCAAGTACTTTGGTTCCAAAGTATTCAACCGTGAAAAGATGTACAAGTACCTCCCTAAGGATGTGTACGAGAAGATGATTGAAGTGATGGACAAGGGCGTTCGTCTTGATCGCGAGGTGGCGAACAAGGTGGCTGAAGGCATGAAGCAATGGGCTATGGAAAACGGCGTGACACACTACACGCACTGGTTTCAACCACTGACCGAAGGCACGGCAGAAAAACATGACTCCTTCATCGAACACGATGGCAAGGGAGGCATGGTTGAAGATTTCAGCGGCAAACTGCTCGTTCAACAGGAACCCGACGCAAGTTCCTTCCCTTCTGGTGGCATTCGCTCAACGTTCGAAGCGCGTGGCTATTCCGCTTGGGATCCGACTTCACCTGTCTTCATTATCGAAGACACGCTCTGCATACCTACCGTCTTCATCAGTTACAGCGGCGAGGCTCTCGACTACAAGGCGCCTCTGCTGCGTGCCCTCCATGCGGTCAATGTGGCGGCTACCGATGTTTGCCATTACTTCGACCCTCAAGTTTCCAAGGTGACATCCAACCTCGGATGGGAACAAGAGTATTTTCTCGTTGATGAAGGGCTCTACGCCGCTCGTCCCGACTTGCTCCTCACCGGCAGGACGCTCATGGGTCACGACTCCGCCAAAAACCAACAAATGGACGACCACTATTTCGGCTCTATCCCAGAACGAGTGGCGGCATTCATGCGTGAGCTCGAAATCGTCGCGCTCGAGTTAGGCATTCCCTGCAAGACTCGCCACAACGAGGTTGCACCTAACCAGTTCGAATTGGCTCCTATCTTTGAGGAGACCAACCTCGCCGTTGACCACAACATGTTGCTCATGTCTGTCATGAAACGCGTGGCTCGCAAACATGGTTTCCGCGTGTTGCTTCATGAGAAACCTTTTGCAGGCATCAATGGCAGCGGAAAACACAACAACTGGTCACTCTCGACCGACACGGGCGTGCTGCTCCACGCTCCGGGCAAGACTCCTGAACAGAACCTGCGCTTTGCCGTCTTCATCGTTGAGACCTTGATGGGTGTCTTCCGCCACAATGGGTTGCTCAAGGCAAGCATCATGTCCGCCACCAACGCTCATCGTCTGGGTGCGAACGAGGCACCGCCTGCCATCATCTCTTCGTTCCTTGGCAAGCAACTTTCCGAACTGCTCGACCACATCGAGAAGGCGGACAAGGAAGACCTGCTCTCCATGCAAGGCAAGCAAGGACTGAAAATGGACATTCCTGAAATTCCTGAATTGCTCATTGACAACACAGACCGTAACCGTACCTCTCCATTTGCCTTCACGGGCAACCGCTTCGAGTTCCGTGCCGTCGGCAGCGAAGCCAACTGTGCCAGCGCGATGATTGCGCTCAACTCCGCCGTGGCTGAGGCTCTGGTGAAGTTCAAAAAACGTGTGGACGCGCGAATTGCCGAAACCGCCAAGAAGTTTGAAGGAACAGGTCATAGTGCCACCTTCCACGCCATCATTGACATCCTGCGTGAGGACATCAAGACATGCAAACCTATTCGTTTTGACGGCAATGGCTACTCTGACGAGTGGGTCGAAGAGGCGGCACGCCGTGGCTTGGACGTCGAGAAGTCCTGCCCTGTCATCTTCGAACGTTATCTGGATCAAGAGAGCATTGACATGTTCGAGAGCCTAAATGTCATGACCAAGAAGGAATTGGAAGCGCGCAACGAGGTTAAATGGGAAACCTACACCAAGAAGATTCAAATCGAAGCGCGCGTCTTGGGCGACTTGTCCATGAACCACATCATCCCTGTTGCCACACGCTACCAAAGCCAGTTGCTCAAGAACGTGGAAGACATCTCTAACATCTTCCCTGCCGAGAAAGCACAAAAACTCTCCGCGCGCAACGTCAAACTCATCGAAGAAATTGCCGAGCGCACCAGCAACATCGAACGTATGGTCGAAGAACTGGTGGACGCGCGCAAGCGTGCCAACAAGATTGAAAGTGAACACGAAAAGGCTATCAGCTATCACGACACTGTCGAGCCTAAACTTGATGACATTCGTTATCAAATTGACAAACTCGAACTCATCGTCGATGACGGGCTCTGGCCATTGCCTAAGTATCGTGAATTGCTCTTCATTCGATAAACGAGAAAAACGTTTTCCTTTGCGTTGATTGTGTGCGGTTGATTGTTTTCGGTTAGTGACGAAACCCGGTGTCATTGCGGCATCGGGTTTCAAAACGTACTATCTTTGCCGCCGCAATGAATGATAACACGCTTATTCTTACCCTTGACAACGGATGTCGATTTGCCTATCTGCATCAGCGTGACAGCGATGTCTCTTATGTCGGCGTGGCGATTCATGCAGGAACGAGAGACGAGACTGACAACGAAAGCGGTCTTGCGCATTTTGTCGAACACACGGTGTTCAAGGGCACGGAACTCTTCACTGCCAAACAAATCAACACCGAAGTCGAACGCTTAGGAGGCGACCTCAACGCCTTCACGACCAAGGAGACAACAGTCTTTCACGCCACGGTGCTCAACCAAGGGGTGAACAATGCTCTTAGGGTCTTGGTCGAACTGACCAACCACCCGACTTTTCCTGAAGACGAACTGCGTAAGGAAGCGAATGTCATCGTTGACGAGATTCAAGCCCTCAACGATAGTCCCGACGAACGCATCTACGAGGACCTCGAAGCCATGATTTTCGGCTCTTCGCCTATGGGCAGGAAAATTCTGGGGGACGAATCGTCCGTGCGCAAGTTCGGAAGGAATGACGCACTGCGTTGGGTTCGCACCCACTTCACGCCATCCAACATGTCTTTCTTTGCCTTCACCTCACTTCCGGCAGAGCAACTGACAGATTATCTCAACTCCCTATTGGGAAAAGGCAAAGAGACATCAACCGCCGAACGGGAAGACACAAACCCGTCTTTTGCGGTCACAGAAGCATCCAAGCAATCCGTCAACATGAATACCCACCAAGCGTACCTCGCCATGGGCGGACGCACCGTGGGGCGGTTGCATGAGGACTTCGTTCCCATCGCTCTCGCCACCAACATGCTCGGCGGACCTGCCATTTCTAGTTGGCTCTACACGGCATTGCGCGAGGAGCAAGGATTGGCTTACAACGTAGATGCTTCCTACACGGCTTACTCCGACACCGGTTGCCTCATCATTGTCACCAGCACCGAACCCAAGTTCGTCAACAGATGCCGAAAAATCATCCACCAACAACTCCTGCGTCTTCAGTCCGTGACACAAACGGAATTGGATGCAGCTAAACTCCAAATCAAAGGGCAAATCGCCATTGCCGATGACAACAAGGAGAACATTGCTCTCGGCATGGTCAAGTCAGCATTGCTCTTCAACAAGCACTTCACACGTGACGAGATTTGGCAAGCCATTGACCGAATCACGGTCAAAGACATCCACTCCGTCGCCACCCGATATTTCAATCCCGACAATCTTCACGAACTGCTTTACAAATAGCGAGGCATGGATCAGACACTTCTTGATTATACACTTTCGCACATGGACGAGGAGCCAGCCCTCCTGCGTCAAATCAACCGTGACAGCCACCTTCACACTGTCAATGGTCGAATGTGTTCCGGTCATTTGCAGGGTCGCCTGCTCAAGATGTTGACCCGTATCACCAAGGCGCGACGCATTCTCGAACTCGGCACTTACACAGGCTACAGCGCTCTCTGCTTTGCCGAAGGACTGCCTGATGACGGACAAGTCATCACCGTTGACCACAACGACGAACTGCGTGACGTGGCTGCCGCCTATTTCCAACGCTCACCTTTCGGAAGCAAGATTCGTCAAGTCACTGACGACGCCATTCTTTTTCTCGAACAACTGAACCAAAACCCGTCGTTCACCGAGTCGTTCGACATCATCTTTATCGATGCCGACAAGCGCGAATACCGTCGTTACTATGACCTCTCTCTTCCTCTCCTGAGGCAAGGCGGACTGATTCTTGCCGACAACGTGCTGTGGGACGGACATGTCATCGAAACCAACGTCAAACGTCAAGACAAGCAAACGCTCGAACTGCAAGCGTTCAACGACATGGTGAAGGAGGATGACCGAGTGGAAGTCGTGATTCTGCCAGAAAGGGACGGATTGTCGCTTATACTGAAAAGGTGAAGCAGTCCTCAACCCGAACTTCACCCACACGAGTTCTACGCAATGATGTGAGGTAGGCACCCGTACCCAAAGCCTCGCCCAAGTCACGCGCCAACGAACGAATATAAGTGCCCTTGCCGCATACGATGCGCAACGTCAAGTCCGGCAACGCGCAGTCCACTATCTCTATCTTCTCCACATGAACACGTTTCGCCTCTATGGTGACTTCCTTTCCTTTTCGAGCCAACTCATAGGCGCGTTTGCCATTCACTTTCACCGCACTGAAAATGGGTGGCACCTGTTCTATGTCGCCCTCAAATCGGGGCAACACGCCCTCTATCAATTCACGGCTTAAATGCGCCGACTCATACTCCGTATTGATACTGTCTATTGTCTCACGGTCATGACTTGGGGTGGACGCTCCCAACCGAATGCCTGCCACATACTCTTTTGTGTGCGCCTGCAGCGATTCTATCAATTTTGTTTTCCTGCCCGTGCAAATCACAAGAACGCCCGATGCCATTGGGTCCAATGTGCCCGCATGACCTACTTTCAACTCCTTGCTGACATGACCGAAATGGTGCGTCAACTTGTATCGTGTACTACCTACGACCTTGAACGACGTAACGCCAACGGGCTTGTCAAAACCAAGCACCACGCCTTCCTTCAGTTCCTCCCAACTCCAACGTTCTATGTCCAATTCCTTTGCCAATCAGGTTTCCTTAAACCAATGCCATCGTGTGACCAGTGTACAACCAAACCAAGATAAACAAACCTACGATGATTCTATACACGCCAAAGGCAAAGAACCCATGTTTGGTCAAGTAAGAGATAAATCCGCGAATGGCTATCGCCGCCACTACAAACGCCACGACACAGCCCAGCAATAACATCGGCAAATTATCCATCACCACTTCCGAACCCTCATTCATAAACAACTTCAAGACATCCCATCCCGTAGCGGCCGCCATGGTCGGAACGGCAAGGAAGAACGAGAACTCAGCCGCCTCCTTGCGTGTCAATCCCTGTTGCATACCTCCAACAATAGTGGCCATCGAGCGTGACACTCCGGGTATCATGGCGATGCATTGAAACAATCCGATAATAAACGCACGACGAGGTGTCACCTTGTTCTCCGGATTGCCACTTCCAAATATAGCGTCGCAAAACAACATGAACACACCGCCAATCACTAGCGTGCAAGCGACGACTATCACGTTGTCCAACAGCATGTCAACATAATCACTGCCCAAGAAACCGATGATGGCGGCAGGAAGGAAGGCGATGAGCAACAGGACATAAAAACGCCACTTGTGCAAGGTCCGCGTCACTGCGCTTCCCTTCACTGGCGTATGGTCTAACTTGAAGAAGCGAGGCCAATACAGGACAACAACCGACAAGATGGCTCCAAATTGAATGATGACCGTGAACGCCTTCACGAATGGCGTGCTTTCAACACCCATAAGCGCTTGCGTTATGATCATGTGTCCCGTTGACGATACGGGCAAAAACTCCGTCAAGCCCTCCACGATGGCTATGATAATCGTCTCAAATACACTCAAATCAGATGTCATGCCGCAATAGTTTTTGTGACTTTTTTTATTCTTTTTCTTTGCCCTTGTACAAGATGGCAAATATCATGAACAGAAATCCGAACAGAGAAATCATCGGACCTACCGTGATTCTCCTGAATGAGAATATGTCAGGATTGAACTCCGTCTCCGAACTGCCCCCCAACATCAAGATGAAACCCACGACGATAAAGAAAAACGATACCGCCATAAGCATCAAATTCACCTTCTTCAAGGCATAGTCTTTCTGACCATCCTTGTTGACTATTTCTTTTTTCGCAGCCATATTCTTTTGCTCTTATTTGTTTCTTGACTATATTCGATACAAATCATTCGTCTTTATACGCACATACCTGCCCACAGCAATCACAGTAGCCACGAGAGGTATCAACAATCCCAACAGCAACATCGCTCCTGAGGTGACCGCCACATTGAACGGAGCTACCAAGTCAAACAATGGGAATCCATAATAACTCTGCAGATAGTAGAGACTGCCCTCCAAAATACCGATTGCCAACACGGCAGCGATGAAACCGTTCAGCAGGCTTCTGCCAATGAACGGACGACGAATGAACCATGGAGTCGCACCAACAAGACGCATCGTGGAGATAGTGAAACGGCGCGAGTACAGTTGCAAGCGAATGGTGTTATTGATCAGTCCCACCGACACAATCAGCATCAACAACGCCACGGCAGCAAGCATCAATGTGATTGACTGCAAGTTCTTGTTCACGTCTTCCATCATCTCGCGGTGATAAATCACCTCCTTCACACCGTCATAATCCTCCAACTCTCGTTTGATTGAAGTCATCTGCTCTGGAGTGGCATAGTCCGCGCTGGCATTGATTTCTATCGATGACAACAACGGATTGTAGCCCAACAACATCTGTGGGTCCTCGCCTAATTCAGCACTCAATTCGCTCAACGCACTGTCTTTTGAAATGAAATTGTGCGACTTCACATAAGGTGCCGTGTCTATCCTTCGGTTCAGCGATGCCAAGTCAGGCGACGTGATGGAGTCCGACAGCACCACCGTAATCGTAATGTTCTCCTTGACATAGCGTGTCGCCTGATGCGCTATCAACGACAACGTGATGATCAAACCAACCAAAAACAAGACCATGGCAATACTTATCGTGGTCGTGAGGTTAGAGTTAAAAAACTTTGAACGTGTGACTTTCTTCATATTTGACGAACACTCTTATTTATACAACACGCGAAAATCCAATATTTCCTTTCTTCTCAACAGATACACCAACCGAGGTGCTTCCGTCAAGTGTTTTTTGTAGTAGCACTGCTTCAAGGAAGACAAGAAACCTTGTGTCGGATAGGGAATGGTTTCTTCAATGCCCAAACCCGCACTCGCCGCGGCAGCGACCATCTCTTCCTGGCTCACTTCTTGCTGCGCCGCACTGACAATGACAGTCCCGCTCTCAACTATAATCCTTTTCAACAACTTCAACGTATCCGCTATCGCGCCAGACTCTTGAGGACAATTCCACCACGTCGCCATGCTGAAACTCATTTCCTCCAAGACTTTCAATTCCTCAATTCCTATTGGCTTCAAAGCATAACGCCTTTGCGCTTGTCGCCTTTTCTCCTCATCCGTTTCAACTGCCTTCACTGCCCAATGACGCTTCGACAACATCGAGACAAAATCCCCCTCTCCGGCGGCATAGTCAAGAGCGTAACGAGCCGTGGAGTGGCAAGACTTCTCCGCCAATTCCACTTGCCAGATTATCGGATTCGTTGGCATATCTTCTTTCGTTCTTAATTATTGTTCGGATGGAATTGCAATCCGTCCTTTCTTTTGGAGTCTTTTTTATTTCAATTTGCCGATAATCGTTTCATTGCCTCGCACCTTCTCTCCCAACTTGACATAAAGCTCCGTATCCAAAGGCAAAAACAAATCCACGCGACTACCGAACTTGATGAAACCCAAATGCTCGTTGATGACACACGGATGTCCCTCCTTTGCGTAGGTCACGATGCGTTGCGCCAACACGCCCGCAATCTGTTTCATCAAAATCTGACGACCGTCCTCACTTTCAATGACAATGCTGCTGTGCTCATTCTCCTTCGAACTCTTGGGGGCATATGCCACGCTATGGCTTCCCGCATGATGACGCACATATTTCACGATGCCCGACAGCGGATACCAATTGGCGTGTACCGAAATCAGCGACATGAAGATGCTTACCTGCAAACGCTTCTCGTGGAAATACTCGTCCTCCATCGTTGGCTCTATAACCACAATTTTTCCATCTGCTGGCGAAATCAACGTGCTTGGGTCTCCAATAGTGACAATGCGTCTCGGATTGCGAAAGAAATAAACGAAGTAACACAACACGACTACCGAAATAATCAAATTGACAAACACCACGGGACTGGAACCCAACAGGAGCCACAATGGTATGTTAATCAAACAAAGCACGACGAGAAGGCATGTCAATATAATTTTCCCTTCCTGATGTATTCTTACTCTACGCATATCTTGAAACTGTAAATTCTTTATGTATTAATTCTTAACTCTTAACTTTCCTTAGTCCACCAAATAGAGGATATGCAAGTAAGCATACGCACCTATCGAAGCGAGCAACACGCTATCTATACGATCCAGTATGCCTCCATGTCCCGGCATGATGTTGCCGCTATCCTTCACGCCCACCGTACGCTTCATAATCGACTCAACCAAGTCGCCAAACGTTCCGCATACGACCACTACCAAAGCGAACAACATCCATTCGAAATAACTCAAATACTCCGTGTAATAAGCGAAACACATCGCTGCGCCTACCGCCAACACGGCTCCGCCTATCAAGCCCTCCCACGACTTCTTTGGCGACACACGCGGAAACATCTTATGACGCCCCAACGCCATGCCGCTCAAGTAGGCACCCGTGTCGTTTACCCAAATCACCACAAAAACCGCCAAGACAACCGCCCATTGGTAACTGCCGTCGGTCGAGATAGTGTTCAGCAACGACATTGGCAACGAAATATAAAATTGTCCCAAAATCAAGGTCATCCAGTTGACGATAGGATCCTTCTTCCTGAACAATTCGCCAACCATGCAACCAAACACGAACAAGAGATACACCGCCTGAGCGCCCACCACAATATAGTTATTGCGCACAAATTCTTGCAACTCGACATTTCCGTCCACCCTTACTTCTTGTCCCGTGAGGAACATCGTCACTACCGACATCAAGATGCACGCCACGACATGCTGCCACATGGGTACACTTGACCCGAACTTCGTGACCATCATGCGGTTCAACTCCATCAATGCCAGCACGGCAAGCAGAAGAAAGACTACACCGCTATACATCGGTCCAGCCAGTATGGAACAGACCACAAGAGCCACATAAACCGCTCCGCTCAGACTTCGTTTCAAAATTGTTGGCATCCTTATCCCAATTCTTAATTACTTAATTCTTAACTCCTCAAAGATTACGTCCGTCGCCCCCGTATGCTCTGCGACGAACTTACCAGCAGCCGTTCCAGCCGCTTCGCCATCTGCGAGCAAACCATTCATTGTTTCCTCAAACGTGACTTTTCCGTCCACACTGAATCCTCCTCCTGCGACTACAAGCTTCTTTGCCTCGTCAAACGACAAATAGTTGGGACCCCACACTACGGGAACACCATAGACAGCCGCCTCCAACGTATTATGAATCCCCACGCCGAAACCACCACCCACATACGCCACGTCAGCGTAATAATACACCGACGACAACATTCCGAAATTGTTGATAATCAACACATCTACATCTTTCACCTTCGCCTCGTCAGCCTCCGTGTAACGCAAAGACGTCATACCCTCACGTTGCACCGTGCGTTCTATCGCTTCCAAATGTTCTTCGTCTATCTCGTGCGGCGCCAACAACAGTTTCACACCCTTCTTTGCGGCATACGGAATGAGCAAATCCTCATCCGGTCCCCAACTGCTTCCCGCCACAATCATCTTCGACTGACCTTTGAACGATACCACAACCGTCAGTTCCTTCCGCTCTTGCGCTATCTTTGTCACACGGTCATAGCGCGTGTCGCCACTCACCGCCACATGCTCGATACCTATACTCTCCAACAGGGCTTTCGACGACTTCTCTTGAACAAATATCTCGTCAAAGTAGCGAAGCAAGCTTGCGTACCAACTACCATACGGCTTAAAGAACAACTGACTCTCCCTGAAGTAGGCTGAAATCAAGTAACTCTTCACTCCGGCACGCTTTCCCTCACGCAACATGTTCGCCCAAATCTCATATTTCACGTAGATGGCGACCTCTGGCTTTATCGTGTTCATAAACAGCCGTGCCGCCTTACGCGTATCCATCGGCAGATACAGAACCTCATCCGCCAATGCGTAATCCTTGCGTATCTCGTAGCCCGAAGGCGAGAAGAACGTAAGCACTATCTTCCATTCCTCATGCTCCTTGTGCCAACGTTCCATCACAGGACGTGCCTGTTCAAACTCACCAAGCGACGCCGCATGGAACCACACCACACGATGTCCTGCCAAATTCTTTTTCAATCGGTTCGCGTTTCGCGACAACTGGTCTCCACCCTCAGCACGCTTACGTGCCTTGACGTTCCATCGACCGGCAAGCCATATCAACGCCCCATAAACACGGATCCCTATTTCATACAAAAACCACATTCCGCAACTTTAATCCACTTTAATTTGCAAAATTAACTATTTTTCATTGCTATGCAAAAATCCCTCTATTTCACGTTCACATATGCCTTCTGCATAATGCGACCTATGGTACCGCTCATGTACGATGCCAAATCCAATTTCTCTTGTTCTTCCATTCCCTGTTCTTTTTTGCGCGAATCTACACCTTTTTCCGACCTCCCATGCCTGCACGCCACTGAACCCCACTTTTTCTACGTGAAACCACATTTCGTCTCATCTTCTTTCCTTATCTTTACACTAAAGTATGCGACATTCCACGTGAATCACAACTTCGCGACAGACAACCTCTTCTGCTATTACGGAGAATTTATTTCTACATACATTACTGAAAATTTAACACGATGAAAAAGATTATGATTATCGACGGAGGTCCGAGAAAAACATTCAATACGGCCTCGATGCTACAGAAGTTTACCGAAGGTGCCACTTCGGTAAGTGACCAAATCGAAGTAAAGACCGTGCGCTTGTATGACCTCGACTATAAAGGTTGCATGTCGTGTATGGCATGTAAGATCAGAGGCAAGGCCTCGAATGTCTGCAAGTTCAAGGATGCCCTAACTTCTGTGCTGCAGGAAGTGGCAGAAGCCGATGGACTGGTGCTCGGTTCTCCAAATTATTTCGGCGAGATCACGGCACAGATGCGTGCGTTTCTGGAGCGGTTGACTTTTTCTTGGCTCTCCTATAACGACTATAGTTTGACGGCGCCGAAACGAATGCCTGTGGTTCTCGTAGAAACCCAGAACGGCACCAAAGAGTCCAACAACTGCAACGGCTACGGCTCAATGGAATACTGCATCTCCCAAGCCCTCGGAGAACCTGAGAAACTGACAGCCTACAACACCTACCAGGTGAAGAACTACGACAACTACGAACTGCGGGGATTCTCGGAGCCTGACAAACGGAAATATCGCGAGGCTCATTGGGAGGAGGACTTGCAAAAGGCATTTGATGCAGGAAAGAGAATGGCGGAAGGTATATACAAACAATCATAAATGCGCCCCCCTTTGATGCTTCCCTTTTTCTCAAAAAAAGCCACCGGCAATCTTGCCGATGGCTTCCTTCTTTTTCTTACAACTATTAGTTCAATATAGGTTCACCCTTTACGATGCACTCGGTGTCGCTGGCAATCATCAACTCCTCGTCGGTTGGAATCACCACCACCTTCATCTTGCTGTCAGCGGTGGAGAGAACTATCTCCTCACCATGGCTGTTGGCATTCTTCTCCTCGTCAATCTTCACACCGAGGTAAGCCAAGCCGTCGCACACTCCCTTTCGGATGTGAGCGGCGTTCTCGCCAATGCCACCCGTGAACACTAAGATGTCGGTACCGTTCATGGCGGCGACGAAACTACCGATGAGCTTTACCAAACGATAGATGAACATATCGAGAGCCAACTGGGCGCGCTTATTGCCACCCTTGGCAGCATCGGTCACGTCGCGCATGTCGCTGCTCACGCCCGACACGCCCAACAAGCCGCTCTTCTTGTTCACAAGCGTGTTCCAACTGTTCACGTCCAAACCACCCTTCTCGAAGACGTAAGGCAACATGCCCGGATCTGCTTCTCCCGCTCTTGTTCCCATCATCAGACCTTCAGCCGGGGTCATACCCATGGTTGTATCAACGCACTTGCCGTCTTTCACGGCTGCAAGCGAGCCACCGTTGCCGACGTGTGCGGTGATGACCTTCGTGCCCTCTTGCTTCACGCCGAGGAAGTCGCAAACGCGCTTCGACACGTACCGATGGCTCGTTCCGTGGAATCCGTAGCGGCGAACCGCATATTTCTCATAATACTCGTAAGGCAGAGCGTACAGGAACGCCTTCTCTGGCATTGTCTGATGGAATGCCGTGTCGAACACTGCCACTTGCGGAATGTTCGGCAATATCTTTGCAACGGCATTGATACCCATCAAGTTGGCTGGATTATGAAGCGGCCCCAGAGGAATGTTCTCCTCGATAGCCGCAATCACACTGTCATCAACCAACACGCTCTTGCTGAATTTCTGACCTCCGTGCAGCACACGGTGACCCACTGCGTCAAGTTCTTCAAGGCTCTTCAACACGCCGTCGTTCTTGTCGGTCAGCACGCTGAAAATCAACTCTACGCCAGCGGTATGCTCCATGATTTCCTTTTCGATGACTTTCTTCTCTCCGCTTGGGGCGGTGAACTTGAGGAACGAATCCTTCATTCCTATCTTCTCAATTCCGCCTTGCGCCATCACCGAGCGGTCGTCCATGTTAAACAACTTGTACTTGATGGATGACGAACCGCAGTTCAATACCAATATCTTCATTCTGATTCTTTGTTCTAAGTTTTTTGATGATTTCTCGTTTACAATCACTTCTTTGCGTCCATCGCTTGGCATGCGGTGATGGCAATCATCTTGTAGATGTCATCTACCGAGCAACCGCGGCTCAAGTCGTTCACCGGACGTGCGATGCCTTGGAGAATTGGACCCAACGCCTCCGCGCCACCAAGTCGCTGCACGAGCTTATAGCCAATGTTGCCCACTTCGAGGCACGGAGCTATGAGCACGTTCGCCTTTCCGGCAATCTCGCTGCCCGGAGCCTTCTTTGCTCCAACGCTTGCCACCAAGGCCGCGTCGGCTTGCAACTCTCCGTCAACTTTCAACTCAGGTGCTTTCTCATGTACCAAACGGGTAGCCTCAACCACCTTATCTACCACCTCATGTTTCGCGCTGCCCTTCGTGGAGAAGCTCAACATCGCTACTCTTGGGTCCTCGAATCCAGCCACTGACTTTGCCGTCTGAGCCGTGCAGATGGCTATTTGGCTGAGTTGGTCCGCATCTGGCATTGGTGTGACGGCAACGTCACCCATCACGATCACACCGTCCTCTCCAAACTCCTTTTCCTTGGTGATGAGCAGCATGGCTCCCGAAACGCAACTGATGCCAGGAGCGCACTTAATAATTTGCAATGCAGGACGCAACGTGTCACCCGTCGTTGATAATGCGCCCGAGATTTGTCCGTCTGCACCTTCAGTCTTGATAATCATGCAACCCAAGTAGAGAGGATTCTTCACCAACTCACGCGCTTGCTCTATGGTCATGCCCTTGCTCTTGCGCAGTTCGGCAAGCAACGTCGCATATTCTTCGCTTTTGGGGTTATTCTCAGGATCAATGACGGTCGCCTTGTCAAGGTGCGTCAATCCCCATTGTGCACCCAACTTCTTGAGTTCTTCAGGATTACCTATCAAGACCAATTCTGCCAAATCGTCACGCAACGCTGCGTCTGCCGCCCTTAACGTGCGCTCTTCCGTTGCCTCTGGCAGCACGATACGCTGCTTGTTGCTCTTTGCGCGAGCAATGATTTTCTCTACCAAATTCATACTGTTTTATGTTTATTATGTTGTTAGTGATTTCTGAACTATCCGCAAATATAATCATTACTATACTCTTTTCGTGGATTTTCTTCCGCAAATTTTCGATTTTTATTTCCCTTTTATGTGCTAAGTATCATTATCATAGTATCTTTGCCACCCTAAAATTTTGTCAATCCTCTCTCCTCTTAATTATTATAACGTTTTTATTCCAATCAAGACCATGACTGCGACTTCTCGCCGTGTCTATTCTCGCGTAATCGTCTCCATCCTCTCTTTCTGCTGCTCACTTTGGGCAAGTGCCATCACCGTCATCGGTGTACTCATCGACGAGTCCTCCAACGAACCCATTCCCTACGCCGCCATCGCTCTCAAGCAGGACGCCAAGGTGCTGCGTGGCTCCATGAGCAACGAACTCGGAGAGTGGGAAATCACCGACCTCACCCCTGGCACTTACTCTATCGAAGCCTCCATGATGGGCTACACTCCCGCCATCAAGCGATTCATCCTCTCCGGCAAATCAAAGCAAGCCAACCTCGGCACCATCCTCATGCATGAGGACACGCACTTGCTGCAGGAGGTCGAGGTCGTCGCACAAGCCAGCCAAGCACGTTTCGACATTGATAAGAAGGTCTTCTCCGTTGACCAGAGCATCGCCGCCGCCGGTGGCGACGCCACCGAGGTACTGCAAGGCATTCCGTCCGTCGAGGTGGATCCTGACGGCGAAATCTCGCTACGCAACAACAGCAACGTCGAAATCTGGATCAACGGCAAGCCCTCCGGACTTGATGAGGAAAATCGCGCACAAGTACTCGAACAAATGCCGGCGGAGAACATCGAAAGCATCGAAATCATCACCAACCCGGGTGCCAAATACTCGCCTGAAGGCTCCAGCGGCATCATCAACATCGTCCTCAAGAAGGACCGCAAGGCAGGTGTCTATGGCAGCGTCACTTCCGCGCTTAGCCACAACGCGCACAGCGACCGCGTAGGCGGCAAAGTCGGGGCGGCACTCAACTTCAACGTCAATCGTTGGGACGGAACCTTCAACGCCACCTACGACGACAACTACCGAGGTGACAACTACAACTCCGAACGGGAACTCAACGACGCCGCGGGCAACGTCGTCTCCGTCATAGACCAAAACCGCTACACGCGCAACCGACGACAAGGTGTCAACATCAGCACGCAACTCAACTACCGACTTGCCGACAACCACTCACTCGGTCTCCTCGCCTCTGTCAGCCAACGTCACTGGGACTACGAACGAATGCTCCGATACAAAAAGACGGCCGTCACCAACGACAGCGTCGAACGCTCCTACTCCCGCTACACCGACGGTGTCAACGAGCCTCGCTACATCAACGCCTCCCTCAACCACACATGGAAGGTCGACTCCTTTGGCTCCACGCTCATCACTTCAGCCGGCTACAGCAACTACTATGCCGAGAAGAACTACAATTATCTCCAAACCGCTGGCGGCAACCTTGACCAGAACCAAGTCTCGCACAACAACAATAACACTTACGAATTCAAGAGCGACTTCTCCCTCCGAAGGGGCAAGCGTGTCTTCGACGCGGGCATCGACTTCAAATACGTTGATCGACACAACCTCAGCAACATCGAGAACAACGTCGCTGGCTCCTACGTCACCGACCCGCTCCTCCGAAATGACTACCGATATAAGGAGGCGCTCTACGCCGCCTACCTCAGCTACGGCTCGCGCATCCGCGCCTTCAGCTACAGCATCGGACTCCGAGGCGAATACATTGACATTCGCAGTTTCACCAACGATGTTGCCAACCCGCGCAAGGGCTACTTCGAACCCTTCCCTACCGTCTTCCTCAGCTACGCTCTCCCTGCCGACAATGAAATCCAACTCAGTTACACGCGACGCATCAACCGACCTCGCGGCAGCAACCTCAACTCTTACAAGGACTTCTCCGACTCCTCCAACATCACTTTCGGTAACCCTGACCTCGACCCCGAATTTGTTTCTGCCATCGAGTTCAACTACATCAAGCAGTGGACGCAACACACCTTCAGCGCATCGCTCTACTATCAGCACACCTCCGATGTCATCCAACGTTTTTCCTTCCTTGGCAACGACAGCACGCTCTACACATCCTTCCTCAACCTCACTAAGCGCAACCGCATGGGTGCCGAACTCGTGCTGAAGAACTCCATCACCAAATACCTCAACCTCACCTCCACGCTCAACCTCTACTACGACCGCATCGAAGACTGCGACTTCACGCTTCCGCCTACCATGCTCCAGTCTGCCACGCCGCTCCACTCCTCCGTCCACCTTGACGGCGACGAGGATTTCTCCTGGACGGCAAAGATGCTCGCCAATGTCATGATCACCAAGACGTTCTCCGGACAACTCACCGCCAACTACAACAGTTCAAAGATCATAGCGCAAGGCAAACAAGACGGATTCTTCACCCTCGACCTCGGACTGCGCAAGACTTTCTGGAACAAACGCCTCGCCACTTCCTTCACCGTGCGCGACCTCCTCTACACACGCAAGATTGTTCAACGCACACACTCCGAAGGCTTCTCTCAAGTCTCCACCCGACGACCTTTCGGACCGCGATTCCGAATCAACCTCACTTACAACTTCGGCAACAACAAGTCTAAGAAGAAAGGCGACCGACGCTCCGACGATGACGAGCCTACCGTCTTCGACAACGTCGAGGAGTTCTAAAAACCTCCCCACGCCATTTTTTCCTTATCTTTGCAACCGCTTTTTATTCGAACATCAACTTTTCCAACATGGACTCCAAAACCAGCTACGCCCTCGGGCTCAACGTCGCTTCCAACCTCTTGCAGGGCGGCATCACCTCTCTTGACATCAACAACTTCACCCAAGCCATCGACGACATCTTCAACAAGCGCAAGCCGCAACTCGAGGCTAATGAGGCGCAACGGCTCCTCAACACGTTCTTCACCCAACTGCAGGAGCAACAAGGCTCCGAAGCCAAGAAGGCAGGACAAGCGTTCCTTGAGGCCAACGCCAAGAAGCAAGGAGTCATCACCACCGCTTCCGGACTTCAATACACGGTTCTCAAGACGGGCGACGGCAAGCGTCCTCAAGCCACCGACCGCGTACGTTGCCACTACGAGGGCACGCTCATTGACGGCACGGTATTTGATAGCAGCTACAAGAGAGGCGAACCTGCCGTCTTCGGAGTCAATCAAGTCATCCAAGGATGGGTCGAAGCGCTTCAACTCATGAACGAAGGCTCCAAATGGCGACTCTTCATTCCTTACAACCTCGGCTACGGTGCCCACGGGGCGGGCAACTCTATTCCACCTTACGCCACGCTCATCTTCGATGTCGAACTCATTAAGGTGCTCTAACCCTTCTGACTTCTAAATAAAAAAGATTATGATCAAACGACTTTTCCTCACTTCCCTCATCGCAATCCTCGGCATCAACCTCATGGCGCAAAAGGCGAAAGCGCCAAAACTCAAGACCGCCATGGACAGCGTTTCCTACTCGCTCGGCTCACGCTATGGTGCCATCGTCAAGAACGACCTCAAAAAGATGAACGAAGACACCGTCATGAACACCACCACCATCACGCAGTCACTGCTCTACGAACTCAACGACGGCAAGCCGCTCATCTCTGACGTGCAGTGCGATAGCCTCCTGCGAGTATTCCTCGAAGACCTCGGCAAGAAGCACGAAGTCAACTTCCGCAAGCGCAACTCCGCTTTCCTTGACAGCGTGGCTAAGCAAGGCAAGGACAGCATCCTCACCACCGAGTCCGGACTCATGCTCAAAATCACCACCCTCGGCGAGGGCTCTCGACCTCAAGCCACCGACCGAGTGCGCGTCCACTACGCCGGACGACTCATCGACGGCTCCGAGTTCGACAGCAGCTACAAGCGCGGAACGCCTTCCGAATTTGCGCTCAACCAAGTCATCCAAGGCTGGTCCGAAGGTCTTCAACTCCTCCCCGAGGGCTCCAAGGCAACGCTCTACATCCCTTACAACCTTGGCTACGGCGAACACGGCATGCACAACATCCCTCCTTACGCCACGCTCATCTTCGACATCGAGTTCATCTCCATCGTCAAATAAAACAACCTATATAAAATCACATCTATTATCTACACAATGAAAAAGATTCTTTTCGCCATTTCTGCCGCGACGCTCGCTTTCGTCATGACAGGATGCTCTTCCTCCGTTTCTTCGCTCGACTCTGACGAAGACTCGCTCTCCTACGCCTTTGGTGTTTACAACGGACAAGGCATTCTCGAAAACATCCTTGACGGTGAGGCTTCCGGTGCCAAATACGAAACCTTCATGAAGGGTATCGAAACCGCTGCCGACATGCCTGACAGCCTCCTCCAAATCTACCTCCAAGCCCTCCAATTCGGTGGCGCACTCAAGCACATGGAGCAAGACACCATCATGCCGCTCAACAGCAACACCTTCATCGCTGCCATGAAGGCTGAAATCAAAGGCAAGGAGACACTCATCGACGCTGACACTGCTCAGGAGGTCATCCAATCCATCCAACAACGCATCGAGGAGCAAAACGCTCTGAAGAACCACGCCCAAAACAAACTTGATGGCGAAAACTTCCTCAAGCAAAACGCAAAAAAGGCTTCTGTCAAGGTCACCCCTTCTGGTCTCCAATACGAAGTCATCAAGCAAGGCAAGGGCGGTGCCAAACCTTCTGACAACGACATCGTTTCCGTCAACTACGTCGGAACTCTCACCGACGGAACCGTATTCGACGACAGCAAGCGTCATGGCGATGCGCCTGCCAAATTCCCTGTTGCGGGCGTCGTTCGTGGCTTCGCCGAGGGTCTGCAACTCATGTCCGTGGGCGACAAATACAAATTCTACATTCCTCAAGAACTCGCCTATGGCGTTCGCGGTGCCGGCGAGGACATCAAGCCTTTCAGCGCCCTCATCTTCGAGGTCGAGCTCGTCTCCATCGAGCCTAAGGCTGCCACTCCGGTTCCTCAATTCGCTGAGTGATAATCTCGTTTTCCTCAACCCTGCTTGTTGAGGCACGATAAAAAGAGATACTATAAAGAACAAGAGGTGCATCCCGAAAAAGGATGCACCTCTTATTCTTTACTTTTTTATCCAGAACTCATCGTCCATCCTCACTTCGAACTCTTTGCCAAGTTTGAATTGTAATACCGTGCGTCACCGCTCACCTCCTCGCCTACCCACTCTGGCAACGCCACTTCCTCGTCCGCATTCTTCAATTCCACCTCCGCTATCACCAACCCCTCATGCCGACCCTTGAACTCGTCCACCTCCCACGTCCTTCCTTTCTCCTCCACTGTCCATCGCCACTTCTCTATCACCGTCCCCGACTCCACAAGCCCCTCTATCATTTCCTCTGCGTCCTCCGCCGCTATCTCATACTCATACTCCGTGCGCTCTATTCCCTTGTTCTTTCCTTTCACGGTCAGAAATCCTCGCCTCACTCCCTCCTCCTCCGTCACGCGCACGCGCACCGTCCGTTCCGCCTCGAAGCACAAATAACCTTGCTTCACATACTTCCTTCGCCCCCCTTGCTTGTATGCGTCCGAACGTACCAGAAATTTCCGTTCTATCTCCTTTGCCATCGACTTCGCTATTTATATTTATGTGTGACCTTACAATCGAATCTGTTCCGACAGCACGTTCGACAACTCCTCCGCGGTCACGTTCGCCCTTGCCGCGCCGTCCTTCATCACGCTTATCTCGCCCGTCTGCTCGCTCACCACTATCACCAATGCGTCCGTCTGTTCCGACAACCCCAACGCCGAGCGATGCCGCAACCCGAATTGTGACGGAAGTGTCGTGCTCTTCGACACGGGCAGTATGCACCCGCACGCCGCCACGCGGTTTCCCTTGATTATCATCGCCCCGTCATGCAACGGAGAATTTTTGAAAAAGATGTTTTCTACAAGTCGGCTGCTCAACTTCGCGTCCACTTCCTCACCCGTCCTGATATACATGTCAAGCCCCGCGCTCTCTTCCACCACTATCAATGCGCCCTCCTTGTTTTTCGACATGTCGCGACACGCCTGCACCAAGGCTTTTATCGATGCCTCGTTCAGATACGTGTCCGCCTTGCTCCCCGTCTTGTCATAAAACCATCGCAGATACCGCAACCTCCGCTGGGTTCCTATCAGCGAGAAGAAACTCCTTATCTCGTCCTTGAACAATACTATCAATGCTATCGCGCCCACCGACATCACCTTGTCCAATATCGACCCGAACAACTGCATCTTGAACACGAACGACACCAGAAACCAGCAGAACACGAACGCTATCACACCCACGAACACGTTCACCGCGTTCGTCCCACGCAGCAGCCGCCATGTCCCGAACAGCAACGCCGCCACCAACACGATGTCCACGACATCTTTTATTCCAAACTCTATAAACATATGCTCATTCTTAATTCTTGCCTGCCTGCCGGCAGGACCATTCATTGTTCATTGACAAAGATAGTCATTCGCCACGCTATTCCCTACCGCCCGCTACCCCTTCTTTAATAGTCATAACTTTTATTAAATCTTTATTTTTTTAATAATCAACGTTTTATAAAATTAAGTTGTTAAAAAGTAAAAAAAATTAACTTTTTTGTAACCGCTTTATAAAATAAATATCTAACTTTGACCCGCAAATAGGAGTATAACTCCATTGCTTCAATTCTGTCTGAACACAAATTATAAACAGCCTTATAGCTATGAAAGTTCATTTTTTTGCTAAATCGGCTCTCCTCGTCGGACTTATCGCCTTAGCTTCCTGCGGAGGCAAGAAGGAGGTCTCCAACGTCACGGGGTGGGCTTACAACGACAAAACCCAAGGCGGTTTTGAAGTAAACACCGAGTACGAGCAGCAAACCCCTCCGGGAATGGTATTCATCCAAGGTGGTACCTTCACCATGGGTCGTACACAAGAAGACATCCCGGGCGACTGGAACAACATCCCACGCCGCGTCACGGTTAGCTCCTTCTACATGGACCAATACGAAATCTCCAACCTCAACTGGAACGAATACCTCCACTGGATGCGCCTCGTCATGCACAATTACCCTGAAGTCATTGCCAAGGCAACTCCTGATAGCCTCGTTTGGCGCACCGAACTCGCCTACAACGAGCCTTACGTTGAATACTACTTCACCCACGTCGCTTACAACGACTACCCTGTTGTCGGCGTTAGCTGGGAACAAGCCAACGACTACTGCCAATGGCGTACCGACCGCACCAACGAACTTATCATGGCTAAGGCGGGCATCATCACCCTCCCTGACTTCGAAGGTGTCAAGGACAATGAAGACGCGGACGAAATTCGCAACAACATCGTCTTCAACACCCGCAAATACATGATGAGCTCTGAATATAACCCTGAGGAAGGCAAACGTCCTAAACTTGACCTCTACGGTGAAAACCGCAAAGTCACCATGAGCGATGGACTCATGTTCCCTGACTTCCGTCTCCCTACTGAGGCTGAGTGGGAATACGCCGCCTATGGCGTTGAAGCCAAGGAAGGCGAAGAGAACTCCGGCGAGAAGCAAATGTTCCCTTGGCCTGGTCACCAAATGCGTAACCCTGAAAAGAAATATCGTGGTCAAATGATGGCCAACTACGTTCGCGGACGAGGTGACATGATGGGTATGGGCGGCAAGCTCAACGACAAAGCCACCATCACCAACCGTGTTGACGCTTACTGGCCTAACAGCTTCGGCCTCTACAACATGGCGGGCAACGTCAACGAGTGGGTAATGGACGTTTATCGTCAACTCTCTCCTGAGCAAGTGGAAGAATACAACTCCTTCCGTGGTAACGAATACAAGGCTCCGCTCCTCAATGAGAACACCCAAGAGGGCAAGAAAGTCTTGGTTCCGGTCATCGACAGCCTCGGACGCGTGGCTTACGTCATCCCTGCCGAGCGTGACAGCGTGGCTAAATACGCTAAATTCGATGTCCGCAACTACGGTGATGGCGACGCACGCTCCTCTATGAACAAAGAGGCTTGGAAGACCCCTATGGATCCTGACAACGCCGCTAAACTCATGTATGACCCTGACGAGCAAGCCGAAGGACTCCTTTCTTCCAAGATCACCAACCGAAGCCGCGTCTACAAAGGCGGTAGCTGGAAAGACCGTGTCTTCTGGCTCAACCCTTCACAACGTCGCTACCTTGACCAAGGCAAATCCACCAGCGACATCGGCTTCCGTTGCGCTATGACACGCCTCGGCGACCAAGAGTAACACGTCAACACGACAAACTTTCATAAGCACTTACCATAATACTTGTGGAGGGCATCGGAACAAATCTGATGCCCTCCACTTTTTCTGTATATTTTTTTTAACTTCGCGCACACTTTTTTTGACACACTTACCATTATGAAAAATATCAGACGGACAAGCGTCGCTGACGCACTCGCTGCCAAAGGCGAAAACCAAGTCATCAACGTCAAAGGTTGGGTTCGTTCCCGACGCGGCAACAAGAACGTCAATTTCATAGCCCTCAACGATGGCAGCACCGTCAACACCATACAGATAGTCGTTGACCTTGCGCGCTTTGACGAGACGCTTATCAAGAGCATCTCCACGGGTGCCTGCATCAGTGCCGTCGGAAACCTCGTCGAGAGCCAGGGCAAGGGACAATCCGTCGAAATCCAAGCCACCGACATCACCGTCTATGGCGAGGCGGACCCGCTCGAATACCCTTTGCAGAAGAAAGGACACACGCTCGAATACCTGCGCACCATCGCTCACCTCCGCCCGCGCACCAACACCTTCGGAGCCGTCCTCCGCATGCGTCACCACATGGCTTTCGCCATCCACAAGTTCTTCAACGATCGTCGCTTCTTCTACCTCCACACGCCGCTCATCACCAGCAGCGATGCCGAAGGGGCTGGACAAATGTTTCAAGTCACTACGCTCGACCTCGCCAACGCGCCTAAGACCGATGACGGCAAAATCGACTACTCGCAAGACTTCTTTGGCAAATCCACCCGACTCACCGTCTCCGGACAATTGGAAGGTGAACTTGGCGCACTGGCCATCGGACAAATCTACACCTTCGGACCTACCTTCCGTGCCGAGGAGAGCAACACGCCGCGCCACCTTGCCGAATTCTGGATGATCGAACCCGAAATGGCGTTCTACGATATCAACGACAACATGGACCTCGCCGAAGATTTCCTCAAATACCTCATCCGCTACGCCCTTGACAACTGCCAGGATGACCTCCGTTTCCTCAACGACCATTGGGACAACGAACTCATCACACGCCTCCAGAGCGTCGTGGCTGAGGACTTCGCCCGTGTCACCTATACTGAGGGCATCAAGATTCTCGAGGAGGCGCAAGCCAATGGCGTGAAGTTCGAGTTCCCTGTCTCTTGGGGCACCGACCTCCAGAGCGAGCACGAACGATTCCTCGTCGAACAGCACTTCCGTCGTCCTGTCATTCTCACCGACTACCCTAAGGAAATCAAAGCGTTCTACATGAAGCAGAACGACGACGGCAAGACCGTACGTGCCATGGACGTGCTCTTCCCGCGCATTGGTGAAATCATCGGTGGCAGCGAGCGCGAGGCGGACTACGACAAACTCAAGACACGTATCGACCAACTCGGCATCCCTATGAAGGACATGTGGTGGTACCTCGACACCCGTCGCTTCGGCTCCGCTCCTCATAGCGGATTCGGACTCGGTTTCGAACGCCTCCTCCTCTTCGTCACCGGCATGCAAAACATCCGTGATGTTATCCCATTCCCTCGCACACCTAAAAATGCCGAGTTCTAAGCCTCATCCCATCATCAAAAACTCAAAGCCGCAGCCCAACCGCTGCGGCTTTTTTCATAAAAGATACAATTGCCTTAACGCAAAGACAAACCCTTCTCTTAATTCTTAACCCCAAACCCTTCTTTTCCACCGAAAATCAATATTTTTACAAAACCTTTCTCCTCTCAAATAGCAACCATCCCTTCCGCCTTGCACGCCTATGAAATCATTTGAACTCGACTCTCACTTCCTCACCCGTTGCGGTGACGCTTTCAACATACCCGCCAACACCATCTACTTCATCGAGAGCCGTTCCAACGCATCGCTCAATGCCTTCGTCCGTGACAACATCACCTCCATCAACACCTTCATCAACCGCGCTCTCGAAAACAATCCCCTTGAGTTCCGTTACAAACTTATCTACGTGCCACGACATTCTTTTGATGACGGTTACGCCCATACCCTCCTTTCCTTGCGACCCGACCTGAAAGCCAGCGATGTCAACCATAGTGGCACCCCTATTGACGACTTCACAACCTTCGACGGTTCCGTGATTTGCCGCCTCATACCCCACACCATCCATGACCCCGAGAGCATCTTCTTTCAAACCGATGTCACCAACGTGTCACCTGATGATTTCCCGTTTTTTCTGCACTCTTACACGCACAAGGTCAACAACTTTAATATTGACCTCATCAGTGGCAAAAAACCTGATGACTTTGGATTCCAATTCCTCCGGAATCTTTTCGTTTTCTTCAATCCTTACGAAGGCATCATCACATTCAAACTCAAGAAAGGACAACACGGGCTGTACGGCATCGATGATGAAGATGAATACAAACAAAGAAAACGAGAAAAAGCGAAACTCATTGCCCGAGCCAAGCGCATCAATGCCGCCATTGAGCGGTTGCAACGTGAAGGCGGCATCAACTTCCTCCACGAGATGCTTGCCGAGGACACGCTCCATGCGCTTTGCACAGAACCCGCCCCTTCCGACCTTAGTCGCCTTGTGATTACCGACAACTTCCATTTCCTGCTCCCCGACTACGACCTCGATGTCCACATGAACCGAACGCTCTGCAAGGTATTCTACATCCTCTTCTTGCGACACCCCGAAGGCATCCGCCTCAAGGAAATTGCCGACTACCGTGACGAACTCCTTTTCATCTACAAGACCATCTCCAATCGTCTTGACATCAACAAGATGACCGCCTCCATCCTTGCCGCCATCGACCTCGAAGACCCCGCGCTCCTCTATCAATACATCTCGCGCGCCAATAAGTCCTTCCGGGACAAACTCAGTTTCAAACTCTCCGAACACTACACCATCTCTAATGACAGGTCCAACCTCAGCACCATCCGCCTCCCCCGCGAGCTCGTCTCCCTCCCCGACATTCTTCGTCCCGCTTGTCAACGTTGACAAACTGCTGTCACCTCCCCCTTTTTTCTTCACCTTTGCTACCGGAAATCATTTTTTTTACCGCTATGCAAGAATACACACATGACGAACTCCGCTACCTCCAGTCTCTTTACGAAAAGGAGAACTATGAAAACCTCTGCGCCAATCCTGGGCTCGGCATGGCTCCCGCCAATGTCATGACACATCAGAAAATCCAAATGAGATTTGTCAGGAACTTTCTGAAACGCTTTGGATTTAACGTAGAAATCCTCACGGAAACACGACTCTCTGACCGCGTTTGGATTACTCCCGACATCTCCATTTGGCAGAACTTTCAAATCAAAAACAAAGTTGTCGAACGCCCGGTTCTCTCCATCGAAATCACCCACACGCGCCGCAACGACCGCTACTCTGACAAAACCATCCTGATGTCCTTCGACATCATCTCTTCCCTCATCGAATCCTTCATCTACAACTTCACCGACAACACTTGGCTTCGCTACTTCAGAGGCACCGACGGTGAAATTCACATGCAAGAGAACCGAGACTTCTCTCAAGTGCTCCGCTGCCACCTCCATACACTCATGAAATAGACTTACCGCTATGCAAAAATACACCCTCGACGAACTCCGCTACCTCCAGTCTCTTTACGAAAAGGAGAACTATGAAAACCTTTGCGCCAATCCTGGACTCGGCATGGCTCCTGCCAATGTCCAAACACATCAGATGATTCAAATGAGATTCACACAAAATTATCTGAAACGCTTTGGCAAAAACATACTCACGGAAACACGACTCTCCGACCGCATTTGGATTACCCCGGATATCTCCATTTGGCGAGATTTTGATTATCATAAAATGATAGCCAAGAACCCTATCCTCTCCATCGAAATCACCCACACGCGCCGCAACGACCGCTACTCTGGCAAAACCATCCTGATGTCCTTCGACATCATCCCTTCCCTCCTCGAATCCTTCATCTACAACTTCACCGACAACACTTGGCTTCGCTACTTCAGAGGCACCGACGGTGAAATTCACATGCAAGAGAACCGAGACTTCTCTCAAGTGCTCCGCTGCCACCTCCATACACTCATGAATTAGTTTGTCAACGTTGACAAACTCTAACATCGATTTTTCTCATTCTTATTTTTGCTTTGGTTATATAATAAAACATCAAAGCATTACGATTATGAGAACAATCTTGACATTCCTTTTCCTGTCACTTTCCCTTGCGACCTTTGCGCAAGACTTGATTGTCACCCGTGACAACAAACTCATCGAGGCTAACATCACCGAAGTCGCCAACGATGCCATTCGTTACAAGAAGGCGAACTCCACCGACGGTCCCGTCTTCGTGATTCCAGTCTCTGACATCACCTCCGTGGTCTATCGTGACGGCGAGGTCCAGTCTTTCGTGCCGGAAGCCAATGCGACACCTTCACAAACACCTTCTGCTCAAGCGGCCCCATCTTCGCCAGCCGCTGAACCCACCAATGGAAACATCATCTATACCGCCGCCGGATTCTCAGGCGACACGCTCCCGCATTTTGAATACAAAAAGGTTTTCATTCCAGAAAAAGGAAAAATGAAAAAACGCTTCGTTGGTGGCAACATGGTGCTGAAACCTTCTGAATTTGAAAAATTCCTCGATGCCTATTGTCATGGAGTTTACCAAAGAAACCTTAAAGCATCTCTTTTTAATTTGACTGGTTCAACCATTCTTTTTAGTGGTTTGGTAATTTCCCCCATCCTGATGATCGAAGAACCATTGGTCGCCCCTGCCGTCTTGGGCATTTCGTCCATGCTTTCATTACCATTTCTGATTACCTCGTTGTACTACAGTTCCAACCTGTTGGAACATTACAACGCCTCCTGCGCTGGAACTCCCGTCCGCAAACGCTAACGCATGCTTCGTCCGCGTTTATCAGACCTTAGTCGCTTCTCCGTGGACAGAACTTTATCATGAGTGCCGGAGATGTTTATTTGTCCTTCTTTAAGTGCCTTCCAAAGAAAAAGGTCTCGTGACTCTCGTCACGAGACCTTTGTTTCACAAGCGAAATCTCTCGATTACTTGCGGAGACCGAGCTTCTTAATCAAAGCACGGTAGCGCTCAATGTCACGCTCCTTCAAGTAGTCGAGCAAACGACGACGCTTGCCCACAAGCATGTCCAACGCTCTTGCCGTTGTATGATCTTTGTGATTTGACTTGAGATGCTCAGTCAAATGGCCGATACGGTAGGAGAACAATGCCACCTGGCTTTCTACGCTGCCAGTGTCAGTGTTAGACTTCCCGTATTCACCGAAGATCTCTTGCTTCTTTGCTGGATCTAAATACATAGAAGATAAAATTGTGATGAAAATAATTTGTTTTTGCTCCGCCATTTTCCGACAAAGCGACTGCAAAATTAGAACTTTTTTCGCTTCCATCCACCTCCTCCGCCAAAATTATTTAAGAAACTTTGGCATTTCAACTCTTGACAACGGGGGTTCGCTTATCGTATCTTTGCCACGCACATAATTATCTATAGCACAACGAACCAATTCTCATATACGATGAAACTTAGCAAATTCAACTTCAAGTTCAACGACAGCCTCATCGCCCTCCAACCTACCGAGGAACGCGACGCCTCTCGACTCATGGTGCTGCACCTCTCCTCTGGCGAAATTGAACACCGACTCTTCTCTGACATCATCGACTATTTTGACGACAAGGACATCTTCGTTCTCAATAACACCCGCGTCTTCCCTGCGCGTCTGCATGGCAACAAGGAGAAAACCGACGCCATGATTGACGTGTTCCTGCTCCGTGAACTGAACGCCACCACGTTGCTCTGGGACGTGCTCGTTGACCCGGCGCGCAAAATTCGCATTGGCAACAAACTCTACTTCGGACCGGACGAAAGCCTCGTTGCCGAAGTCATCGACAACACCACCTCGCGCGGACGTTCCGTTCGATTCCTCTTCGACGGCACGCATGAGGAATTCAAGCGCACGCTCTTCTCGCTCGGTGAGACACCTATTCCTGACTATATCCGTTCGCAGCGTGATGTCACGCCCGAAGATGCCGACAACTACCAAACCATCTTCGCCACGCAAGAAGGAGCCGTGGTCGCTCCTGCCGCAGGATGCCACCTCTCACGATTCCTCCTCAAGCGTGCCGAACTCAAAGGCATACGCTTCGAAGAGATTACCTTGCACGCCGGATTGGGCAACTTCAAGGACATCGATGTCGAAGACCTCACCAAGCACAAGATGACATCCGAACAACTCATCATCTCCGAACAAACCGCCGACAACATCAACCAAGCCCATGCCAATGGCAACAAGGTGCTTTGCGTTGGCATCACCACGCTCAAAGGCTTGGAAACTTCGGTAGGCAGCATGCGCAACCTCAAGCCGTTTGACGGATGGACCAACAAGTTCATCTACCCTCCTTACGACTGCGTCGTTCCGGACGCGCTCGTCACCAACTTCCACTTGCCTTACACCCCTTTCCTCATCGCCACGTGCGCCTTCGGAGGCTTTGACAACATCATGAAAGCCTATGACACCGCTGTCAAGGAAGGCTACAAGTTCGGATGCTACGGCGACTCCTTGCTCATTCTCAAAGACTGATTCTCACATGCGCAAACTTCTTCTTTGCCTGCAATGCTTGGTTCTGGCATTCATCCCTAACGTGATGAACGCCGAACCGCGTGACTCCGTAAGTTTCACCACCTCACAAGCCATTGACACCTACGGAGCCCTACTTCGCAACCTCTCGCTCTACTATGTCGATTCCGTCTCCACCCAACAATTGGTGCAACGTTCCATCGACCAACTGCTTGAGTCATTAGACCCTTATACATCCTACATCCCGAAGGAGAAGTCCGACGACTTCAAGTACCTCATCTCAGGCGAATACGGTGGCATCGGAGCCGTTGTGGCGCAACATTACTTGCCCGAAGACACGACCAACAAAACGTTCAACGTAGTCATCTCTGACCCTTACGAAGGCATGCCAGCCCAAAAGATGGACCTCAAGGCGGGTGACATCATCACGGCGGTTGATGGCAAAAGTGTCAAAGGCAAATCCGTCAACGAAGTCAGCGAACTCTTGCGCGGTACGCCTGAAACCTTTGTCAAGGTCACCGTGCAACGGTCGGACAAGGAGATTACTAAGAAAATCCTGCGTGAAAAGATTCAAATCAACCCTGTCTCCTACTATGGTTTCCTGAACGACTCCATAGCCTACATCCTGTTGTCACAATTCACCGACAAGGCGGCAGATGCCGTCAAGGGTGCGCTTATCAACCTGCAAAACCAAAAGCGAATTGCCGCCCTCATCCTTGACCTTCGAGGCAATCCGGGAGGACTGCTTGACCAAGCGGTGGAAATAGCCAACCTCTTCCTGCCGCAAAACAAGGAAGTGCTGTCCATGAAAGGCAAATACTCACAATGGGACCAAACCCTGAAGACGACCGAACAACCCATCTTGCCTAACCTTCCGCTTGCCGTACTCATCAACTCGTCGTCCGCTTCCGCTTCTGAAATCGTGTCAGGAGCGTTGCAAGACCACGACCGAGCGGTTATCATCGGCTCACGCAGCTATGGCAAAGGACTCGTTCAGTCCACGCGCAACATGCCTTACGGAGCCCACATCAAACTCACCACTGCCAAATACTACATTCCTTCCGGCCGATGCATCCAAGCCATCGACTATACCCATCGCAACGAGGACGGATCCGTAGGCAAAGTGCCTGACAGCCTGATGAAGGAATTCAAAACTGACAATGGTCGCACGGTCAAGGACGGCGGTGGCATCATGCCAGACATTGAAGTCAAGAACGAACAGAAATTGGACATTTCTTACTACCTCTTCACCAAAAACATCATCTTCGACTACGCCACCCTCTATGCGCAACGTCACAAGTCCATTCCGCAACCCGAGGCGTTCACCATCGACTCCGCCACTTGGAACGACTTCAAGGACTACACCATCCGCCAACGCCACTTCACCTACCACCTTGCCTCAGCCGAATACATGGATCGGCTCGCTGAAGTGATGCAATGGGAAGGCTATGACGAACGCTCCAAAAAGGAATTTGATGCCCTCAAAGAGAAACTGAAAGTGGACGTGGCAACTGACATGGAGCATTTCCGCACCCCTATCACGCAACTGTTGGAAGAAGAAATCTCCAAACGCTACTACCTACAAAAGGGTGGCATTCGCAAGAGCATTTCCTTTGATCCCGTCGTGACGAAAGCCATCGAAACGCTTTCGGACAAGAACGCATACGAGAAACTCCTTACCCCGACCGAAGAAGACTAAAAAGAGTCTTGTCTAACTCAACGTTCCTCCGACTCCCGACGCAAGTCTAAGCGCAGTCCCAATCCTACTTTCAGCCCATGCTGATACAAGTAGTCCGGATTGCCATCCGCCGACGAGTTCGTGAGCGGGAAGTCATATTCCACCTTCAGGCGGACAAAGTGCCACTCCACGCCACCGCCAATGCCCAATTGCGCGTCAAAACGGTGCATGTACCGACCGCTGAACTTGTCGTTATATGGGTTATGCCTCTTGTAAGGGCGAGTCGCCAAATAATAGTGATTGCCATACTTACCTGCCGTTCCGACATACAGGCGCGGACCGCCAAAAGCAAACGCCTTCAACTTCCACGAATCCCTGCCCAACACGAAATAGCGGGTCACGTTCAACGGAACTTCAACATAATGCATGAAACGAGTGCATGTCGTCGCTTCCTTATACCATTCTATGCCATAACGACCGCCTCGCATCTCCCACAGCAAACCCGTTTCTAACGACCACTTGCCCGCACCGCGTTCTTTCACGAAAAACTGTTCGTACATGAAACCCGCGTTCCATCCCGAAACGTAATCCGTCTCACTCTTACCGCCCTCCTTCTGATACAGAATATCGCCAACGTAACTTCCTTCCAATCCGACGCGCTGGGCATTGACTACCAAGCAAACGTTCAACGTCAATAGCAAAAAGACAATCTTTCTCATATCCTACCCTATTAGTCCGCTCCCATAAGTTCAAAATCATATATCAACGCCGTGTTCGGATCCACGTTGTCCGAACCGTCACTGCCGTAAGCCAAGTCCGACGGAATCCACAAACGCCAACGGCTTCCGATGTGCATCAGCCTCACGGCTTGTTGCACGCCGCTGAGCATGTAACCGAAACCAAACGTGGCAGGCTGAACATACACCGTGTCCGCCACATAGATTGAATCGGTCACCCCGTCTATCGCCTTGCAAGTGTCGTAATCCAACGAGTCTATCGTCCGCTCGTGCGAGGACAAGGTGTCACCGTTTATGAACCGGACGGTGTAATAAGCATACACGAACGTCGGCATGCCATTCACCTTGGGCCAAGTCTCGTTGTCCGCATACATCTTTTTATACATCAGTCCCGAAGGCAACGTCACCACGCCATCTTCACCCTGCACCGACTTCAAATACGACTTTCCCGCCCTTAACGTGTCGTCATACTCATCGTCACACGACGACAGCACGGACACGCACATCATGCCAAGAAGGGCAACAAAAAGCAAATTCCTTATTTCTTTCACAACGCGCATACTTCAATTCGATGGTGAATTTGTTTTCATCGCGATGTCCTCCACTATCGACATCAAGATGTACATTACAATAATGATAGGCATTGATTCCATCCTGAGCACGAGAATCAATATCAACGAGAGAGCCAAGAAGACATAGCGAATCTTATTGTTCGCCCAACTGAAGTCATGAAACTTCAACGAGAACATGGGCAACTCACTCACCATCAGATAGCACGTCAACAACTCAATGGCGACAACAACTACTATTCCCAATGGCGAAAGGCTCAACCCGTGATGGCCGAGCGTGGCTATCGCGAACACCCAGAACAAGGCATTGGCTGGCGTTGGCAACCCGATGAACGAGGTTGTTTGTCGCGTGTCAATATTGAACTTCGCCAAACGCAATGCCGAAAACACAGGTATCAGAAAAGCCACGAAAGGCAACACCTCGTGTGCCGTACCCGTCTTCGTGGCGCACAGATAACTATACAATACCACCCCCGGTGCCAATCCGAAACTAACCATGTCCGCCAAACTGTCCAAATCCCCACCCAATGGGGAGAAGGCTTTCAGACCACGGGCGGCAAAGCCGTCAAAAAAGTCAAATACGGCGGCGACGACAACCGCTATGGCGGCATAGTCAAAATCACCCCAAAAGGCAAACACCGCGGCAACGCAACCGCTAAACAAGTTGCAACACGTCAACGTGTTTGGAATGCTTTTTACAAGTTTGTTCATATCTTATTTTTCTTGTTTCTTCTGTCTCTTTCGGCGACGAACCACAACCACCGTCACGACTCCCACTATGCCGAGAATCAACACGACGCTCGCCACCGTCCTTATCAAGTCTCCCTTCGCCTGGCTTTCCGGCTCAAATCGCCACTCTATCGTATGACTGCCTGACGGCAACGACATCACGCGCAGCAAGTAGTCTCCACGACCATATTCCGCCTTTTCGCCATCTACGTAAACGTTCCAGCCCGCGTCATAAAACACTTCCGAGAACACGGCAACTCGTCCCTCCTTACCTCTGTACAGATAAGTCAATCGGTTCGGTCTGTATTCTCTTAGGACTATTCTGTCCGAATGGTCCGCCACGCCACATGCGCCCGCCTTCAACCCCAAACGCTCCGCCTCGTTTTTGTCCATCACCACCGTGGTCTTCGTGTTTATCTTTTCTATGCTGCCTATTTCCTCATCCGCATTCTCCGCCACCACAATGCTGTCCACAAGCCAAACTGCTCCGTTTCGCTGTGTGTTTTCTATGACACCGTTTTCCCCGTTCAACACGATCCACTTCGTGTTCATCATATTCAGGGCTTGCATGTTCTTCATCATTTCTTGAAACGACTCCATCGTCATGCTGCTCGTCGGACTGCTCAACTGCATTCCTATATATTGAATTTCCGGTTGCAGACAACTGTCTATCAGTTCCTGATAGCGGCGCAACTTAGCGGCATGATACCCTCCCACCAAGTGGTGATAGTAAGCGGGGGCACTGCTGTTGAAGACATTCACCGTCAAGTCCAGCACACGCGGGTTGTCACCCATCTTGTCTTGCGACAAAATGTAATTATCCACCGGACGAGGCTGGTGACGTTTCATGCGTTTCGAAACGAACATTTCGTTGTTCAAATACCGCTTGGCTACCGGTGCCATATCCACAAGCATCAACACGCCCAAGGCCGCCCAGATCCATCCCTTACCCACAGGCGACTTCCTGAGCGAGAACCACAACGCTCCGAAAGCGAACAACGTCAAAACAAGACTGCGGATAGCGTCATCCCAGAGCATCGTGCGACGATCTTCGCTCAATGCCGACGCCAACCATTCCGGATCATTAGGCGAGGCGAAGTCAGCGAACAACGAGAACGCCAAACCTCCCAAGACAAGGACACCTGCCGTCACACCCAAACCGACATATAACGCTCGTTTCTTCTTCACCTCTTCCACCTCTTGCGAGAACCATTCCTTCATGCCCAATGCCGCAAGCGTGGCAAGACACAAGCACGTAATCACCAATGTCATCGAAACCGTTCGGAACATGTTATACATTGGGAAGTAGTCTATGAAGAACTCCGTCAACGGCATGAAGTGGCGACCCCAACTCAACAACAACGACAACACCAATGCCGCTACCAGCCACCAACGGTCACGAGCCTTCACGAGCATCAAACCTATCACGGCGAGGAAGAACACTATCACCCCCGCATAGACAGGTCCTGACGTGAACGGTTGGTCACCCCAGTAAGTGGGAACTTGCAACTTCTTTATTTCACGGGCAGGATAGCCCTGCGCCCTCATCTGTTTCCATACCTCGCCTTCCTCCACTACCGGCTCCACGCTGCCACCGCCCATGGCGTTCGGAATCAACAACGTCATCGTCTCCGACTTGCCGTAACTCCATGCGGTGATATAATCCTTGTCCAATCCGTGGCGTTCGCCCATGTCACCCGTCGTGTTCACTTTCTCGGTCAGACCGTTGCTCTTGCCGCGCATCGTGTATTCGCTATACTCTCTCGTGGTCAAAAGTGTCGTCGCGTCAAGTGCGGTCGCCAAGACGGCAGCCACCAGGAGCAACCCCGACGCTCCCAGAAAGCCTTTCACGCGCTTTTCCTTCACGGCATAGACCGCCTCGCTCACCACCAACAAACCTATCATCAACAGACCGTAATAAACAATCTGATAGTGTCCGCTCTTAATCACCAGCGCGGCAAACACGGTTGCCAATATCGCGCCTATCCACTTGTTTCTCCTGTAGGTGTAGGCAATGCTTCCCACCAACGCTGGCAACCACGCTATCGTCAACGCCTTCGTGTTGTGACCCACCGCCAATATAATATAGTTGTAACTGCAGAAACAGAATCCCACGCTCATGGCGAGACTCAGCCACGGATTCAAGCCCAAGCACAACAACATGAGGTAAGCGCCGAACAAGTACACGAACATCGTGAACACCACCGTTGGCATCCAATACAACGTGTTGTTCGCCACGGCACCTACCACGTCTGGCTTCTGGTGTGTTCCTATCTGATAGGTTGGCATACCGCCAAACATGGCGTCCGTCCATGATGTCGGATCGTCCGGATGAGCCTCGTCCCACGCCATCATCTCTTGTGCCATGCCTTCCCAACTCTCCGTGTCCGGACCTGTCAACTGCTTCCCGTCAAGCACGGGGCTGAAATACACCAATGTCAGCACGAAAAACGTCACTATCGCTACCACATGAGGCAAAAAGCGTTTCCTTATCTCCTTCATACCTTAATTTTCTTGTTCCGGACTTTCTTTACTCAAAAACGCAAATTTACAAATAAACTCCCAACGTTTCTTAATTCTCAACAACTCTTCATTGTTCATTTTTCTAACGCCTCTCACGCGTGTTTTTTTAATGTTGAGTTTTGGGTCTTGCCATAACTGCGATAAGCGTCCAACTCTATCTCTACGTTCGGTTCTTCCAACGCATCCGCCCCCACCGGTGCCACAAACGACAAATATTTGATAGTCAACCCTCTGCTCAACCATTGTCTTTCATACGCCGTCTGTATCGTTCTCAATGAGCGTGGCAAATCCGCTCGTTCTCCTTCTCCATACAGGTCGCTCGTTTTCGCCAATGCATCTATGCCATTTGCTTTCAGCATCTCGCACGTGTACGTGAACAGAAAGTTGCTATCCGTCTTCAAATGCACCTGCGCCCCTTTTTTCAAGAACCGCGCGTATCGCTTCATGAAGTATGTCGATGTCAGTCGCTTCCGCGCGTTACTCATCTGTGGGTCAGGAAAGGTTATCCATACTTCGTCAACCGATTCCTCGGGGAAAAAAACGTCTATCAATTCTATCCTCGTCCGCAGGAAAGCGCAATTCTCTACCCCCGTCTCTATCGCCTCCGTCGCTCCCATGTACATGCGCGCCCCTTTGATATCCACGCCGACATAAAACGTCGTCTTGTCCTCACGTGCCAATGCCACCGTGTACTCTCCCCTGCCACATCCCAACTCCAAACACAGTCGCCTTTCGCCAACACGCGCCATCAAGTCCTCCAACACGTGCTTGCCACCGCCCTCCTGATAGAAGGTTCTCTCTATCTTTGGCTCAAAGACGTTTTCATACGTCTTCATGGCGGCAAACTTCTCCAACTTGTTCATTCTTAAATCTTAACTCTTAATCCCTAACTCTTCGCTCTGCTGTCCGCTCCCCAAAGCAACTTGTCTTTCAAGGTCGCAATAAAGGCGTTCTCCTGCAAGAACACGACTTTCATCTTGAACGGAGCGCGCTTGATCACGATTTCCGTTCCCTCGTCCATAGCCTCGCTCCTGCCGTCAACCGATGCCAAAAACCGTCCCGTCCTCGACTGCACGCAAAGTCTCACCACATAGTCATCCGTGATCACCAACGGACGCAATGTCAGGCTATGCGGTGCTATCGGCGATAGCGTCAAGTTGTGACTTCCTGGCATCACTATGGGACCGCCTACGCTCATGTTATATGCCGTGCTACCCGTCGGAGTTGACACCACCAACCCGTCCGACTGGTAATCCAACAAATGCACGTCATCCAAATAGGCGGAAATCTTCACCATCGAACCCGTTCCCTCCTTCATCACCGCCACTTCATTCAACCCCATCGCCTCGCCTCCGAAACACCCCTTCTGCACCTTGCCGTCACGCACGCACTCCACCAAGATTGGCGTTCGCTCCGAGATGTGATAGTCTCCGCTCATCACCCGTTCCAAAGGCTCACGCGCGTCTTGGCTCGCTATCGCTGTCAGGAAACCCAACCTGCCCGTGTTCACGCCCACTATCGGAACTCCGCTGCGACCTATCCTTGCCGCCGTGCGCAGAAAGGTTCCGTCACCACCCATGCTGATAGCCAAGTCATACCGCTCCATCTCACCCATCTCCTGACGTCGCCAACCGGGAAAATCTCCCCAGCCGCTCTCCTTGATGAAGCGCAGAAAGTCCGGCTCTATCTCCACCTCGCTCCCGCTTGCCGTCAACACGTCAAACAGGACGGGCAACAACGACAAGTTCTCCTTCTTATAACTATTTCCGAAAATGATTACCTTCATAATCCACAATTGCTTCTTAATTCTTTACTCCTCGTCCTTCTTAGGATTTCTTAGGTCTTCCTAATAAAACTCTTAACTCTTAACCCTTAATTCTTAACTTAAATTGCTACTTTTGTGCAAAATTAAAAAAAATAATAGTTTTCTCTAATTTCTAACCTTTTGCCGACAATGACACTTCTTCAAGTCACAACCGATGCCAACGACCTTGCGACGCAAGCCGCAGTGAGCAACAACGACATGTCTCTTTGGGAACTCGCGCTCTCTGGTGGCATCACCATGATACCGCTCGCGCTCCTGCTCATCCTTGCCATCTACCTCATCATCGAGCGTTACCTCGTGCTGCGCAAGGCGGCAGTCGAAGACGCTTCTTTCATGAGCCGGGTGAAAGACTACATCGTTGACGGAAAAATCGACAGTGCCTACAACCTCTGCGACCAGCAGAACACGCCTTCCGCGCGAATGATAAAAAAAGGCATTTCCCGACTTGGCAGACCTATGCAAGATGTGCTCGTTGCCATCGAAAACGTCGGCAATATGGAGATTGCAGAACTTGAAAAAGGACTTGGATGGCTTGCCACCATCTCGGGCGGCGCGCCAATGCTCGGATTCTTCGGAACGGTCATTGGTATGGTGCAAGCCTTTGCCAACATGGCAAGCAAGGGCGACAACACCATCGTCCTCTCCGACTTGGCAGGGGGCATCTACACCGCCATGGTCACCACCGTGGCGGGTCTCTTCGTGGGCATCATCGCCTACTTCGGCTACAACTACCTCACCATGAAGGTGGATAAAATCATGCACAACCTTGAGGCGAAAAACGTCGCCTTCATGGACATGCTCAACGAACCCGCAAAATAACATATACTCATGGCGCTCAAACGACGCAACAAACTCAGTGCTTCTTTCAGCATGTCGTCCATGACCGACATGATGTTCCTCCTTTTGCTCTTTTTCATGATCGCCTCCACCATGTCCGCGCCCAACGACCTCAAAATCAAGTTGCCGCAGAGCCATAGCAAGGCTTCCACCAAGGTGGTGCTTGCCAAGGTCAGCATTGACCAAAACGGACAATACTCCTTCGCTCAAGGCAACGGCAAGGCTTATCCCGTCGAGAAGGAACAACTCGAAACGCTCATCTTGCAGGCCATGGAACAAGACACCACCCAATTCGTCTCCCTCCATGCCGACCAGAACATCGCCTACCGCGAAGTCGTGGACGTGCTTGACATAGCCAACAAGCACCACCTCAAGATGGTCATTGCCACCAAACCTGTCGAATGACACCTACCAACGCTGACGCTCCGACATCATGACTAACGACAACAACATATCCTTCACTTCCGAACAAAAATGGGCTTCATTGTGGACCGTGGTCTTCACCACGCTCATCGTGCTCGTGTTGTTGTACTTCAAAATCACGATGGAACGCCCCGAACTCAGCGAAAACGAAATTGAAATTGCTTTCGGCGACGGTGCCGAGGGCTCGCCCGCTCCCTCTCCTGCCGAGATGTCCGAACCCTTCTCCGCCCCGCCCTCAGCGTCAAGCGTTGCCGAACCCGAGGCTAATGAGCCGCAACTCACGGCTGAAGACCCTTCTGTCGCCGCGGCACGTGCGGAAGAACGTCGCCGTCGTCAAGAAGAACGTCGCCAACGACTCGAAGCGCAACGAGCGGAACAAGCGCACATAGCCGCCGAACAAAAAAAGGCTGCTGAAGAAAAAGCCAAAACCGATAAGGCCAATGCCCTTGCAAGCGGTGCCTTTGGCGGAGGGGGCGTCACACAAGGCTCTGGTCCTGGAGGGGGTGGCAACGCCACCACACCGGGCAATCCGCTGGGACAAGGTACCCGAAATCTTGGTAATGGCGTTTCGTTATATATTGAAGGAAGAGACGTACTTTACATTCGACGCCCGACTGATGTTGGAAAACAAGATGGCATTGTTACTGTGCGAATTACCGTTAATCCGCAAGGAACGGTTATCGGTGCCGACATCATACCACCAACAACCATTAGTGAGAAAGGCATTCGTGATGTATGTAAGGCTTATGCGAAACAAACTAAATTCAAACCTAACCCAAACTTAACAAACAATCAAATAGGTTTATTAACTTATAAATTTGACTTTTAAACAATTCTCTTTAGGACATAACTCCCCATGAAATCATACGTTTTTCTTGCCGAAGGTTTTGAAATCACCGAGGCTCTCGCCACCGTCGATGTGTTGCGACGCGGCAAGATAAACACTCTCACCGTCTCCATCTCCGACTCTCTCCAAGTCACCGCCAGCAACCAAACGACCGTCATTGCCGACCTGCTGTTCGACAAGCAACCGCTTGACGATGCCGACCTCATCGTCTTGCCAGGTGGAATGCCAGGAACCATCAACCTCGGCAAATACCAACCTCTGCTCGACCTTGTTCTTCAATACCATCAAGAGGGAAAACTCATCGCCGCCATCTGCGCCGCTCCCACCATCTTCGGGAAACTCGGACTGCTCAACGGCAAACATGCCGTATGCTACCCGGGCATGGAAGAGGGACTGACGGGAGCCATCGTCACGAATCAAGGCGTCGTGCGTGACGGCAACATCATTACGGCAAAAGGCATGGGAGTGTCACAACACTTCGGAGTCGCACTGCTCGAAGCGCTCACCGACTGCGACACCGCCCGACAAGTAGCGCGCGCCGCCATCATTGACTAAGGGGTTCCGTACCCGAGACACATCATTTTTGACAGCAAGACTATTGCGGCAATAGCCCTAATGCCATTAATTCCCTTTAAGTGAACTGCTGTCATTCTCTTGTGCGGACGGTGGGACTCGAACCCACACGGCCGAAACCACTGGCTCCTAAGGCCAGCGCGGCTACCATTACGCCACGTCCGCTCTTTTTTCGGGCGCAAAGATAGGAAAGATTTCATATCTTTGCATAAATATGCCTACTAAGCCTGACGAGAAATATTACACACCGCCTGCAGGTGCCAATCCCAACGCCATCGCTGTCGATGCCGCATGCAGCGGCAACCCCGGACGAATGGAATATCGCGGGGTCTATGTCGCCAACGGGCAACAGTTGTTTCATGTCGGGCCTTTCGAACACTCCACCAATAACATCGGCGAATTCCTTGCCATCGTCCACGCACTTGCCCTCATTCAGCGGGAAATACAACGCGGTGGTGACGAAGGCGAGAAATGGAAAAGAATCATCATCTACTCCGATAGTAAGACAGGAATGACGTGGGTCAAAAACAAACGCTGCAAGACAACGCTTCAAAGCAACGATAAAAACAAGGACTCATTCGAACTGCTCCAACGCGCCCTCAACTGGCTCAACAGCCACCGCTACGACACGCCTATCGTCAAGTGGCCTACCGAGCAATGGGGCGAAATTCCTGCCGACTTCGGACGCAAAAACTAAAAAAACACCCTCTACATGGACAAAGTCATCTACGCCATTGCTTGGGCATTCTCTCTCCTCCCGCTTCGGGTTCTCTATTGGATGGCAGATTGCGCCTACGTCCTTGTCTATTATATTGTGCGATACCGCCGTTCCCTCGTGCGTTCCAACCTCGCCAAGTGCTTTCCTGACAAGGATAAGAAAGAAAGAATACGCATCGAACGTCGCTTCTACCACCATTTCTGCAATATCTTCGTCGAAACCATCAAAACCCTCTCCATGTCCGACGAGGAAATGGCACGTCGCTTTGTCTTCGAAAATGGTGAAATCCTCGACCAATATTACGAACAACGCAAAAGCCTCATCCTCATGCTCGGACACTTCGGCAACTGGGAGTGGATTACCTTCGCCCAAATAGCGCGCCACCCGCTCCATCCCGAATTTACCAGCTACAGCGTCTATCATGAACTTGAAGGCGGTGTCATGGACAAGTTCTACCTCCGTCTTCGCTCTCGTTCACAAAGCGTCCTCGTTCCGCGCAACAAACTGCTTCGAGCCCTCGTCAACCAACGCAAGACTGGCGAACCTGCCATGTACTGCTTCATTGCGGACCAAGGACCGCTCAACGAGGCCATCACCTTCTGGATGAAGTGGCTCAACCGCGAAACCGCACCAATCATCGGACCCGAAAAAATCGCGAGACAAACGGGTTTTGACATCCTCTACATTGATGTCAAAGTCATTCGCCGAGGCTACTACTCCGCGCACTTCATTCCTCTGCCTCTTGGAGAACGACCTTACGACCTCACCCGCCTCTACATGCGTCACATGGAGCAGACCATCCTCCGCAAACCGGAATATTGGCTTTGGACACACAACCGATGGAAACGTCACCGCAAGGGTTGGGAACAACTCATGCGCACGCGCGGCCTGGAACAGAAAATACAAGAAGCCGCCAACCTCGACGAAGGACTTGATAACGCCATTCCTTAATCCACAACACATCTTCCTATGAACAACGTCTTGCGTTCCATGCGTTCTTTCTCGCTCACGCTATCCACGCTCTCCCTTTTCGTGGCGGCATTCTTCATGCCCTTTTCGGAGGCGTGCAAGGTGACATTCATCATCTTCGTCGCCGCCTTCGCCCTCACACGTCTCGTCCACTTGCCGCGACTCACTTGGCGTAAACCTTCACGCGCCACCCTGCCGCTCTATCTGATAATAGCATTTTTCCTGTGGGTGACCATCACGATGTTTTGGACGGGAAACACCGATGAAGGCTTTCATGTGTTGAGCAAGCGACTGACCATCCTCGTCGTGCCATTGCTGGCACTCCTCCGTGTTCCTGGCGAACGATACGACTACAACAAGGTGTTGTTCACGCTCTTCCTTGGCGTGCTTGTCATGAGCGTCCTGCGTTTCTTCATCTCCATACCCACCAACCTCGACCAAGACTTCGACCAACTACGACTTCAATGGGTCTGGACCTATCGCGGTGATTTCCCCAACAGGTGGAACATGCAACTCATCCACCCTACCATCATGGGTGTGCTTCAATGTTTCGCCATTGCCATTCTTGCCTACTTGAAACACCCTCTGTTTATCAAAGGCAAGAAAAGCACCGCACTCTACTACATCTTCTTCGCCGCGGTCTATGCCTTGTTCCTGTTCCTCATCTATGCGTCCTTGGCGCGCATGGCACTCATCATTTTCTTTGCCGTCTCCGCCATCGTGGTCATCGTTTACCTATGGAATCGCCACCACCGCAAAATCATGTTCGCCGCCATTGCCCTCATCACTATTGCGGGAGCGGCAGTGTTGCTCAACAACCCTCGCATGGAAAACTTTGAATGGAAGAAAATGCAAGAGTTTGACCCGCGCTACGAGCAATGGCGATGCGGATTCATGGCTATATCAGAAAACAACCCCATCATTGGCGTGGGCGTAGGTGACGGAACGGACACGTTCAACGCCGTGCATGCCCGCCCTACGTTCGCCAAATACTTCTTCGATGTTGAGTCCGCCCACTGCATCTGGCTCGATGGCACTCTTGAGTTCGGCATCATCGGGTGCCTGTTGCTGCTCGCCTTCTTTATCACCAATTGCCTCCATTTCAAGCGACGAGAACAACAGATATTCATGCTCACGTTTACTGCCATCTGGATTCTCTACACCCTTACCGAACCGTTCCTATCGCGCTTTGCCCCGATCTATATCTTCTGCCTCACTCTGCTGATTTCTTTTTGGATGAAAGAGGACTCCGACACCGACAAAAAATAGCCTATCTTTGCACTACACAAAAAAAGCGTTACCACCGTGTCCATCTCCATTCATAACCTCAACAAGTTCTACGGCGAGCAACACGTGTTGCGTGACATTTCCCTATCCATTGACAGTGGCAAGGTCGTTGCTTTCATCGGTCCCAACGGAGCGGGCAAAAGCACTACCATGAAGTGCGTCACCGGCTACATCCCCTTTGACAGCGGCAGCATAAGCGTGTGCGGCATAGACGTTCGACAACATCCCATCGAGGCGAAGCGACTGATTGGCTACCTTCCGGAACACAACCCCCTCTACCTCGAAATGTACGTCCGCGAATACTTGCAATACGTCGCCAGGCTCTACCGACTTTCCAACGTCGTACAACGAGTTGACGAAGTCATTGAGCAAGTCGGGCTCACGCCTGAATGCGCCAAACGCATCTCCCAACTCAGCAAGGGCTACCGCCAACGTGTGGGACTGGCACAAGCCATCATCCACGACCCGCAAGTGCTCATCCTTGACGAGCCCACCACGGGACTGGACCCCAACCAGATTGTCGAAATCCGACAACTCATTCGTGACATGGGCAAGAGCAAGACCGTCATCCTCTCCACCCACATCATGCAAGAGGTTGCCGCCATCTGCGACTCCGTCATCGTCATCAACCACGGACAAATCGTCGCCAATCAGAGCGAGAGCGACATGCTCACGGACAACGACAGCCACTCCTTCCTCATTGAAGTCAAAGGTGGCAGCGCAGAACAACAACGGGCCACGCAAGCCCTCATCGATGCTGGACTTGACATTCGCTCCGTCAACCAGAAACAACGTGACATGGAAGAAGTCTTCCACACGCTCACCAACCAAGCAAAAGAATCTCTTCCCCAACAGTGATCGACAACGACAACGACATATCAAGCGTCAACGACGCACAACCTTTCGACATACGGCACCAGCAAGGCGAGAAAGACTTCGAGAACGCACTGCGACCGCTGCGTTTCGATGACTTCAACGGACAGAACAAGATAGTTGAAAACCTTAAGATCTTTGTCAACGCCGCTCGCTTGCGACAGGAGTCGCTTGACCACGTTCTCCTGCACGGACCTCCGGGCTTGGGAAAGACCACCCTCAGCAACATCATCGCCAACGAACTCGGCGTGGGCTTCAAACTCACCTCCGGTCCCGTACTCGCCAAACCTGGCGACCTCGCGGGCATCCTCACCTCCCTCGAGGAGAATGACGTTCTCTTCATTGACGAAATCCACCGCCTCTCCCCAGTTGTCGAGGAGTATCTCTACTCCGCCATGGAGGACTATCGCATCGACATCATGATTGATAAGGGACCAGCCGCGCGCTCCGTCTCCATCGACCTCTGTCCCTTCACGCTCATTGGTGCCACCACACGCAGCGGACTGCTCACCAGCCCACTACGCGCGCGCTTTGGCATCAACTGCCACCTCGAATACTACGACATTGACATCCTCACCCGCATCGTATGCCGCAGTGCCGAACTCCTCAACGTCGAGATTGACGCTGACGCGGCCGGTGAGATAGCCTCACGCAGCCGCGGAACGCCGCGCATCGCCAACGCCCTGCTTCGGCGCGTGCGCGACTTCGCCCAAGTCAAGGGTAACGGACACATCAATGCCGACATCGCCAACTACGCACTCGAAGCGCTCAACATCGACCGCTACGGATTGGACGAAATCGACAACAAGATTCTGCTCACGCTCATCGACAAGTTCCATGGCGGTCCCGTCGGCGTTGGCACTATCGCCACGGCTCTTAGCGAAGACATCGGCACCATTGAGGAGGTTTACGAACCCTACCTCATCAAGGAGGGTTTCCTCATGCGCACGCCACGCGGACGCGAAGTCACCGACCTTGCCTATGAGCACCTGCATCGCCAACGCTCCCCTCGCCACCGACGCGCTGACGACCTGCCTTCACTTTTCTAACCGATTTTCTTAAAAAAAAAGATAAGTGCCGATGCGGAAAGCATCGGCACTTATCTTTATCGAATCCTTGATGAGGATTAGGCTTAGAACCTCACTTCCTCACCATTGATTTTCACATTGTCAAATGTCACCTTCTCCGCGCCGACAATCTTCGTCGGAATCTTCACGTCTCCAAACTCACAATTGCGGAACGTCACGCCTGTCACTTGCGGACGGCTCGTGTTCACCAGTCCGTCTATCCACACGCCATACTTGCTCTTCTTGCTCGTCACGTTCTCCATCAAGAAATTCTCAACCAACGGCAAGTTCGGACCTTCTGTCACGTGCTCATACTTCATCTCCACGCGAAAGATGGCTTCCTTGCACTGTCCCACCTCAATATTGCGAATGAAGAAGTTTCGCAATTCTCCACCACGCACGGGATTGCTCTTGATACGAATCACGCGGTCAAGGTTAGGGCTGTCCATGGCGCAATTCTCCGCCCACACGTTCTCCACGTTACCGCTTATTTCACTGCCCAACACCACACCACCGTGACCGTCTTTCATCTCGCAGTTGCGAACCACTATGTTCTTGCATGGAACGCCACGAGCGCGACCGTCATTGTTCTTTCCGCTCTTGATGGCGATGCAGTCATCACCCGTGTCGAACTTGCATTTTTCTATCAGCACCAAGTTGCAACTCTCAGGGTCACAACCGTCATTGTTCGGACCGTGGCTGCTCACCGTCACGCCGCGCACAATCACGTTTGTGCAAAGCATTGGATGCAGACACCAGAATGGAGAATTTCTCAAGGTGAATCCCTCCAAAATCACATTCTCACAATTTTGTATTTCCACGAAAGCGGGACGCAACTTATCTTCCGGCTTCATCACGCGCTGTGCCACTGGCACGCGATCCTCCTCCATCTTGCTCAGACGGTTCCTTCCGCCATTCTCTTTCGTTCCGTTCCACTCTTGGCACACGATGCCCTCTTTCCAACCGTATTCTTTCTTGCCCTTCCATGGCCACCAATTTGCTGCGCTCGCCTGACCGTCTATCACGCCATTACCCGTCACGCCCACGTTCTTGCATCCGTACGCGTAAATCAGAGGGCGATAGTTGATACAATCCCAGCCTTCCCATGACGTGAGCACCATTGGCAGATAGTCCGATGGCTCGGTGGAGAACTTCAACACCGCGCCTTCTTCCAAGTGCAGACACACATTCGATTTCAACGTGATTGCTCCCGTGTAGTACACACCCTTTGGCACTATCACGATTCCGCCTCCGGCGGCATTGGCTGCGTCTATCGCCTTGTTCACGGCATTCGTCGTGTAGTCTTCCACCCCTTCCTTCGCACCGTAGGCCTCAATGTTAAACAATTTCTTTTCCTTGAACTTTGGTTCTTTTATTTGTTTCAGAACCTTCTTCACGTCTTTCCACGGCTCGTCCGTGATTTTCACTTCCTTGACCTTGGCGGTCGCTGACAGGCATAACATTGCCGCCAATGCCAACAATAATTTCTTCATAGTTTTTTTGTGTAAATAGGGTTAGAGCAACATTTAAGGACAAATATAAACTTTTTTATTCATATCCCCTCATTTTCCGTGCCATACTATGCAAAAACCCATTCTTTATGACTACCGCCACAACCATTCGTCATACCTTGCTTCCACCCTTTCTTCCACTTCGTCCTCGAGGGCGGAGAAGAAATCATAACCCGTGATGCGCTCCACCTCGTCCACTGAATGATAACGAACGTCACGCACACTGTTTCCGTCCGTGTTCTTGACCACCACGCCCATCGCCTTTGGCTCCCCTTCCATGCTTAGCACGACCTTGAAAAACGCTTCCGGAACCGCCACTTTGTTTTCGCCTATCGTCTCATGATCCCCACGATAATACAAAGGTCCGCTTACCACATAAATCTCCCCGAACTTCCGTGCCCACATCCGGCACTTCATCTCTATCGAGTTCCATGCGCCTTGGTTCAAATTCGCGTTTTGCGGACATACGTTCGTCAGGGCGAACGACTCAAACATCGCCTGTTCATCCCACTTGTTGTCTCCCGCCGGACAAATGTGACCTCTTGACCATCCGCTGCCTCGATAGTCCGTCAACGTCGCACGAGGTGCATCCACTTCCTCGTCCTCATGGAAAAACACATTTCTTTTGTACGGACCCTCGGTGTGCGATGCCGTCAACAGCCACCCCACCCAGTTCGGAACTTTTTTCTCCTTGTTGTACGATGCCACATACGCCTTCCGTACCAACATCTCCTGAGCCTCATCCTCTGGCATCTTTACCTCGCACAACCTCACCGCCGCCTCTGGCATCACATCCCAATCCTCATCCTGCGCCACGCCCCTTCCGCACGACACCACGCCACACACCATCAGCACCATACCGGCAATGAGCATCTTAACCTTCCTTTTCTTCACACCTTTCCTTTTTTTCGGGTAAAGTTGGCAATCTTCTTCTGCATAAACAACAATATTGACAGCATTTTCTGTTTGCTACCAGAAAATTTTTTTCTCTATTTTTAATAGTATAATTCTAAGTGTAGAACCGTGACACATTTTTTGAACAATTAACCCCCTGATCTTCAGCATAACTACTGATAGTCAGTTGGGTTACTTATTCTGTCATCAATCTTGATATATAGTAGTGAGAACCTTTTGCGACTTCCTTGCCCAGATGATGAACTCTGTCGAATATGTAAAATATCGACATGATATCTTTGGCGATGGATCGGTCATCAAAAAATAGGTTTTCAAAGATATACATATATCTTTATTAGGCCTGCTCTCAACGCTATGTTTTACAACACTCTTTTCTATTTCGACGAATTTATTCCTATAATTGCATAATTCTTATTTACGCATCTGAAACGGACAAAAAAACTAATCCACCGATATGAAAAGAAAAATTCTTATTGCCGCCCTCGTTCTCCTTTTGATTGTTGCGGGAATCCTCGCATTCCTTCACTTCCGATTCGGAGCTGCCTCATCCGACGGCGCCACCGACACAGCGGCAATCGTGGACACCACAGTCCACGTTGACATTGACAGCGCGCTTGTCTCGCTCAACTACAAACCCGTGAACGACGGTGAATCTCCCTACTTCAACGTCAATTTCAATGTTGCCTACTTCAAAAACTGCCAATGGGCGAACAAGATGAACGAAGTCATTGTCCACGAGGTGACGCATGCTGTCCGAATATGGGGTGACCCCGAAAACGAAGAAGACCAAGAGAGCTCAAAACAATTCTGGCAAGGAAATTATCGTTCGACCGGTGACCTCAAAGCCACCCTGCAAACCTTCTCGCAACAACTCAAAGACGAATACGTCAGCGAATTTCGAACCTTTGCCGCTGATACCGATGCCTTCCTGCAAGCCTATACCTTCGAGGAGGAAACCTATGCCGCCATCACCCTCCTGCCAGGCAATATCGCCACTTGGACAGGGCATTTCTACTTCTTCTCCGGAGGTGCCCACGGCATGAACATACCACTCGCGCTCACCTTCGACCTCACCACGGGCGACACCTTGGGACTATACGACTTCCTGCGCCACGGATGCGAAGCGTCCATCCAAGCACTACTCAAAAAGAAAATACTTGCCGAGGCGGGAGCGTCCGACGATGACGAACTCGAGGCGGCTGGTTTTTGGGCTTCAAGCGAGGATGTCAACTACCTGCGTGATGCCACCGCCATCTACCCCGACTCTGATGGGCTCGTCTTTACCTACGCTCCCTACGCCATCGCATGCTACGCTGTTGGCTCCGTTTCTGTCACGCTCACTTGGAAGGAACTCAACCCCTATCTTTCGCCCGAATCTCCACGCGTCTTATCTTCCCGCTGATGGTCTTCGGCAACTCATCCACGAACTCTATCACTCTCGGATACTTATAAGGGGCGGTCACGTTCTTCACGTGATTCTGAATTTCTTTCACCAAGGCTTCTCCTGCCTTGTCCTTCCAATCCTTCGCCAACACGATGGTCGCTTTCACTATCTGACCCCGAATCGGATCGGGAACACCCGTGATGGCGCACTCCACTACGGCAGGATGAGTCATCACCGCGCTCTCCACCTCAAACGGTCCTATGCGATAGCCGCTTGACTTGATGACATCATCGTTGCGACCCACATACCAATAATACCCGTCCTCGTCACGCCACGCCAAGTCACCCGTGTGGTAAATGTTGTCATGCCATGCCTCACGTGTCAACTCCTCGTCCCTGTAGTAACCTGAAAACAATCCCACCGGCTTCCCCTTGTCCGTGCGGATGATTATCTCTCCCTGCTCGCCAACCTCCGCGCTGCGACCGTCCGATGTCAGCAAGTCCACGTCATACTGTGGCGACGGCAAACCCATCGAGCCGGGCTTCGGCTCTATCCATGGGTTGGTCATCAGGGCGCACGTCGTTTCCGTCTGACCGAACCCCTCGCGCAACTTGATGCCTGTCAACTTGTAAAACTCGTTATACACGCTCGGATTCAACGCCTCGCCCGCTATCGTGCATTTCTTCAAGCACGACAAGTCATATTTCGACAAGTCCTCTTTTATCAGAAACCTGAATATCGTCGGTGGCGCGCATAGCGATGTCACCTTATACTTCACAATCATGTCCAAGATGTCCGATGGCGTGAACTTCTCATGGTCATACACAAACACCGTCGCGCCGCTGAACATTTGTCCGTATAGTTTTCCCCACACGGCCTTCCCCCAACCCGTGTCGGCTATGGTCAGGTGCAAGTCGTCTGGTTTCAAATTGTGCCAAATGAACCCCGTCGAGATGTGTCCCAAGGCGTAGGTGAAGTCGTGCGCCACCATCTTGGGCTCTCCCGTCGTGCCCGACGTGAAGTAGAGCAACATCATGTCTCCGTTTTCGTTTACATGTTCGGGTTTCACATACGGTGACGCCGCCTCTATTCCCTTATGGAAGTCCAACCACCCCTCCGGAACCTTCGGACCTATGCTTATCTTGCGCTCCACCGAAGGGCTCTTTGCCACTGCCTTGTCCACATGACCCGTTATCACGTCATTTCCTTCCGCCACGATGGCTTTGATGTCAGCCCTGTGACACCTGTACACGATGTCCTCGTCCGTCAGCAAGTGCGTGGCGGGTATCGCCACCGCTCCCAACTTGCACAAGGCTATCATGCACAACCACCATTCATACCGACGCTTGAGTATCAGCATCACCATGTCACCCTTGCCTATTCCCAACTCGTGCAGATATCCGGCGGTTTTGTCCGTCAATTCCTTCAATCTTCCGTACGTGAAGTCTATATGCTCGCCCTGGTCATTCGTCCAACAGATAGCTATTTTCTCTGGCGACTCCGCCGCATATGCGTCCACGACGTCGTATGCGAAATTGAAGTTCTTCGGAATCTTTACCCTGTAATGGTTCTTGAAGTCGTCATAATCTTTGAACTCCGTCTGCTCCAGAAATCGCTCCACTATCCTATTCATTGTCTTTCGTTTTTTTAGTTGATTGGTATGCCTCTTGGCTCAAAAAGCAATGCTGATTAATTTGGCGACCGTCTCGCCCACGGCTTTCAAACCGTGCGGACGACGAGCGTCGAAATAGATGCTGTCGCCAGCCTCCAAACGTTCCATCTTGCCGTCAATGCAAATATCCACCGTTCCTTCTATCACAAAGTCCAACTCCTCGCTCTCATGCGTGTTCAAATGGAACGGAGTTCCCTCCGACTTCGGTTCCGCCGTCACGTAGAACGGGCTTCCCTTTGGATTTTTAAATACCCCCGTCAGCGACTGGTAATGGTAGTTATTACCCCTGTTCACCGCTATTCCTTTCCCCTTCCTGACTACCGAATACGCCACCTGACGGTTGCTGCTGCCGCTGATCAGCGCTGTCATCTCCACGCCGAAACTGTGCGCCACGTTCCACAAGAAACTCATCGGAATGTCCGCCTCGCCGCTCTCATAACTGGCATACTGTTCTTCCGACACCTTTACCCTGGCGGCTGCCTCTGCCACGCTTAGATCCAATGCGTCACGCAACCCGCGCAGCCTTTCCGACACTTCTTTTATCTCATTTAGTCTGTTTCCCATACTGACTGACTTATTTATTTATGGTAATTCCTTTTATCACACTGTTCGTGAACCCCTGCGCCTCCATTTCGTTCAGACCCTTTATCGTCCATCCGCCCGGCGTGCATACCTTGTCTATCTCCGCTTCCGCATGGCTATGGTTCTTCAGGATGAGTTCCGCTGCGCCCTTCATCGTTTGCGCCACCATCTCGTGCGCCACGTCCGCTCTGAAACCCATCTCCACGGCTCCTTCGACCGCCGCTCTCAAGTAGCGCAAGGCATACGCTATGCCACACGAGCAGACGCTCGTCGCCGCACCTTGCATGTTCTCCGGTATCAGCACCGCCTTGCCCAGATTGTTGAATATCCACATCACTTGCTCCTCCTGCTCTTTCGTCGCGCGTTGCGACGAAATCAACGTCATGCTCTCGCCTATGGTCATTGCCGTATTCGGCATCACGCGAAAGGATGCCACCTTCGTCTTCAACCGCGCGTCTATTTGCTTGAAATCCACGCCGGCGGCTATCACGCACAGCGACTGCTTCCCCGTCAGCGATGCCGCTATGCCGCCTATCACCTCATCCACCAACCACGGCTTCACTGCCACGATAACCACGTCCGACTCCTTCACCCATGCATCCCTATCCTCATTGCTGCTCGACACCCGGATGCCGGCATACTGTGCCGCCATCTCCTTCAGCCGGCTCTCGTTCACATCCACTATCGACACGTCACTTGCCTTCACGCTGTTTTTTTCCAACAGTCCGCATGCCACTGCTCCGCCTATGTTTCCGGCTCCTACTATAATCAATTTCATGTTTCTATATATTTTTGTTCGTTTTGTGCAAACTTGGCTGTGTTTTTGCGCATACGCATTCCGCAATGCGCGAAAAATCTCATCCTTTCCACACAAATATAAAAATAAATTTATTCAACCATTTTTTACATAAAAAAAAGGCTTTGACATGCCAAAGCCCTTTTTCCTTATCCCTATTTCCAATTCCTTCTAACCTACTCTCCGCCCTTCGCTTGCTTTTCCGCTTGGTCCTTGCGCGAGAACACCGGCAACTGATACTTTTCTTGGTCTCCCAACAAGCGTTTCACCTGATTGATTTCCAAGAAGGTCGTTCCGTTGCCCACGCCAAACGAACCTGACAAATAGCAAATGAAGTCGTCGTCCGATATCAGTCCGCTCTCGTGGAAGTCCTTCATCGCCTCCAACAGATACTCCCTGTTCGTGTCCCTCTTGGGTTGGTAGGATGCGAACACGCCGTAACTCAACGCCAATTGCCTTGTCACGCGCTCCTTATAACACAGCGCGAATATCGGGTTCGGACTCCTGTAGGCGGCAAGATATCGGGCGGTCTTGCCCGTATAGCTGTCCGTGATGATGGCTTTCGTGCCCATCTCCCACGCCGCCTCCGCTGCCGTCTCCGCAAGGAACATCGTCGTGTCGTGCTCCTCTGGTTCAAACGTCACCTTGATGTCATTCTCCCTCACCTTGCTCAACTCTGCCTCCTTGGCTATCTTCGCCATCGTCCTCACCGCCTCCACCGGATATTTTCCGTAGGCAGTCTCGCCGCTCAACATGATGGCGTCTGTACGATAGTAGATGGCATTCGCCACGTCCGTCACCTCGGCGCGCGTCGGACGCGGATTCTCTATCATCGACTGCAACATCTGTGTCGCCACGATGACCGGCTTCTTGTGACGCACGGCACGACGAATGATGGCGCGTTGTATGCCTGGTATCTTCTCTTGCGGCACCTCGATTCCCAAGTCGCCGCGAGCCACCATCACGCCATACGCCACGTTCAATATCTCGTCTATCTTGTCCACGCCTTCCTGGTTCTCTATCTTCGCTATGATCTTGATATCACTGTGATGCTCGTCAAGTATTTTCTGAATCTCCGCCACGTCCTCCTTATTCCTCACGAAACTATGGGCTATGAAGTCCACGTCGTTCTCTATCGCCATCTTCACGAAGTGCAAGTCCTTGCCCGTCACCGACGGCAGGTTGATGCGCACGCCCGGAACGTTCACGCTCTTGCGCGAACCCAGCACGCCGTCGTTCTGAACTTCACCTATCAACGCGTCGCTCAACTTCTCCACCACCTTTATCTCTATCTCTCCGTCATCAAGCAAAAGGCTGTCACCCACGTTCAGGTCCTCGGCTATCTTCTTGTACGACACCGCTATGCACTCCTCCGAGGTCAATTGGTCAGGATTGCCCACTATCTTCGTGCGTCTGCCAGCCACCATCTTCAGGCCCTCACCCGTCTCGGTCTTTGTAGTTCGGATTTCTGGACCTTTCGTATCTACCATGATGGCTATGTCCTTCGACACCGCGCGCGTGTTCGCTATCACGCGCAGAAAGCCCTCATCCTCAATGTGTGCCGTGTTCATGCGCACCACGTTCATTCCCGCCTCATACAGCGAGCGAATAAACTCCACGTCACATCGCAAGTCGCTCACGCTTGCGATTATCTTTGTCATCTTTTTTTCCATTAAACTATATGCCTTTTATTCTTATTTAACTCTCAACTAATCCTCAAGAATGCGTTTCAACACCACCTGTGCCGAAATCTCCCTGTTGGCTGCTTCTTGTATCACGAGGCTGCGCTCGCTCTCTATCACGTCGTCCGTCATGATCATGTTTCTTCTTACCGGCAAGCAGTGCATGAAGTGAGCGTTGTTCGTCAACGCCATCTTCTCCTCCGTCACCATCCAACTCATGTCCTTCGACAATATCTTGCCGTAGTTCGGGTCTGCGTATGCCGACCAGTTCTTGGCGTAGATGAAGTCCGCCCCCTCAAACGCCTTGTCCTGATCATACTCCACCCTCGCGTTGCGGGCGAACTGCGGTGCCAATTCGTAACCCTTCGGACACGTAATCACAAACTCAACATCAGCCTCGTTCATGAAGTCAGCGAACGAGTTCGGTACGGCCTGAGGCAGTGCCCTTGGATGCGGAGCCCACGTCAGAACTACCTTCGGACGCTCGCGCTCCTTATATTCCTCTATCGTGATCAAGTCCGCGAAAGCCTGCAACGGATGCACCGTGCCACTCTCCATCGAGAACACCGGACGACCCGACAAGTGTATGAATTGGTTCAGAATGGTTTCCTGATAGTCGAAGTCTTTGTCCTCAAAACGTGCGAACGAACGAACGCCTATCACGTCACAGAAGTTGCCCATCACAGGAATGGCTTCCAGCAGGTGTTCGCTCTTGTCGCCGTCCATCACCACGCCGCGCTCCGTCTCTAACTTCCACGCCCCTTGGTTCACGTCCAACACCATCACGTTCATGCCCAAGTTCATCGCCGCCTTCTGCGTTGATAGACGCGTTCTCAAACTGTTGTTGAAAAACACCAACAACGCCGTTTTGTTCTCTCCCAGATTCTTGTAGGCATATCGGTTCTTCTTCACCTCCAACGCCTCGGCTACGGCGGCTTTCAGATTGCCCAAGTCCTTCACGTTCGTAAATGTTCGCATACCTGTCTGTTTTTTATTTGTTGTTCTATAATTTCTGTTCTTAACTCCCTCTCACTTGTCCAAAATCTCCATCATGTCACCAAAGTCCTTCATGTACACGTCCATCACTGGCAACCCGTTCGCCTTCATGATTTCCATTCGCACCATGTCCGCCTCCCATCGTTTCTCTGGCACATACTGAAACGGGCACACTTTCACCTCCTGACGACCCTGTCTCGGACGGCTTCGGTCGCCGTCCTTCCGCTCCGCGTACGTCCCCTTCTCCATTGGCGTGCCGAAATATCGGTTCAAGTAAGCGTCGTTCAACGTGTCATGCAAAAACACCAAGGTTCTCACCAACGAGTTTCCAAGGAAGAACACATGCACGCTGTCTATCTTCGTGTTCCCTATCGTGGCGTGATACGAACACGAATACACTTGCACAATGTCCGGCCACGCGTACACGTCCGTCTTGTGCATGTTGAACATGCCTATGTAGCCCTCCGCACGCGACTTGAACTTGAACTCCCGAAAACCCGGACGCAAGTCCAACCGGGCAACGTTGCCCGATGCCATTCCTCCGTCGCCGGCAGCGAAACATGCTGTCGCCGATATCCACATCGCCAATATGAAGACTATCCTTGCCAATTTCCTCCTTATTCTCTTACCTGACCGTCACCGTTCACCAACCATTTATAAGTCGTCATCTCCGGCAACGCCATCGGACCTCTCGCGTGCAACTTCTGCGTGCTGATGCCTATCTCCGCCCCCATGCCAAACTGACCTCCGTCCGAAAACGATGTCGGGGCGTTCACATACACGCACGCCGCGTCCACTCTCCTTTGAAAGGTCTCGCCTGCCACCGCGTCTTCCGTCACGATGCTCTCGCTGTGTCCGGAACCGTACCGACCTATGTGCTCTATGGCCTCTTCCAAACTCCCCACCGTCTTTATGCTCATGCGGTAATCCCGAAACTCTGTTCCGAAACTCTCGCTCGTGGCGTGCTCCAACAACTCGCCGGGATACTTCCCCTCCAACGCTCCGTACGACCTCTCGTCCGCCTCTATCACCACCCTGTTCTTGGCGAGCGGCTCGCACACCGCCGCCAGGTCCTTCAACCTCCCTTCGTGTATTATCAGGGTGTCAAGTGCGTTGCACACGCTCACGCGACGTGTCTTGGCGTTGTTCACGATGGCACGACCCTTCTCCACGTCCCCCGTCTTGTCGAAATAGGTGTTGCACACACCCGCGCCCGTCTCTATCACAGGCACCTTGCTATTTTCCCTCACGAAGTTTATCAGTCCCGAACCGCCGCGCGGAATTATCAGATCCACCGTGCCCCTCGCCGCCATCAACTCCGCGGTGGCGTCCCTGCCGGCGGGCATCAATGTCACTATGCCTTCGTCCATGCCTTGACCCCGCAACGTCTTCTCTATCAAATCCACAATGGCTCTGTTGCTCTCGTAAGCGTCCGTCCCGCCCTTCAGCACGCAGGCGTTGCCGCTCTTCACGCACAGCGAGAACACGTCGAAACTCACGTTCGGACGCGCTTCATATATCACGCCTATCACCCCGAACGCCACGCTCACCTTGCGCAACCGCAAACCGTTGGGCAACACGCGCTCCTCTATCACCCTCCCCGTCGGCATAGGCAGCGTCGCCACCTTGCGCATGTCGTTCGCTATGTCCGACAAACGCTTTTCCGTCAACTGCAAACGGTCATAGTTGGGATTCGACTTTTCCATCCGCGCCAAGTCCTTTTTGTTCGCCGCCAATATCACCGATGCGTTCTTAGCGTCCTCAACCTCGTCCGCCAACTTCAGCAACAGGGCGTTTATCTCTGGCTCCTTCACGCCAGTCAAAAAGTCCGCCGCGCGTTTCGCGCGCTCTTTCCAGTCGTTTGTCATATCTCTTTGGGTTCTTAAACCACAAAGGTACGCATTTTTCCCCTATCTTTGCACAAAACTACGTTAACCTGTCATGAACCGATTCTCCACCGCTTTCGCAGCCCTGTGCGCCAACAAGTTTTTCCCCCTCGTCTTCCTGCCCATCGCCGCGCTCTACCTCTCCTTCTTCTCCTATGCCACTTCGCCTTTTTTCCTCCATGAGGGCATGGACACCTCCGTCTTCAAGACCATGGGACTCGCGCTCCTGCACGGCAAGGTTCCATACGTTGACATCTTCGATCACAAAGGACCCGTCCTCTACGCCATCTTCGCCCTCGGACAGTTTCTGCATCCTGGCAACTGGGGCATCTTCATCATCCAGACGCTCTGTGCCGCGTCACTGCTGACGTTCCTTTTCCTCATCGCCAAATCTTTCATTTCACCCGCCAAGTCATTCCTCGTCGTGCTCCTCTCCCTCTTCTTCCTCTCCGCCTTCATTGAGGAGGGCGGACAATGCGAGGAGTGGGGACTCTACTTCTCCGTGCCGGCACTCTATCTCTGCCTTCGACTTCTCCGTGCCGACCTCAACGACATGCGCCACCTCCGCCTCTTCTCCTTCATCATCGGAGCTTGCTTCGCCGCGGGTTTCCTCATCAGACCCAACGATGCCGTTTCCGTCACCGGAGCCTCCTTCTTCGGCATTCTGCTCTTCTGGTTCCTTCGCTCCGTGCGCACCAAGGCGTTCACCGCTTTTGCCTTCGCCGCCATCGGTGCCGTGCTTGTCCTCATCCCGTTTGTCGCTTGGTTCACCTACCACTCCGCGTTCATGAACCTCCTCGATGGTCTCATCTTCTTCAACCTCCGTTATGCGGGAACGGGCGACGTTTTCAATTCTGACCTGAACGTACGCTTTGCGCGAATGACAGTCCTGCTGCTGGGCGGGGGGGTCTTCTCCTTCTTCGCCTTCCGCAACGACTTCCGTCGCGAACTCTTCATACTCATCCCTGTGGCCCTCTTCACGGCGTTGCTCATCGGCAGCCGACTCTACCCGCACTACTACATCACCACCCTGCCGCTCATCTGCCTCTTCCTTACAGCCGCATTCCTCGCGTCCAAACCTCTCTACACGACACTCCTCATCGCTCTCCTCTGCGTCTTCCCCATCACGCGAGACCGCAACGAGCACAAGATGACACTCCCTTATTGCTTCAAACAAATCTCCATGCGCTCCAAACTTCACCACCGTCAAGACCGCGAACTCAAACCCTTCTATCGAGAGGTTGACGCCCTCATGGCGCAAATACCGCAGCAATGCCGTGACAGCGTTTGGAACTACAACCTCTCTTGGGGCGAGAAAATCTACTTCTCCTCACTCTGGCGCAACGACATCATACCTTGCTCCTTCTTCACCTACCGTGACCGCCCCATGATGGAATCCGATGTCGAACTACAAAAAAAGGACGACCTGCGTCTGCATCGTCCTCTCTTCCTGCTCATTTGTGACAACTCCGCCGTCATGCCTTGGGATTCGCAAGTCATCATGACCGACTACGACTTCGTAGCACAGACAGACCCCTCCGTCTGCAACCTGTGGCTCTTCGTGCGCAAGGATGCCAACACCCCTGCGCCAGCGGAACAATAAGAAAAACAGAAACTTTTCTCTACAGCAAAGCCTCGATCGCCAACTCGTAACTCTTCAGCCCGAAACCGAACACGCACCCGGCGCACACCGGCGACAGGAACGAATGCTTCCTCACCTCCTCGCGAGCCGCTATGTTCGAGATGTGAACCTCCACCACAGGAACTTTTATCCCTTTAATGGCATCCGCTATCGCCAACGACGTGTGCGTGTACGCGCCCGCGTTCAGAACCACGCCATCCACGCCACCGAAACCCACCTCGTGCAACTTATCCACTATCGACCCTTCATGGTTACTTTGGAAGTAGAGCACTTCAACTCTTTTCTGTAACTTTGCCGTCAACTCCTTGATATATTCGTCCATGTTCCGGTTCCCGTATATCCCGGGTTCGCGAACACCCACAAGATTCAAGTTCGGACCGTTAATAATCAATATTTTCTTCATAATGCGCAAAGGTAATCATTTTCCGTTTCCATTTCTACTACTCTTCCTGTGCGCATTCGCCAACGCCCAACGCACCACCTCTGTCCTTGACGTGCGCGACGACTTCGACTCTCTGCCGCCCGTCACCCTCCAACCCGTGCGCCACGGCTACGACATCCCCACCGCGCCGCGACTCATCGATTGCGTCATCATCCACTCCTCCTACAATCCCGTCAGGAACGACACCTTCAACACACAATCCATCCTTCGCCTCTGGCAACGCTACCGCGTCTCGCCCCACTATTTCATCACACGCGACGCGCGCATACTCTCGCTCGTCCCCGAATCACACATCGCCCACCATGCTGGGCGTGGCACCATCCCCGCCACTGGCGAAGGGCACCTCAACCGCCGCTCCATCGGCATCGAAGTCGCATCCACGCCGACGCAAGGTCCCACACCCGAACAATACGAGGCTCTCATCCGCCTTGTCCGTCACCTCCAACGCCGCTACTCCGTCATACACATCCTACGCCACAGCGACATCGCGCCACGGCGCAAGACCGACCCCTGGGGCTTCGATTGGGACTGGTTCCTCCTACGACTCAAATAAACTCACCTACCCTCCTTGTCTATTCCATCCTGATTAAAAATCCAAACGGTAGACTTGCATCACAATGCCACAAACGAACGCGCACAACAAAAAGAATCTTTTCATGCTTTTTTTTCTAATCAATCCCTAAAAGTAACAAATAATAACATACCCCCTCCCCCTTTTTTGTTTCACTTGGAATCAGTTACCCTTCCACCCTAACAAACACACATCTTAAAAAAACTAATTGTCCTTTTACTTCATAAATAAGATAAAAAAAATGTCGTTTTTTTCTAATTTTATACATTTTCTTATTAATAAGCATATTTTTTTATGCTTATTTTCTATATTTGCGAATATTTAATAAATTATATAAATGGAATATACAGATTTATTAGAAAAACAAATAATAGGAAGGCTTCGAGTTGATAATCCTTGGTGGACAGAAGGAACAATTTCTGAATACTATCGGAACATGAAACCGAGGTCATACCTTGACATTTTCTACTCACTGGTTAAAGACACAAACCTACAACGTGCCGTTATTTTGACCGGACCTCGAAGAGTCGGGAAAACGGTAATGTTATACCATACTATCAATCGTCTCTTGAGTGAAGGCATACCAAGTCACAACATTATCTACATCTCTGTCGAAACACCTATCTATAACAAAATCTACTTAGAACAACTTTTCATCCTTGCAAAACAAACCTTAGGGAAACCCGATGACGACAAAAGCGAATACTACGTTTTTTTTGATGAAATACAATATCTCAAGCAATGGGAAGTTAATCTTAAATCTCTCGTTGATACATACAAAAATGTAAAATTCGTCGCAAGCGGATCAGCCGCTGCTGAACTAAAAAAGCGTAGCGACGAAAGTGGAGCGGGACGCTTTACCGATTTCAATTTGCCGCCACTTACTTTCTACGAATATATTCATCTCAAAGGATATGAGCAATTGATGATTCCCCAAAAAATACAATGGAAAGGATCAAAGATTGACTACTTCGACACCATTGACATTCGAAAACTTAATAGCCTGTTTATAGACTACATCAACTACGGAGGCTATCCCGAAGTCGTGTTCTCCGAAAAAATTCAAGAAAACCCCGGACAATTCATACGACACGACATTATAGACAAAGTTTTGCTTAGAGACTTACCAAGCCTCTATGGCATCCATGACGTACAAGAACTCAACTCTCTTTTCACCATGATTGCCTATCATTCTGGCAATCAATTCTCCTTTGAATCAATGTCTAAAGAATCTGGTGTCAGGAAAGACCTTCTAAAGAAATACATTAGTTATTTGGAAGCAGCATTCTTGATTCGAGTAATACATAGAACAGATGATAATGCGAAAAGATACCAACGGGAAACGAGTTTTAAAATCTATCTCACCAATCCCTCATTAAGATGCGCACTGTTCCAACCCATTACCGCAACTGACGAAGAAATCGGCAATCTTATTGAAACAGCCGTTTACGCTCAATGGATTCCGAGGCAAAGCGAAAACATCTCTTTTGCATATTGGCGAAAAAATAGCAAAGAACAAGGAGAGGTTGATATTGTCGGCATTGACCCAGGCAGACAAAAACCGAGATGGGCAGTTGAAATCAAGTGGACCGATCGTTATCTGACTCGCACTAAAGAGTTAGACTCCTTGCTTCGATACATGAATAAAAATGGGCTGACCGACGCCATAGTTACCAGCGAAACTCAAACCATTACTAAAGATTTGGACCATATTGTATTGCATTTTATTCCCGTTGCATGTTATGCCTACACTGTGGCTAGCAACACACTGGTCAGCACCCGCATTTCTTACGGACTATAACACGATATTCCTCGTCTCCCTTCTTAAAAATCAAATTGAATATCTTAGGAACTTTTTTGAAAAAGAACCTCTAAATCTACGCAAATTAAATACCAATTAAAAATCACAACCGCACGCCTTGTTCACTCCTTATCAATTGGCGTGATTTGAATCTCCCCGAACGACACGTTCCAGTCGAAATCATAATCCTCTTCTATGTCGGGGAGCAAGTAGTCCTCTTTGTCTGGTAATTCTTTTAAGATTGCTTCATCACTTATGGGAAGATTCTTCCGAATTTTCTTAAAGAAACTAATCTCAGAGTACTCTATCTGATTGTCGGCTTCTATCGTTTTTATTGCTACTTTGATGAGTTGCAATGCGCTATCATCATCTAATCCTGCATTTTTTACCTCTTCGAGGTATTTGTTCAAAAACCGTCTTCCTTCTTTATTGATAATTGTGACGTATTCGTTTATCTTGCCTTGAACATCAATACCAGAAAACAAGTCTTCATTCTCTGACATTTTTCTTATCAAGCTGACCTCTTCTTCTGCTATATCGCCATCACAAGCCATACAACAAAATGCAGTTTTTAAATACAATTCATTTGTTTTCATATTCTTGTTTTTTTTAGAATCCAACTCTTCTTCTTTCCTGTTTCTTTGGTTTGTTTCCTTCAAACTGATCGCGTATAGCTTCGTGTTGTCTTATTTGTTCCACCGTCAGACTTGGCTTTGTGTTCGTTAAGGCCTCTTCCAACAGTGCCATTGTTATTTTGCCGACATCACGGCGAAAAGCCAAACGAGCAGCAGTATCGACCACCAAACTAATATCTGCCGATATGTAATTCTCTGTCATCTCCGCAAGTTTGTCATAATCAATACCGAAATCATATTTCCTTTTCGACACGCTAATTCTAAAAATTTCTTTACGTGTCTCTTTATCTGGTTGCGGTATATAATACTTCAGTTCCAAACGTCCTGCACGAAGAGCAGCCTCATCAATGTTTGTAGGTTTGTTAGTCGCCGCTATGACAAGAACATTATCCTTTCCGCAATTATTCAATTCCATCAAGAATTGATTGACAGCTCCTGCTGTGACTGCATTTTCATGATCATTCCTATCTCTGATAATCGAATCAACCTCATCAAGGAAAAGAATTGTCGGAGCATTTTCACGCGCTTGATTAAAAATGTCTGCTATTTTGCCTTTTCCGCCATCAATGTACGGCGACGCAACGTCCGAACCTTTGACATACTGATAATTAAAGCCCGTTTCCTCTGCAAACTTCTCTGCAAAAAACGTCTTTCCACAACCGGGAGGACCATAGAATAATATTCCATTAGGAATAGAAAGTCCTAATTCTTTCGCCTGTTCTGGATTATGCAACAAATCTATGACATCAGACTGTAATTGCGCTTTCAAGTCTGTCATACCTGCCACATCTGCAAAGCCGTTGCCTTTCCTGCGGCTGACATTTTCTTGTGCTTTTTTCAACGAATCTGATGTCGGTAACGCCACCACTGGCACCTCACCATTTAACGCCTTTATAAAATCATCTGCGGATTTGAAACGGTCATCAACATTATACGCCAATGCTTTGCGCAGTGTATTCACTAATTGTTCGTCCAAGTCAGGCTTATCTTTGATGAGCATTGGCAGAGGCTTTTGTCGCTCTTTCAAAAGAATGTCAACCATCGAACTACGGTCGGCTTGATATTGAGGCATGCTCACATAATATGGCGGCATACCAAATAGTAGATGATACAACATCGCGCCAACTGAATAAATATCAGATTGCGCCGTAAAGATTCCATTGAATGCCTCTGGCGCCATATAATATGGATTCAAACCATCTTTTTGGAAAGCATTCCTTTTTTGAGACAGAAATCGAGCATAGCCGAAATCAATGATTTTAGGAGTGTTGTCCTTCATATCAAGCATGACATTTTCCGTTGTCAGTTCGTTGTGAATGACAGATTCGGGAAGATTATGCAAGAACTTAACACCTTCCAGCACCCCCAAAACATATTGTTTTGCTTCATAAACTGAACATCCTCTTTCGCGTCCTATTTTCTGCGCCAAGGTCTCGCCACTAATGAAATCATAAACAATGTACGCCATTTTTTGTCCGTTCAGCACCATTTCACCGCTATCATGATAATGCGTCAGATTCGGATGATTGAGTTGTTTTGAAATGACGAGTTCCAACACGTCGCCATTCTCGTCAAACTGTGTATGGTGCAACTTGGCGTAGTTGAAGAGCTTCAGGAAAAAGTTCTTCCCCGCAGCATCTTTCACGCGGTAGGTTTCGGCATAGGTGCTATCTTTTATAGAAAAAGTAACGACGTAGTAGCCGACTGATTGTTGTTTTGATAGGATTGGCATAAGCAATTAATAATCTGCTACTGGAATTCTGTAATAATCATTTGGATGTTTGCTATAACTATTATAGAAACAATTTCTGTATCCATTTATCTTGTATAGGTTTACATCAACAGTATTGTCGATACTAACAGAACCATTAACCCTAACAGAGCCATTTACACCAACACTGCCACGAACATCAGCGTCAATATCACCACCTGTGACATAAACGCGCTGGCTCTTTTATCCAAACACACCAAAGTTTTGAAGAACAAGAATCCAAACACCTATTGAACCGATTATTAGCCAATATCTTGGATTGGTTATATTGAATAAAATCTTACTTTTAAAAAAAACAGAAAATCCCATAATAGTCACGTTATATGAATGTTTACAATATCAAATACCTTTTTAGTATCTTATTGTTGATATATAGAATGAAGAACTAAAACGTCTGCCATCAAGTCTTTCTGAACCAGCGAAAGGTCTTACACCATGCCCAACACTCGCCGCAACACGATAGTTCCCGTTTCCTATATGCATAGTTCGGGTTTTGTGCGGTGGAATCACCATACGCTTACTATCAGGACCACTATAGCTGATAGTCAAATCATACTCTGTACTATTTTCTATCTCTATAATCGAATATGACGATCCCGTTCTACTTCCTCTATCCATCTGTGGCAGCGCCCCATGCTCTCCATTAAAAACAGCAGAGACTTCCGCATCAATTAATTTCTTCTCAACCATCCTTTTATGTGCGCCTTTAGGATACAGTTCAAGGTATTTCTTCATAGCTTCCACACTTTTTCTATCTGAAACAGTTTGCCATGCTTTCGATTCTGTTGACCATGCTGCTTTTTCCTCCAAAATACTTATTCTCTCATTAGCATCACGTAATTCTTCTGACGACACAGAGTCAGAAAAAGCCTTCCATCCAGCAATAGTATTCATTTTCTCTGCTTTCTGGTATGCTTCCTCAACGAGTGCAGCTCTACGCTCATTAGCATCACGCAAATCTTCAAATGGGACATAATTTATAAATGCATTCCACCCTGCAATGGTATTATCTTTCTCTGCTTTCTGGTATGCTTCCTCTAAAAGTGCAGATTTACGTTCCTTTGCGTCACGCATATAAGTTTGAGGGACAGCCTCAATATATGCTTTCCAGCCAAAAACACTGCTGTCTTGCATAGCAATCCGATACAATGAATCCACATGGTTTTCAACAAATACCTTCAATTTATTTGCAATCTCTTGATCTTTGTAGTTAGTAGGGATGTCTTTTATATCTTTTCTGCAGAAAAGGCTAACTATACAATCTTTCGCCTCACCAACCAAATCCGACTCAGGATGATTTTGTATAAATATCTCGTATGACTTTACAGTATTTTCTTTTTTCGCTTTTTCAAAATCTTCCTCTGAAGTATCACAAGAAACTAGTAACCAAACAGGAAGAGCAAACAAAAGCAATGCTGTAATTTTTCTAACAGTTATCATATTCTATTAAAATTAATCATTGTTCACATACTACATTACTTTCCAATACCTCCGCCACCTTGTCTTTCATTCTCTGGCAGCAAATTCAACACATCCTGACAGATACCTAATAGTCTTTGCTCATTAATATTGCCACTGGCAATCATATCTTTGCCCTGGTTCAACAACTGACGAGCTTGGTTTGCATTACGCCATGCACATCTGCCAAAGTTTCTATCATAATGTTCGATACAGCCCATCAATTGATAGATGAATGTTACTTGCACAAATACCTGCTCAATCATTTTCAGCACCTTGCGCCCCATCTTCACATCACGGCTGCGGATAACAGCATCGGTTTGCTTGCGAAGTTCATTCACCTCTTTGTCGTGTTTGTTACCAAGATCGTTGTTGGCTTTTTCAAGGCGGTCGAACTCATGGCGAAGCTCTGCTTCAATGGTGTCCCATTCATGGTTTTTCTCCACTTCTTCCATCTTCAGGAACGTGCGTCGTAGGTCAGCTAACAGGTGCATTTTACCGTCTTCCGAGTTTTTCTCACCGTCAAAACGACCTTCTACGTCATTCAGCATTTTTTCTGCTTCTTCTATCTCTGATTGCGATACAGAATCAGCAGAACGCAGTGCAGCCATTTTTTGTTTAGCCTCGTCCAAACGATTTTTCAGGTCTCTTTCATCAACGCCTTGACGTGCTTTTACATCCACCTCCTTTTCAATTGTTTCGCCAATCACAGGGAACGTGGCTTCAAATTTCAATAATTGCGAGCGGTCAACTTTTATGGTGATGTCAATGTCGCTGTTTGCTGGCACAAGTTGCGGCACATCATCACCAGTAATTTCTACGTCAAACACATGGTCATTGTAAATCGCATTGGTGCCTTCAGCATTGTTTTCGCCTTGATAAATCGGTATGACCAATTTATCTTCCGACATTCCAGGACGAAGTTGTCGCATGGTTTTCAGTCCATTGCGCACACCAACGGCGGGTATCTGCTGGTTCTTTTCCAACCCTTTCAACGGAATAAACACTTGCTTATCTTGTTCTGTATCTGTAACCTCAATGCCAATATGGTAAGGCAATACTGCTGCACCCACATTTACACCTTGAATAATATTTATTTCATTAGGAAAACATGGGTGTGCCGTGCCTTTTTCATCATATACATTTACAGAAAATGCATTTGCTTTGCCTTCGTTAAGACTGCATTTGACAACCACACCGTTACCAATCTCCACCTTTCCACTTGACCATGCTTTATCACCTCGCACAAGTTGCACATATAGTTTTGCAGGAACATTTTTCTGATTTGGCGCAAGCATCAACGAAACGGGCGCATCGTTCTTCACCGCTGTCGATTTGTACTTGATGTCCAATTGAATGGTTCCGACTTTCACATCCTCTTTTGCTTCGCTGTCAATGGTAGAAGCAAACAAAGCTGCGCCCTTTGCCACAGCAGTCATTGGGTCGATGCTGGTGTCCACATTATGAGTAATCTGCTCTTTCAACATCTGACGCACTACAGGCGAATGCGTTGGTCCTCCAACCAAAATCAGAGAATCCAATTGCGAGCCATTCAGATTATTACGTTGTAACAAATCTTTGCAGATGTCAACTGCTTTTTGAAATATTGGTTGTATGACCGCTTTCAATTGCTCTTGCGTGATAATCATATCAAGTTCGATGTCATTGTCGTCATCGTCAACACCAAACTCATCAAGTTGCGATGTAATGTCACATTTATCCTTGAACGACAACTGATTCTTTGCTTGCTCAGCATAGAACTTCATAGCGTCACGCAAAATCTGTTTTTTCGTATTGTCGGCAAGAATGTTGTCGATTGTGTAGTTTTCTTGCAGATATGGAATAATAATCTCATCCACAATGGCATAATCAAGGTTCTTTCCACCAAGATAGTTGTCACCAGCAGTATCAAAAACTTGCATAACACCATCCTCCACACGCAAAAGAGCAGCATCGAAAGTTCCACCACCGAAGTCGAACACGAGCCAATAGCCGTTCTTGTTCTCCACACTTAAGCCATATGCCATAGCCGCAGCAATAGGCTCCTGCAGTAACTCACAATGCTCAATACCAGCTAAAGTTGCCGCACGCTTAGTTGCAGATATTTGGTCTGTCTTAAACTTTGCAGGAATAGTGATAACAGCCGCATTGACATTATCTTCTGACACAAACGATTTCAAAGCCTTCAACACTTCTGCCGAAAGTTCTTCCGAAGTGTAATCACGTCCCATATTTGAACTTGAATACTTTGTATCAAGTCCCATCGTGCGCTTAAATTCAAGGAAAACATTTTCATTTCCTGCTGCCCACTTCTTGGTAGCCCTTGATTTGTCTTGTCTTAAATCGTTATATGCACTTGTGCCAACTTTTATCACTTGCTTTTTCGTAAAAGAAACGCACGAAGCCATAGTGTCTTTCAAATCGTCTGCTTTTTTGATGGTTGGCTCTCCATTTTCCATCTTGCAGATGGCGGAATTGGTCGTTCCAAGGTCAATTCCATATTTCATTTTTACTTGTGCCATATAGTATATCTATTTTTAGTTTTGACTTACTGTTATTTGAGCGGACTGAATCATTACGCCTTTATAATTGATTTGAGGTTTTACTATACCTGTTATTATCTGTTTACCAGACTCGATATTTTCATCTTCAATGAAATTGGCAGTCACCTTCATTCCTTCATCATATTCTTTTCCGAGCATATCAACAATCTCATATCCATTAGCCAAAAGGTTGTCTTTCATTTGTGCAATAGACTTCGAAAGTTGCTTATGTCCCTTTACTGAACTATCCATCCTGTAAAGCGTCATTTCCATGAAAGTGATACGATCGGCAAGCGTCTTTACCAACGAATGATCTGGCTCTGCAGAAGTGCTATTACCAGCATTTTTCAATGCCTCTCCAATCTTCTGCAATTCAATCATTTCATTGCTGAACTGACCGACAATCTTCTCGTTCAATTCATCAGCTTGCTTTTTAAGCGAAGCAATCTTGTCACCAGAAGTCTTCTGCCCTTTCTTGTGAAGCAACAAAGCAACGATAATAGAAACCAAAAGAGCAAAAACGACTGCCACAACGCCCCAGATGGTCTTGGATTTGAGGCTATCCGCATTTTGCAAAACAGCCGCATCGGTAGATTTAATTTTTACCCCAAGTTCATCTGCCGTCGTTTTGATGTTTGACGAATTGGTCGCTACCACTTTTGACAACGAGTCAATGGCAGCTTGATTTTTTAACAACTCTGCATTGAACTCTTTTGTCTGCGATTTCAAGTCATTGATTTGATCTCTATATGTATTTTCTACGATTTGTATTCTTTGCTGAAGTGCCTCTAATTGACCTTGCTGCAAACTATCAAGATTTTGAGCTGTTGCATTAGCTAATAAGCCAAATAAAAACACACCAATAAACGTCTTTTTCATATATCTAATTATTAATGATTGCTAAAACGATGACAACAATAATTATCATTACCGCCAAAAAGGATTTAACCCCATACGTATCATTTTCACTACCACTTGTAGATGAAGAGGTGGATGTCCCATAAGAACTGCTTGACAATGTCGAAGCCAACGATTTTATCATGTATTCCTGAATTTGTTTTTGCATGTTCGACAATGTGCCTTTGTTCTTGTTAAAATGGTTTCGTGTTTGCAAATCCATATCCAAACCTTCAATAAGCGTCATGACAGACATTGCGCCATCGACTTTTGACTTTAAGCCAAACGAGTCCCCTTGTGCCCCATTTATAACGGCAATAAGCATCCCCAAAGCGTTACTTGCAACCGCACTTGACATTTTCAAGTAGAATTCATCTGTTGCCCCCGTCTGTTGTTTGATTTTCATTAGATGTGGCAAGCAATTGTTTACTAATGATCTTGCGTTGCTGATAGAATCGGTTTTCGACTGAAACGATTCCAATTCCGCTCCGACAGCAACAATATCCAGTCCTATAGCCGCTTGCTCTTTTTTCCTTTTAAGGATTGCCAAATTCTTTTCGCAACGTTCCTTGCAGATTTTCCCTACAGCAATATTGCAAGCATATTTTTGAAGCCGCATTGCCTTATCAACATCGTCGTCATCATCAGTGTTGTTATAATAGTTGATACCGCATTGTAAAATAGCATTTGCCAACTCATCAGCAACCATCTGATATTTCATGTCGGTCGTTAACAATAATTTTTTCACTTTTGCCAAGTCAGACCTTGTATTTCTCACTAATGCTTTGCCTGCTCTTAGATTAGCTTTGTCATCATCTCGTTTTACCGCCTTTGCCTTGGCTATTTCTGCGTTAATTCTTGCTATAGGCTCTTCGACCGCTTTGCTTTCCAAATAATCGTCATCCTCCTGAGACTTTCCATATTCCTTGAAAAGATCAAGTAGTTCTAACGTATCAATCTCTTCAAGCAAGGTATCTATATAGAGGTGTGCAAGTTCTTCTTCACCTATTGAAAAGACTTCGCCACAGATTGCTTTTACAAAAGCATCGCGAAGCGTGTCGTCGTGTATCAATTCTGTGGTCAAAGATATGGCGACCTTCCATTGTCGTTGCCTATCTGCCTCTATTACAAGGCTCCGCATCTGCAACATCGCAACTACCGATTTGTTTATCATCGAAGCGAAGGTGTCTTCCATGTCAAATATCTCACTGGTTTCATCAAAATTTCTGTTTTTCAGTTGTGTCAAAGCATGTGCCGAGCACGAATCTTCGATGAACCAAAACAATGCGTATTTCAACTTATCCTTTGGTAAATTGATTTGCTTTTTTGCATTGCCAACCGACTCTTCCGAACGCACAACATTCGGCAGCAAATTATTGAGATCCAAGTCAAAACTTACCGATTTTCCAATGCTGATATACGCTGCCATATCATCGCAATTAGACACGATGTCTGCAGGTCGAGCATTGGCATAAACACCTAATATTCGAAAAGGATTATCAGATATTATTTTCAGAGTTTCCATAAATGAGCTTTTACCGACATTTTATCTTAAAATAACCACACAAACATCCGAACCCACTGTTCGTTCCACAAAAAAATCCACGCCTGACCGTTTTCACGATCAAGCGTGGATTACATATTCCTTCCTGTTTATATAACTAACACATTGAGAGCGGTTTACCCCCCCCCCCGCATTTCTTAACTATCTGATTATAAATCATTTCCATTTTTTCGCAATTTTTCACTACTCAATTCTCGCCGAAAGATAAGCATTCTTTCCTTTTCCACACCATCCTTCCCTTCCTTTTTTTCTCAAACCACACAAGCCACCGACATTCTTCTTGCCGATGACTTGCTTCGTCCGCATTTGTCCGTCTTTCGCCGCTCTTTGTGGGCGGCTTTTTTCTTCCCGTATCTTTCCCTCAACCTACCTTTGCGTCGTGACAAGTCAAGGACTCGGTACCACCCTTCGCCTTCGTCACGAACACTTTTTCATTAACCAAAATCTTTTTTTTATTATGGCTAAAACTTCAAGCATTGTCGATCTCCGTGGCAAAATCGGAGACATCGTCTTCTTCAAGCGTGGTGGCAAAATCTTCGCCCGCAAGGCGGCGGGCAGCAACCTCAACACCTTCCGCTCTTCCTCCAACTTCGTCCGCGTGCGTGAAAACGCCTCCGAGTTCGCCGCCCTCACGCGACTCGCCGCCGCCGTGCGCAAGATGACCGCCTCAGTCGAGCCCAGTGCCGTCAGCAAACTCAACATCCAGAGTCGCCTCACCCACCTCCTCTCGCCACTGCGATTCCTCGACACCGTCTCCGTGCGGGGCAAACGTTCCTTCGCGCTCTCGCGCAAGCCTGAACTTCTTGTCGGTTTCGATTGGAATGTCAGCAACTCGCTGCCCTCACTTCTCTTCGCGCCTGTCACCGCCTCGCGTTCCGGAGCGTCCGTCACCTTCGCCGTGCCCGCCATCTCCCCGTCCGAGCATATCGCTCCTCCTTCGGGTGCCACCCACTACCGGCTTGTCTTCCTCGTCAGTTCCGTTTCCGACCTCACCTTCTCCGACAGCGATAATGACTACGCTCCAGCCAACGCCGCCGCCGACATGCGGTCCGCGCTCTCGCTGGGCAACCTCACCTCCCTCTCCGAATCCACCGAGACTCAGACCGTCACGCTCGCCAATCCTGTCGCCGCGCTCGACTCCGCCACCCTCGTGGCGTCCGTCGCCATCGTCTTCTACCAGCAGATAGGCGGCGTCAACTACGTCCTCAAGGACGCCAACGCATTGCGCACCATCGCCGCTTGGGACGGCGGCAACGAGTAGCCCTCTCCGCTCTCCTCTTTCTCTCTCGCGAGGGCGACCCTTATCGGATCGCCCTCGCTCTTTCCCGTCCATTTTTTTCTGAATTTTTTCCCTCTTTTTAACTTTCTCTTTCAAAAAAATTCCACCACCTTTGCAAAGGAACGTGACCCGATTGCCTTCTCCCTATCGACACGCCCAATTCGCATTAACCTCTACACTATCAACCATTTAACCAAAAAAATTATTTTATTCATGAACCCTTCCATTGACAACTCCGCGGTGCGCCCGCTTGACACAATCGACCCCTACAACGGATACATCAATGCCGACGATGCCGCACGACTCTATGGCACCACCGTCGAGACACTCCGACGCTACCGACGCAAAGGACTCATCCATGGCATCCTGCGCTTCAAACGACGCTTCTACAGCCGTGACGAACTCCGTGCCCTCTTCTCCCCTACCGAATCCTGACCTCCCCCTCACGGTCATGGCTCCACCGATGCCGCCCGCTTCAAAACCGCCAAGCCCTTTTCGCGTCCTCCCTTTCCTTCCTCCAAATGTTAAATTATCAACTTCCCCCTCCTTTTCTCAATTATATCCTTAACTTTGCCACTGACATTCAACGCTATCTCTTGAACAACACAATCAAATATTACACGCAAACAACTAATTCTCAATTAGTTGTGCGCAGCACGGGGGGTAATTCACACGCCCTCAACCGTTTATAATCTTATTATTACACCATTTCTTGCCACGCTCGGACGCTCTTGCGTCCGGGCGTGAACTGTTTTTATCTTTTTCACTCGCGAACAATAACCAAATACCATAATCATTATGAGAAAAATCTTACTGACCTTACTTACCACCCTCCTCTGCTCCGTCACTGCATGGGCAGACGTAACCTTATTCTCTTGTCGTTTCGACACATTAAGTGAAGGGTCAATAACAGGCGGTTCTACTACTTTTACCGCAGGAGGCAAAACACTGCAAGCTACCGCAAAATCAAAAAAAACAATAAGTTGGGGTGGAGATAACTATTTGAATTTCAACAATCAAAATGACGCATCTGGATATACCCACAGTGTAAGAATACCGATAACTGGCGTTAATAGTCAAACAATAACAATCACCATAACCCATGAATATAGTTCAGCAAAGGCGTCTTACAAGTATGGAGTAACGAAAACAGATGGCACCAACGTGATTTCTCAAACAGGTCAAGCTGCTGCATCAAATGGTGCTAATGTTGTAATAACAATTACAACATTAACAAGTGGTGTTTCTGATTTTTATGTATATATTGGACAGAATAGTTCTTCTTATATTAGACTTCAGTCAATAACTATCACAACACCTTCCCCTTCTTGCGCCGCCACAATCCCTGGCAACATCTCTAAGGGTTCCGCCTGCGCTGGCGCCGATCTGACACTGACATCCGCCGGTTCTCCAGAGACTGGTGACACTTGGTATTGGCAGGCTTCTTCATCGGGAACTGCCACAACAAATTCCGGCACTACTTATGATGTCTCCTCAGCAGGAACATACTATGTACGCTCTTATAACACTTCTGGAACTTGTTGGTCTGATGCTAAGTCCGTGACCGTCGCGGCAGGTGATTGGACTTCTCCGTCAATATCCGGAGCATCATCAGTCACGGTAGGCAATACCATTACCTTAACAGGTTCACCAAGCGGCGGATCATGGGAATCCAGTGACGAAACGAAAGCAACAGTCAATTCATCTGGTGTTGTATCTGGTGTAGCAATTGGTAATACAAATATCACTTACTCCAAAGACGGATGTACTTCAACTGATCATGCCGTCACCGTCTCTGCCGCATGCACCGACCCGGATCTCAACATCACGCTCAAATAATACGAAAGGACAATCAGAACAACCGCAACCCTCCCCCTGTCCATTGCCAGTCAGCAGGCAGGTCATTGTTCTTGACTGGCAGAACGAAGATATTTTTTCTCCTAATGATAGGTCAACCGCCGTGCGCCTTCGCTTGCCACGGCGGTTGCTGTTTTTCTTCTTTTAAGGGTTTTGATGAAATTAGACACTTGATAACAACGCATTATAAAAATATGCCGTAATTTTGCGCCACGAATCTAAAAAGAACAACCAATCATATTTTCATAATGGCTGAAAAACTCGAAGTGAAAGAACTTTCACAAGTCGTCGTGCGCTTCTCCGGCGACTCCGGCGACGGCATGCAACTTGCCGGCAACATCTTCTCAACCGTTTCCGCCACCGTCGGCAACGGCATCTCCACCTTTCCGGACTATCCCGCCGACATCCGCGCCCCTCAGGGATCGCTCACCGGTGTCAGCGGTTTCCAAGTCCACATCGGCGAAGGCAAGGTCTATACCCCTGGTGACAAATGCGACGTCCTTGTCGCCATGAACGCCGCCGCGCTCAAGACGCAATACAAATACGCCAAACCGCAAGCCACCATCATCATCGACACCGACAGTTTCGGTCCTAACGACCTCGCCAAGGCGCAGTTCAAGACCGACGACTACCTCGGCGAGATGGGCATCGACCCTGACCGTGTCGTCGCCTGCCCTGTCACCTCCATCGTCAAGGAGACGCTCAAGGACAGCGGTCTCGACGCCAAGAGCGTCCTCAAGTGCCGCAACATGTTCGCGCTCGGTCTCGTTTGCTGGCTCTTCAACCGCGACGAAAACCTTGTGGACAACTACCTGCGCGAGAAGTTCGCCAAGAAACCCGCCATTGCCGAAAACAATATCAAAGTCGTGCGGGCGGGCTATGACTACGGCGCCAACACCCACGCCAGCGTCCCTGCCACCTACCGCATCGAGAGCAAGACCAAGGAGAAAGGTCGCTACATGGACATCACAGGCAACAAGGCTACCGCCTATGGTCTCATCGCCGCTGCCGAAAAGGCGGGGTTGCGTCTTTACTTGGGCTCCTACCCTATCACCCCTGCCACCGACATCCTCCACGAGCTCTCCAAGCACAAGAGTTGTGGCGTGATTACCGTACAGTGCGAGGACGAACTCGCGGGATGCGCCTCCGCCATCGGTGCCTCTTTCGCCGGCGCACTTGCCGTCACTTCCACCTCCGGACCGGGCATCTGCCTCAAGAGCGAAGCCATGAACCTCGCCGTCATCCTCGAACTCCCGCTCGTCATCATTGACGTGCAACGTGGCGGTCCCGCCACCGGACTTCCTACCAAGAGCGAACAGACCGACCTCCTCCAAGCCCTCTTCGGACGCAACGGCGAGAGCCCTATGCCGGTCATCGCCGCTCTCAGCCCCGTCGATTGCTTCGACGCCGCGTACCAAGCGTCCAAGATCGCGCTCGAGCACATGACCCCGGTCGTGCTCCTCACCGACGCCTTCATCGCCAACGGCAGCGCGGCGTTCAAGTTGCCTGACCTCAACGCCATGACGGCTATCAACCCGCCTTACGTCCCTGAAAGCCTCAAGGGTTCATGGACACCTTATATGCGGGACGAGAAGACGGGAAGCCGCTACTGGGCGGTTCCGGGACGCGAAGGATTCCAACACATCCTCGGCGGATTGGAGAAGGACAACAAGACCGGTGCCATCTCCACCGACCCTGAAAACCACCACCTCATGGTCGGACTGCGACAAGCCAAGGTTGACAAAATCCAAGTCCCTGACATCGAGATCGAAGGTGACAACGACGCGGACCTCCTCATCGTGGGCTTCGGTTCCACCTACGGACACCTCCACGCCGCCATGGACGAACTCCGTGCCGATGGCAAGAAGGTCGCGCTCGCGCAGTTCAAATTCATCAACCCGCTGCCTGCCAACACGGCTCAAATCCTGGGCAAGTACAAGAAAGTGGTCGTCGCCGAGCAAAACCTCGGACAGTTCGCCGCTTTCCTCCGCATGAAGGTCAATGGATTCACTCCTTACCAGTTCAACCAAGTCAAAGGACAACCTTTCGTGGTCGCTGAACTCGTCAAGGCTTTCAACGACATTCTTGACAAATAACTCTTGACACAACCTTAACTGACTTTTTCATTATGAGCAACTATACTGTACAAGACTATAAAAAAGGACAACCGCGTTGGTGTCCGGGTTGTGGCGACCACTCCTTCCTCGCCTCCCTTCAGAAAGCCATGGCTGAAATCGGTGTCGCTCCTCATGACACAGCCGTCATCTCCGGCATCGGATGCTCCAGCCGTCTGCCTCACTATATGGCCACCTACGGCATGAACACCATCCACGGACGTGCCGCCGCCATCGCCACAGGATGCAAAGTCGCCAACCCCGCCCTCACCGTTTGGCAAGTTAGCGGTGACGGCGACGGACTCGCCATCGGTGGCAACCACTTCATCCACGCCAACCGACGCAACATCAACCTCAACATGATCTTGCTGAACAACCGCATCTATGGACTCACCAAGGGACAATACTCCCCAACATCCCCACGCGGATTTGTCAGCAAGTCTTCGCCTTATGGTACGGTTGAGGACCCGTTCCGCCCAGCAGAACTCTGCTTCGGAGCGCGCGGACACTTCTTCGCACGTGCCGTCGCCACCGATGCTAAGGGTACCATTGAGGTTCTTCAGGCTGCCTACAAGCACCACGGTGCCGCCGTTTGCGAAATACTTCAAAACTGCGTCATCTTCAACAACGGTGCCTACGAACCTATCTACAACAACGAAGGGCGCAAGAAGAACGCCATCTATGTGCGCCATGGCGAGAAACTCGTCTTCGGCGAGAACAACGAGTTCGGACTCGTGCAACAAGGCTTCGGACTCAAAGTGGTCGAAATTGGCAAGGACGGATACACCCTTGACGACGTGCTCGTCCACGACGCTCATTGCGAGGACAACACTCTCCAACTCAAACTCGCCATGATGGAAGGACCGGACTTCCCCATCGCGCTCGGTGTCATACGTGACGTGGACGCGCCTACCTACGATGATGCCGTCTATGCCCAACTCGACGAAGTCGCCGCGAAAAAACCTTACCACAACTTCGCCGAACTCCTCGAAACCAACGACATCTGGGAAGTGAAGTGACAATCCTACACGCAACTCATACATAAAGAAAAGGGAATGCCGAGGAGGCATTCCCTTTCTTCTGTATCATAACACCCAATCCTACTCTTCCTGCCACCGGAACTAACAGCCTCCAAGCGTTTCCGCTATCACTTCCGGAAACCACCGATACTCCAGTTCGTGGACTCGCGCGGCAAGCGTGTCCGCCGTGTCCGTTGGCTCAACTGGACATTTGGCTTGGAAGATGATATTCCCGCTGTCATAATGCTCATTCACATAGTGAATCGTGATGCCGCTCTCCTTCTCGCCCGCCGCTATCACCGCCTCATGCACATGATGGCCGTACATGCCCTTGCCGCCGAACTTCGGCAACAATGCAGGATGAATGTTCACCATCGCATTCGGATACTGCGCCACCAACCGCTCCGGCATCTTCAACATGAAACCTGACAGCACCACGAACTCCGCACCATACGACTTCAACGCCTCGTCCACCTTCGTCGTCTCCTCCAACTCTTTCTTGCTGAACGTCACCGTCGGAACGCCGAACTTCTCCGCCCGCTTCAGCACAGGAGCGTCATCGTGGTTTGCCAACAGCACCACCACCTTGCCCACTTCCTCCTTATCCTTGAAGTAATTCATGATGTTCTCAGCGTTCGACCCGTTGCCCGATGCCAAAATTGCGATTTTCTTTCCCATAATCCTTTATTTATTTACTAACAAATGTGAAAAAATTGCACACTAATATGTTTATTGCGCCATTTCTTAGTTTTTACGCTTAATTTTTGCGCATTTTACGCCTTTTAGTGTTACTTCGCGTTCACAATTAGGATGAGGCATCTTCATGCTATCCTTATTGCGTACAAATCTACGAAAAAACAAACTTTATATTAATCTTAACTTACCAAAAATGGAAAAAGCAGAAATCTCTGAAAAAGTTAAAGCTATCATCGTTGACAAATTGGGTGTTGAAGCCAGCGAAGTAACTCCTGAAGCTTCTTTCTCTAACGACCTCGGTGCTGATTCCCTTGACACCGTTGAGTTGATTATGGAGCTCGAAAAGGAATTTGGTATCAGCGTGCCTGAAGACCAAGCTGACAAACTTCAAACCGTTGCTGATGTAGAGAACTACATCGCTGCTAACACGAAGTAATTCGTCAACCATTCGATAAAACAAAGTGGAATAGTGTGGTTGCCACGTCGTGACTCACGATTTCCACTTTTTTTATATCCACCCTAAAATATAAAGTTAATACTCTCATGGAACTGAAACGCGTCGTCGTTACTGGCATGGGTACCATCAACCCACTTGCCACGGGTGTCGAAAAGACTTGGCAAGCCATGGCTGCCGGTGTCAGCGGTGCTGCACCCATCACGCACTTCGACACCACCGACTTCAAAACCAAGTTCGCTTGTGAAGTCAAGAACTTCAACCCTGCTGACCACTTCGATCGCAAGGAATTGCGACACCTTGATAACTACTGCCAATACGCGCTCGTAGCGGCGAAAGAGGCCATCGAAAGTGCTGGCTTCGACCTCGAGAAGGAAGACAAGGACGAAATAGGAGTCATCGTGGCGAGCGGCATCGGTGGCATGCTCACCATGGAAAACGAAGAGAAATTCTTCGCCACGCACCCTGAACTCGGACCAAAGTTCTCTCCTTTCTTCATCCCTATGTTCATTGGCGACATTGCCGCCGGACAAATTGCCATCCGCTACGGATTCCGTGGACCTAACTTCTCCACGCAGAGCGCATGCGCAAGCTCCAACAACGCCATGGTTGATGCATTCAACTACATCCGATTGGGCAAGGCTAACGCCATCGTGACCGGTGGTAGCGAAGCCGCCATCATCCCTTCCGGAGTCGGAGGCTTCAACTCCATGACCGCGCTCTCCACGCGCAACGACAGTCCAGAGACCGCAAGCCGACCTTTCAGCGCTTCGCGCGACGGCTTCGTCATGGGCGAAGGAAGCACCATCCTCGTTTTCGAGGAACTCGAGCACGCCAAGGCGCGCGGTGCCAACATCCTTTGCGAAATCATCGGTGGCGGACTTAGTGCCGACGCCTACCACATCACCCTGCCGCACCCTGAAGGCGCCAAACTCGTCATGAAGCGCGCCCTCAACGATGCTGGCATCGCTCCTGAAGAAGTGGACTACATCAACGTCCATGGCACATCCACAGGAGCAGGCGACCGCAGCGAGGCTAAGGCCATCATCGAATACTTCGGTGACCACGCCTACAAGCTCAACATCTCCTCCACCAAGTCCATGACCGGACACATGTTGGGTGCCGCAGGAGCCACCGAGGCGCTCGCCAGCATCATGGCCATACGCACAGGCATCATTCCGCCTACCATCAACCATGCCGATGGCGACGAAGATCCTGAAATCGACTACCGACTCAACTTCACCTTCAACAAGGCGCAGAAGCGTGATGTCCGTATCGCTCTCAGCAACACCTTCGGATTTGGCGGACACAACGCCAGCGTCATCATGAAACGCTACGAGTAGCCAAAAGACGACGAAGAACAAAGACCATTCATTGCAATGTCTATTCTCAACAAATTAAGGCTTGCGCTTGAGCGCAAGCCTTCTTCTATCTACGAAGAAGTCCTCGGCATACGTATTTCTGACCCACGTCTCTACGACGAGGCGTTCACCCACATCTCCATGCGCTCCAAGGCGAACCGTCGTGACTTCGACAACGAACGACTTGAATACCTCGGCGACGCTGTCATCGAAAGCGTCGTTTCCCACTTCCTTTTCACTCACTTCCCAGATCGGCGTGAAGGCTTCCTCACCGAGACACGAAGCAAAATCGTTCGACGCAGCACCCTCAACGCCACCGCGCTACGCCTCGGCATCGACCGACTGCTCCTTGTCCAGGACTCTATTCGCCACAACAGCGAAGACATCTACGGCAACGCATTCGAATCTCTCATCGGAGCCATCTACCTTGATCAAGGCTACGAAACCGCCCGCTCATTCATCCACACCCACTTCCTCGACACACTCGATCTCGAGCGTGTCGCCAACACCACCGTCAACTTCAAGAGCCAACTCCTCGAGTGGTGCCAACCGCGCAACCTCTCCATCGACTACGTTTGCGAGAAACGCATTCGACCTGCCGACAAACGACAAGCCTTCTACTGCACCCTCCGCGTCAACGGGCACCACCTGAGCGAAGCATGGGGCGACACCAAGAAGCAATCCGAACAAACCGCCGCCCGCTACGCCATGCGTGAACTCTTCACCCACACCAACCTCCAATCCGTTGTCCGGACACCTCCAGTTCCTCCCGAATCCTGACCCGCACCCTCATCTCCGCACCACATAGCGCATAAACTTGAAATGTCTTTCCCTCCAAACAGAAACACTATCTTTTTTATTTGTTATATTTGTAGGGTAAACATCAAAGTTTCAGCACACAATGGCAGAAAATGAGCACTGTTTCAACCTGCGTCACATCCCAGCCTATGGCGCGCGACGTTATGGTGAACGACCTGCCCTCTTCTTCAAGCGCAACCAAGAGAACGCCAAGCGTTTCGACCTTGACAACAAACGGTGGATTCCACTCTCTTGGAACGACTTCAACCGTCAAGTAGGACTGGCGGCAGCCGCTCTCCGACGGTTAGGCATCTCCTCCGGTGATAAACTGGCCATTTACAGCCAAAACCGCGTTGAGAGTTTCATTCTCGACTTCGCCAACTTCCGCCTCCACGGTGTCACCGTTCCCATGTATGCCACCTCAAGCCCCGAACAAGTGGCTTATATAGCGAACGACGCAGCCGTCAAATTGATTTTCGTCGGTGACGAACGACAGTTCCAAGCCGCCTCCGCCCAACGGGCCAACATACCCTCGGTCACGAATGTCATTCGACTTTATGGCGACGAACCTGACAGTTTCTCTCGCCTTTTGGAAGCCGAAGCCAACGCAGGCAATTCCGTTGACGATGACGGCTCCGAAACGCCCGACGAACTTGCCACGCTCATCTACACCTCCGGTACCACAGGCAACCCCAAAGGGGTCATGCTCACCCACGGCAACTACACCGCCGCGCTCAACTTCAATCAGAACCGACTCTCTTTCGACAATACGGACCGTTCGCTCTGCTTCCTCCCCATCAGCCACGTCTTCGAACGCGCTTGGAGTTACCTCTGCCTTGGTGCGGGAGCGCAAGTCTATGTCAACTACAACCCTAAAGACGTACTCCAATCACTGCGTGAAGTGCGACCTACCACCATGTGCGCCGTACCTCGATTTTGGGAAAAGGTTTACCTCGGAGTCATGCGCAAGGCACTCAGTGCTCCTTCGCCCATGAAGGCGTTCGCCGTTTGGGCGTTCGACATGGGACGCAAATACCACCTCATCTACAAAAACAAAAACCAGAAACCTAATTTCTGGTTCCGCTTCGGTTTCTTCCTTAGCGAACGACTCTTCCTCCGACGTCTCCGACGGGTTCTTGGCGTAGACTGCGGCAACTTCTTCCCAGTGGCAGGCAGCAGCCTCAGCGACCATATCCTCGTCTTCCTCAAGTCGCTCGGCATTCCGCTCCTCTATGGCTACGGACTTACCGAAACCACCGCCACTGTCAGCTGCTTCACGAACCACAACTTCCGAATCGGGTCTATCGGCGAGGTGCTTGACGGCGTGGATGTAAAGATTGGCGATGAAGGTGAAATACTTGTCAAAGGACCTACCATTACTCAAGGCTATTACAAGCGACCAGAAGCCAATGCCGCCGCCTTCACTGCCGACGGCTACTTTCGTACTGGCGATGCCGGACGGTTAGAAGGTCGCCACCTCTTCATGACCGACCGCATCAAGGACCTCATGAAGACCAGCAACGGCAAATACATCGCTCCGCAGCAGATTGAAGTGCGACTTAGCGCATGCCCCGTCATAGAGCAAGCCGCCGTCATTGGCGACCGACGACCTTACGTCACTGCCATCATCGTTCCTGACTTCGAGTCACTGCGCCAACACCCGGACATCATCGCCAACCACCTCGAGACGGTTACCGACGAACAACTCATCAACGAAAAAATCGTCCTTCAAGTCTTTGAAAGTGCCATTGCGCAAGCGTTGCAAGGGTTGGCGCCTTTCGAGCAAGTGAAGAAATTCACGCTCATCCGCAAAGGGTTCACGCTCGAAGGGGGCGAACTCTCCAATACGCTCAAGTTGCGCCGGGCGGTCATCACGCAAAAATACGCTGACCTTATCGACTCCATGTACGACCGACTCAAAGCGGAAAAGACAATAAATACGCATTAGTACCGCTCCTTTTTCTTACCTTTGCCTCTCAATTTTATAAAAAAGGCACTTCTGTTTATGGAACTTGGCGGAATGAACATCTGGGTGTGGGTCGGATTCTATATCCTTGTCCTTGCCATGTTGGCTATCGACCTCTTCTGTTTTGGTAAGAAAGGGCAACACGAAGTAGGCATCAAGGAAAGCCTGCGCATGACGATTGTGTGGATTATCGTCTCTGTCTTGTTTGGATTAGGCATTTACGTTTTCGATGCCGACCCGGGACAGGAAGGTTTGTTTCATGGCGGCAAACGAGCCATGGAGTATTTTGCAGGCTACCTCATCGAGAAGTCCCTCTCAATGGACAACTTGTTTGTGTTCTTGATGCTCTTCTCCTATTTCGGCATCGAACGCAAATATCAGCACGAAGTGCTTTTCTGGGGCATCTTTGGTGCCTTGGTGCTACGCTCTGTTTTCATCTTTGCGGGCGTGGCTGTCATCACGCGCTTTGAATGGGTGCTCGCCATCTTCGGACTTTTCCTCCTCTACACGGGCATCAAGATGTTCGTCAGCAAAGACGAGAACGTTGACCCTTCCAGGAATTTCATCGTTCGCCTGTTCAAACGTTTCTTTCCCGTCACGGACCAGCACCATGGCGACAAGTTCTTCGCGAAGGTTAATGGCAAGACGTTTGCCACTCCGCTGTTCATCACTCTCATCGTCATCGAGACCACCGATGTCGCCTTTGCCGTTGACAGCATCCCTGCCGTCTTCTCCGTCAGCCACGACCCCTTCGTCGTTCTCACCTCTAACATCTTCGCTCTCCTTGGTCTGCGCGCCCTCTATTTCGCATTGAGTGCCATCACCCAATATTTCCGTTATCTCAAATATGGATTGGGATTCATCCTCTTCTTCGTGGGCGTAAAGATGATTATCGGATTGAAGTGGATTGACATTGAGATTCCTATTGGTTGGTCACTCGCCGTCATCATTGGTGTGTTGGCCATTTCTATTCTTGCCTCCGTGTTGATAAAAAAGAAAAACTAAAAACATTATACTAAGAAAAAATGACTGATTTTCTCGAAGAAATCAAATGGCGCGGAATGCTCGCGCAAATAATGCCTGGCACCGAAGACCTTTTCAAACGTGGACAAGTCACCGCCTACCTTGGCATTGACCCTACCGCCGATAGTCTGCACATCGGTCACCTTTGCGGCATCATGATGCTCCGCCACCTCCAGCGTTGTGGACATAAGCCTGTCGCTCTCATTGGCGGTGCCACTGGCATGATTGGAGACCCTTCGGGCAAGAGCGCCGAGCGCAACCTGCTTGACGAAGCCACCCTGCGACATAACCAAGAGGCCATCAAGCAACAACTCGCGCGATTCCTTGACTTCGAGAGCGACGCTCCTAACAAGGCTGAATTGGTCAACAACTACGACTGGATGAAAGACTTCTCCTTCCTCGCCTTCGCGCGTGACGTGGGCAAGCATATCACCGTCAATTATATGATGGCCAAGGAGAGTGTGCAGAAGCGACTGAATGGCGAGGCGCGCGACGGACTCTCTTTCACCGAATTCACCTACCAACTGCTCCAAGGCTACGACTTCCTCCACCTTTATCAGGACAAGGGATGCCAACTCCAGATGGGCGGCAACGACCAGTGGGGCAACATGACCACGGGCACCGAACTCATCCGACGCACGCTTGGCAAGGAAGACGCCTTCGCACTCACTTGCCCGCTCATCACCAAGGCGGATGGCGGCAAGTTCGGTAAGACCGAGAGCGGCAACGTTTGGCTCTCGGCGCAATACACCTCTCCTTACAAGTTCCACCAGTTCTGGCTTAACGTCAGCGATGCCGACGCTGCCAAATACATCAAGATTTTCACGTCGCTGCCTAAGGACGAAATCGACAACCTCATCCGCCAACACGACTCCGCTCCTGAACAACGATTGCTGCAAAAGCGATTGGCGGATGAAGTCACCCTCATGGTTCACGGACAAACGGCCCTTGACAGTGCCATCGCCGCTGCCAACATTCTTTTCGGAAAGGCTACCAGCCAGCAACTCAAAAATCTGGATGAAGCCACCTTCCTCCAAGTCTTCGAGGGCGTACCGCAATTTGAAGTCAGCAAGACGGAATTGGAAGCGGGCGTCGGCATTCTTGACCTCCTGGCGGAGAAGACACAAGTCTTCGCTTCCAAAGGCGAAGGACGCAAAATGATTCAAAGCAACGGATTTAGTCTCAACAAGGACAAACTTACCGATCCTGCCGCCATCATCAACACCGACCTCCTGCTCAATGGCAAATATCTCTTGGCGCAGAAGGGCAAGAAGAATTACTTCCTCATCGTCGCGCGATGACCTTCAACGAAGCGAGAAAAGCTCTTTCAAGCCTCTATGACGAACGCGAAAGCAACGAAATCTTACTTCGGCTTTCGGAACACTTGACGCACCTCTCACGCTCACTGCTCCTCTGCGACCGTGACCGTGCCATCGCAGCTTGCCAAAACGAGTTCGACTCCGCGGTGCGACGTCTTCTTTCGTCCGAACCGTTGCAATACGTCCTCGGCTACGAACTTTTTCGCTCACGACGCTTCTCTGTCTCGCCCTTTGTTCTCATTCCGCGACCGGAAACCGAGGACCTTGTCTCCTGGGTTGAAGACGATTTTCTTGACTTTTCCCTAACCCCTTCTCCTTGTTTCGCTGACATCGCCACCGGCAGCGGATGCATCGCCATCTCGCTTGCCTTGGACCTCTTCGGCACGCGCCCGGAGCATTCCGATGCTCGTGTCCTCGCTGTTGACATCTCCTCCGATGCTCTTTCCGTGGCGCGAGACAACGCCACGGCGCTTCGTGCTGACGTTGCTTTCCTTCAGTCTGACCTTTTGTCTGAACAACGCTCCGACAACATTCTGACAGCGATTGAACGACTCTCACCGGACGCTCCCGTCGTCCTTGTTTCCAACCCTCCCTATGTCACCGAGAGTGAAAAAGATTCCATCCACCCCGCGGTCCTGGATCACGAGCCTCATCTCGCTCTCTTTGTTCCGGACAACGACCCACTGCTTTTCTATCGTGCGTTAGGTCTTCTCGCTTCCAAACTGTCGCGCTTCAACGCTCTCTACGTCGAGGTTAATCAACGACTTGCCGACGACACCGCCGCTCTTTTCCGCGCTCTTGGCTTCTCCGACGTCTGCCTGCGACACGACCGCTTCTCTCGTCCGCGCATGCTCCGCGTCCGTCCGTGACGCCCCCCGTTCGCTTCTTTTCTCAAAGCGATTTTCCTTCCCCTTATTTCTGTTTGCTGCTAATCCTCCGTGTCACCCCACGACTCTCTCTCTCCTCCCTTACGGAAATTACCTTTGCCGCCTCTCGGCTTGTCCTTTCCACCGAAACGTTTGTCGCCGAACTTCCTGTCACCGAATTTACGATCACCAAACTTCCCTTCACCGAACTTCCTGTCACCAAACTTCCCTTCGCCGAATTTCCTGTCACCGAACTTCCTTTCGCCGAATTTCCTGTCGCCAAACTTCCCTTCGCCGAATTTCCTGTCGCCGAACTTCCTGTCACCAAACTTCCCTTCGCCGAATTTCCTGTCGCCGAACTTGCGATCGCTAAATTTCTTTTCTCGCTTCTCAAAGTCACGACGCTTTTCTTCCCCCTCATTTTCTTTCTCCGCACGCTTCCGTTCCTTTTGCTCTTTCTCTTGCTGTTCCTTATACGTCCTTACAAAGCGACGGTGATGGTCAGCATAGGCATTCTCCTCCTCATCGTCCCGCTTTCTCGAAAAGTCCTTCTTCCCTTTGCCCCTTTTCATGTCTGGTTTCTCCTCGTCTCCGAACACTTCGTTCAAGAACACTTCACGAGGTTTCCACTCGCCCATGCGAATGCCGTCACGTTCCGTGACCTTGATGGCGTCAAAACGCAACTGACCGTCCTCCGCGCGATTGAATTCACTCCCGTCCTTGCTTTTCACCTCAATCGCAGTCGTGTCCCGTTGTTTGTACTCACCGTTCTCCACTTGTTGTTGAACGTGTTTCTGGCGGCTGCCTTGGAATATCTCGTAGCAACAGAACAGACACTCTATGTCTCCGTTCAGCAGCGTTATCTTTTTCTCAGGCTTCATGCCTATGGCGGCCAAGAACTCCTCGCTCGAACTGATGACCCACGCATATCCGTTCTTTACCTCATGTTTCAGGAACTTGCCCAAGGAGGCATACAAATCCTGTATCTTCTCCACGTGCATACGCTCGCCGTATGGCGGGTTCGTCACCAGCAACATGTCCTTGCGCTCCTCGCCTTCCTCTTCTGTTGCCAGTCGCTGGTCCGCTATGTCGGCTTGTTCAAACTCTATATACTTGGCGACACCTGCCGACTTGGCGTTTTCCTCCGCAAACGCCAACGCGCGTTTCGACACGTCGCGGGCATAAATCTTGTGCGTGAACTCCTTCTGTTCGCTGTCGTCTTCATACAACCGCTGGAACAATTCCTTGTCGAAGTCATACCATTTCTCGAAGGCGAAACCTTCTCTGAAGATGCCCGGCGGAATGTTCAAGGCTATCAAGGCGGCTTCTATGACGATGGTGCCACTTCCGCACATCGGATCTACGAAGTCGCTCTCGCCATTCCATCCGGCCATCAGCAACATTCCTGCCGCCATGGCTTCACTGATGGGTGCCTCGTTCTGAACCATTCGGTATCCACGCTTGTGCAGGCTCTCGCCCGTGCTGTCCAAACTCAACGTGCACTGGTTTCCTGATATGTGAATGTTCACGATCAGATCCGGATTCGTCAATCCCACCGACGGACGCTCGCCCTCCTTCTCCATGAAGTAGTCGGCTATCGCGTCTTTCACCCTGTACGTCACGAACCTCGAGTGCGTGAAACTCTCGCTATACACCGTTGAATCCACGGAAAACGTCATGTTCGTGTCCAAATACATCGACCAGTCTATCGACTTGGCGTGGTCATAGAGAGCGTCAGCGTTATTCGCCTCAAATTGCAAGAGAGGCACCAAGAAGCGTGTTGCCACACGGCTGCACAAGTTCACCTTATACAGCAACTTCTTGTCGCCCTTGAAACTCACCGCGCGGTTTCCTATCTCTATATCCGTCGCGCCGGCTTGTTCCAACTCTCGGGCAAGCACCTCTTCCATTCCCTTATACGTTTTGCCCATGATGGCAAAGACTTCATTCTCCATGACTCTATTTTTGTTGATTCTTTTTTACCGTTTGAATATTCGACTGCCCGCTGGCACGTCATAGTCTATCCACGTGTTGCCACCAATGATACTGCCGCGTCCTATGGTGATGTTGCCGAGTATCGAGGCGTTGCTATACACGATGATGTCATCTTCAAGGTGCGGGTGACGGGGTATTCCCTTGATTGGATTCCCATTGTCATCCAGCGGAAACGACTTCGCTCCCAATGTCACGCCTTGATATATCTTCACATTGTTGCCTATCACGGCGGTCTCACCTATCACGGTACCCGTGCCGTGGTCTATCGTGAACGACTTGCCTATCTTCGCCCCGGGGTGTATGTCTATCCCCGTTTCCGAATGTGCCATCTCGCTGATGAAGCGAGGAATGATCGGAACGCCCAACAGCAGCAATTCATGCGCCACCCTATAGTTCGTCAACGCTTTCATCACAGGGTAGCAAAAAATCACTTCGCCATAACTCTTCGCCGCTGGGTCGCCATTGTACGATGCCACCACGTCGCTTGCAAGCGTCTCACGCATCTCCGGCAGACGCTCCAAAAAGGTCGTTGCTACCTCGTCCGCTTTCTTTTCCAACTCACCGAGATTCTCGCATTCGCATTCCGCGAAGCACATCCCGGCAAGCACTTGATCACGCAGCAACGAGTGCAAACGCTCTATCGCCACGCCTATATGGTATCTCCTGTCATAGGCTGACAAGGTCTTTTCTTCAAAATAACCGGGAAAAAGCACGCTCCTTACCAAGTTGATAATCTCCTTCAACACGGTCATCGACGGCATGCACATGCCGCTCGAACCGCTGAACACCACGGTCTTCAAGTTCCTTTCGTCACTCAACTCCTCTATCACGCGACTCAACTTCTGGCGCGTTTCTATTTCTTTATATTTCGTTGTCATCATTAAGTATCTCTTTTGTATTTTACTGTTTCGAGGCGAGGTAATTGATTGCCGGATTGGCATACATCTCCATTATCTTAGAGGTCAAAAATTCCTCGTCACGACATGCCAAATCCACCTTCGAAACCTGACAGGCCACATACTCCACGAACTTCGCCTTCTCCTCGTCGCTATAAGTTCCGGCGAAGGTGCGTTCACCCGTCACCATGTCATGTGCCACACGGTGCGTCACCATCAACTCATAATTGGAGTGTATCTTCCTGTCTATGACTTCCGCCAAGGCATTGATGCGCTCGTTCTTTCTCGTTGTCGCTTGCGCTATCTCGTCTATCTCCTTTTCTATCGTTCCCGCCACGCGGTACATCACCTTTCCTTTCCATCCGAAAATGCCCGTCTTCATGCTCACCAAGTCATCCGTCGGACCTTTTTTCCACTCAGCGTCATCGCGTCGTTGTTGCATCTCCTTCGCCTTCAAGTAGTCGCATGGATCATACTCATACGAGATCGCCGTCGGAAAGAATCGCAACTGCTTCATGCCCTCTGCCCAGTCCCCGCCCTCGTCGCTCATCGCCATCATCTTCAGCAAGGCGGGTTGTGTGCGGTCATTGCTATCCTTGGCGCGTCCTTCTCGTTGCGCTATCCAGATGCTGCGATGTCGCTCATGCAGCGTCGTGCGTATATAGGCGCTCAGACGCATTGAACTCATCATCTGCTCCTTCACGCCAAGGTCACGCTCCACGATGAAACTGCGGTTCAACCGCACCAATTTCTTTATCCACGGACGCTTCAGCAAGTTGTCGCCTATCGCTATCTCCGTCAGCATCATGCCTCTGTTTATCAACAGCGTCTGAAGAAAGGCGCTGTCAAGCACGATATCACGATGATTCGTGATGAACATATACGCTTGACGCTCGTCCGGGCATGCCGTGAAGTCCATCTCCACGCCATTCGTCGCCACTTTCTTCAACCCCTCAAGCCACGCCGCCACCACATGAATCTGAAACTCATCTACTGTCCGCAACGACAGCAAATACGCCTTCAACTGTTCCATGTCTTTTCCCTTGAACAAGACGGGCAACTGCTCTGTCAACTCCTGTTCGTCAAGCAACGAAACAATGATGTCATGCACCTCTTCATCCCTATACGGGCGTATATTTTCAAAGTTAAATGAAGGCATTTTCTATTCTCTTATTTTGATGTTCTTGTTTGTTTTTCTCTTTTGGGCAATATCAATGCGCTACCTATTGACGCCGCCACGCCTTGGTTCAACACCCATGTCACCATGCCGGCAATGCCAAAGCAGCGACCCGAAACCACCGCGCCCAACACGCCTCTTGACGCAAGGTCCGTCACACCCAATGAGGGTGTAAAGGTAACAAATAAATAATAAATGGCTATCATGCGCAATCCTTCCGTCCACGACGCGTCACCGCCAAACGCCATGACGGCGCAATACATCTGCGCGCACATCACCGCGTAACGCACCGCGCCTATCACGAGAACACACGTCAACCTTCCCGTTCCGAGGGCTCCCACCGCCCTCACCACTTTGAACCGTTCTATCCGTCGAAGCACTTTCGGAAACAAGAAATACCCTGCCACCACTGCCGCCACCGCTACTGCCGCCACCGTCACCACAACCGTTTTCTGTTCCGCCACGGCTATCAACTCTTCCGTCAGGCACAACGCCACGGCTCCCGCCGCCACCATCACCACCGTTTGCGCGTAACTTCCCGCCATCACCAATCCCATGCCCATCGTCCTCTTTCCCTCCGATAGGCACAAGGCGCGTGACGGATATTCTCCTAAACCGAACGGCGTGAATACCCTTCCGGCATAACCCGCCAACACGCCGCGCACCGACTGCCAAAAACGCTGACGCTCCAGACCGCCGCACAGAACCCGCCATCGCCACGCCTCCAACGCCCAGTTCACGGGTGCCAATGCCACGGCTAACGCCAGCCAGCACCATGACCACTTCATCATGACCACCGCGCGCATGTCCTCCCGACCGTTCCACGCCATCCATGCCAACGCCACCCACGCGGCAACCGCCACCAACACCCTCAACCGCTTCGCCATTTTGCGTTTCCACGATGTCTTGTCTTCACTCATAAACGTCCTCGGTCCAAATAACTATAGTAACTCTTCACGTCTGGCGACACTATCAGGTGATCCAGTACCCTGATCTCCACCGCCTCAAAGGCTTTCTTCAACCGCTGGGTCAGGCGGTCATCCTCCATTGACGGAATCAGCGAGCCTGCAGGATGATTATGGGCGAAGGCGACCGCTGACGCTCCGCTCTTCAACGCCGTCACAAGACACTGCTTCACGTCCACCATCACCGCCGCATAACCGCCCGTGCTCACTATTCTCGTGTCTATCAACACGTTCCTGTGGTTCATCATCACTATCACGAACTGCTCTCTCTGACCGTCACCTATCATCGGCTGCAACAACTGGAACAACTTCCCGCTGTCGCTCATTGGCTCACGCTTCGACACCTGCGCTATCTGTCGCCTACGGCTCAACTCCAACGCCGCTATCAATTTCGTGATTTTCGCCGGACCCAAACCCTTATATTTCTTGAAGTATTCGTAATCCCTCTGACCCAACACGTTCAGGTCGCCTCCGCAGTCGTCCAATATCCGCCGCGACAGTTGCATCACGTCCGCCTCCGCCGTTCCCACGCTCACCAATATGGCTATCAACTCCACCGTCGTCAAATGCGAACAACCCATTTTTATCAGTCGCTCACGGGGCTTCTCGTCCTCCGCCATGCGGCGCATGACGCTCTCGCTCTTGACTGCCTGACCTTCCATCTCTTCTAAGAATAAAAAAGAGGCGGAACCTTCCATTCCACCTCTGTACGTTCAGTTTTTTCTTTCTTGCGATACGTGTCTCCGAATCAAGATTACGCCAAGGCGTTAATCTTCTTCGCAAGACCGGATTTCAAGTTCGCTGCCTTATTCTTGTGAATAATGTTCTTCTGAGCCAACTTGTCTAACATCGACGAAACCTTGCCCAACTTTGCTTGTGCCTCTTCCTTGTCTGTCATGTTACGCAATTCCTTGATTGCGGTACGTGCCGACTTGTGGAAGTAACTGTTGCGTTCGTTGCGCTTTTCCGTTTGACGAATTCGCTTTTCCGCTGACTTATGGTTTGCCATAATCTTTCCTAAAAAAAATTTTTTGAGTTTCTCTTTCTTTCTTAGTAGTCCCTAGCAGAATCGAACTGCTCTTTAGAGAATGAAAATCTCTCGTCCTAACCGATAGACGAAGGGACCGGTTTCGCCTTCCAACCGCGACTTTTTTCTCGTCACTGGGTTTTTTAGCGGCTGCAAAGATACGGCGTTTTTCTTTTTTGACAAAAAAAACTTTATTTTTCTTTCATTTTCTGTCTTTTTCTCTCTTTTTCTTGCCTAAATTTGTTTTCAACTTTTTTCCACACATGCTCGAAAAGACGCGCGCCATCATCTTGCACCATCTCCGCTACGACGACTCCGCCGTCATCGTCCGCGTCTATACCGAACGTTTCGGGCTCATTTCTTTCCTCACGCGTTCCGTGCGGGGCAAGCAAGCGCGCTTCCCCTCCTCTTTTCTGCGACCCATGACGGTCGTGCACCTCGTCATGTCTGTCAAAAACCATTCCGAACTCCACTCCGTCCGCGAGTCCTCGCTGATCTCCTCTCCCTGCGCTTCCGTGCCCGCTGACGCCGTCGCGTGCTTCATCGCCGAGGTGCTGATGCGCACGCAGACCGACCCGCAACCCGATGCCGACACCTTCGACTATCTGGTCTCCGTCGCCGATGCGCTCGCTTCCGCCAACGCTCCGCTTCGTGAACTTCCCGTGGCTTTCCTTGTCCGCTATGCCGAACTGCTCGGCTTCGCGCTTCCTGACGAGTCGTTGCCACGGAACCTCCGGCCCAACCACCAACTCCATTCGGTCCTCGACTACTACGACCGACACCTCGACCGACCGCTCTCGCTCAAGTCACTGCCCGTCCTCCACGACCTGTTCAATTGAATCGACCGTCCTCCCGCTTCGGCACGCTCTTCCTGACAAAAAAAACGGAAGGACTTTCTCCTCGCTCCGCAAGCAATTTGAAAATATTCCCCGAGAATTAAAAATTAACGACTATCTTTGCACTCCCCAAATCCCCACTTGCTCCCTGGCCCTGTAGTTCAATGGATAGAACGGAAGTTTCCTAAACTTTAAATTTGAGTTCGATTCTCAGCGGGGCTACACATTAAAATAATAAATAATGTCTTAAGGTATCGTTCCTCGATACCTTTTTCTTTTTCCCAATTCGGTAATTTACGGAAATTTCCCCGCCTTTCTGACCAATTCTCATCCTATAAGTGTAGTTTTGCGCCATGAACCGAGGGAGAAATGCCGCTTTCCCATGCGACAAACTCCCAAACAACAAAACAATAACAAACAATGGCAAACTTGGAAAACGAAGTCAATGACTTCATGGCGAAAATCATCGCCAAGAACCCTGGTGAAGGAGAGTTTCACCAAGCGGTAAAAGAAGTGTCTGAAAGCCTTATGGGTTTCATCAACGAGAACCCTAAGTACAAAAAGGCGAAAATCCTCGAACGCATGGCTGAGCCTGAACGTGTCATCATGTTCCGTGTGCCTTGGATTGACGACAAGGGCGAAATCCAAATCAACCGTGGCTTCCGCATTCAGATGAACAGCGTTATCGGACCTTACAAGGGCGGTCTCCGCTTCCACCCTACCGTTAACTTGGGCATCCTCAAGTTCCTCGCCTTCGAGCAGGTTCTCAAGAACAGCCTCACCACGCTCCCTATGGGTGGTGCCAAGGGTGGTTCTGACTTCGACCCTAAGGGCAAGAGCGACAACGAAGTGATGCGTTTCTGCCAATCTTTCATGACCGAACTCTACCGCCACATCGGCCCTGACACCGACGTTCCTGCCGGTGACATAGGCGTGGGTGGTCGTGAAATCGGCTTCCTCTTCGGACAATACAAGCGTCTCCGCAACGAGTGGACGGGCGTCCTCACGGGCAAGGGTCTCCAATATGGTGGTTCACTCATCCGTCCTGAGGCTACCGGATACGGTCTCGTTTACTTCGCGAGCGAAATGCTCCACCAAGCGGGCGACGACATGAAGGGCAAGACCATCGTGGTCAGCGGTTCTGGCAACGTGGCTCAATACGCTGTTCAAAAGGCTACGCAACTCGGCGGCAAGGTTGTCACCATGAGCGACTCTAACGGCTTCATCTACGATGCTGACGGTATCGACGCCGAGAAACTCGCTTACATGATGGAAATCAAAAACGTTCGTCGTGGTCGTGTTAAGGAGTATGTCGAGAAATACAAGAACGCTCAATACTTCGAGGGCAAGAAGCCTTGGGGTGTTAAGTGCGACATCGCTCTCCCTTGCGCAACGCAAAACGAAATCAACGAAGAAGACGCTAAGACGCTCATCGCCAACGGCTGCAAAATGGTCAGCGAAGGTGCCAACATGCCTTCTACCAACGAGGCTATCGAGGTTTACCAAAACGCTAAGATTCTATACAGCCCGGGCAAGGCTTCCAACGCCGGCGGCGTGGCTACCTCAGGTCTCGAAATGACCCAGAACAGCGAGCGTCTCCCTTGGAGCAGCGAAGAAGTGGACGCTAAGTTGCACCAGATCATGGTCAACATCCACAAGACCTGCGTAACCTACGGTCAAGAGAAAGACGGACGCATCAACTACGTGAAGGGTGCCAACCTCGGCGGCTTCATCAAGGTGGCTGACGCTATGCTCGCTCAAGGCCTCGTTTAATCGACTCTCGATTTAACACCATAACGAAGAGAAGGGTGGAACCCGCGTGGGTTCCACCCTTCTTCCATTCTTATTCGTTGTCAACGACAAAAAAACACAACACAAAAATGTTTATTTTCGCGTTCTGAACCAACACCGCGCGTCATGCCCAACATTCTTATCATAGACGACGAACGCCCCATTCGCAACTCTCTCAAGGACATCTTCACCACCGACAACCCCAAGAACGAAGTGGATCTCGCAGCCGATGGCATGGAGGGGCTGCTCGCCATCAAGTCCAAGGACTACGACATCATCTTCTGCGACATCAAGATGCCGCAAATGGATGGTATCGAAGTGTTGGACAAGATTTGCGCCGAACACCACGACATCCCCGTGGTCATGATCAGCGGACACGGAGACATCGAGACGGCGGTCGCTTGCATCAAGAAGGGGGCTTTCGACTTCATCGAGAAACCTTTGGACATGAACCGACTGCTCATCACGCTGCGCAACGCCCTTGACAAAAAGCACACCGCCACCGAAGTCAAGGTGTTGAAAAAGAAGGTGGCTCGACGCTACAACATGGTCGGATCCAGTGCCGCGCTTGAACGCGTCCGTGACATCATTGACAAGGTCGCTCCAACTGACGCGCGCGTGCTCATCACGGGTGCCAACGGCACCGGCAAGGAGGTCGTCGCGCACGCACTCTACGAGCGTAGCAACCGCGCCGACCAACCGTTCGTCGAGGTCAATTGCGCCGCCATCCCTTCCGAACTCATCGAGTCCGAACTCTTCGGGCATGAAAAAGGCTCTTTCACGGGTGCCGTCAAACAGCGCGCCGGCAAGTTCGAACAAGCCAACGGGGGCACCATCTTCCTCGACGAGATTGGAGACATGTCGCTCGCGGCGCAAGCCAAGGTTCTGCGCTGCTTGCAAGAGAACGTCATCTCGCCCGTCGGCAGTGACAAGGACATCAAAATCAATGTTCGCGTCCTTGCCGCCACCAACAAGAACCTCGAAGAGGAAATCCGCAAGGGCAACTTCCGCGAGGACCTCTACCACCGACTCTCTGTCATCCTCATCAATGTTCCTTGCCTCGACGACCGCAAGGACGACATTCCCGAACTTGTCAATCATTTTTGCGAACGCATTTGCCAAGACGAGGGCATGACACCAAAGAGGTTCAGCGACGATGCCATCAAGGCGTTGCAGCAACGCTCATGGACCGGCAACATACGTCAGCTGCGCAATGTCGTTGAGCGACTGCTCATTCTCGGCTCTGACACCATCACCAAGGCGGATGTGGACAGTTTCGCCTGACATCGATTCCTTCTTGACTTAATCAAACAAAAAAATAACACCTGGACACTCTATGAAACGGCTCTTCGACTTCCTCCGCTCCAACCTCTATGTTACCACCGCCCTCAACCTCATCCTGGCGATGCTTGTCTATTCGCTTTGCCGCTTGGAGTTCTACCTCGTCAACGCTGCCGACTTCTTTCCTGACCTTGACACCGCCACCCTTCCCACCATCTTTGCAGGAGGTCTCAAGTTCGACCTCTCTGCCGTGCTCTACACCAATCTGCTCTACCTCCTCCTCATGCTCATCCCCTTCCGCTTCCGGCTGAACAGGGCATACCAACAAGTCGCCAAGTGGATCTTCATTGTCGTCAACGCCCTTGCCATCATCATCAACCTCAGTGACTCCATCTACTTCAAGTTCACCAGCCGACGCACCACGATGTCGTTCTTCTCAGAGTTCCAGAACGACAACAACCTTGGAGGCATCGTCGCAGACGGAGCCCTGAACTATTGGCACGTTGTCCTTGCGGGCATCGTCCTCATCGCCGTCCTCGTACTCCTCTACCGCAATCCCATAAGGAAGAGTTCCCCGCGCGTCTCCTCACGCTCCTCTTTCGCTTACTACCTTCGCAACTCCATTGCGCTTGTCGTGGCGGTCTTCCTCATCGTCAACGGCATGCGCGGCGGCTTCGGATCGTTCGTCCGCCCCATCACGCTCAGCAACGCCAACCAGTATGTCACCAAGCCCCTCGAAGCCTCCATCGTGCTCAACACGCCCTTCTGCCTCCTCCGCACCATTGGCAAGCACCCCTACAAGGACCCGCACTACTTCAATGACAAGGAGGAACTCGAATCCATCTATACGCCGCTCAGACAGCGGGGGGGCGCGCAGTCCGTACCCATGAACAAGAAGAACGTCGTCATCTTCATTCTCGAATCGTTCAGCAAGGAGTTCGTCGGTGAACTCAACCGCGACCTCGACAATGGCTCCTACCGTGGCTACACGCCGTTCCTCGACAGCCTCATCCGCCACTCTCTCACGTTCGAATACACTTTCGCCAACGGGCGCAAGTCCATCGATGCCATGCCGTCCGTCTTGAGCAGCATACCCCGATTCTACGAGCCTTATTTCCTCACCTCCTACAGCAACAACCGGGTCAGCGGCATCGCCGATGTCCTGAATGACGAGGGCTACTACACCGCCTTCTTCCACGGCGCGCCCAACGGTTCCATGGGCTTCGAGGCGTTCGCCAACATCAGCGGATTCCAGGACTACTACGGCAAGACCGAATACGACAACGCCCACCCCGGCAACGATGACTACGACGGTCATTGGGGCATCTGGGACGAGGAGTTCTTCCAATTCTACGCCCACTCCCTTTCCACTTTCCACGAGCCCTTCATGGCGGCACTCTTCTCTGTCTCCTCCCATCATCCCTTCCACGTTCCCGCACGCTATGCGGACGTGTTCACCGAAGAGGGCGGACATCCGCTCCACAAGTGCATCCGCTACACCGACAACGCCCTCCGTCTCTTCTTCGACTACGCACGTCGTCAACCGTGGTACGACAACACCCTCTTCGTCATCACCGCAGACCACACCAACGCCCTCACGCGCAAGGAGTACCTCACCGATGCCGGCTACTTCAAGGTGCCCATCGTCTTCTTTACGCCCGACGGCTCACTCTCGGGTCGCATTCCTGCCATCGCCTCGCAGGCGGACATTATGCCTACCGTTCTCGGGCATCTCAACTACCGCAAGCCTTATTTTGCCTACGGCAATAACCTCCTCGACACCGCCTATACGAGCCACTACGCCATCAACCACTATGACCAGACGTTCCAACTCTTCCGTGACAGCCTCCTCATACAGTTCGATGGCGACAAGACTACCGCCATCTACAACTTCGTCACCGACGTGCCGCAGCGTGACAATCTGCTCTCCACGCTCCCTGCCGACCGTCGCCAATATTACGAACGCCTCATCAAGGCGGTCGTCCAGCAGTACATCGACCGCATGACCGCCAACCGCATGACCATTGACGCGGAGTGATTGTAAAAAAAACTCACCATAAAACAATTAAAAACGGATTCTTTTCCTGCACAATGTTTTTGTAGAAAACGTTGTGTGACTGACATTTTCCATGTCACAAAGCGGAGATGCGAAAGCCACCCCGCTTTTTTGTTCTTGTCTATTGGCAACATATGGACACGCTTTGACTGTTTCCGACTTAACAATTGAAAATTATGTTGCACAACATATCAAACTTTTTGGGAAAAACTTTCGCATTCCCTACATTTGTGTCATTAGTTACACTAACGCATGTGTTTTTATTTGCTTAAATAAGCAAAACAAACAAAACGTAGTGATAAAAAATCAACTTCATTTTTTAACAATTACATTTTAGACACAATGAAGAAATTATTAACATTAGGTGCTGCCTTGCTCGCAAGTTTCAGCTTATGGGCAGCGTATCCTACTACAACTACCACGTATGCATTGGAAGACTTGACCGTTGATGCGACAACTCTTACGTACTCCAAGACCGGTTTGAGTGGTGATGCGCAGAAACTGAAAAACGTGCTGTACATTGATGTGGAAGTACCATGCGCTTCGGCTAATGGTAATCTGTATCTTCGTGGAAATTCCCAAAATACAGGTCGTTTTGCTACAATCTGGGGCGACAATGGTACCGCGCGTGACGAAAGCCGCAAAGTAGCCATGAAAAATGGGAACAGCGATGCTATCGCTTTTACGGCTGACGACATTCTTGAGGATGGCGGGAAATACTACATTCGTTTCTCTTCTGCTGACAATGCCGGAAGTTATTACGACTACAAAATCACTGGTTTCTCTTATACCCTCAATGAAGAGTGCGTAACCAAAGAAGTTGACCATGTAGATGTTTCTCTCGGCGGTGTAGTTGTCAATGGCGTGGCATTGTCTGGCACTGAACTGGCTACACTCTATGGAGCCCAAAATTGTGACCTTACCACCGAGTATGTTGAGGCTCCAACCGTCACCTTCATCAAGCAGACTGACACCTATTATGTGGGCGAAGCAACACCATCCACCAAGAACGAGAACATTGATGTTGTGGCGACGGAAGTAACCAATAAGTGGGTGGCCTCTTACACTTTAGGCGGCTTGACCTACACCGTTGCCGCCATCAAACCTGCAACCGCTACCGTTACTTATATGGACGGCGAAACTGTACTGGGCACCGAGACTGTTAAAAAGGGCGACCACGCAACCAAGTATGGTGAGTATGAGGTTAACTCGCTGGCTGTGTTCGGGGGTTGGTACATGGAGGCAGAACTGACCAATCCAGTAGATATGGCTACATTTAGTGTCAATAATGACCTGACCGTTTATGGCGAGTTCGTTAAATTTTACGCCGAGTCTGTCAACTTTGAGAATAACGTTATGAATAACGGCAAGAGTTTTGACATCATTGGGCTACTTGGCACATCCAACTATGAAACTGATATCACAGGTTCTCTTGATAGTCTTGATAACAGCAAGACCGATGGCCTGCGTAACTACGCTTATCTGGGTCTGAAGGTTAAGCAAAACGGTGCGACTCTGAACTTCTGGATCAAGAATGGCAGCACCGTAAAAATCAAGTTCGGCAATATCGCTAAAACTCCGTTGGTTTCTATCAATGGCGGCGAATATGCTGACATGAGCATTACGGATAAGGTGTACACCCACACTGCTGCTGCTGACGAACTCATAAGCATCAAGATGGCAGACGCCTCCGCTGTAGTCTTCCAGCAGATTATGATTGACGAGGAACTGCGGTCTCCTGAACTGTTCGCTATCAACTGCGCAGTGGCGACAAACGGTACAGTTGCCGCTCCATATAAATTGGGAATTCCAAACGAGACCATTACCCTGACCGTTACTCCCGATGCTGGCTACAAAACAGCAACTGTTACGGTGAACGGTGATGAATTGGTGGATGTTGAAGGTGCTTATTCCTTCACGATGCCAGGTCAGGATGTAGATGTGGTTGCTACTTTCGAAGTATCGACAGGTGTTAGCGATGCCGCAGCGGATGCTGACGCAACGAAGCCTACCAAGCGTTTGGTTGACGGCGTTCTCCTGATTGAGAAGGACGGTGTTACTTACAGCGCACAAGGTGGCATCTTGAAATAAACAAAGATTCGGTGACACCGAGAATAAAAGCGAGGGTGCGTTATGCGCCCTCGCTTATTTTTTAACGCGAATTCCTTATCCTCACGTCGAGCCGTCCATGACGACTTGGAACTTCAATCCGAAAATTCCCGCAAGACCTTTACGCTGAGTCACGGCTCCGACACCAACCGTCAGATTGGTTTTTCTGTCTTTCACTCCCTTCCAAGCCTTTGATTTGTTTGTCGCAAAGTGTATATTTGCGGAGAGAAAAACGCTTATACATCCACGCTTTCGACTTAACAAAACACCAACTATAACTTCTCACTCTATGGCAACCATCTTCACGAAAATCGCCAACGGCGAAATCCCGAGTTACAAGGTAGCGGAAAACGACGACTTCTTCGCCTTCCTTGACATCTCACCCATGGCGGAAGGACACACCTTGGTCATTCCGAAAAAGACGGAGTGTGACTACATCTTCGCTCTCGACCCCGTCACCTACCAAGGTCTGACCTCCTTCGCGCGCAAGGTCGCGCTCGCGCTCAAAGCCGCTGTTCCATGCCAACGTGTCGGTATCGCCGTGCTCGGCATGGAAGTGCCACACACCCACATCCACCTCATTCCGCTGCAAACCGAAGCCGACATGGACTTCCGCAAACCACGGGTGAAACTGACAGAAGAGCGGATGAAAGACATAGCGCAAAAAATTCAACAAGCGTTCAACTCCTTATAATTGACAACAAAACCTTAAAAACAACAAGTCCCGAAGGTTCTGCCTTCGGGACTTCTCTTTATTGTTTGTGACTGAATTATTGCTTGTAGTAGTAAGCCTGAAGCCCAACGAATGGACCATAAGCGTTGTCTCCCACTGCGACGAATGGCAATTTAATGACCGAATTCCCGTACATCGAATACGATGGGTTTGGCGACCACGTTGCCTCCAAGGTCTTCGTGTTCAAAGTTCCAGGACCGAAACCCTCACCCGACGCTCCGCGAGAGGAATAATAAACGGTCGTATGAAGTCTCGCCACGTCGTTGGTATAGGTGAAGGTGCCGACATATTTTTCAGCCCATGCGCAGATAATCAACTCAAACGTGCCGTCCGTGTTGAACGTGATTGCGGAACGAATATCTCCCTCTTCCTTGTCCATGTAATAATACCACGTGCCATAGATGTCAGAAAGTTTGGTCGTGCCTCGAACATCGTCCTTGAGGAAGTAGAGCGTGCCATTTATTTCATCCGTTCCCACAAATAATTTCTTGCCAAGAAGCAACTCTACTTGTTGACTTTTCTCTCCCGTGACGAGCGTGCTGCCAGTCAAAGACCACGGTCCGCTGTAAATTGGATTGCCACCCTGTGTCACCGTGAGATTATCTTGCGTAATCGTGGCGGAAATGGTGCCGTCCCAATCACTCCACGTGCCAATAAGGTCAGATGAAACACTTTTGTCATCGTCATCGCTGCACGAGACGCAAGTGAACGCACCGAGGCAAAGAGCCAAAGCGGCGAAAAAAATCTCTTTTGTCATAGTTTCATGTTTTTTGTGATTAATAATTGCGTTAAAGATATGAATTATTTCCACTTACAACAAACTACAACCACTTTTTCTTGTAGAAGACAACGAGAATGAGCACCACCGTTACCACCATCAGCAACAAAGCCAACGGATAACCATACTCCCACGACAACTCTGGCATGCTCTGGAAGTTCATGCCATAAATTGAGGCGACAAGCGTCGGAGGCATGAACACCACCGACACGATGGTGAATATCTTGATTATCTTGTTCTGTTGTATGTTCACCAAACCGAGGAACGCGTCCTGCAAGTAGTCCAAACGCTCGAACGAGAAGTTCGTGTGCTCAATGAGTGAGTTGATGTCCTTGATGATCATTGACAACTGACCCTGCGTGTCCTTCGGAAACCTGCCCGACTTGAGCATGTTCGACACCACGCGTTGCTTGTCTATGATGTTCTCACGAATCAGCATCGTTTTTTCCTGCAGGTCCTTGATGTTGATGAGCATGTCGTTATCCACATTCTCATCCTTGATGGTCGAGGACAAATTGGTGATATACGAGGTCATGTCTTCAATCATGTCGGCATCCAACTCCACACGAGTTTCCAACAACGACGCGAGCACGTGATAGCCCGACGTGTATTGCCGCGGGTTGGCATAGATGCGGCGCACCGTCTCGTGAAACGCCTTTAGGCTGGCATATCGAACGGAAACCAAGATGTTGGACTTGATTATGAACGACACGGGCTCCATCACATAGTCGTCTTGCATGAAGTGCGAATTGGCGACTATCGTGTCTTCCGTCTGCATGTAACGTGCCGAGATCTCTATCTCCTCTATCTCTTCCTCCTCTTGGATGTATATCTTCAGAAATTCCTCCAATTGATCCTCTATCTCATCCGTGGCGTCATTCAAGTCTATCCAGATGAAGTCTGACAGCGGCACGCGCTTCAGCGTGTTGATGTCACGTGACATCTTGACTCTGGCGTCTTCCTTGTAGAACAATTTTATTTCGCTCATGCCTTTTTCTTTTTTTATCGGTTGGTGGAGAGGAGGTTGGTGAGGTTCACAAACTGATTGACCGAGAGTTGCTCCGGTCGCAAGGCGAACTCGGGGTGGTCATCCGGTGCCACTCGGGCGTTGAGCCAAAACGGTTTCAATGAATTGCGCAATGTCTTCCTCCTTTGATTGAACGCCGTCTTCACCAACGTTCGGAACAACCGTTCATCGCAGTTAAGGCTTTTTACCCCATTGCGACGCATCCTGATGACACCGCTATTGACCTTCGGTGGCGGGGCGAACACGTCGGGTGGAACGCTGAACAGATACTCCACGTCATAATACGCTTGCAGGAATACCGACAAGATGCCATAGTCCTTCGACCCCGGCGGCGAGGCAAGACGTTCCGCCACTTCCTTTTGCAACATTCCCGCCACTACGGGTATCTGATCCTTATACTCAAGTATGCGGAAGAATATCTGTGACGAAATGTTGTAAGGAAAGTTTCCGATGACGGCGAACGACTTTGAATCCTTCTCCCCAAGCATCTCCGCTGGATTCAGTTTGAGAAAGTCACCCGCCACCACACGCAACTCCGGCATGTTCTCTTTCAGATATGCCACCGACTCCCCATCCACCTCCACGGCAGTGAGTTTCACATTCTCGTCCTCCATCAGATGACGGGTCAAGATGCCCATGCCCGGTCCTATTTCAAGAACGGGCATTCGTGCCGCGAGACCGAGGCTCGCGGCAATGCGAGCGGCAATTTCTTCAGACGTGAGAAAGTGCTGCCCGAGCGATTTTTTTGCTCTTACTTGCATCCGGCGGTATCGTTGCGGGGTCGTCCATACGGGGCAGCATTAGTTAAACTTTCGAGGATATCGGGAGGGCAAAGGTAGTCAGTTATTGCTATATGACAATATCTTAACCCAACTTTTTTAGAGCATGTCTTCCTGAACGGTCAGGTTTTGGACTATGAAGTCTTGCCTGTATTGCGTGTTGGCTCCCATATAGAAGCCCAATACATCCTGTATCATATCACCCTTACGCAGAATCACTTGGTCCAATCGCATACCGTCGCCAATGAAGTCCTTGAACTCGTCGGACGAAATCTCTCCCAAGCCTTTGAATCGCGTAATCTCCGGATTTGGCATCAACTCTTTGATGGCTGCCATGCGCTCTTCTTCCGTATAGCAGTAACGCGTGGTCGTGACTTTTTGCGTCGTCTTTCGAACGCGAAACAACGGTGTTTGCAGAATGTAGATATGTCCCTTCTTCACCAACTCCGGGAAAAATTGCAGGAAAAAGGTAAGCGCCAACAGCCTTATGTGCATGCCGTCCACATCGGCATCCGTCGCTATGATAATCTTGTTATATCGCAAACCGTCCAATCCGTCCTCTATGTTCAAGGCGTTCTGCAACAAGAAGAACTCTTGGTTTTCATACACCACCTTCTTCGACTTGCCGTAACTGTTGAGCGGCTTGCCCCTCAAACCGAACACGGCTTGAAAGTTCGTGTCGCGACTCTTGGTGATGGTACCTGATGCCGAATCACCCTCGGTGATGAATATCGAGGACTGCTCCATATACTCGTTCTTCTGCTCGTCCTTCACCCTCGTGTCGTTGAAGTGGAATCGGCAGTCGCGCAACTTGTCGTTATGTATGTTGGCGCGACGTTGTTGCTCCCGAGCCAACTTCGACACGCCCGCCATCGCCTTACGCTCGCGCTCATTCTGCAATATCTTGTGCTGCAACACCTCCGCCATCTCCTTGTCCCTATGCAGCAGGTTGTCCACCTCACGTGTCACGAAGTCAAGCACGAACTTCTGCACTGACGGACCCTCCGGACCCATGTCCTTGCTTCCCAATTTTATCTTCGTCTGACTCTCAAACACCGGCTCCTCCACGTTGATTGATATGGCGGCTACTATTCCGTTCCTGATGTCCGAGAACTCCTGATTCTTGCCGTAGAAGTCGCGTATCACGCGCGCTATGGCCTCTCTGAAAGCCGACTGGTGCGTGCCGCCCTGCGACGTGTGCTGTCCGTTCACGAAACTATAAAACTCCTCTCCATATTGGTTGGTGTGCGTGAAGGCTATTTCAATATCCTCATTCTTGAGATGTACAATAGGATAAAGCGGGTCGGTCGAGATGTTTTCCTTCAGCAAGTCCAAAAGCCCGTCTGCCGAGGCGAACTTTTCTCCGTTCAACGTCAACGTCAGTCCCGAGTTCAGATAAGCGTAATTGCGCAATCGATTCTCCACCAAAGGCATGGAAAAGGCATAGTTCGGAAAGATGCTCGCGTCAGGCAAGAACTCTACCTTGGTTCCGGACTTTTCGCTTGTTGGCTCCACCGGATACTCTTTCACCAACTTCCCTTTTGAGAACTCAGCCGACTTCTTTTTTCCCTCGCGCACGCTCGAAACGATGAAACGTTCGCTCAAGGCATTCACCGCCTTCGTTCCCACGCCATTCAGTCCCACTGACTTGTGAAACGAGCGGTTGTCGAACTTGCCGCCGGTATTCATGATTGAGACCGCGTCAACCATCTTGCCCAACGGTATGCCGCGACCGTAGTCACGCACGGTCACGTAGTTATCCTCAATGGTAATGTCTATTCGGTTGCCGCTCTTCATGCGGAACTCGTCTATCGAGTTGTCTATGACCTCCTTCAGCAACACATAGATACCGTCATCGTCAGCGGAACCGTCACCTAATTTTCCGATATACATGCCCGGACGCATGCGCACGTGATCCAATCCTTCAAGCGTGACGATATTCTCCTCGGAGTAAGACATAAAACACTATGATTTAGAATCCTTTTTGATATATCCCTCGTGCGTTCTTCACTTGACGCATACGATGGAGGCAAAGTTACAAATTAGAGTTGAAAATTTTCCTTTTTCAATTTCCAATTCTCAACTCTTAATTCTTAACGACAGGACTCTATGACACAGTCCGACGGAGGCAAAAACGACCTTGCCGGGATAGCGGTCTGTTTGCTCACCTTTGTTGCCTTACTGATGGTGACACGGGCTCCATCCGTCTTTTTGCTGTAGAGCACGCACCCCTTCACCTCGGGATAGAGATAAAAGTTCAATTTCTCCCCGCCTATATAGTCGGTTGTCCAAATCTCTTCGCTATAGGTCTGCTCGTCCACCGTGTCACGAATGCTGACTTCATAACCGTGACAAGGATAACCCAAAATGTTGCGGGACTCGTTAAGCGGTGTCACCACCATTTGCAACGTCGAGCGTCCCCATGCGATGTCCGCGCTGTCACACAGCGTCGCCATGCAGTCCATCTCGTTTTCAGACATGTTGATAAGCAACGACGAATCGGCATTGCCTATCACGTACGTTTTCGTGTCACCCACCGACATGATGCGTCGCGTATTGCTTCCGTTCACGAGCATCGTTTGCTGCTTCGGCATCAAGTCCAACTCCTCGCTCTCAAACCCTGAATAACTAATTTCATAATCGACTTTCGCAAGCCACATATGACCCACTGCCGCTTCCATGCTCACTGAAAGCAACGCCGCTAAAAACAAAAGGTAAAAACGAGCCATCCGCGCCACGCTTCTTATTTGTAACGCAACTTCTCGATGATGATCCCTTCACCGTAACCCTCGGTTGGCGCATAATAAATCATGACGGTATCCGACTCCACCACGGTTGTCCACTGGTTGTCACCCGTCACCTGATAATTGGCTTGTTTGTTGAACCACGTTGCCAATCCCTTCAAGTCGTCAACGCCACTAAGCGACACTATGGCCTGCTTCGACACCACCTTCTCGCCACGGGCTATCTCGTCCGTCACCAAATACGTGCCTCCGGCGTCTTTATATTTTGAGGACACTGCCTTGTTGTAATTCTTATCTCGAATCGGAATCGCTTGCGAAGTGACCGCTCCCGCTTTCTTGTGCATCTCTTGCGCACCCTCCGCGTCTTGACCAATGGTTATCGCCACCATTCCGGCATAAGCGGATACGGATAGCAACATGGCAAATGCCATAATGATTATTGATGCTACGTGCTTCATAACTTATTTTTTGTTTGATTTCTTTTGCTGATAGTTGTTTTGTCGCAAATTTAGGTTGTAACGAGCAAAAAAACAATACTTCATCACTCTCCTTGCATTTTTATGCAAATCTAAAGATTATTTATGTTTTTTTATACATAGCCTGAAACTTCGATTGTTAAAAGCCCTTCAACATTTTGCGAATGCTTGAACGTCCAAATTGCCCCCGTGGGCATTCGCTATTACAACCCACTTTTCTTATATTTGCGAAGTAGTTGGCGGACCTTCTCTTTCTGCCCGTTCGCTACCATGAGTTTTCTCTTGAACGAAAACATTCAAAAACCATGCTAACATTTGCTGAAGCGAGCGAAATTGTTTCTCTCGCCATGACTAAAGGTATAAAATGGCTGGAAAAAGAACCCGCTAACCTATACGAACCCATGCGCTACATATTGCAACAGGGAGGCAAACGCCTGCGACCATCCTTGGCAACCATGTGCGCAAGCCTGTTTTGCGATGCTCATGACGAGACGTTCATGCAACGCACCGTCTTCCCTTGCATGGCGGTGGAAGTGTTTCATAACTTCACGCTCATTCACGACGACATCATGGATCACAGCGATATGCGACGCGGCAAACCTACCGTTGTGAAGCAGTTTGGCGAGAATGCCGCCATTCTTAGCGGCGACTCCATGCTCCTCGAAGCCTACCGCATCCTTGCGCTCGCCCCTCCCGCATGCATGACCAACCTGTTTAACTCTTTCACACACATGGCTCTGGAATTGTGCGAAGGACAACAAGAAGACATGGATTTCGAGACCCGCGAACAGGTCACGCTACCTGAATACATGGAAATGATTCGCAAAAAGACTGCCATCCTCATTGGTGAAAGCGCCTATATCGGTGCTCTTATTGGCGGAAGCGAATACGAAGAGGCAAAAACGCTCTACGACTACGGTGTCGAACTCGGCATCGCCTTCCAAGTCATGGATGACTATCTTGACATGTACGGCGACGAAAAAACGTTCGGAAAAAAAATTGGAGGCGACGTGCGTGAGGGCAAACAAACTTTCCTCTTCCTCAGAGCACTTGAAATCTTGGGCAAATCGCGTGAGGGACACACACTGCACCGATGGCTCAAGGCGCAAGGACTTGACGAACAGGAGAAGTTGACTGCCATTCGCTCCATCTACGACCGAATCAACATCACCAAACTCGTTGAGGAGGAAATGGATCTGCATTATCAAAAAGCTCTGCAAAAGGTCAAAACACTCCAAAAAGGACGGAAATGGACCGACGAACAAGTTAAACCGTTGCTTGAGTTGGCAACAACCATGGCAACCAGAAAAAAATAGACCATGCCTTACAGAAGATTGCCAAATACCGATAAGGCGCGAGCACGTGCCATCAAGTGTTTGCTCGAAGAGCAAGAAGTCTATCGCGAGTTCTCAGAATCCGAATTGCCCTTTGCCCTCTACTATCAATGCCGCAATTTTCTGCAAGAATACGAAAAGAAAATCAGCGAATACCTGCAATCGCTACAAACGCAAACCTCCACCTCCAAAAAAGTTCAACAAAACACCCGCAAGGCGCGCCTCTACGTTTCCCACTTCATCCAGGTCCTCAACCTCTCCGTCATTCGAGGTGACATCAAGAAGGACAAAAAGATTCTCTATGGTCTTAACGAAGACGACTTCTCCGTGCCAGACCTCAGCAGCGACAACGCATTGCTCAAATGGGGACAAAACATCATCAATGGTGAAGCGGAACGACTCAAAAGCGGAGGGGCGGCACTCTACAACCCGAGCATTCAGCAAGTCATAGTCTTTTTCGACCTCTTCAAGGAACACGCACTCAAGCAACGCAAGTTCCAAAACAACACCCAAAACAGCCTCTCCGCTGTTAGTGCCATGCGTGAGCAAGGCGATGAACTGGTGCTCAAACTCTGGGATATTATTGAGGCGCACTTCGCTGGCGAGCCTCCTTACAAACGTAAGAAGGACTGTGAACGCTATGGCGTCATCTACTACTACCGACGCGGTGAAGAAACACTCACCGAAGCCGATGACGAGAACTACCTGCATCGCAAGGAGGCGAAGGAAAAAGCCGAACGCGACCAACTGAAACTATGGCAAGAAGAGCAATAGCCATCATATTGACATTACTCTTCTCGGTGTGGAATACAACTGTCCACGCCCAACTTTTTCTTGAAAAAGATGATGACGCGGACGAATCTGCCAGCGTTACCACCAACCTTGACAAACCCGTCTCCGAAGTTGAGACGAACACCTTCCCCGCCAATCAAACCCTCAGTCCCGACCCCAAGGTGAACGACCTCTTGCAATACGCTTTTCGATTCATTGGCAGTCGCTATCGTGGCGGGGCTACGGGACCCAAGGCTTTCGATTGCTCTGGATACACGCTCTTCGTATTCTCCCATGTCAACTATAGCCTCCCGCACAGCAGCAGTGCCCAAGCCGACTACGGTTCCTTGGTCAAAAAGGGCGATTGGCAACCCGGTGACCTTGTCTTCTTCAACGGACAACGCGCGGGGGGTAGCCGCATCGGACACGTTGGCATCGTCACCCAAAACAACCGCGACGGCTCCTTCCGATTCATCCATGCCAGCACTTCGCAAGGCGTGCGAGAGGACCTTAGTGACGACCGCTACTACAGCCGTCGATATGTGACCGCGCGACGCATCTTTGGCAAGGCTCCGACCTATACCGACGACCAAGAGACCGCCCCTGATACCATCTATTCCAAGTCTAACACTATTACCACCAAGACTGAAACCATCGAAACCGAAATCACCTATGAGGTTCGCAAGGGTGACAACCTCTTCTCCATAGCACGCCGCCATGGCTGTTCCGTCAAGGAACTTAAAAAGTGGAACAACCTGCGAGGCATTCACCTCTCCATCGGTCAACAACTGACAATCAAGAAGGAGGAGACACGCATTGTCACCGTTTCCGACACCGAAACGACGCAATCAAAACAGCCTGTTCAAATGACCTCCGACACACAAGACGACAACGAGACACCACGCTTCCACATCGTCGAAAAGGGCGAGACGCTCTACAGCATCTCCGTCCACTACGAAGTGCCCGTGAAGGATATTCGACATCTGAACCACTTGGATGACAACACCATTCACATAGGACAAGAACTTCGCCTGCGCTGACCTTTCCAAACGAAAACACGTTTTCATTCGTTATTTCCCTATTTCGTATTGTCAAGATGTGTTATATGATAAAATTTTATCATCTTTGGCACATATATTGTCTTTTTCTACGAAAATCAACACGATAAGGAATGATACGAATCAGAACGGCGTTGGCTCTCCTCTTGACGGGAATGACGATACATGCGCAAGAAAAGGTTTGGACCCTACAAGAATGCGTTGACTACGCCGCCCTCCATAACCCCAACATCCACTACAAGCAACTCGCTGACAAGGAAGCCTCCGTCTCCTTGCGCGAGGCGCAAGGAGCCTGGCAACCAACGCTCAGTGCCAACACCTCCCAAAACTTCGGCAATCAGCCCTATGGTGACACCAAGAACCGATACACGGGGTCCTATGGTGTCAGTGCGAACTGGACGCTCTGGAACGCCTCTCGCTCCAACCAGATCGACCTCGCCAAAGCGCAAAAAACTGCCGCTTCCGAAAGTCTGCATGAGCAGATGAACAGCGTCACCGAGCAGGTAATCAAGGCTTATACCCAAATCCTCTACGACGATGAAAGCATCCGTGTCAATGAGGAAATGTTGCAACTCACCGAGAGTCTTACCGAACTGGCAAAAGCCAAATTCAACGCTGGCCAAACTGCCATCTCTGACTATGCGCAAATGGAGAGCGAACTCAGCAACCGACGCTACAGCGTTGTTGCGGCACGCAACGCCGCCAAGTCTGACCGTCTTGATATGTGCGCACTGATGTTCATGCCTTTGGACTGGAATTTGAAGATTGATAGCATCGGTGTTGAAGAAGACGCCGTCTTGGCTCCGCTTCCTTCGTGGCAATCAGTCTTTGAAATGGCTACAAAAAACCGACCCGAAATGAAGATTGCGGCTTTAGGCGTGGAAAAGGCGGAAACACAAGCCAAAGTAGCCAAAGCCAGTTTCATGCCAAGCGTTAACGTGGGGGCTAACATCGGAACCAGCAACATGGAGAAGAGCGACATTGACTTCGCTGAACAAATCAAAAACAACTGGAGCAATAGCGTCGGATTGAGCGTGAGCATACCCATCCTCTCGGGCTACTCTAACCGTGCTAAGGTAGAAAAAGCGAAAATCGCTCTTGAAGAGGCAAAAACAGAAAACCTCGTGGCGGAGCGACAACTGAGCCAAACCGTGCAAGGCTACTGGCTCGCTGCCAACAACGCACAACAGAGCTACAAGGCGGCTAAGGAGAAAGCGCGTAGCGCGCGCATCAGTTACGAACTCGTGTCCGAACAATACGAGGCGGGACTCAAGACCCCGACCGACCTGATGTCCGCCCATGCCACGCTCATCGAAGCCGAACTGCAAACGCTACAAGCCAAATACATGGCATATTTCAATGTCAACATGTTGCGTTTCTACGCTGGCGAAAGCATTCTCTAAAAAAAAACGCGACAAACAAAGCTCAATCAATATGAAGAAAATCATTATCTTTGGTTTATTACTTTTGGCTGCCGCTTTCTGCGCATGGTGGTTCCTGATTCATGAACGCCCCTTCAACGCCACCTACGCCTTCGCCACGGTCGAACGCACCACGCTCTCCCAAAGCATCACCGCCACAGGAACGCTCGAAGCCGTCACCAAGGTCGATGTCGGCACCCAAGTCAGCGGCATCGTCTCGCACCTCTATGTGGATTACAACAGTACGGTCAAGAAAGGGCAAGTGATTGCCGAACTCGATCGCACCAACCTTCTCTCCGAACTCTCGTCCAAGAAGAGCGCCCTTGCCGCAAGCAAGAGCGAATATGACTACCAGAGCAAGAACTACGAACGGCAAAAGAAACTACATGAGAAAATGATGATCAGCGATGCCGATTTTGAAAATGCCGAATACACTTACATGAGAGCCAAAAGCAGTTACGAAGTGTCCAAAAACGACGTGGCTAAGGCGCAGACCAACCTCGGCTACGCCACCATCACCTCTCCCATTGACGGCATCGTCATCAGCAAGGACGTGGAGGAAGGACAAACCGTGGCTTCAAGTTTCAGCACACCGACGCTTTTCGTCATCGCTCAAGACCTCCGGGACATGCAAGTCATCGCCAACGTGGACGAAGCCGACATCGGTGGCGTGAAAGAAGGACAACGTGTCTCTTTCAGCGTCGATGCCTATCCCGAAGAGACTTTCAATGGCAAGGTGCGACAAGTGCGACAAGAAGCCACGACTACAAGCAACGTCGTGACCTATGAAGTCGTCATCACCGCTCCCAATCCCGAACTCAAACTCAAACCGGGTCTGACCGCCAACGTCACCATCTTCACCGTTGAGAAAGACAGCGTCCTCGCCATCAGTTCCAAGGCACTTCGATTCAACCCTACTTCTGCCGGCATGGTGGGCAAGAACGACACGGTCTTTGACTGCACGGCAAAACACAAACTCTGGCAACGTGACGGGCACGTGTTCCGCGCTCGCGCCGTCGAGGTGGGCATGATAAGCGGAACGAAAACCGAAATCACCGATGGCGTGAAAGAAGGCGAACAATTCGTCCTTCAAATGACTACGGGTGAAATGCCGGGAGCGAACAATGCCAACAAGCACGACAACGAAAAGAAAGAAACCTCTCCTTTCATGCCGCAACGTGGCAAGCGAGGCGGTCCGCGATAACTTTTTCATGCACAACAAGATGGCTACGGTAATCAGTCTTAAAGACATCAAACGCGACTTCACGGTCGGCAGCGAAACCGTCCATGCGTTGCGTGGCGTCAGTTTCGATATTGAGGAGGGTGAGTTCGTCACCATCATGGGCACTTCCGGCAGTGGCAAATCCACCATGCTGAACATTCTCGGATGCCTTGACATCCCCACCGACGGCACCTACAGACTTGACGGCAACGACACGAGCAAGATGTCCAAAAATGAACGTGCCATACTGCGCAACCGCAAAATTGGTTTTGTATTCCAGAACTACAACCTGCTCGCCAAGACCACGGCTGTCGAAAATGTCGAACTCCCCCTCATGTACAACGGAGGCATTTCCGCCAAGGAGCGACACGCTCGGGCAGTCGAGGCATTGAAAGCCGTCGGATTGGGTGACCGACTTGAGCATAAGAGCAACCAAATGAGCGGCGGACAGATGCAACGTGTCGCCATCGCCCGCGCCCTGGTCAACAACCCTGCGGTCATCCTTGCGGACGAAGCCACTGGAAACCTTGACACGCGCACCTCCTTCGAGATTCTCGTCCTCTTCCAGAAGTTGCATACCGAAGGCAGAACCATCATCTTCGTCACCCACAACCCCGAACTCAGCCGTTACTCCACTCGCAACATCTTCCTGCGTGACGGAAGGAAGGTTGAGGACACGCTCAACCCCCATGTCGAAGATGCCGCCTTGACCCTCAGCCAACTGCCACAGGAGGACTAACTCTTCTCCCTGATGACTTCAACCGATTAGAGATTATGCACTACGGAAACTTGTTCAAAATAGCCTTTCGAGCCTTGATTGGAAACAAACTGCGAACACTCTTGACCATGCTTGGCATCATCATCGGTGTCGCTTCGGTCATTACCATGCTCGCCATCGGTCAAGGCTCCAAACGCAGCATCGCCAACCAAATCAGCGAGATGGGTTCCAACATGATTATGATTCACCCCGGAGCCTCCAGCACTGGCGGGGTCAAAATGGACGCTGGCTCCATGCAGACACTCAAACTAGAAGACTTCCATGCCATCAAGGAGCAATGCTACCTCTTGGACGGCGTGACACCGCAAGTGCGCAGCAGCGGACAACTCATCAACGGCAACAACAATTCCCCCTCAACACTCTACGGCGTGACCGAAGACTACCTGTCCATTCGTAAACAAGAGGTCGAAAATGGCGACATCTGGAATGAACGTGACGAAAAGACAGCCGCCAAGGTCTGCGTCATCGGCACCACGGTCGTCGAAAACCTCTTCCCTGACGGAACTGACCCTTTGGACAAGGTCATTCGCTTCAACAGCATCCCCTTCCGCATTGTCGGCGTGCTCAAGTCCAAAGGTTACAACTCCATGGGACAGGACCAAGACGATGTCGTTTTGGCTCCTTACACCACCGTCATGAAACGCATCCTTGCCGTCACCTACTTGCAAAGCGTCATTTGCAGTGCTAAGAGCGAAGACCAGACCGATGCCGCCATAGCGCAAATAACCGAAGTGCTACGCAAGCAACACAAACTCCGTGACACCGACGAGGACAACTTCACCATCCGCAGCCAAGCGGAACTCTCCGCCATGATGAACTCCACCACCGACATGATGACGACCCTACTGGCATGCATCGCAGGCATCTCGCTTGTCGTGGGTGGCATTGGCATTATGAACATCGAATACGTCAGCGTCACCGAACGCACCAAGGAGATTGGTCTGCGCATGTCCGTCGGAGCGCGAGGCATTGACATCATGTCGCAATTCTTGATTGAGGCGGTCATCATCTCCATCACGGGAGGCATCATCGGTGTTCTCTTGGGTGTCATAGCCACTGTCTTGGTCAACATCCTTGCTTCTTGGCCCGTATATATCGAACCGTGGAGCGTACTCCTCAGTTTCAGCGTCTGCGCCCTCACCGGTGTCTTCTTCGGCTGGTATCCCGCTCGCAAAGCCGCCAGACTCAACCCCATCGACGCCATCCGCTACGAATAATATACCCTCATGTTGTCACCCAACCCGTGGACTAACATTCGGAAAAAGACTTAACTTTGCGTTTTAATCTCTTTGTGTTGTTTGGAACAACAATATCAGACGATATATGGGTACGGGCAAAAAGAAATTGGTTGTTTTGACCGGTGCGGGCATCAGTGCGGAGAGTGGATTCTCTACCTTCCGTGACAGCGGTGGTCTTTGGGAGAAATACGATGTCATGCAGGTCTGCTCATTAGATGGCTACGAGGCTGACAAAGCGTTGGTCATCAATTTCTTCAACGGCCTGCGCCGTGACCTTGAACACGCCAAGCCCAACAAGGCGCACTATGACGTGGCGGCATTGGAGAAATTTTTCGACGTGAGCGTCATCACACAGAATGTGGACAACCTGCACGAACGCGCGGGGTCGTCACAGGTGTTGCACCTGCATGGCGAACTGACCAAGATATGCGACGAGAGCAAACGAGAGGTGGTGGACATTGGCTATCGTGACATCAAGATGGGCGAACGCCTTGGCGGAACACAGGCACGCCCGTTCATTGTCTTTTTTCAAGAGGCGGTGCCCAACTTGGACCGTGCCGTTGAGATTGTTTCCGAGGCAGACATCTTTGTGGTGATAGGCAGTAGCCTTGCCGTCTATCCCGCCGCAAGCCTCATCAACTATGCTCCTCAAGATTGCCCTATCTTCGTGATTGACCCCAAACCCGTTTCCACAAGACGCAGCGTGACCTTCATACAAAAGAAAGCGAGCGAGGGAGTGGCTGACCTGGCAAGTCGCTTGGGCGTGGATATAAACAAATAATAATCATCATCGATTCTATGCAGAACATCATCATATCCAACGACTTGTCGGCAGACATGAAGCGCGTGCTGGAGGGGAAGAATACGGAACAAATCTTCATCCTTTGCGACGAGAACACCGCTCGTCTTTGTCTGCCTCGACTGCTTGATGCCGCACCGCGACTGAAAGACCGCCCCGTGAAGGTGATTGGTGCTGGCGACGCTCATAAACATATCGACACGGTCGTGGAGGTATGGCGGTGGCTGCAAGAACAAGGGGCCACACGATGGAGCACGATGATCAACCTCGGTGGCGGCATGGTGACCGACTTGGGCGGTTTCTGCGCCTCAACGTTCAAGCGAGGCATGAACTATGTGAACATCGCGACGACACTCCTTGGTGCCGTCGATGCCGCAGTAGGCGGCAAGACAGGCTTTAACTTCAACGGTCTGAAAAACGAGATCGGTGTCATTCGTGAAAGCGAGTACGTGGTGGAGGACACCACCTTCTTCTGCACCTTGGACAGGGCTAACTTGATCAGTGGCATGGCGGAGATGCTCAAACACGCCTTGATAAGCGACGAGCAACGATGGAAGGAATTGATGGCTTATGACATGGACACCTTCGACCTCAAAGCGTTGTCACCTCTCTTGGAGAAATCCATCAACGTGAAAGAACAAATCGTGGCAGAAGACCCTTATGAGCAAGGCAAGCGCAAGGCTTTGAACTTCGGTCATACCTTTGGTCACGCCTTTGAGAGTTTCACCCACGAAATCAATCGTCCTGCCCTTCATGGCTATGCGGTGGCGTGGGGAATGGTGGCGGAATTGTATCTGAGTTACGTCACCCTCGGATTTCCGAAAGCGACGCTTCTCGAAGCCACACACCTCATCCGTGAGCAATACGGCAAACTCGAATTTGGTTGCAAGCAGTATGACCACCTTTACGAACTGATGACCCACGATAAGAAAAATGTGCAGAAAGGCGAAATCAACTTCACGCTCTTGGGCGGCATTGGTGACATCCGAATCGACCAGCACGTGAGCCGTCAGTTGGTGGAAGAAGCGTTTGACTATTACTTAGGCTAAAAAGACAACACATAAAGACACAACGACATGAATGTGAAGATAGTGAACACGAGTGGCAACCCACTGCCACAATATGAAACCGAAGGCAGTGCCGGCATGGACTTGCGTGCCGCTACCGACGGACAAACCATCACCATCCAACCGGGCGCCCGCTGCTTGGTGAAGACGGGACTGAAAATCGAACTCCCTGTTGGCTATGAAGCACAAGTGCGTCCGCGCAGCGGATTGGCTTTGAAGAAAGGCGTCACTGTGCTCAACAGTCCCGGCACCATTGATAGCGACTATCGCGGAGAAATTGGTGTCATCCTCATCAATCATGGCGAAGAGCCCTTCGAGATAAACGAGGGTGACCGCATCGCACAAATGGTTATCGCGCGCTACGAACGTGTTTCTTGGCAACTCACCTCCTCCGTGAGCGAAACAGAACGAGGCGATGGCGGATTCGGACACACGGGAAAACAATAATCTTTCTTCCTCATTGAAAAGTAAACACCTCATACTACTGCTTCTGCTTCTTGCGCTGACAACACTCTTTTTACGGGCGCAAGACCCTCAGCAACGTCTCTTTCGCTACTTCTACGACGCTGCCGTGACACAGCGTGTCAACGGCGACTTGGTCGGAGCCAAGGACCTGCTCACCGAAGCCTACATCCTGCAACCCAAAAACGCAGCGGTGGCGGAGGAGTTCGCTCAAGTGTTCCTTGCGGCGCGCGATTCCAAAACAGCCCTCTCCATGGCGCGCGAAGCCGTTTTGCTCGACCCTGACAACGTTTGGTACAAGACATTCCTTGCCGAACTCTATGTCAAGAACCATCACCCTGAACTGGCGGCTGAAGTCTATGAGGACGTGCGCCGTCAAGACCCTAAGTCCGAAGAGACCGACTACATGCTCTCCTCCCTCTACCTCATGACCAACCAACCCAAGAAGGCATTGGAGGCTCTGAACCGATTGGAGAAGAAAACAGGAATTGATGCCAGCATCACGAGCGAAAAATTCCGTCTCTACGAGGAATTGGGCGAGAAGCGCAAGGCGGAACAAGAACTCGAACGCCTCTGTAAGCGATTCCCTTACAACACCGACTACCAACTCCTACTGAGCCAATGCTACTACATGCACGGCAAGCGCGCTAAGGCGAACGAGATTGAATCTACCATTCGCAAGAACGACCCGAGCAACGATAAACTGCGTGAATTGGAAATGGCTCGCTTCCGTGAGGCGGGCGACACACTACGCAGCGACAGCCTCCTGCTTTGCGCCTTGGCTGACACCCTGCTCAGCATGGACAAGAAGATGGAGATGCTCACCACCTTCCTCAGTTCCAGCAATCCCCAAGATGTCAACACGGGCGAGAAAGCCTTGAGCACCATGGCGGCGCAATTTCCTAACAACGAACTGCTACACGCCTACTACGCCTATTTCCTCTTGATGCAACGTCGCTTCGACGAGGCACTTCCCGAACTGCGCAAAATCATCAGCATCAACCCTGACAACGAAATCGCCTGGGCGGAATACATCGTCGCGGCGCAGGAAATAGGTGACACCATTGGCTTCGTGACCATGCTTGACGATGCCATCCTCCGCTTCCCGCAGGAACCTTTGTTCAAGGGAGCCCGTGCCATGGAATACTCCCGCGCCGGCAACTACGACCAAGCGCTCTCGCTCTACAACCAAGCCCTTGCGCTCACCGACTCTGCCGAAACCTCTCAATTGGCGCAACTCTACATGTACCGAGGCGACACCTACGCTCTCATGGGCGACTTCACCAACGCCCTTTCCAACTACGAGAAGTCCTATGCCCTCAACAGCGAGGAACCTCTGTTGTTGAACAACTTTGCCTACTATCTCGCACTCTCCGGTGGCGACTTGAAACGCGCGGAGGTCATGAGTGCCAAGGCGGTAAGCGCTGAACCCGAAAACATCTCCTTCCTTGACACCTATGCTTGGATTTTCCATCTCCTTGGCGACGATGTCATGGCGGAACTCTACATCCAACAAGCCTATGACAAAGGCGGCAACCTCATCCCCGAGGTCAGAATGCACTACGATGCCATATTGAATAGAACAAACAACGAAAAACACTAAACATCAACATGATGAACAAGATGAGACATATCCTTCTTTTGTCAATCCTGACACTACTCTCCTGTCTGTCAGCAAGTGCCGTCGAACTCAAAGGCGACAAGAGCGACGAGGCGCAAGCCGCTTTCAAAGCGCTCATCGAACGCATCAAGCAAGAGAAAGGTATTGCTACCGAGAAATGGAACAATGTCAAGGAAAACACCAAGACACATATCGACACCATCAAGGCGAACGTCAACGAACAAATAGAGAAGGCGAAGCAAAACGCCATGGAAAAGATGCTCAATGTCGAAGACGTTGAAACGCTTGCCGACACCGTTACTCCTGTTGCTCCACGTGAGGTGAGCGGTCAGGGCGAAGATGTGAAAATCAAACTGAACCTCCCCGACTTCACGACTGCCAATTTCTCCTCCGTCGAAGTGGACTTCACCCACGACGGGCAACAAATGCAAGTGAACGCCAGCATCAAAATGATTCGTGACAGCATCATCCAAATCTCATTACGAGTACTCGGCATCGAGGGCGCAAGGATTGACATCACGCCACGTCGCGTCACGGTCTATAACAAGATTTACGGGCGTTATGTAGACAAGAACATGGACGCTATCGCCAAGAACCTCGGTCTTGACCTTGACTTCTACGACTTGCAAGCGTTGCTCGGCAACCAATTGTTTTTGGCGGGCGACACGGCTGACACCAATGCCGACGTGGTGCGCAAGTCTTCCATCGACGAGCATAAAGACGGATACGACCTCATGATTGACGAGAACGAGAGCGGATTCACACACGCCTTCTTCCTCGACAAGAAGAAACGACTGACCGAGACGCGCGTGGCGCACAAGATCGCCACGCTGTCTTGCACCTACGACAAGTTTGAATCCTTCAAGGGTGGCATCACCTTCCCTACCAACATCAATGCCACGCTCAAGGAGCGCAAGAATACCGAAGTGGCTATCATTACCATCAAGAGGGCTGAGTTTAACAAGACCGTGACCATCAACCAGACAAACAAGTCCAAATATACCCGCGTTGACCATCTGAACGAACTGTTGAAACAATAAAACATGAAGCGATTTGTCTTTATCCTGCTGTCGAGCGTTTTTGTCCTTGGCGTTGTCAACGCCAAGGAGACTGTGGCTTCGCTCAAGAAGAAGCAACGACAAGCCAAGGCTAACATCGAATTGACCAACAAACTGCTGAAAGAAAACGAACAATCGCAGAAGAACCATGAGCGCAACATCATCCTGCTCAAGCAGAAAATTAACGAGCGCGAAAAACTCATTGGTGCCATGAAGGATGAGGTCACGCTCCTTGATAGTTCACTCTCCACCCTCACCACCGAACGCATTGCGCTCGAAGAGGATCTTGAACGCCAAAAGGCGGAATACGCCCGCTCACTCTACCACGGCTACTTCCACCGTTCACGCTCGCAAACCGCACTCTTCGTCCTCTCATCCGAGAGTGTCACACAAGCCATGCGTCGCGGACGCTACGTCCAACAATACTCCGACTACCGCAAGCGTCAAGCCGAAAGGGTGCGCAACCTCACTGACAGCCTCACGCAGAAAGAGACCCAATTGGCGCAAGTGAAAAAAGAGAAGGAACAGACACTTACCGGCAAACAGATTGAAACCGAGAAATTGCAGAAAAACCAAGCCCATCGGGAGCAATTGGTCAAAGACCTTTCCGTGAAGGGCAAGGAACTCAAAGAACGATTGGCACGACAACAGGCGCAAGCCAATGCGCTGAACAAGCAAATTGACAAGATGATTGCCGAGGAGATAGCCCGTGCCGAGCGTGAACGCAAAGCAAAGGAGGAGCGCATGCGCAAGGCTGCCGCTGCCAAGAAAGGCACTGCCACCAAGTCTTCTTCCTCACAATCACAAACAGCCTCTAAACCTTCAACTGCTGCCCAAAACTCTTCTTTGGTCGCTGACGAAGAACTCGTTCAAGGAGGCTTTGAACGCAACAAGGGCAGAATGCCGTGGCCCGTCAACGGTGTCATCACCGGTCAGTTCGGAATCCACCCTCATCCCGTTCTTGACCACGTGACGGTCAACAACAAGGGCATCTACATCCAAGGTGCGGCAGGCAGCGACGCTTGCGCCATCTATGATGGTGAAGTCACTCAAATCTTCGCCATCCCGGGCAACAACAACGCCATCATTGTCAAGCACGGCAACTACCGCTCTGTCTATGCTAACGTGACGTCGCAATACGTCAAGGTGGGCGACAAAGTCAAGGCAAAACAGAAATTAGGCAAAATCTACGTGGACACCGAGCGCGGAAATGAAACAGTGCTCTACCTCATGCTCTACCGAGGCACCGAACTGCAGAACCCAGAACTCTGGTTGACAAAAAAATGACGACTATGGAAAAACAACGCATCGTTTTCGCCACCGCCAATCTCAACAAACTTCGTGAGGTGCGTGAAATCATAGGTTCCGCCTACAATGTCGTGGGACTGAAAGACATCGCTTGCAACGACGACATTCCGGAAACGCAACCCACACTCGAGGGCAATTCACTGCAGAAAGCGCAATGGGTCAAGCAACATTACGGTGTTGATTGCTTCAGCGATGACACGGGACTTGAGGTCGAAGCCCTCAACGGTGCTCCGGGTGTTCACTCCGCGCGCTACGCCAATGGTACCCACGACATGGCAGCCAACCTCGACCTGCTCATGCGCAACATGGAAGGTGTCACCAACCGTAAGGCGCGTTTTCGCACCGTGGTCACCCTGCTCCTTGGCGACGAGTGCCACCAGTTCGAAGGCATTGTCAACGGACATATTGCCCTGCGGCGGGGCGGTAGCGAAGGATTTGGCTACGACCCCGTCTTCATCCCCGAAGGCGAAAGCCGTACCTTTGCCGAAATGACCGACGAAGAGAAGAACGCCATCTCACACCGTGGACGTGCCATGCGGCAACTGGCGGACTTCCTCAAACTTCATGACAAACATTCCTAAAAAACACCATTTCCATGAACATCGCCCGACTTGCTTTCCTACTGGCTTTCGCTTCGCTACACCTGCTATCCGTAGCCGCCAACCGCATGGGCGAATGGACCGTTTACAACAGTTTCCGCAATGTGACCCGCGTGTGCCAGTCACCTGACAGAGTCTATGCCATTGCCTCCTCCTCACTCTTCCATGTTTCCAAGACCGACGGATCTATAGGAATCCTCAACAAGGTGAACGGACTCAACTCCTCTTCCGCCACTGCCATCACCTACGACGATACCCACTCCCTGCTCGTGGTCGGATATGCTGACGGCAACATTGACTTGGTGCGTGACGACGGCTCCGTCGTGAACATCGATGATCTGAAGGAGGCCACGGTCACCGCCTCCAAATTTGTCAACGACCTCTATGCCTGCCCTTCCACGGGTTTTGTCTATTTAGCTTGCGGGGCGGGCATCCTTTGTCTCAATGTTGAGAAGGCTGAAGTGGCTGAGACTTACAATCCCAGCAAACTCTTCTCTACTACCGAGGTCACCAAGCGTGTCACCGTCGATGATGACTCCCTTTTTGCCCTTACTGACAATGCCGTTTACGGTGCGTCACTTTCCGACCCTACTTTGGTCAACCCTTACAACTGGACGAAGTTCCCCTCCTCCCGTTGGTCTGAACTATCTTCGCCCGACCTCACTTCCGTTATCGATTCTGATGGTAACTTCTTTATTGCCGAGGGCAAAAATGGTCTTGCCAAGCGTACGCCTGGCGGTGAACTCCTGGATCTCTACCAACCCGACGGACCTGCCATGAATTCCGTCTTCTCACTCACTTTCTCCAATGGTAGGCTCTATGCCACCACGGGTCACCCGCGCGGTCTCTATGACCGTGGCGATACTGATGTTGACGGGGCTTTGATGATTTACGACGGATCACGCTGGCTCAACTTCACCGAAGACGAAATCTACCCTGCCACGGGCAAACGCTTCAAGACTCTCTGCTACGTTACCGTTGACCCTTCTGACAATACCCACTACTTCGTCAGTTCCACGCGCGACGGCGTTTATGAATTTCGCGCCGATACCTGCTTCGCACGCTACAACGTCATCGGTGACAGTTGCAGTTCCGACAAATCCTTTTGCGTTTGGAACGCCGTCCCAAGCACCCTTGACGTGGCTACCACCGTTTCCTCTCCTGATGACTACATCACCGTCAACGCCATTGCGCTCGACGACAACTCATGTCTCTGGGTGGGCAACGAAATCTGCCCTCAGTACGTCAAAGTGATGGATGCCCATGGCAACTGGTTCGAACACTCCTACCCCGGCATGTCAAACCCCGATGTCCTCGACAAGTTCTTCATCACCTCTTCCGGTCTCAAAATGCTCACCTCGCCCCGACTGCCAGGAGGTCTGCTCGTCATTGATGACAAAGGGACACCCACCTCTTTCTCCTCCCATCGCTACCGCTTCATCGCCTCCATCAAGGACCAAGATGGCAACGCGCTCTCCGTGGCTCCGCTTTGCCTCACGCAGGATGCTGACGGCTCCATATGGATGGGTACGTGGGAAGACGGCGTCTATGTGCTCAAGAATCCATCCGACATCTTTTCCTCATCCTATACTTTCTTCCGTCCTAAAATTAACCGAACGGACGGTAGCGGACTGGCGGACTACCTCTTCGCACAACAACGCATCACAGGCATTGTCATCGACGGAGCCTCACGCAAATGGGTCGCCACTTTCAATTCAGGACTTTACCTGCTCTCAGACGACGGCACGCGTACCCTTGCTCACTTCACAACGCACAACAGTCCTCTGCTCGACGATTGCATCTATTCCATGGCTTACGACGAAGGTTCAGGCGAACTCTTCATCGCCACGGCAGGCGGACTTTGCTCCTACCATACCGATGCCACCAAGGGCTTCTCCAAACTCAAAAGCAGCCAACTCAAAATCTTTCCTAACCCCGTGCGTCCGGACTTCAACGGGGTTGTCACCGTCAACGGACTTGTTGACAACGCGCTCGTCAAGTTCACCGACACCTCTGGCAACCTCGTTTACCAGACCCGTGCCAATGGTGGAACCGCCACTTGGAACCTACGGCTCGCCAATGGCAAGAGGGCGGCGGCAGGCGTTTACTTCATCATGGCTTCACTCACGCCATCAGGCGGAGAGACTCAAATGGCCACGGGCAAACTGTTGTTGATAAGATAGCCCACCACGGCACTCATCACTATCAGCAAGATGGGATTCACCTTCGTGAACAGGTTCAGCACCAACACCACTACAAAGATTCCCACGGTCGTGACGCTCGTGAAGATGCCGTCCTTGCACATCATCAACGCAGCGGCAAGTATCAGCCCAGCCACCACGGGCAGCAATATGGACATCACCGAGCGCATATACTTGGAATCCCGATGGGCGAGATAGTATTTCAAGACTATAACCATGAGTATGAGGTTCGGCAACACCAACGCCGCGGTCGCCACCAGTGAACCCACTATCCCTGCCTGGGTGTAACCTATGAACGTCGCAGTGTTCACCGAGATGGGTCCCGGTGTCACTTGGCTTATGGCGAGCAGGTCAGCAAACTGCGAGGCGGTCAGCCATGCGTAATGATCCACCACCTCCATGCGTATCAGCGAAATCATCGCCATGCCGCCACCGAACCCGAACAGTCCGATCTTGAAAAATACCCAAAAGAGATAGACGTAAATCATTTACTTTTCGTTTTTTCTTGGCTTTTCCTGCTATGCCTGGGCTTCCTTCCCAACGCCATGATCGCCCCTGCCACCATTGCGCCTATAATGATATACACGGGTGAGAAAGCGAATCCGCATATCAGCACCATCACGAGCAAGGCTATCAGCAGCGCTACCCAAGCGGGTCTTACGGTGTCGCTCTGCATCGCCTTGCGCAGCATCTTCAGTCCCGGGGCGAAGATGAGTGCCACCACGCAGGGTCTTATGCCCGTGAAAATCGATTGAACCGTCTCATTGTCACGCATATGGTAGAAGAACGAGGCAATAAGACAAATGATAACGACCGAGGGCAAGACGGCTCCTGCCGCGGCCACGCCCGCACCCTTTTTCCCGTTGATGCGATGACCCGTATAGAGTGCCATGTTGACGGCGAACACCCCGGGCAACGCCTGCGCCAAGGCTATGCACTCCCAAAACTCCATGTCCGAAAGCCAATGTCTTTTCTTCACCAACGCCCTCTCCACCATCGAAATCATGGCATATCCGCCTCCGAACGTGAACGCGCCTATTTTCAGGAACTCGTAAAATATGGTCCAGAGCGATGCCTTCTTCATTGACTCCTAACTGTTAGCGACACCCACTACTTTAGCCGCGAAGTTGCTCCAACTGTACAGTTGTTTCCGTCGATTGACACCCGCCACCAATTCTGACCTGTCCGCATTCAGATACCGCATGATGCCTTCCGCTATTCCCTCCACGCTCGGTTCGCACACGATGCCGCACTCTCCGTCTGGCACTATCTCCGGAAGGGCTCCCACCCGTGTCAGCACCATGGGAAGCGAAAAGTGAAAGGCTATCTGCGTCACGCCACTCTGCGTGGCACTGCGATAAGGGAACACCACGGCGTCCGCCATCCCGAAATAGTGACGCACGTCCTGATCGGCTATGAACTCGTTCTCCCACACGATACGGTCATTGATGTCCAACTCCTTGGCAAGGGGCAAGTATGCGTCCGCCGAGTCATAGAACTCACCGGCTATCACGAACTTCACGCTCCGCCGCCGCAACTCTTCCTTAATCTGCCCCACGGCACGAAGCAACAGGTCCAAACCCTTATACTTTCTGATGAAACCGAAGAAGAGCAGATACCGTTCCCCGCAGTCAAACCTCGCCCCCTTCTTCTGCTCGTTAAGATAGGCTATCGCCTCCTCCCTCGCGGGTTTCTCGCCAAACGAGTCATATATGGGATGAAACGCTATCTCGTGACGAGCCATCGCCTCGTCACTGCCTTTCAACTTGCCTAATAACGCCTCCAACTGTTTGTCCACGGCGGAAGACAATGTCACGAAGGCGTGACACGACCGCACCAAGTAGTTTATCAAAGTCTTGTCCAGCGGTCTCGTCTCGTGTGGATACAAGTTGTGCAACATGCCCACGACACGTGTCTTCCCGTTCCCCTTGACGAGACGCGCTATGCTTGCCAAGGCGGGTGCCAAGGCAGGAAGGTAGTAGATGACCACGCATAGGTCATATCCACCTTTGCGCAATCGCCATCCCGTCCTTATCCAACTTATCGGGTTGATGGCGTTGATCGAACGCCTAATGCTGAGGTCCTTGGGTTGCGGCAGGTCGTCATATTGCGACTTGCCCGGAAAGAGCAACGACGGATAGAGCAACGAGAAGTTCTCTATATCCACCCCGTGACCTTCCGCCTGCAACTCTCGGGCCAGCCGGTGCGTGAACTTCGCTATGCCGCCACGATAGGGCCATGCGGGTGACAGAATGACTATCTTCATCCTTGCTTCTTTTCTTGATGTTTTCTTCGGGTCGTTTCCTCCCGACGTTCCTTTCTTCCCTTACTTCAAGTCACCGCCAATGTCATGACGGAAATACTTGTCGGTGAACGTCACCGTTTCAGCCGCCTTCATTGACTTTTGCAACGCCTCGTCCTTCGTCGAGCCATACGACGTGAGCGCGATGACGCGTCCGCCGTCCGTCACCACCTTGCCGTCCTTCTGTTTCGTCCCGGCGTGGAAAGCGAGCGTTTCTGCATTCACCTTGTCAAGTCCAGTGATTTCGTAACCCTTCACATACTCCTCCGGATAACCGCCGCTCACCAACATCACCGCCACGGCATATCTTGGGTCTATCTTCAGTTCCCTGCGGTCCAAGTCTCCCTGCGCCACGCCTTCCAACAAATCCACGAGGTCACTCTCAATGCGCGGCATCACCACCTCCGTCTCCGGGTCACCCATGCGGCAATTATACTCTATCACGTACGGATTACCCTTCACATTGATGAGGCCGAAGAAGATGAATCCCTTGTAATTGATATCATCCTCCTTCAGTCCGTCTATCGTCGGACGAATAATCTGTATCTCCACCTTGTGCATGAACTCCTTGTCCGCGAACGACACGGGTGACACGCTTCCCATTCCACCTGTGTTCAGACCGGTGTCATGCTCGCCTATGCGCTTGTAGTCCTTTGCCACGGGAAGTATCTTGTAGTGGTCGCCATCCGTCACCACGAACACGCTGCACTCAATGCCAGACAGGAACTCTTCGATCACCACCGTGGATGACGCGTCACCGAACTTGCCCGAGAGCATCTCGTCAAGGTGCGCTTCCGCTGTCTCTAAATCGTTGTCTATCAGCACACCCTTGCCTGCCGCGAGACCATCAGCCTTCAACACGTAAGGAGCGGCATGCTGACGCAAGAAGTCCTTTCCTTGCTCTATATTAACCTTCTGAACACCTATGTACGCTGCTGTCGGAATGTGGTGGCGCAACATGAAACGCTTCGAGAACTCCTTGCTACCTTCCAACATCGCGCCTTGCTTCGTCGGACCTACCAACATCACGTCCCGCAACTCCTTGTCGCTGGCGAGGAAATCTACCACGCCACCCACCAACGGAACCTCCGGACCCACCACCACCATCTTCACATCGTTCTCTATCACGGCACGCTTGATGCCTTCAAAGTCACTCACTCCCACCGCCAAGTTCGTGCCTATCGATGCCGTGCCCGCATTGCCAGGAGCGATAAAGAGACGGTCACACTTCGCGCTTTGGCTCAGTTTCCAGGCGATGGCACTCTCACGTCCACCGTTACCTAAAAGAAGAATATTCATACGTTTCTTAAAATCTTGCCGCAAAGGTACGTAAAAGTTCTTACTTCTTTTTTTTCTGTCCCATGTCTATTTTTTTGCCTGACACCTATTTCTCCTGCCGCCTTCATTTTTAACATTCTGTTTTTCCTTACGCATCAAAAATTCACTTATCTTTGCCACTGACATTCAACGCTATCTATTGACTACAATAAGCAAATACTATACGCAAACAACTAATTCTCAATTAGTTGTGCGCAGCACGGGGGGGTAATTCACACGCTCTCAACCGCTTATAACATTATAAATATATCATTCCTTATCACGCTCGGACGCTTTTGCGTCCGGGCGTGACTTGTTTTTATACCATTTGAACAACTTTCTTAGGAGGAACAACGATGCCAATTACACCACAACAAGCGCAACAAGTCATTAAGGAACACTTCAATGCACATCATCGACTTTTCTCTTCCCATCAGTTTATTCGCAAATATCGAAAGATGTACGAAGAAGAATACATCTCTGATTTGTACGACGCAATAAACAAGGCAAAACCGGGCAAAAGACCGAACGGGGGCATTGGGTTTCGAGTTGTCAATGGCGACATCGCTAAATTTCTGAAGAATAACGAAAACAATTTAGGAATCAGGAAAATAAGCGGAAAATTCATTGATACGACCGACTTTGATATGCTTGGACCTAACGCAATTTGGCAAAAACAATAATAAATGAACAAACTAAACACCATAATCATTATGAGAAAAATCTTATTGACCTTATTAACCACCCTCCTCTGCATAAACACAGAGGTGATGGCAGAAGACTTTACAATTACACCAATTTATACTGGTTCGTACCTCTCTCCTGGTAATCTTGTCAAAGTGACCTTATCTGGTGCCTCGGTAAGCAGCGGAAGCATTCAAGTTAGCAAGAATGCAACTGGGTCTTTTACTATTTCTGTAAATAATGCACCTAATATGTATCTGAAGAGCGCAACATTCACAGACTCTCAATACGGCACAAACAAACAAGCCACCGTTAGTTGTACGAGTGGAGGAACTGTAACCGACAATGGTTCTGGAACATATACGTTTACGCCAACCAATTCCACCACAACATCCGCTACTATTCAATTGGTCGGAAATACAGGAGGATCCGCAAAAATTACATCTCTTTCTGTCATTGTGACAAATGGTTCTACTAACAATATGGAAACACTATCAGGTTTTTCCATCTCATCAGGAACATACTCTTTTACTTCTAAAATCAATGGTTCAACAGTATCTTCATCCGTAACGCTAACGACAGAAACTGCAAGTTCTTGGGGAGTGAACGCTTACAACAGTATCACAGCACCTTCCTCGAGTGATTCCAAAACGATTACAATAGCATCGGACAACGCAATCAAATACATCGCTCTGCAAGACTCCGCTTGCAGAATTTCTCTTGTAGAACGTACCAGCACTGGAGGAACGGTAAGCGGAGCATCTTGGAAGGCACCTGCAGAAGGAGCAGTCAAATCAGTAACGTTCAAAAACGGAATAGGATCTTCTGTTAATAATGTTTTTAAAATTTATGTCATTACAGAATCCTCTTGTACCTCCCACTCCGTCACGGCGGCAACAAGCACGGGAAACAACACCTACGGCACTGTCGCCGCCGCTTCCGCTTCCGTCTGCGAGGGCAGCACGACCACCGTTACCGCAACACCCGCAAGCGGCTACCAAGTGACCAACTGGGCGGTGACCGGAACGGGCGCTTCCGTCTCCCCTTCTGGCGCGAGCAACAGCAACACTACCACCCTCACCATGGGTACGGCTGACGCCACCGTCACCGTGACCTTCGGATGCAAAGCCCCTACCAGCCCAAGCGTCTCGGGAACTACCGCCTACACCGCTGGACAAGACATCGAACTGACCGCCGACGCCACGGGGATAAGCGCGTCGGCAACCTACACTTGGTACAAGGGCGCGACTTGGGACGCGGCTTCCGCCACCTCTTCGATACACTCCGGAGCGACACTGAGCATTAACGATTGCGTCGAGGGCGACGCAGGCACCTACTGGTGCAACATCAGCAACGGCACGGGCTGTGACGTGCAAACCTCAAAGACCATCACCGTCTCCGGTGCCTGCACCGACCCCGATCTCACCATCACGCTCAACTAACACGAAAGGACAATCAGAACAACCGCAACCCTCCCCCTTGTCCATTGCCAGTCAGCAGGCAGGTCATTGTTCTTGACTGGCAGAACGAAGATATTTTTTTCTCCTAATGATAGGTCAACCGCCGTGCGCCTTCGCTTGCCACGGCGGTTGCTGTTTTCACCTCCTCCGTTTTAATCCTTTACGTTTGTTTTATTTTTAAATAGTGTATATTTGCGGAGGAAACATCCCTTTTTGATATGAGAAGACCCGATGTTGTCAATAAAATTAAACAAGTCGCACTTGCGATGAAACCGCACATCAAAACCATCTTGTATGGTTCCGAAGCGCGAGGTGACGCACGCCCTGACTCCGACATCGACCTTCTTGTTTTGGTAGATTCTGACAAACTCAACTACGACGATAAGGATCGAATCATTGCGCCGCTCTACGATATAGAACTTGAGACAGGAATCCTCATCAACACAATGATTATTCCTCGCAAGGAATGGGAGGAACGTCCTTTCCTCACTCCTTTTCAGTACAACGTTCAAAAAGATGGAATCATCCTATGAAAATCGAACTTACGGACGAAAACTACGAAGCACTGACCCGTTATCGCATTGAACGTGCACATGAAACTCTTTCTGAGGTTCCCTTTTTGACTGCCCAAGGATTCTACAACACTGCCGTTAATCGATTGTACTATGCTTGTTATTATGCCGCAGTTGCTTTGTTGACCAAACACCACATTGTCGCCAACGCACATGCCGGGGTAAAAACGATGTTAGGACTTCATTTCGTTTCTAAAGGCATTATCTCAAAAGAGAGTGGACGAGCATTTACACACCTTTTCGATTGCCGTCAACGCGGTGATTATGATGAATTTGTCTATTCCACCAAAGAAGAAGTTGAGGAACTTCTTCCAAAAGCACAAAAATTCATTGAAGAAATCGACAAGCTTCTCACTTTATCTCATAAAGCGTAATTGACAAGAAAACTAACAGACTGCAACCGCCGTGGCAAGCTGAGGCGCACGGCGGTTGCTGTTTTATAACATTACCGTTTTATCAAAAAAAAGCGACAGAGAACCACGCCTAACGTTTCACACCTCTTGCTCTTCAAGTATCAGAAGCATCTGCGCAGGCGTAACAACACGAACATCGTGAGGAAAGTGCTTAAGATTACCTGTCACAAGAAACGAATCTTCATCAGACAATGCCACCTCATAGAAAACACGATCATCTGGATCAATAAGCTCACCTTCATATTCCGCTCGTTCCGTGGCAACACCATTCTTTCGAATATATTCCAACAATGCCTTACGTACGGAAACATCGATATGAAACTTCTCGCGTGACAACACCTCTTCATATTCGGTCAAGATTTCTTCGTGATACAATGGCGTTATCTTGCCTTGAGCCATACATTCGACAATCTTGACAGTTGCCGAATTGGCGTTACGAGCAAGCAACGCAGACACCATCACATTGGTGTCTATTACAGCATAAACCATGACCGTATCTATTTTTGCGAACGCTCTTGACGAACAGCACGTATTTCATCGTTTATTTCCTTGAGCGACATCTCTGGTCGCCCCTTTCGGGAAGCGCGCAATGCCTTAAGCAGTTGTACACGCTCGGGCTGTTCATCTGCCTTGATAGCAAAAGGAATGGTTCGCGTGCGAACGACTGCTTTGATAAAAACATTCACTGCCGCATTAGCACTCATTCCAAATTGTTCACACAAAGAATCAAATTGCGTTTTAATTTGATTGTCCACCCGAATTGTCATTGCTGTTTGTGCCATAATTATGATGTCATTTTAATTCAAAATAATGTCTTTCTGATTGCAAATATACAGCATTTATTATTTCAAACTACAAAATACCACCCTTAAGCTTTCTAAATAATTTTTAGGCAACTATTTGACAAAACGGAAATTATGCATACCTTTGCACCCCATTCGCAAAAGAAGACAAAACAAAAATTAGAATAAAAGCATTATGAAACGGACTTTTCAACCCCACAACCGCAAGAGAGTGAACAAGCACGGTTTCCGTGAGCGCATGGCTACCGCCAACGGTCGCCGCGTGTTGGCATCCCGTCGCGCCAAAGGTCGCGCCAAGTTGACCGTCAGCGACGAGAAGCACAGCGCGAAATAAAAAAACTCTCTGCCTGTGGCAGAAAACAGAAAAACGGATGAGGAGGAGGGAAACATCACCTTCCTCCTTTTTCTTTTCCAAGCCAAATGACAAAGACTATGGGCACGGACATAAAATCATACCTGCGCGTCATCTTCTCGCGTTTGGTTCTCAAACATCTCATTGCCGCCGTGGTGGCTCTCATCGTGTTAGCGACGCTATTATTGTTCCTCATGCGTTTCTACACGCATCATGGCGAGGTAGTGGTCGTTCCCAACGTTCAGGGTCTGACCGTGAACCAAGCCATCCCACTGCTGGAAGAACGCTCGCTCAAATGCCAAGTGGTCGATTCGGTCTATAACGAACACGCCCGCCCGGGCAACATCATCAACCAAACACCCTCGACCAACGGCAAGGTGAAGAAAGGACGCACCATCTACGTCACCGTCAACACCTACAACAAACCCAAGGTGACCGTGCCTGACGTGACGCAGACGAGCGAACGCAGCGCGCGCGCCACGCTCGAGGCGTTAGGACTGAAAGTGATCAGAACGGAATTGCAACCAAACGAATACCGTGACCTCGTCTTGGACGTGAAGACGCTTGACGGCGAGCGATTGACACCGGGCAGCCAAATGGAAGTGGGCAGTGGCGTGGTGCTCGTGGTCAGCACGGCGGACGACCCCAACGAGGAAGTCATCGTCACTGACGATGAAGTGACCGTCAAGCCACAACCCACATTGCAACCGCACAATCACGACATTGAAGAGTTCTTTTAGGCCGCGTGACGAACTATGAGGACATAGAAGAGGAAGAAACGCTGCCTCTGACCGCCGCGGGTGACGAACGTTACGAACATTTTCATAACGTCGTTGACAAGGGTCACGCCATTGTCCGCATAGACAAGTATCTCGCCAACTGCATGGCGGACGTGAGCCGCAACCGAATACAAGCGGCTGCCGAAGCGGGAAACATCCTCGTCAACGGCAAGGCGGTGAAGTCCAACTACAAGGTGAAACCCTTGGACGAGATTTCGTTCGTGCTCTCCTACCCGCCCAACGATTACACCATCGTCCCGCAGGACATACCCATCAACGTGGTCTATGAAGACGATGACCTCATGGTGGTCAACAAGCAAGCCGGGCTCGTGGTGCATCCGGGTTTCGGCAACTTTGACGGCACGTTGCTCAACGCCATCGCCTTTCACCTGAAGGACGACCCCCGTTTCGACATCAACGACCCCAGCGTGGGACTGGTGCACCGCATTGACAAGGACACGAGCGGGCTGCTGCTCATAGCCAAGACGCCCGAAGCGAAAACCAAACTTGGCAAGCAGTTTTTCGACAAGACCACCCACCGACGCTACAGGGCCCTCGTATGGGGTGATTTCAAAGAAGACGAGGGCAGGATTGAAGGCAACATAGCCCGTGACCCCAAGGACCGCTTGCGCATGGCGGTGTTCAGTCCTGACAGCGAGGTAGGCAAACCCGCCGTGACACACTATAAGGTATTGGAGCGGTTCGATTATGTCACCTTGGTTGAATGCCGTCTGGAAACGGGCAGAACGCACCAGATACGCGTGCACATGCGCCACGTCGGTCACCCGCTCTTCGCCGACGAACGCTATGGCGGCAATGAGATTCTATGGGGCGAACGATCCGCCACCTACAAGGCCTTTATCCGCAACTGCATGGAGGTTTGCCCGCGCCAAGCCCTGCACGCCAAGGAATTGGGATTCACGCACCCTCGAACAGGCGAAAAAATGCTGTTTGACAGCGAGTTGCCCGACGACATGACCACCCTCATTGAACGTTGGAGACGCCTCGTTAAAAGAAGTTAAAAGAAACTTAAATTCCACTTTTTCTTTGCCTTTCTGTTTTTTGAAGGGTAAATTTGCTACGACTTTAAGTTCATTTATTAACCTTAATCTAAACACACTATGGAGAAAAAACACAGTTTTTTCTTCTGTCTTTTGATTGCGTTGTTAGGGTTCCCCTTATCAACAGTCATGGCAGAAGCGGACGTTGACGTAACGTTCACAAGCAACACGTTCTCAGACTTCTTTAAGTCTTACTCGGTAACGGGAGGAACGGTTGAACTCTCATCTTCCTATTCTTCCTTAACATCTGGCACAGGCGGCTACCTGCTCAAATTAGACGCCTCACCAAGCGGCGTGGTCAACACCGGCTACATGGAAATCAAATCGACTGCCGGAAAGATCAAGAAAGTGGAAATTGACGTCACCGCCAACGCTTCCAACGCCACCATTCGCCCCACGATGCTCGGCTGGGCTACCGCTGCCGGAGCGACTTCAGCCACGGACAACGCGGACTTTGTCATCACGCAAGACCACACGGGCGGATCGTCCTACCAAAACATTGCTGACGCCACTACCTTGACCTATGACATCACCGACGATGCCATGGTCGTCCGTTTTTATCGTCAAGTGAAGAAAATCAAAGTCGGAGGTTCCACGACAAACACCGACTACGGACTGGGAAAGACCGTGCGCGTCTGGGCGGTTCGTGTCTATCTTGAAGCGGCTTCCGACCCTCTGGCTCCCGTGCTCACCCCATCAGGCAACACCACGCAGAAGGTGACCGTGAACAACCCTATCTCCGCCATCACCATCACCTCCGACAAGGCCGCCACGTGGGACGTCTCACCTGCCCTGCCCGCAGGCATCACGGGCGTGGCTTCGGGCGACGGAAAGACCTATACTATCAGTGGCACGCCTACGGCCGTGAAGACCGCCACCGACTACACGGTAACAGCCACTTCGGCAGGACATTCCGCCAACGCCACCGTCAACCTCACGGTCAAGGAAGTGTCAACCTCGACCGACCGTCACGGTGAACTCAAAAGCGAAATCACCACGCTCGAACCACTCAAAGGCATCGTGCTCTGGCCAAGCAACGATAAGATGAACACGCTCAAGAACAGCATTGCCCTCGAATACTCCTACTGCCTGCCTTGCGCCGTGGTGACCGGCAAGAGCGGTGACAAAATCAACTATGACTGGTCATCGTTCGAGGCGTTGCTCGACGACATCACCTCACGTGATCACCAAGCCATCATCCGTTTCCGTATCGAATATCCCGGCGAGGACGGCGCCATATCGTCCGGCGCTTCGTGCCTCACAGGCGTGGCAGGCTCCACCGCCGTGCCACAATATATTCGTGACATTCCGGGCTACACCGAGACCTTCAATGCCGATGCCGGTGGTGATGGTCCTACCTACTACGCCGACTGGAGCAACTCGGAGTTAAAATGGTTCCTGAAGCAATTCTACACCGATTTCGCCGCCAAGTACGACAACGACCCTCGCATCGCTTTCATTCAAGTAGGATTCGGTCATTGGAGCGAATATCATACCTACGGAACCGACCCTGTCTTTGACGTCAACTTCCCTTCAAAGGCTTACCAAAGCGAGTTCCTGCAACACATCAACTCAACGTTCGTGAACACGCCTTGGAGCATCTCCATTGACGCTTACGACGACTCCTATACGCCAATCGCGGCTTCCTCCACATTGATGGGTCTTAACTTCGGACTCTTCGATGATTCGTTCATGCACAGCAAGCACGACATCAGCCAAGGTGACGGTTGGAACGAGACGGAATGGAACGGCATCGGACAAGGCAAACGTTGGAAAACAGCCCCTTGCGGAGGCGAAATCTCCTACTTCACCGCCAATGACCAGAAGAAATTCCTCAACCCTGCGGGCATGTATGGCGTGACTTGGGAACAAGCCGCCGCCAAATACCACATGACCTATGTCATCGGCAACGACGCTCCTACGGGTTCTTACGCCACGGCGGCACGCGTGTTGCAAGCGGGTCAAAACGCGGGTTATAGCCTCGAAGTCACCGATTACATCTTGAAGAGCAACTCCGCCATCGTGCAGGTGACGAACAATGGCGTGGCTCCTTTGTATCACGACGCCTTCGTCACCGTCAAGGGCGTCAGAAGCGACATCTCCCTCAAAGGACTGCTTCCTGGCGATACCCTCAATTGCGAAGTGACGGGCATCACCATTGCCGATGACGAGACGCCGGCGGTGACCATCACTTCCGACAAACTCTTGGAAGGCAAGACCATCCCTTACAAGGCGGACTTGGAAGCCATTGAACCGACAACAGCGGTTGGCGAAACAACTACAGACGCGAAGATAGCATGGCGACAAACCGGCAACAGCGTTGTCCTTGATGGTGCCGACGTGGAATTCATGACACTCTATTCAAGCATCGGAACGCGCATGAAGACCGTCAGCAACATCAACGAAATAAGCACCACCGCCTTGGCGAAAGGCAGCATTTTCATTATCGTCGCAAAAGTGGCGGGGAAAGATGCGTTGCTGTCAAACAAGTTCATCAAACCTTGAGGTTAACATCTTGTTTTAGCACGAAGCATGTGGAGTCGGGACGCAGTTCCGGCTCCACTCTTTTTCTCGAATAAATCGCTATATTTGCGCTCTGTATTTTTCTTAATCACGTATGAAGCGTTACAAGTTCTGGAACATCGTGTGCGGCTGGGCGGCTTTCGCCATTGCCGCATTCACCTATTTGAGCACCATCGAACCCACAGCCAGTTTTTGGGACTGCCCTGAGTTCATCTCCACGGCATTCAAGTTGGACGTAGGTCACCCACCGGGCGCACCGTTCTTCATGTTGCTCGGTCACTTCTTCACGCTCTTCGCAGGCGGTGACGTGACCCTCGTGGCTAAGATGGTGAACGTCATGTCGGCATTGGCAAGTGCCTTCACTATCCTGTTCCTCTTCTGGACCATCACAATGTTGGCAAAAAAGATTGTACGTCCCGACACTGAAGGCAACTTCAAACCCGAGCAAATCATCGCCATCATGGGTTCCGGCTTAGTTGGCGCGCTGCTCTTCACCTTTACCGACACTTTTTGGTTCAGTGCCGTCGAGGGCGAGGTTTATGCCCTTTCATCATTGTTCACCGCCTTGGTAGTCTGGTGCGCCCTGAAGTGGGACGAACACGCTGACGAAGCGCACGCCAACCGATGGTTGCTGCTCATCGCCTACCTCATGGGGTTGAGCATCGGTGTCCATTTGCTCAACCTCTTGGCAATTCCCGCCATCGCCTTGATTGTCTATTTCAGGAAATACCAACCCACGTGGAAAGGCACTATTGCCGCCCTCTTGGTTTCATTCGTCGTCTTAGGATTGATGATGTATGGTATCATTCCGGGCGTCGTGATGGTGGCTTCATGGTTTGAACTGCTCATGGTGAACTTCATGGGATTGCCTTTCAACAGCGGATTTGCCTTCTACTTAGTGCTTCTGCTTGCCGCCCTCGTGGCAGGTGTCGTACTGACGCAGGCGCACCAAAAACTCACCACCTCCGACAAGGTGATGTTCATTCTGGCAATGGCTCTGAGCGGCATTCCGTTCGTGGCTGGCAAAATTTGGCTTGGCATCATCTTGATCATCGCCATGATTATCGTGCTGTTCTTCATCAAGAAGTCAAACATCAGTTCGGTCATGCTGAACACGATTCTGCTCTCGGTGTTGCTGCTCGTCATTGGCTATTCGAGCTTTGCTGTCATTGTCATTCGTTCGATGGCAAACCCGCCTATGGACCAGAACTCGCCAGAGAACACCTTTACGCTGAAAAGTTATCTGAACCGCGAACAATATGGCAATCGCCCCCTATTCTACGGTCCATACTATAACGCCGACTTGATTTGGGAGCCAACGGGTTCAGGCTACTACAAGCCTAAGACAGACATAGAAGGCGTGGTTTGGAGTGCCAAGGAGAAGATGAACGAAAACGAGAAAGACACCTACATTGTCACCGACAGCGTGAAGGACTACAAATATGTTGACGAGACCTGCACGCTGTTCCCGCGCATGTATAGCAGCCAAGGCAGCCACGTGAACGCCTACAAGGAATGGGCGGGAGCACCTACCAAACGCGTACGCTACAGGATGCCAAATGACCCGGCGCACAAAAACACGGTGCCTTCGTTCGGACAGAACCTCAAGTTCTTCTTCAATTACCAAGTCATGTATATGTATTGCCGCTATTTCCTTTGGAACTTCAGCGGACGACAAAATGACCAACAAGGCTATGGCGAACGTGACAAAGGCATGTTCCTGACCGGCATTCCATTCATCGACAGCACCATCGAGGGCGATTATGACACGCTGCCCGATGACATGAAGAACAACAAAGGACGCAATGTCTATTACCTGTTGCCTTTCATACTTGGATTGATTGGAATCAGCTACCAAATGAGCCGCAAACGCGCGGGAAAAGAAAGCCTTGCCATCGTAAGCGTCTTCTTCTTCATGACAGGCTTGGCAATCGTGCTATACCTGAACCAAACACCCTACCAACCTCGTGAACGAGACTACGCCTATGCCGGCTCCTTCTACGCCTACGCCATTTGGATTGGATTGGGCGTGTTGGGCATTCTGTCATGGTTCATGGACAAGGTGAAGGACAGTCGCTTGCGCATAGCGAGTGCCAGTGCCGTCAGCGCGGCTTGCCTCCTCGTTCCCGCACAGATGGCTGGACAAAACTGGGATGACCACGACCGTTCCAACCGGTATGTATGTCGCGACTTCGGTTACGACTATCTGATGTCGTGCGCCCCTAATGCCGTGATATTCACCAATGGCGACAACGACACCTTCCCGTTATGGTACCTGCAAGAAGTGGAAGGAGTGCGTACCGATGTCCGCGTCTGCAATCTCTCGTACCTGCAAACGGACTGGTATATCGATCAGATGCGCCGTGACGCTTACCTGAGCAAGGCGTTGCCTATCGAGTGGAAACGCTATCAATACGTTCAAGGAACACGTGACATCTGTGATGTCTTTGCCGACACCGTGAACATCTTCAATCTGGAAGAAGCCATCAACACCTACCTGCTCAACGACGAACTAACGGAGAAAAATGGTGGCAACGGCATCTTGCCTGGCAAGTATTGCTACATCCCTGTGAACAAAGAAAAATACATGGCTGAAAACGCCTTCGTGAAAGACGCTTCTGATTTGGACACCGCCATGTTCCTGACGTTGAAGGATAGACTTTACAAACATGAGGAGATGATTCTGGAGATGCTTGCCAAGGCACATTGGGAACGACCAATCTACTATTCCGTCACCGTGGGCAACGACATGTTCCTCGGCATGCAAAACAACTTCCAACTCGAAGGTCTTGCCAACCGAATCGTTCCGAAACGCACCAATGGCGGAAGCGTGAACACCGACATCATGTACGACAACATGATGCACAAATTCAAGTTTGGCAATCTGAAGGACACCACGCTCTACCTCGACGAGACCAACACGCGTATGTGCCTGACCATGCGCCGCATGTTCTTACAACTGGCGGAAGCATTGGAGCAGGAGGGGAAGCGTGACAGCGTGAAGGCCGTTCTGGATTACTGCGAGGAACAGATCCCGGAAGCCACCGTTGCTTACGACTACGCCTCACTCTTCTTCGCGCGCATGTATTATCGCGCGGGAGACACGGCAAAGGCAGACCGCATCATCGAAAAACTGATGGTTCGCAACGACCAGTACCTGAAATGGTATGGCGCACTTGCTCCGTCAAAACGCGGCACCGTAAGTGAGAACTCCGAGCAACATCTGGCCGAGATGCAAAATTCGCTTGCCGTTCTGGAAGAGAATAACCGCAAGGAGATGTTGGAGAAGTGGGCGGCTTCGTTCGAACGACACTACGGCAAGTTCGTCGGCAACAGGTCCATAAATTGATAGACCAATGTTTGTAGAACGCCCATTTTTCCTTCTCAAATGGTTCTACAAGGGTGCCTTGTGGCGTGTTCGCAAGCATGGTGAGAAAGTCATCTACCTGACCTTCGATGACGGTCCAACGCCTCAAAGCACCTATCGCATCCTTGAAATACTGAGACGCTACAACGTGAAAGCGACCTTCTTCTGCGTGGGCGAGAACGTGATGAAATATCCCGAGGTCTTTGAACAGATAAAGGCGGAAGGACATGCCGTAGGCAATCACACGTTTAACCACGTGAGCGGGTGGAACAGTTCCACGCGCTACTTCATGCGACAAGCAGAAAAAGCGGATGCCTACATTCACTCTGATCTTTTCCGTCCTCCCTACGGACACATGATGCCTCGACAGTTAAAGGAATTGAAACAGAAATACCGCATTGTGCTTTGGGATGTCATCACACGCGATTACAACCAACGCCTCTCTCCCAAACACGTCATGCGTATCGTACACTGGTACAGCCGAAACGGCAGCATCGTCGTCTTCCATGACAACGTGAAAGCCGCAAAGAATTGCTTAGCGGTTCTTCCCGAAGCCATTGAGTTTTACAAGCGCAAGGGCTACTCTTTTCGATTAGTCGGAGAGTGACAAAAATGCCGATAAAAAGGAGAAAATTTCGCTTATGAACGAAGACTTCCTCCAATACGTATGGGCACAACGCCTTTTCCTTCCCGACCTGACTACCCGGGACGGATTGGTCGTGGACGTCTTGTCCGTAGGCATTCGCAATGACAAGGACGGTCCCGATTTCTTCAACGCCAAAATTGTGCTTGACGGCATGACGTGGGTTGGCAACATTGAAATTCACGATCGCGCCAGCGACTGGTTTCGCCATGGTCATGACTTGGATCGCGCCTACGACAATGTCATCCTGCACGTGGTGCGACTTGCCGACACTGTTGTTCGACGACCGTCAGGCGAGGAGATTCCACAAGTGGAACTACGCATTCCCGACCATATTGTCAAACGCTACCAAACACTTCAATCTGCTTCCCTTTTCGTGCCATGCGCCCAAACTGTCGGAAAGGTAAACAAAGCCGCACTTCGCAACTGCTTGGATCGTTGCCTCGTGGAACGACTACGACACAAGACGGCAGCGATGCAAGCCTATCTCGGACAAAACGGCGGTGACTGGCGAGAAGCCTTTTATATCTTGTTGGCACGAGGACTTGGATTTGGAGTGAACGGCGAGGCGATGGAACAACTCGCCAAGTCATTGCCCTTAAACATCATAGGCAAACACAAAGACAATCACCTACAGGTTGAAGCGCTCCTGATGGGTCAGTCAGGACTGATTGATCGCTTCGCCACGTCAGCCCCGCTCTCTGCCGATCGGCTACGTATGGAATACCTCTACTTGAGCAAGAAGTTTTCTCTTCGACCCATTGATAACTCACTATGGAAATTCAAAACGCGCCCAGCTAACTCACCCATCGCGAGAATTGGCATCTTAGCGGACTTAGTGACCCGAATGGACGGTGTGCTATCACGCATCATCGAGAATCCGAACGTCGAAAACGCCTATGGAGCTTTTGCCACTGACGCCAACGATAACTTGATTCCCGTGGCACGTTTAGGACGACAATCCATCGAATCACTGATTATCAATGCCGTGGTGCCTTCACTTTTTCTCTACGGAAAATTGCGTGGCAAGCAGTCACTATGCGACAAGTCACTCGACATTTTATCCTCCCTATCCGCAGAGTCAAACAACATCACGAAACGTTGGGCATCCGTCGGTATCATTGCCGAAAACGCAGCAGACAGCCAAGCCCTTTTGGAACTGAAAACCTCCTACTGCGACCTTCATGACTGCCTCCGTTGCACCCTTTCAAGACCCATTCTCTGCGAACCATAAATCACAAAAAGCAAAAGGAGTGACCACGAATGTGGTCACTCCTTTTGTACCTCGAGCGGGACTCGAACCCGCACAGATGCAATATCCAAGGGATTTTAAGTCCCTCGTGTCTACCATTCCACCATCGAGGCAAAGGAAACTATTACCTACGGAATAGCACGTGCAAAGATAGCACATTTTGCACGCAAAATAATTCTTATATTTGCCTTAATGATACGCTATAAATTCTTTTTTCTCGTACTGCTTACCTTCTTGGCCGGTTGCACACGTCACAAAACGACAGCCGAAGCGCAAGATATGAACCCAACCGTCACCGTTGCGCCTTTCAACGGAGACAGTGCTTATGCCTACTGTCAAAAACAAGTTGACTTCGGGCCGCGAGTTCCTGAAAGCAACGCCCACAGGCAATGTGCCGAATGGATTATCAACACCTGCAAACGATTAGGGGCACAAGTTAGTATCCAACAGGCGCCAGTGACACTGGCGGACGGAACGAAAATTAACTGCAAAAACATCATCGCAAGCGTCACCGGAACAGACTCCTTGCACAAGGCAGTTGTCATGGCACACTACGACACCCGTCCATGGGCGGACCAAGATCCGAACTCCAAACGCCGTGATGAACCCATCCCGGGAGCCAACGACGGAGCAAGCGGTGTCGCAATCATGCTCGAAATGTTACGCAACACGGTTAGCAAAGACAAAAGCATTGACTTTGTCTTTGTTGATGTCGAAGACATGGGCAAAAGAAACAGCGACAAGGACTGGTGCCTTGGCAGTGAACTTTGGTCCCAATGGGCAAAAGAGTCAGGCTATCACGCTGACTATGGCATCCTATTGGACATGGTGGGAGCCGAGGGAGCCACCTTCGCCAAAGAAGCCTACTCCATGCGCTACGCACCCGCCGTGACAAGCGGCATCTGGCATTTGGCAAAACAAATCGGACACGGAGACATTTTCCGAGAGACAACTTTGGGTGCTATCACAGATGACCACGAGAAAGTCAATCTGATTGCGGGCATTCCCATGACGGACGTGATTCAATATGACGAACACGGATTTGGCTATTATTGGCACACGCACGCTGACGATATGCGCAATATCTCCATACAAACACTGCAAGCGGTGGGCGAAACGGTTTTAACCTACATCATGACCCACTGAGCACTAAGAAGACTGCATCATGCTTGAGGCGTATCTACAACAAGGTCGAATAGAAGCAGGCGTTGACGAGGCAGGGCGCGGACCTTTAGCTGGACCTGTCTATGCGGCTGCTGTTGTTTTACCGCAAAGGTTCGGTGAAGACGAGGAGACAAGGGCCTTGGCAGAATGTCTGAACGACTCAAAGCAACTGACCGAACGCAAGCGCGAACTGTTGCGACCTCAGATAGAAGCATTGGCTTGGGCATGGGGCGTGGGAAGTTGCAGCGCCAAGGAAATTGACGAAATCAACATTCTGAACGCCAGCATCAAAGCGATGCACCGAGCGCTCGACCAATGCGTACAACGATTAGGGGGAAAACATATAGACTGTGTTTTGGTGGACGGCAATCGCTTCAAACCCTGGCGTGATATTGACTTCCAAACCATCGTAAAAGGCGACGGAAAAATGATGTCAATAGCCGCTGCGAGCATTTTGGCAAAAACGCATCACGATGAGTATTTACGCAAAGCGGCAGCACGTTTTCCACAGTATGGTTGGGACCGCAACAAAGGTTATCCCACCCGTGCGCACCGTGAGGCCATAAAACTTTTTGGCACTTGCGAGGAACACAGACAAACCTTTCAATTGTTGCCCAATCAACTGACTCTATTCTAAGGCATAGATTATGGCAGAAAAAAACTTGGTCGTTTACAGCGCAAGTGCCGGTAGCGGAAAGACCTTTACGTTAGCGGCACATTACATCGCCATTGTCCTGGCCAACCCGGACAACTTCCGACACACGCTCGCCGTTACTTTCACCAACAAGGCAACCGTAGAAATGAAGGAACGCATTCTCAAGTTCCTTTACGACCTATCCCACGATTTTGACGCCACAGACAAAAACTTCATCGCCTTAGTAAAACAGTTTTTGGAAGAAGCCGGCAAAACGATGTCGAACGAAGAAATGAGTGCCAACGCCAAAGTGGCTCTTTCTTCCATCATCCACCACTACGGACTGATGCACATTGAAACTATCGATTCCTTTTTTCAAAAGGTATTGCGAGGATTAGCGCACGAAATGGGTCTAAGCAACAATCTTCGCGTGGAACTGAACGACTCCGCCATCGAAAAGGAAGCCGTTGACCATCTTTTGGAAGGAACAAACGGAAACACATCCGTTGATAAGATTCTTTCCGAATGGATTGACGAACGACTGAACAACGGCAAGTCATGGGACTACAGAAAGGACTTGGAAGCGTTCGGCAACGAAATTTTCAAGACGGCTTACAAACAAATTGCCGATAAAATAGAGAGTTTAAGTTTAGAAAAAGTTACCGAACTTAAAAAAACACTCTATACTGAAAAAGAGAAAATAGGTCAAAGACAATTGAAAATTCTTGATGAAAACGAATCCATAACAGACAACAAACTTTTTCAGAAATGGATAACAAAACAGAGATTGACGGCGACAGAGCAACCGTTGGACTTGTCCGCCAAAACCCCGTCTAAATATTTGAGCATATCTGTTATTGAGGAGATTGAGCGTTTAGAAAAACGATGGAACAGCGCGGAACTGACACTGAAGCATCTGAATGAATTGATGCTGCTGAAGTCGCTCGATGAGAAAGTGAAACAGATGAACAAAGAGGCAGACCGATTCCTTTTGAGCGACACCCAGCACTTGCTGTCTATGATGATTGGCGACCATGACGACGCCCCTTTCATTTACGAAAAAATGGGAACTTGGATTGAGCACATCATGATAGACGAGTTCCAAGACACGGGTCTGAACCAATGGCAAAACTTCAAGGTATTGCTCAAGAACAGCATGTCACAAAACGAAAGCCGCAACCTCATAGTCGGAGACGTGAAGCAAAGCATTTACCGATGGAGAGACGGCGACTGGCGCATTTTGTCGGACTTGCACGGATGTCATCAAACAGAAAATAGCAAAGGCTTGACAAGCCAAACAGAACCACGCACATTGAGCAGCAACTTCCGTTCCCATACTGAGATTGTGGAATGGAACAACCGTGTCTTCCCTCTCATGCGTGATGCCGTGACGGAATGGCTTGCGGAGAAAAACACATGCGCCGAGAATCTTCAGAGGCTGCAAGAAGCCTACAGCGACATGAACACACATCAAAAAGCGCAAAAGAAAAATGGAGGAAGCGTTTCGTTAACCATGTTCCGCACCAAGACAAAAAATGACGGTGATTACGAAAAACCTGAGGGCAAAAAAATCAACGACAAAGACATTTCTTGCTCATGGGTGAAAGACATGCTCGAAACTCTCCGTGCCGGCGACATTCATCGAGACTGGAGCGACACGGTCATCTTGGTTCGTAAGAACAAGCATGCGCAATTGATTGCCAACTACCTGAAGACTGAGATGCCCGAAGTTCACACCGTAAGTGCTGAAGCCTTTCTTCTTTCCAACGCTTGGTCAGTGAAAGTCATCATCGCACTGCTTCACTGCATTGCACAACCGAAAGAAAAGTTGTGGAAAGCAACCGTCCAACAACTTCTGAAAACGAAGGAGTTCAATGCTCCCACTGAGCAACGCTCACTTTCTGAGACCATAGAATACCTCATCCGAGAATATCTCCCAGAAGATAATCATCAAGAGGATTTGTACCTTATGACCTTAATGGACAAGGCAAGAGAATGGATGCGTAAAAATCGAATAGCGACCGTGCGCAACTTCATTGATGCCTGGGATGGACAAGACGTCCTTAACATTGGAGGGAATGGCTTGAACATCATGACCATACACAAGAGCAAAGGTCTCGAATTTGACAATGTCATTATACCCTTTATCGGACAATCAGAGAGCAGAAGACCTAACGGGAATTCCATTTGGGCTCAATCTGATGAAACGCCCTATCAACAACTCCCCGCCATTCCTGTCGAAATGGGCAATAAAATGGAACGATCCGTATATGCGGAATCCTACTATGAAGAGGCGTTTCAAGAATACGTGGACCAACTGAATTTGCTTTATGTCGGTTTCACTCGAGCCAAAAAGAACCTCTTTCTTCTTTCCAAATACGGAGGTAAAGAGACTCGCAGTTCGGGTGACTTTCTGAACATTGCTGTCAGCAAGATGGGGAAAGACTCCGATCCAAAAATCAACGAATCATACGAAAATCAATTCCCAGGTTACAAATTCGACACCTATTTTTGGGGGGAAGTTCTTGCTTCTTCTTCCCAAAAGTTAATGGACAGCAAACAAGAAAACAACCCTTTTAACGGCAATTCATCGGGAAAAGAATCCGTACGATTTGCCACGTCTGATTTCCATTTACTCAAATTCCGACAAAGTAACAAAAGCAAAGATTTCATCAACGGAGAAGAATCTTTTGACACGACAGGAAAACAAAACTATCTCGAACGAGGAACGTTGCTGCACAAGGCAATGGAAAACATCCTCGACGTTGACGATATAGAACGAATAGACGACATCTTCCAAAGAATGACCAAGGAAGGACTTGTTGACCAACAGCAAGCACAAGAATTGGCGAAAGAATTAAAAAAACTGCTTCATAAAGGGTTCCAGACCTTCCCTTTCATTCATGAAAGTTGGTTTGGAAAACACTTGCAACTATTCAACGAGAGAAGCATACTCACCAAAGATGAATCAGGGAATTTGCAAACAAAACGTCCAGACCGCGTAGTCTATGATGTCAAGAAAGACATCATTACCGTCGTGGACTACAAGTTCGGAAAGGAACACCCTGCCGAATACGAAAATCAAGTACGAGAATATATGGAACTGCTTCGCCAGATGGGCTATCACACGGTGAAGGGCTACCTCTGGTACGTGCTGAAAAACGACATTAAAAGCGTAGAATAAAAAACAAAACGACGATGAACAAAACGTTTTTGGAATGTGTCGCCTCATGGCTAAAGCGAAAATACAACAATGACCTTTCGCAAATAGCCATCGTTTTGCCCAACAAGCGAGCCTCACTTTTTCTCAGTCAAGCGTTGTTGAAAGAGATGGGAGGAACGTTTTGGAGCCCTGTCTATTGCGATATGCCCGGACTGTTCTCTTCCTTATCCCAAGAGAGCGTGAACATTGCAGATGATATTGAATTGATTTTTCGACTTTATCGAACATTTGAAGAAACGACCCACTTTCAGATTGACGGGGAGGAAGAAACGCTTGACCACTTTTTTGGATGGGGACAAGTGTTGCTGAGTGACTTTGACGACTTGGATAAAAACATGGCAAATGCCGATAGCGTCTTTCGCAATGTTTCGGAACTTCATGACTTCGACAGTAGCGAATTTCTTGATGAAACACAGAAAGCGACCTTGCAAAAGTATTTTGCCAACTTTAACGCGGAAGGAGATACGCTACGAGAAAACTTTCTGACCGTATGGAACCGTTTGCACGAGGTTTACGCCAAGTACAACGAGGAACTACGTCAAGCAGGCATTACCTACGAAGGAGCATTGTTCAGACAAGTAGCGGAAGAAATCAAAAGCAAGACGGACACCAATGATGCGGAATGGATAGAGAATAAATTCCCGTTGAAAAAATATATTTTCATCGGATTCAACATGATGCAGAAGGTGGAACAAACCTTGGTTTCTTGCCTTCAGAAAATGGGGAAGGCGGACGTTATTTGGAATTATGATGACTACTACGTCAAAGCGAAAGAACAAGAAGCAGGAGTTTTCCTTCGCAACACGAGACTTTCTTCCATCGACACGACGGATCTGGACGAGAAAGGATGTGTCTATACCGGAATGACAAGAATCAGGAAAAACGTCATCTATCTGAAGTCATCAACTGATGACGCTCAAGTGCGTTATGTCCGCCAATGGTTAGAAGAGAATAATGGTGCTCGCCTGATGGCTGGCAATAGGACAGCTATTGTCCTGTGCGACGAGACTCTGTTACCCAACGTGCTTCACGCCTTGCCAAAAGGAGACTATGACCTGAACGTAACCATGGGTTATCCGCTCAAGCAAACGGAACTCGCATCTTTTGTTTTCGCTCTTCTTGATTGGTGTCTGCATGGCATTATCAATAAAGACGGCAAAATCGCTTTACGTCCTCGCCAACTTCGTGACCTCACTTCCCAACGCTATTTTCACTCCTTAGCAAAGGAAGATTTTGAAACTTATCAAGAAAATAGCACTCTGTTCTTTTCTGACCTCTTAGGAGAAAGTACTGACCTTGACTTAGACCAAACAAACAACCCTGAAGTGGCAAACAGACTAATTCAGAATGTCTTGTCACGACTTGGAAAAACATCCACCGATTCTTTTTTTCAAGAGTCCGTATTCCGCATGTGGACCGTTTTGAACCGACTGAAAGACCTCATGACGGAAGGCATCGTCACTTTGACTCCTGTCATCTATGAACGATTGGTGGGGCAACTTATTTCCTCGTTGTCCGTTCCTTTTCACGGAGAACCCGCTATCGGCATCCAAATCATGGGACTGTTGGAAACTCGATGCTTGGATTTTGACCACGTGCTAATGCTTTCATGCAACGAAGGATTCATGCCAAAAGCGGTAAACGACACTTCCTTCCTACCCTACATTGTGCGCAAAGCCAATGACTTGACGACTATTGACAACAAGGTGGCAGTGTTCGCCTATTACTTCTACTCCCTATTACAACGAGCAAGCGACATTTCCATCTCCTATTGCGACAACAACGACAGCAGCGGACAAGCCAAGGAAAGGAGCCGATTCCTACTGCAACTGTTAGTAGAGAAAACAGACAATATCCATATCGTTCAAAAGGAATTGGTAACGGAAAGCACGAGCATAAAACAAGAATGTGTGACGTCCATTCCAAAAACGGAGAGTGACATTGACGTGATCAGACAACGAGAAACAGGAATTTCCCCTTCGTCGTTGATAACCTATATGCAATGCGGGCTCAAATACTATTACCAATATGTTCTAAAAATACGTGAACCCGAAGAACTCAATCCTGAGGACGTGCTCGAAGCCAATACCTTCGGAAGCATCTTTCACCAAACGGCACAATTCTTTTATGAAAAAGCGAAAGGGAACAATGTCACCGCATCCTTTTTTGACGATTGGATAGATGACAATGGCAAATGGAAGAAAAACGCAAAACTCCGCATGTCACTCCTCGTGGACCAAGCGATGGTCAATGTCTATGAAAATGATTTGAAGCGAAAATCTGTTTCAACGAAATGGGAAGGACTTGACCTCATCGTCCGTCAATCTGTCATTAGTTTTATGCATCGCCTGCTCATCATGGATCGTCAGCGCACTCCTTTCGCAATTCGTGACTTGGAAGGTCACGTGGAAGGCAATATAGGGGGAATGAAAATGGGCGGTATAATCGACCGTTTGGAGGTGAATGGCGACAATTTATATGTCATTGACTACAAAACAGGGAAATGGGACTCGAGCAAAAACGCCATTTGCATTGGTAAAAACAAAAACAACATCAATGACATTGAAGACTTGCGTAACGGTAAACTTCGGAATCTGATTGAAGATGACGCCACGCTTGTCAAGGCGAACTACTATTTTCAAACTCTTCTCTATTGTTGCCTACTGCGTCAAAGCAAATCTTGGCAAGGGAATATCGTTCCGAGACTACTTTTCCCTCTCGGCATGAGCGATTTGAAAGTTGAGACGAACGATCTGTTCAATATCTTTGGTGGCGGAACCGAGGAAGATGCCAATGAATGGTACGACGCATTTGAAGGTTTTATCGACGATTTGATTTCCGAAATCACCGATGTCTCCCAACCATTCCGAACTCACTATGAAGAAGAGTGTCAAAACAAATATTGCAAATTCCAAGACCTCTGCGGACGCAAAAAGAAAGACGCATTCTAAATGGACAGGGGATTTATCTGATTTATGCCTTTGAATTGCCCTAAAAAAATTATCTTTGCGTATAACTTTACGGAGAGATATGAGAAAGGAAGACACGAGAATCGTGTTTATGGGTACGCCAGAATTTGCCGTGGCAAGTTTGCGAGCGTTGGTTGAAGACGGCTGGAACGTGGTGGGCGTAGTAACGACACCCGACAAGCCTGCCGGGCGAGGACAAAAGATGAGCATAAGTGCCGTCAAGGAATACGCCTTAGAGCAAGGACTACCCATCCTGCAACCTGAGAAACTGAAAGATGAAGCTTTTCTCCAAGAATTGAAATCACTACAAGCGGACGTGCAAGTGGTAGTAGCATTCAGAATGCTTCCGGAAGTGGTATGGAACATGCCCCCCAAGGGGACTTTCAACCTGCACGCTTCACTTTTGCCACAATATCGCGGTGCCGCCCCTATCAATTGGGCAATCATCAATGGTGAAAAAGAAACTGGTGTTACCACATTCTTCTTGCAGCACGAGATAGACACGGGCAACATCATTCTGCAAAAGAAAACCCCGATTGGTGACGATGAAAACATCGGTGAACTCTATGATCGGTTGATGGGAATCGGTAGCAACGCAGTGCTTGAGACAATGGAGAGAATCGTAGCGGGAAACTTACAGACAACGCCACAAACGGAGAGCGAGAACCTGAAACCTGCACCTAAGTTATTCAAAGAAACTTGCAAATTAGACTTCTCTGATACTGTCGAAAACGTTCGGAACAAAATCCGCGGATTGTCACCTTATCCTGCGGCTTGGATGGATTTGACCTTGGCGGATGGCACAAAAACGACCATGAAAGTGTTTGAAGCCCAAACAGACATCCAAGACGGAACTTCCGATGAAAAGGAATTTGGATGTTTGGAAACAGACGGTAAAAGTTTTCTTCGAGTGAAGTGCGGAAACGGATGGCTACGCCTACATGACGTGCAAATAGCAGGAAAAAAACGCATGAATGTAAAAGACTTATTAAACGGCATAAAACTATGAGCATGATTTTGTCACCCTCCTTGTTGTCAGCAGACTTTGGAAAATTAGACGAAGAAATAGAAATGCTGAATCGCTCCGACGCGGACTGGATTCACGTGGATGTGATGGATGGCGTGTTCGTGCCAAACATTTCGTTTGGAATGCCCATCATGAAAGTGCTGCAAGAGAAAAGTCGAAAACCTCTTGACGTTCACTTGATGATTGTTGAACCGGAAAAATGGATAGAACGTTTCAAGGAAGCGGGGACGGACATTCTTAACGTTCACTACGAGGCCAGCCGCCATTTGAACAGAACACTTAACGCCATTCACGACCAACACATGAAGGCTGCCGTAACTTTGAATCCACACACTCCCGTTGAAGTTTTGGAAGACTCATTGGAAGATGTGGACATGGTGCTCTTGATGTCGGTGAACCCAGGCTATGGCGGACAGAAATTCATAGAACGGACTTACAATAAAGTGGAGCGATTAGCCGCCATGCGTGAACGTTTGGGGCTGAACTTCTTGATAGAAATCGACGGTGGGGTCAACCTTGAAAACGCGCCAGAACTATTGAAAAGAGGTGCTGACGCCTTAGTGGCAGGAAGTTCTGTCTTTGGCGCTCCAAACGCGGAACAACGCATCAAGGAGTTCAAACAATTATAATATTGACGCGACCGATATTGAATCTCGGGAAAAACGAAAGAATACGCCGTTGCCTTGGACGAATGCCCATGGTTTGGCTGACAGGAACGTTGGCGTTACTTATTGTCGCATTTGATTCTCTTTGTCCAAAATCATTTAGAGACGCGGATCAATTTTTCCCCGTCACCAAACAGAAAAGCGCCTATCGCTGTGTCGTATGTGAAAATGGGAAAGAACGACCCAAGACCTGGAACGTAGGATGCGAAATTATCACTTCCGAGACAGGAGCCTATGGCAGAGCCATCGTGTTTCTTCGCCAATCGGAAGGAAAAGTCATGCCCATGATTGGCGACACACTTGAAGTGACGGCAGTCCTGAATCGTCCAGGCATTCTTGAAAACGGTTTCGATTATGGCGAGTATCTACGGCACAAAGGTTATGGAGCCTGTGGTTATGTTGCCGAGAAGAATTGGAAGGTTACTGGCACATTGTCTGGTTGGCATGGATGGACAAGTATCAAACGATTGGCACAAGGGGCAAGACTGCACCTTTGGCAACGACTGAGAAGCATAGGCCTGTCAGAACGACACACCGCCATCATTGCAGCCATGACATTGGGAGTGAAAGACCAATTGGACGATGAAACATATCAGAAATTCAGAAATAGTGGCGTCGCCCATTTATTGGCGATAAGCGGACTTCACGCAGGATTGGTAATGACGCTTGTTTACTTTCTTCTATTACCACTATCCTATTTGAATGTTTCATGGAATTTGAGAGATTGGCTCGCTCTTGTTTCACTCTGGTTTTACGCCTTCATTACAGGACTGGAACCGCCCGTAACACGCTCCGTATTGATGATGACCTTTTTGCTACTCAACCGTTTGTTGGGTAGAGAGATTATTCATTGGAACCTCTTGGCAGGCAGTGCCTTTGTCATATTACTTTTTGAGCCTCATCAATTGTTTCTGACCTCTTTTCAAATGACTTATGTCGCCGTAATAGGAATCTTTCTCTTCATCGGACCTTTGATGCAGATAGAGAAAAGATGGGAAGCACAACGTGCGACCGAACTTTATGCTCAAGGCAAGGGTGATATTAGCCCAAAGGAACGATTCAAGAGAAAAGGAGAAAAAGCTTTCAACACTTTCGCACGCACTATTTGGAATGCACTATCGGTGACCACAGCGGCACAAGTTGCCATATTGCCCATACAGTTAAAGGTTTTCAACATTTTCACATTCACCTTTCTGCTGTCAAACCTACTATTGATTCCATTGACAACTGCCGTTGTTTGGTCTTCTATTTTCATGCTTGCACTGTGTCACATTCCCCTTGTCGGAACATGCTTGAGCAGTCTCACGGATTTATTAGTCGCATGCATGGCTTGTGTTATAGATTGGACATCAAGCATGACGTGGGCTCAAATACATGTCGAATTTAACACGTTGCAATCACTTATAGCCTCCGCCGCCTTATTGTTTCTTGGGCTCTATGCCCATGACAAGCAGCCTTGGAAGGCTATTGTCTTCATGACCTTGATAGTGCTTTTGCTGCTCTGTTTGATTGCAAGCGTTTGATTCGTAGCAAGATTATAGACTTGGCAAACGCATTTTTCTTTATCTTTGTCATTCACGAAACATACTTTACGAAAACCATCAAAAAACAGAAAACCTTATGAAATTCACTGAAAGAGCCAACGAAATTTTCAACGAAGTCATCAATGACTATCATAAGACAGATAACGTTGACACCCCCATACAAAACCCTTACTTAGAAGGCATTGAAGCGGTGTTGTATGCAAAATGCTGGATAGACACAGTGCAATGGCACTTGGAAGACATCATTCGCGATCCGGAAATCAATCCGGAAGAGGCTTTGAAAATCAAACGTCGCATTGACAAGTCCAATCAGGATCGCACGGACATGGTTGAAATGATTGACAGTTACTTCTTGCAAAAATACAATGAGGTAAAAGTAAAAGACGATGCCACCATCAATACGGAAAGTCCCGCATGGGCGATTGACCGTCTGTCCATCTTGGCTTTGAAAATTTATCACATGCGTGAAGAGGCAGAGCGTGTTGACGCCACTACGGAACACAAAGAAAAGTGCGGCAAGAAATTGGACGTGCTACTCACCCAACAAGTAGATTTATCAACCGCCATCGAACAATTGTTTGAAGACATCGAAGCGGGACGGAAGTACATGAAAGTGTACAAGCAAATGAAAATGTATAACGACACAGACACAAATCCTATTCTGTACGGAAAGAAATAAATTCTGGAAATCATCGGCAACCTTAACTCATAAAAAAGATTACAAGGAGAAAAATGAAAAGTACGGAAGAAAATGGTCGAATGCTCGTGATACGATTAAGTGCCATGGGCGATGTAGCAATGACCGTTCCTGTCCTTCACTCATTGATGAAGAAATATCCGTCGCTGAACTTGGTTGTCTTGACCACCTATGGCTATGACCCAATGTTTGACAACTTGCCCAACGTGAAAGTCAAACATTTTGACCGACATGGCGGAGACAAAGGTTTGTTCGGCATTTTCAAGGTTTGGTGGCGACTTCGATCGGAATACAAATTCAAGTACATTGCTGACCTGCATGGCGTATTGCGTTCACGCCTGCTCTGTTTCCTCTTCCGCCTTTCAAGCCGAGCCAAAATCGTTCATATTGACAAAGGAAGAAAAGAGAAACGAGAACTTGTCAGCAAAGGAGCCAAAGGATTGGGGAAACCACTCAAAAACGGTTTTGAACGATACAAACAAGTTTTTGGGAAAATGGGTTTTCAATTTCCATTGGATTTCCACTCCATCTTTGACGGGAAAAAAATCATCCTCGAAACAGACTTCCTAAATCAACTCGGAGGCGAAAAACGCAACGGAGAGAAATGGATTGGAGTTGCTCCGTTTGCAGGTCACAAAGGCAAGATTTATCCCCTGAAACAAATGGGACAACTCATAGACCTCTTGGGACAACATGAGGATTATCGCATCTTCCTGTTCGGTCACGGTGAAGGAGAAAAGTCCGTCATGCACAAATGGGCAAAAAGAAATGGTGAGAACGTAAGGGTGATGCCTCCGCACACCTACTTGCCAGATGAACTCCGATTGATGAGCAAATTGGATGTCATGATTTCGATGGATAGTGCCAATATGCATTTGGCATCATTAGTTGACACAAAAGTTGTCTCCATCTGGGGTGCAACGCACTATTACGCTGGTTTCTTGGGCTGGAAACAAAATGAAGGAAACATCGTGGACATTGATTTGTCATGCCGTCCTTGTTCTATCTTCGGCAACGTTCATTGTCATAAGAAGGGAGACTCCGCCTACGAATGCCTTCATAAAATCACCCCCGAGATGATAGAAGAAAAAATTGAATTGGCAGTAAGCGCATCATAAAGATTATGACACAGATATCGGAATTAGGAGAGTTCGGACTCATCAAACACTTGACAGAAGCCATTGAGATTCACAACAGTGAGACCGTGAAAGGTGTCGGAGACGATGCCGCTATCCTTGAATACGGGAAGCAACAAACATTGGTAACTACCGACTTGTTGTTGGAAGGCGTTCATTTTGACCTTACCTACGTCCCATTGAAACACTTAGGCTATAAAGCCGTCATGGTCAATTTGTCCGACATTTATGCCATGAATGGAACGCCGAAACAAATCACTGTATCATTGGGCATTTCAAAAAAATTCAGTGTGGAAGACATCGAGCAATTGTATGCTGGCATGATTGCCGCATGTGACGCTCATGGCGTGGATTTAGTGGGTGGAGACACCTGTTCTTCATTGACCGGTCTGACCATTAGTATTACCGCCCTGGGTTCTGTTGACAAAGGGAAGGCCGTTTGTCGCTCGGGAGCAAAAGAAAATGACCTGATTTGTGTCAGCGGAGACTTAGGCGCAGCATATATGGGATTGCAAATATTGGAACGAGAAAAAGCCGTATTCCGCAACACCAAGAAGGCAGAAGACGTGCAACCGGACTTTGCCGGTCGTGAATATATTTTGCAACGCCAATTGAAACCAGAAGCCCGCATGGACGTTATTCGACATTTGGCAGAGAAGGGCATTGTCCCTACCTCCATGATGGACATTTCGGATGGTCTGTCATCTGAATTGATACATATTTGCAAAGCCAGTGGCGTAGGCTGTCGTGTTTTTGAAGATCGATTGCCTATAGACTATCAAACGGCAGCGACCGCTGAAGAATTTAATATACCTCTGGTAACAGCCGCCATGAACGGAGGCGAGGACTACGAATTACTTTTCACCGTTCCTTTGGAACTGCACGATTTGGTAGAGCAAGTGGAAGATGTTCATCTGATCGGTCATATTTGCAAAGCGGATCAAGGGATGAACTTAGTCACCCGACAGGGTCAAGAATTTGCCCTAAAAGCACAAGGATTCACAGCATTTTGAAAAACTTCAAAAACACACGATATGAAAGCACTTGGAGAACTGAAAATCGCATTGGCAAGCGACCATGCGGGGTTTGAACTGAAACAGGCAGTCATTGCAAAGCTGAAAGCCGCCGGAGCAGAGACCAAAGATTTTGGCACTTACAGCACCGAGAGTTGCGACTATCCCGACTTTGCCCATCCTATGGCATCTGCCGTAGAAGGACAAGAGTTTGATTTTGGCATCGCCATTTGTGGCAGTGGCAATGGCATTTCAATGACGGCAAACAAACACCAAGGCATACGTTGTGCACTTTGCTGGGATGTGGAATTGGCACATCTGGCTCGCCAACATAATGACGCAAACGTGCTTTCCATGCCCGCACGTTTTATCAGCCAAGAAAAAGCCTTTGAAATTGTCGATGAATTCTTCAAAACAGACTTTGAAGGTGGTCGTCACGTGAAGAGGGTTCAGAAAATCGCTCTTGACAAGTAATAGCATTACGACATGGGCGAAAACGGAAAGATGAAAACGTTGGCGAAAGAAACCGCCATCTATGGTTTGTCAAGCATTGTCGGAAAATTTCTGAACTGGTGCTTGGTTCCCATGTACACTTATGTGCTGACCTCACCTGGAGACTATGGCATTGTGACGAACCTCTACGCATGGACAGCCTTGGCTTTGGTCATATTGACCTATGGTATGGAAACCGGTTTTTTCCGATATGTGAACAAGGAACAAGAACGAGCCTCACAAGTGTATGGGACCACGTTATGCTCTTTGGCATCAACTTCGGGACTATTCATTTTGTTTCTCTTGCTATTTCATCGTCCCATTGCAGATGCGTTAGGATACGAAAATCATCGGGAGTTCATCGCTATCATGGGATGCGTAGTCGCTATTGACGCTTTCACCGCCATCCCTTTTGCCTATCTCCGTTATAAGCAAAAGGCCATGCGCTTTGCCATGTTGAAGATTCTGACTATTGTCGTCAACATCTTCTTCAATATCTTTTTCTTGGTGATTTGCCCTATGATTCATCACCACGCACCTGAAGCGATTTCGTGGTTCTATAATGAAAACTATGGCGTGGGATATATCATCATAGCGAATGCCATTTCAACCATCACGGTGTTGATTATGCTCCTGCCTGACATTTTTGAAGCGACATCCAAACCTGACTGGGGCTTACTGAAAAAGATGTTGCACTATTCTCTCCCACTGTTAGTGTTAGGCATAGCGGGCATCATGAATCAAACTATCGATAAAATCTTATTCCCTTATCTTGCCCCCGGAGAGGAAGGATTACGACAATTGGGCATTTATGGCGCATGCTTTAAGGTCGCAATGGTCATGATGATGTTCACGCAAGCATTTCGCTTCGCTTATGAACCATTTGTCTTCGCACAACACAAAGACCGAGAGAGTAAAGCGGCATATGCCGACGCCATGAAGTTTTATGTGATTTTTGCCCTTCTGATATGTATGGTGATGATTTTCTACGTTGACCTGCTCAAGATTCTTATCGCACAGAGTTATTGGGAAGGATTGAAGATTGTTCCTATCATCTTGGCTTCTTATCTGTTTCAAGGCATCTATTTTAATCTGTCGCTTTGGTATAAGTTAACGGACAGAACGCAATGGGGAGCGTACTTGTCCCTGATAGGATTGGTCATCATTGTTGGCATGAATGTCGTCTTAGTACCTCGTATTGGCTATATGGGAGCCGCTTGGGCATCGTTGACATGCTATCTTGTCATCATGTTAATTTCTTATGTCTTAGGGCAGAAATATTTCCCTATTTCTTATCCGATGAAGGATCTTGCCATCTACACCATGGTTGCTCTTGCCTTGTTAGGCATAAGTTATTTTGTCACGACAGGCAACCTCTGGATAGATTATTCGGTTCGGGCGCTTCTTACCATGGCATACATCGGTTTGATTGTTCGTCGTGACCTACCTCTGAAAGCCATTCCTGTCATAGGAAGATTCTTCCGATAAAGACAAAGAAAAAAGGTATAACAAAAGCCCCGATGTCATTAAACATCGGGGCTTTCTCATGTATCTTTTAGAGCATTACTGCTTCTTCAACAAATCACGAATTTCAGTAAGCAATACTTCCTCCTTTGACGGAGCAGGAGGAGCAGCGGCTGCTTCTTCCTCTTTTTTCTTCGACGCTTTATTTGCAAGGCTGGTGATGCCCTTGACAAGCAAGAAAACGCAGAAGGCGATAATGATGAAGTCGATAGTAGTTTGGATGAACGCACCGTAGTTGATGGTTACAGGCTCCGCGCTTTCACTCAATGGGTTGACAGGCAATGTAGCCTTGAGGTCGGAAAAATTTACACCACCAATCAACCAACCAATGGGAGGCATGATGATGTCATTGACGATTGAAGAAACGATCTTGCCGAACGCACCACCGATGATGACACCGACAGCCATGTCAACAGCATTGCCTTTAACAGCAAACGCTTTGAATTCATCTAAAAATTTACTCATATACTTTTCAGATATTAGGTTAACAACTACGCAAATATAACTTTTTTTTCGCAAAATGCTTTCACGTCTCAAAACTACACCTATTTAGAAAAACCACGTTTCCCCGAACGAATAATAAGGTAATACCATGTCAATTGAGCCATTGCTACTAAAGAACACACAATGGAAAGCATGGACACTGCCATTTCTAAATTACCGACCAAAACACCGATGAAAAGGACAAGTGACTCAACGATAACAATAATAATCTCAAAAATAAATGCGATCGCTTGCTTGGCATAGACATTCGGAATAAACGATAGCATTTGCGCTAACGTACTTGCCGCTATCCAAGGAAGCATGGTTTGTAACAGACTACCGACACGTACCCACTGAATGCCAAAAAGCCACTCGGTAAGCATTGGCAAAGTCAGATAGAGCAAAATAACGACCGGGATTGCCCAACGAATATAACTTAAACAAATACCTCGAAAGAGACGCGCATTGTAATTCTTACAATCAAAATGACGCCCCATTTTCTGATAATAGACTTGGTGAACCGCCCTGCCAAAGGACCAAACGGGGCGTAGGCCAACGTTGACCGCAAGGGCAAAAAAACCGACCTCCGCCATGTTGAACCAAGCGGAGAAGAAGAAAACAGGCATATTCAACGCCAAGGCATTGATTTCCTTATGTGGCAAAACGAACAAAGGGAAAGAACGCCACTTTTTTGCCAAAAAAGACAGATTCCGAAACTTAACCGACGGGAAAGCGCTTTTTCGAAAAGGAATAAATGAAAAAAGTCCGATAAACTGACCTAAAACAGAACCTACTATTAAGCCAAAGGAATGAAACCCTGTCCATCCGAACACGATTCGAGAAACTGTTGCCGCAAATCGTTCTGAGAGTTGATAAAACGCCGTACGATTGAATTGCGAGTTTCGATTGTTCCAATAACTTAAAATATACCCCCAAGAAGAGAACAACACAAGTGGAGCAATCCAAATGACAAAATCAGGGAACGCACCTTGACAAGATAAAACAGCAGTTACACCTGCTGTTAAAAAGCAAAATAATAGGCTCAACAGCAAACAGAGAAACGTGGCGGAACTTGCGTCCTCGTCACGTTTCTCTATCATGATTGCATGTTCATATTGTCCTGCCGCAGCAATGGTCAGTAAACCCACAATGGCAAGAAAAAGGCTCATCTCGCCCAGTTCGTCCGGGCTGTATAGCCTCGTGAGCAAGGGATACGCCAACCAGACAAACATTTGTCCCACACCGTTGGCCGTAATCATTTTGGCACTGTTCAGCCAAATTCCTTTGCCCTCACTTTTAGTCATTGCTTACACGCCCCATTTTTCAGGAGCCTTACGCCATTCTTTTAACGTATTGACATCACTTTCTTTGACGTAGCCTGACTTCAAGGCGGCATCTATCAAGACATTGTAGTTGCTAAGCGTGGTCAGTTCCACCTGATGTTCTTTGAACGCCGCTTCGCTTACAGGGAATCCATAGGTGAAGATGGCAACCATGCCCAACACTTCGGCACCAGCTTCACGCACCGCCTCAACGGCTTTAAGGCTGCTACCGCCTGTAGAAATCAAATCTTCGATGACCACAACCTTTTGTCCTTTCTTCAAGTCTCCTTCAATCAAGTTGCCCATACCGTGATCTTTCGCCTTGCTTCGGATATAAATCATAGGAAGTCCCAAGGCATCCGCCACGAGAGCTCCTTGTGCAATAGCACCCGTTGCTACTCCTGCGATGACTTCAGCATCTGGATATTTTGCCTTTACAACTGAGGCAAAAGCATCACGCACTACTGTGCGAATTTCAGGATAAGACAACGTTTTGCGGTTGTCACAATAGATGGGAGAATGCCAACCTGAAGCCCATGTGAATGGTTCTTGCGGACGTAATTTGACAGCACCGATTTTCAATAATCCTTGTGCGACTTTTTCTTCTGAATTTTCCATCATGATTGTATTATTTGTTTGTAATTCCTTGTCTTTATTGAGGTATGCGTCCCGTGGCTATGAAATAGGACGTACGAGCCGTTAAGTAGTCACCCACGGCACTGACATAGGACATACGAGCCTTCTGATCGCTTGTTTGCGCATCAAGCAAGTCACTCATCTTGCACGTTCCCGCTTCATAATAATCTTGATTTAATCGAAGGTTTTCCGCAGCCTGCTTTTGACTTTCCTTTGCCAAGAGGACACTTCTATAAGCATTTTCAAGTGCAATATAGGACTGTTCCATTCGCAAAACAAGCAATTGCCTGCTATCTTCCGTTTGCTGCTTGGCTTGTCGTTCGCTTATCTTACCACGTTGAACACTTCTACTGTCATTCCACAAGGCACTAATTGGGATTGACATGGCGGCAAATCCTATCAGATTAGGACGAGCCTCATCCAAGACTTGTCCATAACTAAGGGAGCCTCCGACATAAACCGACGGCATGAGTGACGCACGGCTCATCTTGGTTTGTAAAGAAGAGGCGCGTTCATTGAGTTGCAGTAACTTCATTTCGTCAAGCGTCTCTACCGCTTCCTCATGGTTGACACGATAGATAGAAGGAGAAGGAACTTCCGTCAGAACCATCGTATCTACCATGACGGAATTAGAGTCTGTACCTAAGCCCATGTACTGCGCCAAAGCCATTTTGGCAAGTGCCATTCCGCTCTCGACCTTGCCTAAATCATCATTCACCTCGTTTTGTTTCAGTTTGACCTTAAGCAAATCATTACGTGGCACAATACCCGCGTCAAACGCATTTTGAGCATCTTGCTCGATGCTTGCCAATTGTTTTTGCGCTTCCTTTAACGCAGAACGCATCGCATAGAGCGTCACCAAACGATAGTAGTTGTCATCAACTCCTTGCAAGACTTCATTACTTACAGAAGACATCTTGATTTGTTCCGCTTGGGTACTTACTGATGCCAGCTTATTGCCTTCAATAATCTTACCGCCCAAGAATACAGGTTGAATAGCCGTTAATCCAAAAGCATAACCCTTGTCAAGGAACTCATAGTGATAAGAGGTAGGAATCAATGGGAGCAAGGGAGCCAAACCTGTTCCAGAAAGGGCAGCCGCCGCCTTTTCCTTCACCTTATTAGGCATTTTAAGGTCACCTTCAATCAAATCGTCGGTCGCCATAAATCCGAACGCGGTAGCCGTAACCTGCGGCAAGTATTTTGCAAACGCCTCGTTCTTTTGTTGTTTTGCCTTGTCAATCTCACCTTGAGCAGTACGTGTCTTTACGTTGTTTTTCAACGCCAAGTCACGACACTCTTGCAAGGAATAGACTTTGGCATTTACTGTCGCGGCACTACCACAAAGAGCAAGAATCAAACAGAATATTTGTGTTTTTTTCATGTGATTTCCCTTAAATATTACAACAACCGTTTTTTCATCATGCGGCGACGCAAAAGCAGGATGCGACGTCGTTCGTTTTTCAATATTCGCTTTCTATCTTCCACTTGGAACAATCCCCAATATCCAACCGGGATAACTGTAACGATAAAGAAGAAAGAGACGATGGTTCCCACCATCACCACAGTTCCCATTGGTCCCCAAAGCGGCGTGTTGGAAATCACCATAGGGACGACGCCCATAGATGCCGCGGCGCAGGTCATAAAGATTGGACGCATGCGTCGTTGCGCCGCCATAATGGCTGCCTGACGGGCAGCAAGACGATGTTGAACACGCAGTTCCTCCGCATAGTCAATCATTATAATGCCATTGCGCACAATAATGCCCATCAAGGTTATAAGACCCAAAATAGCCGTAATGCCGACTTCCTGACCCAAGAGGATAACACCCAACGCAGCCCCGAGCAAGCAGGCAGGCAAAGAGAGCATCAACAACAATGATTGACGGATGTTGCGCAAATGGAAAATCAAGATGACGAAAATCACGAATATGGAAATCAAAAGACCGTTGATAATTTGAGGTATCGTATGTGCGTCTTTCTCTTTCTGACCTCCGGCAACTAAGGTCACACCGTCAGGTAAATCTAATTTTTTAAGTTCCTCGTCCAATTCGTTTACCGTGTTTGTCAGGTTCTCACCACGTTTAACTTCTGCATAGATGGAAATGCAACGGATTCCGTTGCGACGTGTTATTTGTCCCTCCGTGAAATCAGCGGATGGTTTTGCTATTTGTCGCAAAGGAACACTTATGCCCGGCAAATTGCCTGAGATGTTAGCATTTTTCAAATCAGAAACACGGTTGTTGCCCGCATTTCGATCTTTCACCGTGACATCCATGGCATAGTCTTCTTCCCAAACCTTGGTGATGGCAAGACCATCACCGAATTGAGTTGCCAAGTTGATGGCAACATCTGTTTTTGAAATACCGATTCGGCTTGCTTGTTGATTGTCAATTTGAACGAACATACCCGGAGTCGTTCCTTCAAAACTGGTTCTTACTAACGACAGTTTTTCATTTTTGCGCATTTCTTCCGCCACTTTATCCACCGCCTTGTGTAAGTCCGCAAGGTTATCGCCCATCAATCGGAACTCGATAGGAGAAATGGCATCACTATAATCCAACTCTTTGAATCGGACATGCGCCTCCGGGAAGTATTCACTGTACTTTGGTGTCAGTTCATCAAGCAACTCTTGCGTAGCCTCATCACCTTTCGTATTGACGATGAACTGGGCAAAATTGCTACCACCGATTTGAGGAGCATAACTTGTCTGGAAACGAGGAGAACCGCTTCCGTAGAACGTGGCAATATTCACAATCCGTTCATCTTGCCTCATAATGTCATACAGACTATCGGCTATTTGAACCGTCTTGTCAATTGCCGTTCCTGTAGGCATGTAGATTTCAACAGCGAATTGGTTTCGTTCGGCGCGTGGCAGGAAACGTTGTGGCAAGGAGAGATAAAGCAACGCACCCACCACCATGGAAATGAATCCGATGAAAATGGTCAAAATCGGGAATTCGAAGCATTTTTCAATCAATCGATTGTAATACTCCTGCACACGATCAAGCAGTGTTTTTTTACCTTTGTTACCTGTTTCAGCAAGTCCCTTTTTGATAAAGGTGAACTGCATGAGAGGCACCAGCACCACCGCCATCAGCAAAGAAGTGAGCAAGATGATAGCGATGGCGTAAGGGAAGAAATGGATGAAGTCGTAGAACACACCTCGCATCGTCAACAAGAGCGGGAAGAAAGTCAATGAAATGACCAAAGTGGCAGTCAAAATGCTCTTGAAGAACTCCTTGGCAGCAGCACTTGCCGCATGCCAGCGACTCATGCCATCATCCACCTTTTCCAGATAGCAGTCAATAATCACGACCGAATCGTCAACGATAAGTCCTAACGTCACGATGAGGGCCGCCAGCGTCACCGTGTTCAACTCAATGCCTAACGCATTGAAGATACCCAAAGAGATGAAAATCGTCACCGGAATCGTTGCCGCGGCCACACTTGCCACGCGGACCGGGAGCAAAACCATGATGACAAGAATCACGGTGACAATGGCTATCAGCAATTCTTTGAGGAAGTCATAGACACTGGTCGAAACGACTTCACTTTGGTCGGTAATGGTATAGATAGAGATGTCGTTGGGAAGTGTCTTTTGGAAGTCCGCAATCTCTTTTTTGATGTTGTCGCCAAATTGTACTATGTTCGACCCTTCTTGCATGCCGACCGACAAAACGATGCATTTTCGCTTGCTGTTGGTCACGAATGATGTCGGATGCGGATATTCACGCTTGATGGTCGCCACGTCACGCAATCTGACTTCCGCTCCAGTCAGAGGGTTGGAAAAGATGACCTGTTGGGCAACGTCGTTTTCCGTATTCAAGGAACTGCTAAGATGTATCGGAGACTTGGTCTCCGGATTGTTGAGTGAACCGCTTATCACCGTAAGACCCTGCGTCCTAAGGTTCAGCACCAAAGAGCGCAAGGTGATGCCATAAGCCGCCAAACGGTCACGGTCGATATAAACACCGATTTGTTCTTGTTGTTCACCGCTTGTCTTCAAGTCACCTACATTAGGCACTGTCCGAAGGCGGGTTTCAAGTTCCTTGACATATTCGTGCAACTGCCGGTAGGTCTTATCTTCACTTTCGAGCGTGATGAGCATAGAGCTCACGTCACCGAAATCGTCATTGACAACCAACGCTAAGACACCTTGTGGCAATTGATTTTTGAATAAGGAAATTCGTGTCTTGAATTTACTCCAGAACTCATCCTTGTTGGTCACATCGTCGTTCAAAGCGACAAAGGCAAACAGACGACCATCTTTGCTTTGCGTGTAGGTATTGCCCTTGTCAATTTCCTTGAATTCCCATAAGAACTCTTCCAATGGTATTGCCACCTGCTGCTCGACTTCGTTGCTTGTCGCTCCTGGATAGACAGCCACGATGAGGCCTTGCCGAACCGTAAACGAAGGAAATTCGTTTTTGGGCATGACCACCAACGAATAAATTCCGAACAAGACACCAGCCGCGACCAAGAGGAGCAAGATGCCCTTGTAGTGCATGCAACTCTCCACAAAGTCTAAACGTGAACGCTTTTTCTCCATACCTTTCAACTCAAAAAAAGATTATTCGTTCACTACCTTGACCGTCATTTCCTGGCTGACTTTATCATGTCCTTCGACAATCACTTCGTCACCACCATGAAGACCTTCGTCAATGATTACCCCTCGATCAGTGATGTCGCCTATCACAACGTTTTGGCGACGCGCCTTGCCACCCACCACTTTCCACACATACATGCTGCGAGCATCCATTAGTATCGCCTTTTGTGGCACAAGAATTTGTGGAACGTCTCCATTCAAGTCAATGACGGCAACGCACACCATGCCAGGCAGCAAAACTCGGTCAGGGTTAGGCAAACGCAATTTAACGCTATAAGTATGGCTTAGGGGATCCGCCTCCACGCCTTTTTCAGTCACTTTTCCTTTGAACTGGCGACCGCCAATGGCAGCGACGGTAAATGGGACAACACTCCCGACAGAAATCTTTGAAATTTCCTTTTCCGGCACGGAAAGGTTGACTTTCACTTCGTCAATTTCAACTATTTTGAATCCTTGCAATCCCGGTCCGACATTATTTCCCGCTTGCACGTCTCGTCGCGCTACGTAACCAGAATAGGGGGCCAAAAGAGTACAATCATCCAATCGCTTTCTTGCCATGCTCTCTTGGCTCTGCGCTTCGCCAAGTTTCGATTTGGCTTCGACATAATTGATTTCTGGCAGACTACCTTTTTTATAGAGTTGTTCGTAACGGTTGAATGCGTCTTGCGCCCGATCCAATTGGTTTTTCGTTATCAACCACGCATCCCGTGCGGACTTGTCGTCAAGCGTGGCAAGCACTTGACCCTTCCGAACCATTTGCCCTTCATCAACACTGACGGACTTGACCGTACCTACGGTATTGAACGAGACGATTCCTCCAGACACCTCCTCAATCGTTCCGATGTATTGATTTTCCATGACGTTACCCGACTCCACAATTTGTAGTGTCTTGACACGAATTGCCTTCTCCGCATTGTCAGAAGAACCGCCACAAGCCACCAAAGTTACCGCCATCAACATTCCTGACAAATGCGACAAGACGCATTTCCCATTATCGCTTTTCATTGTTTCTCTCTTATTTTTAAGTGTTCACGCAAAGGTACGCATTTTTGCTCTTGCCTAATAATGACCATCATACATTTTCGGACAAAGCAAAAGTCGTATATTTGTGAGCATGTTAAAGCACACGGCAAACTACGCGAACACACCCTCCAATTTCGTCATACAGAACTTGGAGAGTCCTGTTGCCCCCCATAGTTCCGTTTTTCCGTTATTGTGCGTTTTGAAAAACCTGCTTTGTCGCGGCTGCCCCACCGTGATGTCACGATATCTGCAAGGGGAATTAGGAGAAATCCACCTACGACAAGACTTTGACGTTTATCTGCCTTTCGCCTCCTTTAACGCTGGGCATTGGCGACATACCATCAAGGGAGACGAAGAGCATCTTTTCTTCCCAGCCCAAGCATTTTTAGAGAAGTTGATTCCCCAATCGTTAGGAGACTATGCCTTCATTGCGTCAATGATGTTGCCAGAGGCACCTATCAACGACATCGTTGACACGCCGTCTGATATATTTGAGGGTCAGCGGGTGGATTTCTACTTACCCCAAGCCAAAATGGTCATTGAGATAGATGGAAGTCAACATGAAAGCGGCCAAAACCAACACACGACAGACCTTCGACGGGATGAGTTTCTAAACAGGTCTGGCATCACTACCTTCCGAATTTCGACAGAGAGTCTCCGCAATGGCACCTATAGAATGACAATGCGGAGCATTCGCCAACATTTAGATAACTATCCGAACTTACGAACGGAATATTTAGAAGCCGCCCGACGAATTGATCGCCACGAACTCACGAACGATGAAATCAGGAGCAAGTTGTTACCCACCGCTATCATTCGTTTCCAAATACTCGTGTTGGAAATGATGGCTCGCGGCAAACTGACGATGGGAAAGACTTGGCAGTTTCGCATTTTGTCGCATGAAGAGGTAGGCGACTTTGCCACCCTTGCCATCAATGACCTGTTGATTTGGCTGCGGCAGTTGTATCGACTTGCTCATAAACAAGACCTTGCGACACCACTTGTGAGCATTAAATATGTAACGTCCTTTGATGGTGTCGCAAGCAAAGACGTGCATGACATAGACTTTTCTTTGTTTAAACGATATACCGATGAGAATGACTATAATGAGAACGTCATCTTCGTCAGAACCGACTATTTCGACAGAAGAAAAGAAAAGGACTATTTTCGCCTCGCTTCGGCATCACCGATTCATTATCACATCACTAAGCATGACGAAAAAGTCTTGACCTTCTTCCTTCAGAACCTATTTTCAAAAGAAGCATTCCTTGAAGGACAATTCCCCATCATCCAAAACATATTGAATCTTCACGATACCATCGGACTTTTGCCAACTGGAGGAGGAAAATCATTGTGTTATCAATTACCTTGTCTGCTGCAACCGAGCATGAATCTTGTGGTTTGCCCCATCAAGTCGCTCATGAACGACCAAAAAGCGAACCTTGAGGCCTTACGCATTGACCGCATTGCCGTTTTATCAAGCGACAAAGAAATTGAAGAAAAGGAAAAAACCATGCAGCGATTCGGAGAAGGAAAATTCTTTTTCATTCTTCTTGCCCCCGAACGGCTGCAGATTCCGAAGTTTCGAGGCAGCCTAAAAATCGCACTGAGTAAATTTTCGATTGCTTATGCCGTGATAGATGAAGTGCACTGCATGTCAGAATGGGGACATGACTTTCGCACTTCCTACTTGAGACTGACCCAAACTATTGAACAACTAAGTGGAGAGAAGAATAGCATCAAGTTTGTCGGACTGACAGCCACGGCATCGGTAAATGTCTTGCGAGACATCAAAGCGGAATTTGCAAGGGACAATGTTCCTCTTGCGAACGAAGACATCAAAGCACTATTAGACTTCAGCCGTCACGAATTGCAATTCACCGTGGTTAAAGACAATGGCAATAAATTTAAGGAATTGACTCGCCTGCTCACCGACAACGGAATTGCCGATGGCAGCAACCCTAACTCCGTCTTGGTTTTCACTCCCTACGTCAACGGAAGTCGCGGTTGCTATGAACTTGCCGCCTCGCTGTCAACTAAGTTTAAGGACATACGAATAGCCTGGTATTCAGGCTCCGTTCCAAGGAAGGAGCAAGACACGATGGGCAGCAAAGAGTTTGCCGCATACAAAGAAGACGTTCAACATGCCTTCAAGACAAGACAAATAAAACTGTTGTGCACCACCAAGGCCTTCGGCATGGGCATTGACAATGACAATGTTGGACTCACCTTTCACCATGGCTTGCCAAGTTCAGTAGAAGAACTCTATCAAGAAGCGGGACGAGCGGGCAGGTGGAACAAACGCGACATCAAGAACAGAAATCGCAATGCGAAATGTTATATTCTCTATTCGCAAGAAAACCCGACCACAAGAAAGGAAATAGAGAAAATCTTCGACAGAAAGGCGACTATCAAAGAAATAAAAGAGTTGCACCAGCATTTGAGAGGAAATATGGGGCGCGACATCATTGCCCAATTGTTTCTTTTTCAGAATGGCCAGCATGACGTAATTGTTGATTTCGAGACTATCAAGGTTGTTTTACAGAATTTTTATGACACGAAAACACCGTCCAAACCTATCCATCAGAAGGACCTGGATCGGCTTCGCCTTACGAACGATTCTTTTGAAAAGGCATTGTACCGTCTCGCCATCTTAGGGATAGTGGAGGATTGGACACGTGATTTCAATGAATTCTTCTTCGTGACTTTCAACCCTATAGACACGGATAAGGTCATCTCGTCCATCGAAAAATACGTTCACAAATACCAACCGGAAACCGATGTCGCACAAGGCATCGAAAACGTGGAAAACAACATGGTGGACACAACACTTGACAAAGCAATATGGTACTTGCTGGACTGGATTTTCGGTTATATCGTTTATAATCGCAAGCAATCGCTCAAGACCCTTGTTGATTTGTGTGACACGTATAGTGACAGTCAAACATTCAAGCAAAAAATAGACAACTACTTCCGTTTTGACGACACCGTATTTTTGTTGCAACACATTTCCGAACATCCGTCAGAGATGTTTCGATGGACTCATGTTTTTTACGAAAGGAAGGAAAATGGACTTCGTGTCATATCGCAAGAGAAAGCGGAAAGCATAAAATATAGTTTAAGTCGTTTTTTGGAAAGTTATAATGACAACACCGCATTGAACTTCGTCAGCGGCTTTTTACGGTTGTGGTTAAATGAATTTGAAGACGCGGACGGTCGTTCACGACTATCCGGAGCGTTAGACTATGTGGCAAAACAAGGTGTCTATCACCAGAACGAACTTCTGGACGAGACCGTTCGACTTGCCAACGAGACTTTGAACTTTGAACAACGATATACCTTGGGCGAAGAACTCATTCGGCATTTCGCTGAAAAAACGGAATGGTGCGCTGAAGCCTTACATTGCCCTGCCTTGCTGAACGACCAATACTTTCGATTATCACAAAGACTAAATCATATCAACACATTACTCCATGAGCAAATTACAAGAATTTGAACAGACTCTTGACAACATTGAATCGGAATCCAAACGTCTGAAAAAATTGGCGGACTACTATCAAGAAGTCGTTGAAACGAAAGAAGAAATGGACAAAGCCACCAAGCGTCTCGACAACGTTTCCAACGGTTTAATCGAGAAATTAGGTATGGTGAACCAACAATTAGCCACCCTCGCCAACCAGTTGCCAACCATGCAAGAGCAATTGCGCTTCCTGCGCTTTGCCGTCATAATTGTCCTTGTAGTCCTCTTTGTCAATTTGACGATAGGCATTGTAGCATTGATTATTTAATTATTATCTTTGAACCGTTAAAAACAATCAAAAAGGATGCAAAAGCAACTGATTTTCGACCGTTTACGCATGCTTCTTTTTTTGGGGTGCGCCTTCGTGTTGTTTTTCTTCATCGCACGTGAACGTAAAGCCGTGTTAGGGATAGAAGAAAATGACAAACAACAGGACGACAACACGACTATCATAGAAAAGGTTGGAAACAACCATTACGTTATCAACACGACCGCCTTGTCAACGGACATCATCGGATTCGGAGGCACTACGCCTGTCATGATAAGCGTAACGAACGATGTAATAGACAGCATCACTCCCCTTTCCAACTCAGAGACACCCATGTTTTTTTCAAAAGCGACGGAAGTGTTGGACGCATACAGAGGCATAGACATCAAAACCGCCGATAGTTTGAGAGTAGATGCCACGACAGGCAGCACTTTGTCATCGACCGCACTGATTAAGAACGTGCAGATGGCGTCACGTTACGTCAAAGACAACGGCATCGAAGAATACCATTGGTGGGATTCTTTTGATTTTTCGGTCAAGAACATAGTCGCTCTCATCGTGATTTTGTCAGGAGCCATCGTTCCATTGATATACAAGAATAAAAATTGGCGTACCGTGCAGTTGGTTTTGAACGTGGCTGTACTCGGATTGTGGAGCGGCACGTTTATCAGCCACAGTCTTTTGTTAGGAGTTGTAGGAAACGGCATTCACCCCATAGCGTCTATCGTTCCGTTCCTGTTGCTCATCACGGCATTCATCTATCCATTGTTCGGCAGGAAAAGCCACTATTGTAACCATTTGTGTCCTTTCGGTTCCGCACAAGAATTGTCCGGCAAACTCAACAAAAAGAAAATACACCTTTCAGCCACAACCATTAAGCGTTTGTCCATCGTCCGTCAAGTGCTTTGGATTGTCCTGATCACCTTGATGTTGGTAGGTGTAGGTTTCGAGTGGATGGATTACGAACTCTTCACCGCTTTTCTATATACCACCGCATCGCCAATCGTGATTGGATTGGCAATCGTTTCCCTGATTTTTTCGGCATTTGTGCCTCGTCCTTATTGTCGTTTCGTGTGCCCGACCGGCACGCTCCTCAAACTGATAGAAAACAATAATACATAAATAATCACATCACATGAAAACAACAACTATTTTGCTGATTGCCATGGCCGTTGCCTTGTGCATCGTCGGCTTCAAACTCCTCACGAGCAAAAGCGCATCGAACACGACGTCAGAAGAAGCCGTGTTAGACAATATCGCCACACGCATATCTGTCCGTGCTTACACATCTGACACGATAGAGCAAGAAAAGATCGACAAATTGCTCCGTGCCGGCATGGCGGCTCCATCTGCCGTGAACAAACAACCTTGGCACTTCATCGTAGTGAAGGACAAATCCCTTTTGGAACGCATATCCACATTAACGCCAGGCGTACGCATGGCCGCTTCCGCCCCGCTTGCCATTGTCGTATGCGGAAACATGGACAAAACACTTGAAGGTGAAGCAAAAGAATATTGGGCACAAGATGCCTCAGCCGCCACCCAAAACATCTTGCTTGCCGCACACGCCATGGGACTTGGAGCCGTATGGACCGGTTTCTATCCTGTGACGGAGCGTTGCGAGAAAGCGAAGGAATTGCTTCAAATGCCCGAACAAATCGTTCCATTCTGCACGATTGTCATCGGTTATCCAGATGAGCAACCTGCGGTCAAGAACAAGTTCAAATCCGAGAATATCTCATATAATGTGTTTGGAGGGAAACCTGGAGACGGTGTTGAACTTCCTGCCGCTCCTGAAAAGAAGTTTGTGGCGTTTGACGTGAAGAAAGACTTCCGTGTGAATCCGTTCACCTACTTCACAGGAAACGGTCGTTTGCTCTGCGTCGGTGACAAACAAAAATCTAATGCCATGACAATCGGTTGGGGTGGCGTAGGAACCTTGTGGAGAGAACCGATGTTGACCGTGTATGTAAAAGAGCAACGCTACACTCACGAGTTCATGGAGAAAGCCTCTTACTTCACCGTGATGGAATTTGCGGACGAGAAAGTGCTTGACTATATGGGTCATACATCAGGACGTGACGCGGACAAGGCAAAAGAAATGGGATTGACACTTGCCTACACGGAAAACGGTACTCCATATTACGAAGAAGCGGACGTGGTGATAGAGTGTAAATTGACAAGCAAGAATAACGTCGGCAGCGAGCAAATTCTGGACAACGCTCCTGAGGAATTCGTGAAGACCGGTCCTTACACCTTCTACGTAGGCAAGGTGGTCGGCGCATGGAGAAAACAATAAATCACTTGATGTTATAGATGGCTTGCCAACCTGCCGCCTTTCGGTAGTCGGGCAAAGTTCCGGCAGGAACGGTCAAGGCCGCCTTATAGGTTATTCTTGGATCAAAAACACCCTCGCCACACATGGCGGGGGTGTTTGCTGCCACATGCAGGAACAGAAGGTTGACGCAACCGCTGAATGCCTCATCACCAATCGTTTTCAACGAACTTGGAAAAGAGAATGAAGACAAGGTCGAGCAGTTGCGGAACGCCGCGCGACCAATCTCAATGAGAGCGGGAGTATCCACGAAACGAAGCCCATTGCAATTTTCAAAAGCCTTGTCACGGACAGAGACGGTGGACTTGCTGAGCATAACAGAATCGAGCGACGTGCAACCACGCAACATGCCCTCCGAAACATAACTCAACGAAGACGGGATAGTAATGCTCCGCAAACCAGTGCATCCGCTTAACGCATAATTGCCCGCATAGAAGATTCGAGGCAAGTGCAAGTCCGTCAGAAGGACGCATCCTCGCATACTATATTCACCAAGTCCCTGAAGATTGGACGGCAAAGAGACTTCAGCCTTTCCTTCCGGACATCGCACCAAAGCCGTTTGCTGCTTGTTATAGAGCAAACCGTCCAAATCAAAATAATCAACGTTGAGGGAATCAACCGAGATGGCATTCAGAGCCACACAGTTATCAACACAAGAAGGGTGAAAGGAAGTAAGGTTTCGCGGCAAATGCAATCGTTGGAGATAGACACATCCGCGAAAAACAAACGGCTCAATGCTGCTTAGGCTGTCTGGCAACGTGACAGAGGCAAGACTGCGGCACCCGTCAAACACAGACTCATGAAGAGAATCAAGTGAAGAAGGGAAGGAGACGGAAGTCAAAGACACACAGTCTTTGAAGGCACGAGAGCCGACCTTTCGGACGGAAGCGGGCAGGATGACTTTTTTCAGCGTCTTACAATCACGAAACGCATCATCGGAAACGGACACGACCGTGTAGGTTTTTCCCGCCTTTTCGACCGTTTCCGGCACAGTGACAATTTCAGCATATTCATTGGGAACAGCATCCCAACTCGTTCCGCGAAAGGAAACCTCCATCTCGGACCGCTCTTCCGAAAGAATGTTATAAAAAAGGATTCTGCCTTTGTTGATGGATTGGTAATGTTCCGCCTCGGCAGGGAAGAAAACGTACGATGATAAGAGTAAAAAAAGAATCTTTCGCAGAATTGTCATCATTACTTTTTCGTTGATAGTCGCTTAGTTGATTTTCTCGACCGAACCATCGACCTTGATCATGAGATCCAACAGACGAAGATCATAGTCTTTGCGGCGAGTTTGGATTTCAAATGTTGCACGATAGATTGCCTTGTCCTTATCATGAACTGTTTCAAATCGGAAGGATGTCGGGTTGACATTGTCTTGGCGAATGATGTCCACCACGTCACGGATTCGATCCCGTTCCAGAGCCGAAAGCGACACTCTATAATGCTTTTTGTCCATCAGTTTGTTTACAAAAAGCATGCCTTCCAAGGCAAGCAGGACTAAAAAAGTCGTGGAAATGGCAAAATCGTAGTGTCCCACACCCGCCGCGACACCGATGGCACTGGTAGTCCAGATGCCAGCAGCCGTGGTAAGACCACGCACGGCATTTTTATGAATAAAAATAAGTCCGGCGCCAATGAAGCCAATGCCAGAAACAATTTGTGCCGCTATACGAGAAGGGTCAAAACTTAGAATCTCGGAAGAGAAAAGAGGCAAAATATAATCATATCCGTAGGCAGAAATGACGGTGAGCAAGGCACTGCCCACCGCAACGAGAAAATGGGTACGGAAACCCGCTTCCTTTTCCCTCAGTTCACGTTCCAGACCAATGAGCCCACCTAAAAGGCCTCCGACAAAGATGCGTAAAACCAATTCAATCATCATGACAACAAAGAATATCGATTCACGTATAGACGCAAAGATAAGACAAAAGAAGCGGAAAATAAATATTAACTTTGCAAACCCAAAACACCGAAAACATAACCATTTTTTTGATTAGAACGAATGTCATTACAATGCGGCATTGTCGGACTGCCTAATGTCGGCAAATCGACCCTTTTCAACTGTCTTTCGAACGCCAAGGCGCAAGCTGCCAATTTTCCATTTTGCACGATAGAACCAAACGTGGGTGTGATAACCGTTCCCGACCCCCGTCTGAACCGTTTGGCAGAATTGGTACATCCGGCACAGATAGTGCCAACCACGGTTGAGATTGTTGACATTGCCGGATTGGTAAAAGGAGCGTCAAAAGGAGAAGGACTTGGCAACAAGTTTCTTGCCAACATACGCGAGACCGATGCCATCATACACGTCTTGCGCTGCTTTGACGATCCGAACATCACGCATGTAGACGGCAGCATTGACCCAGTGCGCGACAAGGAAATCATAGACATGGAGTTGTGTCTGAAAGACCTTGAAACCGTGGAGAGCCGTCTTGCCAAGACCCAAAAACAAGCATCGGCAGGAGACAAGGACGCGAAACGACTGGTGACGCTGCTGAACGCTTTCCATGCCGCCCTCGAACAAGGCAAAGGAGCCAGAACCGTGGAGGTGGACAAGGAAGACCAACCATTGGTGAAAGAGTTGGGACTGCTGACCACCAAACCCGTACTCTATGTTTGCAACGTGGATGAAGACTCAGCCGCCACGGGCAATGCCTATGTGGAAGCGGTGAAGAAAGCCATTGAGGAAGAGAAAGCGGAACTGCTTGTCATTGCCGCTGCGACGGAGGCTGACATAGCGGAACTTGACACCTTCGAAGAGCGACAAGAGTTTCTTGCCGCCGTGGGTTTGAGCGAGAGCGGCGTGTCGAGACTGATCAACGCCGCCTATCGCCTGCTCGGACTGCGCACCTTTTTCACCGCAGGACCAAAGGAAGTGCGCGCTTGGACCTTCCGTGCCGGATGGAAAGCCCCACAATGCGCAGGTGTCATTCACACGGACTTTGAGAAAGGCTTTATCCGCGCCGAGGTCATCAAATATGACGATTATGTCAGCCTCGGTTCCGAACAAGCCGTCAAGGAGGCGGGACGACTTGCCATAGAGGGAAAGGAGTATTGCCCTGCCGACGGTGACATCATGGTCTTCCGTTTCAATGTCTGAAAAATCTGATCATAACGCATGGGACACAAGTTTCCATTCACTCCCCATACGGGAGCGATGGGCACTGATGGCTCGCGCGCTCGTCGAGACGCTTGACGACTACACGATGAACGTTCCGTTCGCCTTTTCGGGAACATTCGCCAAGTTAGATTACACGCTCAATAACCTTCGGATTCACGATTTGACGTTGCGGAAGAACTTGAACACCTTGCGTGACTTTAATCGACACGGACGACAATATGACGAAACAGAATTAGAAGAGCGGTTCACGGCGGTTTATTCCGCACTTTCCACATTGCAGGAACGGATTCAGCACCCTGAAGCATCGGAAAAGGAAGCGTGGAATCTCATTCCAGACCATAGGACACTCCAAAAGCAAACGGACAAGATGCGTGTCCTTGCACGCAAGACGGAAGGAGAAAACTTGATTTGCACCCTTGACGATGACTACGGGACGGAGATAAACGTTCCGTTAAGACCAAAGGAAGATGTCGATTTCACCTACTTACTGCCCTATGTGGAAGCATGTCTGAGGCAAGGTGCACCATGTCAACTCAACCTGATTCAACCACGATTGGAGAACAAGTTGAACATGTCGGAAACAGAAAATTCATCGGACAAATTACCGCCACGAGCGACTTACGTTTGTGAACTCATTATCTTTCAACCGGACTACCTTGTAGATATTACCGCCGTCAGTCGATGCTTCAAAGCGTACGGCACTTCACCGCTCAACTGGCTGATTTCGTTGTTTGAAGACGTGACACCGACACAAGCCACATTGCTTGGCAACTTTGCGGGTGAGATGCTTGACGAGGAGATTTACCACCGCGACGCACCCTTGTCATATGCGGAGAGCGTCATGCGTTTTTTTCGTAAAAACGCCATTGCCATAGCCACCTGTACGGACTTTGACAGTGCCACCTTTCACGTCGAAGGCAAACGGCAGCAACAACATCTGCGTCAACTTGCCAACGGCACACTGCCAAAGGGAGCCTTGGACTTTGACTTTGAAAAAGTGGTGCTGGAACCCTCGTTCATTTGTGAAGCCCTGGGCATACAGGGACGTATGGACCTGCTGCAAGACGACATGAAGATACTCATTGAGCAAAAGTCAGGTAAAAAGGACGAATTTAGAAATCGACACAAAGAGGAACATTATGTTCAGACGATACTCTACCTCGCCTTGCTGCATTATGGTTTCGGTCTGCGCAATAATGAGGTGTCGCCCTTCCTGCTCTATTCAAAATATGACCCCGCGGAAGGATTGCTCAGAGAAGGGTCATCCCCCACATTGCTCAGGGAAGCCATGGCAATGCGCAACGGCATTGCACATCTGGCTCTCACAATAGGTCAAGGGGAGGGAGAAAAGATACTGACACAACTAAAGAGTGAGGACTTGCGTCTCAACCCCAACTGCCCGGACAAGTTCTGGATTCCATACGCATTGCCACGAATAGACGAAGTGTTGTCGTCCATAAAAAATGCCGATGAAATCAGTCGTCGTTACTTCTTTCGCTTTCTGACCTTCGTCCAAAAAGAGCAGACACTTGCCAAACTTGGAAACGGCAAGAAACAGAACAGCGGATTTTCCGCCACATGGAACGACTCGGTAGCAGAAAAGACGGCGGCAGGAAACATCATTTCAAACCTATGCCTCAAAGAAGCGGAAGAAACAGAAGGCGAGGGCATCAGCAAACTGACGTTTAACGTCACGGACTTGCCCGATCAATATGCCGTTCCAAACTTCAGACAAGGCGACTATGTCATGCTTTACTCCTACAAGGACGGAGAAACGCCTGACGCACGGCAATCCATCGTTTTCAGAGCGAACATCACAACGTTGAAACCAGATGAAATCAGTGTTCAATTACTCTTCCCACAAAAGAACGAACGACTGTTCAAACAACCAAGACTGCGGTTTGCCATTGAACATGACCACCGCGACGGCATAGGGACATCAATGTTCCGATCCATGCGGAAAATACTTGACACGGAGAGAAGCCGACGAGAATTGCTGCTTGGCCAAAGGGAACCGAAGTCAGGAAACATGGGAAAAATTCACGCCACGTATGGTGACGAGGAACTGAACGACATCGTGAGGAAAGCCATGAACGCCGAGGACTTCTTCCTCCTGGTGGGTCCACCCGGAACGGGAAAGACATCGAAAGGGTTGCTGTCCATGACACAAGAAGTCCTGGCGACCAACGGCAGTTCAGTACTGCTCATGGCATATACGAATCGTGCCGTAGATGAGATTTGCTCCAAACTAAGCCAAGCGAGGATCGACTTCCTGCGATTGGGGAATAGGTTGACTTGCGCCAGCGAGTATCACAAGAACCTATTAGAAGAACGATTGGAACAATGCAAAAACGCCGATGAAATCAAGAGCATGATAAGACATTCGAGGGTAGTTGTCGCCACGACTTCGACCATGATGTCAAACATGACAGTGTTCAACCTGAGAACGTTTTCGGTGGCCATCATTGATGAAGCGTCACAAATACTGGAACCGCAACTGATGGGGTTGCTCTGCGCCCGAGGGACGGAGGGGCTTGGCATAGAAAAATTCATTCTTATTGGAGATCATAAACAGTTGCCCGCTGTGGTGCAGCAGAGTGAGAAAGAATCGGAAGTGCAGGACCCAACGCTCAGAGCCATAGGAGTGACAAACTGCAGGCAATCGTTGTTTCAACGTCTCTATAATCTCTATGCCGAGAAACGTCCTGACCTTGTAGCCACGCTGACACGGCAGGCGCGGATGCATGAGGAGATAGCGGAATTTTCGGCACGGACGTTCTATGGAGACAATCTCAAAACACGGTTTCCGCGTCAGTCAATGCCGATGTCTGGACCATCGTGGACACGAGAGGAAGGACAGCATTTGCCCAAGGAGTGCGAGAAAATGGGCGGACTGCGTTTCGCCTTCGTGAACGTGCCCGCCAAGAGCGGTATCACTCTGATGGACAAAGTCAATACGCGGGAAGCACAATTCATAGCGAGCCTCATCAACAACTTGCCGAAGGAACTGACGGTGGGAGTCATTGTTCCCTATCGCCACCAAATAGCCGCCATTCATCGGGCACTTGCAGAAAAAAGGAACGGAGGGAGAGAAAACGTGATGATAGACACGGTGGAACGCTTTCAGGGAAGCGAACGAGATGTTATTGTGTTTGGAGCGACCGTGCAGCGGGAGCGGCAATTGCGATTCCTTTCGTCGGACACGTTTGAGGAAGGTGGTCACACCATAGACCGACGGCTAAACGTGGCGTTGACGCGGGCACGGGAACGGCTTTATGTCGTGGGCAACGCCGTGTTGTTAGAAAAACTGCCCATCTATGCCGCCTTGATTGACTATGCCAAGAAGGGTCATGCCTATGTAGAGGTGAAAGGATAAGATTTTTTGACGAAAAAAACATATCTTTACGGCAAAACTGATAAGGAGGACTTAATTATGACAAGCATGCAATTAAATGCGGATTTATTCTTGACATTGGGAAAAATCGCAGAGGATGAGAGTCTGATGAAAAAACTCTTAAAGTATGCCAAGAAATTAGCGGAGAAGAAAGAGGATGAAACACTAATGACAAAAGATGCCTTTTTCTCTCGAATTGATAATGCGAGAAACGAACCATCCAAATCTTTCGCTAACGTAAAAGAATTGGATCAATACATTCGCAATTTATGAAAGCCTTTCACGTTGAAATTAAAGAAACGGCACAAAAGGATTTACAATTTCTGCTTCGGCATGAACCAAAAGCCTACCAAAAAGCTCTTTCTTTGATTTCAGAATTATATGAACATCCTAAAACTGGAACGGGAAAACCCGAACCGCTTTCTGGTAATTATGTAGGTCAATGGAGTCGTCGTATTACGAAAAAGCATCGATTAATCTATGAAATACATGATACCAAAGTTATTGTAATTGTTCTTGCAGCATATGGTCATTACGAAGACAAATAAAGCATCAAACAAAGAGAAACAAAAAGCAAAAATAAACTGACATATTATTAACCAAAGCATTCGCTATTATTTCGCGTTCAAGAAAAAAGCCTGAGAAACTGATTTCTGAATCGGATTGTTAATGTTCACGGAACGCCGAAGGCGTACCCACCACTCAAAATAGTAAATGCTCACGCCTAATGGTGTGAGCCAATCTAAGAGTGGGCGGGTTTCTTCTCAGGCTTCCCGTGAACGCGATTAGAAAGGTTCACACCTATCATTTTATCCGTATTTGTGATTGATAGTCAATGCAACAGAGACTATCAATCCGCATGGCAAATAAAAACTTGATTGCCGCTAAGACAGCGAAAAAGGACGAATTTTACACGCAACTGACGGACATCGAAAGGGAGTTGCAGCACTATTGGAAGCACTTTCGAGGAAAGACCATCTTGTGTAACTGCGATGACCCTTACGAAAGCAATTTTTTTAAGTATTTTGCCTTGCAGTTCAATCAGTTGGGATTGAAAAAACTTATCTGCACGTGTTACAATGGCTCGCCCGTTCAGGGCAATGAATTGCTGCTCCACTTCGACGGTTACGACAGTGAACCAACGAAGATAGCCTATAAAGTGGAGATTACCGAGGTGAAAGACTTGAACGGCGACGGAGCCGTTGATTTGGGAGACGTGCGTTACCTGTTACGGAATGACAAAAACGTGTTGCAACGACTGAAGGGCGGCGGTGATTTTAGGTCGAAAGAATGCATCGAACTGTTGAAAGAGGCGGATATTGTCGTCACCAATCCACCCTTCTCACTTTTCCGTGAATACATCGGACAATTGATGGAGTATGGGAAGAAATTCCTTGTTATTGGTCACCAAAACGCCATTACATACAAAGAGATTTTTCCTTTAATAAAAGAAAATAAAATTTGGTTGGGATTTGGTTTTAAAGGAGGAGCGACACACTTTGTTTCTCCTTATGAAGACAAAGCCACTGCAACAAACCATAAAGAAGGAATGATTAGGGTTTCTGGTGTCCATTGGTTCACTAATCTTGACCATAATAAGCGTCACGAGGAATTGGACTTAATTTGTCACTACAGTTCAGAAGAATATCCAAAGTATGACAACTACGATGCTATCAATGTCGATAAAGTATCCGACATACCCATGGATTATGATGGCGTGATGGGAGTTCCTATCACCTTTTTTGACAAATATAATCCGGAACAGTTTGAAATAATAGGAGCAACGGAGAGTGAAGGAAAAGGATTCTCAAATGGACTATGGTATTCCGATTGTGATGTTGCACAACCGCTTGTAAATGGAGATAGAAAATATAAAAGAATATTTATTCGTAAAATTCACCCCTAATAATCATGATGACAATAAAACAAATGGAAGTGACCGTACGTGAAATTACCGATGGTTACGTAAATAATGAAGAACAAGGCGTGCGCGGTCTGAAAGGGCAATTGGACATACGTCCTCCGTATCAACGTGAGTTCATATACAACGAAAAGGAGCAACAAGCGGTGATAAAAACGGTGCTGAACGGCTATCCGCTGAACGTGATGTATTGGGTGAAGCGCAGTGATGACGCGGAATGCCCCTACGAGGTGATGGACGGACAACAACGCACACTGTCACTGTGTGAGTATGTGGCAGGAAAATTCTCCTACGAGTTCAAGAACTTTTTCAATCAACCCAAAGACATTCAAGAGAAGATTCTTGATTACAAGTTGACCGTTTATGTGTGCGAGGGCGAAGCGTCGGACAAGTTGGAATGGTTCAGAACTATCAACATAGCAGGCAAGCCACTGAACGAGCAGGAAATCAACAACGCCGTATATGCCGGTCCGTTCGTGACGGACGCGAAGCGTCACTTCTCGAAGTCGAACTGCGCCGCCTACCGACTTGGAAAGGACTTGGTGAACGGAACGCCCATCCGTCAAGACTTCCTGAAAAAGGCATTGGAATGGATGGCGGAACACGAGACCCGCAACGGACACCCACAGTCAGCAGTGGGCTACATGTCCGTTCACCAACATGACCCCAACGCCAACAACCTTTGGACCTATTTTCAAAACGTGCTGAACTGGGCCATCACGAACTTTGACCCCCGCAAGTTCGGAAGAATCATGAAGGGATTAGACTGGGCATGGCTCTACGACAAATATGGTTCGGAAACACTTGACACGGAGGCACTCGGGAAGCGCATTTCCATCCTGACGCGTGACAGCGAGATACAGCGACAGACGGGCATAATACCTTTCGTCCTGACGGGTGACGAACACTACTTAGACTTACGGACATTTCCTGACGACATCAAGCTTGCAAAATGGGAGGAGCAGGAACATAAGTGCTCACTGTGCGGGAAGGAATTTGACATAGAATTCATGGAAGGCGACCACATCACACCGTGGAAAGACGGAGGCAGAACGGTGGCGGAGAACTGCCAGATGCTGTGCAGGGAGTGTAACCGCAGGAAAAGCAGCAAGTAAAAAAAGAGCCACGCAAGAAGCGTGGCTCTAAAAATTCCGATAAAAACAAGGATTAAAGGATTTTCCCGAAGAAAAGACCTACGATGACACCTGCCAAGGCGCACTTGAGGTAGGCGGTAGGGTTGGAAACCTTGTCTTTCTGAATGAAGTAGATGATGACACCCGCAATAGGAATCACAAAAGAGACAATCAAGGCGAGGATGCCAGCTTTGTTGGATTCAGACATAAGAGTATAAAATTAAGGTGGTTAGAAAAATCAGCGGACGTTGAGGAGTTGGCGTTCCGCCTCCTCTACTTGTTGGAAAGGGAAGGAGGCATAGACGGAGGACATGAGTTGGCGCACTTGTGAAGAGCATAGGTTGGAGATGCTACCTTCATGCGTATGGTGAATTTGCTTGACAGGACGGAAGGTGCCAGCGTTGACTTCAAGCCCCACTTTCTTATAAGCGTCACGGAAAGGCATACCCTCGTCAACGAGACGACGCACCTCCTCGACACTCCACATAGCGTCGTAGCGAGGGTCGTCGGTGATATGCTCGTTGACCTCGATGTCAGCAATCATGCGTCGCACCATTTTTAGCACGTCTTCCATGAGATCAAAAGCAGGAAGATAGACCTCCTTGATGAGTTGCAGATCACGGAAGTAGCCCGACGGGAGGTTGTTGGTCATGAGCAGAATGTCGTTGGCAATGCCTTGGAGACGATTACACTTAGAACGCGTGAGTTCGAAGACATCAGGGTTTTTCTTATGAGGCATGATGCTGGAGCCCGTGGTGTATTGTTCCGCAAGATGGATGAAGCCGAAATTCTGGGAGTTATAGAGACAAGCGTCCATCGAGAGTTTGGAGATGGTATTGGCGATGTTGCCAATGGCTTGCGCCACGATGCGTTCCATCTTGCCACGCCCCATCTGGGCATAGACAACGTTGTAGTTCAAGCCTTCGAAACCGAGCAGGCGCGTGGTCATGGTGCGGTTGAGCGGGAAGGAGGATCCATAGCCAGCGGCACTGCCAAGCGGGTTGCGGTTGGCAATTTGGTAGGCGGCAAGGAGGGTGCGTAGATCGTCAGTAAGACTCTCGGCATAGGCGCCAAACCAGAGACCGAAAGAGGAAGGCATTGCCACTTGGAGGTGGGTATAGCCAGGGAGCAACACGTCACGATAGCGTTCGCTCTGGTCCATGAGAGTATTGAAAAGAGCGACGGTGAGGTCGGCGATGTCACGGATGCGCCACCGGGTGAAAATTTTGAGGTCCACAAGGACTTGGTCGTTGCGACTGCGGCCGCTGTGAATCTTCTTGCCAAGGTCGCCTAACCGGCGCGTGAGCATGATTTCGACTTGGCTATGCACATCCTCTACTTCAGGTTCGATGACAAACTGTCCGGAGGAGGCAAGATCGAAAAGGATTCGGAGTTCGCGGAGGAGCGGGGATAGTTCGTCTTTTTCGATGAGCCCGACGGAGGCGAGCATGGTGACATGCGCCATGCTGCCGATGATGTCAGCCTTGGCAAGATAGAGGTCCATGTCACGGTCACGACCGACGGTATAGCGTTCGATGTCGTTGTCTAATTCCTGGTTTTTGTCCCAAAGTTTTTCCTTAGCCACAGTAACGGTTGTTTTTGTGAGTTAACCATGCAAAGTTAATGATTTATCAACATGAAGAAAGTCAGAACGCGTATCTTTGCAAGCGAACGAAACCAGAAAAAAGGAAAAGAATGAAGAAAGCACTGATTGTATTGTTAGGAATTGGCGTGACGCTGATGGCGAGCGGCAAGAACATCGGCAAGAGAGAAGCCTTCGTGGAAGAAAAGAAAATGCCAAACGCCGCCCATTACCTGCCAGCACCGCCAGACAGCACTTCGATAGAGTTCGCATACGACATGCACCGCCATATATGGGGAAAGACAAAACGCCACGACGTGCCGAGAGCGGCGGAGGCACAAGCAGACGCAGAGATTTCAGCCAAAAGGACTTTGGACATTTACGCACCGATTGTGGGCATGAAGTTAGACTCGGTGAACACTCCGAAACTGTATGACTTACTGTGCAAGGTGCAAGCCGACTGCTCGCACGGATGTCTGCCCGCAAAAGCCGTTTATCAACGCACACGTCCGTATGTCTATCTGAACGAGGGAACACTGGTGAAGGAAGACGAGGAGGTGTTGAGACACCAAGGTTCGTACCCGTCAGGACACACAACCTACGGGTGGACGATGGGGCTGATCATGACGGAACTGTTTCCGGAGAAAACGGAAGAAATCATGAATCGCGCTTACGAATATTGCGAGAATCGGGTGGTAGCAGGATTTCACTGGCAAAGTGACGTGGACGCCGCACGACTGATAGCGTCGGTGGTGGTGGCGAGGTTGCATGCGGAACTAACTTTTCTCACCGCCATGGAGGAGGTGAAAAAGGAAATCAGAAAGAAACGGTAAAGGGGAGAAGCACTACTGCTTGCAAACGAAATTGACGGAAGCGTCGTCACGTGAGACGGAGAGTTCGACGTTGGCACCCATGAGCAATGGTCGGTTGTCTTCAACATGGCCAGCCGGGAAGTTGAACAAGACAGGGTAGTCATATTCTTCAACCGCATCACGAATGATTTGATGGACGGTGCGCATCATGCGACCATCTTCCTCATAATCGGAGAATTGACCCACGATTAGTCCCTTAATATTTTCGAGAACACCTGAGAGACGAAGGTTGTTGATCATGCGGTCAACTTGGTATGGACGCTCGGAAACATCTTCGATGAAAAGGATGTTTTCACGGCTATAAGCATCAAGGTCAAAGGGCGTGGCACGAAGCGCATAAACTAACGAAAGGTTGCCGCCCACGAGACGTCCCTTGACAGAGCCAGGACGGTTAAGATTGACCAAGTCCCCCTGAAGGGTAGGGACACGGCAATCGTCGGATGAAAAGGAGTAAGAAGGAAGTTTTCCGAACAGGAAGTCACGCAGGCACTTGACCGCAGGAGCGGAAGGAGGGAGCGTGGCTATGTGCTTAGCCATGACACCATGGATGGAAGCGACACCGACCGCCGTACAGAGAGAATGGAGGACAGTGATGTCGGAGAATCCTATAATCCACTTAGGCGAGACTTCAAAAGAAGAAATGTCAAGTTGATCGACAATCTGGATAGCACCATAGCCGCCACGCGAGCAGAGAATAGCCTTGACCTGCGGGTCAGAAATGGCAGCCTGTAGGTCAGAAAGTCGGTCTTCAGGCGTTCCCGCAAAGGAACCAAAGGAAGACTTGGCATGAGGCATGACACGAACGGTAAGACCCCAAGAAGAAAGTTGGAGCGCGGCAGAATCGATGAATTGCGAATCGACAGCTCCACTGGGAGAGAGAATGGCGACGAGGTCGCCGGGTTTGAGAAAAGGTGGCAACATGGTCAAGAAAGAAGACAAATAGAATTGATTGATGACAGGACAAAAATACGATTTATTATCTTTGTGGCAGAAAACGAACGAAAAAAGAAAAAGCATGAGCGACTACGTAAGCAAAGTACACGTTATCAACGCAAACGACGAGCAAGTGTTCAGGAAGTTATCAAACTTCAATAGCATTCAAAACTTTGCAAGCGCCCTGCCCGCAGACGCTCCCGTGAAAGATTTGAAAAGCGACGAGGACTGGGTGAGTTTCAAAACAACAATGATAGGCGAAATCGTTTTGCGCATTGTGGAAAGGGAGGAGTTCAAAACCATCAAAATAGAAAGCGAGAAGTCACCCATACCACTGACAGGTTGGATTCAGTTGGTGAAAATGGACGATGAACACACAAAAATCAGACTGACATTGCGAGCAGACATTCCGTTCATGCTAAGAACGATGATAGGCAGCAAGATAGAGGAAGGGATAGACAAGGCAGCGGAAGCCTTGACGAAGATACCTTATTGAAAATCAAACAGTAATAGTAAAAATCTACGCATGATTGCGCGGATGGAAACGAAGAATGGTGTCACGCAGGTAGGCACCATCAATATGCGTGTAGATTTCAGTTGTTCGGATGGAGGCATGACCCAAGAGTTGTTGAATGTCACGAAGATTGGCTCCCCCCTCAAGCAAGTGGGTAGCAAAAGAGTGTCTGAAGGTATGGGGAGAAATGGTCTTTTGAATACCGGCATCACGGCATAAGTCTTTGATTATTTGAAAGATGCGGATTCTGGAAAGATTTCTGCCAGAGGGGTTGAGAAAGAGATAATCCTCACACTTGGGTTGAGGACAGTATTTGACGGCACGATCTTGCAACCAAAAACGGATTTGCTTGATGGATTCGGAAGACAGCGGTACAAGCCGCTCCTTGCCCCCTTTTCCAAACACCTTCATGAACTGCTCATCCAAGCGCAAGTTGGAGATACGCAGGTCACAGAGTTCGGAAACGCGCAATCCGGAACCATAGAGCGTCTCGATGATAGCGCGGTTGCGATGACCCGTCTTCTTTGAAAGGTCAATGCTGTTGACAATGTCATTGATTTCCTGAACAGAAAGAACTTCAGGAAGGTGAAGTGCAAGTTTAGGGAGTTCGAGCAATTCAGAAGGGTCGTCTTCAAGCCGGTCGGTGTAGATAAGAAAACGATAGAACGACTTGACGGAAGAGACGACACGCGCTTGAGAGCGAACGGAGATGCCCACATCGGAAAGCATGGCAACAAAAGAACGAAGGTCGTTGAGAGAAGCGGAAAGGTAGTTTACGCCATTGTCATCGAAAAATTGTGACAACTTAAGCAAGTCAGATTCATATGCAAGAAGCGTATTTTGCGAGAGGGACTTTTCGAGTTTCAAAAATCCATGGTAATCATCGCAAACGTCTTTAGGAATCATTTTTGTTTTAAGTGATTAAGAATTAAAGAATAAACGAACAACCAGAAGCGTTACTGCCTTACAAGAAAATTTGAGGTAGAAGATCTGAATGGGGAAGCGAGAGTTTAAGATTGAGAGGCAAAAGTAGTAAATTTGCACTAAGAATTAAACAATAAATTTTTTATGAGAATGACGTATGACGTGGTGGTGGTAGGTGGCGGTCATGCCGGATGCGAAGCGGCGGCGGCGGCAGCTAACATGGGAGAAAAGACATTGCTGGTGACGATGGACATGAATAAGATAGCGCAGATGAGTTGTAATCCGGCAGTGGGAGGAATAGCAAAAGGACAGATAGTAAGGGAAATAGACGCACTTGGAGGGCTGATGGGAATAGTGACGGACGAAAGTGCCATACAATTCAGACTGCTGAACCGATCGAAAGGACCCGCCATGTGGAGTCCAAGAAGCCAATGTGACAGGGAGAAATTCATCATGAACTGGCGTAGAAAATTGGAGAGCATAGAGAATTTGGAAATTTGGCAAGACAGCGCAGTAGAAATCATACTGAAAGAAGAAAACGGGAAGAAGAAGGCACGCGGCATCAAAACAATGATGGGCGTAGAGATAGAAGCGAAAAGCGTGATATTGACATGCGGCACCTTTCTAGACGGGTTGATGCACATAGGAAAAATACAGATGAAGGGAGGTAGAGTTTCGGAACCCGCCAGTTACGGACTGACCGAACAATTGAAAGAAGAAGGATTTAGCGTGGGAAGGATGAAAACGGGAACACCCGTAAGGTTGGACGGCAAAACCATAGACTTCAAGAAGATGAAACGCCAAACTGCGGAGGACATGAAAACGGAAGAGACAAGCGGCGTGGAAAGGAAAGGAAACGACTATTTTGAAGACACTGACTGGCATCGATTCTCATATCTGCCGACGAACGGAAGAAAACTTAAACAACGGTCGTGCTGGATCACATACACAAATGAAAGGACACATGAAATACTGCGAGAAGGACTTCCAGACTCACCATTGTATAACGGACAAATAAAAAGTATAGGTCCACGTTACTGCCCCAGCATAGAAACAAAGATTGTGACCTTTGCCGACAAGGATAAACATCAACTCTTCGTAGAGCCAGAGAGCGAGGAAGGAGAAGAATATTACTTGAACGGATTTTCATCCAGCCTTCCGATGGAAGTGCAATTTGAAGCATTGCACAGCATAGAAGGGTTGGAAAATGTAGTGGCTTATAGACCTGGATATGCCATTGAGTATGACTACTTCGACCCTACACAGTTGGAACACACGCTTGAAACAAAGAAAATAGAGAATTTGTTTTTCGCAGGACAAATAAACGGGACGACGGGCTATGAAGAAGCGGCAGGTCAAGGATTGCTGGCTGGCATCAACGCTGCCTTGAAGGCGAAAGGAAAAGAAAAAAAGTTCACTCTTGGAAGAGATGAAAGTTACATAGGCGTATTGATAGATGACTTGGTGACAAAAGGTGTGGATGAACCATATAGGATGTTCACTTCAAGAGCAGAATATAGAATATTGCTGAGGCAAGATGACGCAGACATGAGACTAACGGAAAAAAGTCACGAAATAGGCTTGGCAAGTGACAAAAGATTTGAGTTGATGAAAAGAAAAAAAGAAAACAGGGACAAGTTGCTCAAATACATGAGCGAAACAACCTTGCATAAAGAAGAAGCCAATGAAGTGCTCAAAAAAATAAACAAAGAAACAGCGGGCGTGAAAGAAGGCGTAAAAATTATTGACTTATTAAAACGTCCGGAAGTTAACTTAAAAAAACTAACCGAATTATTGCCTGAACTGAATGAAATCATTCAATCGTTTGAAGATAGAAATGAAGAGATAGCAGAAGCCGCTGAAATATTGGTAAAATATGAAGGATACATAAAAAGGGAAAAGGCATTGGCGGAGAAAGAGAACAGACTTGACAACATCAAGATAAAAGGTAAAATAGACTATAAAAACATAAAAAGCCTATCAACGGAAGCGCGTCAAAAATTAGAAAAAATAAATCCTGAAACAATAGGTCAAGCGTCAAGAATACCAGGTGTATCACCTGCTGACATATCAATATTGATAATATTAGCAGGTAGATAAATATAGAATCAATTAAAATGTTCCACGAGGAACATTTTTTTAATTTACCTATAAAAGTATGACAAGAGAAGAAATAATGAACGTGGTACACAACATGCCAGAAGGACCTGGCGTGTACAAATATTTCGACTCAAAAGGAAAAATAATTTATGTAGGAAAGGCAAAGAACCTGAAAAGAAGAGTTTCCTCCTACTTTACCAAAGACCAGAGTAAAACACTGAAAACAAAATTACTTGTTGAACATATAGACAGATTAGAATATATTGTCGTAGAGAGTGAACAAGACGCATTCCTTTTAGAAAACAACTTGATAAAAGAAAATAATCCGCACTATAATATATTACTGAAAGACGGAAAAACATATCCAAGCATTTGCATCACCAAGGAAGAGTATCCGAGAGTTTTCAAAACAAGAAATATTATAAAAGGAGCAGGAGAATATTACGGTCCTTACAGTTACAGTTATTTAGTTGATTCCATATTGGAACTGATTAGAGAAATATATCCTATCAGGACTTGCCGTCACACATTAACAAGCGAAAACATAGAAAAAGGAAAATGGAAAGTTTGTCTTGAATATCACATGAAAAAATGTTTCGGACCATGTCAATCACTTCAAAGCAAAGAAGACTACAGAGAAATGGTCAATGAAGTAAGAGAAATCATAAAAGGAAACGTTGAGGACATTCAAGAATTGCTGATGAGTAAGATGAAAAAATTGGCTAATGAATTAAAATTTGAAGAAGCGGAAGAAATAAAACAACGGTATTTGGCATTGGACAAATACAAAGCAAAAAATGTAATTGTAGATAGAAGTCTAACGGACCTTGACATTTTCAGTTATGATGAAGACGAAAAACTTGCATATGTAAATATTCTTCACATTGTAAAAGGATCAATAGTGCAAGGAGAAACAATAGATTACAAAAAAGGAAATTACGAAGAGAAAGAAGAAATCTTAGGAAAAGTAATCACGGGACTTAGAGAAAAAATAGGAAGCAACGCAAAAGAAATAGTAGTTCCTTTCATGCCAGATAGTGAACATACAAATATAGACGACGCAAAATTCACCATACCAATAAAAGGAGACAAGAAAAAATTGTTGGATTTGTCAATGAAAAACGTATTGCAGTATAAATTTGACAGATATAAACAAATAGACAAATTAAATCCTGAGCAAAGAAAAACAAGAGTGCTCACCGCACTTAAAAATGCCCTTCAACTTGACAAAATTCCTCATCAAATAGAATGTTTTGACAATTCAAACATTTCAGGAAAAAACGCAGTAGCGGGATGCGTAGTATATAAAGAAGGAAAACCAAGCAAAAAGGATTACAGAAAATATAACATACAAACCGTGGAAGGACCAGATGACTACGCAAGCATGAGAGAGGTAGTGGAAAGAAGATACGGAAAAATGAAAGAAAACGGTGAAGAAATGCCTAATCTCATTATTACTGACGGAGGAAAAGGACAAATGAGCGCAGTTAAAGATATAGTCGTGGATAAACTTGGTTTAAACATACCAATAGCAGGATTAGCGAAAAACGAAAAACACAGGACAAATGAATTACTTTATGGATTTCCTCCAAAAGTAATAACATTGAAACCTACAGATGAATTGTTCAGATTTCTGACAGGCATACAAGATGAAGTACATAGATATGCCATAACATTTCATAGAGACAAGAGAAGCAAAGCACAAATACATTCAGAATTGGATGACATTAAAGGAATAGGAGAAAAAACAAAAAATACACTTATAAAACACTTCAAAAGCGTAAAAAGAATAAAAGAAGCAAAATTTGAAGACATAGAAAAAATAGTTGGAAAAAGCAGAGCATCAATTATTTACAGTTATTTCAATCAAAGTTTAAGTGTCTGAGATTTTAATATTTGAATAAAACCTTGCCTGCTGACAATAAAATTAAAAAGAAATGAGGGTAGTCATACAAAAAGTGAAAAGCGCAAGTGTTAGTGTTGAGGGAAAGAAAATTTCTGAAATTAAGAAGGGTTTGATGATTTTGGTAGGTGTAGAGGATAAAGACAACGAGGAAGATATGGAGTGGTTGAGTGGAAAAATTGTTAATATGCGAATTTTTGAGAATGAGAATGGAGTTATGAATAGGTCAGTCATAGACGAAAAAGGAGACATACTGATGGTGAGTCAGTTTACGCTAATGGCATCAACAAAGAAAGGAAACAGACCTTCCTATATAAGGGCGTCAAGAGGTGAGGTGGCAAAACCAATTTTTGATAATATTTGCGCAAAGACGAGTGAGAAGTTAGGAAGGGATGTGAAGAAGGGGGTTTTCGGAGCAATGATGGATGTGGAAATAATAAATAACGGTCCTACTACAATAGTCATGGACACAAAGAACAGAGAAGATTGGTGATATCATGCGTTCATCTTTTTATTTTTTTATATGATATTAAATAATAAAAAATAATAAGAATAAGGGTTGTTAATATTGTTGATAAGTTTTGTAATTATTAAATTTTCAGTATTTTATAAAAATAAAAAGTTGTTGATAATAAAAAAGCAAGGAATAGGTAATCGCATTGCGTATGTTGAAAAAAGGAATGAATAATTAGTTATGAACACGTAAGGTTGATATATAAAAAAGCAGAGTGTGAGTTATCAACATGTTATTAACAAAAAAGTGAGAGAAGATATGGATAATGAATATAAGGAATTAAATTTGCGAGAGTTACAGGAGTTGGTGGACAGTTGGATAAAGAGATATGGAGTAAGATATTTTGACGTGATGACGAACATGGCATGTCTGAGTGAGGAGGTAGGTGAGGTGGCTCATGTTGTTGCGAGAAAATTCGGGGAACAGTCTTTCAAAAATGATGAAAAGGAGAAAAACTGGAAGGAGGATTTAGGTGATGAGTTAGCAGATGTGCTTTGGGTTACAATTTGTTTGGCAAATCAGACTGGCGTAGAATTAGATGAGGCTTTCAGGAGAAACATTTTGAAGAAAACTTTGAGGGACGGCGAGAGACATAAAAAAAATGAAAAATTAAAAAAGAAAGTAGATTTTAATAATTAAGAATATATGAAAAAAAAGTCTATGTCAAACATTGAAGAGGTGTTGAGCATATACGATTGTGCGTCGGTGAATGAGAAGGCGGCGCAGGCATTTTTGGAAGGTGAGAGGTTCAAGAGGAGATATGAGGAAAACTTGCGCAATGAGGAGAAGATAGGTGAATGCGTGCGGTCACTTGACATGACTACGTTGCATGCCAGTGATGGTGAATCGGATGTGGAGAGGTTATCAAGGAGGGTGAATGCGGGTTACGGCAAGTATGGCAATGTGGCGGCGGTTTGCGTGTATCCTTCGTTGGTCAGAAAGGTGAGGGAGTGTTTGAAAGTACCGGAGGTTAAGATAGCGGCGGTAAGCGGTGGTTTTCCTCACGCTCAAACCTTTATGGAGGTTAAGATAGCAGAGGCAGGTTTGTGTATTGCTGACGGTGCGGATGAGATAGACATGGTTTTGAGCGTCGGGAAATTTTTGGAGGGAAACTTGGAGGAATGTGCGGATGAAATAACGGAAATGAAGGGATGCGTCGGTGACAAAGTTTTGAAGGTGATATTGGAGACATGTCTGTTAGGACGGTTGGAGTTGATTTCAGAGGCAAGTTTACTGGCAATGGTATGCGGCGCGGACTTCATAAAGACAAGTACGGGCAAGGAGAAGACGGGTGCGACGCCGGAAGGGGCGTGGGCGATGTGCAAGTCAATACGCCAGTTTTTTGAAAGGGAAGGTGTGAAGGTGGGTTTCAAGGCGGCAGGCGGTATCAGAAAAATAGAGGATGCGATGAGGTATTTGACAATCGCAGAGATGATTTTAGGAAAAGAGTGGATTGAGGAGGGAAAGTTCAGGATAGGCACAAGCGGTTTGGAAGGTTTTTGACGTTTTTTTTAGGGTCAAGAGTTCCGGGTAGTATAAGCGTTTGTTGAAAAGAAAGAATTTAATAATTTTTAATGTGGGCGTTGATGGTGAGTTGACGTTTTTATATATTATTTTTGCACTTTAATAAGTGTGTTTATATTAAATTAAAAGAAACAAGAAGGTTATGTCCGAATGTAAGAAAATTAAGACAGCGTTGGTATCGGTTTTTCACAAAGATGACGGTTTAGATGAGATAGTGAAGGCGTTGGCTGCGGACGGGGTGAAGTTTTTATCAACTGGAGGAACGCGGAAATTTATTGTGGAATTGGGTTTTGAATGTGAGGCGGTTGAGGACGTAACAGGATATCCGAGCATATTGGGAGGCAGGGTGAAGACATTGCATCCAAAGGTGTTCGGAGGTATATTGGGAAGAAGGGACAATGAGGGTGACGCGGCGCAGATGAGCAAATATGGAATAGAGGGTATTGATTTGGTGATCGTTGATTTGTATCCGTTCGCCGCGACGGTGAAAAGCGGTGCGAGCGACGCTGAGATCATAGAGAAGATAGACATAGGTGGAATATCGCTGATAAGGGCCGCCGCAAAGAATTTCAAGGACGTGGTTATTGTGGCAAGCAAGGGTCAGTATGGCGAATTGCTTGAGATTTTGAAAGAAAGAGGTGCGGAGACGACGATAGAGGAACGCGCAAGGTTTGCAAAGGAAGCGTTCATGGTGAGCAGCGGATATGACAGCGAAATATTCGGATGGTTCGACAAGGGTGAAGGAAGCGCAGTGAGGATAGCCAAGGACGGAGCCAAACATTTGCGTTATGGAGAAAATCCTCATCAAAAGGGAGCCTTCTATGGTGATTTCGAGGACTATTTCGAGCAGATTCACGGAAAGGAAATTTCATATAACAACCTGTTGGACGTTGATGCCGCCGTATCGTTGATAGAGGAATTTGATGAGGACGTGACGATGGTGATTATGAAGCATAACAACGCTTGTGGCGTGGCGACAAGAAAAACGCTGGTTGAAGCGTGGGAAGCGGCCTTGGCATGTGACCCAGTGTCTGCGTTCGGCGGAGTGTTCATCACGAATACGGAAGTTGACGCAAAGAGTGCGGAGGAAATGAATAAGTTGTTTTTCGAGATATTGATTGCTCCAAGTTTCACGAAGGAGGCATTGGAGATTTTGGAGTCGAAGAAGAACAGAATATTGTTGATACAAAAGCGTCATGATTTGAGCAAGACGCAATGCAGAAGCGTGTTGAACGGTGTTTTGGTTCAAGAGAGAGACTTGAAGGTAGAGACGCCGGCAGACTTAGAGCCGATGACGGAGAAGACACCCACGGAGGCAGAAGTGAAAGATTTGTTGTTCGCTAACAAGGTAGTAAAGAACTCTAAGAGCAACAGCATCGTGTTGGCAAAGAATGGTCAGTTATGCGCAAGCGGTGTGGGTCAGACGAGTAGGGTTGACGCATTGAAACAGGCCATAGAAAAGGCGAAGAGTTTCGGTTTTGACTTGAACGGCGCTGTGATGGCAAGTGACGCTTTCTTCCCATTTGGCGATTGCGTTCAATTGGCGCATGAAGCGGGAGTGACCGCAGTAATTCAACCAGGCGGCAGCATCAGGGACCAGGAGAGCGTGGATTACTGCAACGCAAACGGCGTGGCAATGGTAAAGACGGGTATTCGTCATTTTAAGCATTGATTTTTAAGAATTAAGAATTATAAAAAAGAATTTAGATGGGACTTTTTAACTTCAACTTCACGGAAGAGATAGCGATAGACCTCGGAACGGCGAACACGATTATCACGTATAATGACAAGATAGTTGTGGACCAGCCCTCAATAGTGGCATTGGACAGGAAAACGGACAAGTTGATAGCGATAGGTGACGCGGCGCAGAAGATGCAGGGTCGTGAGCATGAAGGAGTGAGGACGGTACGTCCATTGCATGACGGTGTGATAGCGGACTTCTATGCGGCTGAACAGATGATAAGGGGAATGATAGGAATGATAGACCAAAGGCGTCGATTGTTCACGCCGTCGTTGAAAATGGTGGTGTGCATTCCTTCAGGTTCAACCGAAGTGGAAATACGTGCCGTGCGTGACTCAAGCGAGCATGCCGGAGGTCGTGACGTGTATATGATTTTCGAGCCAATGGCTGCAGCCATAGGAATCGGCCTTGACGTGGAGGCACCAGAAGGAAACATGATTGTAGATATAGGAGGCGGAACGACGGAGATAGCAGTCATTTCGTTGGGCGGAATTGTGACGAACAAGTCCATCAGGAATGCCGGTGACGACTTGACTCAGGACATTGTTGACTATATGGGATTGGCACACAACGTTAAGGTTGGTGAGCGCACAGCGGAGTTGATCAAGATAAACGTTGGAAGCGCATTGCCAGAGTTGGAGGACGGTCCAGAACCATATATCGTGCACGGTCCGAACAAGATGACATCGTTGCCTCTTGAGATTCCTGTGACATATCAAGAAGTGGCATCATGTCTTGACAAGACATTGAAGAAGATAGAGCAAAGCATCATGACAGCACTTGACGCTACGCCACCAGAGTTGTATGCTGATATTGTGAAGAACGGTATCTATCTGGCAGGTGGTGGAGCCTTGTTGCGCGGTCTTGACAAGCGTTTGTCAGACAGGATAAATATTCCGTTCCATATAGCAGATGACCCATTGCGCGCAGTGGCTCGCGGTACGGGTGTCGCACTGAAGAACGTGGATAAGTACAAATTCTTGATGCGATAAGAACGCCGAGTGGATGGAGAGAAATAAATGAGCGCGCTGTTCAAATTTTTTGTACGCTACGGCAATTATTTGCTTTTCATCTTTTTGGAGGTCATCGCATTGGTGGTCGCCGCTCATGGTGGTGCGTTCCAAAGAAGTAAGTTTTACGCTTTAAGTCACGGAGTGGCAAGCAGAGTGTATGCCATTCGTGAGGAGGTGACGCACTACATAGGTCTGAGTAGCGCAAACGAGCAGTTGTCGGTAGAAAATTCGGTATTGAGGACGGAATTGTTTCGATACAAGCAATTGTATCAGCAGTTGTCGTCGCCCGGAGACAGCGTGAAACGCGCGCCGTTGGATCCAACGCTCGCCTATGAAAGTTTTGCCGCAAAGGTGATAAACAATAGCGTGGGAGCGATAGACAACTATATGACCCTGAACAGGGGAAAGTTGGACGGCATTGATGAAGACATGAGCGTGATAGCAGCAGGAAGCGCAGTAGGTGTTGTGGAGAGCGTGAGCGACCATTTTGCTATCGTGTTGCCGTTGCTGAATCCGAAGGCGCAATTGAGTTGCAAGATAGCGGGCAAAAATACGGACAGCTTGGGAACAAGCCACATTAAGGATATAGGCTCGTTGGTGTGGAAGGGTGGTGACACCCGTTTTGCGCATCTTGAGAAGGTGCCTCGTCACGTACCATTGAAGAAGGGAGACAAAGTAATCACGTCGGGATATAGCGATTTCTTTCCGGAGGGATTACAGGTGGGTGAGATAGAGCAATTCGGCATTTCGAACGACGACAATTATTACGACATCGTGGTAAGGCTAAGCGTGAATTTCAGGCAGTTGGAACACGTGGAAGTGCTGAACTATAAGTATGGTCGTGAGTTGCGCACCTTGCAGGATTCGATTCACGTAAAGAAAAATGAGGGGGGCAAGCGATGAAGAGGTTGATGCAATACATAGGTTTGTTCGTGTTGATAGTGGCGATTCAGGTGCTGATATTGAATAATGTGAACGTGAACGGTTTTGGAACCCCATTGGTGTATGTGGGGTTGATAATAGCGTTGCCGTATGCCTTGAACCGTTCGGTGAAGTTGTTGATAGGTTTCCTATTGGGAGCGGTAATAGACTTGAGCGTCGGGTGTGCCGGTGTGCATGCCGCCGCAACGACGGCAGCGGCAATGGCTTATGTCTTGTCGGCGGACTTCTTCATGCCGAACGAGGACAAACGTCTCTATGCGTTGATGACACCTTCGCCGATGTCGATGGGATGGGGGCAGTTTGTCCGTTTCGCATTGGTGGTGGTATTGGTACATCATACAGTATTGTATGCGGTGGAGGCAATGTCGTTGGCGCATGTTTTGTTCTTGATCATTAGAATCGTGTTGAGCGGAGTGACGACCATGGCGTTGATTTTGGTGACGGAATATTACATCTCTCGTCGATAATGGCAGTAGAAAACGATCGATATATAGGCAGAAAGACTACGATATTGCTGATAATGGCAATTATTGCGTTCTGCTATATGTTGCAATTGTTGAATCTGCAAATATTCAGTTCCAATTATAAAGAAGTAGCCGAGAACCAAGGATTTCTTCACAAGACGAAGTATCCAGCCCGAGGATTGATATACGACAGAAACGGCAAGTTGCTGGTATATAACAAACCAGCGTATGACGTGATGGTGGTGATGAGGGAAGTGGAGCCGTTTGACAGTCTTGACTTTTGTCGCGCGGTGAATGTGTCGATAGAAGATTTGCGAAAGATGTTTTCGGACATCAAGCATTCGGTGGGTTACAGCCGATATACGCCTCAGTTGTTGATTTCGCAGTTAAGCATAGAGGAGTATGCCGTATTGCAGGAGAAGTTGTTTAAGTTTCCTGGTTTTTATATTCAAGACCGCACATTGCGTGAGTACACGTATCCATGTGCCGCTCATGCGTTGGGTAGCGTTGGAGAGGTGTCGCAGCGAGATATAGATTCGGATGCATATTATCGTCGTGGAGACTATGCCGGAAAGAACGGCGTGGAGAAGTTCTACGAGAAAGAATTGCGAGGGGAGAAGGGTGTAGAAATCTTGTTGAGAGATGTTCATGGCAGGTTGAAGGGAAGTTACAGGGACGGAGAATTGGATGTGGCTCCGGTGTCGGGTAAGAATATAAGAATTTCGATTGACATTGACCTTCAGCAGTATGCCGAGGGTTTGATGGTGAACAAGATAGGCAGCATCGTGGCGATAGAACCTGAAAGCGGCGAGATATTGAGTTTGGTAAGTTCTCCGTCGTTCAATCCAAGCGATTTGGTGGGTCGTCAGAGAGGCAAGAATTTTCATCGTCTGATGGCAGATCCGCTGAAACCGTTGTTGGACCGTCCGATGATGGCTCGCTATCCTCCAGGTTCGACGTTCAAACCACTTCAGGCTTTGATTTTGCAGAAGGAGGGAATCATCACACCATCGACTTTGTATCCTTGTCATAACGGATTCGTGTTCGGAGGTTTGCGAGTGGGATGTCATGGTCACTCGTCGCCATTGGACATGCGACACGCTATTCAGACGTCGTGCAACGGTTATTTTTGTTGGGGTTATAAGGCGTTGTTGGACAGAAAGAAATATGGCACGATACAGGCAACGTTTGAGTCGTGGAAGCAAGATGTGGTGTCGTTTGGGTTCGGATATAAGACGGGTGTTGACTTTCCAAACGAGAATCGCGGTTACATACCAAACGCTGGTGTATATGACAAGGTGTATGGTGTGAAGGGATGGAAAGGGTTGACGATTATATCAAACGCCATCGGCCAAGGAGAAATCATCACGACACCGTTGCAGTTGGCAAACTATTGTTGTGCGATAGCGAACAGAGGTTGGTGGATTACACCACACATTGCGAAAGAAATAGAGGGAGGAAGCATAGATCCTAAGTATCACGAGAAACACATCACGAACGTACCATTTCAATATTTTGAGTCTGTGATAGACGGAATGGAGATGTCGGTGACAGGCGGAACGAGCCGTGTGGCTGGAATGGACAGTATCGTGGTGTGCGCCAAGACGGGAACGGCGCAGAACCCACATGGAAAGGACCATTCCATCTTTATGTGTTTCGCACCGAGGGAGAATCCGAAGATAGTGATTGCGGTCTTTGTGGAAAATGGTGGTTTCGGTGCCACGTGGGCAGGTCCGATAGCGTCGTTGATGCTTGAAAAGTATCTGAATGGAAAGGTTCCGGACCGGAAGAAGTATTTGGAGGAAAGATTGTATCACGCAAACTTGATAGAATCTGCGGCATCAGCGTACAAACGCAGCGACGCATCGAAGCAAAAGAATCAGAAAAAGCCATAAAAATGAGAAGGGAGCAAAGCATAACGAAGACGGTGGATAAGATGACGGTGGCGATATATGTCATTCTCGTCTTGATGGGATGCTTGGCGGTGTATTGCGCGAGTTATGACTTTGACAATCATACGTTGTTGAGCGGTTTGGTGGATTGGAACCAGAGGGCGTGCAAGCAGTTGGTGTGGGCAGGAGTAGGCGGTTTTTTGGCAGTGATGGTATTGCTTGTAAATGCGCGCATTTTTGATGTGTTCGCTTACCTCTTTTATGGAGCGATATTGGCGTTGCTGATAGTGACGATTTTCATTGCGCCAGACATCAAAGGAAGTCACTCGTGGTTGGTGTTGGGTCCCGTTTCTTTTCAACCTGCGGAATTGGCGAAAGCCGCAACGGCGTTGGCGGTAGCGAAGTGCATGAGTCAGTATGAGTTCAGATTGGAAGGAATAATCAGTTACGTTCGGGTGTGCATCTTGTTTATGCTGCCCATGGTTTTGATTATCTTGCAGAACGAGACCGGGTCGGCATTGGTCTATATGTCGTTCTTTTTGGTTCTTTACAGAAAGGGAATGCCAGGTGTGTTGTTGTATTTGGCTGTGGTGGCAGTTACGTTGTTCGTGTTGACATTCAAGTTCGCCAATGTGTATATTCAGGATGGAGAGACGGGCAACCTCGGTTTGCTGCTATCGCAAATGGCGATTGTGGCATCGATGTTCGGATTTCTGATTGTGATGTATAAGAACATGGAGATGGTGGGGTTGTGCGCAAAGGTATTGTTGGGAACGGTGGTGGTGGCACGTCTCGTGAACTTCTTCATCACGGTGGACTATACGTGGTTCGGGTATGCTTATATATTGTTTTTCGCAGTATATGCCGTGATCATGTCCATCCGTAGGCTGAAGAAGTCGTTCTTACTTTTAGCCTTGTTTGCCGCAGGAGCGGTGGGTTTCTGCCTGTCGGGCGACTATTTGTTTGACAATGTCTTACAGCCTCATCAGCAAAGCCGCATAAATGTCTTGTTGGGAGTGGAAGATGACCCGACGGGAGCCGGTTATAATGTGAACCAGTCGAAGATAGCCATAGGTAGTGGCGGTTTTTTCGGAAAGGGTTTTTTGAAAGGAACACAAACGAAGTTAGATTACGTTCCGGAGCAGACGACAGACTTCATTTTCTGCACGGTAGGCGAGGAATTCGGTTTTCTGGGTTGCATGACGGTGATAGGTTTGTTCCTGTTATTGATGTGGCGATTGGTGGTGATAGCGGAAAGGCAGACGGAGCCGTTTAATCAGGTGTATTGTTACAGTGTGGTGTCCATATTCTTTTTCCACTTCATGATAAACATAGGCATGGTGATAGGTATCATGCCTGTGATAGGCATTCCGTTGCCGTTCTTCAGTTACGGAGGTTCGTCGTTGTGGGGATTCACGCTGTTGTTGTTTATCCTGTTGAGACTGGACGCAAGTCGTTTGGAGCGTTAAGGAACACTTCAAACGAAAAAAAGATTGCGTCAGAAAAATCAGCGTTTGAGACGGTAGTCAGTAATGATGCCGAGTTTGTTTTGCTCAATGATGAAGTTCTTGATTGGCACGTCAATGTTGATAGGCGGCAACGAGGAACGTAGCGGGAAGGAGCGAGATTCGGTCTTCACCGTGACTTCAAGAGCGGTGTGGGGCGGTCGTCCGTTTTCGTCCGGTTGTGACGCCTTTTGCAGAAGGGAGACGAAAGTGTCCACAAAGGATTTGTCCAAAAGTTGAAGATTGATTGTGAGGCTGAGCGTTCCAACCAGTTTCTTGCAAATGTCAGAGAGGAGGGAGATGTTTTCAATTTCGGCATTGAGTTGTAGTTTCTCTCCAATCTTAATAGGTTCACGTCTCCACTTGTCGTTCTTGCCACGGAAGGTGCCTCGAACGATGAGGTAGTAGTTGACGAAAAGGAATTGCTTGAAGTTGATGTAGTTGTCGCCAAAAAGGACAAAGTGGTGGCTGCCGTTGTAGTCTTCGATGGTGAAGTCGCCGTATTCATTGCCTTTTTTTGAGATGACACCTTGACGCGCTTCGGTGACGATGCCAGCGATGCAGAAGGAACGTTGCCAAGGTGATTCTGGTCCCGTGTATTCAACCTCGCCGACAATGTTGTCAATGTCTTGGCATTTGTAGTTGCAAAGACAGTTCATTTCTACCCGGAAGTCATCAAGCGGGTGTTGGCTAAGATAGATGCCAACGACGTTCTTTTCAAGGCTGAGTTTTTCGAGCGTACTCCATCGTTCCGCTTCACGGATAGGCGGGTGTCGGACGTCATCAAGTCCGGAATCTTCGAAAAGGGAGTTTGTTCGAGAGGCTTTGTTGGCTTGGTATTCTTGTCCGTAGGCAAGGAGTATTTCGTTGAAGGCGACTTTGCCGTTGTCGCGTTGGAAGTAGAGTTCGCGGTAGCCGTTAGGCAGGCTGTCGAAAGCACCTGCCAAACCGAGTGATTCGAGTGTCTTGCGGTTGCAACTTTGGAGGTTGACACGTTCAAGGAAGTTATAGATGTCGGTAAAGAAGCCATCCTTGGAGCGGCATGCGAGAATGGATTCGACAGCGGAGGCACCGACACCCTTGATTCCACCTAATCCGAATCGAATGTTGCCTTCGGCGTTGACGGTGAAGTCCATGCCCGATTCGTTAACATCGGGTTCAAGAACTTTGATGCCCATGCGTTTACATTCGGTCATGAGTTTGGTGACCTCTTCAATCTTGTCTTTGGATATGGTTAAATTGGCCGCCATGAATTCATTTGGATAGTGCGCTTTGAGGAATGCCGTTTGGTAGGCGACCCATGCGTAGCATGTGGCGTGGCTCTTGTTGAAGGCGTATTCAGCAAATTTCTCCCAGTCCGCCCAAATTTTTTCGAGCATGGGGAGCGGGTGCCCGTTTTTTTCTCCACCCATGAAGAATTTGGGTTTGAGTTTTTCGAGCACGGCAATCTGTTTTTTCCCCATCGCCTTACGGAGTTGGTCGCTCTCACCACGCGTGAAGTCGGCAAGAAGTCGGGAGAGGAGCATGACTTGCTCTTGGTAAACGGTGACGCCGTAGGTGTCTTTGAGGTATTTTTCCATCACTGGGATATCGTAGGTGATGGGTTCAAGTCCATGTTTGCGCTTGATGAAATGCGGGATGTAGTCCATCGGTCCTGGACGGTAGAGGGCGTTCATGGCGATAAGGTCGGTGAAGACGGTAGGTTGCAGTTCACGGAGGTATTTTTGCATTCCGGGACTTTCGAACTGGAAGACGGCGATGGTGTCGCCTCGGCTGAAGAGTTGGAAGGTTTCGGTGTCGTCAAGAGGAATATGGTCAATGTCAAGAAGTTCGCCCGTTCGTTGTTTGATGTTGCGCAGGGTTTCCTTAATGATGGAGAGCGTGATGAGGCCGAGGAAGTCCATTTTGATGAGTCCGACTTGCTCGATGACGTGTCCGTCGTATTGCGTCACGATGATGTCTTCGTCCGTCTCTTTGTCCTTGACGGTGGCGAGGGGTGCAAAGGTGTCGAGGGAGTCGGCACCGATGATAACACCACAGGCGTGCACTCCGATTTGCCGGATGGTGCCCTCGAGTTGTTTGGCGTAGTCGATGGAGTGGCGCGTGGTGAGATCAGATTCCTTGTATTTCTCAATGAAAGCGGGGGCGTAAGCGAGGCAGTTTTTGATGTTGACTTTGAGTTTTTTGCCTCTGCTGTCTTTGAGGTTGTCGGGGAACTTGTCCGGAATGAGGTTTTTGAACGCATTGACGGTAGAGAGCGGCACGTTTTGCACGCGTCCCATGTCGGCGATGGAGTTTTTGGTGGCCATTTGCCCGTAGGTGATGATGTGGGCAACGTGTGTCTTACCATATTTTTCGGAGACGTAGTCGAGCACCCGGGCGCGTCCTTGGTCGTCGAAGTCAACGTCGATGTCGGGGAGAGAGATGCGGTCGGGGTTAAGAAAACGTTCGAAGAGGAGGTCGTACTTGAGGGGGTCAACGTCGGTGATGCGCAGGCAGTAGGCGACGACGGAGCCGGCGGCGGAGCCACGTCCGGGGCCGACGCTGACGTCAAGTTGCTCGCGGGCGGCACGGATGTAGTCGCAGACGATGAGGAAGTAGCCCGGGAATCCCATGGTTTTCATGACATGGAGTTCGAAGTTGATACGTTCTCGAATTTCGTTGGCGGCCTGTTCGTCACGCAGGATGCCGTCAGAGCCTTTGACAAGTGGCGTGAGGGGAGACTCGCTAACTCCATAGCGTATGAGCGCCCCTTGCCAAGTGAGTTGTTTGAGATAGTCGGCTTCGAGTTTTATGCGGTAGATTTTGTCATAGCCGCCAAGGTCATGGATTTTCTTTTCGGCTTGTTCCTGTGAGAGTATGGTTTCGCCTTTTTCGTTTTGCGTAAATTCGTCAAAAAGTTGTTGGTGGGAGATTTGTTGGCGGTATTGCTGTTCGGTTCCAAAGTCTTCGGGGATGTCGAACTTGGGCATGATAGGTCCGCTATTGATGTTGTAACGCTCAACTTTTTGCGCGACGAGTTGGGTGTTTTCCAAGACTTCGGGACAGTCGGCAAATATGGCTCGCATTTCGTCTTCGCTTTTGAGCCATTCTTGCTGTGTGTAGTGCATTCGGTTGAGGTCATCAACGGTCTTGCCCGTGCTGAGGCAGATGAGTCGGTCGTGAGCCGTGCCCTCGTCTTGGCGCGTGAAGTGGCTGTCGTTGGTCGCGATGACTTTGACTCCAAGTTTGGCACCGAGTTCGAGGATGTGGGGAATGACAAGTTGTTGCTCTTGGAAAACTCGGTGGTCGGCATCCGGTATGTTTGTTTGGTGGCGTTGGATTTCGAGGTAGTAGTCATCACCCATGAGGTCTTTCCACCACTTGACGGCATCTTCGGCTTCTTGGATTTTTCCAGCAAGGATTTTTTGTGGCACTTCGCCCGCGAGACAAGCGGAGGAGACGATGAGCCCATCGTGTAATTGGGAGATGAGTTCCTTGTCGATGCGCGGTTTGTAGTAGTAGCCTTCAAGCCAACTGGTGCTGACAAGTCGGCAGAGGGTGTGGTAGCCAGCCTTGTTTTTTGCGAGGAGGATGAGGTGGTTGCCACTCGCGTCTTCCTTGAGGGAGCGGAGTCGCATGGAGCGTCGTGCGCAATAGGCTTCGACACCTACGATGGGTGTGAAGAAGGAGGATTGAAGCTGTTGCAGTTGTTGTTGGAGTTCGGGGATGGTGTCCGGAGGGGTGTCGGGGTTGGAGAGTTGTTGCTGAAGTTGTTTGATTTGCTTGTCAATGCCGCTGTTGACAGAGTTGGCACAATCGAGGAATTCCTTGATGCCATACATCACCCCGTGGTCGGTGAGGGCAAGTGAGTTCATGCCGAGTTCACGCGCACGGTTGATGAGGTCTGGAACTTTGCTCATACCATCAAGGATGGAGTAGTGCGAGTGGACGTGCAGGTGCGTGAACATCAGATAAACAGCGGTTTATTAGTTAAGGAGAGGAATAATCGCGGAAAGCAAATGTAAGGAAAATAGTGCCAAAAAAACTACCGAAACGTATCAAAACGACACGTTTCGGTAGTTAAAAAATGTAAGTGATTCTGTATTAGAATTTCACTTGTTTAGGGTCCGCCTCGTTGATGGCTTCAACTTGTGAAGGTGCGAGAACTCCGGAAGGAGAGACGGAGATGTTTTTGGTTTCAGAGCCTTTGAGTTTCAGGAACACGCCGTTGGTTTTTGGTTTAGGGGTGTTGATGAACTTGATGTTGGTAGCCTTGTTGAAGTCGAAAGGAACGCCTGTCTTAGGCAAGACGGTAACGTTGTCGAAGGTGATGTTGTCACAACGGAAGCCACTGACACCGGCATCGGCACGCAACATGGCGTTTTGGATGGTGACGTTGCGAACGTTGAGTTTAGGAGTTCCGCCGAGCAGGAGTGCCTCTTTGGCACCATCGCAGTAAACGTTGCGGATGGAGAATCCTTCGAAGTCAGGTTCGAGCGAGTTGTCTTCACCGCCTTTGACAACTTGTCCTTTGTCGTCGTAGGTAAGTTCGAAGATGATGGCCTGATCAACAATGTCCTTCATGAAGATATCCTCGCAGAAGATGTTTTGCACGCGGCCGCCCCGTCCTTTGCCAGACTTAACGCGAATGCCGGTTTCAGTCCAGTTGAAGGTACAGTTCTTGACGTAGATGTTGTTCATGCCGCCATCGGTATTGGAGCCGATAACGAATCCACCGTGGGCGTGGAAGACTTTGCAGTCACGAATGACGATGTTTTGGTGCAAGAATTTTTGTGCTTTGTCACGTTTGCCCCTGTTGCCGAGGGAAGACTTCATGCAGATACCATCGTCACCGGTGTTGACCGTACAGTCGTAGATGAGCACTCGTTCGCTTGCGGAAACGTCAATACCATCGGAGTTTTGAAACCAGTTTTCGTTAAGAACGGTGACATCTTTGAGCGTGAGGGAGAAGATGCGGTCAAGTTTGAGCGTGATGTGAGGTGAGTTCATGAAAGTGACGCCTTCGATGAGCATGTTCTCGACATCGGTGACATTGAGCAAGTAAGGTCGCAAAGCGGTCTTAACTTTGAGCCAGCTGGCATAAGTGGTGTCGCCTGCAGCCCCGAGTTGTTTTTGGAGTTCTTCGGCAGCGAAGTAACCTTTAGGAGCAGTGCGTTTGCCGTCAGGGGTGACATCAGCGTTTTTCGAGAGTTTTTTCCAGAGTTTTTCCGGTACTTTCTCGTGCTTAACGAATCGCCATGTGGATCCGTTGCCGTTGATGATGCCTCGTCCTGTGATGGCAACATTCTTGAGGTTGCGTCCGTTGATCAGGGCACGAGTCTTGTAAGATTTGCCTGTTTTTTCGATGTCGTAGTCGTCCTTGTTGCCAGAGAACTCAAGGAGTGCTCCTTCAGCCACGTAGAGGTTGACATTGCTTTGAAGCGTGATGCTGCCAGAAATCCAAAGTCCCGCAGGAATGATGACGGTTCCACCTCCGTTTTTGGAGCATTGGGCAATAGCGTCATTGATGGCTTTGGTGTTGACGGTAATGCCGTCAGGAACAGCTCCGAAATCACGGATGTCGTAAGATTTGTCGGCAAAGGTAGGAACCGTGATGGAGAAGGAGGCAAAGGGGAGGTTTTGCAGACGTTGGTTGACTTCTTGCTGAATGGTTTGCGAGTCAACGTTTTTAGCGTTGAGGCTAAAAGCGGCAAGAGAAGCCACCAAAAGCGTTAGGAGTTTTTTCATAGTATTAGATTTAGGGGAAGGTTAGTGTTTGTCAATGATTTGGCAAATGCGCTCGAAAATCTCTTCAACGGATCCCGTTCCTTTGACATTGCAGAGTTTGCCATCTTGTTCGTAGAAGTCGATGACAGGAGCGGTTTCGTTGTTGTAAGTGTCAAGACGCTTTTTGATGGTTTCAAGGTTGTCATCGGCGCGTCCGCTGGTCTTGCCACGATTGACAAGACGGGCGATGAGTTCTTCGTCGTCAACTTGAAGGTTGATCATTTCGGTAACATCGGTGCCACGTTTCGCCAACATTTGTTTGAGAGCCTTGGCTTGTGCGACGGTGCGTGGGAATCCGTCGAAGATGATGCCTTTCGCATCCTTTTGTTCGTCCATGGATTTGGCGAGCATGTCAACAATGAGGTCATCAGGGACGAGTTTACCCGCTTCAATGTAGCCTTTTGCCGTTTTGCCGAGTTCGGTTCCGTTTTTCATTTCGGCACGCAAAACGTCGCCTGTGGAGATGTGGGCAAAGCCATATTTGTTGATGATGTTGTCGCTTTGAGTTCCTTTTCCGGCTCCTGGAGGGCCAAAGAGTACCAAGTAGTTCATTTTGTAATTATTAGTGAATGGTTAGTTATATATCGCAAAGATAATGAAAATCAATCTACACATTTGTAGATTTCGGGTAGGTTACGGCCTAATTCGTTGTAGTCAAGCCCAAAGCCGACGAGAAATTCGTCGCCCACGTTTTTACCAACATAGGTAATGGGGAGGTTGTCCACTTGCAGCAGTCGTGGTTTGAGCAAGAGAATGGCGATATGGATGGAGGAGGGTTGTTGCGGTTGGAGAATTTCAATCAGGTCACGAATGGTAATGCCGGTTTCAATCAAGTCTTCGACAATGATGACATCACGTCCTTGAAGTGATTGGGTCACCTCCATGACTTGTTTAGCCTTGCCCGTGGTTGTCATGCCGTCGTAAGACTTCATGCGAATGAAGGTCACTTCACAATCGCCACGGAAACGTCGAATGAGGTCAGAGGCAAAGAGAAAAGCCCCGTTGAGCGTGACGAGAAAGACTGGACGCTTGCCACGGTAGTCGCGATTGATTTGTTCGGCAAGTTGGTCAATGATGCCGTCAATTTGATTTTTGGTAAGAAGCGGCACGAAGTTTTTCCCGTGTATCTGTATCATTGTTGGCGGTTGTATGAGTGATTCAATGCGCTTGTCCAAGGTTTTTGTTGATACGTCGGAAGTCGCCAAGCGCTTGCCACCCGATACGGAAAATGCGTTTGAGGTTGATGCTGTTGACCCCGCCTTGGCGCGGACGGAAAGTGATGGGATAGAACTTGACGGATTCATTCCACTTGACGGCAATGGCACTGATAGCGACATTGGCAAGGAAGAAGTCCTTAGGCACCTGTTCAAGAATGGCTTGGAGTCGTTGCGCCTTCATGAGTCGGAAAGGAGTGTTGGCATCGGTGACCCACACGTGAAAGAGAAGCCAAACGACAAGTCGAAGCGTCTTGGTGACGAAGACGCGTGAAAAGCCGTCTTGACGTCCTTTCCGATAACCGATTTGGAAGTCGTAGCGTTCACGGTTGTCGAACATTTGCCAAAACTCGTCAGGGTTGGTCTGTCCGTCACTATCCGTTTGGAAGATGAAGTCCGCATGCTGTTCGAGCGCATAGCGATAGAGGAAGAGGACGGTGGCTCCGTGTCCGGAGTTCGGCTTGTCGAGGGCGACGAGTTGCGGGTATTTTTGTTGTAAAGAAGCGAGGATTTGGAAGGTGTCGTCCTTGCTGCCGTCGTTGGCAATGACGAGTCGCGAATCGGGTCCGCACTTTTCAACAACAGGATGCCATTGGCGAACGACATCTTCGATGTTGTCGCGTTCGTTGTAGGCGGGGAGAACAAAGTAGATGGCAGGCATGGGCAGGGATTGATTAAAGGATTTTCAGAAGACGGTCTATGGCTTCGTCCGCCAATTGTTGAGGAAGCGTAAGTGGTGGCAGGAGTCGAAGGACAGAGGTTCCGCTGGCACCAGTGAAGACATGTTGCTCGAAGATGTAGCGGGTGCGCAAATCCTTGATAGGTTTGTCAAATTCGATGCCAATCATGAGACCCTCGCCCCGGACATCAATGATGCCGTGTTTGCCGACAAGCGAAGATAGGCGTTGTAACATGTGGGCACCAACGGTAGCGGCATTTTCAATGCAGTGTTCTTTTTCGAAGATGTCAAGAACAGCGATGCCTGCGGCACATGCGAGCGGGTTGCCACCGAAGGTAGATCCCAATTGTCCGTAGATGGGTTTGAATTCTGGACTGATGAGCAAAGCACCCATAGGAATGCCGCAGGCGATACCTTTGGCAACGGTGATGAGGTCTGGTTTGATGCCCGCGCGTTGGTGGGCGAAGAATCGTCCCGTGCGTCCGTATCCAGATTGGATTTCATCAAGAACCATGATTGTCCCAGATGCGGTGCATTCTTCACGAGCCACTTTATAGAACTCGTCGGTAGGAATTTGTATGCCTCCGACACCCTGGATGCCCTCCATCATGAAAGCGCAAGCGTCTTTTTTGCGTAAAGCCTTGCGCAGAGCGTCGATGTCATTGAGTTCAACGAATTCGACTTCAAAGGCTTCGTTGATGGGGGCGACGATTTTGGGGTTGTCGGTGACGCGTACCGCTCCCGTGGTGCGTCCGTGGAAGGCGTGGCGCACGCTGATGACCTTGCGTCGTCCGTTATGGAAAGAAGCGAGTTTAAGAGCATTTTCGTTGGCTTCAGCACCGCTGTTGACGAAGAATACGTCGTAGTCAGGATAGCCACTGGCGATGCCAAGTCGATGTGCGAACTCGACTTGAACGGGGTTGTGGACAGAGTTGCTGTAGAAGTTGAGCCGTCCAAGTTGTTCGGAAACCAACTTGACGAAATGCGGATGAGCGTGGCCAACGGAAATGACAGCGTGTCCGCCATAAAGGTCAATGTATTCGTTACCCTTGTCATCGTAGATGTGGCATCCGTTGCCCTTGACAATGTTCACGTCAAAAAGGGGGAAAACGTCAAATGGTTTCATTATGTAATGGTTTTGTATTAAGTTGGTTTAGAAAATGCAAAGTTAGGAAAAGAATTAAGAATAAGGTCGGGAACACGGAGTGATTTGAAGTAGAGAAAATGGCGGCATGTGCCAAAAGAGGGCGTGAATTATTTATATTTGCAGGTGAACGCAAAAAAGAAGGACGCATGAGGGTAGAAGACATAAGAAGGATAAGGGTGTTGATGTTCCCGTTGTCGTTGTTGTATGGTGTGGTGACGTGGGTGCGGAATTGGATGTTTGACCATGGCGTGTTGAAGGGTGAGCGGTTTGATGTCCCCGTGATAGGAATCGGGAACATTACTGTGGGTGGCACGGGTAAGACTCCGATGGTAGAGTTTGTGTTGTCGCGATTGTTGTCGCGAGGTGTTAAGGTAGCGATGTTGTCAAGGGGATACCGGAGGAGGACGCGTGGTTTCGTGTTGGCGGGTGAGGGTGTGACGGCGCATGAGATTGGTGACGAACCGATGCAGATACACGCGCGGTTTCCTGGCGTGACGGTGGCGGTGGATGAGAAGAGGGCGCACGGTATAAGGGAGTTGATGCGTCGTGAGCGGTTGGGGGCGGTGGTGCTGGACGATGCGTTTCAGCACCGTTGGGTGGTGCCGAGTGTGAATGTGTTGCTGATGGATTACGGCAGACCGATTTATGAGGACTGGTTGTTGCCGCTGGGTGACTTGCGTGAGGGGCGGAGCGGTGTGCGTCGAGCGGATGCGGTGGTGGTGACGAAGTGTCCGGAGGGGATGAGCGAGGGGATGATGGAGGAGGTGAGGATGCGTTTGGGCGCGCAGGAGCGTGGTCAGGAGGTTTTTTTCACGAGGATAAGGAACGGTGAGCCTCGGGCGGTGTTCGTGGAGGCGGAGGGTGTAACGGTGGGGTCGCGTGTGCTGTTGGTGACAGGTGTGGGGCGGCCGGAGCCGTTGATAGAGGTGCTGAACGGGAGGTACGAGGAAGTGAGGGTGAGGCGTTTTGGTGACCATCACGAGTTGACGCGCGCGGAGGCGGACGCTTTGGAGGGGGAGATGGAGGCGGACGAAGGGTTGTCGATGCTGACGACGGAGAAGGATGCTTGGCGGTTGAGGGGTATGGCGTTGATGAGGGGGGAGCGTTATGAGACGATGAGGAGGCGGATGTTTTACGTGCCGATGGAGGTGGAGTTCTTGGGGGGTGAGGAACGGTTTGAACGACTTATAACAGTGAACAATAAATAATGAGCATTATGAGGAATGAAACGGCATTGAGGTTGCTGGACGAGAGGTTCGGCATGAGGGCAAAGGTGGGCGTGGTGTTGGGCAGCGGTTTGGGCGGTTTTGCGGACGAGATGGAGGTGCTGGGTTCGATTGGTTATGATGAGGTTCCGGGTTTGCCACGGTCAACGGTGAGCGGTCACGCTGGGAGGTTGTTGTTGGGAAAGGTAGGCGACACGGCGGTGGTGGTGATGCAGGGTAGGGTGCACTACTATGAGGGGTATTCGATGAAGGATGTGACGGCTGGTGTGCGGTTGCTGGCAGATTGGGGTGTGGAGGAGTTGATTGTGACGAACGCGGCTGGCGGCGTGAGTGAGGGGATGAGTGTGGGTGATTTGATGTTGATAAGTGACCATATTAATTTGTTTCCGGAGAATCCGCTGCGGGGAGGTAATGATGAGTCGGAGGGTCCGCGTTTTCCGGACATGTCGATGGCGTATGACAAGTGTTTGCGTGAGCGGGCGAAGGAGGTGGCGAGATGCGAGGGTTTTGAGTTGCGCGAGGGGGTGTATTTGGGGTGGTCAGGTCCGAGTTTTGAGACTCCGGCGGAGTATCGTATGGCGCGGGTGATAGGTGCCGACGCAGTGGGGATGAGTACGGTTCCGGAGGTGATAGTGGCGCGTCACAGGGGGATGAGGGTGTTGGGTTTGAGCACAATCACGAACTGTGCGTTCGGGTCGGGCGGTGAGGCGCAAGTGAATAGTCATGAAGATGTGCAGCGTGCGGCGGCGGAAGCGGCAGGCAGGCTTGCGTCTGTGATTAAGGGGGTTGTCGAGAAGAATGAAGGATGAAATGGGGGGTCAGAGGGTGATGTCGATGATTTGGAATTGTTGTTCGCCAGCAGGTGTTTTGATGGTGGCGGTTTCGCCTTTTTTGAGTCCGAGGAGTCCTTTGGCGATGGGTGTTCCGACGGATAGTTTGCCCGCCTTGAGGTTGGCTTCGGAGTCGGTGACGATGGTGTAGGTCATGGAGGCGTTGGTTTTGAGGTTTTTGATGGTGACGGTGGTGAGGAGTTGGACGGAGGAGGTGTCCACCTTGCTTTCGTCAATGATGCGTGCGTTGGCGAGGATGTTTTTTATTTCGGCGATTTTGGCTTCGATTTTGCCTTGCTCTTCTTTAGCGGCGTCGTATTCGGCATTTTCGCTCAGATCGCCTTTGTCACGCGCTTCGGCGATGGCGGCGATGATGCGTGGTCGTTCGACGTTTTCCATGTAGTTGAGTTCGTCGATTTTCTTTTGTTGACCTTCTTTGGTCATATAGATTGCAGCCATAATGAATGGATTGGTTGAAGAGTTGGGAATTAAAAAAAGAGAGAATTTCCAGACTTGCGCCGAGAAACCCTCCACAAGGAGTTATTTTTTGTGAGTACAAAGTTAGGGTGTTTTTTGAAAAAAGGGTCGAAAAAATCGGAAAAAGACAAAGAAAGGTGTATTTTTGTAGAGTGAAGAGGGTTAAGGATTTTTTAGGAAGACTTAGGAAATTATAGGAAAACATAGGAGGAATTTAAGAATTAAGATTTTATGAAAAGAAGAGTTGCAATCGTTTGCGGAGGCGATCAGTCAGAGTATGAGGTGTCGTTGCGTAGCGCGGCGGGTTTGAGAGAGTTCATACCATCGGATAGGTATGAGTTGACGACGGTGGTGTTGAGGGGGTTAGATTGGCATGCGGTGACGGAGGAGGGTGATATGGAGATAGACAAGAAGGATTTCAGTTACCGGACGAAGGGCGGCGAGGAGAGGGGTTTCGATTGTTGTTACGTCACGATTCATGGTATTCCTGGAGAGGACGGAAGGTTGCAAGGGTATTTTGAGATGATAGGTATGCCGTACACGTGTTGCGGGGTTTTGGCGGCGTCACTGACGTACAGCAAGTTCACGTGCAATCACTTCTTGCATGATTTTGGCGTAAGGATAGCAAAGGACATCTTGCTGCGCGAAGGAGAGGGTGTGGAAAGCGGCAAGGCTGTGGCGGAATTGGGTTTGCCGATGTTTGTGAAGCCGAATATCGGCGGTAGCAGTTACGGCGTGACGAAAGTGAAGAGGGAGGAGGATGTTCAGGCGGCGATAGCGAAGGCGTTCGCAGAGGGTAGTGAAGTTATCATGGAGAGCGGCATGAGCGGAACGGAAGTGACGTGCGGCATTTATAAGACGGGGAAGGGTGTAGGAAGAAAGACCAATGTGTTTCCGATCACGGAGGTGGTGAGCGAGAATGAGTTTTTTGATTACGCAGCGAAGTATAAGGGTGAGGTGAGGGAGATAACGCCAGCGCGCCTTGATGCGGAGACGACACGAAGGGTACAGGAGATGACGTCGCGGATATATGATTGGATAGGGGCGAAAGGAATCATTCGCGTGGATTACATCATTTCGGAGGGAGGAGAAATCAATTTGTTGGAGGTGAATACGACACCCGGAATGACAGCGACGTCGTTCATCCCGCAGCAGATTGCAGCAAGCGGCAGGGAGATAGGGGACGTGATGACGGAGATTATCGAGGACTGCATGAATAACGGACGTTGAAAGGTGAACGATGGAGGATGATGAGAAATATATGCGTATGGCACTGCGCGAGGCGGAGGCAGGCGCACGCGAGGGTGAGGTCCCCGTGGGGGCGGTAGTGGTGTGCGGCGGAGAAGTGATAGCACGTGGGCATAATATGACGGAGCGGTTGACGGACGTGACGGCTCATGCGGAGATGCAGGTGTTGACGATGGCGCAATCGACGTTGGGTGGTAAGTACTTGACAGATTGCACAATATATGTGACGTTGGAGCCATGCGTGATGTGCGCTGGTGCGATAGGATGGTCGCAAATGGGGAGGCTCGTGTTTGGCGCAGGAGATGAGAAACGAGGTTACAAGAGGTTTGCGCCAGACAGTCTTCATCCAAAGACGGAGGTGACAGAAGGTGTGTTGGGGGAGGAATGCGGTGCTTTGGTGACGAATTTCTTCAGGAAGTTGAGAGGAGCGAAGAGTTAAGGGAGGTTAGGAGGACCGGGAGTATTATAGGAAGGCATAGGAAATCATAGGAAGACTTATGAGGAAAGAACAATGAACGATGAATAGTGAAGGGGAGTTAAGAATAAAGAATTAAAAGTTATGGGAAAGGTGTCGTTTGACGAACGGATGATGAGGCGTTGCTTCTTTTTGGCGGAAAAGGGGTTGGGTTTTGTGGCTCCCAATCCGTTGGTGGGTTGTGTCATCACATTGGGAGAGGAGATTGTGTCAGAGGGATATCATGCGGCATTTGGCGAGGCGCATGCGGAACGAGCGGCAATAGCGAACGTGCCCGTGGAGATGATGGGGAAGATGAGGGAAGCGACGCTGTATGTGAATTTGGAGCCTTGCGCACATTTTGGGAAGACACCACCCTGCGCACCGTTGATAGCGGAGATGGGGTTCAAGAGGGTGGTGATTTCGAACAGAGATCCGTATAAGGAGGTGAATGGTCGAGGCATTGAGATTCTGAAAGCGGCAGGAATAGAAGTGACGGAAGGAGTGCTTGAGGAACAAGGGCGGAGGCTGAACCGACGTTTCTTCACCATGCAGGAGAAGGGTCGTCCGTATGTGATATTGAAATGGGCAAAGAGCGCAGATGACTTTATCGGCATTTTGGACAGCAAGGGAAAAGCGAAGCGCACAAGGTTGTCGAACGACATATCGAAGTTGATGGTGCACAGGATGCGGGCGTATGAGTCAGCCATTCTGATAGGCACGCAAACGGCAGTGATAGATAATCCACTGTTGACAGTGCGTCTGTGCAAAGGGCAGAATCCCGTAAGGTTGTTGATAGATAAGGATTTGGTTGTGAGTGAGACGTCGAATATCTTTTCGAATGACGCAAAGACTATTGTCTATACCGAAGCGGCAAGTGAGGAGAAGGAATGGGGCGAAAGGGTGCATGTCGATTATGATGACAAGGGAAGTGTGTCGATTCCGCAAATATTTGAAGACTTGGCGAAGAGAGGGTTGTCGTCGGTGATTGTGGAGGGAGGAAGCGCAACGTTGCAGTCGTTCATAGATCAGGGGTATTGGGATGAGGCTCGTGTGGAGACAGCGAGCGAGATAGTGTTGACACGGGGAATACAAGCACCGGTATTGAAAAATAACGAGGTGTTCAGGCAGGATAATTTTGAGGGTCACACGATAGAGTGGCATCGGCATATAGAGTAGGGCGTTATCGGAATTGCGTTGGACATATTATTGGGGGTCATTTACGCATACCAGTTGTACACGGCGGGGATGATGGTATTCACGGAGCGTCGTCAACCGGAACGTTCGTTGGGATGGTTGGTGGTGTTGGTGTTTATCCCGGTGATAGGGTTGGGTCTGTTCATCGCCTTCGGTGAGCGCATGCGCACGGGTCGTCATTTGTTCAAAGAAGCAATAAGGGAAAGCAATCAGCGAGAGACAGGCACGTTGGACTTGTCGCGAGAGCGAAAAATCGTGGAAGCGGAATTAGGCGAAATGAGAGTGGAGAATCCAAGGATGAACACGGACAGGGTGTTGGAGTTGATGACGTTGCTATTCAAGAATAACCATGCCATAGCGCACGCGTTCAACAAGATAGAGTTGCTGTCGGAGCCAAAGCAAACATTTGACTCGATGTGGGAGGCGTTGGAGGGGGCGACGGATCATATACACGTGGAGTTCTTCATCATAGACGATGACTCGACGGGACGATATTTGAAGGAGATATTGTGCAGAAAGGCTCGTGCCGGATTGAGGGTTCGTGTCATTTATGACTATTGGGGAAGCAGGATTTCAAAATCGTATTTGAAGGAGTTGCGCGAGTCAGGAGTTTATGTTCATTCGTTTTTCCCGCCACGTTTTCCGTTCATCTTGCGTCATGTGAATAACAGGAATCACCGGAAGATAATCGTAATAGACGGGAAGACCGCCTTCACGGGAGGTTTGAACGTGGCGGATCGATACAGGTTGGGAAACTCGTTGGGCACGTGGCGAGACACGATGGTTCGCCTGCAAGGGCCGGTGGTTGAGTCGCTTCAAGAAGTGTTTCTCGCAGATTGGTTCTTCTTGGAGCGCAAGCCTCACTTGCGTCAACGGTATTTTCCCGCTTTGGAGAAGCATGAAGAGGGAAGGAATATTATTCAGATAGTGGATAGCGGTCCGGACACGAGTTATCGCGCCATCATGCAAGGTATGATAGGGATGCTGAACATGGCGACGGAATATGCGTATTTGCAGTCACCTTATTTCATGCCCACGTCGGAGTTGCAAGAAGCGTTGATCATGACAGCGTTGAGGGGCGCGGACGTGAGGTTGTTGTTGCCAAAGGCGAGTGACACGAGCATGGCGCAATCTGGTAACGCGAGTTACTTGCAACCGATGCTTGAGGCTGGCGTGAGGGTGTATTGGTATGTGGGAGGATTCTTGCACAGCAAGACGATGGTGGTGGATGATTATATATCGACGATAGGGACGAGCAATATGGACTTCAGGAGTTATGAGCAAAACTTTGAAGTGAATGCGTTTATTTATGAACGTGAGACGGCGTTGAAATTGAAGGCGGCGTTTTTGCGGGATTTGAAGTCGTCACGTGAAATCAGCATAGAGAAATGGGCAAGAAGGTCGAAACGCATGCGATTTATGGAAGGCATATCGCGCTTGTTTTCGCCAGCCATGTAAAGGTAAAGGAAAATGAATCGTTTGTTCCTGATAGATGCTTACGCCATGATTTATAGGGCGTATTACGCATTCATGAAGATGGATCGTCGCACATCAAGCGGACTGAGCACGGGAGTGATATATGGTTTTTTGAACACGGTAAATGAGATTTTGGAGAAGGAGAATCCGACTCATATAGGCGTGGTATTTGACCCATCGGGAAAGACCTTTCGGCACGAGGCGTATGCGGAATATAAAGCGCAACGGGAACAAACCCCTGAAGACATAAGACGTGGCCTTCCCTATATCAAGAGACTGCTTGACGGATTGAGAATACGCCGCATGGAGGTGGCGGGTTATGAGGCTGACGACGTGATAGGCACCTTGGCATATCAGTACGCACAGGACGGGACGGATGTGTTCATGGTGACACCCGACAAGGATTACGGTCAGTTGGTCGGGAATCATCGCTATATGTATCGTCCACGGCATTTGGGCGGATTTGAGTTGATGGATGCCGGTGCCGTGGTTGAGAAGTGGGGCATCAGTGATACGAATCAGATTATAGATTTGTTGGCGTTGATGGGCGATGCAAGTGATAATATCCCCGGATGTCCAGGCGTAGGAGAGAAAACGGCAGTCAAGTTGTTGAATGAGTTTGGGAGTGTGGAGCGACTGCTCGAACACGCGGACGAAGTGAAAGGAGCCGTAGGTCAGAAAATTCGTGACAATGAGGAGAAGATAAGGTTTTCGTATTTCTTGGCGACGATAAGAACGGATGTCCCTCTTACGGAGGAAGGCGGTTTGGAAATGTTCGCTCGTCAGGAGCCAGACGTGGAAGCGTTGACGCAGTTGTATGAGGAGTTGGAGTTCAGACGAGCGTTGGAAAAATTGCAGTCGAAGAACCAGATGTTCAAACCGAGCGCGCGGAAGGCATCGAACGCCCCGACGCTATTCGGCACGGAACCAACGACAAGTGCGGAGGAGACGATAAAGCGAAATTCGATAGAGGACACAGCGCATGACTATCAGATAGCGGAGAGCGATGAGGCGATAGAACGATTGGGAAAATTGCTGAACGAAGCGAAAGAATTTTGCTTCGACACGGAAACGACATCAACAGACGCATTGAACGCCGAGTTGGTGGGATTGTCGTTCAGTGTGAAGCCGCATGAGGCATTTTACGTTCCTTGTCCGCCAGACAGGACGGAAGTGACGCGTCGGTTAGAGATGTTGAAACAAGCGTTTGAGAACAAGAGCGTGTCAAAAGTGGGTCAAAACATGAAGTTTGACATGCATGTTTTGCGGAATTATGGTGTCACGGTGGAGGGTAAACTATTTGACACGATGATAGCCCACTACTTGTTGAATCCGGAGTTGCACCATAATATGGACTACATGGCAGAGACGCTTTTGGGCTATTCGACGGTTCGTATAGAGAGTCTCATCGGGGAGAAGGGGAAAGGTCAGAAGAACATGCGTGACGTAGCGGTTGAGGAAGTAGCGCCGTATGCCGCGGAAGATGCCGACATCACACTGCAACTGAAGGAAGTGTTGTCAAAAAAGTTGGAAGAGGAAGAAGGAACCGCTTTCCTGATGGAGAAGATGGAGATGCCGTTGGTACGAGTGCTTGCCACGATGGAGCGGAACGGAGCGTTGGTGGACTTGTTCACGTTGACCGCCTCGGCGGATCGAATGAGGGCTCGGATGTCAAGTATAGAGCGAGAGGTACGCAAGGAATATCCCATTAACATCGCATCGCCAAAGCAGGTCGGAGAGTTGCTGTTTGGCACGTTGAAATTGGTGGAGAAACCAAGGAAGACCCGAACAGGTCAGTACATGACGGACGAGGAAACCTTGTCATCGCTTGCCGGGAAGCATCCTATCGTTGACATGATATTGGAATACAGGGGTGTAAGGAAATTGCTAAGCACCTATATAGAGGCGCTTCCGAAACTGATGGACAAAAAAACGGGTCGTGTGCACACGTCGTATAACCAAACGACGACGGCAACGGGTCGCTTGTCAAGCAGCAATCCGAACTTGCAGAACATACCCGTCCGAGACGAGGAGGGCAAGGAAGTGAGAAAGGCGTTCGTGGCAGATGAGGGGTGTGTGTTCTTGTCCGCTGATTATAGCCAGGTGGAGTTGCGTATCATGGCGCACTTGAGCGACGATGAGCATTTGAAGGAAGCGTTCATGAGCGGTGAGGATATTCATGCGGCAACCGCATCAAAGATATTCCAAACACCGCTGAACGAGGTGACGAAGGACATGAGAAGAAAGGCGAAGACCGCGAATTTCGGAATCATTTATGGTATATCGGCATTCGGTTTGTCAGAACGGTTGGGGATAGCGAGGGCAGAGGCCAAGCAACTGATAGACGGATATTTTGAGTCGTTTCCGGGCGTGGCAAGATACATAGAACAATGCAAAGCGAACGCAAGAGAAAAGGGGTATGTGGAAACCTTGTTCCATCGTCGTCGGTATTTGCCAGACATATTGTCGCAGAATGCCAACGTGCGTCAGTTCGCAGAGCGAAACGCAGTGAACGCCCCAATCCAAGGAACGGCAGCGGACATCATAAAATTGGCGATGATCACGGTGCATGAGAAAATGAGAGAACAGGGACTGCGCTCGCAAATGATATTGCAGGTGCATGATGAGTTGAACTTCAACGTGCCAAAGGAGGAAGTGGAAACGATGCGTAAGTTGGTTAAAGAGTGCATGGAGAGTGCCGTGACGCTATCTGTGCCGTTAGTGGCAGATGTCGGTGTCGGAGAGAATTGGCTTGAAGCACATTAAAGAAGAATCACATTTTCGGGAAAGACATGACGAAGCAAGAGGTACGTACTTATATCCGTTCGTTGAAATCACAGTACTCGGCACAGGACTTGAAAACGATGTCGGTTTCAGTCACAACACGCTTGGAGGAGTTACCACAATGGAAAGCGGCACAACGAGTGTTGCTCTATTGGTCATTGACGGATGAGGTATATACGCACGACTTGCTGCACCGTTACTACGAGAAAAAGACGTTACTGCTTCCTGTGGTGGAAATGGACAGTATGGATATGACCATAAGACCATACACCGGTCCGTCTTGTTTGGCAGTAGGCGCATACGGCATATCACAGCCTACGACTCCGGTATATGAGGGAGAAATAGACTTAGCCGTGGTTCCTGCCGTTGCCGTTGATAACGAGGGAAACCGATTGGGTCACGGGAAAGGGTATTACGACCGATTGTTGGAAAGGTTGAACTGCCCGATAATCACCATTGTGTTTCCTTTTCAAGTGTTGCCGAGCATTCCCGTGGAGCCGCATGACAGGAAGATGGACTTCATCGTGAGTTAAGGTCGTGTTGGTGCGGTGTCATGATGATTTGTGCCTTGTTGGCATTCGTCAAGAACACTTGCGCCAATGACTGGATGTCATCAGCGGAAATGTCAAGGACGAGTTGTTGGAAGTTGGTGAAACGGTTGATACCTTCATCTTCATAGAGACGAAGGGTTTGTAGCCACCATCCATTGTCACGAACATTTTCTTGAAAACGCTTCAAAAGATTGAGTCGTACTTTTTCCACGTCGGACGGTTTGGGTCCGGAGAGGGCGATGGAATCGATTTCAGCCCATGCGATGCTGATGAGTCGTTCTTCCATTTCCGGGTCAGTATCGAAATAGATGGTAAGAACGGCTTGCTCTTTTGGTTTGTCAGAAAGGGAGCAACGGAGATGAGCACCGTAGGTTCCCCCTTCTTCCTCACGTAGTGATTCCGTGTAGCGCAACTCAAGAATGTCCTTGAACGCTTGGAGAAGAACTTGATTCTGTAGTTCGTAGGGCAGTCCTGTCCAGATGTTGAGACAGACGGAAGTCTGTTGCGTGGTCATGGGTTGCGAGAAACGGTTGGAGACAAAACCGGAAGGGTAACGCACCCCATTGTCACGCCAATTCTCGTGTTTTGAGGACTTAGATGGCAGGGAAGCGAGGTAGGTCGTAACAAACGGTTCGATGCTGTCAAGCGAGAAAGCCCCCACGATAAAGAAAGAGAAATCGTTAGCGGAGTTGAAACGTTGTTTATAGAATTTGTGCGCTTTGGACTCCTTGATTCGGAGCGGAAGCGTGGAATCAGGGATGAGCGTTCGCTTGTCGTGGGAGGAGAGTGTCAAAGCGACAGAGTCAGAGAAAGCGGATTTTGGATTATCGCTCCTTCCTTTCAGGCTGTTGGTCAAGGTGTTTTGGAAGACGGTAAACGCCTTTTTGTCCTTGCGAGGAGCGGTCATGTAGAGATAGACGAGTTCGAATAAAGAGGACATGTCCGTTTTGGTGCTGACGGCATTAATCCCCTCGTCGTAGGTGTCAATGAAAGGCGATACGGAGACTTGCTTGCCAGCGAGGAGACGGGAGAGAGAAAGCGCATCGTGATGAGCCACGCCTGCGTTAGGGACGACACGGTCGGCAAACGCTGCGGAAGGGAGCAGTGAAAGGTCAGTGACGAGGGAAGTTCCCCCGCGAGAGAAGGCGAGGAGCCGCACTTCGTCATCCTTGAAGTCGGTAGGCTTCAGAAAGACATGTACCCCGTTGCTGAGAACCCATTCGGTGGATTGAAGGGTGGTGTTGTATTTGCGTTGAAGGATTTTGCCCGCTTTGGGAGATTTTTTTAGCAATGACTGAGCGAGTTTCTTTTCTTGATAAGGTTCGATTTTGGCATTTCTAATGCTATCAATGACAGAGACCATCCAGGAGGAGTCGGGAAGTTGCGGGGCAATCTTGTCAGGAGCGGAAATGTCAAGGATGAGATTGTCGGTGGTAATCCACGCCATTGCCGTTCGATTGACGATGTCAAGCGTGATTTTCTTGTCGAAGGCATCGTTGATGAAGTCACGTTCCCAAGCAATGCCCGGTGTAGGCTCCTTGTCAAGGAAGACACGTTTGTATTCTTCCATATAGGAACGGCTGTCTTGTTTGTTGCGCTCGTTGTAGAGTTTGTTGACGGAGGACAGGTTGTCTGCTTTGGCGCGGAGCAGTTCTTGTTCGGTGAAGCCAAAGTGTCGAATCTGTTCGAGGAGTTGCCAAAGGGCGACGTAGGCTTTGTGTTCAAGACCGTCCTTTGGAACAACGCCGACCATGAAAGCGTCTTTGGAGCGAGCGATGTCACCATAGTAGGCATAACTATTAACGAAAGGACAGTGTGGATCACGAATGGCGGCGGTGAGTCGGTCGTTGATCATGTCGCAAGCGAGCGTGCGAACGAGCGAGAGCAGGTAGCCCTCGGTGGAGTTTTTCAGAAGAGGCGAGATGGTGTCCTTCTTGAACTCCAAACCTAAAATGGTGTGTTGCGCCTCACGGTCAGTAACGATGGAAACGATGGGGCGTTCATTGTCAAGAATGGGGTAGATGACGCGAGGAGCTGGGTTCTGTGTGGCAGGCACATTGAGGAACGCATTTTTTAACGCCTGAAGCGCATGGTTCACGTCAAAGTCGCCAACGGCAATGACGCATTGTTGGTCGGGTCGGTACCACTTGCGGTAGTATGCGCGGAGGGTATCGTAATCAAAATTGTTGATGACGGCAGTGTCTCCGATGACATCTCGTTTGGCGTATTGGCTGCCAGGGTATTTGAGCATGTTGCCTTTTGCCCAAAGTCGTCGTGCCGCATGTGATCCAGTTCGCCACTCCTCGCGAATGACGCCCCTCTCCTTGTCAATTTCATCGGCATTGAGTGAAATCCCCACACTCCAGTCGCGCATAATGAGCATGGCGGAATCGATGACTGACGGGCGCGGAACGGGAATGTTGCGAAGCATATATACTGTTTCGTCAAGGCTGGTATAGGCATTAACGTTGGTGCCGAATTGGGCACCGATGCTTTGCATATAGTTGATGATACCCTTGCCGGGAAAGTGTTCAGAACCGTTGAATGCCATGTGTTCGAGAAAATGCGCCAGACCATTCTGACTGTCTTCTTCGAGAATGGCACCGACATTCTGCACGATGTAGAAATGAGCCCGTCCCTTCGGTTCCTCATTGTGGCGCAAGATATAGGTCAATCCATTGGGGAGGGTTCCGATGGTGAGAGCGGTGTCAACGGGCAGGGAGACGTATTGAGCCCAAGAGGAGAAACAGCAGGAGAGAAAAAACAGAATAGTGGAAAAATGCTTCATAAAAAAGGACTATCGTCGTATTATTGCCGCGAAGAAAACAAAAAATGTTGTTTTATTAGCAATTTTTATTTTTGTTTGTTTTATATTTGTAAATATATAACTAATACTCCAAATTATGATTTATTCACTACTCACATTATTGACTGGAGAAAATCTTCAGTTGGCAAATCAGGCAAGCCAGTTAGGAAAGAGTTATTATAATTTTATCGTTGCTGGGATTATCATTTTAATTGCCGCAGTAGCAATTTTGTTCGTTGTGTTCGCATATATCAAGAGTCGCAAAGTGTTGCCAAAGATTATCACAATCAAACAACCTTTGCACCTTGTAGGTTATAGTGTGGAGGCAAAGAGCGATCGCTTCGTGGTGGATGATGACGACTTGTGGGAGCGTTATCGCCAACGTCGCGCGACAATCCAAAACAGGAAGGAAAGTTTCTCGAACTTGTCCGTATTGAAAAAAACGGGAGAGGGCACGGTGAAATATTTTATCGGTTCAATCGTTAATGATTTTTCTGTAAAGGAGGATGATTTGGAAGCCGTAACAGTTCCAATGGGTCTGTATGTTGACATTCACATCAAGGCGAATAATAAAGCCACATGGCGTAAGCAACGCGACAAGGCGTATGACTACATCATGGAGAAATGGATTCCAGAAAGTGAGTATGAGTTGGATGACAAGAGCGAGGCTATGATCATGGAGTATCACGACAAGCGAGACGTGATGAACACGCGTACGGTGATTCTGTATTTCGCGTTGCGAAAGAAGTCAGGAATCAATGAGCCAAAGAATGAATCGGAGAAAGAGGTAGGCGACGAAAAGGAAGAGGCGTAAGCAACGCGTTAAGAGATAAAAGGGAATCGGTTTGACACGGAAGTGTCAAACCGATTCTTCATTTTATCGAAAGAATCGGTTGAGTGTTTGAAGAGCGTCGTTCATCTGTCGGGCATCCATTCGGAAGTCTTGGATTGGGTTGAGGTGTGCATCGGTGACGGAGACAGAGCCATCGGCATTCTTTTCGATGATGTCGCCCTGAGGGGTGATGAAAGCGTAGTTGAGTTCGCTGCCCACGATGTGCCAATAGCGAGAAGCGGTGTCGGTGAGAACGTGCCCGACGGAGTAGTCGGAGACGGGGTTGGTAACGTTCAGGTAGTCACGCATAAGTGTAGGAACGATGTCATAGTGGGTGGTGCGGTGTGAATAGCGAGTCGGAGGCAATCCCGGAAGGTGACAGACAAGCGGAACGGCAATTTGGGCATCAGAGAAGTTGCCATTGTGTCCCCAGAAGTTCTTGTGATTTTCGTTAAATTCCTGTGCGTGGTCGCCCGTGATGATGACAATGGTGTTGTCAGCCTGTTCCGACGAGTCGATAGCGTGAAAGACATGCGCAAGGAGTCGGTCAACTTGAAAGCACGTGTTGCGGTAGAGATTCCAGAAGGGCGTGGGGTCGGAGTCGTTGTTGAGGTCAGTGTATTTGGCGTAGAGCCATGAGGGTTGGAAGTGGTAGAGACTGTCCGAAGGGAGGTCGAAGCTGTGTGGGAGGTCGTAGAAAAGGAAAGAGAATGTGGGTTTTGAACTCGAAGCGGCGGAGAAGAAACGAACGAAGTCGTCGGTTATGCGTTGGTCTCGTTGAAGGGCGTTGTCACCAGACGTGCTGACGCGCACATCGGGAACACGGTGGAAGAGGACGCGTCCGAAAGGTGGGTCATATTGCTGTGCGCTTGGAAAGTTACGAAAGTCATAGCCTTGTCGCAAGAGTTCATCAATGAGAACGGGGCTGACATGGTTGGGCTCGAAAGATTCCCAGTAGTAAGGTGGCACGCTGAAGAAGATGCCAAAGACTCCGCTGCGTGTGCCGTTGCTGCAACTCCAATGATGCGTGAAGAGTTGGTTGCGTTGAGCATAGGCATGGAGGTTGGGCATGCATTCGGGGGTGAAAGAACGAACGTTCCATGAGTCAATGAGAATCAGAACAACGTGGTAGCGTGGTGAGGTCGTGGAGTCGGAGCGAATGGGGTTGATTGGGTAAGCGAGGAGGTCTCCATGAGCCTGTTCAAGAGAGGGAGATTGCGGTTGTTGAAATCCGAGGTCGAGCAGGAGAGAGTTTGCCGTAGTGGGGAAGAAATAGGGCAGTAGTCGTGCGGAGAGGCGCACCGAGAGGCTGTTGTTGAAGGCGGCATAGGCGTGGAAGGCGTGGGTAAAGAGCGTAAGTACCAAGAGGAGCGATGCCAAAAGGAGGAAGAGACGGCGAGTGAGGTGGCGAAGACAAAAGCCAAGAGAGAGCCGCAAGAGGGAAATGAAAGCGAGCGCAAGGAAGATGATGACGGCGATTTCGAGGTAGAGCCAAGGGGAAAAATTAAAGATTTCGTCACCGCCCTTGCCAAAGAACATGCTCAAAACGATGCCGTTGAGGTGGAAACGATAGAGCGCATAGACTTGATGGTCAATGTAGATGATAAGGGACAAGAGGGTGACCAGCAACACGTGAGAGAACGCTGCCGCACGATGGCAACGAAAGACGGAGAGGAGCAAGGAGACAAGTAGAGGTAGGAGCGCAACGGTGGCGGCATGTGAAAGACATGCAGCGAAGAAAAAGGCGTAGCCCGAAGCGTCCATGTAGTCTGCCGTAGGGCTGTCAAACAGGAAGAAAGCGAACTGGACGGCAAAAATGAGCGTGGACAGGAAATAGAATGCCAAGGTTGGTTTCCAGCCAAAGGCATCGGAAAAGAAACGCGCAGAAAGATTCATGGAAAGTTAGGCGGCCAAAAGAGAGTTGTCAATATGTGAAGTCGGAACCTCCGACGAACTCGCGTAAGAGAGAACCGCGCGGGATGTCGTTAATAGGTATGGGCAGGAAGAAAGAGAGGAACTTGGCAAGTCGGTTCGCTTCGGCATATTCGCGGCAAGACTTGGGCACTTCGGCAAGGATGGGCGTGAGGAGTGGCTTGAGCGCCGCGAGTTCGTAGATCATGGCAGAGGAGAACATGGCATCGGCGTTTTCCTGATAGGGGAAAATCCATTTGGCTTCACCTCGTTGTACGGAAGGCCAGCGCGCGATGGTGTCACGAGCAGAGTTGCCACGGTATTTGTAGTCGCGTAGTATGCGTCGGATGAGACGATTGTCTGCCGTCGGAATCCAGTTGTGGTTGTCGAGGGAAATGGTGGTAAGCGCGGAGACGTAAATGTTGTATTTGTTGTAGCGGTCGATGGCAGGTGTCAGGTCGGGATTGAGAGCGTGGATGCCTTCCATGACGACGATGTTGTCATCGTGCAACGCCACCTTGTTTTCCGGACGGAAGACACGTGTTCCTGACTGGAAGTCGTAGGTAGGCAATTGGACATCATTGCCTTCGAGTAGTTGTTGTAGTTGTTCGTTGAAAAAAGGGATGTCAAGCGCGTAAAGACTCTCAAAATCAAAATCGCCCGTCTCGTCACGAGGAGTCTGGTCGCGCGGTAGGAAGTAGTCGTCAAGGGAAATGGTGACCGGACGGATGCCCGCCGCCATGAGTTGGACGGAAAGACGCTTTGAAAAGGTAGTCTTGCCAGAAGAGGATGGGCCGGAAATCATGACAAACTTCTTCTTGTCGAGGTTGGCGCAAATGTCATCGGCAATACGGACTATTTGCTTCTCATGGAGTGCTTCAGCGATACGGAGAAGATCATGAACCTTGTGAGCGGCAATAACCTCGTTGAGGTCACCGACGTTGTTTACTCCGAGAATTTTGCTGATGCGCAGGTCATTCTTGAAGGCATCGAACATCTTAGGTTGTTCGGTGTAGTCCTCGAGCACGGTTGGGTTGGATCGGCAAGGAACGCGGAGCATGATGCCCTGCTTGTATTTGAAGATGTCAAAAAGCGACAAGTAACCCGTGTCGGGAAAGAGGACATTGTTGTAGAAATCGAAAAAGCCGTCAATTTCATAGTAAGAGACGTAGCAGACATTGTGGTTCGTGAGCAATTTGACCCGGTCGATGTCATCGAATTTGCGGCATTTGTCAAGCACTTGTTCCTTGAGGTCTTCATGGAGGGTGATGGGGAGTCGTGCCGCAATGATTTCAGACATGCGCAATTGAATGGCGGTGACCATGTCATCGTTGAGCATGCGGTCGCCGAGGTTGGTGATGTAGCAGTAGTAGCCTTTGGCAAGAGGATGCTCGATGTGGAGGATGGCACGAGGATAGAGGTCGTGGATGGCCTTTGCCATGACCATGCAGAGCGTGCGGACGTAGGTGCGCATGCCTATGGGGTTGGAAAGGTCAAGAAACTCAATGGTCTTAGGTTTGAAGACCTCAAAAGTAAGCCGCTCTTCCTTATTGTTGACGAGTGCGACAACCATGTCAGAAGCGTGTTGGAGTTCGGGGATGCTGTCACGTATCTTGAGCAGGGAAGTTCCAACGGGGAAAGAATAGTAGGCGGAGGTGTTACGGCAGAAGATTTTGACCTTTTTATTCATAGTTTTTCAGGGGTATAGGTTAAAGGTTACTTGACCGGTCGTCCGAGTTTGTCAGCCAGTTGTTTCCGTACGTTTAGGAGTGAGGTGTATTCAGAAAGCGCTTGGTGCGCAAGTTGCCGGTCGGTAGGATTTTGGATCGTCTCTGTGAGCGAACGGATGCGGTCGTTGACAATGGCGAGTTTGAGGGTATAGAGTAAGTTGCGCGTGATGGAAGGCAGTCGTGAAAAGATGTCGGCATAGCGTAGCAGTTGGGAGTCACTCAACGAATAGCGATTCTCACAAAGGCTGATGGCAAGTCGAGAGAGGTCGTTGTCAGGGTGTGCGGCGAAATGTTGTTCGATGGCGGCGAGCTTTTCTCGTTGTCGGTGGAGGTCGAGAATCTTTTCTTTGTCATCGAGTTGACGGAACTTGGGGTTGACGATGTCATCATGAAAGAGGAGGTGTTCCTGCCGGAAGCAGTAGTCAAGGAGTTCGTCGTAGAAGCGTTGGAAGAGCGGGTGATGGAAACGCAAGCCATCACGTTGCATTTGGTCATCGATGTATTCGGCAACGCTCCACTTATCGGAGAAAGGTTGTCCTTGGTCATCAGTTCCGTTGACCTCGATAGCGACAACGTTGCCGTAATTGACAAGGCAACGTAGCAGTTCGCGCTCTTCCTTATAAAAAGGAGTCTTGGTCTTGGCGGCGGGCTTGGAAGGGGACGCGGTAGGGGTAGGGGTAGTGGTAGGAACAGGCGTTGCGGACTGCACCGCGACACGACGTTCTTCGGCACGGAGTTGGTCCATGTGTCGCTTTTCGGCAATGGCGTTGTGCTTGGTCCAGAGTTCCGTCTCGCTGATGTGGAGCATGGCGGAGCACTCGCGGATGTAAACGCTGCGTGTGATGTTGTCAGGGATGACGGCGATGGACTGTAGGATGTCGGTGATCATGCGCGCTTGCATGACGGGGTCGTTGCCCGCCTCGGCGATGCCGAGTTGTGCCTTGAAACGGATGAAGTCCTCGCTGTGGGAGTCAAGAAACTCGGTGAGTTGCTGAGCGGTGTGTCGCTGCGCGAAACTGTCCGGGTCATCGCCATCAGGCAGAGCGACGACACGTACGTTGAATCCGTCTTGCAGCAACATGTCGATGCCTCGCATGGAGGCATGGATACCAGCGGCATCACCATCGTACATGACAGTGATGTTGGAGGTGAATCGTTTGAGTTGTCGTACCTGGTTGGTGGTGAGTGAGGTGCCAGAAGAAGCGACAACGTTCTTAATGCCACTTTGGTGCATGGAGATGACATCGAAGTAGCCTTCAACCATATAGACACGATCCGCCTTGGCAATGGCGTTCTTGGCTTGGAAGATGCCGTAGAGCGTTTGGCTCTTGTCAAAGAGTTCAGATTGCGGCGAGTTGACGTATTTGCCCGTGTTTTCGGCTTTCTTCATGATGCGTCCTCCGAATCCGATGACCTTGCCCGTGACATCGTGGAAAGGGAAAATGACTCGTGAGTGGAAGCGGTCGTAGAGACCTCGAGGATTGTCAAGGCAGAGACCAGTCTTGGTGAGGAACTCGGACTTGAACCCTTTGGCTGCCGCCGCGGCGGGAAGCGCATTGCCGTCGTCGGGCGAATAGCCGATTTCGAATAGGCGCAGCATCTCGTCGGAAGTGCCCCGTTGCCGAAGGTAGGAGAGCGCGACGGCACGCCCTTCGTCGGAATCGTGGAGCGAATGGACATAGAAGTCGCGAGCGAAAGCGTTGAGCACAAGCATGCTTTCGCGTTCGGACTGTTGTCGTCGTTCCTCGTCAGTGAGTTCCCGCTCTTGCACCTCAATGCCATACTTGCGAGCCAGGACCTTGAGAGCCTCGAAATAGGAGAGGTGTTCGATTTCCATGATGAAGTCAACAGGGCTACCGCCCTTGCCGCAACCGAAGCATTTGAAGATGTTGCGAGCGGGGTTGACGTTGAAGGAGGGAGTCTTCTCGTTATGGAAGGGACAGAGTCCGATGAGGTTGGAGCCTCGCTTGCGCAGGGAGATGTAGTCAGAGACGACTTCTTCGATTTTAGCCGCCGCTTTGATGCGTTGTACGGTGAGAGCGTCGATCATAGTTGTCCAGCCTCCACAAGATTGATGACTCGTTCGGTGATGCGGTCCTTGTCGGATCCGTCGTATTCGTCTTTGAGATTAGCACGGAAGATGCGCGCCACACCTTGCCAAAACATGGCGTTGACCTTGCCCCGATAGACACGTAGGAGTTCGTAGGAGGTGAAGTTGGTCTCGCGGTTAATGAGTTTGATGAGCATCTTGCCTTGCGAGTAGCTCATGTCCCAAAGGACGGGTTCGTATTTGCGTTTGATTTCCTTCTCCAGTTTGTCAAGGTATGCTTTACGCTCCTTCTCGGTTTTGAGACGCGCGAGATCCACGTCGGCTTGGTTGAGCGTCTTGCCGACAACCTTGGCGTAGGGGAGGCACTTCTTGACATCGCGGACGGTGCGCCAATAGAACTTCTCCGCCTTGCGATTGCGAAAACGAAGTGGCGGGTAGCAGTAGGCGGGCGGAAGGGAAGGGGCGACGTAGAGGGTGTCGCCATCATCAAGCGGAATCGCCTCGTAAAGCGAAAAGGATTGCGCATCACAGCCGAAGGCGGCGGAGATGGCGAGAAGGAATATGAGCGCGAGACGTTTCAACAGAAAAGTGGGTTAGAGTTAATGAAATCAAGAGGGTTGCAAGATGAAGAGTCGGTCGCCTCGGTGAAGTTTATGGTCGGTCTTGATCGAGATGAACTCCCCTTGTATGGCGATGTCACACTTGATGCCCTTATCACCCTTCCGCAAATCGCTTGCCAAAAATTCATAGGCACCCGTGGTAGCACCCGTGGCGAGCAGTTGATCACCCTTGTGGACGGGTGCCGCTTCCAATAAAAATTCGGCGACACCAAGTCGAGAGAAGTAATTGGTACACTTGCCCGCATAGACTTTGCGCAGTGTGGCTTGGCTGCCGGGGGTGGAGGTCCACTCACCCAGTCGCTGTCCGAGATAGTAGCCATTCCAGAAGCCACGATTGAAGACAGTGGCGAGTTTTTGATCCCATTGCTTGATTTGGTTGGCGATGAGGTCGAGATTGTCGTAATCGCCACGGAGGTAGGCGTGGATGGCTTGGTCGTAGCATTGTACAACGGTCTTGACGTATTCCGGTCCTCGCGCCCGTCCTTCGATTTTGAGGACACGGACACCACTGTCAAGCATGCGGTTGAGGAAGTGTATTGTCTTGAGGTCCTTGGGAGAGAGGATGTATTTGTCGTCGATGGTGAGTTCAATGGGTTCTTCCTTGCGCATGTCGGCGGGGTTGATGTGTTCGCGAACGTCGTAGGCACGTCGGCATACTTGCAGGCATTCGCCCCGGTTGGCGCTCTTCCAGTGTTCGTGGAGGCTGAGGTAGCACTTGCCGCTGATGGCCATGCAGAGGGCACCGTGGCAGAACATCTCAATGCGTACGAGTTCTCCGGAAGGTCCGCATATATGGTCACGCCGGATGGCGTCGTAGATGTCACGCACTTGCTCCAAGTTGAGTTCACGCGCGAGGACAACGACATCAGCAAATTGGGCGTAGAAACGTAGCGCTTCGACATTGGAGATGTTGAGTTGGGTACTGAGGTGGACTTCGACTCCCCTGTCGCGAGCATAGGTCATGGCGGCGACATCGCAAGCGATGATGGCGGAGATGCCCGCCTCCTTTGCCGTGTCAATGATGGAGCGCATCTTGTCAAGGTCGGAGTCGTAGATGACGGTGTTGACAGTGAGGTAGGTCTTGACATGGCATTTCTGACAGAGTGCGGCGATGTGTCGCAGGTCGTCAAGGGTGAAGTTGCTGCTGCTGTGGGCACGCATGTTCAGTCCTTCGATGCCAAAGTAGATGGAGTTGGCACCGGAGCGCAAAGCGGCGGCAAGAGACTCCTTGCTGCCAACGGGTGCCATTATTTCAAAGTCATCACGTGTCATGTTGATAAAGTGAGGGTAATATGCAAAGATATATTTTTTTCGGTTAGGAGTTAAAAGGATTATCTTTGTAGCAGAAAATCAATAAAAACGGAGCATTATGTACTTGGACGACATTTCGGAAGAACTGATGTGCGGCAAGGAGGGCTTGAGCCGCACGTTGAAGATGACTTATCTATCGACACCGGAACATGACACCTGCAAGGCGACGATGAAGGTGTATCCGGGCAACACGCAACCGTTCGGATTCTTGAGCGGCGGCGCGACGTTAGCGCTGGCGGAGAACACGGCGGGTATCGGTTCGATGGCATTGCGTCGAGGTTGCATGGCGATGGGCATCAATGTGACGTGCCAGCATGTGAAAGCGGTGGAGATGGGTGACACGGTGACGGCGTACGCCAAGTTGATTCACGAAGGTTACAAGTTGCACGTTTGGACGGTAGATATTCGCAATTCAAAGGGCGACCTTATATCTACCGTCAACGTCACGAACTACATCACACCTGTCAGCAAACGAGACGAGATAGCCGCCAAAGCGGAGAATTAAGGAAAAACAGCAACCGCCGTGGCAAGCGAAGGCGCACGGCGGTTGACCTATCATTAGGAGAAAAAAATGCTTTTTCCGAGGTGGAGGAGTCAGGGTAACTTAGGAAGACCTAGGAGGGAGAACCTATGAGTGTTAGGGAGCCAAAGAGATGTTGAGACCGGGTGAGGTCTTGACGGTGACGGTGGCGGCGGAGGAAGTCGCCGTGGTGGTGTAGGAGTCGCAGGTGGTCACGACGCGGTATTGCGTGGCACCGGTGGAAGAGGTGGAAGGGGTGTAGGTGGCGTTGGTAGCCCCGTCGATGTCGCTCCAAGAGGAACCGCCGTCGGTTGACTTTTGCCATTTCTGAGCGTTGTGTCCTGAGCCAGTGAAGTAGAGGGCGGTAGCGACGTCATCCTTACAGTAGCTGGCGGAAGAAGGAGAAGCGGAGATGGAAGGTGAGCAAACGACAGCAGAGACGGTGACAGCATGGTTATCTGAAGTACATCCATCTTTGGTGTAAGTGATATTTGCACTACCAGCTGCTTCGCCAGTTACAACACCAGTAGAAGAATTAACCGTTGCCTTTGTTTCATCACTTGAAGCCCATGTGCCCCCGCTTGGCGAACCGGTTAAAGTAATGGTGTTCCCTACGGTGACTGACGATGCTCCAGATATTGTTGGAGAAGTCCAATCACCTGCCGCGACGGTCACGGACTTAGCGTCAGACCAACAAGTTCCAGAAGTGTTATAAGAACGTACATAGTATGTTCCTGCTTCGGAGACATCATAGGTAGTGCCAGAATTTGTTGTGGAAGTACCAGTTGAAGAAGTCTGCCAATACCAAGTGTCACCAGAAGCCGGAGAACCTGCGGATGTCAGGGTCAGAGCGTCGCCAGCGCAGGCGGAGCCCTTAGAGATGTTGCCTGGGGCTGTAGCGGCGCAAGAAGAACCTGTTGTCCAAGTTATGGATGTAATATAACCTTTTGTTGCAGTTTCTATCCAGATACAGGCACCAGAAACTGTGATAGAGGTTCCGAATGCTGTGCCATTGCCTGTATAATTGCTCCCGATCTGACTACCAGACGCTGCTGTTCCTGCAGCATTAGATTGGTAAATTTTGTATTCACCTATGTTGGACGTACATGAGATGGTAAGTGTTCCTTTTCCTGTCACGAACAATCTGATTAGACGGGTTTTCGGAATAGCAGTTGTGCCATCAATATCCTTGCAAGAGGCACCACTCGTTTTTCCATTCTCTTTAAGATAAGTTGATTCCAGTCCATCAGATGATCCTGCGGTATATCTCATTTCAGTCGCGCCATCTGTTGCTAATAGAGAGTAAGATGCACCGTTTGAGTAAGATGTTTCCGTATTTGACGAGAAATCCCACGTGTAAGTCGTTCCCCACGCCGTGACAGAGCAGAGGAGGGAGGTTAGTAAGGTCAATAAGATTTTTCTCATAATGATTATGGTGTTTTAGTTATTCATTCAAATGTTAGTTTGCTCTCCATCTTGTTACGGGGTTTTTATATCCTAAGTCGGTTAAGTCTTTGACTTTCCTTTCAAGTTTTGTTATTCCCAACTCAGGCTGGTTATCTCTTAAGAGTATGGCGATTTGGCTGTTCGTTGCTTGAAAACTTGGAATGTTTTCAATGTTTTCTATATTGCTAACCAGCCAAGCGATGTACCGAATTTCAAAACGTTTTCTGTATTTTTCGATGAATCGGTGGGAGTTGAAAACGTTTTCTTCTTGGTTGCGGAAATATGTGTCAATTATAAAACGTGCGTTGGTGACAAAATCTGGATCCATGATGAGTTGTTTGAGGGTTAAAAACAGTTCACGCCCGGGCGCAAAAGCGTCCGAGCGTGATAGGAAATGATAATATAATAAGGTTATAAACGGTTGAGGGCGTGTGAATTACCCCCCCGTGCTGCGCACAACTAATTGAGAATTAGTTGTTTGCGTGTAATATTTGCTTGTTGTAGTCAATAGATAACGTTGAATGTCAGCGGCAAAGATAGAAAATGTTTTGAGAAATAATCCTTCTTAGAATGTTAAAAAGCAAGAGCGTCAGTCATGAAAGACGAAGAACGTATGGTGTCATAAAGAAATGCGGTGCCGAATGGGCACCGCATTTCATTTGTATGAAGAGAGGCAAGAATATTACTTCTTCTCTGGCTTAGGGAGCAACTCCTTGTGCGAGAGTTTGAACTTGCCCGTCTTAGGGTCGATGGCGAGGAGTTTGACATCAATCTTGTCGCCTTCCTTGAGACCGGTATCTTCCATCTTCTCGATGCGACGCCACTCAATTTCGGAGATGTGGAGAAGACCTTCCTTGCCCGGCATGAACTCGACGAAGCATCCGTAAGGCATGATGCTCTTGACGGTGGCGTTGTAAACCTCGCCGACCTCTGGGATGGCAACGATGGCGCGGATGCGGCTGATGGCCGCGTCCATGCTCTCCTTGTTGTTGGCGGCGACTTCGACACGTCCGCAGTTGTCGTCTTCGTCAATGGAGATGACAGCCCCCGTTTCGGCTTGTATGCCTTGGATGATTTTTCCACCCGGTCCGATGACAGCCCCGATGAACTCTTTAGGTATGGTGAGCACCTCGATGCGCGGTGTCTGAGGTTTGAGTTCAGGACGCGGCTCGGCGATGCATTCGGTGATTTTGTTGAGGATGAAGAGTCGTCCTTCCTTGGCTTGCGCAAGGGCGCGCTCGAGAATCTCGTAGGAGAGACCGTCCACCTTGATGTCCATCTGGGTAGCCGTGATGCCGTCCTTGGTTCCCGTCACCTTGAAGTCCATGTCGCCGAGGTGGTCCTCGTCACCGAGGATGTCAGTGAGGACAGCGTAGTTGGTTCCCTTGTTCTCGCTGATGAGCCCCATGGCAACACCTGCCACCGGTTTTTTTATCTTGACACCGGCATCCATCAGAGCGAGCGTTCCGGCGCAGACGGTAGCCATAGAAGAGGAGCCGTTGCTCTCGAGGATGTCGCTCACGACGCGCACGACGTAAGGATAGTCAGCAGGAATCATACGTTTGAGGGCTCGCCAAGCGAGGTGTCCGTGACCGATTTCACGACGACCGATGCCGCGTTGAGCCTTGGCTTCGCCCGTGCAGAAAGGAGGGAAGTTGTAGTGGAGGAGGAAGCGTTGCTTGCCCTGTTCGAGCGCTTGGTCAACGATTTTTTCGTCTTGCTTGGTTCCGAGGGTGACGGTGCAGAGGCTTTGTGTCTCACCACGGGTGAAGATGCTGCTGCCGTGAGGAGCAGGGAGGTAGCCGACCTCGCACCAGATAGGTCGAATCTCGTTGAGTTGGCGACCGTCCAGACGCTTGTGCTCGTCGAGGACGCAACGGCGCATGGCGTCACGCTCAACGTCGTAGTAGTAGCGGTCGATGAGGGCACCTTTGGTTTCGAGTTCCTCTTCGGAGAATTGCGCCTTGAAGTCTTCGCGAATCTGCTTGAAGCCGGTTTCGCGTTTGTGCTTGTCGGCACAGCAACTGCTGGCGAGCGCATAAGCCTTGTCGTAGCACTCCTTGCGCACTTGCTCACGGAGTTCGTCATCGTTCTCCTCGTGGCAGTATTCACGTTTTGCCTTGCCACACTCTTGCATGAGTTCGAGTTGCGCTTGGCATTGAATCTTGATGGCATCGTGAGCCGCTTTGAGGGCTCCGAGGAGGTCAGCTTCGCTGACTTCGTCCATTTCACCTTCGACCATCATGATGTTGTCAATGGTGGCAGCGACCATGAGATCCATGTCCGCCTTCTCCATTTGGGCGAAGGTAGGGTTGATGACGTATTGTCCGTCAATGCGCACCACGCGCACTTCGCTGATAGGACCTTCCCAAGGCACATCGCTGACGCTGAGGGCAGCGGATGCGGCAAGTCCGGCAAGGGCATCAGGTTGATCAACGCCATCGGCGCTGAAGAGCGTCACTTGAACGAAAGTTTCAGCGTGGTAGTTGCTTGGGAAAAGAGGTCGGAGGGCACGGTCAACGAGACGTGAAATGAGGATTTCGTAGTCGTCAGGTCGTCCTTCGCGGCGCGTGAATCCGCCAGGGAAACGTCCCGCGGCACTGAACTTTTCTTTGTAATCGACCGAGAGCGGCATGAAGTCGGTTCCCGGAACAGCGTCTTGCGCGCTGCAAACGGTGGCGAGGAGCATGGTGTCGCCACATCTTACCATCACGCTACCGTCCGCTTGCTTTGCGAGTTTGCCGGTTTCGATGGTGATGGTTCGTCCATCACCCATTGTGATGGTCTTTGTCACTACATTCATTTTCTTTTTTACGTTTTACTATTAGTCGGGCGCGAAATTAGGAAAAAAATCCATATATAATAATGTGGGAGAAAATAGAGGTGGTTTGAAATGTCAAAAAGTAAGTGAATTGCGTAGATTGGACCGAAAAAAGACAAGAAATGGCGAAAAAAGGTTTATTTTTGTGTCAAAAAGAAAGAAAAGTCAGTATGGAAAGAACTATAGACGACTTGGACAAAAAGATATTGAGCGTGATCACACGTAATGCTCGCACGCCGTTTAAGGACGTGGCGGAGGTGTGCAACGTGAGTCGCGCCGCGGTGCATCAGCGCGTTCAAAAGATGATGGATAACGGTGTGATAATCGGTAGCGGTTATGAGGTAAACCCGAAGATGTTGGGTTATAACATAGCGACGTACGTGGGGTTAAAACTGGAACGCGGCAGCATGTATAAGGACGTGGTGACGCAGTTGCTGAAGATTCCGGAGGTAGTGGAGTGTCATTACACCTTGGGACCGTACACCATGTTGATCAGGTTGTATGCCCGGGATGACGCTCACCTGATGCAGTTGCTGAACCGTCAGATACAGGAAATAAAAGGCGTGACGAGCACGGAAACCCTGATGTCGTTGGAGCAAAGCGTAAAGCGCGAATTGCCCATTGAATAAAATGCCTATCTTCGCGCCCGAAAAATAGAGAATAAAGAGTTAAGAATTTAGAGATATTTTTTGATGTATCCAAAGAAAGTCACGGCGGAGGAAGCCGTTCAGGTGGTCAAAAGCGGTGACCACATTCATTTGAGCGCCATAGGCAATGCCCCACAATGTTTGATACAGGCTCTGATGGAGCGCGGTCGCAGGGGAGAGTTGAAAGACGTACATATTCATCATTTCCATACCGAGGGAGAAGCACCGTATGCTGATCCTGAGTTTGAAGGCGTGTTCTTTCACGAAGGATTCTTTATCGGCGCAAACGTGCGGAAGGGCGTACAGACGGGATATGCAGACTATATTCCCGTATTCCTTGGCGAGGCGGCGATGTTGTATCGTAAGCATGCCTTGCCGTGTGACGTGGCGTTCATTCAGGTGTGCCCACCGGACAAGCACGGGTACGTGAGTCTTGGAACGAGCGTGGATGCCGCCCTTGCAGCCATGGAAGTGTGCAAGACGGTGGTGGCGGTGGTGAACAAGTATGTTCCTCGCGCGTTCGGTCAGGCGATGTTCCCTATCGACAAGATAGATTACATAGTGGAAGATGACCGTCCGTTGATAGAGAAACACTATGAGGAGCCGAACGAGACGGACATTGCCATAGGCAAGAACTGCGCTGAATTGATAGAGGACGGTTCATGCCTTCAGATGGGTATCGGCAACCTGCCCAACGCGACGTTAGCGTGCCTCTCGAACCACAAGGACCTTGGCGTGCACACCGAGATGTTTGCGGACGGCGTTGTTGACTTGGTGCGCAAAGGAGTCATCACGGGTAAGAACAAGAAACTCGACACAGGAAAAATCGTCTCCACCTTTCTTTTGGGAAGCAACGACGTGTACAACTTCGTGGACAATAACCCAGAGGTGTTGATGCAAGATGTGGCCTATACCAACGACCCTTTCATCATCGCGCAACAGCCTAAGATGGTAGCCATCAACAGCGCCATTGAGATAGACCTGACGGGTCAGGTGTGCGCGGATTCGATAGGCACGAAGCAATTCTCAGGAGCGGGCGGTCAAATCGACTTCGTGTATGGAGCCAGCCGCAGCGAGGGAGGAAAGGCAATTATCGCTATGCCATCGGTGACAAAGAAGGGCAAGAGCAAGATTGTGCCAACGCTCGCGCCGGGAGCGAGTGTCGTGACCACACGTTTTCATGTGCATTGGTTCGTGACGGAGAACGGAGCCGTTGATTTGTATGGTTTGGGAATGCAACAACGCGCGCGAGAGATTATCAAGCTCGCAGATCCAAGTGTACAGGAGGAACTTGATCGCGCCGCGTTCGAACGTTTCGGTTCGCACTATCGCTTCTTGAGCAAGTAAGAAAGCCCCCCTTGTTTTTTTATGCTTTACTTCCAAGGTCAAGAAAACCACGGGAGTATTTGTTAGCGTAAAAGAGCCAAAGTTTGCGACAAAAGGTTGGCGGGGAGAAATAAAAAAGTGCGGAGAGGTGGAATTAAAGAAAAATTGTTATCTTCGCGGCGTGAAAGGCGGACAGAATGCCGATTTCTTTCATGGTATTGTCTAATGGTGTAACGGTAGCACAACAGTTTTTGGTACTGTTTGTCCTGGTTCGAATCCGGGTTAGACAACAAAAAGCATCAGGAGGAAATTCCGACAGAGTGGGGATTTCCTCTTTTTTTGATAGCAACGGAACATTCCAAAACAGAGAAGAAAAGAATGATAATCCTATCGAACCTTGCCATACAGTTTGGCAAACGTGTACTCTTTCAAGACGTAAATTTGAAATTCTCGCCGGGGAACTGCTACGGCATCATAGGAGCGAACGGCGCGGGTAAGTCAACCTTGCTGAAAGCCATCAGCGGCGACTTGCAGCCGAGCAAGGGCGACGTGGTGATGGACAAGGGCGAGCGTTTGAGCGTGTTGGCTCAAGACCACTTTGCCTTTGATGAACTTGAGGTGTTGCAGACGGTGATACAAGGTCACTCGACGTTGTATGCCGTGATGAAAGAGAAGGACGACTTGTACGCGAAGCCAGACTTCTCGGACGAAGACGGCATACGCGCCAGCGAGTTGGAGGAGAAGTTTGCCGCCATGGACGGCTGGAATGCCGAGAGTGACGCCGCCGCGTTGTTGTCAGGATTGGGCATCAAGGAGGATTTGCATCACGTTCAGATGAAGGAATTGAGCGGAAAGCAGAAGGTGCGCGTGTTGTTGGCGCGCGCCTTGTTCGGAAATCCGGACAACTTGCTTCTTGACGAGCCGACGAACGATTTGGACTTGGATACCATCACGTGGTTGGAGGATTATCTCGCTTCGTATGAGAACACGGTGCTTGTGGTGAGCCACGACCGTCACTTCCTTGACACCGTGTGCACGCACATTGTTGATATAGACTTCAACAAGGCGTCCATCTACACGGGTAACTACTCGTTCTGGTATCAGTCGAGCCAATTGGCGTTGAAGCAGCAACAGCAACAGAACAAGAAGGCGGAGGAGAAGCGCGCGGAATTGCAAGAGTTTATCGCCCGATTCAGTGCGAATGCTGCGAAGAGCCGTCAGGCGACGAGCCGCAAGAAGATGTTGGAGAAAATCAACATTGAGGAAATCAAGCCGTCGAGCAGAAGGTATCCAGGAATCGTGTTCACGATGGAGCGCGATCCGGGCAACATCATACTTGAGGTGAATGACCTTGCCGCATCGGTGGAGGGAGAATGCGTGTTCCGTGACGCGACGTTCACGGTGGAGAAGGGAGACAAGGTGGCGTTCATCAGCCACGATCCACGCGCCATGACCGCATTGTTTGAAATCGTGAACGGAAGGAAAAAAGCGGATGAAGGAAAATACAGTTGGGGCGTGACCATCACGTCGGCATATTTGCCAGTAGATAACACAGAGTTCTTCAACACGGACATGAACCTCGTGGAGTGGTTGAACCAGTTCGCACCAGGCATGAGTGAAGTGGACGTGAAGTCGTATCTCGGCAAGATGCTCTTCTCGGGCGAGGAGACGCAGAAGAAAGCATCGGTGTTGTCGGGAGGAGAGAAGATGCGGTGCATGATAGCACGGATGATGTTGAAGAACGCGAACTGCTTGGTTCTTGACATGCCGACCAACCATCTTGACATGGAAAGCATACAAGCGTTCAACAATAACTTGCAAACGTTCCGTGGCAACATACTGATGGCGAGCCACGACCACGAGTTCATACAGACAGTGTGCAACCGTGTGATAGAGTTGACGCCAAACGGCATCATAGACAAGCGCATGGAGTATGACGAGTACATCACGCGTGATGACATCAAGGCACTGCGCGAGAAGAAGTACGCAAAATAAATAATATCGTCGATGAAAAGTCGATACCCAAGCGTGTTGTCGATAGCAGGCAGTGACCCTTCGGGCGGCGCTGGATTGCAAGCTGACCTAAAGGCGATAAGCGCATGCGGGGCATACGCCATGACAGCTATCACCGCGGTGATAGACCAAGACACGAGAGGCGTGAGAGCGATAGAGCCAGTTAGCGCGGAGCTGGTGCGGGCGCAGGTGCGATCGACGTTGGACGACATAGGCGCAGATGCCATTAAGATAGGGTTGTTGCCTAACCGGGAGATTATGGAGGCGGTGGCAGAGGAGTTGTCGGAGAGGAGCGTTCCCGTGGTGCTTGACCCGGTGATGGTGGCGACAAGCGGTGACGGACTAATGGAACAGGCGGCGTTAGAAACATTCAAAAAAAAGGTGTTACCATTGGCGACGTTGTTGACTCCTAACATTCCAGAAGCGGAGGCATTGGGGTTGGAGCCACGAAAGAAGACAACGTTCAGCGTGTTGTATAAGGGAGGACATGGAGAAGGGAAGACGCTGACCGACACGCTGTTTGACCATAAGACAGGGGAGTTGACGGAATATGTTTATCCCAGGATAGAGACTCGGAACACGCATGGCACGGGATGTACGTTGTCATCAGCGATAGCGGCGTTCATGGCACGGGGCATGGAAACGAAGTGCGCCGTGGAAGAAGCGGAGGCGTATTTGCACAAAGCGATAGAGGCAGGTAAGGACTATGAGGTGGGGCATGGTCATGGACCAGTCAATCATTTCTTCTTATAGAAGGCGGCGAGCCAATGGTCCGGAACGGGGTCGTAGCCACTTCCCCCCCAAGGATTGCACCGAAGGACGCGCCAGACGGCAAGTGCAAGTCCCTTGATGGGTCCGTGTTTGCGAAGCGCATGAAGCGCATAGGTAGAGCATGTTGGTGTGAATCGACAGGAAGGAGGGAACAAGGGAGAGACACACTTCTTGTAGAAACGAATGGGCAGGGCAATCAGGAATACGAAAAGGCGTGAGACAGCGTTCATGGAAGAGGGGGTGGGCTTGTGAAATTCAGATTTTTGAGAGCAGTTCGATCATTGATTTCTCAAGTCGTCGGAAGGAGGGGATGTCCTTAGCCACGCATCGGAACCCCAAGAGGGTGACACAAAGGGGAGCCTCGTGAGAAGAAACGGAGTGTTGGTGCAGTCGAAACGCCTCACGCATGCGTCGGCGGATGAGATTGCGGTCAACCGCATGGCGATGCAGACTTTTCGGGGCGATGAAAACAGGGCGGAGCCGGGTGCGTTGTGAAGCCGGTTGGTCAGTCTTGAAAACCCAAAGTTTAAGAGGATAGACAAAATGGGTAGCCCCTTGTCGAAACAAGAGAGCGGCTTCGGTTTCTTTTTTCAGTCTTGGGGGGAGCCCAAAAGTCATTTCTTTTTGTTGTTCTTGACGATGAAGTCTTCGATGGCAGCGGTCATGGACGTGTAGGTTTTACCTACCTCACGGTCAATGCGCAAGTGGTTCTCTTCGAGCAGTTTGATCGTGGTTTGACCAGCAGCGACGATGCCTATTTCACCTTGTTGGAAATCAGGGAAGTTCTTTATCAAGGAAGCCACGCCAGCAGGAGAGAAGAAAGCGAGGAGGTCGTAGTCGAACTTTTCGTCGGCAGTGAAGTCGTTGCTGACCGTTCGATACATGATGGCGTTGGTGTAGTTGATATTGGCGGCATCGAAGAGCTTGGCATTCTTCTCAATGTTGACATCGGAAGAGACGAGGAGAAATTTCTCGTCAGCGTGTTTCTCGCAAATAGCAGGTAGGTCAACCAATTGTCCAGTAACGGGGTAGAAGACCTTGCGCTTGCGATATTGAATATAGTTAGAGAGATAGAAGGAGACCTTGTCGTTGACGCAGAAATACTTCATGGTTTCCGGCACTTCGAAGCGCATTTCTTTGCAGATGCGGAAGTAGTTGTCGATGCCGACTTTGGCCGTGAAGATGACCGCCGTGAAATCTTTAGGGTCAATGCGTTGCTTGCGGAAGTCCTTGACAATCATTGGCTCCACTTTGATGAACGGGCGGAAGTTGATGTGAACGCCATATTTTTTTTCGATTTCAAAATAAGGCGATTTGAGATCGGAGGGACGGGGCTGCGAAACTAAAATGTTTTTGACTTTCACGGTGCGTCTGTTAAAATTCTTTACCAAATCGGCAAAGGGTTTCAAATTGTTAAAAAGTCCAATTGCACATCAATATTGGCTAATCCATTTTGCCAACACAAGGAGCGGCAAAAATTCAAGTGCGCAAAGGTACAAAACAATGAAAAAAGTAGCACCTATAGAATGTAAAAAAATCTTGCAAGTCTGGTAGATAAGCAAGAAGAAATAGAGGACAGCAACGATGAGTGCCGCCGGGATAGCCAAAGATTGCAGGAAATGCGAACCGAAGGTAAGGGCGAAGGCGATAGGGAAGAACGCCAAAGAGGAACCCAAGAGCGCGGAAAAATAGACTTTCCTGAAAAGGGAAGCGACGCTAAGTCCATGGGCGAAAACGAAAGAGAGGTAGCGTAGGGAGACGAAGTGGAAAGCGACAAAGGCGGCGGAAGTGGCGTAGCAAACAGCGGGCACTATGAAGTTGACTTTGAAAGGTTCTTCGTGCAACATGGGGAAGATGAGGTCGTAGATGATGGTCCCCGTGCTGAGGACAAAAAGCAGCAGGCAGGAAAGTGAGAAGGTGTTGAGCGAATGTGAGGTCTCTTCGGTAAAGAATGTGTCGTGCGCCTTGAGCAAGAAAAAATCGTGCGCCATGTGCGCCAAAAGTTTCTGGCGCGAGATGATGACGTAGAGGAAGCAGAGCAGTCCGAGAGCAAGTGCGACAAGGATGACGGGACTCTGGTTAGGAGTCGCCAGGATAGGAATAATGTCGTGCAAGTGGTCGGGGACAGGCGTTTCTGTAACTGCCAAAGACGGAACGCTCTCGACAGGGAGGAAGGGTGAAAGGGCAACGTTCGTGTCCGTTAGAAAAGGAACGGAGTCAATGACGGTGTCAAGCGTCAGCATCAGGGAAGAGTCGCTATATGTCAGGATGGAGTCGTTGATGGCGCGAATTTATTAAAAAAAGTGTTGAGGGTTTTACATTTCAAGAAGTAGGTATTGGCTGGAGTTGAACCCAGCGAGGAAAATGGCGATGAAGCCAAGAAGGAAACCCGCAAGGAGTTGCGGAATGGTATGGCAGCGAAGGATGAGTCTGGACCAAGCGACGACGCCACTAAGGAGGAAGACGGCGGAGACGGTAACATAAGCGTTGAGCGAGTAAACGACGCTAAGATAGACCGAGAAAGCGGCAAGTCCGCCCATGGCGGTGGCATGTGCCGATATTTTCCAGAAGAAATTGACGATGAACACGATGAGCAGCGCGACGAAAGCGCCGGCAAGTGTGAGGATGATGTTGATGGGAACCACAATGTCGTAAAGTCGGACTAAGGTGTAGCCAATCATGACGGTTGTGAAGGCGTAAGGAAGAGCCCGCTCGGCACGTCGAGTCATATAGATGGATTTAATGAATCCAAAAGCCAGGAGCAGTAAGATGAGTGCCAGAGGGATGAGCGCGGAGAAGAAGAAAGTGGTGCCGGTGACGCGGAGCGCGTAGATCAACGTAGGGAATCCCGTGATGTGGAAAGCCCCGATGACAAAGAGCATGATGATGATTGCCCAAGTCAAAGCGAAAAGGGGATGGAAGACAGTGCTGAAGAATTTAGCGATGCGTCGTATGTTTTTTGAAATGGGCTTCATTGATAATAAAAGTTGGTAGTCGTTCAGACTTGTTTGCGCAGGCGCGCGACGGGAATGCCGAGTTGTTCACGGTATTTAGCGACGGTGCGCCGTGCGATGACAAACCCCTTGCGTTTGAGTTCTTCCATGAGTTGCTCGTCGGGAATAGGGTTGCGTTTGTCTTCGTTTTCAACGCAAGAGAGGAGAATGCTCTTGATGGTTCGGGAGGAGACTTCTTCTCCGTCTTGCTTGAGCATGGATTCGGAGAAGAAATACTTGATAGGGAAAACACCAAAATGCGTTTGGACGTATTTGCTGTTGCTGACACGGCTGACCGTGGAGATGTCAAGGTTGGTAATGTCAGCAATGTCTTTGAGAATCATAGGTTTGAGATTGACATCGTCGCCAGTGATGAGGTATTCGCGTTGTAGATGTGCGATAGCGACCATGACACGCATCATGGTGTCGTTGCGTTGTTTGAGCGCATCGATGAACCATTTGGCGGCATCGAGTTTTTGTTTGACAAAGGAGGCTGCATCCTTGATTTGTCGGGATTGCGTCTTGTCTTGAGAATAGGTCTGGAGCATGTCGCGGTAGGCGGCGGAGACGCGTAGCGGAGGAATGGTGTCGTTGTTGAGTGTGACAACGGGCTCGCCCTGCTCGATGGTCACGATGAAGTCCGGTATGACTTGTTGCATGTTCTTCTCCAAGATGGAGGAGAAAGCCGCCCCCGGTTTAGGTGTAAGTCGGGTAATGATGGCAATGGCAGCTTTGAGTTTATCCTCGTCCATGCCGGGGAGTCGGAGGAGTTTGTCGTAGTGCTTTTTTGCGAAGGCATCGAAGTCCTTGGTCAAGATTCGAATAGCATTGTCCACGTCGGGAGAAGGTTCCTTCTTGCCCAATTGTAGCAGCAGGCACTCTTGCAGCGTGCGCGCTCCCACGCCAACGGGTTCGAAAGACTGAACGAGCGCAAGCAATCGTTCGAGGTCGGCGGAAGAGACCGAGACTGAGGTTTGGAAAGCGATGTCGTCGGCAATGGCTTCAAGGTCACGTCGGAGGTAGCCGTCATCGTCGATGTTGCCAATGATGAATCGCGCAATGGATCGATCTTGGTCTGAGAGTTGTCGCAGACCGAGTTGTTCGGAAAGGTGTTCGTGGAAAGAGGTTCCAATGGAAAAGGGGATATCCTCACGCACGCCCATTTCATCACGACTTTGGTTGTGCGAGGCGAGACGATAGTCGGGAATGGAATCGTCCATGTATTCTTCGAAATCGGTGTCATCGTTGATGGGCGTGTCGTTGATGGCATCACCGTTTTCGTCCAGCTCACGTTCGGAGTCGTTGTCATCAGGTTCGTTTTCGATGCCTTCTTCAAGGGCGGGATTGTCTTGCAATTCCTGTTGCACACGCTGCTCCAATTGCAGCGTAGGCACTTCGATGAGTTTAATCATCTGAATTTGCTGCGGAGAGAGTTTCTGTTGCAGTTTTTGCGAAAGACGAAGCGAGGTGTCCATGACGCGTAAAGGCTAAAAAAGGAATCAACCGCTAAGATAGCGCGTTTTTGCGTAAAAGGTAAAAGACAAAGCGTAATGCAAGGTAAAGATACGGAAATAATGGTAAATGTTTTTATCTTTGCGAGAGGATATGGAACGATCAAAAACAAACATGGAAGGAAAGTTTCAACGTGTGACGGTGAAGGTAGGCAGTCAGGTATTGACTCGTGATGGCGGCGGATTGGATGAGGAACGCATGGGCAAGATAGTGAAGCAGGTGGCGCAAGCCCGTCGGGAGGGTGTGGAGATTGTGTTGGTGAGCAGCGGTGCCGTGGCGATGGGCAGGGCGACATTGAGGATAGACGAAAAGATAGATGCCGTGAGCGCCCGTCAAGTCTTTTCAGCCGTGGGTCAGGCTCGCTTGATAGGAAAGTATGCGGACTTGTTTGAAGACGAAGGGATCATTTGCGGACAGGTGTTGACGACGAAGGAGAACTTGAACAATCGCCGTCATTATCTGAATCAGAGAGATTGCATACGCGCCATGTTGGAGCGTGGCGTTCTGCCTATCGTGAATGAGAATGACACGATAGCCCTGACGGAGTTGATGTTCACGGACAATGACGAATTGTCAGGATTGGTAGCGACGATGACCGGGAGTGAAGCCTTGATCATTTTGAGCAACGTGGATGGAATCTATAACGGGAAACCCGGAGAAGGAGACGCCAGCGTCATTAGCGAAGTTCCTGCCGGGAAAAGCGTGAAACAGTATATACAAACGGGTAAAAGCCAATTTGGGAGGGGCGGCATGCAAACGAAAGCGGGCATAGCCAGCAAGGTGGCAAAGGAAGGCATAGACGTGTATATCGCTAACGGTAAGCGTGATGATATTCTGACGGATTTGTTGAAAGGGGCGGACGTTCCGCGTACCCACTTTGCCTGCGCGGAAGGTGTGAACAGCGTGAAGCGATGGGTGGCCCAGAGCAGCACGATGGCACGTGGTCAGGTGACGGTGAATGCCCGAGCCGATGAGGCTCTGCATCAGGAAGGCGCGCACAGTCTGCTGCTTGTAGGCGTGTGCGGCGTGGAAGGCGAGTGGAAAAAGGATGACGTGATTCGCGTGATGAATGAGGAGGGAGAGGAAATAGGTGTGGGTCGCGCTCGTTATGACAGTCAGAAGACCCGAGAGGAGATGGGAAGGCGCGGTGCGGGTGCCTTGATACATTATGACTACTTGTTCTTGAATTGAGAAAAAGTCAAGAAAGATAAAAAACACATTAAAGACTTATGGAGAAGTGCACCATAATAAAAGTTGGAGGGAAAATAGTCGAGGAGGAAGAAACGCTCACAGCATTGCTTGCGGAGTTCGGCAAGGTGGACGGCAACAAGGTGTTGACGCATGGCGGCGGTCGTAGCGCGACGAAAATAGCCGCGCAACTGGGTATAGAGACAAAAATGGTGGACGGGCGACGCATCACGGACGCGGCGATGTTGGACGTGGTGACGATGGTTTATGGTGGTTTGGTGAACAAGAAGATTGTGGCGCGGTTGCAATCAATGGGTATGAATGCCATAGGATTGACAGGCGCAGATTTGTCGTATATGTTGAGTGACAAACGTCCGGTGAAAACGGTGGATTATGGCTTTGTCGGTGACGTGAAGCAGGTAGATGCCAACGCATTGGGAAGACTGATTGACACAGGAGCAATTCCTGTTTTGGCACCGTTGACACACGACGGAAAAGGAAATTTGTTGAACACGAACGCGGATACCATAGCGGGCGAAGCGGCGAAAGCCTTGGCAACGATGTATGAGGTGACGCTGACGTACTGTTTTGAGAAAAAAGGCGTGATGCGTGACCAAGAGGATGAAAATAGCGTGATACCTGTCATTACTCCCGCCTTATATGAAGAATTGAAGTCGGACGGAATTATCGTTGACGGCATGATTCCGAAGATAGACAATGCCTTTGCCGCCCTTGCCGCAGGTGTGAATCAGGTGAGAATCACGAGAGCGGATGACTTGGAAGGTGGAACAGTAATTGTTAATCATTAAGTCAAGACCGGAGTGTTATGAATTGTGTTGAATTGCTATCAAGGTTGATAGAGATTCCGTCGGTGAGCCGGGAGGAAAAGGCTGTTGCGGACTACTTGGAGCAAATTCTCGCACCCTATGACGTGAAGCGAGTAGGGAATAACCTCTACATGATGCAACCGCATTATGACGCAGGGAAGAAAACCCTGTTGTTGAACGCACATATAGATACGGTGAAACCCGTTAGCGGCTGGCAGAGAGAACCTTATAAAGCCAATCGAGAAGGCGACCGACTATATGGATTGGGAAGTAATGACTGTGGGGGCGGCTTGGTAACTCTCATGAAAACCTTTTTGGAGAAAAGAGAAGATCCGTTGCCATACAACCTCGTCTTTGCCGCGTCAGCGGAAGAAGAAGTGAGCGGAAAACAAGGGATGGAAATGCTCTTGGAACACCTGCCGAGGGTGGATGCCGCAATAGTGGGAGAGCCAACCGCACTGAAAATGGCTGTGGCGGAAAAGGGCTTGATGGTGTTGGACTGCGTGGCGCATGGCGTGAGCGGTCATGCCGCCCGAAACGAGGGTAAGAATGCCATTTATGAGGCGATGGATGATATGGAGTGGTTCAGAAGTCACGAGTGGGGTCGCACTTCGAAATGGTTGGGAGACGTGAAAACATCGGTGACGATGATTTCAGCGGGAACGCAACATAACGTTGTACCAGACGAGTGCCGCTATGTAGTTGACGTGAGGACTACTGATCAGTGGGGCAATAAAGAAACCCTTGAGGAAATAAGGAAAAACGTTAAAAGCGACGTTGTTGCCCGTTCAACACGTCTGAACTCGTCAGGAATAGAAGAAACCCATCCACTGATAAAAGTGGCAAAGGAAATGGGGATAGAAATGTTTGGTTCGCCAACGTTGTCGGACCAAGCGTTGATGCCGTTCCCGTCGGTGAAATTAGGTCCAGGTGATTCCGCTCGTTCGCATACGGCAGATGAGTATGTGAAAGTATCGGAATTGGAGGACGCCTTGACGTTGTATAGCGAATTGTTGTCGCGCTTAGTCCTTTAATTATTGTTTTTTTGCCGCTTCGCGTTGCCGAATTCGTTCTTCGCGTCGTTGTCTTTCCTCGAGTTGTCGTTGCCGTTCTTCGGCTTCTTCGCGTTCGATCCGTTCTAATTCGGCTTGTTCTTCTTGTTGTCGCGCCAAGCGTTCTGCGGCGAGAGCGGCTTGCATAAGTTGGTCACGTTGTGATTGCGCTTCCGATTGGTTGATGGTCTGCGCAGGATGGAGCGGAGCTATGCTGTCGTTATAGAAAGTGAGGTAGTCACGAAGCGGTCGTCCTTTTTGCACGAGGTCAAGGTTGTCGGCAGAAATAGGTACCAGAGCGATGCTATCGGAAGCGAGGAAGGTGGAAAGCGCACTGTCGGCGGCGAGGTTGTCGATATACCAGAACGCTTCGCGCAAGTCGGAGAGACGCGCGAGCGAGATGACGGTGGCAGAGTCGTCTTGTCGCATGTTCATGTCGAACTGACGCACAAGGAAGGTATTGAAGTTGAAGGCGGCAATGGTGTATTGCAGCAGATTGTCTTGTGAAGAGGCGGCAGAATCAATGACGAGCACGATGTGTGGCGCACGTCGGTCCAATGTGAAGGAAAGGGTGTCAATGGTATCGGACGGTGTGGTCAGTGAGTCACGCAGGGCAATGAGCGAGGCGTGAGAGGAAGTGCCAAGTACCGGGTGTCGCTGTTGATAGAGCGCAAGGATGGTCTTGGCCCGAGAGGTGACATCGCTTTCAGGGTAATCACGAATGAGGTCTTGAAGTTCGCTTTCGAAACGGTTGCCGTCGCCTTTCATGGCTTGGGAGAGCGCACTTAGGAATGCGAATTTGGGCAGGAGCGGAGCGATAGGGAAATCATGTCGAACAGTGGTGTAGGCATTGATAACGCTGTCAGGATGCGAACGGGTGTAGGCGGCATAGGTCTGTTGGTAGAGTCGCTCTTGCGCTTGAAGTTTGGCTGGGAGGTTGCGGAGGTAGTCAGGGTCAGCAAGGGCAATGGCGTACCGGCTATCAGGGAATCGCGAGAGTAGGCGCATTCGGTAAAACTCGGCGGAGGAGATGTCACCACGTTTTTTTGAGAGGAGGTAGTTGCTGTAGTAAACATCAGGCATACGTCGGTGTCGAGGGAAGCGACGTTCGAATTCGTCGTAGGTGGCGGAAGCCATGGAATCGTCGGGAACACGTTGTTCGTAGATGGAAGCCATGGCGAGCAACGCATCGGCAATGAGAGAGTCAGACGCATGTCGAGAATGCGGGTCAAGAGGAAGCGAAGCAATGAATTGTTTCAGCGAGTCAGGGGTTGCCGATTCGGAGTCGGCATCAGTCATTTTCTCTGTTCGGTAGAAAGTCGTGTCGTCGTCCTGCTCGATTGCCGTTTCGTCATTGGTATTGTCGTCAGCAAGCAGAGGCGTGAAGTTGGAGCGTCTCCAATCGTCACGCAATGTTCGTTCTCCCCATTTACGTTTGAATTCTCGCACTCCCGCCTCGACGGTACTCTTGTTGTAGAAATAGAAAGAAGAAGAGGTGGCCGCCATTGGATTCTGCATACCGAACTCAATACTTCCATCTCCAAACTGTTCTTGCTCACGCATGGATTGGAAGAGTTTGCGTCGTTCTTCTTCTGCCGTTTTTTGTGCTTCTTGTTCCTGCTGCTCCTTGCGTCGTTGAATGTCAGCAAGAATGAGAGAGTCACGCTCGGCAGACGGCAGGGCGGCGAGGTGTTGTAGGCTGTCTTGCTGTCGCACAATGTCGTTTTGTGAAGCGAGGCTTTCAAGCGTGCGAGCGCGTGCGGAAACACGTTCGTAGTCGGGATGGTCAGTAGAAATGAGTGCGTCGGCTTGAGTGTAGAAAGGTTGGGCGTCGATGTAGCGATGGAGGTCGAACAGCATGTCGGCAAGGAGGATATTGGCACGCAGTCGGTCTTGGCTTTCTTCAGAAGCCGTGTCAATGGCAAGTCGGTAGTCACGTTCAGCGGCTTGGAAGTCACCTCTTTTTCGTTCAACGTTGGCAATGGCGATGAGAATCTTGTCACGATTGTTGGCGTACCTGTCTTGTCGAAGTATCTTATGCAGTTTGAGGAGAGCGGTTTGGGCGTTGATGTCGCTTAACGCTTCGTATTGATTGACTTTGGCATTGAGAGCGAGAGCGTAGGAGGAACTGCCTCGTGCCGCTTTCTTATAAGCTTCGATGGCTTGCGTGCCATTGCCGTCCATTTGTTGGTAGAGTTGTCCGAGGATGTAGTAGTCACGTGCGCGTTGTCGTCGATTACGTTCCTTCTTTGCCGCCGCTTGAAGGGCATCGGCGGCTTCGGAGACATTACCCATTCGCAGTCGCACATCGGCAAGGGTGGTAAGGACAAGAGGTTGGAGTTGTCGTGGAGCGTCATTGCGAGCGGTTGTTTCAATGACATCTTCGGCATCATAGAGCCAATCGAGTTCGAGATAGGAGCGCGCCAATCCCGCATTGGCAGCAATGACGGCATCGGGTTCTTCGGTGAAGTGCTTTGTCACGTAGGAGAAAGTCGCCATGGCAGCAAGGTATTCGCCCTTTTCAAGTTGCGCATTGCCGAGCAGGAGCCAAATGCCAGACATGCGCGTGTTGTATTCTTCCTTGCGCATGAAAGATTGCCATTTAGGGTCGTTGCGACGCTTGGGGTTGTTTTTTGGTTTTTTGCGAATGGAGTGGATGTGTTGTGCCTTCTGCGCCTTTTCAATGGCTCGTTGCATATCGGCGAGCACAAGAGACGTGTCTCGATGGTTGCCGCTTGGGTAAACGGGCAGGAATGTGGAGAAGTCGTCATGGCCCTGGGCGTAAAGGGTGCGCATGCCTTGTTTGTAGGCTTGCTGTCCGTTCCATTCGACATTGTAGTGCGTAACGAGTGCTTGATAGCGTCGAGAAAAACTCGTGTTGTGCTTAGCGGAACAGGCGTTCAGCAGGAGAATGGCCAGAAGTAGTATGTAGTTGCGAAGCGTTCGCACGCAAAAGTCCAATTAAATGAACAATGAATAATGTGTGGTTGATTATGATCAATCAAGATTGAATCTATAAGACCCACAAAGTTAAGGAAAAAACAATACTTGCGAAAAGTTCGCTATATTTGCGAAATGTGTTGGGGGTGTTGTTAGTTAAGGGTTATGAATAATCTGAGAGATCGGAGTGATCAGATTAGTAGGAACAATTGATTAGGAGTTGAGAGCCCTGTTTGTGGTGGCATAAGAAGCGTCATGATAAAAAGAATACTCATAAGTGTAGCGGTAGTAGTTACAGCCTTGGTGGCAGTGACGGTTGGCGTGTACAACATGATAGGCACTCGAATAGGAACCCGCATGGCGACGGGCATTGCGGAGAAGTTTGTAAACGCGGAAATAAATGTCGGAGACCTTGACTTCTCAGTGTTCGGAAGTTATCCGTTGGTGCATGTCAAGTTGACGGATGTGGAGGTGAAGTCGAACGTGCTGAAGGATGGTGACAGTCTGTTGAGTTTCCATTCGTTAGACGCAACGTTCAATTTGAAAGAGTTTTTGGAAGAGAACATGGTGCATGTTCCTCACTTGACGTTGGATTCGTTGGTAGGCGTCGCTTATGTTGACAAAGAAGGTCGAGCCAATTATGACATAGTGAAGCCATCGGAAACGGAAGAAGACACAACGGTGAGCGAGACGCCTCGAATCTTTTTGGACAGCGTGGATATTAGTCGTGTGCGTTTGTGCTACACAGATGATATGCGTGGCATGAGAGCCAAAGTGGATAGTTTCGAGTTGAGCCTTGCGGACACTCGATATGCGGACAGTTTGGTGGCCCGATTGAAGATGGGATGTCACGTGGCTTACAGTGACAGCGGAATAGAGATGAGGGACGTGCCGATGCAAGTGGTTGTAGATGCAAAGATGGACACGACCTTCAAGACCACGGACGCTCGGAAAGTGATGGCAGACATTAGCGCGGCACGTGTCGAGGTGAAAAACGGACATGTGGTGGTAGGCGACAGTGCCTACGAGATAGTCGTGGAACGATACAGTTTAGAGGTGGAAGATTTGGAGAGGTTGCGAAAAATGGTTCCAGCACCGTATGATAGCCTCGTGGCATCATTCACGACGGGCGGAAAATTAAGTTCGGAAGGAAGCATTGAAGGTGTATATGACTCAACTCATTACCCTAAAGTAGTGGGCGACTTGAGATTGGAGCAGGCGTGGGTTGAGTTTGTCGGTAAGAAAGACAAGATAGGGGCGGAGTTGAAAGTGGACTTCCGCATTGACCAAGAGCACCCGAACGACAGTTACTTGGTATTGAAAAATGTTCGTGCCTATACGGGAAAGAGTAGCGTGAAGGTAGTGGGCAACGTGAAAAGGGCGTTGGGAAAGAATCCGCATGTGGAGGCGGATATTGACACACGGCTTGACTTGACCTATATAGCGGGGGTGTTGCCAAGGGTGGATGACTTGAGTTACGGTGGCGATCTGAATGGCAAAGTGAAAGCGCGTTTTGACGTGCTTGACGCAGAGATGGGAAACTTGAAAAACGCCTATTTGAAGGCGGATGTGAAAGTGGGCAGGATATGGGCAAGGATGAAATCGAAAGGCATTGGCGTGTTTGGGAAAAACGCTACTTTGGAGGCTGGTGTAAACTCGATGCAGTCACGTTTTTCGAAGCAGGAACGATTCATCATGTCACGCCTTGAGATGGACACGATGGCATTCGGTTATGCGGGATTGGTGAAACTTCGCGCATCGCAATTCAACAATAACATCACTGTAGATAAGGTGGATCAAGGTGTTCCTTTCCTAAGAGGTTCGTTGCGATTCAAGGGATTGAAAGCGTTTGTGCAAGACACGATGGCGATAGTGGGAAATCAAGCGAACGTGTCGTTAACATTCCGTCAGGATACGATAGACACCTTATTGCCTATATTGCGCGCGAACGTGAGGTTGGATTCGGTGATGTATTTCGCGCCGAAAGATGCCGCCATGACTGACAGTTTCCGTCTGCGATTGTCAATAAAGCCAAGAACAAGACGTTGGCGTAGGGATCAGGTTACGGGCGAGCGTATCGCCATTGACCAGTCGACGCGCAAGAGCGTGGGCGTGGATAGTCTGATGGCTCTGCTGCAGACAGTGGCGAACGCGGAAGATCCGGCTGACCAAGCGTTGAGGACGTTTCAAATAGAAGGAAGCGCTGCCACTCGCTTGTCAAGGTATTCGACCCCTTACTTCCCATTGAGCATGATGTTGCGCCGGTTGGATTTGCAGTTCACGGATGATACCGTGAACCTGAACAACGCCACGGTAAGGGTGGGCAGGTCGATGGTGAAGATGGACGGAAACTTGCAGAACGTGCGCAGATACTTGCGTCGCGGAAGGACGTTGACAGCGAATTTGAACGTGAGCGGGAAACGGTTGAACGTGAACGAGATGTTGAACGCCTATTATCAAGGAGAGCAACGCATGAAGACAGACGCGGACTTGCGTCAGGCGGAGCGACTGGGACTGATTACGCCAAGGAAATTGACCGGTGACAAGTTGATACGCCCACAGGTGTTTGAACGTGGCTTCCAACAGAAGGTGGAACAACGCAGGAAAGAGAGGATGCGTGATCCGAAGTATTTGGAACGGAAAATGTGGTTGGACAGCATCACGGGCTTGGTGGAACAAGCCGCCGCGCAAGACAGCATGGCATTGGCGCAAGATGAATCGAACATAGAGGCAGACGTGATAGATTCGGCAGCAACCTTTTCGTTGTTCTGCTTGCCAAGCAATTTGAACGTGAACTTCACGTCAAAGATAGATACCGTGAGGTTCGGAAACTTCATTTTAAATAACTTCACGGGTGATGTGGACATGAAGAACTCGACCTTGCATCTGCACAACGTGTCTTCGCAGACAAACGTCGGGGACTTGTCAATGAACGCGATGTATCACTGCGACGGAACCTCGAAAGCGGACGTGGGATTGGATGTGCAGGGCAGCGGGGTGGATATAACGAACCTCGTGAACACTGTGACGGAGTTGGATAGCCTGTTGCCGATGTTGCGTTCGTTCCAAGGCGTTGTGGGACTTGACCTGTCAGCGATAGCGGCAGTAGATAGCCTCTATAACCTTGACCTTGGCTCGTTGCAGGCGGCGACGCACATCACGGGTGACAGCCTTGTGCTGATGGACGGTGAGACCTTTGCCGAGATAGCCAAGTTACTCTTCTTCAAGAAGAAGACGAAAAACTTGATAGACAACATTTCGGTAGAATTGTTCGTGGACAGGAACGAAATGCAAGTTTTGCCGTTCATGGTGTCGATGGATAAATATCAGGTCGCGGTGGGAGGCGAGAACACGCTCGATATGAAGTTCAAATACCATATCTCAGTGCTGGAGTCACCTATTCCAATAAAGTTTGGCATTAATGTGTCGGGAGATTTGGATGACTTGAAAGTGGGTGTGGGTAAGGCGAAGTACAAAGACAAGAAAACCATCACGAGGAAAGGTCAGTTTGCGAACGGAGGTGTGAATCTGCGCACGGAGACGCAGAACAGACTGCGAGAGGCAATCAAAAATTCGATAGAAGCGTATGCGGAGGAGAAGAAATGAAGAAAATCATGAACAATGAATTGTCGTTGTGAATAAAGAATTGGGAGTTAGGAATTGAATAAAGAATATGTTTGGATTTGTTAGAGTGGCGGCAGCCGTACCGGTAGTGAGCGTGGCAAACGCGAAAGCGAACGCACAGCGCATAGAGAAACTCGTTGACGAAGCGTCGAAGTCAGGAGCGCAGGTTGTGTGCTTCCCAGAATTGTCGTTGACGGGTTACACGTGCGCTGATCTGTTCTTCTCCGAATCGATGTTGGACGCAGCGGAGGAAGCATTGGCGCGGGTTACGGAGAAAACAAGGTCATGTGACACGATAGTGATAGTCGGATTGCCGTTGCGACATGAGGATAAGTTGTATAATGTGGCGGCGGTGTGTCAAAACGGAAAAGTGAAAGCGTTCGTGCCAAAGACATATTTGCCGAACTATAATGAGTTTTATGAACAAAGATGGTTCGTTTCGGGGGCTGCGTTGGACACCGCCGCGACACACAGTTGGAGAGGGGCTGAGGTTCCGTTCGGAGCAATGACGGTGTTTGACTGTGGAGAGTTCCGCTTTTCAATAGAAATTTGCGAAGATTTGTGGGCACCGATACCGCCCTCGTCCACGCAGACATTAGGGGGCAGTCAGATTGTCTTTAACTTGTCGGCAAGTAACGAATTGTTGGGTAAACATGACTACTTGACCTCCTTGGTGAAACAACAAAGCGCACGCTGCATTGCCGGCTATGTCTATGCTGGTGCAGGTTATGGCGAGAGCAGTACGGACACGTTGTTTGCCGGCAACGCCTTGGTGGCGGAGAACGGCACAATGATAGCGGAGTCGGAACGATTCAAGACTGATGCCCAGTTGGTAGTGACGGACATAGACACGGGAAGGTTGAACGCAGACCGACGTAAGAACACCACGTTCGAGAACGTGGATGTACGAAAGGTGATGATGGAACAGGTGGAGAGCAAGGAGGGAAAACTGTTGAGAACGATAGACGCTCACCCATTCTTGCCGCTGACGAACGAGGACAGGGCGGCACGGTGTTCGGAGATATTCAAGATACAAGCGGAGAGCCTTGCCGTGAGGATGAAGAACACGGGGATAAAGAACTTGGTAGTGGGCGTATCGGGAGGTTTGGACTCGACACTTGCCTTGCTCGTGAGCGCGCGCGCCATGGATATATTAGGTGTAGATAGAAAGAATGTCCTTGCCATCACGATGCCGGGATTTGGCACGACGAAACGCACACGCACGAACGCGGAGGTGCTGATAGAGACCCTCGGGTGTCAGTTTGAGGAGATAAGCATAGCGGCGGCGGTGGGTCAGCACTTCCAAGACATAGGCCAAGACCCGGAGAAACGAGACGTGACATACGAAAACGCCCAAGCTCGCGAGCGCACGCAGGTGCTGATGGACAAAGCGAACCAGAATGGCGGCTTGGTGGTAGGCACCGGAGATTTGAGCGAATTAGCCTTGGGCTGGGCAACATATAACGGAGATCAGATGTCCATGTATGGCGTGAACGCTGGCGTTCCGAAGACTTTGGTGCGACACTTGGTGGAATGGATAGCCAGTGAGGAGGAAACGTTGCATGACGTGCTGATGGACATCGTAGATACCCCGGTGTCGCCAGAGTTGTTGCCAGCGGACGAGAGCGGCAACATAGCGCAGAAGACGGAGGACTTGGTGGGTCCATACGAGTTGCATGACTTCTTCATCTACTATACCTTGCGTTTCGGTTTCTCGCCCCGGAAGATACAATACTTGGCAGAGCAAGCGTTCATAGAGCAAGCGGAAAACCCACGATATGACAAGGAGACGATAGAGAAATGGTTGAAAACATTCTTCCGTCGTTTCTTCCACCAGCAGTTCAAGCGAAGCGCAATGCCAGACGGTCCGAAGGTGGGTTCGGTAAGCCTGTCACCGCGCGGCGACTGGAGAATGCCATCGGATGCTGACGTTACGGAATTCCTCGAGAGTTGAGAATTAAGAAATAAGAGTAAAAATGATTACGACAGAACAGTTAAAAGATATTCAGGAGCGTGAGGCGGCATTGTGTCGCTATCTTGACATACCGCAAAAACAAATAGAACTGAAAGAGGAACAATTGCGCACGGAAGATCCGGAGTTTTGGCAAGACGCCAAGGCAGCGGAGATACAGATGAGGAAAGTGCGAGAATTGAAATCATGGATAGATGGCTATAAGGAAGTGAAGAACGCCGTGGAGGAGTTGACGTTAGCGGTGGATTATTTGAAAGAAGAAATCGTCACGGAGGAAGATGTGGATGCCGGATATGAGAAAGCGAGGAACCTGATAGAAGCCCTGGAATTGAAAAACATGCTTCGTAAGGAAGAAGACGCATTGGGAGCGGTGGTGAAGATTGTTTCAGGAGCGGGAGGAACGGAGGCACAGGATTGGGCACAGATGTTGATGCGCATGTATTTGCGATGGTGCGAGTCGCATGGTTACAGCACCCAAATAGCGAACCTTCAGGATGGTGATGAGGCTGGCATCAAGACCGTGACAATCAAGGTGGAGGGAGACTACGCCTACGGTCATTTGAAAAGCGAGAACGGTGTTCACCGCTTGGTGCGCGTGTCACCGTACAATGCCCAAGGAAAGCGTATGACCTCGTTCACGTCGGTGTTTGTCGTGCCATTGGTGGACGACTCGATAGAGATAGAGATTTCGCCAGCGAACCTCTCATGGGACACGTTCCGTTCGAGCGGCGCCGGTGGTCAGAACGTGAACAAGGTGGAGTCAGGCGTGAGGTTGCATTATAAGTTCGTGAACCCCGTGACGAACCAACCCGATGAAATCGTGATCGAGAACACGGAGAGCCGTGACCAGCCGAAGAACAAGGAGAACGCCTTACGACTGTTGCGTTCGCAGTTGTATGAATTGGAATTGGAAAAACGTCGTCAGGAGACGGCAAAGATAGAGGCGGGGAAGAAAAAGATAGAGTGGGGAAGCCAGATACGCAGTTATGTGTTCGATGACCGCCGCGTGAAGGACCACAGAACGGGCTATCAGACCAGTAATGTGCAGGCGGTGATGGATGGAGACCTTGACGCATTTATCAAGGCTTATTTGATGGAATTTGGAGGAGAGGGGTAAGAGTTAAGAATTGGGGATAAAATGGCTCGTGTGAAGACATACGCAGAAGCCAAAAGTGCCGCAGAGGCGTTGTGCGCCCGGTCGGAACATTGCGCGCAGGACATCAGGCGTAAGTGCTTCGCATGGGGACTGGATGGGGAGAGCGGAGAGCGTTTGATCAAGGAATTGCAAAAAGGACGCTATATTGACCACGTGAGATACGCATCCGCATTCGTGAGAGAGAAATCACGTTTGAACAAGTGGGGTCAAGTTAAGATTGCAGCGGCGTTGCGATCCAAGGGAATAGAAGAAGAGACGGTGAAGGAGGCGTTGGAGGAGATGCCGTCGGCGGTAACGGAAGAAGTGTTGCTGTCATTGTTAAGGACAAAGAACAGAAGTCTTCATGACGAGGACATGAGGAGGCGTAAGGAGAAGTTGTTGCGATTTGCCGTAAGTAGAGGATATGCCTTTGACCTCGCTCTGCGGGTAGTGGAGAAAGTATAAGGAAACAGCAACCGCCGTGGCAAGCGAAGGCGCACGGCGGTTGACCTATCATTAGGAGAAAAAATATCTTTTGTTTTAGTTCAACGTGATGGTGAGACCCGGGTCGGTGCAAGCGGCATCGGTGGTGAAGGTGGAACCAGTCAATGCTGTCCAAGAGCTCTTGTGCGTTGAGTCGCAAACGGAACGTACCCAGACGTAGTAAGTGGTGCTTGCCGAGAGACCGGTCAATGCTTTTGTCTTGCTCGTAGATGTCGCAGTAGCGGAGGTGCCTGCCTCGGGAGCTGTGGAGGAAGTCGAGTAGTAGATCTCGTAGTTGTTGGTGTTAGCGGCATCGGTGATGGTGAGCGTGGTGCCGGAAGAGGTCGTGCTGCTTGCCACCAACGCGGAAGGGGCGGAAGGGGTGGCGCATCCGAAAGTAGCCGTCACGGTGGCGTTAGCCGTACCCATAGTGAGAGTGGTAGGGTTGTCAGACGTTGACGAAAGGCTGGATCCAGTTCCTGACACCGCCCAGCTAACGAAACTATAACCACTTTTAGGAGTTGCGGTGACGGTTGTCGTGCTGCCTTCGCAGATAGTTGTGGATACGGCGGCAGCTGTTCCGTAGGAATCGTTGTTTGTCTCGGCAGTGACAGTGTGGGAGGTGCAGAGGGTGGTGAAGGTGGAACCGGTCAAAGCCGTCCAAGTGCTCTTGTGGTCAGAATCACAGACGGAACGTACCCATACGTAGTAAGTAGTGCTTGCCGTGAGACCGGTCAACGCTTTCGTTTTGCTCGTTGATGTCGTGGTGGCTTCGGTTTCTCCATCTGGTGCGGTGGATGAAGTCGAGTAGTAGATGTCGTAACTTGCCGCGTTCGCGGCATCGATGGTGAGGGTTGTGCCGGAAGAAGTCGTGCTGCTTGCAGTCACTGCAGTAGGAGCAGCAGGGGTGGAGCAGCCAGCGGAAGCAAGGGTTATTGAACGCAGATATGTGTTGACAGAACTTGCTGCAGATGTTGCATAAACGTAGTAATAACCTGCGGTCAAAGTTGATCCATATGTTACGGTTTTTTCATTTTTCCCTGAAGATAAGGTTTCTTCTTTACTGCCAGAAGCCGTGAGTGTTGGTGCGGATACGGCTGTCGAATTCGCTGTTCCATCAACTAAGGATTGAAAAAAAGAAGAAGGAACCGTTTTTACCCAAAGCGTTATTGTTTCAGCCGTGGCCGAATTTTGGTAGATTTTAACAGAGAGTGTCATTGAAGAAGTTAGGTAAAAAACCCATCCTGAATTATTTGCGGAGTTCATCTTTATGCCAGAATTTCCTGTTGCATATGATGAATTACGATAGATAAAAACAGAATTCGTGCTTAATTCTCCAAATTTATTGCTTGCTCCAATATTAGTACTTCCAAAGGAATATGTTCCAGCAGTTGTTGCAGTGGGGGTTTCTGCCTGTGTTCCAATGGAGCAGAGGAGGGTGGTAAGTAAGGTTAGTAAGATTTTTCTCATAATGATTATGGTGTTTTAGTTATTATAATTTTCTCCAAAGGGCGACAGGAGTAAATTCTCCGTGGTCGTTTCTGTCTTTGATTCGAAGAAGGTATTGAATTTCCAAGTCCCTTTCATTCTGTTTGAGGAATGCTCCAATTTGTTTGTGTGTCTCTTGTATACTCCTGTTAGGATTTCCAGGTTGGTTATTAGTAAGCATTTGGATATAATCACCCTCGTACATCAAACGGTATTTTTCGATAAATTCATGTGAATTGAAAACAAGGTCTGGTGTGTTGAAATGTCGCAGAATGACTTGTTGCGCCTGTTGTAGTGTTATTGACATTGTTTTTTCTTCTGAAAAAGTTGTTCGAATGGTATTAAAACAGTTCACGCCCGGACGCAAGAGCGTCCGAGCGTGGCAAGAAATGATGGTATAATAAGTCTATAATCGGTTGAGAGCGTGTGAATTACCCCCCCGTGCTGCGCACAACTAATTGAGAATTAGTTGTTTGCGTGTTGTATTTGCTTATGTTGTTCAAGAGATAGCGTTGAATGTCAGCGGCAAAGATAAGGATATAATTGAAAAAAGGAGGGGGAAGTTGACATTTTAACACTTAAGCAGATTAGCAAGAGCAGTGCCAAGGTTTGAGTTGTGCGAAGAAGTCGTTGCCCTTGTCATCGACGAGGATGAAGGCGGGGAAGTCAACGACATCGATTTTCCAGATGGCTTCCATGCCGAGTTCGGGGTATTCGACGCAAGAGATGGACTTGATGTTGTCGGAAGAGAGAATCGCCGCCGGTCCGCCGATGGAGCCAAGGTAGAAACCACCATGCTTGCGGCAAGCGTCGGTGACGACTTGCGTGCGGTTGCCCTTGGCAATCATGATGAGCGATCCGCCGTGGTCTTGGAACTCGTCCACGTAAGGGTCCATGCGGTTTGCGGTGGTAGGTCCCATGGAACCGCAAGGGAAGCCATCGGGCGTCTTGGCCGGTCCGGCATAGAGGACAGGATGGTCCTTGAAATAGGAAGGCATGGGTTGTCCGGCATCGAGTAGCGCCTTGATCTTGGCATGCGCGATGTCGCGCGCCACGATAATGGTTCCGGTGAGTGAGAGGCGCGTGGAAACAGGGTATTGCGAGAGTTGTTTAAGCACCTCGGTCATAGGTCGGTCAAGGTTGACCTTGACGGCGTTGTCGTCATTGGCATTGCGGAGATGTTCCGGAATGAGCGCGCCGGGGTTGGTATCCATCTTTTCGAGCCAAATGCCTTGCGCGTTGATTTTAGCCTTGATGTTGCGGTCGGCACTGCAAGAGACACCGAGACCGATGGGACAACTGGCCCCATGTCGCGGCAGTCGTATGACCCTCACGTCGTGGGCGAAGGCTTTGCCCCCGAACTGCGCCCCGAATCCAATCTTGTGCGCCTCGAGGAGCAGTCGCTGTTCGAGTTGGACATCGCGGAAGGCACGTCCCGTGTTGTCGCCCGTGGTAGGCAGTGAGTCGTAGTAGTGGGTAGAGGCGAGTTTGACGGTGAGGAGGTTCTTCTCAGCCGAAGTGCCTCCGATGACAAAGGCGATATGGTAAGGAGGGCAGGCTGCCGTTCCGAGACTGCGCATCTTCTCAATGAGGAACGGGATAAGCGTGTTCTCGTTCTGGATGCGCGCTTTGGTCTCCTGATAGAGGTAGGTCTTGTTGGCAGATCCGCCGCCCTTGGTGACGAAGAGGAATCGGTATTCGTCGTCGTGTGTGGCTTCGATGTCAATCTGCGCCGGGAGGTTGCAACGCGTGTTGACCTCACGGTACATATCGAGCGGCGCGTTTTGTGAGTAGCGGAGGGCGTATTGCGTGTAGGTATTGAAGACACCACGTGAGAGCGCCTCCTCGTCATCAAAGCCAGTGAAGACGAATTGTCCCTTCTCGCCATGGATGATGGCGGTGCCGGTGTCTTGGCAGAGCGGGAGGGCACCCTTGGCGGAGACTTCGGCGTTGCGAAGGAAGTTGAGTGCGACGTAGCGGTCGTTGTCAGAAGCCTCGGGGTCGGAGAGAATAGATGCTACCTGTCGGTTGTGGGCGGGACGGAGGAAGAAAGAAACATCATGAAAAGCCGTTTCGGCAAGAAGGGTGAGGGCTTCGGGAGCGACCTTGAGTATCTTGTGGCCTTCGAAGTCAGCAACGGAGACAAACTTGTCGGAGATGAGACGATATTCGGTGTCGTCGGCTCCGAGTTGGAACATGGGTGCGTAGTTGAATGGTTCCATATTGAGAATAATGAATAATGAACAATAAAAATTGGACAAAGAATGGTGAGGGGGTGTAATTAGGATTCTTGTTGTTCGGTTTTCTCTTTTTTTCTTTTATGGAGGAGGTTGGCGACAGCGGCGAGGGTGACGACGATGTCGTCGATCCATCCGATGACGGGAGCGTCAGGGATGAGGTCAGCAGGACTGATGTCGTAGAGGAGAGCGAAGGCAACCAAGATGTAGGGAAGTGCTTTTTTCAAGGTAAAAAAGAGAAGAAGGGTTATCGTTATTTCTTGATCAAGAAGGTTTTGGAGGCGAGAGCGGCACCGTCGATGAAGATGTCCGCCTTGTAGGTGCCCGGGAGCAGGGTGGTGTTGACCTTATAGAAGATGGTTTCCTGCATGCGTTCTCCTTTGTATTCGATGTCCTTCTTGGCAGAGAAGGAGATGTAAGAGCCTTCGAACTTGAAGGTGTCGCCCTTGCGTGTGATGACCTCGCCATCCGGTTGCAGTATTCGGAGGTAGATGGTCTTGTAGCCCACGGAGGTTGTGACGTTCTTGGCAATGTCAAGGTCGAGGGCGATGGATTGGATTTTGCTGAGTTTGGTAGTTTCCTTGCCTTTCTTATTGAGCAGTCGGATAGCGTCAATGGAGACATCGATCATGGAAGCTCGGTTGACTTTTGCCGTGAGGTCTTCCTTCTGTTTGGTGAGTTGAGCGTTGCGCTGGTCGATTTGCATCATCTGCTCCTTGACCTGTGCGTTCTCGTTGCGTAGAGCGGCGTTGATTCGGTTGAGACTGTCCACCTGTCGGATGTAGTCATAAAGCACAGTGCGCACGACGGAGAGTTCATCCTTGAGGTCCTTGATGCGTTTTGCGTCGGTGGCCTTAACGGTTTTGAGTTCATCAAGGAGGAGTTGAATCTTCTGTTTCTGCTCGTCAATCATGGAGAGGAGACTATCGTTAGAGATAGCCATGGCGGAGTATTCGTTGACTTCGGCTTGCATGGAGAGAAGGTCTTCCTGCGCTTGGAGTTTTTCGAACTCCAAGAGTTGTTCCGCCGCCTCGAGGTCCTCCTTTTGCCGTTCGTTTTCTTGCTTGAGCCTGACGCTTTGGATGCCCATGATGATGACCGCCGCAAGCGCGAGTGCGACGACGATGGCGATAAGTATGTTACGCTTGCTCATGGAAGGGGAGTTGAGAATAGTGAAAAGTGAATAATGAATAATGAACAGTGAAGAGTTGTCGAGAATTACGAGTTGTAACGCTTATTTCTCTTTTTTCTTTTTTGCGGAAGACTTCTTCGTTGCGGAAGGGGTATCAGACTTCGACTTTCGTTCGGCACGCGCCTTGGCACGTGCCCGTTTGGCGGCGTCAACGGGGGTGTTCTTGATGATGTCAACACAGTCGTCGAGAGAGACTGCGGAGGCATTGGCTTGCTGCTCCTTGGAGAGACGATAGTTCTGGTACTGGTAGGTGAAGAAAGGTCCGAAACGTCCGTTTTGCACCTCGATGGTATCACCGTTGTAGTCAAACGTGTTGATGACACGGTTCGCCTCCTTGTCACGTTTGGCGATGATGAGTTCCTGGCACTCGGTGTCGGAGATGGTGAGCGGGTCGTAGGTTTTAGGAATGGAGGTGAACTTGCCATCGTGACGGATGTAGGGTCCGAAACGTCCGGAGGCGACGACCATGTCCTTGCCTTCAAATTGTCCGACATTGCGCGGCAGTTTAGGCAAGTCGAAGAGCGCGCGAGCATCGGAGAGCGTGAGGGAGAAGATGCTCTGGTCCCGCTTGAGCGGGGCGAACTCAGGTTTCCGGTCGTCCTCACCACTGCCTCTCTGCACGAAGGCACCGTAAGGGCCAATCTTGGCGTAGATGGGTTGTTTGGAGTCGGGGTCAGTTCCAAGGACGAGCGTTCCGACACGCACTTCGTTCTTGGTGTTGAGGGCTTTCTCTATTTTAGGTTGGAACTGCTTGTAGAAATCGGTGATGAAATCGTTCCATTTCGCCTTGCCTGTGGCGATGCGGTCAAAGTCCTCCTCGCTGTTGGCGGTGAACTTGTAGTCCATCTCGGCCGGGAGCGTTTGTTGCAGGTAGTCAGAAACGACGTATCCGAGGTCGGTAGGGAAGAGTTTGTTCTTCTCCTTGCCCGCCTTTTCCTTCTTAGTGGAGGCGTGGATGTTGTTTTTAGCATCGAGGGTGAAGACTTGGCAAGAGCGTTCAACGCCCTCGACACTCTTACGCACGACATATCCTCGATCTTCGATGGTGGAGATGGTAGAGGCGTAAGTGGAAGGTCGTCCGATGCCCTTGTCACGCATCTCATTGACGAGGCTTGCCTCGCTGTAGCGTGCCTTGGGCGGTTTGGCGTAATATTCAGTAGCCTCGATGGTGTCGCGGGTGAGGGTGTCGCCGACGGCGAGTGGCGGGAGGCTGTTGATGAAATCGGAAGCGTCGTCGTCATCGTCGGATGCCTCTCGGTAGAGTTTGAGGAATCCGTCGAAGAGAATGACTTCGCCAGTGGCTTCGAACTTGTAAGGGGAGTTGGAGAGGGAGATGGTGGCGGTGGTGTTTTTGATTTTCGCCTTAGCCATTTGAGAAGCGACGGTGCGTTTCCAAATGAGTTCGTAGAGCGCAATGAGTTTTCGGTCATCGGACTTGAGGGTGGCATGGGTCATGTCGGTAGGACGTATGGCTTCATGCGCCCCTTGTTCGCCCTTGGTCTTCTTTCCGTATTGCTTGGGTTGGCTGTAGTCGGCTCCGTATTTGTCAACGATCCAGGTCTTGGCGGCTCCCATGGCTTCAGAACTGAGCGTACGCGCGTCGGTACGGTGGTAAGTGATGAAACCGCGTTCAAAGAGACTTTGAAGCATGTTCATGGTTTGGCGCGCCGTGAGGGAGAGTTTGCGTCCGGCTTCCGCCAAGAGCGAAGGGTTGTCGAACGGCGGAGCGGGGTTGCGTTCGCTCTCATTTTCGCGAATGTCAGAAACGGAGAAGGAGGCATCCTTGACTTGGTCGAGGAAGGCTCGCACCTCGGATTCGGACTTCAGGTTGTCAGCGAGGCGCGCGGTGACTTTCGCCTTCTTGTCAGGAAGGGAGAGCGTGGCTTTGACAACGAACGAACTCTTGACCTTACGGTTGAAGGCGTCAATCTCGCGTTCGCGTTCAACGACCATGCGTACGACGGGAGACTGAACACGTCCCGCGGAGAGACCCGGGTAGATTTTTTTCCAGAGGAGAGGAGATATTTCATAACCTTCGATTCGGTCGAGGACGCGTCGCGCTTGTTGCGCCATGACGAGGTCAACGTTGATTTGCCTGTCGTTGGCAAGCGCATCGGCAACGCCCTTGGGCGTGATTTCAAGTGCGGCAATGCGGTGCGTCTTTTCCGGCGTGAGTTTGAGAATATTGTAGAGGTGCCAAGCAATGGCTTCACCCTCGCGGTCGGCATCGGAAGCAAGATAGACGGCGGAGGCGGCATCGGCTTTCTTCTTGAGTTCGGCAACGAGTTTCTTCTTGTCGGGTTCGATGTCGTAGATGGGTTCAAAACCATTCTTGAAGTTGATACCGAAACGAATGCCCTTTTCACGGCTTTGCTTGTTGTCCTTGGTATCCATGATGTCGCAGACGTGACCTTTGGAAGAAACAACTTCCCATTCTCCCTTCTTGCCCATCTTGGCGAGGATGGCCGTGATTTCACGTGCTTTGGTCGGAGACTCGACGATAACCAGTTTTTCTGCCATTACACCTTATATATGTTAGATTTGCGCGCAAAGGTAGAAAAAAAAAGCAAAGACGGACATTTAATCCGTCTTTACTTAGACAGTTGGGAGGATGGACGTAAAAAACGCGAGGTTATCAATCGTTGATGAGGTTGCGCCCCGTCATTTCAGCCGGTTGCGGAATGCCCATGATGTGGAGGATGCTAGGTGCCACGTCGGCAAGAACACCGTTGTCGGTGGAGGCGGACTTGTGGTCGTGGCTGAAATAGACAAACGGAACAGGGTTGAGGGAGTGTGCCGTGTTAGGCGTTCCGTCCTCGTTGATGGCATTGTCGCAGTTGCCGTGGTCGGCAATGATGATGCCTTCGTAGCCGTTGTCGAGAGCCGTGGTGACGGTGTCACGCAACACGGCGTCGATGGTTGTAACCGCCTTGGAGATGGCATCATAAACGCCCGTGTGTCCGACCATGTCACCGTTGGCGTAGTTGACGACGATGAAATCGTATTTCTGTTCGGCAATAGCCTTGCAAAGAGAGTCGCAAACTTCGAAGGCGGACATTTCAGGTTTGAGGTCGTAGGTAGCGACCTTAGGCGAAGGGATGAGGATTCGATCCTCGCCAGAGAAAGGCGCTTCACGTCCGCCATTGAAGAAGAATGTGACATGGGCATACTTCTCCGTCTCGGCGATGTGGAGTTGCTTGAGACCTTTGGAAGAGAGGAATTCGCCGAGCGTGTTGGCTACGTTTTCCTTGTCAAAGAGGATGTGCACGCCCTTGTAGTTAGGGTCGTAAGGTGTCATGCAGTAGTATTGGAGGTCAGGGATGACATGCATGCCTTGTTCCGGCATGTCTTGCTGCGTGAGAGCGACGGTCATTTGCTTGGCGCGGTCGTTGCGGTAGTTGCAGAAGATGACGACATCGCCTTGCGCGATGGTTCCGAGCGGTTCACCCGACTCATTGACGTGAACGATAGGTTTGATGAACTCGTCGGTGACCCCTTGTTCGTAGGACTCTTGTACGGCTTGTGAAAGGTCGGTAGCAGGTTTGCCCTTGCCATTGACCATCAGGTCATAGGCCTCGCGGACGCGGTCCCAACGCTTGTCACGGTCCATAGCGTAGTAGCGACCGACAACGGAAGCGATGCATCCGGCGGAGTTCTTGAGGTATTGTTCCGTTTCACGAATGAATCCGAGTCCGCTCTTAGGGTCGGTGTCCCGTCCGTCCATGAAGCAGTGAAGGAAGACTTTGGAGAGGTTGTATTTCTTTGCGATGTCGGTGAGACGGAGGATGTGGCTCATTTGGCTATGAACACCGCCGTTGCTGAGAAGTCCCATGAGGTGGACGGCCTTGCCATTGTCACGGGCGTAGGAGAAGGCGTTGATGACCTGCGGATTGTTCTCGATGGAGCCATCGGCGCACGCCTTGTTGATTTTGACAAGGTCTTGGTCCACGATACGTCCGGCACCGATGTTGAGGTGTCCGACTTCGGAGTTTCCCATTTGTCCTTCAGGCAGTCCCACGGCGTTGCCGCAGGCGATGAGTTGGCTGTTAGGGTAAGTGTTTTTGAGGCTGTCCCAAAAAGGAGTAGGCATTTGTGCAATGACATCGCCCTTGGCACCGGAACCGATGCCCCAACCGTCACAGATGATGAGTATGGCTTTTTTCATATTCTTAGTTTTTAAGTCAGATTTAACAATAGATTTTTAGTCCATTCGGCGGAAACCAACGATTTCACGTACGTCCTGAACTGTCTGTCGCGCCCCGACACGAGACTTCTCGGCACCTTGTCGTATGACGCGATCAATGTAAGCGTCATCAGACTCAAACTGGTGGATGCGTTCGCGAATGGGGGTGACGAAGCGTTCCATGTCTTCCGCCAATTGCTTCTTCATGTCACCATAGCGGATGGACATATCGTTCCATTTCTCTTCAAAGAAGGCAAGCGTCTCCGGAGCGGAAACGACGCGCATGAGTTGGAAGAGATTCTCGATGGCTTGCGGTTTGGGTTGGTTGGGTTGCGTTGGTCCCCCATCGGTGACGGCTCGCATGACCTTTTTCTTCAAAACAGCGGGTTCGTCGTCGAGGAAAATGGCATTGCCTTCGCCCTCGCTCTTCCCCATCTTGGTGGAGCCGTTGAGTCCCGGAATCTTGATGGGTTCGTTGTTGAAGTTGAAGGCTTGCGGTTCCTTGAAGTAGTCAACGCCGTAGATGCGGTTGAAGCGATTTCCAAAAGAGCGCGTCATCTCGAGGTGCGTCATTTGGTCCTTGCCCACAGGCACGAAGTCAGCATGGTGGAGGAGGATGTCCGCCGCCATGAGCGTCGGATAAGTGAGCAGTCCCGCATTGACGTTGTTAGGGTTTTGTCGCACCTTGTCCTTGAAGGAGGCGCAACGCTCAAGTTCGCCAACGTAGGCGTTCATGTTGAGGAAGAGGTAGAGTTCGATGACTTCGGGAACGTCGCTTTGCACGTAGAGCGTGACACGTTCGGGGTCGAGACCCGCCGCGAGGTAGTCAACGATGATTTTTTTAACATTGCCTCGGATGTCGTCAGGGTGAGGGTGGGTGGTGAGGCTATGATAGTCAGCAACAAAGAAATAGCAATCAGCGTCATCAAGTTGTTGCAGGCGTATGAAGTTTTGCAAGGCACCGAAGTAGTTGCCGAGATGAAGAGATCCCGTAGGTCGGATGCCGGAAACGATTTTTTTCATTTTACTAAAATAACAGATTATTTTTTGTTCTCCGCCAACAGAAATCGCTTGAAGTCGTCGAAGGACTTGGAGAGAGGCACACTCTGCTTGGTGCCCCGCATGAAGGCGGCAAGCCGTTCAGGGATGGCAACATCGGAAGAGGTGATGTCGTCCACCTTTTCCTTGAACTTGGCGGGGTGTGCCGTTTCGAGGAAAACGCCCACCTCGTCCGGACGGAGGAGATCGCAGAGCGCTTGGTAGCCGCAGGCACCATGGGGGTCGAGTTGATAGCCCGTGGAGGCAAGGCACTGGCGCATGGTATCGGCAATTTGGGTGTCGGAGTAGCGCACTCCGGCGATGTCGGCACGAATGGCATCGACGCTGTTGTCATAGAGAGCGAGGATGCGCGCGAAGTTGCTTGGCGCACCCACGTCCATGGCGTTGGCGAGCGTAGGAACGGACGGCCGAGGATTGTAGTCGCCAGTCAGAAGGTATTGATAGAAAATGTCATTAGCGTTGTTGGCGGCGATGAAGCGAGAGACGGGGAGTCCCATGCGCTTGCCGAAGAGACCGGCAGTGATGTTGCCAAAATTGCCTGACGGCACGCAGATGACGAGGTTGGAAGCCAATCCTAACTTTTTGAGTTGGGCATAGGCGTAGAAATAGTAGAAGGCTTGAGGCAAGAAACGCGCCACATTGATTGAGTTGGCGGAGGTGAGTTTCATCGCCTTGTTGAGTTCGGAGTCCATGAATGCGTTCTTGACGAGCGCTTGGCAATCGTCGAAAACACCGTCCACCTCGATGGCGGTGATGTTCTGTCCGAGTGTGGTAAATTGACTTTCCTGAATCTTGCTAACCTTGCCCTTGGGATAGAGCACGTAAACGTGTATGCCGGGCACGCCGAGGAATCCGTTGGCAACGGCACTGCCCGTGTCGCCGGAAGTGGCGACGAGGACATTGACCTGGCGGTTTTCGCCTTCCTTGCGGACGAAGTAGCCGAGGAGTCGTGACATGAAGCGCGCTCCGACATCCTTGAAAGCCAGCGTAGGACCATGGAAGAGTTCGAGGGAGTAGATGTTGTCGGTGACGCGCACGGCAGGGATGTCGAAGGAGAGCGTGTCAAAGACAATGTTTCGCAAGTCGTCGTCAGGCACGTCGTCACCAAAGAAAGCCTTGGCGACCTCGAAAGCTATCTCTTGGAGTGAGAGCGTGTCGATACGGTCAAAAAACTCAGTCGGGAGTGACTTGATTTGTTCGGGCATGTAGAGTCCCTTGTCAGGGGCGAGACCACGAACAACTGCCTCTTCGAGAGAGGCGAGGGGAGCGGAATGGTTGGTGCTGTAGTATTTCAAGTGATCAGTGTTTTTTATTTGTTAAAGGTCATGGATTCTATTGCGGTGGAAAGTGTTCAACTTCCGCTGAAATGTCGACGAAAGTTGCTACGCATCTTGCGCACGCCTACCTTGAAAGAACTGGTACGAGTGAAGGCGTTCATAAACTCGTCAGCAAAGAGTTCGCCATAGGAGCCTTTGGCGCAACTGTCCTCGTCGTAGTGGTCAACCTTGTCGGGGCGTTGGTCCGGACGGTAGATGATGAACGGCACGGGATGGTCGCTGTGCGTACGCGTGCGACAGAAGGTAGGGTGGTCCGGAAGGATGGCAATGGCGACAGGGTCGTCATTTTGCATCTTCTTGACGGCTTCCCAGATAGGTCGCACGACACGATTTTCGAGATATTCGATGGAACGTGTCTTGAGTTCAGGATCGCCAGCATGTCCCGCTTCGTCGGTGGCTTCGACATGAAGGAAGACGAAGTCATTTTCTTTGAGTGCATCAATGGCGGCTTGCGCCTTGCCTTCATAGTTAGTGTCCCAAAGACCGGTTGCACCTGGCACATTGATGACTTGCAGGCCCGCATAGACGCCGATGCCCTTGATGAGGTCAACCGCGGAGATGACCGCGCCATTGCGGAATCCGTAAGTGTCAAGCAGCGTGTGCATGTGAGGTCGATAGCCCGGTGACCAAGGCCAGATGGAGTTTGCCGGGTCCTTTCCTTCGGCAACACGTCGAAGATTGACAGGATGGTTTGCAAGGATTTTTTGACTGCGGAGAATGAGGTCATTGAGACAGTCAGCGGTGGCTTTCGCTTCGGGCGTGGACGGTTTGATCATCTTGTCAGCCCACGTTTGTCCCGGCACATCGTGCGGAGGGGTGCAGATGAGATTCTTGTCACCACCCTTCATGACGAGCAGGTGACGATAGGAAAAGCCAGTGTAGAACTTCACTCCGGAATCGGCAAAAGAGCGGTTGAGCGTGTCAATAAGTTCCTTAGCCTCTTCGGTAGTGATATCGCCCGCACTATGGTTCTTGATCTTGTCACCGTCAAGACAGATGAGATTGACGCGCATAGCCATTTCGTCCTTCATGATGGGCACGCCCATGCTTGCGGCTTCGAGTGATCCCCTGCCCTCGAAGACTTCGGGTAGGTTGTAGCCAAGAAGAGAGAGGTGTGCAACTTCGCTGCCGGGGTGGTAGCCTTGAGGCACGGTGTGGAGAAGTCCGCATCGTCCAATTTTAGCGAGGTGGTCCATGGTGGGCGTGGAAGCCGCTTGAAGCGGTGTCTTGTTGCCCAGTGCGGGGATGTGTTCGTCCGCCATGCCGTCGCCAAGAATGATGAGATATTTCATTTTTTTATCGATTAATCATTTTTAAAAGGAAATCGTATGCGACATTTTCGTCTATGTCATTAGAATAATTATCGGTTAATAGCATTTGTTTTATAAGTTGTCCATTGTATTGAGCAACTCCTCTTGTGGCACGACCTGCCCAATGTGTTTGAAAACGAGTTGCATCAATCAGTCGCTGATCATAAACAGAGCAAAGCAGTGTGTTTACAACTTCGTTTTCACTTATCCCAATAAAGAAAAAAAACATGATTGTGTTAGGCTCTGCCATCTTTTCCAAGAACTTGTCAATATTAAAAGCTTTTGGATTAGAGTGTAGATACATTACTTTGGTTTTGATGTCCGTCAATGTTTCTCCGTTTGGGAAGGAACGTTTATAGTCTCCTAATTCATCGTGCGTAGTAAAGTCCATTTCGGACATAATCTCCAAATTTTTGACCTCCTTCGCAAGTCGGTCTCTTTCAGAACCATCACTCGTTATAAGCAATTCAATCAATCTTCCTCTAATATTAACGTTCTCTATATGTGAAGCAATAATAATTGCCTCTAAATTAGAGAGAACGCGATTATTAAGGTCGCTTTTAAGGATATTGAAATTGGAAGAATTAGTGAAGTTGATGGCTCTAAATATAGAATCCTTGATTAGTTCGGTTTCAATAGAGTTAGGGCTGAACTTTTTCTTTTTAGGTTCAATTCCATTGGTCGCTTCTACCAATCGGGAGAAATTGTCTTCAAAAGAAAACCCCTTATGAATACGGAATAATTCTGTCAAATGTTTTTCATCATTTGGGATTCCTTCATAGGTTTTCATTATATCCGAACCAAGAAAACTCCCTCTTACATTATCATAACTCAAAGATAGAGAGCTGTGGCTAATTTTCTTTAAGAAGGTAGTGTTTGATAGGAGAATTTTATTAGAACCACTATTAGCAAGTACAACAAGGAAAGGTTTCTTATCATACTTCAGTAGAGTTGACAGCGAAAGGACAACGTTAGAGAACGATTTGCCCTTACATTGGCAACACCTCACAGAAAAAACATTTGCTGCGTAAACGGAGCGATCTTTGATAAAATTGAACTGTTGTTCCATCGCAAGACACAATGCAAGTTTATTGTGTTGGGGGGCTTCCTCAACAATCCATTTTACGAATTCAGATAATGAAGGGTTTCTTTTCATTACAATTTACATGCTTGTGGCAGCGAATAAGGATAGATTATCAACTGTTTGATATTTATTCCGTTTTACACTTTGTTCATTTAATGTATTTCTTTCCCAAAATACGCCATTATAGTAACCTTGAATATTCTTGTTATTGTCGGCAAGTGCTAATCTTTTCTCGGCTAAGCAACAATAATTCTCACTAATTTCCACACCGCAATAGTGACGACGTAGTTTCTTTGCCACTACTGAGGTTGTTCCACTGCCCAAAAATGGGTCAAAGACAACTCCTCCAACTGGGCAAGAGGAGAGAATGAGTTTTGCTATTAATTTTTCTGGTTTTTGAGTTGGATGGTCCGTGTTTTCTGGCATAGACCAAAAAGGAACGGTAATATCATCCCAGAAATTGGAAGGACAAGTAAGTCGGTAATTCCCTTGTTCACTCGCTTCCCAGTCTTTTGGTTTGCCATTTTCTCTGTAAGGAGCGATGACTTTACGTTTTTGCTTTACTGCCTCTAAATCGAAATAGTAATTTTTATCATCTAAAACCGCAAACCAAATATCCTCCATACAGTTTTTCCAATTCTTTGAAGCACCCCTTCCTTTCTCTCTCTGCCATGTTATTCGATTGATGACGACAGCATGTTTGGATAAAGTTCTGTATATGGCACTTGTAGATTTCCAATCGCAGCATATGTAAATGGAACCATTCGGCTTCAACGTTTTAAGGATTTTCGGTAGCCAACTTTCCACATAATCAATGTATTCCTCGTCTGAGGTTTGTTGGAATTTTAATCCATTGTAATTTTTCGAAAGATTATAGGGAGGGTCAATTACGAGTAAATCTGCAAAATTGCTGGGTAGAGAGTCAATGATTTCCATTAAATTCGCACAGATGGTCTTATCGATCAAGTTTGAACCAGACCTTACATCTTGTGCGCTTAACACCCCTCTAAGGAGATTATCTCGTTCTCCTTCTTCTATATAAAGCGTTCTATTTCTTTCTGCTCTTTGTCGCATCAATTCTTTTCTTTGTGTAGTATCTCAACGACTTGTTTTTTTACTTCTTCGACAGTGGTGTCTTTAACCTCGCCTCCAGCAGCGTTGAAATGTCCACCACCGTTGAAGTGTAGGCGCGCCAGTCGCTCGACATTGACATCGCCTTGGCTTCGGAAAGAGAGTTTGACGATGCCGTCTTGTCGCTCCTCCTTGATAAAGATGGAGCGATTGATGCCTTCGATGTCAAGAGGGATGTTGACGTAGCCTTCGGCATCACCGCTTTCGTAGTTGAAGCGTCGCTTCTCGTCATCGGTGAGGATAGTGATAGCGGTGGCGAACTCGGGGAAGATTTCGAGTTTGCGGTCAAGCAGGTAGGCGGTGAGGCGTATTTTTTGCTCCCGCTCATGGCAGGAGATGTTTTGCGTAAGAAGCGTGATGTTGACCCCGCGCGCGACGATGTCGGCGACAATGTGGAAGAAGTCGGGGTATTGGCATCCGTAGTGGAAAAATCCTGTGTCGGTCATCATGCCCGTCAGGACGCATTGGAAGAAATCGAAAGGCGCAAGGTCAAGCATGCGCATGTCGTCGATAAGTCGGTAAACCACTTCGGAAGCGGAGGATAGTTCGGGTCGCGAGAAAAGGAGGTCGAACTGGTCGGTTTGCGGAAACTCATGGTGATCAATGAGGAGTTTGGGAGCGGAGGATTGCCGAACGAGGAGGCTAAGTCCGACGATGCCATCGGTTTTAGAACCCGTGTTGAGGCGTGTGAGTTCGTTGAGGTCGCAGATGAGGATGAGGTCAGCATCGGAGATGGCACGTGAAACGGCATCGGGTTTTTTGCAAAAGGTGATTGCGCGGTCTGCCGCCGGCATCCAACGCAGGTTGGCGGCGAAGTCGTTTGGGTAGATGACGCTTGTCGTCTTGCCCATGGAGGAGAGGAGATGATAGAGCGCGAGCGAAGATCCAAGAGCGTCGCCATCGGGACTCACATGCGCAAGGATGGCAACGGAAGAAGCATTGTCGATAAGTTGTCGTGCCTTGGCTATGTCGTTCGCGTTGAAAGTCATTTCCATGAAACCATTAGAATGGGCAAAATTAACACATTATCCTATGACGTAGGATAAATTCACATTTTATAACAAACAAAAGTCCTTAGAAGCGGAAGTCGGAATAAGTGTTACCTTTGTAAGAAAAATCGAAGAAAATGAGAAAGATATTGGTCGTTTTTGGAATGATGGCATTGAGCGTGACGGTGTCGGCAAAGACGGACGCAAGCGTGGTGGCATTGAAAAAGTTTTTTGAGGCGGAGCAGAAAGTGAAATCGATGTATGTCGATACGATAGATGAAAACAAAGCCGTGGAGAACGCCCTGCGCGGGATGTTGGAGGGTTTGGATCCACACTCGGTATACATTCCCCGTGAGGAGGTACAGCAAATGACAGAACCCTTGGAAGGGGAGTTTGAAGGCGTTGGAATCACCTTCACGATGCAGCGGGACACGTTGCACGTGGAGAATACGATAGAGGGAGGTCCGTCGGAAAAAGTGGGAATACGCGCCGGAGACCAGATAGTGAAGGTGAACGACACTGTGATGGCCGGAGTGAAAAAGACCACACGCGAGGTGATGAAGATGCTACGCGGGAAGAAGGGGACGAAAGTGATCGTGAGCGTGAAGCGAAAGGGCGAGAAAGAAGATCTGACCTTTCACATCACTCGGGACAAGGTGCCATTGAAGAGCGTGACGGTCGGTTACATGTTGGACCAAACGACCGGGTACGTGCGCATCACCCGTTTCAGCGAGACAACCAAGAAAGAGTGGAACGAGGTCATCAAGGGACTGAAGAAGCAGGGAATGAAGGACATTGTCATAGACTTGCGCGGGAATGGCGGCGGTTACTTACAGATGGCAACAGCGATAGCGGATGACTTTTTGGACGGGAAGATGGACATTGTAAGAACCAAGGGACGTGTTCTGAACATCGTGTATCACAGCAGCGCGGGCGGAAGCATGAAGGATGCGAAGGTAGCCGTGTTGGTGGATGAGTACACGGCAAGCGCAAGCGAGATATTGAGCGGAGCGTTGCAGGATTGGGACAGGGGCGTGGTGGTAGGTCGCAGAACTTTCGGGAAGGGATTGGTGCAACAACAGATAAAACTAAACGACGGAAGCCTGATGCGCGTGACGGTGGCAAGATATTACACACCGTCGGGACGGTGCATTCAAAAACCATACGAAAACGGAATCGAAGCGTACAAGTCAGACGCGGAAGAAAGGATGAAGCACGGGGAACTGACGAACGCGGACAGTGTGAAGTTGGCGGACTCGTTGCAATATAAAACAATGGTAAAAGGGAGAACCGTGTATGGTGGCGGAGGCATCATGCCAGACGTGTTTGTTCCCGCAGACACGACATTGAACTCCAAATATCTGTCGAACGTTGTCGCCAAAGGTGTCTTGAACACTTACAGTACCATTGTGGCGGAAGACAGGGAAAGGAATTATGCGGAAAGATACGGCACGCTGAAACGGTTTGAGGCGGAAATGGAGGTAGATGACAACATGCTGAACGGTTTGCGAGCGGAGGCCGCGGAGGAGGAAGTGACCTGTACGGACGAGGAGTGGGAAAGGGCGAAGGAGAAGAGCCGGATGTTTCTGAAAGCCTTGATAGCGCGTAGGATATGGGGTGAAGAGGGATATTACACCATCGTGAACGGCCAAGACGAGACCGTGAAGAAGGCAGTGGAAGAATTAAGAGTGAAGAATTAAGTAATGCAGAATCGCATTTATATTGTTGGGTATATGGGTTGCGGGAAATCGACCGTGGCCAGGATAGTCGCGCGACGATTGGGGTGGGAAATGATAGATATGGACAAGCGCATAGAAGGTCGTTTCAGGCAGACAATCAACGAAATATTCGCCACGAGGGGAGAGTCCGGATTCAGGAAAATGGAAAGGAACATGCTTGAAGAAGTGTGCGGGATGGAGAACGTGGTGATTTCGACCGGTGGCGGAACACCATGTCAAAGTGATAATATGGAAGTGATGCTGGAAACAGGGAAGGTGGTGTATTTGCGCATGAGCGCGGAATCGTTGGCAAAACGATTGATTGTGACGCACGGAACGAGGAACCGTCCGATACTGAAGGGGAAAAGCGAGGAGGAACTGCATGCTTTCATAGAAGAGCAGTTGGCGAAGCGCAAGGCGTATTATGAGAGGGCAACGCACGTCATGGACACAGACGGCAACAGCGCGGAAGAAACAGCCACGGCGGTGATAAACATTACCCAGGAAGCATGAAAGATCGGCAAGACATAAGAGACTTGAGCCGCGAGGAGATAGATGAGAAGAAGTGGAACGCCGTGTGTCGGAGAAGCGGTTTGCCGTATGGACAAACATGGTGGTTAGACATCGTTGCGGAAGGGTGGCACGGACTGGTGGAAGGAGACTATGAGGCGGTGATGCCGTATTGGGTGAAGAAGGCGGGTGTGGTGCGCTATATCATGCAACCGCCACTGACACAGCAGTTAGGCGTGTTTGGAGAAACGAAAGACGAGGCGGCGTTTTATGAGAAACTGCCATGCCGCAGTTTCGTGATGCAGACAAACGAGAAGAATGAAGCCGGGAAATACAGTCGTGAGGCGAGGAGAAATCGCGTTCTGAGTTTGACAGAAAGGTATGAAACGATAGCGCGAGGATATTCGGAGAACGCTCGAAGAAACATAAGGAAAGCGAAATCGAACGACGTTCGCGTGGAGGAAGGAAAAGACGAAAAGAAAAGTTTCCAATTCTATCAGCAAGAAAATGATCACGTGGCGAACGAAAGGGAGACGAGGCTATTGGTAAACCACATTGTGAAAGAAGGTAAGGGGAAATGGATTGTCGCAAGAAGTGGAGAAGGTGAGGTGCTGTCGGAGGTTCTGTTGGTTGACAGCGGAGAGGGACGATTGGTCTATCTGATAGCCGCCACGTCGGGAACGGGGAAGCGAATGGGTGCATCGGCAGCCGTGGTAGATTGGATAGTGAGGAAGTATGCCGGTAGTGGCAGGGAGTTAGATTTCGAGGGTTCGATGTCAGCGGGCGTGGATAGGTTTTACGCCAGTTTCGGCGCTGAAGAGCGGACCTATCGTGAAGTGGCACGTTGCCATCCGAAATGGCTGGGAGTCGCAAAAAGAGCCGTGGAAGGGTGGATTAGAAAAATCCGATGAGGTGGAGGAAGAGAATGGAGACAAAGACAGGCGCGACAAAGCGAATGAGGAATCGGATGAGTTTGAAGTAGGTGGGTTCGCGGTCAGCGTTGTTGGTGAGTTGTGCATGCAGGATGCGTTTAGGCATGACCCATCCGGCAAAGAGCACGATGAGGAGACCGCCAATTGGCAACATGATGTTGGAGGAGACATAGTCGAAGATGTCGAAAACGGACATGTCGAAGAACGTAAGTGAAGGCGCTCCCGTGAGTGAGAGCGCACAAATGCCCCCGGTGCAGGTCATAGTGAGGAAGATGAGGATGGCTGCCTTGCGACGCGGAATGTGCAGTTCCTCGCTGACATAGGCGGTAACGACTTCGAGCAAGGACACTTGAGAAGTGCTGGCGGCAAGGAAAACCAAGAGGAAGAAGAGGATGGCGAGGAATTGTCCACCGATGATTTTGGAGAAGACCGCAGGCATGGTAATGAACAGCAGTTCCGGACCAGCGGAAGGGTCAATGCCAAAACTGAAAACAGCGGGGAAGATAGCCAAGCCAGAGATGACGGCAACGATGGTGTCGAAGGAAACGATGGAAAGGGCCGTGCGTGGCAGGCGTTGTGAATTGGACATATAGGCGGAATAAGTGAGCATGGCACCCATGCCGAGCGAGAGGGAGAAGAAAGATTGCCCCAGTGCCTTCAGAACGGTTTGGAATGTGATTTTGGAGAAATCGGGGTAAAAGAGAAATTGCAGCCCCATGTAGGAATCGGGAAGGAAGAATATGGAGTTGACCGCCAAGATGATGAGGAGCAGGAGGAGAATGGGCATGAGATATTTGTTGAACTTCTCTATGCCATTGGAAACTCCACCGATAATGACAGCGGTGGCGATGACGAGAGTGGCTTCGCTCCAAAGAACAAGTTGGGTGCCGTTGCTGAGCAGATGCCCGAACGTCCCTTTGATGTCTGCGGCAGACATGTCGGCAAAGGCGTTGACGATGGAAAGTTGCAAAAACTTGAGCGACCAGCCGCCCACGACCATATAGAACGAGTCTATGACGTAGGCGGTGGCGACGCCAAGAAAGCCGATGAGAAACCAGGGTCCGGAGGAAATGTTTCGGAAAGCCCGCATGGCGTTGCATCGCTGAGACCGTCCGATGGAAAATTCGGATAGCATGAGCGGCATGGAAATGAGGAGGGAGACGAAGAGGTAGATAATCAGGAAAGCGAAGCCACCGTTGTCGCCAGCAAGGTATGGGAAACGCCAAATGTTTCCAAGTCCCACCACGCTACCGGCCACGGCAGCGAAAGTTCCGAGTTTTGTATTGAAAGTGCCTTGTGCCAAAACAATGGCAAATCTACAAAAATATTGGTAACTTTGCGTTTTCGTGTAGAAGTAATGGCGTGGAAGCATGTTGAGGACAAAAAGAACAGGAACAACATGGTCAGGACAGTTGTAATGACGATAGTGGCAGTAGCCATGAGCATGGCGTTGAGAGCACAAGAAGAAGCCGCTCCAGTCGTGGAAAAGTATGATTACGTGAAATCCTTAACGGACAACAGTAAATCGAACGGCAAGATAGAGTTGAATCAGGATGAGCGCATAGCGACCTTGGTGGAAAAGTGCCAGGCGTATGCTCGTGAGAATGTGAAAATGAACCAAGTGGCAGGCTGGCGCGTGCAGATGTTCAGCAGCAATCAGCAAGGAATCTCAAAGACACAAGCAGAATCGGTGAAGGAGCAAGTTGAGGCAAGGTTTGGCAATCTGCCCGTATATGTGACATGGCAATCGCCGTTTTGGAAAGTGAGGGTGGGTGACTGCACGAGCAACGTGGAGGCACAATCGTTGAGAGAGGCGTTGAAAGAGTCGTTTCCTGAGATGGCGAGTGAGATTTATATCGTGAAGGACAAAGTGAACGTTCCTGAATAGAAAAAAGAAACAGAATGGAAGACAACAGACTGGTAGCATCGGAACCCATCACCGAGCATACGAAAGAGATGGCGCGCCAGTATAGGCGCATTTTGGAAATGATAGGCGAAGATCCTGAGAGAGAAGGATTGGTGAAGACCCCTGTGAGGGCGGCAAAGGCGATGGAATTCTTCACGTTGGGATATAAGACGGACGCGGCGGAAATCATCAGGGGAGCGATGTTCAAGGAAGATTACAGGCAGATGGTGATTGTGAAAGACATTGATTTCTACTCGTTGTGCGAGCATCACTTGTTGCCATTCTATGGTAAGGCTCATGTGGGTTACATACCGAACGGTTACATCACGGGGTTGAGCAAGATAGCGCGCGTGGTGGAGGTGTTCGCTCGCCGCCTTCAGGTGCAAGAACGTTTGACAACACAGATTAAGGATTGCATACAACAGACGTTGAACCCATTAGGCGTGATGGTGGTGATAGAAGCCAGCCACACGTGCATGCAGATGCGGGGAATAGAGAAGATAAACAGCGTGACGACGACAAGTGACTTCACGGGAGCGTTTGAGAGCGCGAAGACACGTGAGGAGTTTATGAACCTGATTCAAAACAAGGCTTGAAGCGAAACAAGAGTCTGTTTTTTGAAAAAATGGCATAAGAATTGTATATTTGCGAATAGTAACACAACAAATAACCAAAATCAGCAAACTATGAAAACAATTAAATTGATTCTCGCAGCCGCCATGATGATGGGAGGCGTAACGGTAAACGCACAAAGCGTGGTGATGGAAGAAAACTTCCAAGGCTTTACGGAACAAGGATGGCGTGCCGGAGCGGACACGTTGGCATGCGGCAAGAAGAAGACCAATTCGAAGACGAATTTGAAGATTAGCAAGGTGTACGGAGACGTGAAGGTGACCTACGGGTTGAAGGCTTCGGCCGTGAGTCCTACTTGCGAAGCGAAGAAGAGCCCTGCGAACGTAAGCGCAGGATATGTGGAAGTGAACAAGAAAGAGGGTTGCGAATTGAGCATAGGCGCTTTCCCTTACGTATCGAAGATAGAGGTAGGGGCGAGCGCGACGGGTGACATGCGCGGCTATGCGTTGATGAAATCGACGGATGGCGGCAAGACTTGGAGCAAGGTTGGTGAGTATATAGGCGCGAAGAGCGAGGGTCAAGACGCTCAATATGGATTCAACCACACGATTAACGTGAATGCAGCAAACGTCACGTTGAAGTTCGTGCCTACGCCATGCGGTAAGGAAGAGCCAGAGAACCAAACGTTCCGTATTCACGACATCAAGGTTTACGGAAAATAATTTTTTTGAGAAAAGAAAGATAAAGAAAAGGACAGTCGTCGGGCAAAGGAAAGCGCGACGACTGTCGTGTTAAATGGGTGAAAAAAAACACAAGGAATCATGAAGAAAACAGGAATAGCAATAGCCTTGGCATTGGCGACGCTGACCTTGAACGCCGCAGAAAAAGAGGTGAAGACGAAAGCCAAGGAGGTGACCATCTTCAAGAACGGCGCTCAGGTGCAACGCCAACAAACGGTAGCCTTGGAAAAGGGTGAGACGACGTTGCGCTTCACGGGTCTGTCGCCATATTTGAAGGCAAACAGTGTGCAAGTGAACGCGAAGGGAAACCTGACCATCCTGTCGGTGAAAGGTGACAGAAATTATATCAGCGAAGCGCAGAAAAACAAAAACACCGAGGCGTTGACGAAGCAAAAAGAGGAGATAGACAGGCAGATAGCCAATCTGAATGTCAAGAATAAGGTTGCGGATGAGGAGAGGGAGTTTATCAGCAAGAATCGTCGTGTGACGGGAACAGACGCAATGGTGAACATGGCGATATTGAAACAAGCGAATGACTACTATCGCGAACGTCTTACCGCCCTGCTGACGGAGAAGAACGCGAACGACGCAGAGATAGAACGCTTGAAGAAACAAAAGAAACAGATAGAACAACAGATTGCGGACGAGGGGCAGACTTCGGACCAAGCGACAGAAGAAATAGAGGTGAAGGTGGTGTCGAACAGTGCCCAAAATGCCGTGTTTGACTTGTCGTACTATGTGGGTAACGCATCATGGACACCTATCTATGACATTCGTGTCAAGAACGTGCAGGAACCCGTGGCGTTGGATATCAAGGCGGAGGTGAGTCAAAACACCAAGGAGGAGTGGAAAGATGTGAAGTTAACGTTGTCAAGCGCTAATCCGACACAGGGCGGAACGGCTCCCGTGTTGACTCAATGGGAGTTGAGGGATAGGAACGAGATAAGGGTGCGCGGGGCGAATGTCTATCACGCGCCAGCGGAACCAAAGTTGATGATGTCGGCAAAGCGGTCAATTGTCGCTACCGTGGAGGGAGCCCCGTTGGCTGATGTCGCTGTTGGTCCGGAGGTGACAATCCAGGAGCAAACCACGGCGGTAGAGTACGCCATAGAAACCAAATACAGTTTGCCATCGGGAGAGAAGAACACGACGGTGACCATCGGTCAACAGTCGTTGGCGGCAACGTATGAATATGTGGCGATTCCGAAATTGGAAAATGACGTGTTCCTGACCGCCCGAGTGGCAGACTGGGAGAAACTGCAGTTGCAGAGTGGCAAGGCGAACCTCTTCTTTCAGAACACGTATGTAGGGCAAACTTATATTAACGCCAAGGCGACAACAGACACGCTGTCGTTGTCGTTGGGCAGAGACAAGAGTGTCGCCGTGAGTCGCGTGCAAGAGGAGAAGATGACGGGGAAGAAAACATTGAGTGACAAGGTGACGGTGACACGCGGGTGGAAGATGACCGTGAAGAACAACAAGTCGGTTGCCATAGACTTGACGTTGAAAGACCAATTGCCCAAAAGCACTTATTCAGATGTCGTAGTGACAGAGGAGAACACGGACGGAGCGAGTGTGAACAAGTCGACAGGTGAGGTGGCGTGGAAGTTGCACCTGAACGCGGGAGAAAGCGTTTCGAAGAGTTTTTCTTATAAGGTCAAGTATCCGTCGTCAAGGAACATTGATGTTCAATAACATTTTGTTAAGAGATAAAAGAGAGCAAGCCTTCCTGAAAAGGAAGGCTTGCTTTGGTTTATAAAGGAGTTTATTGGAACAACAAGGTCCTTACCCTCAAGTAAGAATTAGGGGAGTGTGGTGTTCCGTTGTCTCCTCGGGTAAGACGGAGGGTAGTTTTATTAAGTGTTTCAATTTCAAAGATAACAGTGTTGGTGATTTGTTCTGTACCTAAAAGAAGTTGGTCTCCATGAATAATTAGTAAATTGCCAGAAACAGACCAAGTCCTCTGTGTCTTGCCGCGACTTCCCCAAAGAAGGTTTTCATAACAAGTATGGTCTTTGTTCAGTTTTAGCCACGCCCCAGAGCCTCTAACAGTACCGACACCCATCACATTGGTAGGTTCGGAACGAACGCAGTTCCCCATATTGTCATAGGTTCTGTTTTGATACTGTGACTCAACGAGAGTCCATTTCTTAGAACAAAGTGCTTGTTCAATAAGTGTAAGAGAATTAAGGGAAGTTTGGTTTGAAGTTGCTGACAGATAGTCCGAGATGATGGAACATCCAGTCAAAAGACATATCGTGGCAAGCAAGAAGCAAGAAACGAGAAAGAGTCTTTTCATAAACGGCAGATTAAGAAACGTTGTAGATGATGAATTTTGTGATAGGAGATGGAGCGTTTAGGTTTTTGGATGTTGGTGCGAAGCTGTTGTTTTTCCATTTTCCGCGTCCGTTGTAGCAGGAGTGGCAAGAAGTAGCCAAGAGGGTGGCAGCCAATGCAAATAGAGTCAAAAGAGTTTTCTTTTTCATGTGATAAAGTATAAAAAGGTTCATAAAATTACTGTTTTGCACCGTTGAGATTGTAAGACGTTCCGTTGGGAAGGAAGATGCTGAAGTGTCCGTCTTGAAGAAGTTTTCTCGGCATCCTTTCTTGATTATAATCTGATATGGTTTTTGGAACGGAGGATAATATTTTTTTTCGGGCATAGACTTTGATGCAAAGGTTTCTGTTGGTTTCTTCGGGAACGTTAAAGGTTTTGTATTCGTCGCCCAGGGAAATGTATTGCATAGAGCCTTGCGTGAAAGTGGTGTAAGGATAACCTTTGACTTCGACAGGTACAAAAGGTGTTCCTGTGGTTCGAAGAACAACGCAAAGAGTTTCGCCAGACTCAATTTTTGCCGTGATAGGCAAGGAGTGATAACCGTTGCCCAGATTGGAAGTGTCAGCCGTGGCAAGAGGAACGGCAACTCGAAGTTGAGGAAAATCAGAAGCCTTGTAGAGCGTGACGGAGCATGAAGCCCGGGCACCGTCCTTATTGGTAATCCAGAAGCCTACCCTGTTGATGTCAAGGGTGCTTGAAACGGGGATGAAGGATATTTGATTGAAGTCTTCGCAAGGTGTGTCATTGATGGAGAAAGTGCGTTGAGAGAGGTTCCCAAATCGATCCTTTTGTAGAATGGTGTCGTTGTCGCCTCGGGGAATCTCACCACTAAACGCTGTCGGCTTTCCAATCATAGAGGAGTAGTAAGAGAGATAGAAGTAGCCTTGGTCACCAAAGTCAGGTCCCCAAGAATTTTGTACCAGCCATGCACCCGAAGCGGCAGGCTTGGACGTGAGGTTGTCAAAATGGTTGAAAGAGTCATCCCACCCGACAATGACGACGGCATGGTCAAGAGAAAGGCCCGCACTTGAGGATGTCGGAATATAGGCGGAATGATTCGTGGCATCGAAGAAAGAAGAATTGGGTTCAACGAGTTTGATGCTGATGGGAATGTGAAGATGTCCATAAGTATGGATAAGAGACTTTATGGAGTCGATTGAGAGGTTCCCGAAAAAAGAGATGTCCGTAAAATAATGAGAAAAGGACGATTCGTCGTGGAGAGCGGGACCGATGCCGGCTGAAAAGTAAGCAGACGGGTAAAGAACGGTGCCGCCATAGTTCTCGGGAGTAGTGAAACCTCGGTTGTCGATAAGGTGTCGCACCGAGAAGGAGTCAGGTGTGGCTATAGACCCCGCATTGTATAATTTATAAGCATAGTTAAATTCGATAGCGGAGATGGCGGAGTAAGCCCAACAGGTGGCCGTTCCTTGTCCTTGGTCGCGCGTTGTCGGCACCTCGACAAGGTTTGGAACGCTGAAGGCGGAAGGGAGAGAAGAAGCGCGCAAGGAAGACGGGTTCGCCGGTTGCATTACCGAAGGGGTAAAATAAGGGCAGGGTAAAACTTCGGAAACAATGTCAGAAGCCCCGTGACGTGAAATCGCATAAGAAACGCCAGGTGTGATGAGCACAAGAGCAACGGTCAGCGTGATAAAATCACGGCGAGAAGAAAAGATTTTTTTTGTCATAAAGTTTCATGGTGTTATTGATGGTTAAATTTTTTTCCAATTAGTGACGGGCACAATCTTTCCAAGATCAGAACGATCTTGGCTTACTGAGTGGGCAAAAATACCCAAGACACGTTGGTTTTTTCGGAGAAGATTGACTATCTGATTGTTGGTGACGCGAAAACTTGGTTCCTCTTCCTTGAGATTTAGTGCAAGCCACGCAATGTATTCATGTTGAAAGTGTGTTCGATATTTCTCAATGAATTGATGCGTGTTGAAGATTTGGTTCTTTTTTTCGAAATAGGTTTTGATAATGAAATCAGCGTTGATGACAAAATTGGTATCCATGTAAAAGAAAAACGCCCAAACACAACGTGTTCAAGCGTGAAGTGAAAGAGAAAAAAATAAAAAAATCGTGTGGTAAAAGCCAAAAAGAGTGCTAATTACCCCCCCCCTAAATATCCTAAGTGGTTGATTTACAGTAATTTGCAACGATATATCTTGAAAAAAGAAAGGCATAATGTCTAATTGTCAGTGTCAAAGATAAGGAAAGAAATGAATAATAAGGTGATTGTAACGAATTTTTCTTTTAAGTCTTCGGTGGCGACAAGGGTCGTCGTGGCGTTATCGGTATAGCAAAGGTTTTTGAAAAAGAGCGAATTTTATAAAATTTGTGAGAACGGCAAGGAAAACAGACCATGAAAAGAAACGAGAAAATGGGTATCGAGGCATCAGAAAAAGAAAAGGTCAGCAAACGAAGAAAACGGCTGACGAAGCGAAGGAACAAATGGAGGATGAGGCGTGGAAATTGCACCTGAACGCGGGAGAAAGCATTTCGAAAAGTTTTTCATATAAGGTTAAGTACCCGTCATCAAGGAATATTGACGTTCAGTAATGGTTGGCTTAACGATAAAAGAGCAAGCCTTCCTGAAAAGGAAGGCTTGCTTTGGTTTGAAAGGGAATTTAGGAGTTTTTCTTGGAGGGTATTAGTTGAGCGTGATGGTGAGCTCGGGGTCGGTGCAGGAGTCTTCTACGATAGTGAACGATTTAGAGACGGTTCCTTCGCAGTAATCGTCATTGGCAGCGACAGTTGCGGTAATGGTGGCGGAACCTGAGGCGACAGGTGTTACGACACCGCTGCTGTTTACGGTTGCTACGTCCTCATCGCTACTTTCCCATGTGATGGCGCCTGAACTTCCGTTTTTGTTGACAACTGGGGTGGAAGAAGTGCCTCCGCCCACGGTGAGGGTAGTTGACTCGTAATCCGTGGTGAATGTCGGGGTGATGGAGTTACATGAGATGGTGAAGTTGGCGGTAGCCGTTCCCGAACAGTAGGTGCTTGCGGCTGCAACTGTCGCTCTCACGGTGGCAGTACCTGCATGAACACCGGTTACGACACCTGTAGAATTGTTGACCGTGGCGCAACCAGAAGGGGAGGCAGTCGTAATGGCGTAGGTGACAGCACCGCTACCTGTGTTGCCGTCAATGGTTGGGGTTGAAGAATTACCGCCAATAGCCAGAGTTGTGCTGCTATATGACAATGTTGGAGTGATGGAGGTACAAGATGGATTGACAGCGATATTCGTAATACCAACATTACCTCCACTTGAAGTCAGATAAATCAAATAAGTTCCTGCTGTTGTAAGTGAGACATTAAATGTATTGGTTGAACCTTTGGTTGTGGGACATTTATGAGAAATAGCACTCCCATGATTTGTTTCTGATTTTGTTTTAGTTTCACCAACAAGCATTTTCTTGTTGTTGTCTTTTGATCCGGTTATTGTTGAATATTCAGTGTGGTTCGCTATTGCGGCTTCTTCTGTTGTTCTTGAACCAGCAGCTTTCCCATTTACTCCAATAACGTAGGATTCCAAAGAAGAACCTGCGGATGTGTTCTTCCATATGTTATAAAGAGTGTCCGTGATGGCATACGCTTGCCCCGTAATTGTACGGGCGGTTGTCGAGTTGCTTTTTACTGTAAATGTAACGGTTGTTGCACCTGAAACTTGCAATACAAAACCAGTAGTATATGGACGCCATCCAAAATCTCCACTCATAGATACTGTGCTGCGTTGAGCGAACCAAATCTTTCCATTGGTAGTTGCGGAATTGCTCAGTTCGTATTTTATTGTGCCATTTGTATAGGAACCGCTTGTTGGCATGGCTGTGTCTGCTCCCCATGCCGTGACGGAGCAGAGGAGAACGGTAAAAAAGGTTAATAAGATTTTTCTCATAATAATAGGTATTTAGTTGTTCATTTGTTTTGGAATTGTATCTCTTGAAGTTGAGGGTTATCGTCCTCAAGGACAAAATAGAAAAATGTGGTTGTTTCCCGTTTTTCGGAATAAAGTTCGTTTGTGTAAGTGTTTATTTTCTCTACTTTTTTTTCTAACGATGGTATCGTTCCATTGTCTGTCTTCCTAAGGATATTGATGAAATAACGCTTAACGTTCCCGTTTTTGTCCTCTTCCGGATTGTCTAACTTCACGAAGTCCTTTTTGTACTTCTTCGGATTCGTGTTGTGCGCTTTGAACTCAATGAGGCAAATCCGTTTGCCTTTCTCGTCATAAATGGCGAGGTCAAAGTTTCCGCTTTCGCCTTTGTCGTCATCCGAACTGCAGTTCTCGGGTTCGTCCGAAAAGTCATATCGACATCTTGTTGGGGTTTCAACGGAATAAAAAAGCGGCAGTTTGCTTTCCTTGCAATATTCATTGAATGCTTCGACGAAGGCGAAGCGCAGTTCCTGCTCGCTGATTCTTGTCTGGTTATCTCTCTTTATCGGAAATACCAAACGACAGTGCGTATCATCGTTAACCGTGAAACATTCCTCCCGCTTGACATTTGGTGATGACTCCTTGCGGCTATCGTATGCCTCCTTCAGTCGTGCGATAGTCGCTTTGAGAATATTATCAATATGTTCTTCCAATTCTTCCATTGTCATTTTTTCTCCTAATTAGTAGGTTATGGTAACTTTTTTCTCGTAATGAAAGATGTTATGGTGTTTGTCGCGAGGAGCGACAAGAAAAAAGGAAGGAATGGACGCAGTCATGCCCAAAGGAGTGGACATGACGCATCGTGCCACCGCAAGGGCGGTGACAAACATGAAATCAGACTAACAAGTCCGCGTCAGAATGTGGTGAGTGGAAGCGGGGATGCAGAAAAATCCCGCAGAAACCGAAATGAACGGCGGGCGCGGCGTGTGCACGCGCGAAGATGAATGAAAGCATAATTTTTTCTCCTAATGATAGTGTGTGTGGATGTTCGGATGAGGTCGGGAAGTCACCTTCGGGACGACACAGAACATCGCAGTGTTGCCGCAAATATAGTAGAATGTTTTGAAGATGAGCGTGTTTTTTTAGTTAAATTTGCGAGAAGGGCAAGGAAAACAAGTCTTGAAAAGAAACGAGAAAATGGGTATCGAGGCATCAGAAAAAGAAATGGTCAGCAAACGAAGAAAACGGCTGACGGAAGCGATGGAAAGGTACGGGGTGGCAGCAATGGTCATTCCGACAGCGGATGAGAACTTGAGCGAATATGTAGCGGAACATTGGAAGACGAGGCGCGCGTTGAGCGGCTTCACGGGCAGTGCGGGGACGCTCGCCGTGGTGAGCGCGGCAGGGTCGAAAGAAGGCGAGGAGGCGTGGGCGTTGTGGACAGACAGCCGATATTATCTGCAAGCGGAGGCACAGTTGGAGGGAACAGGCATAAAACTCATGAGAGATGGAGAGGAGGGCGTGCCGAGCGTATGGGCATGGCTGACGGAGAAGGTGAAAAGCGGGGGAAGGGTGAGCCTGCCATGGGCACTGATGAGCGTGAGGGAGTGGATGGAAGCGAAGCGAGGGTTGAAAGGCGTGGAGACGGAGACGGGGGCGTATGAACAAATGGTGGATGAGGCTTGGATGGAGAGACCGGAGAGACCGACGGGGAAGGTGGTGGAATATGACGTGAGGTATGCCGGCGAAAGTAGGGAGCAGAAGATGGAAAGGGCGCAGAAGCGATTGAGAGAAGAAGGCGCGGAAGCCTTGCTGACGGCGGCGACGGACGAGGTGGCGTGGCTGCTGAACCTAAGGGGAGGTGACGAGCCATACACACCCACGTTCGCGGGAATGGTGTTGCTGACACAAACGGGATGTACACTCTATACGAATCACGAAGTGCCAAGTGTGGTGGAAACGAAACGTGCGGAAGCGTTGAAAGAGGACTTGAGGACGTGGAACGGCGGAAAGATAGCCATGGACATCAATAAGACACCCGCCGCCCTGCGGGCAATGGTGAAGGCGGCGAACGTAAAAATGACGGGGTCGGTGGTAGGAGCGATGAAAGCAGTGAAGAATGAAACGGAAATTGAAGACACGAAACGGACAATGGAGACGGATGGTGTGGCATTGGTGCGACACTGGAAGTGGATGGAGGAGACGAAAGAGGAGATGACGGAAATGAGTGTGGCGGAGAAGTTGCACGAGTTGAGAAGAGAAGCGGGAGGAGCGATGTATAAGAGCGAGAGTTTCGAGACCATAGCGGCATGGAGGGAACATGGCGCCATCGTGCACTATAGCGCGACGGAAGAGACGAACTCCAAGATAGAAGGAGAGGGGTTGCTGCTGATAGACAGCGGAGGGCAGTATCTGACAGGAACGACGGACGTGACGCGAACGTATGTGAGAGGGGAAGTGGACGAGGAGACGAAAAGGGACTTCACCTTGGTGCTGAAAGGGCACATAGGCGTTGCGATGTCAAGGTTCCCGAAGGGAACGGCAGGAAGAGAGTTGGACGTGATAGCCAAGCAATACTTGTGGGCAGAAGGGAAGGATTACGGTCACGGAACGGGTCACGGCGTGGGGCATTACCTATGCGTGCATGAGGGACCGCAGCGAATAGGCAAGAAGGGGACGGTGACAATGGAGGCGGGAATGGTTACGAGCAACGAGCCGGGATATTACAAGGCAGGGCGATATGGCATAAGGCACGAGAATCTGACGCTGACGGTGGAGGACGAAAAAGAGGGATGGCTCAGAATGGAGACGCTGACGTTGTGCCCCTTTGACGCAAAGGGCATGGAGCCAGAAATGCTGACGAGGGAAGAAAAGGCATGGCTGAAGGCGTATCACGAAGAAATAATCAGGCGGCTGCAGCCAAGGCTGACGAAGGAAGAAGCGGCATGGCTGAAAGAGAAATGCGAACCTTTCCTATTCGGGCAGGAGTGAGAGAAGGCGATGTCGCCGCGTGACGTAGTGACAGAAAAGGACTTCGCCAAGAGCGGAGAGCGTGAGGGAGGCGCATGAAACAAAAAGCGAGGACGTGAAGAAGTAAGCCAAGAAGAAAAGCAACAGCCAAGAGGCGAAGGCAATCAGTTGGTTGGCGGAGACAAAACGGGAGCGGTCGGTCGGCGTGAAAACGAAATGGACGTAGCCATCGACAACGAACCAGGCGAAAATGGTCGGCGCAAGGATGAGTGAGAGCGGGAAGGAGAGGACGAGCGGCTTGCCACCGAGGAAGAGCGTGAGCGGATAAGCAAGAGCGATGACAACGAGTGTGATGACGACGCCAATGAGAAATTCGGCACGGAGGAGACGACGGACGGTGCGCCGGCGGATGTCACGCCACATCTCCGGGAAGAGAGCGGCATTGATGTTTTTGGCAAGGTAGCGCGGTATATTGATAATCTTGGAAGCGAGGTCAAGAATGGCAAGTTGGCGCATGCCAAAGAGCGCCCCCACGAGGAAATGGAGCGTGTTGAGCTTGAGCGACGAGAACCAGATGTCAATGAAGTAAGGCGTGGAGACACGGTAGCAGTTCCAAACATCGGAGAAAGAGGGACGGCGGAGGCGAATGCCGTCATGAAGGAGCATGTAGGCAAAGGCAAAGAGGCTGCCCACGAAGGTGGTGCCGATGACTATTGCCATGAAGGTGAGGTTGTCGTCAGGCTCGCGCACAAGGACGAACGTGAGGGGAACGGACAGCGCACGGACGGCAAGCGAGACGGAGGAAGAGACACGCATGCGCTTTGTAGCCTGAAAGTACCAAACGGGGTGGAGCAATTCGTTGACGATGACACACCAAGCGAGCAGGAACAAGAGGAGGTGGGAGTGGATGACGGGAACAAAAAGAGCAAGCGGCAAGAAGGCGAGGAAACAAGCGAGCACAAGCAAGAGTTGCGCCGTGAAAACCGTTGATACGACAGAAGAGAGAGCGGAGCGACGGGAGGCGAGGTCAGGCAGGTTCAGAGCGGAGACGACACGTTGGCTTGCCGGAAGGTGGAAGCCGTAGGTGCAGAGCATGGAGGGGTAGGTGGCGATGACGACAGCGAAGGCATAGAGACCATAGTTTTCGGCACCGAGGACGCGAATGACAAAGGGGTAGAGGATGAGCCCGATGAGCGAGCCGAAGACGTTGGCCGCCGATAGGAATCCGAAATTCTCAAGCACGCGAGAACGGTAGAGCCTAAGGAAGAGGCGTCGTATGTCAGTTCTTATAGTCATTGATGGCATCGACGTAGTGACGAGCGAGCGTGAGGTTGCGAGAAGCGTCTGTAAGCGTCTTGACCTGTCGCGCCGGAATGCCAGCCCAAAGCGTAAAAGGAGGAATGACGGTCCCAGCAAGGACTACCGCCCCAGCCGCCACGACGCTGCCCTTGCCAACGTGAACGTTGTCGAGCACCGTGGCGTGGATGCCGATGAGGCAGTCGTCATCGATTTGCGCCCCGTGGACGACGGCACAGTGACCAATGGTGACACGATTGCCAATGTGCGTCTCGGACAAGCCGAGGGAGCAGTGGAGAACGGCACCGTCTTGAACGTTGGAGTCGTCGCCAATGACAATCTTACCCACGTCGCCCCGTAGGACGGCGGAAAACCAAACGGAAGAGCGGTTGCCGATGGTGACATCGCCAATGACCGAGGCGTTGTCGGCAACGAAAGCCGAAGGGGCAACGCAAGGAGAACAGTCACGAAAGGTCCGGAGCATGGGAAGAAGAGAAATGGAAGATTACTTGCCGAGGTCAATGGGGAGTTCGTCTTCGCCAGAGTGGATGGTCGAGTGGAAGGGACGCCCGGCGGGCTCATCAACAAGTTTGAAACGCACGATGTTTTCAAGCGTAGGCGCATCAATTTTCTTGGCGATGATTTTCTTGTCAGCATCGAGCAGGTAGAGTCCCGGTGTGGAGGAGGTGTCGAAGAAAGTCCAGTAGTAAGATTCACGCTGAGGATCCCAAACGTTGATCCAGTCGTAAAGGTTGTTGTTTTTCATGAAATCGTCCCACTCCTTGGTGTCTTGCAACAGATAGACAGCCACGACTTGGAAACCCTTGTCGTGCCAGCGGGTGAAGATGTCGTGGACAAGGGGAGTCATCTTTTGGCAATGTCCACAGGTAGGCTCGTAGAAGAAGAGGAGCGTGAGAGGCGCCTTGACATCGTGGAGTTGGAGTTGTCGATTGTCACGCAGGCGGAGAGTAAGGTTGGCAGCGGTCATGCCGAGTTGGTTGAAGCGAACCTTGCGGTATTCGCTTTCGACATTGGATTGGAGCGTGGAGTCGGTCCAATAGGCAAGGTGGGTGAGGTAATAGCGTTCGGCAATTTGCGCAAAGAGCATATCCATGCCCATGATTTTGCTCTTGACAGAGTAGTCAATGATGCGGTTGGTCATGATGTCGAAGCAGACGCTGTCAGGTCGGGAACGCTCGATGAGGTCAATGGCGGCTGGCGTGATGCTGTCAGGGATTTGAACCAAGGTCTTGTTGAGGAACTGGTCAAGTTTGCGATGCAGTTGATTGAAACGCCAAGAACGCGGGTCAGCAAGATTGTAGTTGTCGAAGAAATGCTGCTTGGCATATTCGTAACGGCGAAGTCGCATGGCTTGGGTGGTGTCGGAATTCAGGAGTTCGGCAGGGAATTTGGGTTCGATGAGCGCCTTGACAAAGAGGCCGAGCGTGCGACCATCGAAGCGGCGAATGAGATCTTGCTGGTAGTCTTCAACTTGCTTGTTGAGCTGGTCAATCTGCTCGGTGAGTTTTTGTCGTTGTTTGGAGTTTTCGGGCAGTTCACGGCGTTTGTTGAGGAGTTCGGCTTGGACGGTACGTTTCTGCGTGATGAAGATACCAAAGTCGATGAACGCCTCGGATTGCGGGTCGCCATGGACGGAAAAAGATTCGATGGCGTTCTTGGTAGTGTCGGAAACGGAGAGTTCGAGATTCTGGTTTTCGCACAGCAAGAACTCGTAGTAGCGGCTGGCATTGAAAAAGAGGAGGTAGAGACCTTCGTCCAACTTGTCGGGGAGGGAGACTTGTCCGTAGCCCTTGTCGTTGAGGTGGATGGTGTCGTGGCTATAGATCTTGTCGGCAAGGTAGCCAGCAATGATGGCATCGCTGTTGGCGAACTGCGGAGCCCGAACGGTGAAGGTGCGTCCAGCAGTAGCCGCCATGGAAAAGACGGAGCAGAGGAGCAGTAGCGGAAGAAGCAAATGTTTCATGTCCAAAAAAGAGAAATATAGGAACCAAGAAAAACAAAACAGAGCAAAGATAATCCTTTTTTATGAGAGGTGTAGATAGAAAGGCGAGAGCAAGCGGGAATAGTCGGAAGAAAAAGAGCCGTCAGCATTGCGAACGTCAAGGCGAGAAAAAGAAGGAGCGGATGGGGCGAGCGAGAAAGAGAGCAGGATGCGCTTGGGCGACTGGCGGCGTGGAGAGGTGAAGACACTGACACAGGAAATGAGGTTCAAACTGTTTGCCAAAGAGAGGGCATGACTCTGAAGCTCGGCGGGGAGGATGAGGGAGAGAATGCCGTCGGGGGTGAGCAGACGGGGAGTCAGGGTGAAAATCTGTCGCAAAAGTCCGTCGGAGTCGTGGCGCGCCACGGCACGTTGCGGATCGGATGCCAAAAGAGACTGTGTGGATGGTTGAAAATAAGGAGGGTTGGAAACGATGGCATGGAAAAGCGTTCCGGAACGAATAGCGGAACGGGCAAAGAGTTCAAAGGCAGAATGGAGGACGGAGACGCGCGAGCGAAAGGCGGAGATCGCAACGTTTTCAGAGGCTTGGCGGACGGAATCGTGGTCGATGTCAATGGCGGTCAACGTCGCAGACGGAAATCGCTGCGCAAGCATGAGAGCAAGTACTCCCGTTCCCGTTCCGATGTCGAGCATGCGTGTAGCGTTGGGAGGGGAAGGAGCCCAAGATCCGAGCAGGCAGGCATCGAACCCCACCTTCATGGCACAAGAAGATTGGAAAACGGAAAACTGTTTGAAACGGAAGTGGTCGTTGGACACGGGGTCAACTGTTCTTTTTTGCCAAGAGGTAGAGGCCGTGGTAGTGCTCGAGAACGGCTTTGGTATTGTGTGCGAAATCACCGTTCATCATCCAGGAATAGTAGGAAGGGTCTTCTTCAAAGACACGGGCAAGGAACTTGCCCTTGTGCTTGCCGAAGTTGACAATGACTTTCTTGTTCTTGTCGAAAAGGAAACGACCGGCGAAGTCGACGTTGTCATTGTAGCGCGAATGGGACGCGAGCGTCTCAATGTCGTTGGAGAGGTCTTCGTATCGTTGGATTTGGGCGATCAGCACGTCGTAAGTGGCTTGGGTGTCAGCCAGGGCGCTGTGAGCGTTATCAAAGTCGGCACCGTCGCAGTAGAAACGATGGGCGGCAACGAGCGTGCGAGGTTCGTGCTTCATGAAGATGGCTTGCGCATCGATGAGTTTGGCGTTCTCAAGGTGAGGGTTGACTCCCGCCCGATGGAACTCCTCGTCGAGCATAGGGACATCAAATTTGTTGCTGTTGTAGCCAGCGAGGTCAACACCCGTGAACACTTCTGCCAGTTGCGGAGCCAATTGCTTGAACGTAGGGCAGGACGCCACGTCTTCGTCCGTGATGTGGTGGACCGCAGTGGCTTCGGGCGGAATGGGGCGTTCGGGATTGATGCGCATGCAGTCACGCTGCTCAGAGCCGTCGGGAAGGATTTTGATGAAAGAAAGTTCGACAATGCGGTCGTTGAGAAAATCGACACCGGTCGTCTCGAGGTCAAAAAACACGAGCGGACGTTGCAGATTGAGTTTCATGAATCAGAACGGTTAGTAGTCAAGAATCATAGGCATGAGCAGCATGAGGATATCCTCGCCCTGTTTATTGGTCTCGGGGAGGATGATGGCCGCGCGGTTAGGATCGGCGATTTGAAGGAGAACATTGTCAGACTCGATGTTCTTGAAGATTTCGATAAGGTAGGAGGCTTTGAATCCGATGGAGAGCGGGTCGCCAGAGTATTGGCAAGCGACGGTCTCGGTAGCCGAAACGCTTTTTTCAAAATCTTGGGCGGAGAGGACAACCTTGTCGTTGGAAATGTCAAGTTTGACCATGTTGGAAGCTTCGGCAGAGTAGAGAGAGGTGCGTCGGAGCGCAGCCATGGCAGCGAGGCGGTCGATGGAGAGCGTAAAAGGGTTGTTCTTAGGGATGACGGCATCATAGTTAGGGTATTTGCCTTCAACTTGGCGGCTATACATGGTGTAGTTGAGCAGGGAGAACTGCATCATCTTGTCGTCATATTGAATGGAGACGTTGTCGTTGTCCTTGGAAAGGAGAGACTGGAGAATAATGGCCGGTTTGCGTGCGAGGATGAAGGAATTGCCAGCAGGGCAGGAGTTGTCCTCGACACGGTAGCGCACGAGTTTGTGAGCATCGGTAGCCACGAAGTTGATGCCGGAGTCGTTGATGTCAACGAAGATGCCCGCCATGACAGGGCGGAGCTTGTCGTCAGGAGCGGCAAAAATGGTCTTGGTGATGGCATCGAGGAGCGTTGAAGAAGGAATAGGGAACTGAGCCGTAGGGTTCTGAACCATGGAGAGCTCAGGGTATTCAGAACCGTTGACACCGCCAAGGTTGTAGTTTCCGGAGGCAGTGGTGATGCGCACTTGGAAGTTCTGGTCGTCCACCTCGATGTCCAGCGGTTGGTCAGCAAATTCGCGAAGGGAGTCGGTGAGACGCTTGGTGTCGATGGCAACGGAGATTTGACCTTCGGAGGAATTGAGCGGGAGGGTGGTGACGATGGTGGTCTCGAGGTCGGAAGCGGTGAGGGTGAGTTGTTGATCCTTGACAGTGAAGAGGATGTCGGACATGATTTCGAGCGTATTTTTGGAGGCGATGACGCGGCTGATGGTTTGCACGCGGTCGAGGAGGTCGGCACTGGAGACGTTGAATTTCATGATGGTATCTTGTTTTTGTTATTGTTTAATGCGTATAATAGAATTAAGGTATGGTGACAAAGGTAACGTTTTTTTTGGTTAGAGGGGAGGGTGGCTTCCATACTTTTTTCAAGACCGCGCGTAGCGTCGGCGACGGAGAAGGAAGAAGGCGAACGCAAAGCCCAAGAGGAGCAAGGCGGGCAGGGCGACATTGAGTATTTGGAAGGCAAGTCGATGTTTGATGGTTTCCGTCTTGTTGAGCATACGGAGTTTGAATTGTCGCGAGCGCAGTTGCAGCCATCCATTGTCGTCGGTGAGGAAGAGGACGGAGTTGAGGATGAAGTCACGATTGCCGTATTCGCGGTTGGCATAGCGGTCATAACCCAGGGGGAGCACTTGTGGATTGGTGGCATTGCCAGCGATGTCGTTGCGGATGATTTCGCTGCAAGCGGCAACGATGATGCGAGAGCGTTTGCCGGTGACGATGGTGGACGAAGGCGGATAGATGCCTTCAGGGGTCATGCGATTGGCAAAGAGGGAAGGGAAAGACCCTTCGAATGCCGCCGCCACGGGGAGGTAATGTTGTGTGAAGTAGGTTTCAGGTTCGATGTCGTAGATGGAGTTGAGATCGATGCGCGCGGGGGTTGGGATGGCGTGGGAAGCGTTGCTAGTGACGAGGAGAACTGTCTTGTGAATGTCGGAATTGGAGTTGACATTGAGGTCAATGCCGCTGGTCATGTTGGCACGCACCTGAACGATGTTGCGCGTGACGGGGCTTTCGGGCGAGGCAAGCAACAGGGGACTGAAGTAGAAAGGCATGGGTTGCCAGTTGGGTGATTCGCCTTTGGGAGCCACGTTGACCGGAACTTGGACGCACTGCATGTCTTGCAGGAGCGCGGGGACGATGCGGCATCCGTATTTGAACAGCATGTCGGAAAGATTGACATCGAGCGGGATGGCAGGAGTCATGCCTGCGGTGGAGAGGCTGTCGGTCGCAAAGCGCACGCCGTCGATGAGGAAGAGCACTTTCCCGCCACGCATGATGTATTGGTCAATGATGTATTTGTCGGTTTCAGAGAAAGGCAGTTTGGGTCCCGCAATGATGATGGCCTTGTAGGGCGAGAGGATGTTGGGGTCGAGCGAAAGGGCACCACGATCGACTTGAAAATATTTGCTAAGCGCCACGCTTGCGTCGTAAACCTGTTCGGGAGCCAGTTCGCCATGGCCTTCGATGAAGGCGATTTTTTCGACAGACTTCTGCGCCTTGACGCGGAGCGGGTCGGCAAAGGCGAATTCGAGATTTTCGATGGAGTGGTTAAGGTTTTCCGGTCCGCTGATGGTGGGATTGTTCTCAAGCAGACGGACGGGGACGGTGTCGCTGTCGTAGATGATTTCAGCCCAAGGGAAGATGAGTTTCTGGATGGACTTGCCTTGGTTGTCTTTTTCATAAACAACCGTGGGTTTCAGACCCCGAGCGGTGAGGGACTCGTAGTTTTGTTGACGTTGCTTGTCAGAATCGGCCTGGGACGGGTCGATGAAATGGATGGTCCATTGGCGGCGGGCGTAGATGCCGATTTCGTCAAGCGTCTGTTGCGTAGCCTTTTTCAGTCGCAGGAAGGAGGGGTTGAGGTCGCCATCAAGATAGACATTGACGAAGACGTCCTTATCAAGTTGACGAGCCATGGTCTTAGTGTTATCGCTGATGGAGAAACGTTTTTCGTTGGTCAGGTCAAAACGAAGTATGGTGATTTGCGCAAGCAGGTTGACGACGATGAGAACCAGAATGACGGCAAGTGCTTGTAGCCATCGGTTTTGTCGAAAAAATGAGGATAGATTCATACACATAATTAAAGAAGTACGCAAAGATAAAAAGAAATCTTGCAGTAACACCTTATGGAGGCAAAACCCAAAAAATGGGCAGGAAAACGGAAAAAGAAGCAGAGAGAAACAACTTTTTTGTAATAATTGTAAAAAAAGTAGTATTTTTGCGGCTAAATCTGAAAAATTTTTCAAAACATGTCGGATAGGAAGGTAGCCTTAATAACAGGAATCACAGGTCAAGACGGAAGTTACTTGGCTGAATTCTTGATAGAGAAAGGCTATGAAGTACATGGTACGTTGCGTCGTTCGTCCTCGTTCAATACGTCTCGCATAGAGCATTTGTATTTGGACGAGTGGGTTCGTGACATGAAAAAGACCAGATTGGTGAACCTTCATTGGGCGGACATGACGGATTCGTCGTCGTTGATAAGGATTATCAACGAGGTTCGTCCAACGGAAATCTATAACCTTGCGGCACAGAGCCATGTGAAGGTGTCGTTTGACGTTCCGGAATATACTGCTGAGGATGATGCCGTAGGCGTGTTGCGCTTGTTGGAGGCGGTGAGGATTTGCGGGTTGGACAAGAATTGCCGAATATATCAAGCGTCAACGTCGGAATTGTATGGCAAGGTTCAGGAAGTGCCACAAAAGGAGACGACGCCGTTCTATCCTCGTTCGCCATACGGTGTCGCGAAGTTGTATGGTTATTGGATTGTGAAGAATTACAGAGAGAGTTACGGAATGTTTGCCGTAAACGGCATCTTGTTTAATCACGAGAGCGAGCGTCGCGGTGAGAATTTTGTCACTCGTAAAATCACGTTGGCGGCAAGCCGAATTGTGCAAGGATATCAAGACAAGTTGTATTTGGGAAATCTGGATGCGCGTCGAGATTGGGGATATGCGAAAGATTATGTGGAGTGCATGTGGTTGATTTTGCAACAGGAACAGCCAGAAGACTTCGTGATAGCGACGGGAGAGATGCATACGGTGCGTGAGTTCTGTTCGTTGGCGTTCAAGGAGGCGGGCGTTGAGTTGCGATGGGAAGGAGAAGGCGTGGAAGAAAAGGGCGTTGACGTTAAGACAGGCAAGGTGTTGGTGGAAGTGGATCCGAAGTATTTCCGTCCGGCGGAGGTGGAGCAATTGCTTGGAGACCCAACGAAGGCAAAGACGCAGTTGGGATGGAATCCGAGAAAAACGACGTTTGAGGAATTGGTGCGCTTGATGGTACGTCATGACATGAAGAAAGTTAAGAAGTTGTATTTGCAGTCTCAGCAAGAGGACTAAGAGAAGCATGTTGGAGAAGACTTCGAAAATATATGTGGCAGGACACCAAGGATTGGTGGGAAGCGCTATATGGAACAACCTGAAGGCTCGAGGGTATGAGAACCTCGTGGGTCGTTCGCATAGCGAATTGGACTTGCTGGATGGTGTTGCCGTGAAGAAGTTCTTCGACGAGGAACGTCCTGATGCCGTGGTACTTGCCGCGGCACACGTAGGAGGCATCATGGCCAACTTGAAATATAGGGCGGATTTCATCTATCAGAATCTTCAGATACAACAAAACGTGATAGGGGAAAGCTATCGTCATGGCGTGAAGAAATTGTTGTTTCTGGGTAGCACGTGTATTTATCCTCGTGAGGCGGAGCAGCCGATGAAAGAGTCGAGCCTATTGACATCAGAGTTGGAGTACACCAATGAACCTTATGCGATAGCGAAGATAGCGGGGTTGAAAATGGTTGAGAGTTTCTCGTTGCAGTATGGTTGTAATTACGTAGCCGTGATGCCAACGAACTTGTATGGTCCGAATGATAATTTTCATTTGGAAAACAGCCACGTTTTGCCGGCGATGATACGAAAGGTTTATTTATCGAAGTGTCTGAACGAGGGAGACTGGACTGCCATTAAGAAGGATTTGGATTTGCGTCCCGTAGAAGGAGTGAATGGTGCGAGTGATGAGGAGACGATTGAGAAGGAGTTGAAAAAGTTTGGCATAAGTGGAGAAGCGGTGACCTTGTGGGGGAGCGGAAGTCCGATGAGAGAATTCTTGTGGAGCGAAGATATGGCAGACGCAAGCGTGCACGTGTTGCTGAACGTTGACTTCAAAGACACGTATGAGGCGGGAGCGAAAGAGATAAGGAATTGCCACATCAATGTGGGTACGGGCAAAGAGTTGTCGATTAAGGAAGTGGCAGAAAAAATTGTCAAGGAGATAGGGTTCAAAGGAGCGTTGAAATGGGATGCGACGAAGCCCGACGGGACGAAAAGAAAACTGACGGACGTATCAAAGTTGCATGGGTTGGGTTGGCATCATCAAGTGGAGATAGATGAAGGAATTCACAAACTATATGAATGGTATCAAAAGGGAATTTGCATTAATCACAAACAATAAAAAAGAGAAACAATTAACAAACAATTATTAGCAGTTATAACAGGTATGAAACGTACACTTTTGGTCGCTGCAATTTCTTTATTTGCAGTTTTGGGTGCTTCGGCACAACACTACAATCATTGGTCTTTCGCTGGCTACGTAGGCGCAGCTAACGAGCGCGGTAACATGAAGGATGTGTTCAAAAGAATGATGCCTTCATTCAGCCTTCGTGGCGAATATGCCGTTAGCCCAATGTTCTCGTTCGGTTTGGAAGGAAACTATGTTCCTTACAACCAAAACAAAAACTACAAGGCAACGGACATCTGGTCCACGTACTTCTATGGAAGCTTGAACTTGACGAACGCATTTATGGGCGTATGCGACAAGTTCGGTTTGTATTTCAACCTCGGTGGCGGTCCTTCATGGGGTGGCAGCTGGGGCTTCTCAAAGAAAGAGAAGAACATCACTTTGAGTGGTTTTGCCGGTTTGAGCGCAGAATGGAACTTCAGCAAGCACTTTGCAGTGGCTGCAGAAGGTCGTATTCGCCCATTTGCTTCGATTCGTTATCGCGGAACGGAAGTTTCGGGTAAGGACCATCTTGAGAGAGAGGTTGCTAACTCAGTTCCAGCATTCTATGAGGCAGGTTTGTCGATTCGTTACAAGTTGGCACCATGGAAGCGTGAGGGTAACCACATGCGTAATGCGGACATGACGAAGGTTCGTCGCTTCTAAGAGAGAATTAACAACAGAATAACAACAAAGACGGCTCGGAAACTTCCGAGCCGTCTTTGTTGTGTCATGTCCAGGTTAAATGTGACAAGTTTTTACTTAGGGAAGAAGCGAGGAGACATCCTTGTCGTGAGAAATAAGATCCCGGACAAGCGTAGAGGAAACGTAGGCAAGTTCAGGTTTTGAGAGAAGAATGACGGTTTCAAGTCCAAACAAGGCTCGATTGGCATCCGCCAATGTTTTTTCTTGCTCAAAATCAATGGTGGTGCGGGCACCTCGAAGAAGGACTTGCGCTCCGACTTGTTTTGCAAAATCGCCAGTTGTTCCTTCGTAGGATGTAACCGTGACATTGTCAAGTTGTAGGGCCTTGATTCGTTCGACACGTTGTTGAACTGTCAGAAAGGATTTCTTGTTGTAGTTTTCGCCAACGGCAATGATGAGGCTGTCGAAAAGCGGAATTGCCCGTCGGGCGATGTCAAGATGCGCAATGGTAAAAGGATCGAAAGATCCCGCAAAAAGAGCGGTCATTTGTTAAAAAATATAGTTGAAAGAATTTTTAACAATTAAAAGCCATATTGTCAAAAAATGTTTAATAATCCGATTGGGAGGGGATTTGCGAAGAAAAGCACGAGTGCAAAGTAAGCGAAGAAGTCGGACAAAAACAGAAAATTGAGGATAAAAAAGAATTCGATTTGATAAAATTACTTAAATTTGCAGCGATGAAAAGTGGCGAAAGCGGAAAAATAGCCATGAAAAACACCCAAAAGATATGAAAAAACGAATTGTTCTGTTATTGCTGAGCGCGATGGTGTGCTCTTTGGCATTGAAAGCGCAGCAACAGCCAATTTATGATCAGTACCATTTTAACTATTACTTGATAAACCCAGCGGTAGCGGGTGCTGATAGATGTTCGCACTTGATGGCGACAGGCAAACAGAGTTGGCTTGGAGAAGATGGTCCATCGACGTATTTGTTGTCGTTTCGTACGCGTTTGAACACGAAGAATATCGGTTTGGGTGGTTATGTTTATAATGACCATACTCCGCAATTTAACTATATTGGCGGTCAGTTCACGTTCGCATATCACATTCCGTTCGCACAAGGTTATCGGTATAGAAAAGCCGTGAGTTTGGAGCGACAGTTGTCATTCGGTGTGAGCGCGCGTTTCAAATATATCAATTATGAAGCGGTGAGTGGCGTGGAAGATGTCGCGAACAAAAGCGAGGGAGAATTTACACCAGATGTGAATTTAGGTGTCTATTTCGTCAATTACGGATTCTTTGCAGGCGCAAGCGCGACGAACTTGATAGAATTTCAACCTGAAATGTTTGGTGACGGTAATTATGGTCAACAAGAGTATTTGACCGCATTCCTGTTTGCTGGTTATGACTTTGAGGTTTCGGAGATTTCGACATTTGAACCTTCGGTTAACTTCAACTTTGACACGCACGATCACTATCAGTTGGAAGGAAACTTGAAATATGCGGTGAATGATGCCGCATCAAATTTTGGTTATTGGGTGCAGTTGTCGTATAGGCATAACCTTGACAAAGACAATGCCCAACCGCTGTCGTTGATTCCAATTATTGGCGCGCGCTTCGGAACATTCCAACTTGCGTACGCTTTTAATGTGACGTTGAACAAATTGTATGGTCACACATACGGAACGCATGAGTTGATGTTGGCATACACGTTCTGCGTGCCACACCGTTTCTGCCGATAAGAAACAGAATCAAGGCGACAGACCAAAAGCATCTTCAGAGGACACGGTCAGAAATTTCAAAATCATGAATGAAAAAAAGAGACACTGCTTAAGGGCGATGTCTCTTTCTTTTTGCCAAGTCAAAACTCGTTTTAGTCAATAGCCGTTCCGATAAGAGTGGCGGAGGTGCTTTGGAGGACTTTGACGTTGACGAAGTCGCCAATGTGGTGTCTTGACTTCGGGAAGACAATGACCTTGTTTTGGCTTGTCCTGCCAAAAAAATCGTCGTGACTGCGCTTGGAGTAGCCTTCGACAAGGACTTGGAATGTCTTGCCAATGTCGTTGCGGTTGCTTTCGGCACTTAGTTCGTTTTGAAGCGCAATAATCTCGTTAAGTCGTCGTAGTTTGATTTCTTCAGGTACGTTGTCGGCAAGTCTTTGGGCGGCAACGGTGCCAGGTCGTTCGCTGTAGCGAAACATGAATGCCATGTCGAATCGCACTTCCCGCATGAGGCTTAGCGTTTGTTGGTGATCTTGCTCGGACTCGTCGTGAAATCCGCAAAAGATGTCGGTCGTGATAGTTGCCTGTGGTAGAATAGACCGTATGGCAGCGATGCGTTGTAAATAGTCTTCACGGGTGTATTTTCGGTTCATGAGCTGGAGAATGTGGTTGCTGCCGCTCTGAACGGGGAGATGGATGCATTTGCAAAGATTGTCATGGCGCGCAATGGTCAAGAGCGTTTGGTCGCTCATGTCCTTGGGGTGGGACGTGGTGAAGCGTATGCGCATTTCGGGAGCCTCGGTCGCTACGGCATCGAGTAATGTTGGAAAATCGATTGTGGTATCGTTGTCATGAAACAGATAGGAATTGACGTTTTGTCCAAGCAGGACAACTTCCTTGTAGTCTTTGTCTCGCAGGTCACGTAATTCGTTGAGAACGGAGGAGAGGTCACGGCTTCGTTCGCGTCCTCGCGTGTAAGGAACAATGCAGTAGGTGCAGAAGTTATTGCACCCGCGCATGATGCTAATATAGCCAGAAAGGGGTTTGCCGATGCGTGCGGGGATGACGTCGCGGTAAGTTTCCGTTTTACTAAGTTGAACGTTGATGGCGTGATGACCTTGCTCGACCGCCCCGATGAGGTTAGGAAGGTCGTTATAGCTGTCTGGACCAGCGACGAGGTTGACGCCATATTGGTTGATGAGTTCGTCTTTGAGTCGTTCTGCCATGCAGCCAATCACACCAATGAATGGCTTCCCGTTTCGCTGTTGGGACGCTTGAAGTTCCTTGATGAAAGAGAGAACTTTCTGCTCGGCGTTGTCACGTACGGAACAGGTGTTGAGCAACACAAGGTCCGCTTCATTGATGTCCTCTGCCATTTGGTAACCGTCAGTCGCGAGGATGGCGGCAACGACTTCGCTGTCCGCCTCGTTCATTTGGCATCCGTATGTTTTGATAAATAGTTTCATAAGAAAAAAGGGGAATGATGAATGCCGCGAAGATAGATAAAAAAGGGGAGGGAGAGGGAGAAAGTTTTTTCGTCAAAACGTTTATTTGCGTGAAAATTGCCTTATATTTGTCTTTCGGAAACCAACCAATCAACATTTATATATGTCTGACCGTATCGAACATGCGGGCATTGTGGAAAGCGTGGACGGAGGTGTCGTAAGAGTGCAGATAGAGCGTCTGTCTGCATGCGTAGGGTGTCATGCGAAGTCGTTATGTTCGATAGAGAAGAAGCGTCAGGTGATGACGTTGCGTTGTGACGCTCCGTTGAAAGTCGGAGAAGCGGTGAAAGTGGTCGGGGAGTCAAGTTTGGGAATGAAAGCCGTGGTATTGGCGTTTGCCGTTCCGTTGGCGTTGATGGTGGTGGCAATGTTTGTGGCAGTGAAGGCTGGTTGCGGAGAAGTCGTGGCGGCGTGTGTGGCGTTGTTGGTCACGTTGCTTTATTATATTGTGTTATTCGCGTTCAGAAGTCGTCTTGAACGCGTTTTTTCGTTTAGAGTGGAATCAATCAACTAAATAAGTTCATATGTATATTTTAATTCCCGTGGCGGTTCTTGGTGTGATAGGATTGGTGGCGGCACTGATTCTGTTTTTCTGCTCCAAGAAATTTGCCGTAAAGGAAGACCCTCGATTGGGTCAAGTGGGTGAGGTTCTTCCGCAAGCGAATTGCGGCGGATGTGGTTACCCCGGTTGTAGCGGATTTGCAGCCGCATGTGTCAAAGCCGCAGAAAAAGGTAGTCTCGAAGGGTTGAATTGTCCTACTGGCGGTGCCGCCGTTATGGGACAGGTGAGTGAAATTTTGGGACTGAACGCAGTGGCGTCAGATCCGAAGGTGGCCGTGGTGCGTTGTAATGGAAGTTGTGAAAATCGTCCTCGTACGGTATCGTATGACGGAATGAAGACGTGCAAGGCTATGAACGCGTGTGGCGCAGGAGAGACTGGTTGTCAGTTTGGTTGCCTTGGATGTGGAGACTGCGTTGTCGCATGCCAGTTTGATGCCATCCATATCAATAAGGAAACAGGCTTGCCAGAAGTGGACGGAGAAAAGTGCGTCGCTTGTGGGGCTTGCGTCAAGGCGTGTCCGCGTATGATTATAGAGTTGAGAAAAAAAGGGAAGGGGAAAGGAATGCGCTTGTGGGTGCAATGCGTGAACAAGGAAAAAGGCGCGGTGGCGAAGAAGTCGTGCGCAGCGGCGTGCATCGCTTGTGGCATGTGTGAAAAGGTGTGTCAGTTTGACGCCGTTCATGTCGTGAATAACGTAGCGTATATTGATCCAGAAAAATGCAAGATGTGTCGTAAGTGTGAGTCGGTTTGTCCACAAAATGCAATACATAGCAATGGATTTCCTAAGCCTGTAGAGAAGAAAAAATTGGCGGACTTGCTTTCTAAACCAAAGCCGACAGAGGCGACAAGTGCGGAAAAGACAGAAAGCGGTCTTGCCCTAAATAAGGAGGTCAAATCGAAAATAGACATAGAAAAGACTGATCAGAAAGAGGGACCTAAAGCGGAAAAGCGCGCCGCGAAGATTGACTACTCGGTGACAGAGGATCCTATTTTGAGAAAGGTTAGAATGGAAAACACACAACAATCATAAGAAGGAGGATAAGTGATGAGTTTATTTAACAAAAACACGTCCACCTTCAAGAAAGGTGGCGTACATCCAGAAGAAAACAAGATTACGTCGGAAATAGCCACACGTGCCGCCGCACTGCCAAAGCAAGTGGTGTTGCCGTTAGGTCAGCATATTGGCGCTCCCGCAAAGCCTGTCGTTCAAAAAGGGGATAAGGTAAAAGTGGGCACTTTGATTGCGGAGGCGGGAGGTTTTGTTTCTGCCCCTATCTTTTCGTCCGTGAGCGGAACTGTAGTAAAGGTGGACACCGCATGGGATGCGAGCGGATATAAAAGACCCGCTATTTACATTGATGTTGAAGGTGATGTTTGGGAAGACAGCATAGACAGGAGCGAAAAGTTGGAGAAGTTGTCAGACCATCCAGAGTTGACTTCGGAAGAGATTGTGAACCGCGTGCGTGCTAAGGGTGTCGTGGGAATGGGAGGTGCTTGCTTTCCAACGAGCATCAAGTTGACGCCTCCTCCAACGGCAAAAGCCACATGTGTCATTATCAACGGTGTTGAATGTGAGCCTTATATCACAGCGGATTACCGATTGATGATGGAACATCCGGATGAGATATTGGTCGGGGTGGAATTGTTGATGAAAGCGGTGAATGTGAATGAAGGATATATAGGCATAGAAACGAACAAACCGAAAGCAATAGCCTTGTTGGAAAATAAGGCAAAGGCTTATTCAAATATCAAGATAGTTCCATTGGACTGCAAGTATCCTCAAGGAGGAGAAAAGCAGTTGGTGGACGCAGTTATACATCGTGAGGTTCCGGCACCTCCTGCCATACCTGTAAATGTGGGTGCGGTGGTTCAGAATGTTGGGACCGCTTATGCGGTTTATCAAGCAGTGATGAAAAACAAACCGCTGTTTGAACGATATGTGACGGTGACTGGAAAACAGTTGCACGCACCGGGAAACTTCTTGGTCCGTATGGGAACACCATTTTCGCAACTGATAGAAGCTTGTGGAGGATTGCCAGAAGGAGACAATAAGATACTTGCTGGTGGTCCAATGATGGGGAAGGCCGTAACGACTACGGACGTAACAGTCGTAAAGGGAACGAACAGCGTGACGGTATTGACGAATGCGGACGCAAAGAGGAAAGAGGCGCAAAATTGTATTCGTTGCGCAAAGTGTGTCAGTGCTTGCCCAATGGGTTTGGAGCCATACTTGTTGGCTCAATTGTCATCGATGAAAGATTGGGAACGTGCGGAGAAAGAAGACATACCATCTTGCATTGAGTGCGGTTCTTGCCAATTCACGTGCCCAGCCCACAGACCATTGCTTGACAACATACGTATGGGAAAAGGAACCGTTATGGGAATCATAAGGGAGCGTGCCGCCGCCGCGAAGGCTGCCGCTGACGCCGCAAAGGCAAAAGAGGAAAAAAAGTAAAGTAGAACATAGACTAACAAGTGGTTATGGCTAATAAATTAGTAGTATCGTTATCACCTCACGCTCACGGCACGGACAGTGTGGAGCGCAATATGTATGGTGTTATATTGGCATTGCTTCCTGCGCTTATCGTATCGTTCTGTTACTTCGGATTGGGGAGTGCAGTTGTCTGCTTGACGAGCGTTGCCGCATGTGTGTTTTTCGAATGGGCAATAACTCGTTTTATCCTGAAGCGTGAGAAGACAACCGTGTTGGACGGAAGCGCAATTCTGACAGGTTTGTTGTTGGGATTTAACTTGCCAAGTAATCTTCCAATCTGGATTATTCTGATTGGAGCATTGGTTGCCATCGGTGTCGGGAAGATGACTTTCGGCGGTCTTGGAAATAATCCGTTTAATCCCGCCTTGGTAGGTCGCGCATTTTTATTGGTATCTTTCCCTGCACAAATGACATCGTGGCCTCTTATAGGGCAGTTGGGAACTTATACGGACGCAAACACAGGAGCCACTCCGTTGGCTATCATGAAAGAGGCCATTAAGAGCGGGGACGCCAGTGTGCTTGATAAACTTCCAGACGCAACAACGATGCTCTTAGGAAATTATTCAAACGGATTTGGTGCAGGAACAATCGGAGAGATTTGTGGCGTGGCTTTGATTTTGGGAGGTTGTTACATGATATGGAAAAAGATTATCACATGGCATATCCCTGTAAGTATTTTGCTGACGGTGTTTGTGTTCTCCGGATGCTTGCATCTCGCAAATCCAATTTATGTCAATCCTATAGCGGAATTGTTGAGCGGTGGTTTGCTGCTCGGAGCGATTTTCATGGCGACGGATTATGTGACATCACCTATGACTCATAAGGGACAATTGATATATGGTGTTTCGATTGGATTGTTGACCATCGTGATTCGTAATTGGGGCGCTTATCCAGAAGGAATGAGTTTTGCCATCTTGATTATGAACGCCTTTACACCGCTCATTAATAACTATTGCAAGCCTAAACGCTTCGGCGAAGTGCCTGCCAAAACGAAAAAATAAGGAGGACAAAGAAATGCAGAAATTAGGCAACACATTAGTTAACATGACGGTGGTATTGACCTTGGTCGCCATCGTGACAGGTGTCATTCTCGCGTATGTGAACAACGTGACGAAAGAACCTATTGACGAACAAAAAAAGGAAACCTTGGCCTCGGGTATTAAGTCAGTGATGCAAGACAACAATTTGCAGGTCGTCTCGACAGATACAGTCAAGAAAACAGAACAAGAGGACAACAAGGAATATACCTATGTGATATACAGCGTCAACAACGCCAAGGGTGAGCCTCTTGGTAAGGCGGTGGAGTCGACAACGATGGGATTTGGCGGGGCGCTTAAAGTGTTGATAGGCTTCAATACCTCAGGTGATATCAAAGGTTATACTATACTGGAAACGACCGAGACCCCTGGTTTGGGTGCGAAGGCGGATCAGTGGTTTCAAGCGGGAAACAAGGGTTCAATCATAGACAAGAATCCTGGTACGGATAAGCTGAAGGTGACCAAAGATGGCGGTAGTGTAGATGCCATAACGGCATCCACCATTACTTCACGTGCGTTCTTGAAAGCTGTGAACCAAGCGTATGCCGCGACGCAAATTGATGTCGCTGAAGAGGAAACAGGTGTTGCGATGGCATCGGAAGTCGGCGAACAAAGTAACAATTAAAAAAAAGGAGGACGCATAGATGAAGAAATATTTGGATATTATCGTCAACGGATTTGTAAAAGAAAATCCTACGTTCGTGCTGATGTTGGGAATGTGTCCAACGTTGGCAACGACTACAAGTGCCATTAACGGTTTGTCGATGGGCTTGGCAACGATGTTCGTGTTGATATGTTCCAACCTTGTTATCTCGTTTCTGAAGAACTTGACTCCAGACAAGGTGCATATTCCTGTTTACATTGCGGTGATTGCCACGTTTGTAACGGTATTGCAATTGATGTTGAAAGCATATCTTCCGGAGATTGACGCAAGTCTCGGTTTGTTTATCCCTCTGATTGTGGTGAACTGCGTTATCTTGGGTCGCGCGGAGTCGTTCGCATCCAAAAATGGTCCACTTGCTTCCATCTTTGATGGTATCGGAATCGGATTGGGCTTCACGTTTGGATTGACATTGCTCGGCATATGTCGCGAGTTCTTAGGTTCAGGTTCCGTTTTCGGTGTTACCTTGTTCCCTGAATCATATGGTGCTTTGATGTTTATTTTGCCTCCAGGAGCATTCATTACATTGGGATTCCTCGTGGCAATAGTGAATAAAATCAGAGGCGTGTAAAAAAACGACGTATAAAGAATTAAAAGCAAACAGAGATGCAATACTTACTTATTTTCATAGCGGCGATTTTTGTCAATAACGTCGTATTGTCACAGTTTCTTGGAATATGTCCATTCTTGGGCGTGTCAAAAAAAGTGTCAACGGCATCAGGTATGGGTGTCGCTGTAACGTTTGTCTTGACAATAGCCACGATAGTAACTTTTGTGCTTCAGAAGTATGTCTTGACTCCTTACGAGTTAGACTACCTGCAGACGTTGACATTTATAATTGTCATAGCGACATTGGTTCAGATGATAGAAATCATTCTGAAGAAGATGTCCCCTTCGCTCTATAATGCTCTTGGAGTCTTTCTTCCTTTGATTACGACGAACTGTTGTGTGCTTGGTGTCGCCATTTTGGTTATCCAAATAGATTATAGTTTGTTGGAGAGTGTTGTCTATGCATTCTCTACAGGAATTGGTTTCGCTTTGGCGTTGATTGTGTTTGCGGCGATTCGTGAACAGTTGGACATGGTTGATGTGCCGCGTGGAATGCGCGGCATGAGCGTGGTATTGGTAACAGCGGGATTGTTGTCGTTGGCATTCATGGGATTCAGCGGTTTGGAAGGCGGTTTGCGTAGTTTATTTGGCTTGGCATAGGGGAATCTGAGATAAAAGGGGTCGGACAAAATGCACTTTTGCAATTTTGTCCGACTTTTTTGTGCGAAGTTGTGATATTGTAATAAAAATGTGTGTAAATTTGGGCAATCTTGATGATTCGAGGAGACTTGGCGCATCAGATAGATGACCTTGAAATACTAAAAAACACAGATACTTATGCCAGTATTGGAAGGACGTGTGGTCCAAGTGATAGGGCCCGTCGTAGACGTGTCGTTTGACAAAAGCGTAGGAGACTTGCCTCGCATTCATGACGCGTTGGAGGTAGTAAAGGGTGAGGGGAAGAAGAACCTCATCGTAGAATGTCAACAACACATAGGAGAGGACACGATTCGTACCGTGGCGATGGACAGCACCGACGGGTTGGTTCGTGGTATGGTCGCTCGCTCGTTGGGCGGTCCGATAACGATGCCGTCGGGAGACCAAGTGAAAGGACGTGCCCTGAACGTGATAGGAGAGCCGATAGATGGCATGCCGGAATTGTCGCGCGAAAACGCTTATCCGATACATCGGGAGCCGCCAAAATTTGAGGAACTCGCTACCTCTCAGGAGATATTGTACACGGGCATCAAGGTGATAGACTTGATTGAACCTTATTTGAAGGGAGGAAAAATTGGTTTGTTTGGTGGTGCTGGTGTGGGAAAAACCGTGTTGATTCAGGAGTTGATTACGAACATTGCGCGCAGTTATAATGGGTATTCGGTGTTTGCGGGTGTCGGAGAACGTACGCGTGAAGGTAATGACTTGCTTCGAGAGATGATAGAGAGCGGTGTCATTCGCTACGGGGATGATTTCAAGGAGGCAATGGACAGGGGTGAATGGGACTTGTCAAAAATAGACAAAGAGGAGTTGAAGAAGAGCCAAGTGTCGTTGGTGTTCGGGCAAATGAACGAGCCGCCGGGCGCACGTCAAAGTGTGGCCTTGTCAGGCCTGACGGTGGCGGAAGCCATGCGTGACGCGGGTGCGAAGGGTGATAAGAAGGATATTTTGCTCTTTATTGACAATATATTCCGTTTTACGCAGGCTGGTTCGGAAGTTTCCGCGTTGTTGGGTCGAATGCCGTCAGCGGTGGGTTACCAACCGACGTTGTCAACGGAGATGGGGCAGATGCAGGAACGTATCACGTCAACCAAATCGGGTTCTATCACGTCAGTTCAGGCGGTATATGTGCCTGCAGATGACTTGACGGACCCTGCGCCTGCAACGACATTTGCGCATTTGGATGCGACGACGGTGTTGGATCGAAAGATAGCGTCATTAGGTATTTATCCTGCGGTTGACCCATTGAGTTCAACGTCGCGAATCTTGGATCCGAACATTATCGGAGAAGAGCATTACAGAACAGCAGAACGCATTAAGCAGTTGCTTCAACGTTATAAAGAGTTGCAGGATATTATCGCCATTTTGGGTATGGAGGAATTGGGTGATGATGACAAGTTGGTCGTATCACGCGCTCGTCGTGTACAGCGTTTCTTGTCGCAGCCATTCAATGTCGCTGAACAATTCACGGGTTTGAAGGGCGTGATAGTGCCTATAGAGGAGACGATTCGTGGCTTCAAGATGATTCTGGACGGAGAAGTGGACGAGTATCCGGAAATGGCGTTCAACTTGGTAGGAACAATAGATGATGCCATAGCCAAGGGTAAGAAGATGCTTGATGAGGCAGCAAAAACGAAGTAAAAAGATAAAGCACTATGAATTTCATCTTGCTTTCGCCGCAGCGCAAACTTTATGAGGGAGAGGTTGATTCGGTTACCGTACCGGGCATGAAAGGCTCGTTCACGGTGTGGGAGAATCATGCCGCCTTGATAAGTACGTTGAGATCTGGGGAGTTGATATTGCGCCAAGACGGAAAAGAGTTGAAAACCTTCAATGTGGACGGCGGTTTCGTGGAGGTAAGAGACAACAAGGTTTCAGTATGCGTGGAACGTGTGTTGGATAAGTAGCGAGTTTTTTCGGTGACAGAATGAATAGGTATTCGGTGATATTGGTGTTGCTTGAGATGTTGTTGTACGTGGCGGGAAGGGTCATGTTAGGAGTGTATATGCCAGAGTATAAGGTTCCCGGGCTTATAGTAATACCGTTGGTCTTTGTCCTTTTGGGTAGTGTGTCAATTGCTATGTTAAAAAATGAGAAAGGACGAGGCGTTAATGTGATAATGGGTATTAAGGCGTTGCGGTTTATGATGAGTATGTTCGTGATTGGTATTTACGCTTTGGCGTGTCGAGAGCATATCTTGGAATTTGTTGTGGCGTACGGAGTGTTTTATTTGTCGAATATCGTGTTTGAAACGTGGATGCTGTTGAGCCTGAACAGAAAAAAGGAAAAAGATAATCTATGATTTGGCAGTAATGATGAGCCAAAAAACAAGACATATAATCAAATGTTTGCTGTTGGCAATGATGCTGACGGTGACAGGTGGTGTGATGGCCTCGGAAGAGTCATTCGAGCCAGGGAAGTTTATTTTCGGTCATACTCGAAATGCGTATGGATGGCACATTACGACTCTGACAAAAGAAAACGGGGAGAAACAGCATGTTTCGATACCATTGCCAGTCATTGTGAAAAGTGCGAACAATGGATGGATGTTGTTTTCGAGTGAACATCTTGAAGAAGGATCGTATGTCTGTGACGGGACGGAGTTCCGATTGTCTGAAGATCCGACTATGGTAGGACGTCTTGTGGAGGTTGTAGATGGCGAAGAAGTTCGTCCGTGGGATTTGTCTATTACGAAGGACGTGATGGAGGTCTTGATAGCAGCAGGATTCCTTTTGATAGTGTTCTTCAGTTTGACGCGCCATTACAAACGAAACCCAATGAAAGCACCTGGAGGCTTTTTGGGATGTATAGAGGTAGTTGTGTTGTTTATTGTGAATGAGGTGTGCAAGCCTTGTATCGGAAAAGATTACAAGAGATATACGCCATATTTGTTGACGGTTTTTTTCTTTATATGGACGTTGAACTTGTTGGGTATGATTCCAATCTTCCCGGGAGGAGCAAACGTGACGGGCAACTTGGCGGTAACGATGGTGTTGGCATCTGTGTCATTTGTGTTCATTAACGTGTTTGCCAGCAAGGAATATTGGAAAGACATATTCTTGGTGCCAGCGTCACCGATGTGGTTGAAGGTTCCGGTGCCAATCATGCCGTTGCTCGAATTCGTCGGAGTGTTCACGAAACCGCTTGCCTTGATGATTCGTTTGTTTGCGAATATTTTGGCAGGACACATTATTGAGTTGGTATTTATGGTGTTGATTTTCATCTTCGGAATGAAAAGCCAGTCGATGGGTGCGGGTGTCGGTGTGTTCTCGGTACTGTTTGCCTTCTTTATGCAAGTGTTGGAAGTGTTGCTCGCTTCAATTCAGGCGTACGTATTCACCTTGCTGTCCGCCGTGTTCATTGGGTTGTCTAAAGTAGAAAGTGAATAAGAAAACAAAACAAATAATAACTTAAAATTCAATTGATTATGTTATCAGCAATTCTTCTTCAAGCCGCAGCTGCTGCGGTAGATTACAGTGCAATCGCAAAAGCGGGAGCCGCAATTGGTGCTGGTTTGGCAGCCATCGGTGCAGGACTTGGCATCGGAAAAATCGGTGGAAGCGCAATGGAAGGTATCGCTCGTCAACCAGAAGCGGCAAACGATATTCGAACGAATATGATTATTGCTGCCGCACTGGTGGAAGGTGTCGCGCTCTTCGGTATCGTGGTAACGGTATTGGCTCTGTTGATGTAAAAAACAAACGTAGAAAACATCCGTTAAACAAGAAAAGCCATGGATCTTTTTAATCCGGAGTCTGGTTTGGTCATTTGGATGCTTGTCGTCTTTCTTCTGTTGATGGCGATATTGGCGAAATTTGCGTTTCCTGTTATTTCAAAGGCGATAGGAGAACGTGAAGAGCGTATCAATAATGCCGTCAAAGTCGCAGAGAAAGCCGAGGAGCGTTTGAGACAAATTGACATAGAAAGAAATAAGGTACTTGGCGAAGCGCATCAGCAACAGAGCCTAATGCTTGAGGAAGTCAAGCAGTTGAAAGAGAAGTTGGTGAATGAGGCGCGCGAAGAGGCGAGAAAAGAAGGAGAACGCATGCGTGCAGAAGCATCGGCAGAAATAGAGGCACAAAAGAACCAAGCGATGAAGGACATTCGCCAAGAAGTAGCAAGGCTAAGTGTTGAAATAGCGGGTAAAGTTCTTCAAGAGAATTTGTCAACAGACAAATCGCAGATGGCGCTTGTCAATAAACTTATAGACGCTGAAAATATAAGCAAGAGCTAATGAACACGGGCAAGATCTCCACACGATATGCTTTGGCACTTTACTCTTTGTCGAAAGAGCAGGGGGTAGAGGAAGAAGTCTATGTCCAGATGTACGCATTGGGTGAGGCAATGATAGCTTTCCCGAAATTACAGCAGGCGTTAAGTAGTCCAATGTTTTCGGTAAAGGATAAGATGGCTTTGCTAAAGACGGCATCGGGAGGTTCTCCGTGCGCCTTGTTGGAACAATTTTTCGACTTCGTGCTAAGTAAGAGAAGAGAATCGTTCATCTTATTTATGTCAATGTCGTATCAGGATTTGTATAGAAAAGATAAAGATATTGTCGTAGCAAAAGTCACAACAGCTGTTGAGTTACAAGAAAACACGCTGGAGAAAGTGAAAAGTTTGGTCACGAGGTTGTCAAAGTCAAAGGATGTATTGCTCCGCACGGAAGTGAAAAAAGATATTATAGGAGGTTACGTTTTGGAGTTGAATAACTATAGAATAGACGCCAGCGTGAAAACGAAGTTGAATGAAATAGAAAAACATTTGACGGCGGAATAAGCACGAGGTTTGAACCAGAAAGGTCAAAGAAAAGAAAACAAAGAAAAACACTGAAAGATTATGTCCGATATTAAACCAAGTGAAGTATTTGACATCCTCAAACAACAGTTGAGCGGGTTAGAAACGTCTGCGCAAGTGGAGGAAGTTGGCAGGGTGCTTCAAGTGAACGACGGTGTTGCCCGGATTTATGGACTGGAAAATGTTCAAGCGGGTGAGTTGATTGAGTTTCAAGGAGGAATGATGGGTGTCGTGATGAACCTTGAGGAAGATAACGTAGGTGCTGTGTTGTTTGGCCCTACGGATCAAATCAAGGAAGGTTATTCCGTGAAACGAACGGGTCGAATAGCGAGCGTTCTTGCAGGAGAAGGCATGTTGGGTCGCGTTGTGGACACGCTGGGACGTCCAATAGATGGGAAAGGTCCAATCACAGGCGAAACGTATGAAATGCCATTGGAACGTAAGGCTCCAGGTGTCATTTTTCGTCAACCCGTTAATCAGCCTTTGCAAACAGGTTTGAAGGCGATAGACTCACAGATTCCGATCGGACGTGGTCAACGAGAGCTGATAATCGGTGACCGACAAACAGGAAAAACCGCCATTGCGGTTGATACGATTATCAACCAACGCGAGGCGTATAAAAACGGAGATCCTGTATATTGCATCTATGTAGCGATAGGTCAGAAGGGTTCTACGGTAGCCAATTTGGTAAAGACACTGCAGGATCATGGTGCCATGGACTATACGATAGTAGTGTCGGCAACTGCGTCGGATCCTGCCGCCATGCAGTATTACGCTGCTTATGCGGGTGCTGCCATCGGAGAGTATTTTAGAGATTCCGGACGTCATGCGTTGGTGGTGTATGATGATTTGTCCAAACAAGCGGTCTCGTATCGTGAGGTGTCGCTGATTCTTCGTCGTCCACCGGGTCGTGAAGCATACCCTGGAGATATATTCTATTTGCACAGCCGTCTGTTGGAACGTGCGGCGAAGATTGTGGCGAGTGACGATGTGGCTCGGAACATGAATGATCTTCCTGACAGCATCAAGCCAATCGTGAAGGGAGGAGGCTCATTGACCGCGTTGCCAATCATAGAAACGCAAGCCGGAGACGTTTCCGCATATATTCCAACTAACGTGATTTCAATTACGGACGGTCAAATATTCTTGGAGACGGACTTGTTTAATGCTGGTATTCGTCCTGCAATCAATGTCGGTATATCCGTGAGCCGTGTGGGTGGTAATGCGCAGTCGAAGGCGATGAAAAAAGTGGCAGGAACACTGAAATTGGATCAAGCTCAATATCGAGAATTGGAATCGTTCTCAAAATTCGGAAGTGATTTGGATGCCGTAACAAAAGCCATACTGGATAAGGGAGCGAAGAACGTGGAATTGTTGAAACAAGGACAATATCAACCAATGGCAGTGGAAAAACAGATAGCTATCATCTACTTGGGAACGCAAGGATTGTTGTCGGGTGTTCCGAAAGAGAAAGTCCAAGAATTTGAGAAAAAATATTTGGATTTGATAGAAATGAAGCATCAGTCAGATGTGTTGGAGCCTCTCAAAAAGGGTCAAATAACAGATGAAATCAAGGAGACGTTGAAGCAAGAAGCGTTGCAATTGCAACAGACTCTGTATGGGAACAAGTAATTAAGTATTTTCAAATCAAAGGATAACAATGGCATCATTAAAGGAAGTTCGCGCGCGCATCTCGTCGGTTACCTCGACGAGCAAGATAACCAGTGCGATGAAACTCGTTTCGGCGGCAAAGTTGCGTCGGGCGCAGGATGCTATTGTGGCGTTCTTGCCGTATAAGGATAAGTTGAGCGAAATGTTAGAGAATTTTGTCGCTTCGTCCACGGAAGAATTGTCAATGCCACTTGCCGCACAGCGAAAGGCAAAACGTGTGGCAATAGTAGCCATTGCATCGAACTCAAGTTTGTGTGGCGCATTTAATAGCAATATTATCAAGCGTGTTCAGGCGGAGATAAGTTCGTTACAATCATCTGTTGAAGGGATAGAAGTGTATGCAATTGGAAAAAAAATCTCGCAGACATTTGAGAAAATGGGTTTAACGGGCGATGCGAATTATGACAATTTGGTGGATACCCCTGATTATGACAAGACTGGAGAGTTGGTAGATAAGTTGGTTCAGGACTTCTTGGAAAAAAAGATAGACAAAGTACTTTTGGTTTATAACCACTTCAAGAATACAGCGTCGCAAGAAGTTCGTTGTGAACAGTTTCTACCTGTTGCCGCAAAGACTGGGAAAGAGGAATTGCACAGCAAGGATTATATCTTGGAACCAGACGCAAATAACGTCATCGGTCAATTGTTGCCTCGGGTAGTACGATTGAATATGTATGGCGCTATCCTTGACAGCATCGCATCCGAACACGGTGCAAGGACAACAGCGATGCAAATAGCAACGGACAATGCCCTTGATTTGTTGCAGGAACTCAAGTTGTCGTACAATAAGGCGCGACAAGCCGCTATCACGAATGAGTTGATAGATATTGTTTCGGGAAGTGAGGGACAAAAGTAAATAACTCTCTAAATGAAATTTGGCGTACGATTTCGCATTGTCGGACTTACTTTGATAGTATTTCTGACAGTGCAAAAATGTTTGTCGCAAATTACCCCCCCGAATAACATAAAGTATTCTTTTTCAGATTATTATAATAATAGTAGGGAAGAAATTTTAGATTGTGTTTTATCTCAAAGGGATGAGGAAACAATCAACGAGGATGAGTTGGAGGAATTAGAGGAATCGCTTGAAAGGTATTATGAGTCTCCTATAGATTTGAATGGAAGGCATCTTCGAGAGAAACTTGAAGACCTTAAATTTTTGAGTTTCTCACAGATAGAGTCGTTATGTCAGTACGTTTACGAGTACGGTCCGATACGAACAACGAATGAATTGTCGTTGATTGAAGGGTTATCAAGGCAGGATATTAAGAATCTGCTCCCCTATGTTCAAATAGGTTCAGACAGGGATGAAAGAGAGTCCTTCGGATGGCGGCGAGCGTTGCGTGAGGGAGATTATGAGATTGTTAGCAAGTATAGGCGTTCGTTAGAAACCCGTTTGGGTTACACTGATTCCGCTTATAAAAAGGGAGGTCGTGCGTATTTGGGTAGTCCGGAATATATTGGGGTGCAAATGCGATATCATTATAAAGACCGTATCTATGTGGGAGTGGCAATGGAAAAAGATCCTGGAGAACAGTTTTGGAATGATTCGATAAGGGGTTTTGACAATTATAACTTTTACGTTCAATTAGAACGTCCCATAAGGTATGTCTCAACGCTGTGCCTTGGTGATTATAACGTACAATGGGGACGAGGGTTGATTGTGAATACACAATATAATACAGGAATACAAGGCTTGTTGTATTCCGGAGCATCGAGGAGTAGTCATATTCGTAGGTTTACAGGACAGAGCGAACGCCCTCGGTTTCGAGGCGTCGGAACGGAATTGTCGTTTGGGAAACATATAATGTGGTCAATTATCGCATCACATTATCATGGTGACGCCTCTATAAGTAAGCAAGGAACATTCACGCATTTGTTATCAGACGGATATCATAGGACGCTAAGCGAATTGCATCATAAGGATTCGGTAATAGCAAATTCCTTAGGAAGCCGCTTACAGGCGCAATGGCGTAATGCTGAGATCGGAGTCAATGTGCTTCATGTTCATTTCAGCAAGATGTGCGTTCCGACCAATCAAGATTATGCCAAGTATCAGTTTGGTGGAAAAGACGCTTTAGCGGCTGGTGTGGACTATCGGCTAAAAAGGAGTCGATTGTCGTTTTCGGGAGAAGTGGTTTCTGATAAGAACGCCCACATGGCACAGTTACATGTGATAGAATACGCAATGACGTCTTATCTTTCGATGTTGGCGTCGTATCGGGATTATTCAAAAAGATATGACCAACCCTTTTCCAACGCCATAGAGGAGGGAGGTCGTGTGAACGGAGAGCGGGGAGCGAATATAGGTTGGTCTTATGTTTCGGGTGCGCGATTCAAATTGATCCAATATGTGGATTACTATAGTTTCCCTTATCTAAAATATAGAATATCAAAACCGACAACGGGTTGGGATGTTTATACCTGGTGTGATTATTCACCAAGTGACGATTGGAGTTTTTTTGCCAAGTTCCGATATCGAGATAGAAATGCGGATATTGGCAGTAAGTCAGAGAAAAACCTGCAGACATTGCCTTATCGTCGTCATGCGTTGACGCTGTCGGGAACGCGAAGTTGGGGTGGCGGCATATTGTCGCTGACAGAGCGAATAGATTGGTGCAGGGCTCATCATGTGGATACCTTGTCGGCAACATATGGTTACCAAATGACAACAACGATAAGGATAAATCCTCGACGTGTGCCACTTCGATTAAATTTGCGTTTTGCTTATTTCAAGACAGATAGTTATGATAATGTCATCTATACATATGAAGATGACGTTTTGTATTCCTATTCAAGTAATCAAGCGAATGGCGAGGGTGTCAGAATGTATGCGACATTGCGATATCAGCCGCGAAAATGTGTCACGCTATATGCCAAGATAGGTCAAACACGCAGGTTTGACCAAGATTATATCGGGTCAAATTATGATCGGATAGACAAAAACCACAGGACAGACGTTAGTGTACTTGCTCGTTTACATTTTTAGACTGTTTTGAATAGCGATCGAAGGCTGCAAAAAGTCCAGCAAGAATTGTTCCTGAAATGGAGTGCCATACGCATGATATGGCACAAGGCAAGACGGCAAGTGGAAAAGAAGGGAAAAAGGTCGGAGCAAGTGTCGTGGCAAGTCCTGCATTTTGCATTCCAACCTCGATGGAGATAGTTCTTCTTTTTGCAGTGTTGAAGTGGAAAAGATATCCGATGACGAAGCCTGTGATGTAGCCTAACGAATTATGGCAGAACACGACTGAAAAAGTCAATAGGAAAAGAGACCAACCTCCTAAAAGTAGGTCGTCGTGCGCAAAAGAAGTGACTCCTGCGACAATCAGAGCGAGACAGGTTACGGAAACACCTGGCATCAAGGATTGGAGAGTAGGAAAAAAACTTTTAGAGGAACAGAAAAAGTTAAGAAAGGTCCCAATAGAAACTGGAAGAATGGTGAGCAAGAGAATGTCTCTGAACATTCCTATGGCATCAATGGTAACAATCTCGTTGGCCGTAATCTGCATGAGCAGAGGTGTCATGACGGGAGCCAAAAGCGTGGATGCGCAAGTCATACCTACGGAAAATGCCACATCGCCATGACAGAGAAAGGACATGATGTTGGAGGAGACTCCACCGGGACAGCAGCCTACCAGGAGGATGCCAATGGCAAGGGCTGGCTGCAGATGAAAAATGTGGACAAGGGTATATGCGATGATAGGCATCAAAAGAAACTGAGCGCAGGCACCTATAAGGATGTCAAGAGGTCTTTGGAAAAGAATCTTGAAGTCATTAGTCGAAAGTGTGAGTCCCATTGTCAACATGATGAGAGCCAAAATCACTTTTTGCGTATTGCCTCGAATCCATGAAAAAAAATCAGGGAAAAAGAAAGCGACAATGGCACTTGCAATGACGAATATAGAAGCATAGGAGGCAAGAAAGGATGCAATGCGTTTCAAAAAACTAATCATCATGGCTATTAGAGGGAAAAAGATTAATGAAGAAATGTGTTGTAGTTTCGAATTTGTTTGAAAAAATCCCAAATGACTATGCCTGCCGTGACGGAAACATTTAGGCTGTGTTTTGTCCCAAACTGCGGCAGCTCAATGCAATCGTCACAGAGGTCAATGACATCTTGTTGCACGCCAAACACTTCGTGTCCGAAAATGACAGCGTATTTTTTGTCTTGTTGTGGCACGAAGTCCTGAAGTTGAATTGATTGCTCCGCTTGTTCAATGGCAAGAATCGTGTAGCCCTCATTTCGAAGAGATTTTACCGCATCGGTCGTTTTGCTAAAATAGCGATGAGGTACAGAGAGTTCCGCTCCAAGGGCGGTTTTGTGGATTTCCACGTTGGGTGGTTGTGAACAGATGCCGCAGAGGACTATTTCGCTAACTCGATAGGCATCGCTTGTTCTGAATATGCTCCCGACATTGTATTGGGAACGAACGTTGTCAAGAACGATGACAAGTGGCAGTTTGTCACTATTGGCGTATTGCTCGACAGAAATGCGTCCTAATTCCTCTATTTTTAGTTTACGATGTGTCATGCTAAAAAAATTATCACAAAGGTATTGCATTTTCGAGAATAGTGTTTACCTTTGCAGCGCAAAAACGGAAACGTTTTGTGGATTGCTTCAGTAGCTCAGTTGGTTAGAGCACCTGACTGTTAATCAGGGGGTCACAGGTTCAAGCCCTGTTTGAAGCGCGAGGGGAGCCTCCCTTCTTGTCTGCAAAGATATTTGGGGAGGTCGCTAAATTTAGGAGGAAAGTTTAGCGAAAAGGTCATAGAAGAAATTCTATGACCTTTCTTTTTGTATATATTTGTGAATCAAAAGGCATAGACAAAAAGATTCACAAAAAAGATGGAACGCAAAACATCATCATTGCTATTTGGAACGTTCACGTTTGACAGAACCGTAAAACTGTTTCTCTGTCTTCTTGTGGGGGTGGTGTTGCTGGTGCTTGCACGTCGGTTGAGCGGTGTTCTGATGCCGTTTGCGATAGCATGGTTGTTGGCATATTTGATGTATCCTTTGATGAAGTTTTATCAACAACGTTGCCGGATGCGTCATCGTCCCATTGCGATAGCCTGTACGTTACTGAGTGTTGTGCTGACACTTATGTTGGTGTTGTTGATTGTGATACCGCCTATTGTGCGTGAAATAGGTTCGGCATCGTCATTGATAGGAAATTATATATCGGAAATAGAAAATAGTACCTTGTTGCCCGAGACCAGTCGAGAAGCAATAGCGTCGTATTTGCAGTCAATGGATTTGACGGCATTTATTGGAGCGCAAGATGAAACAGTGACAGAAATAGTCCGTGTTATATTGGGAAGGTTGTGGCAATTCGTAGGTCGTTCGGTAGATTTTATTGTTTCTTTGTTTGTCGTATTCATCGTTTTCCTTTACACGGTTTTTATTTTGTTGGATTATGAAGCGATAGGGAAGGGATTTCGGAGTTTATTGCCGTCACGTTATGAGCGTTTGACTATGATGGTTTTTCATGATTTGGAAGAGAACATGAATCGCTATTTTCGAGGCCAATTTAAGATAGCGTCTTTGGTTGGAATCTTGTTGTCTATCGGGTTCTATATCATAGGATTACCTTTGGGTATCTTGTTAGGACTATTGATGGGAATGTTGAATATCGTTCCGTATCTGAAACTTGTGATGTTGCCGGTATTAGGATTTTTTGCCTTTGTCGGAGCCCAACAGAACGGAACTCCCTTTTGGTCGGCTGAAGTGTTGGTCTTTGGTGTTGTTGTTATCGTGCAGGTCTTGGAGGATATGTTTATCGTTCCTCGTATTATGGGAAAGAACATGTCCATGAATCCTGCGGTAATGTTATTGTCGTTATCGATATGGGGTTCTTTGTTGGGCGTAGTAGGAATGATAGTTGCCTTGCCAGTGACTTCCGTATTGTTGTCACTGTATAGACGGTATGTGTTGAGTCGAATGGAGGGTCGTGGAGAAATTGAAAAAACGGGAAGCAATGAATCAGGAGCTTAAGGAAGAAAAGGGAGGCATGTCTGGCTATATCACCTTGCGAGGAGTTCGAGTTCATAACTTGAAAAATATTGATGTCAGAATCCCTCGTGGCAAGTTTGTTGTCATAACGGGAGTGAGCGGAAGTGGCAAGAGTTCGTTGGCGTTTGACACCTTATACGCTGAAGGACAAAGACGGTATGTAGAATCTTTGTCGGCATACGCAAGACAATTTTTGGGTGGAATGAGTAAACCCGCAGTTGATTTCATTAGCGGAATTCCACCAGCGATAGCCATAGAACAGAAAGTCAATACGCGCAATCCACGTTCAACGGTAGGAACAAGCACGGAGATCTACGACTATATGAAGTTGTTGTTCGCACGCGTCGGTCGGACTTATTCGCCGGTAAGTGGTGAAGAGGTGAAAGCGCATACTTCCGAAGATGTCGTGGACTATATGTTGTCGTTGGCAGAAGGGACAAGGTTGATGTTGCTCACGCGTCTTGTTGTCCCGCAGGGTCGGACATGGCTTGAACATTTGAAGGAGGAGTCGAAACAGGGCTATGGTCGAGTAGCCATACAGGATGAGGTTATGCTCATTGATGACTGCTTGGAGAAGATGGCAGGGATATCTGCGATGCCGTCATCGTTACGTTTGGTAGTGGATCGATTGTCAGTGAAGTTTGACGCCGCAACGAGAAGCAGGATGACGGATTCGGTAGAGAGTGCCATGTATGACGGTCAGGGAGAATGTGAACTGTGGATAGATTCAGAGAAAGGGTGGAAAAAGAAAAGGTTCTCGGAACGTTTTGAAGCTGACGGGATGACCTTTGAGAAGCCAAGTGACCAGATGTTCTCTTATAATAATCCATTGGGAGCGTGTCCGACATGTCAAGGGTTCGGAAAGGTAATGGGTATCGATGAAAGCCTCGTAATTCCAGAGAAAGGGAAAAGCGTATATGAAGATGCTGTAATATGCTGGAGGGGAGAGGTGATGAGCGAGTGGAAAAAATCGTTTGTCATGGAATCGGAGCGTTATGGGTTCCCGATACATCGTCCATACAATGAATTGACAGAAGAAGAGAAAGATTTGTTGTGGCACGGGCGTCCAAGCGAAGGTTTGTATGGAATAGATTCCTTTTTTGATTTTGTCCAACAGAATCAATACAAGATACAGTATCGTGTAATGTTAGCACGGTATAGGGGGAAAACGACGTGTCCGGACTGCCATGGTTCACGCCTAAAAAAAGAAGCAAGTTACGTAAAGGTCGGCGGAGCGTCAATAACGGACTTGACTCGTAAGTCCATCATAGAACTAAAACAGTGGTTTGGGGACTTAAAAATAGGGGAGTCCGGTAATTCAACATCGAAAAAGGCAGGATTATCAACATCGGAAGCGGCAACCGCCAAACGGTTATTAACGGAAATCAACAGAAGATTACAAATCTTGTTAGATGTCGGGTTGGGGTATTTGACATTGGACAGAGAGAGCAGAACCTTGAGTGGCGGTGAAAGCCAGCGAATCAATTTGGCTACCTCATTGGGAAGCAGTCTTGTCGGATCTTTGTATATCTTGGATGAACCCAGCATTGGTTTGCACAGTCGTGATACGGAACGATTGATAAAGGTGTTGCGTAGCTTGCAGCAGTTGGGGAATACTGTTGTTGTGGTGGAGCATGATGAGGAGATTATGCGTGCGGCTGATTATATTATAGACATCGGGCCAATGGCAGGAAGGAATGGAGGACAAGTTGTATATGAAGGAGATTTGCAAAATATAACAGCAGAGCAAGCGCAAGAAAGTGAGTCCTATACGTTGAAGTTTTTGACAGGATTGGAACAAGTTGCCTTGCCACAGACACGAAGAAAGTGGCGGGATTATATTGAGTTAAAAGGTGTTTGTCAAAACAACTTGAAGAATGTGACAGTTCAGTTTCCGCTTGGCGTGATGACTGCCGTGACCGGGGTTAGTGGAAGCGGCAAGAGTTCGTTGGTACGTGACGCTCTCTATTGTGCTTTGAGAAGGAAATTAGGAGGAGTGACAGAAAGGGTGGTTGATTGTGGAGAGTTGTCTGGTAGCGTGAGACTGCTTGACAATGTGGAGGAGGTAGATCAGAATCCAATAGGGAAAAGCAGTAGAAGTAATCCCGTCACCTATTTGAAAGCGTATGACGAGATACGAAAGTTGATGTCGGAACAACAGTTGAGTAAACAATTGGGTTTCACACCAGCGCATTTTTCTCTGAATGTGGATGGCGGAAGATGCGAGGAATGTCAGGGGGCAGGTACGGTGACCATAGAGATGCAGTTTATGGCAAATTTGGAGTTGCCATGCGAAGCCTGTCATGGGACAGGGTTCAAGTCGGAAGTCTTGGAGGTGGAATATCGTGGTGCGAATATTAGGAACATATTGGATATGACAGTGAATCAGGCCATTGAGTTTTTTGGGGCGGAGGATGGCAAGTTCAAATCAATCTGTCAACGTATCGTTTCAAGGTTGAAGCCATTACAAGAAGTTGGAATTGGCTATGTGAAGTTAGGTCAAAGCAGTGACACATTGAGCGGAGGGGAGAGCCAGCGCGTGAAGTTAGCGTCATATATCAGTAATGATGTAAATGCCGTAGGTGCCGCTGGTCAACATCACACTTTGTATATATTTGATGAACCGACCACGGGACTACATGAACATGATATTATTACGCTGATGAAAGCGTTTGACAGACTAATTGAGCAGGGAAATACAATTGTTGTGATAGAGCATAATTTGGATGTGATTAAGTGTGCTGACTGGGTAATAGACATGGGACCAGAGGGTGGAGAAAAGGGCGGTAATGTTGTATTTGCAGGTGTTCCAGAGGAATTGGTGGCAGAAAAAAAATCAATAACGGGTCAGTACATAAAAGAAAAAATCAAGGCTCGAAATCGAGCCTTGTGAAAATAGAATCTGAAGTTAAGTTTGAAGTGTATTTATTGTCTGGATTTTTGTCCCAGATAACCTCCGTGGTGGCGTAATGCGTATTGTGCTTTCGTAAATCCAATGGCACGCTCTGTGCCGACAATCAAAATGTCACCAATCACAGTCATCATTGTTGTCGATGTTGTTGGTGCCATTCCTAATGGACACACTTCCGGAGGATTTCCTGTCAGTAACGTGGCGGCTGCGTCTTGGACCAATTCGCCTTGTTGGTTGCCTGTTATGAGAATGTAAGGCATGTCGGGATAGAGTCCATGTGTGAGTTGAACCAGTTCAATGATTTCACGTGTCTTCCCGCTGTTGCTAACCAAGAGAAGCAGATCGTTGGGCTGAAGAAGACCGAGGTCACCATGTTGCGCTTCAGCAGGGTGCAAATAGACGGATGGTGTTCCCGTTGAGGAGAAAGTTGTTGAGATGTTCATTGCAATTTGACCAGCCTTCCCCATTCCGCTGCAAACAAGTTTGCCGCCTTTTTCATTAACATGTGTAACGATTAATTTGATGGCTGTTTGGTAGTCTTCTGTAATGGGAAGCGACTTTACTGCATTGGCTTCCGCTGTCAAAAGGGCTTGTATGTCTTCTTTTGTCATTTTGTGTTTGTTAAAGAAGTAGGCATCATAGAAGAAAAATCTTCCATGATGCCCTTGTACTAAATTGATATTTTATTTGTGCGCGTAGCAACGAATCCAGTCAATAACCAAAGAGGCGCTTCCTCCTGCGTTGTTGGCTCCAATGAAGGAACTTGCTTGGAGGAACAACGCCTTGTTAGGAGTGGAACCATCAATGCGTTTCACGACAATGTTGTTCACTTGCCATTGTATGTAGTTTGGAGTCCATTCGACGGTGTAAACAAAGAATTTTTTAGGATTAATTCCTGTTATTGTTTCTCGTTCAATGCGAACTCTTTTATCACCATATTCTTCACGGTCTGCCATGGCCAAGGTTATGTGCTTCCCGTTGAATCCGTAAACATAGATAGAAGGTACCTGTCCGTCCGCCGTAAGAGTCAAGGCGTGTTGTACATCAGCCTTGTTAACAATGCGCACTTTGGCTTCTATCTTGCCGTAACGTTGTTGGAAGGTAGCGCCAGTGTTGATGATGCCAGAAGTGTAGAGATATCCTTTCTCGTAGAATCCTTTTGCGGGATTCCAAGTCAAGCCTTTTTCAACTTGTTCTTGAATGGTATTGATGGTGAGGTAGTCATCGTTGCCAACCACGACGTTTTGACCGTTAGTGTAGGCCTGTTTTTGACCTTCGACGGTGTAAATGTTTTGAAGTGATTGTGCGCGATGGAAATAACCATGTTGCCATTGAGAACTGAGTGATTCCGTTTGGAATTTTTCCTCAAAGGTCACTTTCCAATCACCGAGCGATTTGAACTTCTTAGGATTGGTATGCAAATAAAAATCGATTTCAGGATTTTTTTGTAATTCTTTGAATCGACATTCTTGTTTATAATCTTCCGTCTTTTGCCAACGGAATTTGTCGCTCCACCATTCTTTTTCCTTCTGAAACTCAGGAGTGTTGACTTTCGCCTTTAGGCTTTCGTATTCCTTAATAATGTAGGAATTGTTTAGTCTGTCGTAATTTTTGTAGGCTAAACTTGCTTCGAAGAGTTTAAAGCGGCGTAGTCTCTCGTCCTTTTTCCACTGTTTTTTGTCACCGAGTTTAATATAGTCGGCACTGTGTCGAAAGGTCTGAAACTCTTTGAGCTCATCGCTATCTTTGATTTTATAATACCGACGAACCTTTATCGATCCGTCCAATTTTTTGAACTTGCGTTCGTCTCGATACGTTTGCGTATCCTTGTATTGACGATTCGTAAGTGTCCTTTTCTTGTCCTGGAAGGTTGCGCTACTAACAAAGCGGAACAACTGCGTGTACTCCTTGAGTTCTTCGGAAGCAGCAACGTCACAATAGCGTTTGTATTCTGCCAAGAGACGTTCTTCGCGGTGTTCGTACTTTTTAGTACGTTCCAACTTTCCAAACAGACGTTTGAAAAAAAGATTCATAAAAAAAGGTTTTATTGATTAAAAGAACTTTTTTCTTTTTTAAGTATCCAAAGTAGCATAGGTAGCATTCTCCTCGATGAATTGTCGGCGCGGTGCCACCTCGTCACCCATCAGCATGGAGAAGGCACGGTCAGCGGCTTCGGCATCATTGATGGTGACTTGTTTCAACACGCGATTGGCGGGGTTCATGGTGGTATCCCACAATTGCTCCTTGGACATTTCTCCCAAACCTTTGTACCGCTGAACGTTCACGCCTGTCCCTCCGTGTTCGTCAATGAATTTTTGCCGTTGTGCTTCGGTCCAACAGTATTCTTGTGCATTTCCCTTCTTGCAGAGATAGAGTGGCGGTGTCGCCAAATAGAGATAACCTTTCTCAATTATGTCTCGCATGTTACGGAAGAAAAGTGTCATAATGAGTGTGGCTATGTGCGCCCCGTCCACATCGGCATCGGTCATGACGATAATCTTGTGATAGCGAAGCTTGGAGTCGTTGAACGCCATTTGGTCTTCCTCCGTTCCGACTGTCACTCCCAAAGCCGTGTAGATGTTTCTAATTTGTTCGCTCTCCAAGACCTTGTGTTGCAGCGCTTTCTCAACATTAAGGATTTTTCCTCTCAATGGGAGTATGGCTTGGAAGCGTCGATCTCGACCGTTGATGGCTGTTCCTCCTGCCGAGTCTCCCTCGACGAAGAAGATCTCTGTCTCCGCAGGATCCTTGGACGAGCAGTCGCTCAGTTTACCAGGAAGCCCACCTCCACTAAGAGGAGATTTCCTCTGAACGCTTTCTCTTGCGCGTTTTGCTGCCAAACGGCTTTGTGCCGCAACTATAACTTTTGAAATGATGGTTTTGGCATCATCCGGGTTTTCTTCCAAATAGTTAGTCAAGGCTTCGCCAACAGTTTTTTGAACGATGCCTTGAATTTCGTCATTGCCGAGTTTTGTCTTGGTCTGTCCTTCAAATTGAGGTTCTGCCACCTTGACAGAAATGATGGCTGTCAGTCCGGCTCGGAAATCATCGTTTTCTATTTCCTCGCTCTTTACCTTTCCTTTGTCGAACAATTTGTTGTCTTCTCCATACTTGCGCAAAACGCGTGAGAGGGCAATGCGGAAGCCGGTTACGTGGGTTCCATGCTCAATGGTGTTGATGTTGTTCACGTAACTATGCAGATTCTCTGAGTAGTTTTGGTTATAAACCATTGCCACCTCAACAGGAACGCCAAATTTGTCCGTATCAATCGAAATCACTTTCGAAATGATGGACGGGCGGTTTTCCTCTATGAATTTCACGAACTCAGGTAACCCTTCGGTTGAGAAGTATTCGTTGTGTCGAGGGTTAGTGTTTGGTTGTTCCTCTCCATTTTCATCCGTAATCGGACGCAAATCAGTCAGCGAGATGTGAATGCCCTTGTTAAGGTAACCCAACTCGCGCATACGAGCAGAAAGGGTTTCATATTTATATTCGATAGTTTTGAATATTTGGCTATCAGGATGGAACGTCACTTCCGTTCCCGTTTCATCGCTTTCGCCAATTATTGTGACTTCAGTCACAGGTTTGCCTCGTTCGTAGTCTTGCGCAAATCTTTTCCCTTCTCGGCATACTTCGACGTGAAGTTTGTCACTCAAAGCGTTAACGCAACTTACGCCGACACCATGCAAACCTCCGGAAACCTTGTAGGAGTTCTTGTTGAATTTGCCTCCGGCGTGTAGTACTGTCATCACGACTTCCAAAGCGCTTCTGTGCTCTTTGGGGTGCATGCCCGTAGGAATACCACGGCCGTCGTCCTTGACGCAAATGCTATTGCCAGGTAGAATCTTGACATCAATATTGCGACAAAAGCCAGCCATGGCTTCGTCAATACTGTTATCAACAACTTCATATACTAAGTGGTGCAATCCTCGTTCGCCCACATCGCCAATATACATGGCGGGACGCTTGCGGACGGCCTCCAGACCTTCCAGCACTTGGATGCTTCCTGCTGAATAGTTTTCGCTTGATTCTTCGGGGGTGAGGTTCGTTTCTTCGCTCATGTTTCAAAAGATAAGTTTAAGCGGTCAAAGATAGTAAAATTTATCTTAAATAAGTTTGTTCGAATGCCATTTTTGTTTCGTCTGAATGTGGTCTGTGAATTTGTTTTTCCTTGAAAATGAATTACCTTTGTCAATCACCTCATAAATTTGCAATTATGAGCAGGGTAAAAAGACAAGGAGGCTCCGAATTTCGCAGAAACGGTCGCCCCAAAGGATATGTCAATAATGACATGCGTAGTCGAAAGGCAAAGAAGGAAAGGGCGAAAGCGACATCGTCAAAACGAAAGATTGTTGATGCCGTTCTTTCTGTGATGCAGTCAGAACCGGAGAAGGAATGGAACGAGCGACAGTTGGCGGCTGCTTGCGACATGAAAGGGTCACAGCGTGCGGTTCTGGTCAGTGCGTTGCAAGACTTGGAAATGACAGAAACCGTTGTCAACTTGGGTAGGGGGCATTATAAACTGAATTTGCGCAATGGTTATGTCGAAGGTGTCATAGACCGTCAAGCGAACGGAAAGACATATTTGCAACCAGACGACGGTGGAGAGCCCATTTTCATTGCGGAGCGCAGATTGCGTCACGCGATGGACAAGGACCGGGTGCGTGTGTTTTTGTATGCCACGCCTATTGGACGAGAACCCGAGGGAGAGGTTGTCGAAGTCTTGCAGAGGTCGAGAGATAGTTTTGTCGGCGTGATACAGGTGTCGTCAAGTTATGGATTTTTGCGCGTGGATAACAAGATTTTGACGAATGACATCTTCATTCCTGCGGAAAATCTGCATGGAGCAAAAGATGGTCAGAAGGTGATAGTGAAAATAGTGGAATGGAGGGAACGCGACAGGAATCCTGTTGGTGAAGTTATAGATGTGCTCGGTGACACGGGAGACAACAATGCGGAGATGCATGCCATCCTTGCGGAATTCGGTTTGCCGTATCGTTATCCCGAACAGTTGGAACGAGAGGCGGATCGTATTCCGTCAGACTTAACACCGGAGGAAATAGAAAAACGTCGAGACATGCGTTCGGAACTCACGTTCACAATAGACCCACGTGACGCAAAGGACTTTGATGACGCATTGTCAATCGTGCCTTACGTTCCAGAGGGGTCATCATCACTTGTCTCCAATTCTGAACCGCTCTATAAGATTGGGGTTCATATAGCCGACGTGACTCATTATGTCAAACCGCAAACAGGAATAGACCAAGAGGCGCAGAAAAGAGCCACAAGCGTCTATTTGGTAGATCGCACCATACCGATGCTCCCTGAACATTTGTCCAATGAATTGTGTTCGTTGCGTCCGGATGAGGACAAGCTGACGTTCTCCGTGGTGTTCATCATGGACATGGAGGCACAGGTAAAGGATTATGAAATATGTCGGACTGTCATTCGAAGTGATAGGAGATTCACTTACGAAGAAGCGCAAGCGGTGATTGAGGCGGGAGGAAAGGGGCTTCCTGAAGGTCTCGTGGTGACACAGGAAATGGCAGATGCCATATTAACGCTTGACGGTCTTGCGAAGAAACTTCGTGAACGACGTTTCCAAGCGGGTGCCATCTCTTTTGAATCGACCGAGACACGTTTCGAAATTGACGAGAAGGGGACTCCGCTATCGGTTTATTTTAAGGAAAGTAAAGATGCCAACAAACTGATAGAGGAATTCATGTTACTCGCGAACCGAACTGTCGCGACCCATATAGGACACCCAGGGAGAGGAAAGAAAGCAAAACCTTTTGTCTATCGCGTGCATGATGTTCCAAATCCGGACAAACTTGAGAACTTCTCTAAATTTATCAAAAACTTCGGTTATAAACTCAAGACAACAGGAAAAGCGACGGATATTAGCAAAAACATAAATGCGTTGTTGGAACAAGTGCAAGGAAGGGCGGAACAAAATCTTGTACAAACTATAGCCGTGAGATCAATGGCAAAGGCTGTATACACAACGCAAAATATTGGTCATTACGGACTTGCGTTTGATTACTATACCCACTTCACGTCGCCCATTCGTCGTTATCCGGACATGATGGTTCACCGTTTGTTAGAACGTTACCTTAATGACGGTAAAGCGGTAGAAGTCGCTCCGTTAGAAGAATTGTGCGACCATTGTTCTTCGATGGAGCAACTGGCGGCAAACGCTGAACGTGCCAGCATTAAATATAAGGAAGTGGAATACATGAGCCAGCGTATCGGGAAAATCTATGATGGTGTCATATCGGGTGTGACGGAGTGGGGAATTTATGTGTGTCTGAATGAAAACAAGTGCGAAGGGATGATACCTATTCGAGACCTCGGCGACGATTATTACGTGTTTGACGAGAAGAACTACTGTCTTGTCGGAAAACGCACGCACCGTCGTTATACACTTGGAGACTTGGTTACGGTTCGTGTCAAGAAGACAAACCTCGAAAAGAAACAGATGGACTTCCAACTCATAGCCACGCATTCCTGACACCTAACTAAAATTGTGTATCTTCGCGACATGAAAAAAATAATTTTTGTTTCAGCACTTCTTTTCGTGCTGATGATCCCGGTTCAAGCGCAGCACACATTATACCTGAAGACGGGAGAGACATTAAAAGGTCAGCTTGTTGGAGGGACGGAAGACACGGTTTATTTTGACTTTTTCGGGAATCGTCTTGCATTGCCACACAGCAGTCTTTCCGCGGTTTATTTCGACCTTGCCGCGGCTCCCAAGGAGATTGCCGATCCGGATGCGGACAAGGATGCTTCCATTCGAGGCTATGTCATTGACAATTATGTGATGCAAGAAAATGAGCGTTACGATGCAGGGGCAAATATATGGATCGTTCCTGTATCTGAAGCCAAGAATGTCAACATCCGTCTCTTCACGGACACGCTTTCGTCTGTAATTGCCATACGTGATATCTTAAATCAGTTTGCGGAAAACGGCACTGCGGTTCCAGAAAATGTGGTCGTGGAGATGCGTCGATTGAATTGCGAAACGGAGACGCAGTTCCAACAGTATTGTCGTAGGGCGAATTTATCCGTTGCCTCCGTTAAGAATGCCAAGGGAGCGATACGTGCCACGTCGAATGCGGAAGGACAGTATTCTGTTCGTGTGAAGAGCGGTTCCTATTATGTGCTTGCTGTCAGCAAACAAGCCAAAGCGGACAACCCGGTGGAGATAGGAGGAATGGTCAATTTGCAACAGGTATCGGTTCAGCCGCAAGAGGAACTTGTAGTGACCTCGAAGTTTGAGATTTTTAAGTAGTTGGTAAAACACAAAAAACATTTTAAATAACATCAAAACCACAGAAATCATGAAATTGCTTGAAGGAAAGGTTGCCATCGTGACGGGTGCCGCTCGTGGCATCGGTCGTGCCATTGCCCAGAAATTTGCTGAAGAAGGTGCGGATGTCGCCATCACTGACCTCGTGCTTAATGAAGCCACAGAAGAGGCTGAACGCGAAATATCAAAACTTGGCGTAAAAGTGAAATGCTATGCGGGGAATGCCGCTAATTTTGCTGAGACGGAAACTCTTGTCAACACTATCAAGGAAGAATTTGGCCATATTGACATTCTCGTGAACAACGCGGGAATCACGAAGGACGGTCTCATGCTGCGTATGACAGAAGCGCAATGGGATGCTGTTATTGCCGTGAACCTTAAGTCAGCGTTCAACTTCATTCACGCTATAACTCCAATCATGATGCATCAGCGTGGTGGTTCCATTATCAACATGGCATCGGTAGTGGGTGTTCATGGCAATGCGGGACAATGTAACTACGCCGCTTCAAAGGCCGGTATGATTGCTCTCGCGAAGTCAATAGCTCAAGAGATGGGAAGTCGTGGAGTTCGTGCTAATGCGATTGCTCCAGGATTCATCATCACGGCGATGACGGATAAACTTTCGGAGGATGTGAAGAAACAATGGATTTCTCACATTCCGCTTCGCCGTGGCGGAACGCCTGAGGATATTGCCAATGTCGCTACGTTCCTTGCCTCTGATATGTCCTCGTACGTTACGGGGCAAGTCATCCAAATTGATGGTGGCATGAATATGTAATTCGTTTATTCAAAAATAAGATAACAAAAAGGAAATGGAGAAAAAGATTTGTTTTCCATTTCCTTTTTATTTTTGTCTATTGTCTGAAATAAATATAAATAAATCTTGAACAACTATGATTTTAACGACAACACCGCAAATTGAAGGTTATCCTATTAAGGAATACAAAGGTATTGTGACAGGTGAAACCATTTATGGGATGAACATTGCGAAAGATTTTTTTGCAGGTATCCGTGATTTCTTTGGCGGTCGAGTTGGCAGTTATGAAAAAAGTCTTCTTCAAGCGCAACGGGAGTCTATGCGTGAAATAGAAGAACGTGCCAAGTCAATGGGGGCAAATGCCGTTGTCGGAATAGATATAAATTTTGAAACCATGGGTGCCAAAGGTTCAATGCTGATGGTCTGCGTGAGCGGCACCGCAGTCGTTATTTAACGTTGTGAGACGCTGACAAGTCAGCGTCTCACAACGAATAACTTCATGTCATTTCCGGGCTATTGAGAGAAAGAACTTGTGAATGCGTAGGTCATTGTCCAGCTCCGGATGAAAAGCGGTGACAAGTTGGTTGCCTTGGCGAGCGGCAACGATGTGTCCATCGACTTCTGAAAGAACTTCGCAATCAGGAGAGGTGACCTTTTCAATATAAGGAGCTCGGATGAAGGTCATAGGGATGTCCGTTCCTACGTGGGAGACAGAGGCACTGGTGCGGAAACTCCCTAATTGGCGACCGTAAGCATTGCGACGCACCTCAATGTCCATCGTGCCCAAATGAGACGGCGACAAGAGAATCAGACCGGCGCAAGTGCCAAAAACAGGAAGTCCTTCGGAGATGGCTTGGCGCAAAGGTTCAAAGAGACCTAACTCTTGTAACAACTTTGATTGAACGGTTGATTCTCCACCAGGAAGGATGATGCCGTCCTTGTGCTGATTCCAATCGGCAGCCTGTCGCACTTGAAACGTGTCCGCACCTAATTGTTGGAGCATGTGTTCATGCTCCACAAAGGCTCCTTGTAATGCAAAAACGGCTATTCTCATTGTCCACGTTGTGCCATCAACAATTCGATTTCTTGTTCGTTAATGCCAACCATGGCTTCACCGAGATCTTCACTGAGTTGCGCAAGCATCTTTGCGTCTTGATAGTTGGTGACTGCCTTGACAATGGCAGCGGCACGCTTGGCGGGATTCCCGCTCTTGAAGATACCGCTGCCCACAAAGACACCTTCGGCACCGAGTTGCATCATCAGTGCCGCGTCAGCTGGTGTGGCAACGCCACCTGCGGCGAAGTTCACGACAGGAAGTTTACCGTTTTCATGGACGTAATGAACCAATTCATAAGGTGCTTGTAGTTGTTTTGCCGCTTCGAAAAGTTCGTCTTCGCTCATGGAGACGAGCCTACGGATTTCGCTTTGCATTAGTCGCATGTGACTCACGGCTTGGACAACATCGCCCGTGCCCGGTTCACCCTTAGTGCGAATCATGGTTGCGCCTTCGGCAATGCGGCGGAGCGCTTCGCCTAAGTTTTTTGCGCCGCAGACGAAAGGAACGTCAAATTGCGTTTTGTCTATGTGATAGATGTTGTCGGCTGGCGAAAGCACTTCACTCTCATCAATGTAGTCGATATCGATGGCTTGTAGAATCTGCGCTTCCGCAATGTGACCGATGCGGCATTTTGCCATGACGGGAATGGTGACCGCTTCTTGTATTCCCTTGATCATTTTAGGGTCACTCATGCGTGAAACGCCACCAGCCGCGCGAATGTCGGCAGGGATTCTCTCTAACGCCATGACGGCACAGGCACCGGCAGCTTCGGCAATGCGTGCTTGTTCGGGTGTCGTCACGTCCATAATCACTCCGCCCTTCAACATTTGGGCGAGTTCTCGGTTGAGTTTTTGTCTTCCAGTGTTCATTGTTTTCTGAATTGTGTAGGGCTAATGCCCTTTATTTTTTTGAAAAATTTAGAAAAATGTGCTTGTGAAGAGAAACCGAAGTGATAAGCGATTTCTTGAGCTGTAAGGTTTGATGTCTTTAGCAAGGACTCGATTTCGTGTATCAGATAGTCGTCAATGATAGACTTAGGCGATTTTCCCGATATTCGACGTGTGACTTGAGCCAAGTATCGAGCGCTAACGTTCAGAAGTTCAGCATAAAAATGCACGTCACTTGCTTCCCGATGATATTTTGTCACAAGGTTAAGGAATTCTTTGTGGAGTTCGCTGCCTCGGCCTTTCAGTTCAATAGTTTTTGGTTGTTTGGCATTGATGTGGGAAAGGGCTTTCTCCTTTGCTTCGTCTTGAGTAAGTCCTTGGTTGAGGAAGAAAGCGATGGCGCTGGAGTAGATGTTGGAGAGACCGTGGGTGGCATCTTCGTCTTTCTTGATGACTGTTGAGCAAAGAGGCAAGAGCAAGTCGATGATGGCACCTCTCATTTCTTGGCTGATAAGCGTGTCGCCAAGGGAAGAAAATCGTACGGCGTCAAAAACCACGTGACGAGGACGGTATTTTTTCAAAGCGTTGACAATCACCTTGAGCGTTTCCACATTGCGAATCAGTCCAATCTTGACAACATCAGGTTGAAAGTCGTTCATCACGGCATCAATTTGTCCTTCAATAATGGAGGCGGGGATGTCGTAGAACTCTTGAATACCAAAGGTCGTCTGAACCGTTATGGAAGTGATGGCGGACATGGCGAGACCGCCCAAGTCGGAAATTGTTTTGATGTCCGCTTGAACGCCCGAAACACCTGTCGGGTCACTTCCTGTTATGGTCAAAATTGGTTTCACGACGCAAAGGAAATACTATCTTTTTGAACTGTCAACAATATGTTCTCAAATTGACAATAGAAACTTCCATTTGCACAACATTCTTTCTCTCCCGCATGAATCTTGATGTGATTGATTTTTAGAAGTCAAGTTTCGTAAAAACTACTATAAAACAGTATCTTTGTCATTATAGAAAAAAGAAATGACAGTTCAAGAATTCAGGAATTATATGGCATCGGGGAAACCCGTGATAGGTCAATCCGAAGTGCACGCCATGTTCCATCAATTATCACAAGAAGCGTTGCGTATTACAGCGGAAATAAATGGTTCGTACCATACTCCCGAGACGCTTAGAACCCTGTTAGAAGAACTTTGGGGTTGCGAAGTGTCGAAAACGGTAACTTTATTTCCTCCTTTTTATACCGATTGTGGCAAGAACACTCGAATTGGTGAGCGCGTGTTCATCAATATGGGATGTAAATTTCAGGATCAGGGTGGCATCGTGATTGAAGATGGCGCGCTGATTGGCCATAATGTTGTTTTGGCGACCATCAATCATGATCTTAATCCCGCCAAGCGTCAGAGCATGACGTATGCGCCTATTCATATCGGTAAGAACGTGTGGATTGGTTCTAATGCCACGATTCTTGCCGGTGTAAGCATTGGTGATGGCGCGATTGTGGCGGCGGGTGCGGTAGTTACAAAAAATGTTCCGCCAAACACCATAGTGGGAGGAGTTCCAGCGAAGGTAATCAAAGAAATAAATCTGTTGTGATTTACTTTCAAATTAGTATCTTTAAAAAGTCATAAACACCTCAAAGAAAATTGTATTTGTTAAACAATCTTAATGAGTTAGTGTTATGTTTGAGTTTTTGAAATTGAAAGTACAGGTAAAAGAAAATTTCCTAATCATTCGCAAGGGATTCGGAAGAGTAAAGACCGCCAAGGAGATGACGGAACAAGACTTTGACAACCAGTTAAAGGAGTGCAGGAGGGCGGGCGTGTCCGGATACGTGGCAGCCGCGGCGGTGTGGAATTTGCCCGAGGGGGTGACGAATCTGAGAACCAACGTTCGGAACGTTCGCTATTATTCCAACGGTAACCGCCCCGCGCTATCGCTCTGGTATCTCGCGAAGTACGACGGTAACACGTACTTTGAAATTCTTGACAGGCTGAAAGAGATAGGCTGTACGCAGGACTAACCGCGCGCCGTTGTGAGTTGCTTTCAAGTTAGTATCTTTACAAAGTCATAAACACCACGTCTGTCAGCGTTCAAATCGGCAGATGGTGACGGATGCGGATGGGAGATGGCGGATTGGTGCAAGTTGGATGACAGAAAGCTGTCAGAAGAAGAACGCAAACTCCGAAAACTATGGGAGTAATGGGCATGAAAAAAATATGTAGTATAACTGAAAATAATACTCAAAAATGAACACATACTTTAAGAAAAAAAGCGAGGACGTACAAGGCGCGGTCCTCGTCACGAGCGACGAAAAATTCGAGTTCGAGGTCTTCGCGCTCACGGAGCTGACGTACTTGTCGGCACGGCACATTGACGAGGCGCGAGACGATGAAAAAAGCGGGAAAGAGACACGTTGCTATTTCGACCGCAAGGACGGAGGAAAAGACGAGTTCGTGGTGTTCCTGCCGTGGGAGTACGCTGACACGCACAGCAGTGCGGACGTGAGAGACACCGTCCGAAACGTAAGGCGGTCAATCGTGCGTCTGAGCAGCAGACTGGAGCAAACGAAAATCCAAAGGACGTACCGGGTAAAAATCACCCTCGACAACGGCGATGAGACCGACGCGAGAGTGACGGCGTACAGCAGGGAGCAGGCGTTGTCAAGAGTGTTCCGAGACAAGAAAGTCGCGGAGCTTATGGAAGGCGGCGCGGCGGTGAAAAAAGTGGAGATAGAGAGAGAGGATAGCAAGAAGGAGGAAGGCTGCCAGATGTGGCAGGCGCACGGACACACCTACATCAGGCACTTGTCTTTTCCACGAATGACTTGCGAGGTGACATTCGACACGGACTCGGACCTCAAAGTGATGCAGATAAACCCTTTTGACGAGCAAAAAGCCACGTCGCTTGACATCGCCACGGCGATGAGGGTCATGGGGGAGTACCTTGTCAAGCACGGCAAGAAACAATAAAAAAAACGCAGTAAAAAAAGCAGACCAATGAAAAAAGAAAAAGTACAAACCTATCTGAAAGAATGGGTGGGAAAGCGAGGACTGACAAGCAAGAAACTCGCCGAGAAACTGGGCATAACCCCGGAGGGGGCGAGGCAGCAGCTGAAAAACCCCACCTTTTTCAACCTGCGGACGCTTTGCGACATTCTGGGCATAGAACCCTATCAGGCGTTCATAGACCCCTTGGACGAGGGAAAAACGGAGCTTACAACATCCGTGACACCGATACCGGAGAGTGAAAAAACGGATATGAGGAAGATAAGGGTGGGCAGGCTTGACATCGAGAAAGCCGTGAGCGTGCTTGAAAGGTCGCTCGTGTTCCAGCGGGCGGAGGTCAGCAGGATGAAAACCAAGGTCAAGATAATGGAGAGAGCCGTGTGGGAGCAGCGGAAAATCGCGGAGCGGCTGAAAAAAGCATACCTTGGCGAGTGAAAAAAAGGGACGGATTAAAAATCCGCCCCTACATGAGGGGCGACTAATCCCCACCGCTATATACGTTGTCAGGAAAGCGTTTCAATCCACGCCCCTACATGAGGGGCGACAAAACAAAGTAAAAAGTTATCAGAGATATTGCCACGTTTCAATCCACGCCCCTACATGAGGGGCGACTTCGGATATGGCCGCACGACCATAAACAGAGCGCTGTTTCAATCCACGCCCCTACATGAGGGGCGACATAATTACAGTCAATGTCAAAAGGGTTCCACCAAGTTTCAATCCACGCCCCTACATGAGGGGCGACTGTAAAATGTCATATAGACGAGCTGATAGCAAAGGTTTCAATCCACGCCCCTACATGAGGGGCGACTATGACGGCTGACTGTTGGAGACGCATCAATTCTCGTTTCAATCCACGCCCCTACATGAGGGGCGACAGCACCAGCGGCAGGAGCGGCAGCGGCAAGAGATGTTTCAATCCACGCCCCTACATGAGGGGCGACCATATCCCAAGGTATAGCACGACGAAAATACGGGTTTCAATCCACGCCCCTACATGAGGGGCGACAGTCTTTTTCATTGCTTACAAAACAAATAAGCAGTTTCAATCCACGCCCCTACATGAGGGGCGACGGGAGTGAAGTGAACATTCCCTGTCGAGATATTCCCGGTTTCAATCCACGCCCCTACATGAGGGGCGACTCTTAAATTAAATACGATTGATATACATATATGTTATTTGTTTTTTTTGCGAATACATTTACATATTAGATATAAAAGAGTGAAAAAAGATTTAATCTTTTATAACGTATTGATATATAGAGAATGCGATAATGTACAATTTATTGCAATGCATTTTGTTCGCATTTATATAATTAATGCGTCAGTGGGATTATATGAGGTTTCTTTTCCAATCTTTTCTATTTTTCGTTGCCAATTATTTCCGAGAAAATAAAATCGAATGCTGTCTGTGGTATTGTTTATGATTCTTGTTAATGAAGTTTTTAGCGACACAAACTGAGCTTCAGTTAACATACATTCGAAAACGGAGTTCTGCACACGTTGTCCGTAATTAACGCATTCTTTTGCCACTTGTCGTAGCCTTTTTTCACCTGCTTTAGAAGTTGTTTCCACATCGTAAGTAATCAGAATTAACATGACAAATTATCTCATTAAAAAAACAGGATAGTCATCTATGTCTTCACGGAGGAATCTGGATAGAAGCATTGCTTGTGCATATGGTAACAATCCTATTGATATTTTCTCTTTTAGGTACGGATGTTCAATTGTTTCTTTTTTTCGTTGTTGCCATGATGTTAGAAGTCTTTTTCTGCAATCATCTGTCATTACGAAACTTTCATTATTTTGTCTTATGAAATCTTTCTTTGTCACCTGTTTTCGATTTATCATCGAAAGTACCAGTCTGTCTCCAAGATATGCTCTCAGTTCTTCCATCATATCCAATGCTAACGAGACACGTCCAGGACGCAGTGTATGCATAAAACCAACATAAGGATCTAAGCCGATGGATTCCAATGCCGATGCCACATCGTTGGCGATGAGCGTATATACAAAAGAAAGTAAAGCGTTTACTTCGTCTTTGGCTGGACGACGGCTGCGCCCGTTGAACTGAAAATCCTCTTTTTGATTGAGAATGAGGTGATTGAAAACATCGAAGTATGTGTTTGCCGCATTTCCCTCTTCACCTCGCAGTATTTCCATATTCTCAGCCAACATGATGCGTTTTTTTCGCCAATCAAGTTGCTTGATGACGTATTCAACGTCATCGTCTGCGCCATTGTCGCGGATGTAGCGTTGGAGTATACTGCGTGTGTTGAAAACCTTTCCTGTAATGAAGAGTTTAGCTAAGTGAAGTGATACATTTTCATCTTCTGACAAGGTGTATTGTTTCTTCCGTAGTAACACGTTTCCTCTTGTTGCCCCCTGCATACGACAGATGAAACGTCCCTGTGGTGTCATGAATGAAAGCGACACATTGTTGTCCATACAGAGTTTCATCAGACCTGGGCTGGCACCCATATAACCGAATGTCACGATACTCTCTACATTCAGGATAGGAATGCGGAATCGTTCCTCTTTGTCGACAGACACAACAACATTCAGCCCGTCTTTGGTAAGATAAGCTTCGGGTGTGGTAACGTATAGTGTATTAAGCAGTTTCCTCATCCAATGATTTTTTTAGATAATATGCGACAGACACTTTTTTCGCCAATTCTGGGGCACAAATATCTATCAACGAACAGCTTCTGCACCCACGTTTTTCCTCGACTTTTGGCGTGAAACCGCTCTCAAATGTCTTATGCATGGCATCACTTAATTCATAGGTCAATTGTCGAAGATTATCGTTGATGGTCACCTTTTCTCTATGTCGAGTTTCGTGATAGAACAGAGCCGCTTCGGGAATGTGTATGCCATACATTTCTTCCAGGCAGATGACTTGTGCCGCCAATTGCACTTCGTCACGTTCGTCGGGTTTGCGATGACCACGCTTGTACTCTATGGGGTATGGTTTCCAATAGCCCGGATAGCGCGGATGCGTGATGGCGTCTTGTTGTTCCTCCGACGGCAACAACTCTATGGCATCGGTCACACCATATAATCCCAATGAGTGCGAAGCGATATGTACCGAACGCAGTGTGATGACATCGCCGTTCTTTTGCCTGTAGGTCGGATTATCCACATTTTGATGCAGCAATTGGCCCTCAGCGGTCAGTCGGTTCTCATCCCATTGTTGTTCGATATGTATCAATGCCCATTGGCGAGGACAGAACATATAATGCTGAATCCCCGACAACATGAGCATATGGTCATCGTCATAATACATAGGCTAATCCTTTTTGTCTGTATTATCTTCGTCAAATGGCAATGCATCAAGATATTTGTCGAAGTCACTCTGGAACAGGTGGTCCTGCACAATGCGATACTTCTCGAACTCCGTTTCGGCGTGAAGCACAGCCTCTTCATGGCTCACGCTGCCTGCGTTATCAAGCAACGGGCGTTCGTCGCTCGACAGATAGGCGTCGATGCGTTTCGCCCAGTCCTCCATCGTCATTGGGATATGCCTTTTGGCGCGACTTTCGGCAAATTCCAGCACAGCCGTAACGATACGCCCCATATCCTCCAGCTCGGCTTGCTTCAGGTAATTCTTGGCTACAGAAACATCGGTTTTGACAATCTTGCCGTCGGGCGCATTCTCCCATGTGGTCAATCCCATGTGTTCCTTGTCGGCATCAGCCCTTTCCTTGATGAGTTCTGCGGCCGTTCGTCCATGCACGGCATAGTGCATCTTGTTCTGAATCATCTTGAAGAACAATCGCGTAGTGGGAGCATCCTTATTGTAGTCCATGCTGGTGGCATAGATGTCCGTGAGCTTTTGGTAGAAACGGCGCTCCGAGAGGCGAATCTCTCGAATCTCAGCCAGCAGGTGCTCAAAGTAATCTTCGCCGAGGAACGAACCATTTTCCATGCGTTTCTTGTCGAGCACATAGCCGCGTATGGCAAATTGGCGCAGTACGTTCGTAGCCCACTGCCGGAACTGTGTGGCGCGGATTGAGTTCACGCGATAGCCAACGGCGATGATGGCATCGAGTTTGTACATCACTACTTGACGTTTAACCTCACGGCTACCTTCCTGCTGAACTGTTTCCATTTTGGAAATAGTTGCCTCTTCCTTCAGTTCGCCCGTCTCAAAGACGTTCGCCAGATGTTTGCTGATGGCAGGCACTCCCACATCGAAGAGTGCCGCCATCGCTTTCTGCGTGCACCAAATGGTTTCATCGGCATACATCACCTCAATGCCCTGCTCCTTTTTTTCTATTTGGAAAATAAGGAACTCGGCGGTGCTGTTTCTTATCTCAAGACTTTTAGACATAGCGGGTTAAATCATTTCCTCGATAGTTACACCAGCAGGCAAATTGCTCTTGTCAATGGTTACTTCGTAGTCTGCGAACTTACGTGGTGCATCATCGCAAATCTTCTCTACCTTTACTAAGTCGAAAAGTTTGTTGGCCGGCGCATTACCCAATGCTGAATCGTGCTTGAAGACAATGAGTTTCTGTGCGCTCATCAAGCCACGCGCTGCCGAACGGTCAACGTCGAACATGTTTTTCAAGGCATCCCAGAATAAATTCAAATCCTCCTCAGAGAAACCTGTCTGTTTAGCAAGGTTGGCGGAGATAAAACCATGGCAAACATAAAGTCCGTATGGAACTGTGGCTTTGCGGCCTTGTATACCCACTTGTGAATCATAAGACTTGTCTTCGTCTCTTGCCGCACATACGGTCAATGCGTGTTCCTCAGACACAATCGGATCAACGCTTCTAGCGAAAGTCATTTGTATTGCGCCTCGAACCTGCCCTGCATTAGGACCTGTTGATAATACTGCTCCGAAAGTACGAACATCATAGAATTTTTCACACATTCTCTTACGCCCTGATTCAACTTGTTCTGGTTTTGCTTTATCTTTCACTTTCAATTCAATTCCAATATCATTATATGCTTTCCTGATTTCTCCATTGATAAAGACCTCTTCACCTGAAATCTCTTTGGATTTAACCAAAATATCATCTCCTGCAACTCCGTTTTTTGCCACCTGCACATAGTTACGCACTTTGCGTTTCAGGCACACATCGGTTACGAGGCCCATACCAGTTTCTGCATCTACGCGAGGCAAATTGCCTGCATCGGGGTCGCCATTGGGATTACCATCTTGTACATCAAAGATGTAAACGAAATCGATTCTGTTCTTAAGTTCTGACATAATACTATAATTTTAATTGTTATTCTTCAGTTGTTTGTTCTTCTTTCTTGGTGTAAAACCATTGTGTTTGTTGATAATAACCCACAAAGAACCGTCCTTGGTCTTGCAGGTCAAGGTGAGCAGGGAAACCGTCGGAACTAATCTTGTCAACGATTTCTTGCTTGATCTTTTCAAACCAAACTTTTCGTCCCTCATTCAGTTTATCCGAATGGTGATAGGATAAGTTGAGAATGGTTGCAAAAACTGCCGCTGGTGTTGAACTTGCCGAGTTCATATACCGTTCGCGGATGGAGTGTTGGTTGTTAGCCTCATCTTGAATCTTGTCAAGCACGGCAAACAGACGGCCACAGAGGTAGCCTTGGTTGGTGTTTTTGTCGTCTAACATAACATTTATCTTTTGTTGGTTATCAATTCTGTTCAAATATGCCTTTATGATGGCAGCACGGGTAGTGTCAATCGGATCTTTTTCTTTCCCTGATTCCGCTCTTATTCTTCTTATGCAAGAAGAAAATAAAGAAAAAGGATATGGTAACCCTTGAAGAATGCTTTTAACAACTGATTCTGCAAGATTTGGTTGGAGATTTGAATCTTCTCCGAAAATTTTTCTCTCAAATGTCACAGCTTTAAGAATAGAGTAAAGACTTAAATAATTCTGATTGTCAAATCTGCACACTATCTCCATATCCTTGAAATGAGCGAGAATAAATCCCACAAAGACTTTTAACGGCAATTCTGACCAATATGAAACCGCAATTCTTGCTTTGTTTGCAGGATAGATTCCCATAATGTAAAACCATCCATCTTTGTTGAAATTAGATTTTCCCGAATAAATTGATTCAAAGGCTTTTTTAACCTTTAAGATTCCTTTATCGGGGTCATCATCTTTTGAAAAATGAAACAGATCAAATACAGACTCCTCTACTTCTTTCGCTTCCTCTGACTGTGACGACGCCCAAAACACAAAAGTACGATTCCCAATGTCAAATTTATTGTTTGAGCCATACTCCAACATTTTTTTCAATGCAGTAGAACATTTAAATTCAGCATCTTCAGAAATCGGAGCATTATTCCCTTGTTCCTTACCATAGGAATCGTAACCACTATCCTTTTGAAAAGATATTAGTTTTGTATCACTAAACTTACCCAATTTGATTTTTGTGAAGGTTGCAACAGGAGTACATCTTTCACCCGTAACTAGGCAGATAGACTTGTCATTTTCTTCTCGATCATGTTCATTGTTTTTATAGGCGATAATTCGTTCTTTTGCAGCGATTATCTCCGTCTCACCTTCAATAAGAAAAGACAAACTTTTTGTAAGGTTTCTTTTTATGTCATCCCAATTGATACTATTCCTTAAAAGGAGTTCCAACTTATCGTCATTATCGCAATAAAATAGGGACACGGCTTGTATATCAACATCATTTGGGTGTTGTTCTTTCATTTGATTGACATAGTCGACAAAACCTTTGTGGCTTTTGGCGTTTTTTGCAATTTCTTTTTCTAATTTCTTTCGTTTTTCATTATCTATTACTTCTTTCTCAATTCCTAAATTCGCATTACTAAAACCAAGAATATAAGAGAAATTATCCCAAAAATGAAATGGTTGAGGGGTTGTTCCAGTTCGTCCCCAACTTTTCGAAACAAGATACTTGTTCCCATTGCCATTTTCATTGCGTGTGTCCTCAAAACGGACAAAACTTCCGTCGGGTTTTATCACTATAAGAAATGTGATTTCCTTTAGCTCTTTGCCTACTGGAGCGACTTCGTCACTCCTTTTATAATAATCATATAACGCTTGCAGTATCATCTTAAAATCTCCTCACTGTTAATGGGTGGAACAATAATGACTCCGTTCTCCATTTTTGCACGATAGAACATTGCTGGAGGATTATTCAAATCCTTCTCAAAATCCATATCGTAGAGCATAATGCCAAGATCACGGCTTTCATCAATTGGGGGTGTCAAATCCTCTTGTTCGGGATTCACCAAACGAAACGAGGCCGAAAACTCACGTGTGCCGAGGTAAGGCTGGTTGAAGCATTGTCCCTTGCTTGCGCGGCGCTCAAACATCGCGTTGTACTTGCCAGGGTTTTCATCTTTGCGAAGCAAGTCCGCCTCCTCTGCATCAATCTGAGCATTTCTGGTCTCTTTCCGCTTCCAATGGGGAATGAATTCCAATTTTGCCCAAATGCGATAGCGGACATCTTTAAGAAGAAGGGTATTACGTTGTTGACGATTTATGAGTTTTGATTTGCCATTAACCTCTTTCAACTCATCTATATAAATCGGATTCTTTGATGCAACGGCACCGACTTCGTTTCGTCGAATCGTTGTCCATTTGATAGTCTCCAGCACCTCTATTTTGGTCACTTGCCAATGTATGGCAGGCTTCCAAAAGATTGCCTCGAAGATGGCCCGTGCAGCCGATGGGGTAATGACATCATAGCTCACCCTTTCCACCTTCAATTCTGGTCGGGTGAAACAGGCCATCGGGCCCCATACTTCCAAACAAAATTCTTTGTCGTAATATTCCATATTTCAAACTATTAATGATTCTTCTAACCAGTGATTATCTGTAACAAGACCAACTTCGCTATTATAAAAAGATTTGTCTCGAATCGCATAGATTCCTTCAAAAACCTCTTCTATTGCGCCAGCTTCGGTCAACTTTCTTACATCTCCATTCCGCACATTGACACTAAATTGGGACAAGGCTTTTATTAACGAATATGATGGGCCTTCTTTGATTAATCTTTCCAGCAACTCCATACTATTTTTCCAATTCACGATAACTGAGGTTGTATTGTCGTCAATCAATTGAAATTGCGAAGCCGCATTCTCAAACTGCATTTCAGATTTATAGAGCAAATTTTTTATGTTCGCCTTGTCAAAATTATCGACCCGTGAATACAACTGTCTGAAATAAGCCTCCATCGCCTCTGGCGAAAACCAATCGTGATTTTTGCCAATGTTAATGCGAGCGTTGTTGGTTTGTGTCATAAAGCCGGGAGGTAATGGTTTCTGCAAACCAAACACAAAAGTCTGGCCCTTGTCTAACTTGCCTTCTCGGTTGCATCTGCCAGCTGCCTGCAACACGGAATCAAGGCCAGCCTCCTGACGAAAAACCACAGGAAAGTCAATGTCAACACCAGCCTCTATTAACTGTGTGGCAACCACCCTTATAATGGAATTGTCAGGATTGTTGAGTGCGGTTTTAACCTTCTCAATGGTTTCCCTGACGTGGTCAGGACACATCATCCTCGACAGATGCAGGCAAATACCCTCTTGGGGCAAACGTGTGAAGATTTCTTTTGCGTCGTTTCGTGTGTTCACAATACACAAAACTCGCTGATACTTCGCTATTTGCTCTGCAATCTCATCGTGGTTTTTACGCTTTTCATCAAAGCAAATTTCTACACGGCGCAAACGCTTGTGAAGATTAGCCTCTTTTGGAACAATCTCACGAATTTCAGACAGACCCAAAAAGGAAACAAATTGATTCGTACCTGTTATTTCTCCCGACAAGACAGGTTGGCTTGCCGTTGTAAACAAGATTGAAGCACCAAACACTCTTTTCAACGTGTCTAAAGTGTGAAGAATTGGTTTCAAGAACTCCATTGGCAAAGTTTGGACCTCGTCGAATATCAGAACACTTTTCGCAATATTGTGCAACTTGCGGCAATCGGATGGCTTATTGCTAAACAGAGATTCAAAGAATTGGACATTTGTGGTTACTATTATAGGATAATCCCAGTTCTCGGTAGCCAATTTCAATCTGCTCGCCAACTCTTTATCACTCAACTTCGACCCATCCACATTGGAATGATGTTCCAATACATTTTCTTCCCCGAAAATATTTCTTAACACGCTCGCCGTCTGGGTGATGATACTTGTGTAAGGAATTGCAATGATGATGCGGTTCAGATTGTTCCTTATCGCATGTTTGATAGCCCAAAGCACAGAAGAAAGAGTTTTGCCGCCACCAGTTGGAACTGTCAAGCTGTAGAAGCCTGGCTCACTATCACTTTCTTTGATGCAACATTGTTGGACTTCATTTCTGATTCTGTTCACTTCTGTATCAGGCGCACCTTGTTTCAATCTGCTCAAATATGCCTCCAACTTATCTATCAACAAGGGCAAAGAATCATATTTTCCACGTTGTTTGCTTTGCTCTGGTTGCATAAAAGCCTCAGTGTCCAAATAATCGGCATCCACCAAACAACTATATAGCATCCGCTGCAAATGATGAATGTCTTTTTGATAGCCCTTAATCGGTTTCTCTAATTGTGGAATTTCAAAATCTGCATCAATTTCCTCAACATGCACATCATTGGGCATCTCCGACTTCATCACCTCTTTCATTTCTCCATCGTCATAGAGACCTCGATGATGCCCCATTATTGCATTAATCATCAGCGGGTAGAATTTTGGAAATAATCGTTTGGCCACAAGAGCCCCAACATAAGCATGCCGGTAATCACCTTCCACTTTTATCGTTGGGTTTAATCCACTTTCTTTGATGATGTGCTGTTGAAATGCCTTTTTCTCTTTCCCTTTATCGTGCAAAAGACCCAGAACTCGTCCCCATTCTCCCATATTAAATGATTCTGCAAAATCGTGGGCTCGTTTTGCCACTCCTAACTGATGCTCTTCATTTGTTTGAGTGCTCATATCTGATATTCGAACATGAGATATTGCCGATTTTGACATAATGAGAAATTTGTAGTTCTTGGTCTAAAGGTAAAAAATCCTTGAGATTTTACATTATTGTTGTAAGAAAAAACATTTCTCCGAGAAAAACTGATTATTGTAATGGTCAGATTTTGAAGTGATTGAAGAAAAATTGAACGTTAAAGTGAAATTTTTGTCCGAAAAAGTTTGTTTGGTTGAGAAAAAAGCATGACCTTTGCACCCGCAAAAACGGAGGGGTCCGTTTAGGTGCGACAGAAGAGCGATCTTTGAGAGACTGGAGGAAACGAACAGGAAAGCAGCGAGCCGTGGCGCTTAGGTGTCACGGT